>Ga0315279_10000069_pt1 | contig 215034 bp, 214 predicted proteins | sample YL17G06_20_MG_FD_203694 | JGI IMG/M metagenome (GOLD analysis project Ga0315279, IMG submission 203694) | Sediment microbial communities from Yellowstone Lake, YNP, Wyoming, USA - YL17G06_20 | ecosystem: Environmental > Aquatic > Freshwater > Lake > Sediment | place: USA: Wyoming | collected...
TGTACCATATTTTTGCTAAAATATCCCGTATAGCATATTCTGTGGGCTACGATATTCCTATCAGGGATATAAAGCGCCGTTCTATTAAGTAAAGATTCGTTATTTACTCCCATTAAAATTATTCTTACCGAATTATGCCTTAGGGCATTTACAGCATCTAATACCTTTTTGGGTATTTTTGATATATACTTTACTGCCTCTTTAACTGGAATTGTCAACACTAGTTTATCAAATTGCTTTTCACTATTACCATCAGATACAATCCAATCCTGGCCTCTTCTTTGTATTTTTTTTACCTCAAAACCTGTAGTTACAGAGGAATCTTTTTTCTGTAGCGCCTTTATTAAGGCCTCTATACCGCCTTCCTTAGGATAATAAAAATGCAATTGATGCAGATACCCTTCTGTTTCTATGCCTACCGCTGATTTAACAATATCTTCAAGGGGCGGCTTTGGAACTCTTTCTACCCAATCTAACCCTATTTCCTCCAACGGGTTCTTCCATATTTTCTCATTATAGGGAATAAGATATCGCTCGGCAATACCGTTTCCGAATGTATAATATATCCATTCTTTAAAGTTTACCGGCTTTGGATGATCATTTCTAAGAAAGCTAAGAAGGCATTCATAAGCATCCTTTTTATCAAGTTGACCTATGCCATTCTCAAACGGATATTTTACATATTTATTCTTGAAAAGTATTTCATTTTTCCGTTGGCAATAATTTATATTTCTACCAAGTACTTTTTTGATAAAATTAATTATATTATTGTTTTCTGAAAAAAGAATATGCCCGCCAATATCGTAATAAAATCCATTTTTAACAAATGTCCGGCATAATCCTCCTATCCTATTTTCTTTTTCCAAAATTTCGCTATGATGTTTCAAAAAATACTGAAGAGAGACGCCGCTTAATCCCCCTCCAAGTATTCCGATATGCATTCTATGCCCTTCTATAAACAACGTATCTTTTTATATCAGATGCCATAAATTCAATCTTTATCCTTAAAAAATTAACCAAAAGTTTTAAGATAATCTTGGGTAATTTTTTATTTGTCAGCCAGTGGGAGTCCCCGTAAGGACGGCTATAATGCCTTATGGGAACTTCTACTATTTTATATCCTTTTTTATGAATCCTTATTATAAGTTCGGTGGATATAAAATCTGAAATTATATGGTCTTTTAGTATGTTATCAACCACTTCTTTTTTCATTACCTTAAAACCGCAGTTAATATCCCGCAGTTTAATGCCAAAAAGAACCCATACAATAAGATTCATAGCTGAAGATATAAGACATCTCATTCTTGTATCCTGCCGCGGGAATTTATATCCGTTAATTACCTCAAAATCTTCAATAAAAGGTACCATTTTCCAAAAATCACCCGGGCTATGCTGTCCGTCGGAATCACTAAAAAAAATAATCTCATTTCTTGCCAGTTTGAATGCATCCCAAACCGCTTTACTGTATCCTTTTTTTTGGTCGCTACTAATTAAGGTAATCGGCAACTCTTCAGTGATTCTTCTCAATACTTCTTTCGTCCCATCATTGCTGCCATCTTCGGCAATAATAAATTCTGAGCCGGGTATTTTAGAAATAACCTCTTTATGGTAGTTTTTTATGACCTCTTCAATAATATTAACTTCGTTATGTACTGGAATGATTAGCGAAATCCTCTTTGCTTTCATAAACACTGCTCTTCCGCTATTTTTTTCCCTACGATTATCATTTTAAAAGCAAATAAAGATTTGCAAAAATATCCCAGAAGATACTCTATCGGATATATATATTTCATATAGAACTTATAATATGGAGAATCGAGCAATTGCTGTCTATCGGTATCTTCCGGTCTTTTATTTTTTAAGATAAGGTTTTTGATTATCGGCTGGGCTACCCTTACAAAATATGGCACATAGTCAACCCCAATAATAGAACATCCGGCAGACCTAACTAAGTCCTTAGCAGTTTTAAAGGTGAAGAACCTTATATGATCTCTATCCATAATACCTGTATCGGTATAGTCGAACTTACCGAAGAGAAATAAAATCCTATTTACCCAAGATACGGTATTGGGTACAGAAACTATAACATAACATCCATCTTTTAAAAATCTCAAATACTCCTTCATAACAGTTAAAGGATCATAGAGATGTTCTAAAATGTCAGCGAAAACCAGATAGTCAAAAAGCTGACCTCCTATCTCGGTCTTGATACGCACTAGATCCATCAAATCAGCATTAATAACTTTGGTGATACGCCTCGAAGCTATTTGTGCAGCTTCTCTATTCAAATCTATACCCCATACAATGTAGCCTTTATCCTCTATTGCTTCGGAAAGGGCACCTGTTCCACAACCGACATCCACTACCATACCTTTGTTAAAACCATTGTTGGCCGGAATCTGCCTTAGGACACTTTCATTTATTTCATCCAGATACTTATGTCTTTGTTCTTTTAAAATGGACAAAAATGGTTCTCCTTAACTATGAAAAATTATCTTTGCACCTTCGTGTTCAAATGAAAACCACATCGGTTGTAAACCAATTTTCTTCATTGCCGATACAAGCCTTGCTTTATCTTTTGGACAATATAACAAGAGAAAACCTCCACCGCCTGCACCAACCACTTTCCCGCCAATAGCACCGTTTTTTACTGCAAGGTCATACGCTTCATCTATAAAAGGATCTGTTACCTTATCTGAAAGCCCCTTCTTCGTCAGCCAATGCTCATGCAATACTTCCCCAAATTCATCAATATTACCATTTTCAAAAATCTTTTTAGAACGTAGCCCTATTTCCTTTATTTTATGCAGTTTATCTAAAGTATTTTGGTCGCCTCCTGTGCATTTTTTATTCTGGTCTTCTAGGATATAACTTGCTGATCTAGTCTTATTAAGGTCAAATAAAAACATATTATTCTGCAGTTCCATTATATCCTCTTCCTTTATTGCTACCGGCTCAACATTAACACTACCATCTTTATTAAACCAATACGCCTTAAATCCTCCAAAGGAGGCGGCATACTGGTCTTGTTTGCCGATAGGCTCTTTTAATATGTCTATTTCGATATGGCAAGCTACCTTGGCCAGTTCATCCAAACTCACGTATGTGTGGTTGTATGCAAAAAGTCCGTTCAATAAAGCTACGGTAAAAGTAGAAGATGTTCCTAGACCGCATTGAGGTGGGACATCGGCAACTGATACCAACTCAATCTGTTTGTGTATATTGGCATATTTCAATCCCTCTCTAAATATATTGTGTTCTATATCATCTATAGTATCGACAATCTCAGTCTTTGAATAAGAAAGCCTGATAGAGGCGTTATGCCGTTTATTGACCATTATATAGACATATTTATTTATAGCCGCAGCCATTAAGAATCCGCCATACTTTTCATAATAGCATGGAAGATCCGTCCCCCCGCCACCCATAGATATCCTGCTCGGTGCCCTGGAAATTATCATTTTGCCGCTAAACCCCTTGTCATATTTAATCTTAGTTCTTCAACTATCGCTTTAACTGATTCACATATTGCCTGTTTAGAATTATATTCGTTGGACCAGCCTAATTGCCTTATTTTTAGCGTATTCATCCTTACTATGGGAACATCGCCCTTCCATCCCCTAACGCCTCCGGTATAGCGATACCGCACCCCTTTTAACCCCATAATGCCAACTACCGTGTCAGCAATTTCATTTACTGTTATACAATCTAAAGTAGCAACATTATAATAAAAGTAGCCTTTTTTTGATTTTTTCTCCAGCAAACGCATCGCCTTTATTACGTCAGTTACATAGATGTATGACTTGCTTTGCGTTCCGTCTCCTAATATTTCTAATTCCTTTGGGTTTTGGATCAGTTTTCTTACAAAATCATAACCAACTCCATGGGTCTGGCGAGGCCCAACAACATTGGCAAATCTAAATACAATACCGTGAATATCAAGCATATGAGAATATGCACAGATTAGCGCCTCAGAGGCTAATTTACTGGCACCGTAAGTAGAGATGGGCAGTTGCGGAGAATAATCCTCATCCGCCTCCACCAATCCTGTGTCACCATACACACCGCTACCGGAAGCATACAGCAGTATCTTAACATTGTTAATTCTCATGGCCTCAAGCACATTATTGGTAAGATAGGTTCCCTCCCAAAAGTCTATATCGGGCTGGGAGATAGCTTTGGAGATATCAGGATTGCAAGCAAAATGATATACAATATCTGCACCCTTCATTGCCATTACCAGAGTTTCCTTATCTTTTATGTCTGCTTTAATTATTTCAAGGTTGCTATTACAATGCATATCTTCCAAATGCCACATTTTCCCTGATGAAAAATTGTCATATGCTACCACTTTTGCATTCCGCTCTTGTTTAAGGAGAGTGTCTGCTAAATGGCTTCCTATAAATCCGGCTCCTCCGACAATAAAATATTTTTTCATAATTGATTTATTGCATTAGCTATTAAATGTAACAATACCACCTGCCAGCTTTCTGCATGAGGGGTTATGCGCTCCTCGCTAACAGGTGGAATAAGTATACAGGCATCTGACATTTTAAGGGCGTTGCCGCCATCTCTGCTTACTATAGAGACTATGCGAGCGCCTACTTCTTTTGCATGATTCATGGCCAAGACAAGATTTTTTGATGTAGTCTGCGTTCCCCCCCCAACCGATAATATCATTATTGTGTCATTTTTATTTAATCTGGATGTCTTTAGCCAATTTATAAATATAGACTCAAAACCATTATCATTTGTCCAGGCGGTAAGTTCTGATACATTATCTACTGGGGTATAAGACTCAATACCGGCTATTTTCCTAAAATCATTTACCGCGTGTGATGCGTTAGCGGCAGATCCTCCTACGCCTAAGATAAAAAGTCTCCCTCTATTAGCCTTTGTATCTAACAATATACTAAGTGTATCTTTTATCTTTGACCTATCTATGGACTGTATTATATCTTTCATCTCATCTAAGTACTTATCAATATATTTATCTACCATTAGAAACCCCTATATGGTTAAATTGGATGAAACAGCATCGTTAAAAAACATCTTAATTGTATCAAGAGAAAAATTATGAAGGTCATAACTCACCAGGTGAATCTTTTTAAGAAATTCCGGTAAAATAGTTATTATGTCACAGCCGGCTTCTTCGGCTTGAAAGATATTCAATAATTCCCTTGGGCTTGCCCAAAGTAATTCTACATTTTCCAGCCCTTTTAGTATTTCACGGGCTTTTTTTATAATAGGTACAGGGTCAATACCGGTATCGGCAATTCTTCCCGCAAATATCGATATAATAACCGGCTTTTTTCTTTTTAAAACCTTAGCTAAATCTTCTATTTGTTTCAGGGTCATTACCGCGGTTACATTTACCTTAACATCCAAAGCGAGTAAATCGCTAATCAAATTTGCCGAAGATATGCCTCTTGTATTCATAACCGGAATTTTTACATATACATTACTGCCAAAATTACTTAGTTTGACCGCCTGTTTCTTCATCTGGTCAAAATCATCGCTTATTACTTCAAAAGAAATAGGTTTATCTTGTATTAAAGATAGCGCCTCTTTTATAAAAAGTTCGTAATTAACTACACCCGCTTTTCTCAGCAATGAAGGATTGGTAGTAAAACCTTTGATATATTTTAATTCACCAAGCATCTTGATGTCTTCAATGCTGGCACTATCAGAAAAGATTTTTATTTTTAGATCTTCTATCCATTTCATTTTTTCCATTCATCTTTTTTAAATAACAGGCAAAGTCATATATGCTGTTAAACACATAATCCGGCCTATAGCCTTTCATATATCTACAACCATCGTATTTATACTTCCCTATAAATACACTTTTTAACCCAGCAGATTTACCTGCTTGAATATCCGTATAAGAATCTCCGACCATATATGATTTGTCTAGGTCAATATTGAATTTTTTAACGGCTGTATTTATCAGCCCTGGTTTTGGTTTTCGGCACATACATTTTTTTATCAGGAATCGTTCCTTGCAGTATCGGCTTCCAACAGGATGATGGGGGCAAATCAAAATATCATCAAGATAGATATCTTTTTCTGCCAAAATATCCCTGAGTCTATTATTAATCTCGTATAGTTTACCAAGCGTTGTTTTTCCCTTAGCCGCAGCCGGTTGATTAGTAATAACAATAATATTATAACCTAACCGCTTTATCATGCGCAAGCTATTCACCACCCCGGGTAGTAATGCTGTTTTCTCAGGATCCAGCGGTGAATCCAGTTCTTCTGTATTATCATTGTACACAAGCGGGTTTAACGTACCATCCCTATCAAATAGAACCGCTGGTTTTTTTAAAATTACATTCTGATAAATAAATTTCTTGGTCTTATGCAATGAAGAAGGTGCCCCTATCTCATAAAACCTCTTCTTTGCCTCGTATCCTGATATTAACTCCTTCTTAACCAGTTCGCGATATAGACAGGATAGGTCAAAATATTTACCCTTTGGAATTTTTTTTACCACATTTTTGTTTAATATTGAAATCCCATAATCAATGTATTCCATATCAGATGAAATATCTTGTTTATCATATTTTAATAATTTGCCGCCTTTAAAAATTACATTACTTGTATCATAACGATTCTTATTTTTAAAAACGGCCATTAGGCCTTTTTTGCCCTCATCCTTCTTTACCCTGTAATAGGTATAGACAAGTTCCGAATAATCTACATCCATATATGAATCACCGTATATTACCATAAAATCCTCTTTTAAGAGGGGTAAAGCTTTCCTCAGTGCCCCACCTGTCCCAAGCTGTCCTCTCCCATCGCAAGAGTATTTTATATTTACGGCGAACCTGTGCCCATCTTGGAAAAAAGATTTTATGACATCTCCTTTATAACCTATACAAAAGACAAAATTTTTTAAACCATATTGCTTCATTAGATGGAGTTGATAATAAAAAAATGGTTTTCCGTAAATATCAATCATCGCTTTCGGGCCGTTAAATCCTGCATCACTAAGCCTTGTTCCTAACCCACCCAATAAAATAACCACCTGTATATCTTTCATTAAAAACATAGTTTATTTAAGAAGATCTGGAGAATGCTTGAAAAAATTTGAGGGTTTGCCTTTGCCATTGAGAAATGAAGATACGTCGCTAGGCCTACCTTTGTTACCATGAAATGCCTTAGAATTTTTGAAATTATTCTCATAGACCTCAATCAATAATCCCAAGCTGTTCTTACTGGCTTCATCCCAATTGAACCGTTTTGTCCACTCTAATGCGTTGTTACTGAGTTTATTACAAAGTACTGGGTCTTTAAAAAAATTTAATATTGTTTGGGCAAGCGCAGATGGATTATTCTTAAGGGTAAGTAAACCGGTTTGGCCATGGACAATCGAATCCCTCAATCCCGGCACATTATAACCGATAGCAACCGTCGATAAGATATTGGCCTCGGTTACCACCAAACTCCAACCTTCTCTTACTGAGGTAACAACAATAGCTTGAGAACGACTTATTAAACTCTTTTTAGTATGTTCATCAACATAACCATGAAAAATAATATTTTCCTGAAGGCCGTATTTTCTGGTTAAACAATTTAATCTCCTTAAATAACCGGGCCTGCTAACCCTGCCAACTATCCTTAATCGTATATTGGGAATCTCTTTCTTTACTATACGTAATGCCTTGATGATATGATGAACTCTCTTGGACTTCCTTAATCTGCCTACAAATATTAAAGTAGGATTATCTTCTTTCTGAGGCACTTGCTCTAAAGGTTTAAAAGTAATCCCTATAGGCAAAACAAATATTTTCTTAGAGAATCCTAAATTGAGTAAATCTTGTTTTGTACTTTCGGATATAGTTATGACAGGGATATTTCTATAGATTCTTAGATAAAAATACTCAGCAAAAAAACCAATTAAAGATAGTGGAAAAAAGGTCTCATGAAACCAAACTTCCCTTGCCAACTGAAATATCAAAACAACTTTTTTTTCTTTTATATAAAGTGGAGTAAAAAAGGGAATGGTATTTATCTCATCTATAACTAAATCAAATTTTCCTCTAAAAAATTTATGATAGTGCCTAAAGGCCTGATAATGAACAGTGGTCTCACTGCCTCGGCGAATTATTTTGACACCTTCGATACTTTCCTCTTTAGGATTTGTCTCAAAGCCGGAGGTAAACCAGGTAACCTCATGTCCAGATGCTACCCAACGCCTTGCATTCTCAAAAGTAAAGATTTCTGCACCACCGGCAAAAGGACTTTTAATATCTCGCCAACTCAAAATTAAAATCTTCATCTTCTTTTTTCAGTTTAAATCCAAGTCAAGTAATGACTCTATTAATGGTGCCTTTAACCCTTTCTAAATCCGTATCTACCATCATTTTGATCAATTCTTCAAACTTAACCGTGGGTTGCCAACCAAGCTTCCTACTTGCTTTAGAATAATCACCCCTTAATTCAATTACCTCTGCTGGCCTGTAAAGTTCTTCATCTATAACAACATATTTCTTCCAGTCTAATCCCACATAACTAAACGCCAATTCTACGAATTGTTCAACTGTATAGGCTTCATTTGTAGCAATCACATAATCATCCGGCTCATCTTGCTGAAGCATAAGCCACATAGCTTTACAATAATCTCCTGCGAAGCCCCAGTCCCTCTTCGCCTCTAAATTACCCAGTCTTAATTCTTTTGCAAAACCTAGCTTTATCTTAGCCAACCCGCTTGTGATTTTTCGGGAAACAAATTCAAAACCACGACGAGGAGACTCATGGTTAAACAGTATCCCGCTGCAGGCAAATAATCCGTAAGCTTCACGATAATTTCGCGTCAAATCAAAACCTGCTACTTTTGATATTCCATAAGGAGAACGTGGGTGAAATGGTGTATTTTCATTTTGCGGGGTTTCTTTTACCAAACCGAACATTTCGCTACTCGCCGCAAAGTAAAACTTGCATTTAGGTGCTTTTTCTTTAATCGCTGATATAACAAAATGTGTGCCATTGATATTTGTGTTAATTGTAGAAAACTCATCTTCAAAAGAATAGCTTACAAAGCTCTGCGCAGCTAAATGGTAACACTCATCGGGCTTTATCTTTTCTACTACATTAAATATGCTAGCATAACTTTCTAAAGATGCAGAGTGTAAAGGCACCTTATCTAAAATATGTCTTATACGCCACAACCTATGTTCCGGGTCTTCAAATGCGACGCGTCTGACTATTCCGTGAACTTCATAACCTTTTTCTAGAAGAAACTCAGCCAGATACGAACCATCTTGCCCCGTTATACCAGTGATAAGCACTCTTTTCATTCTTTCCTCCTTCCATAGTTAAAATAAACAAACAATAGGATTATCAATGATGTCAGAGTTATGCTATTTGCTGTAATTATAATTGCATCTCTAGGAACATTACCTTTTAAAAGATAACACTACTGGTACATGAATAGGTTCGTCATGCAAAACAATAATCCCTAAATTAGAAAAATTTAATTTCCTACACTTATCTGCGTATTCTTCTGAATCTTTTCGTCGAGTTTTTACGGCGATAATAATCGATACGGTCATAGTATCTTAAGATATGCATCCGATAAAATACTGCGAGGGTATCCCATAGCGTAGTAAAGATTGCCCTAAGCCCAATCCGACCATAGCGCCTTTGGGAATTAAGGACTATAGGGGCCTCAGCAATGCGATAGCCCAAGTGGCTCGCATTCACTAATACTTCCAAATCAAAGGCGAATTTCTTTACCAGAATTCTGGGAAAGACTCTTCGTAAGACTTCCGCTTTAAATAATTTAAGCCCTGTCTGGGTATCATGGCAAGAAAGATTAAAAAGCATCCTCACTAAGAAATAATACACTAAACTGATCATCCGGCGTTGAAAGGGATAGTTGACTATCGAATTGGGGTGCATTTTAGAACCAATCACTATATCTGCATTATCTAATCTCATAATATCGAATAGAGCCTGTACCTGTATAGGATGCAAATCCATATCTGCATCTAAGAATACGACGTAATCACCGTTTACGTAGCGCAGTGCCTTTTTAAGCGCCCTTCCTTTACCCAGATTAAAAGGGTTCTTTTTGACAATGATTAAGTCAGGGTATTTTTTAGAAATTTCACTAGCCTTCTCATACGTATCGTCGCTTGAACCATCATCTATCACAATAAGTTCCCACCTACAGCCAAATTCGTTGAGCGTCTTTACCGTTTCTTCTATGCTAAATACAATGCGGCTTGCTTCATTGTAAGCCGGCATAATTATGGAAACCTTCTCTTTTAGGTTCTTCATTCTACATTAGGGACAGTCCCCTTAGGTAGTTTCTAATTAGCTATGGCGGGGACAGTCCCTTTCTTATAGGCTAATATTAGATGTATAGAAAAAAGTAAAATTGCATTTATACAGAGTATCAATTGCACTTGTATAAGACTATTATGAAAAAGGATGATGGCCAAAACCTGTAAGCCTGTAAATAAGACTAGATACTTAATAAAACGCAGGTCTTTTATAGAAACGAAATATGTGCTTAAAATATTTATTAGGGCAAAAAAGCTCATAGACAGGCTGAACAACCTGCCTAAAATTACAGAATTTGGCAATGGCTTACCAGTAAGAATTTTTAATGTAAATACGGGAAAAAGATTATAACCCAAAATAGTTATAAGACAAAGTGCCGAGGCATATAGAAGTGACCGCTTAAGCATAGAAAGGGTGTCCATATTACGGGCGCTTAAACCACTAGTTCGGGGAAACATTACTATACATATTGCCACTGGAAAAAAAAGTGATATCTTTCCCACCATCTGGGCAATCGAATAATAGCCTGACTCCTGCACAGGAAAAAAATATTTTACCAAGACCATATCAAGGTTTGTCAAAACCATATAACAAAATGAACTTATCGCTACCGGAAATATATAAATAAATATTTCTTTAAAATTTATGCCATCCCTTAATCTTCCAAGGGTAAAGAAATTTTTTAAAGGAAAATAGTAAAGGATTAAGCCGATGAATGCAGAAACAAATAAAGCAGCTAATGCTCCGGTAATATTGAAACCCAGCCAGATAAAAAAAACAGCAAGGAGCAGTTTCAAAAGACCCGTTATTAAAGATACTGCCATGAGCCAGGCAAATAATTCTAATCCCAGCATAACCCCTCCGAAAACCGGCGATACAAAAGAAAAACTAATTAATAAAGCTAGAATGTAGCCGGAAAAAACAGAAGGAATTTTGAGTTTATCTATAATGTAAAAAGAAAGAAAAGAAAAAAGCAACAAAACAATCAATCCGATGAGCGAGGTTATCTTAAAAAGCCTGGATAAAAGTATTTTAATCTTATCGGTTTGGTTACGAGCATTAAATTCTGCGCTATATTTTGCCACTGAGACCTGCAATGGTCCTAAGGGACTAGATAAAATCATAAGTATGGCAAGCAGGGAATTAAATGCCGCAAAATCAGAGGGGCTGAGGCGGTGGGCGATTAAAAGCTGGTATAGGAGATTAAAGAAATTCATCAAAGACGTACCTAAAAAAACAAGGATTATATTTTTACCGAAAGTATCTATCTTTTTGAAATATTTGACCATGCTTAAGTTAAAATTTAAGCTTCAGGAAGCGCCTCTTCCCTGCCTTAAGGATACCTTCTTTATTAATTACAGTTTCCGCCTTGTCTATCTTTACTCCATCTAAAAATACTGCGCCCTGTTGAATGAGCCGGCGCGCTTCATTTTTGGTCTTAACCAAGCCACTTGTGATAAGAATATCAATAATATTATTTTTTTGAGAAGATAACTTGTAAGTTGGGATATCCTGGGGTAATTCTCTTTGGCTAAAGACGCGCTCGAATTCTAAGCGGCACTGCGAAGCGGCATCTTGAGAATGGTACTCTGCGACAATGGCTTCGGCTAATTTCATTTTTGCCTCTTTAGGATGCATCTTTTTTATCGCCGGTAACTCCTCATCGGTCAACAATTCATAGTATTTCATCATCAGGTCATCGGATATAGACATCATCTTGCCAAACATCTCATTTGCCGGCTCGTTAATTCCGATATAATTACCGAAAGACTTGCTCATCTTCTGCACGCCGTCGGTACCCTCAAGAAGCGGCATGGTAATAATTACTTGGGGAACTTGACCATAATCCTTCTGTATATCTCTAGCCATTAAAAGATTAAATATCTGATCTGTCCCACCTAATTCAATATCTGCTTCTAATTTCATAGAATCATAACCTTGTAAAACAGGGTACATAAACTCTGAAAGCGAAATATCTTCTTTTTTGGATAATCTCTGCTTAAAATCCTCCCTGGCTAGTATCTGCGAGACAGTAGCATGGGTAGTCAGATTTAATATATCAAGCGCTGACATTTTCTCAAACCATTCGCTATTAAAGACTATCGTGAGTTTATTCACATCAAGTACTTTGGATACCTGCTTTTTATAGGTTGCAGCATTTTGTAAAATTTCCTCTTTGGACAACTGCTTCCTTTTTTCCGATCTGCCAGTCGGATCTCCAATCTGCGCGGTAAAATCACCGATCAAAAAAATAACTCTATGGCCTAATTCCTGCAATTGTCGCATTTTTCTTAAAAGAACAGTGTGTCCCAAGTGAATATCTGGTGCAGTAGGATCAAAACCAGCTTTTATATTTAGCGGTCTTTTCGTTCTTATGCTTTCTTGGAGTTTCTTTTTCAGTTCTTCTTCTGAAATTATCTGGACCGCGCCACGCTTGATAATCTCTATTTGTTTGTCTATATCTAATTTTTGCATATGAGCACCTCGCTTAAAGGGGACACCCTACCGATTTCCGCCAAAGATTCGCCAAAAAGATTGGCGAACTCGCCAATTTGTGTGGCGAGGATTGGCGGACTCGCCACGTTCGCCAAAATAATTGGCGAATCCGCCATGTTTTGTGGCGGATTTTGTGGCGAGGACAGCAAAGACGTCCCTCCCTGCCTGCCGGCAGGCAGGGATTGGCAGCAAAGACGTCCCTAGATTTTGGAGGTCAGGCCGATTTTGGCTTGTTCCACATCCACCTTTATAACTTTTGCCTTGATTTTATCTCCTACTTTTAAGCTAACAATTTTTTCTTTGTCTATTTCGCTTGAATAGATCAGGCCTTCTAAATCCTCTTCTATCTTTACGAATACCCCAAAATCGGTGATACTGACCACTTCCACTTCCAAAATAGTATCTACAAGGTATTTAGCAGCAATATCTGGCCAGGGGTTAGATTGCAGTTGTTTCAGGCCTAAAGCAATACGCCGATTTTGAGCATCTACAGAGAGCACAACCACATCTACTTTCTGTCCTTTTTTTAATATATCTTGAGGATGAGTTATTCTTTTGGTCCAGGAGATATCTGAAACATGAACCATGCCTTCTAAATTACTATCTAATTCTACAAATACGCCATAATCAGCAAAACCCCTTACCTTTCCCGCAACCTTTGTGCCGACTGGATATCTTACTTGCGCCTCTAACCAAGGATTCTGTTCCAGCTGCTTAAGACTTAGTGATATCCGACGAGATTCTTTATCTACACTTAACACTTGCGTCTCAACCATATCTCCGATGGCAAACATCTCATTGGGATGAGTAATTCTTTTTGTCCAGGAGATCTCAGAAATGTGGATCAATCCTTCAATTCCCTTTTCTAGTTCCACAAAAACTCCATAGGCAACAATATTCACAATTTTACCTTTTATCTTTGCTCCAACGCTGTACCTCTTCTCGATATCCTGCCAAGGATCAGGTAGCCTCTGTTTAAGACCCAAAGAGACCTTGCCTTGCTCTCTATCTAGACTTAAGATTGCCACTTCAATTTTATCGCCTATAGCCACTACTTCTGAAGGGTGGCTGATTTTTGACCAAGACATATCTGTAATATGTAAAAGCCCGTCCACACCACCCAAATCTACAAATGCGCCAAAATCAGTTATGGCTTTAACTGTGCCAGGATAAATACCTCCAACTTTTAAGTCCTGCCAAATCTTATCCTTGCTTAATTCCTTCTCTTTTTGCAATGCCTCCCGGCGGCTCAATATTATACTGTGCCGAAAGTTAATCACTTTGACTATCTTAAAGTTATAAACATGTCCCAAAATGTCTCTTTCTGTTATGCCTTTAAAAGCAGATTGCGATAATGGCAGGAATCCCTGCACACCCATCACATCCACCAGAAATCCTCCTTTTACTTTCTTAATTGGCCTGCCTTCTACCAATTCACCTTCTCGGGAATATTTCACAATCCTATCCCAACCCTGTATCCGCAATGCCTTCTCGCGAGAAAGCGCAATAACACCAGCATCGTTTTCAATCGAATCCACGAAGAAATCGAGTTCTTTTCCTATTTCTAGGTCCTGTGAGCTAAATTCTGCAATCGGAATAATCCCTTCGGATTTAAAACCCACATCCACCAGCACCTCTTTTGACTTTATTGAGGCGATCTTTCCTCGCACCACCTCTCCTTCTCGGATAACTTTAATGCTTTGATTATAAAGTTGTTCGAGTTCGGCTTTATTCTCTACCATTTTTCATCTCTCCTTTAACCATTAACTATTTTTTCTTTTAAATTTCTAACCTTTCCCCCCGCCTTCGGCGGGGGATCCCGCCTCTAATTTAATCGCTGGGCGGGAAAACCTTTAAACTTTTAAACCAAAAACACCCCCTTTATGAAGAATTTCTGAAAATATTATAAAATCTAGTTATGAAATTTTTGTTTTGAGAAGTAACTGGAATGGAAATTCGAGATGATTTTTCTAATGCTAGCATGAAAGATGCCTGATACGCTCCAAAATCAGCTGAGCAATATCCTGATAAGGCATCCTCCTTTCTATATGAATTTGCTTTCCAAAGTAAACAGCGACCTTTGCGGGAAGAATAAATTTAGCGCCTTTAGGAAGGACTTTTTCTGTCCCTTTTACAAAAACCGGTATTACCGGCACATTAAGTTTTGCCGCTAAAAAACCTATACCAGCCTCTACTTTATTAGATAATTTTCCGTCTTGACTGCGCGTTCCTTCGGGAAATAAAAGCAGACCCCCACCCTTCTTGACACGAACCATGGCCTCTTTTAAAGCTGAAATATCCGCAGAGTTTCTTTTAACGGGAAAAACTCCCAGCGCAGATAAAAACCAAGAGGATAAACGGCAAGAAAACAAATCGTGCCTGGCCATATAATTTAATCGCCGCGGACAAACCGAACCTACAGCCATAGGATCTAAATAACTAACGTGATTGCTGGCTAAAATAAAACCTCCTCCACAAGGAATATTGTCTCTGCCTCTTACCTCAACTCTGCATACCAGCTTAAAAAACAAAATGCAAAGAAATCTTGAAAAATCATGGATCATTTTCTAAGGATAAGACTCTTGCCCAATAAAAGTAGTTTATTTGCGCGTTGGAGGCTCTTTGCCTCGGCATATATGCGTATCATCGGCTCAGTGCCGGAACCCCTAAACATAAGCCAACTTTCATCCTCGCAAATAAGCTTTATTCCATCAAAATCTTTTATCTCTACTACTTTTTTACCTAATAATTCTCCGGGCAAATCTTCTTTTTTGGGTTCTATGTGTGCTTTAAGTTGTAAATCCAAACGCACATAATAATATTTACCGAATTGCCTTTCTGTCTCATTAAGAATCACAAGGATATCCTTATTGCGATAAGCCATCATCTCTAAAAGTAATAAACCTGCTACGGTTCCGTCTCGCTCAGGGATATATCCTTTTACGCCCATGCCACCTGCCTCTTCACCACCTGCTACAATATCTTTTGTTTCCATAAGATTGGAAATATATTTAAATCCCACAGGGGTTTCATAGAGCTTGACCTTTAGAAATTTGGCAATATTATCAATCATAGCTGTCCCGCAAATGGTCTTTACAATGCCGCCTCGCCAATGCCTATCCTGAATTAGATGTAAGGCCAGGAGGCCCAATATTTTCTGGGGATGAATAAATACTCCGTTCGGAGCAACTGCCGCAATCCTATCTGCATCGCCGTCAAGGGCAATACCCAAATCAAATTTTCCTTTCTTAACCCTCATCTTTAGCTCTTCTAAATTTTCTTCAATTGGCTCAGGCCGTAAGCCCCCAAACGAAGGATTAATGGAACTGCGCATAAACTCTAATTTTATATTCGTCCCTTTGAGAATCTTGGCAATAAAACTGTTCCCCGAGCCATACATTGCATCTACTAACACCTTAAATCTTTTATTCTTAATTTTCTTCAGAGCAATAAAAGAACGGATAAATTTTACATAATCAACAGTGAAATCTATTTTCTTTAATTCTTTTGACAAGAAAATCGCCTTCGGCGATAACCTTAAGGTGCGATTTTCAGTGGTTGGAATTGGGTTTTTGCCTAAAAGCTTTTCTATAGCATCGGTCACATCCTGGCCGGCTGCTCCACCAGAAGGCAGCTTAATTTTAAAACCATTATATTCACTAGGATTATGCGAGGCAGTAATCATAACCCCTAAATCCAGTTTCTTTGATTTTACGACAAAGCTTAAGGCCGGTGTAGGAATGGGTTTATCTGAAAGCAGGACCCCAATACCATTGTTGATTAGAACATGCGCAACCACTTCTGCAAATTTATCTGACATAAAACGCGTATCAAAACCCACAGCTACTTTCTTATCTTTCCCCAAATAATCTGCCACTGCCTGCGATACTATTTTTAGATTTTCAAAAGTGTAATTATCACCGATAATACCACGCCATCCGTCAGTACCAAATTTAATCTCTAAGTTACTCTCTTGCATTTCTTATCCTTTCTACTGCCGACCTTACATCTTTAGCGCCGAATATATATGAGCCTGAAGCCAAAATATTTGCTCCTGCCCGGATTAGTTTTGCCGCCACTTTACCATTCACGCCACCATCCACAGATATATCACCTTTAAATATCGAACGCAGTTTTCTTATTTTAGGTATTACTGAAGGAATAAATTCCTGTCCACTAAAACCCGGATTAACTGACATCACCAGAACAAAATCTACAAAATTAAGTATATTTTTTATTTTCGACAAAGGTGTAGCTGGATTTAAAGAAACACCAAATTTTACGCCTTTGTTTTTTAACTTTAAACTTTGAAGTTTCAACTTTGAACTAGATATCGTCTCAATATGCACCGTAATCATATCACTTCCGGCTGCCACAAAACCATCAATAAATTCTTCGGGATTCTCAATCATAAGATGCACATCAAGCGGCAACTGCGTATGCCGCTTGATATATTTTACTACCACCGGGCCTATAGTAATATTTGGCACAAAATGGCCATCCATCACATCGATGTGCAGCATATCTGCACCCGCATCCTCTACCCTTTTTATTTCTCTATCTAAGCAACTAAAATCCGCGGATAGTATTGAAGGCGCAACTTTTACTTTCATTTATAAAGCCCTTTTTTATTTATATAATTAAATACTCCTTCAGGCACAAGATAGCGAAATGACTTATTTTCTTTTATACACTCTCGAATCTCATACGCAGAAACATCCACTGCCCTGATGGGCAGAGTTTTGATATAGGAGGGTATTTTTTCTAAAGCATATCCTGGGCGCGTAGCCACTATAAACTCAACCATCCTGATAATCTCACTTAAATCCTTCCATTCATCTAAATATTTGAGCAGGTCTGAGCCAATAATAAAATACAATTCATCCTCCGGATACCTCTTTTTAAACTCCTTTATGGTATCTATTGTATATGAACGGCCATCCCTTTTTATTTCTATATCTGATGCCAGAAAATTCTTATTCCCTCTAATGGCAATTTTTACCATAGTAAATCTTTCTTTAGCAAGTGCAATATCAGAATTATCTTTATGGGGAGGAAAATACGCGGGCACAAAAATAACTCTATCCAGGCCCAGCTTCTCCCTTGCTTCTTCTGCTAAGATAAGATGACCAATGTGTATAGGATTAAATGTCCCGCCAAGAATTCCTATTTTCATGTTTATCTTAGGGATAATCCCTTTGCTGGTTTGTTTTATGTTCGAAGTTTCGCTTCGAACAGTTATTTTATGCTCTTATTTGCCCGCTTCCAAACACCATATATTTATATGTCGTTAATTCCTCTAAGGCCATAGGCCCCCGGGCATGGAGTTTATCCGTCGAGATTCCAATCTCCGCACCCAGGCCAAATTGATAGCCATCAGTAAAACGTGTGGAGGCATTCACATAAACACAAGCAGAATCCACCTGTCTTAAGAATTTTAAGGCATTATCATAATTTTCCGTAACAATGGTATCGGAATGATGAGAGCCATAATAATTTATATGCCGGATTGCCTCATCTAAATCCTCTACTACTTTTACAGATAGTATCAGGTCTAGATATTCAGTATGGTAATCTTCTTGCGTTGCTCTCTTTATCCCTCTAACAATTTTCTGCGTAACAGTGCAACCACGGATTTCTACGCCTGCCTGCTTAAATTTTTTGAGCATTCCCGGTAAGAATCTGGCTGCTACATCTCTATGCACAAGCATACTCTCCATAGCATTGCATACACCCGGGCGCTGGACCTTGGCATTAAAACAAATATTTTCTGCCATATTTAAATCTGCGTATTCATCCACATAAACATGACAGATGCCTTTGTAATGTTTAATCACCGGAATGCGCGATACACTGACTACTTTCTTAATCAAACTCTCTCCGCCGCGGGGAATCACCAAATCAATGTAGTCATTAAGTCTCAATAAAACATCCACTGCACGCCTCTGTGTGGTAGTAACAAGGTTTATTATTCCATCGCTAATACCATGCTTTTTTATCACTTCTTTTAATGTTTGATATATTGACAAATTAGAGTTTAATGCCTCGCTCCCGCCTCTTAAAATAACGCTATTGCCGGATTTAAAACAAAGGCCAATACAATCAGAGGTAACATTAGGGCGTGATTCATAGATAATAACAATTACGCCAATGGGTACGCGCACTTTATGTATCCAAAGGCCATTGGGTATTCGCCAGGCCTTAATCACCTCCCCTACCGGATCGCTAAGCTTAGCAATTTCTAACAATGAATCTGACATATCTTTTATGCGTTTTCCATTAAGAGTAAGCCTATCAATAAGGGCACAAGATAGCCTTTGAGCTTTAGCTTTTGAAATATCTTTCTTATTTGCTTTTAAGATAAGGCCTTTCTTTTTATTTAAAGCCAAAGCCATCTCTTTAAGAACTTCATTCTTTGTGTGAGAAGACACATTCAGCATCAGTCGTGATGCCTCTTGGGCTTTTTTGGCTATATTAGTGATTTCTTGTTTTAGGTTCATTTTTTTCGCACCTTACACACCTACGCGGTGCGATTGGTTCATGGTTCATAATATGACTATGTTATCCCGATGGATTATTTCTTTATGGTAACGCTTACCTTTAATGTCATCTAACTCTCCACTTGAAATCCCAACTTCGCCTCTGGCAAATTCTAAATTAGATTTATCCCTTACACTCACGATATCTCCGGCATCAAAATTACCTTCGCAAGCACTTATTCCCACAGAAAGTAAACTCTTTTTATTGATGAGCGCTGATTTTGCACCATCATCAACCATAATTTTTCCTTTGGGCTTGGTACCAAAAGCAATCCAGCGTTCTTTTGCTGCCAGACGGCTTCTTCTGGGTAAAAATAATGTCCCTATTCCTCCGGCAGGATTTCTTACGATATCAAAGATAATTCGCCCTGTCCCTCCTTTAGCGATTACACAAGGAATCCCGGAATCCATAGCAATCTTCGCCGCCTCTATCTTAGTAACCATTCCACCGACGCAGGATTTTTTATCGGTTGGACAGGCAAGCGCTCTTATCTGAGGCGTAATTTCGCCTACTACCTTAATAAGTTTTTTATTTCGATCTAAAAGACCCTCAACATCAGAAAAAATAATCAAAAGATCCGCATTAATCAAAGTAGCCACTAGTGCCGACAGCCGATCATTATCTCCAAATCTAATTTCATCTGTAGAAATAGTGTCATTCTCATTTATTATCGGCACAACCCCTAATTTCAATAAAGTCAATAATGTATTCTTGGCATTCAGATATCGTTGCCGATTATCAAAGTCATCCCAAGTCAAAAGAACCTGTGCGCAAGTGATTTTGTATTTTCTAAAATATTTACTATAATCATCCATTAATGCATTCTGGCCTATAGCTGCAGTTGCTTGAAGAACCGGTAATTCTTTTGGCCGAGTTTTCAATTTCATCAGGTTCATACCCAAAGCAATTGCTCCGGAGGAAACTATCACTACTTCTTTTCTGGTTAATTTTATCAGTCCGGCTATGTTTGAAACTATGCCCCAAAACCGCAGCATATTTAAATCTCCGTTCTCATAAAAAAGACTGCTACCTATCTTTATAACGATTCTCTTATAGTCTTTGAGCCGCTGCTTCAATTAATTCCTCCAGTCCCTCTTTTTTTAAGGCAGAAATAGGATATGTTTTTTTTCTGATAACTTTTTTAAATCTTGCCAAATTATCTCCCGCAGCCTCTAAATCCATTTTATTTGCAGCAATAATCTGTGGTTTCTTTGCAACCTCTTTACTATAATTTTTTAATTCTCTATTTATGGTCTTATAATCTTCTACGGGTTCTCTTCCTTCAAAGCCAGACATATCAATAATGTGAATTAAAATTTTTGTGCGTTCAATGTGCCTTAAGAATTTATCGCCCAGCCCTTTACCTTGCGATGAACCTTTGATAAGCCCGGGTATATCTGCGATTACAAAATTTTTATCTTCAAAATTAACCGCTCCTAAAACCGGTGATTTTGTAGTAAACGGATAAGCGGCAATTTTAGGATGGGCATTAGAAATACTGGAGATTAATGTAGATTTGCCTACATTAGGAAAACCTATTACTCCTATCTGGGCAATGAGTTTTAAATCCAGGAGTAACTCTTTTTCTTCACCCGGCTCTCCAAGTGCCGGCTCTTTATGATGCCGATTGCCTAAACCTCCTTTTCCGCCGCGCGCGACAATAACTTCTTCTTTATCTTTACTTAAATCGCGCAAGATGCAATCTGTCTTTAAATCCTTAATAATTGTGCCAGGCGGAACTCGAATTATAATATCTGGCGCGCCTTTGCCTTTCTTGTTTTTACTTGAGCCATGGCCTCCATGCTGCCCAAAGAAATGCCTTCTGTATTTAAAATCTAATAAGGTAGAGAGGTTTCTATCTGCCCTAATAATAATATCTGTTCCTTTGCCCCCATCGCCCCCATCAGGGATTCCCCGACGGTTGTATTTATCGCGATAAATACTCCCGCAGCCCCTGCCTCCATCTCCTGCTTTGACAAAAATCTTAGCCTGATCAATAAACATTGTCCTAGTTAATTGGTTAACCAATATCTATTTCTTTTATCTTCAGCCTGGTAAGCTGTTGCCGATGGCCTTTTTTCCAATGGGATGCCTTGCGGCGCCTATATTTAAAAGAAACTACCTTTTGGGCTTTTATATTACCCAAAACCTCTGCGCGCACTTTGGCTTCTTTTAAGTAGGGCTGGCCAATTTCGAATTTTTTGTCTCCTGAGACCAAAAGCACCTTATCTAAGCTGATTTCTTTTCCTTCTTTGGCATCCTGCTTTTCAACCTCAATAATATCATCTTTTTTCACCTGATACTGTTTTGCCCCAACTTCAATTATGGCATACATTTTCATCTCTCCTTTTGCAAGAATTTTTCCAGATTTTAGAAGCGTTATTATATACTATTTAAAAGCTCAGGTCAAGGATAAATTGTCCACCCCACCGCACCGCGTAGGTGCGGGATGGGGTTTAGTTAATATATCTTGATTTCCTCTATGTGCAGGGTGGGATTAGAGATGAGGTTAATCTTTATCCTAAACTGGCGTTCTAAGGCTCTTAGGCCTTGCCTATCTTTTAAAATCTCTTCTGCTATGGCGGGTGACAAAACAAGGCTTACCTGCCTTAAATGCTTATCTTTTAAAAACCTCTTTAATTCCTTAAGCGCATAAACAGCCATTGTAAGAGCTGATTTAACTTTTCCTTTTCCTTGGCAATAAGGGCAGGGCTTATAGGAAAGCATCTGCACGGTCTTATGTATGCGCTCCCTGGTCATTTCTACTAATCCAAATTTAGAAATCCCTAAAATATCGTATTTTGCCCTATCGTTACTTAAGGCCTTGTTTAACACATTGAGCACTTCTCGTCTATGTGGTTCTTTTTCCATATCTATAAAATCTATGACAACTATGCCTCCTAAATCACGCAAAACCAATTGCCGGGCAGCCTCAGCTGCGGCTTCACAGTTTACTTTAAAAGCCGTCTCCTCCTGGTCCATATTCTTTTTCCTAAAGCCGCCGCTATTTACATCAATCACCACTAACCCCTCAGTAGGCTCAATTATAATATAGGCCTTTGATTTTAAATAAACCTTGCTTTCAAATATCTTATTTATCTGCCTTTCAATATCTTTATCCAGAAACAAATCGCCGCCCTTAAATAGCTCTACTTTATTTCTAAGGTAGGCTAAGAATGTTTTCATAAAACGCAGGATTCGATAGTATTCAGTTTTAGAATCCACAATCAGTTTGGAAACATCGTCGGTAAAAGAATCCCTGATCGCCCTTAAAGTCAGGTCGTATTCTTCATAGATAAGGCTAGGCGCCTTATTTCGCTGGATTAGTTTTCCAAGCCTCTCCCATAATTTCAGGAGAAACCGGGCGTCTCTAAGCAGCTCTGTCTTTGACTTACCTTGCGCAGCAGTGCGCACAATAAAACCTACATCAGAGGGTAAATTAAGCTCGCCAAATATAAGCCTAAGCCGCCTTCTCTCCTCTTCATCCTCTATTCTGCGCGATACCCCTAATTGATTATCCTGCGGCATAAGCACAAGATATCTGCCGGCAAGGCCTATATGCGCAGAAAGACGCGGACCTTTTGTGCCAAATGATTCTTTAACCACCTGCACCAGAACCTCTTGGTCCTTCTTTATCTCACTGGGGGTGATTTGCGCCGGATTCTCCAAAGACTCAAAAGCAGATTCTATTTCAGATAAATAAAGAAATCCTTTTTTGACAAGGCCAATATCCACAAATGCAGCTCCAATTGAAGGAAGCACTGCTTCGATTTTACCTTTGTATATATTGCCAACAATGGTCTTATCCTGCGGCCGCTCCATATAAAATTCTTCTAAGCGGCCATCTTCCACAATAGCCACACGCTTTTCCTGCGGTTCTATATTAATTAAAATTTCCTTGGGCATCTTTTATTATTATCCCTTCAGGCAACTGTTTTTGTAGCCTCTCTTTAAAATCTTCTGGGTTGATGGGCTCTTTTAGGGCCACCGAGGCCTCCTCATTTTCGCTTTCCAGACCCAATTTTAATGCCCGCTTAATGCTAAACTTAGGATGAGGGCTAAAACCCTCGGTCATCTTCAGTGGTAAATCTGCCCGGCGCATTGCGCGCATAAATAAACGCATCAGGTCTAAATGAGAAATGTATTTCATCGCCCCTTTTTTACTAAATTTAAAACTTATCTTGTACATACTCAAACGCGGATTGCCGCATGACCTTTTTTAGAAATATAAAAATATCCGGGCGAATCCGCGTTATTTTTTCTTAATAATGGGCTTATCTTCTTTTAATTCTTGCTCTAATTTAGTTATTTCTTTCTTAATCGCCTTATCCTTGCCTAATTCTTTTTCTAACCTTGCGATTTCCTCCGGAGTAAATTCTCCCTCCTTTAAAACTCTGGCAGTAATAAATATCAAAAGGTCCACCTTAAGGGTGTCTATGGTTTCTCGCTCAAATAATTTTTTGCCTATCCAAGGAATATCCCTTAATAAAGGTATACCGATTATTTGTTTGCTCTTAACATCCTTAAGTAAACCACCTAACACAATTGTCTCTCCATTCCTCATAAAAACTTGCGTCTGGGCCTCACGCACATCAATAATGGGATAAGATACGGTGGTGCTACTTTCATTAGCTGTTCCTGCCCCCGCCACATTAGTAGCGGTAACACTTGAAGTGGAAGAAGTAATAGTAGGATGGACAATCATATTGATATAGCCCTCTTCACTAACCTGGGGCACTACATTTAGTCTAATACCAATCTCCTGATAATAATCCAAAGTCTGGGTCTGCGTAGGGCCTGTGTCCGCAGTGCCAGCAGTGACCGTAGAACTTAAGATTGGTGTATGATAACCTACTAATATAGAGGCCTCTTGATTATCCAAGGTTAATATTCTGGGCGCAGATAAAGTATTAGTATGGACATCTTCCTCTAAGGCATGTAGTATTACCTGAAACTGTGTGCCAGTCAATTTCTGGTACATCAACTCCAATCCTATCTGATAAGGCTCCGTTCCTGTTAGACTAGTAGACACACCTTCTTTTGGACCAAAAATTGAAGGCGCAACTTCAGACCCTAAAAGCCTACCACCCACAGCTGAAATAGCATCACCCCTGCTATTTTTACCTAAAGGCGTAGTGGCAAGCGGGGAACTGGTGGTTGCCCCGGTTGCACCTAAACCCCAATCAACGCCAATATCTTTCAATTTATCCCTATTTACCTCCATAATCCTGGCTTCAATTAATACCTGCTGAGGCTTCTTATCAATTTGCGGCAAGATAACATTACGAATCCTGTCTAAAGAACCCGCCGTATCAGTGATAATCAATGTCTTAGATTTAATTGCCGCTTCAAATTCAGCTTTCTTAGAAACCAGGTCTCCGGTTGCAGTCCTTTCAATAGAAATAGTTTCAGTTTTTGCTTTTTCTTCGGCTTCTCTCTCAAGGCCCCCCGCGCCTTTGGTTTCTCTACCTATCTGAAAAGTCCCGAATTTCCATCCTTTTTGTCCCCGCGTATATAATACCGAAATTTTGCCGCGCAGGGAGAGCAAGGGTATCAAGATTTTCTCAGCATCAACTGCGTCTAAAAATTTAAGCGTAACAACTTCTGTATATAACGGCTCCTCTGCTTGTATCTTAGCGATATTTTCCATCTTGGTCACTAAAATAATATTCCCCTGCCTTTGATAGCCAAAACCATAGGTCTTAAGCAATACATCCAGCGCTATCTCCCAAGGCACATCCACCATACGTATAGTCACATTCCCTATGACGTCAGGGGTACTGACAATATTTACTCCAGATTTATATGAGATTATTTTTAAGACATTCTGGATGTCTGCCTCTTTAAAATCTAAAGTAACAGTAGCCGGGGTGGTAGAAACGGCCACCTTTACATCCTCTTCAGCAAATAAATGAAGATAAGAGATAAATAATAAAATACACAACGCTACACAACCCTCAAAAATTCTTAATTTTTTCACTCTTTTTTCTCCTCCTTATTTATCTCTACCTCAAAGGCCTGCCCTTCTTTGATAAAAATCACCTTGTTTTCTTCTATCTTTAAAACCTGATAATCTGCTACCATATCGCCTATCCCAACCACTGCGCCATTAACAATAGCAAAAGAGCGGCCCTGTTTATCATAAATTATCCCCTCAATTAATAAACCTCCCTGCGACTCTCCCTTATCAAGCTTAAGCAACCTGCCGTCAGAAGTAACTAGTGGAATAAAAGGATTGCGTTTACCTTTGGCATCGTAAGTAAATTGTTCCTGTGCAAAAGAAAAAATCCAAAAAAAAGATACAAGTAAAATGCTGCAAGCTGCAAGCTGCAAGCTGCAAGCTAATAGCCTGAAGCCTGAAGCCTGAAGCCTGAAGCTACAATATTTCTGTTCTTTACTTTCTAACATATGTCCTCAGCACCAAATTCACCTTCTGCTTAAGGTAATCTGTAGCCTGTGTTGTTATTTTCATACTTTGCACTGCCATAAAAGTCTGCGCATTCTCCAGGTCATTTATAAACTTACCCAGGCTGTGATAATCGCAAGATAAATCTAAAGTAATTAAAAGCGGCTGGGCTTTTACTGCCGCAGCGGTCTTTTCTTGCTTAGGACTTTGCGATTCTTCTGCATGCCTTAACTCTATAATCTGAATATTGTTTTTATTTGCGATATCAGAGATATTTCGCAATAAAGAAACTTTCTCCTCCTCTGAAATAATTTTTTTGACTAGAGAAAGCGCATCTAATTTGACCTGCTTATTTTTTAATTCCTGCATCTGAGCAAATTCTTTTGTAAACGTATCCAGGCTTGTTTTAAGTTTTATTATCTGCGGTCCCTTTTGCTTTATGGATTGTAGCTGTCCATTTATTAAAAATGAATAAAATAAATAAAATACAATCAAAGAAGCAAGAAAAACCAAAGACATCTTCTTCTTATCTTGCGGTGCAAGCTTACTTAATAAATTTTTCATTTAACGTTTATTGTGCTGTCTAAAACAAAATCTACTATGTCATAGCCCCCGATGGTTTTCCATTGCGTTGAGCTAAGTTCCAAATTCTTAAAATCTCCAGAAAAAGCGGCGTCTTTCTTTAACCTGTCAATAAATTCTGTAATCAAGCCCATCCCCTCTTTCTGCAAAGACACAACAGACCCATGTAAAACAAATTCACGGGGAGAAATTGAGAGCTCATTGAACCAAATCTTATAAGGAAGCAATAAGCTCAATTTATTTAATTTTTCTGACCAATTTATATTCTCTTTAGTTAACTGCTCTACTGCCCTGGCGTCTTCATTCGTAAGGGCATATCGTTTTTTAAAATCTTCTAATGTCTTTCTCTCCGGCTCCAGTTTCTGCCACTTGGCATTGAGCATGGCAAGCTGCCTATTTTTGGCTAAATTTAGCCCTATTAGATAAATGTATATGCATACCAGTATGCCAAAAATAAATGGTATGAGATAAAGAAAATACTTTAACTCTATAGCCATAGCAATTTTCTTGGCCTTGGCTTTTGCCTTTAACTCTTCGGGTAGTAAATTTATCTCTATCATTCAAATGAGCAGATAACTTACGGAGCATAAGCGACGTAAGTTATAGCTGCCTCGTTTAGGATTATCTCCGGCGTCTGCGAATTGAACCCCCACACCAATTGGTATTTAGCCACGGCTATTATTCAATTGGTGTGGGGGTAAGTTCGTGCATACAACTTACGTTCGCTTCGTTCCGTAAGTTGTGCACTCACTTATCTTAAAGCCAAACCTAAAGCAACGCAAAACCGATTAGATATCGCCTTTATCTTTTCTGCGTCAATGCCTTGGGATAAATTAATCTTCCTTAAAGGGTCCCAATAATCCACTTCTATGCCCAGAAAACTTGCCAGCATATCTTTTATGCCGCCAACCCTGCTACTGCCACCGCTTAAGAAAATCTTCACTACAGAAGAGGCGCCTTGACTCTCATAAAAATCAAAAGAACCCCTAACCTCTGTAGCTAAATTAGCCAGCACTGATTCCACGGTTCTATTTACCTTATCAGCTCTTTCTGGAGTGGGATTAAGTTTTAATTCTTCCGCAGCTTTAAAATCAATAGCGAAGATATCTGCAAGTTTCTGAGTAATATTATTTCCCGCAATGTGAATATCTCGACTTAATCGGGGGATTCCATCCTCTAATATATCTAAATCGCTTACAGAGGCACCTATATTAAGTAGTGCTATTGCCTTCTGCTTTGGAATATCATCCGAAGAATAACTAAATTTAAAAGCATTAATTAAGGCAAGGGAGTCAAGATCAGCTATATTAACCTTAAGGCCTGTATCTTCCATTAATTTTAGGCGCTGTCCTACTAAATCTTTTTTGACTGCCGCCAGCAAAACCAGCATTTTATTATCGGGTAGGTTTTCTTTTAAGACAAAACCATCTAAATTCACTTCATTAACGGGAAAAGGAATGTGCTTTTGCGCCTCAAACTTTAAAGCGTGCTGTAATTCATCTCTGTTCATTTTAGGAAAATTCACATATCTAATCACTGTAGAAGGCCCGGAGAAAGACAAATTTAGCGTATCTATCCCGCCGGATTCTTTAATCCTTTTCAAAATTTCCCCTAACCCTGAAGCAGAAAAAGGCTCTAAGTCAAACCCCCAAAGCTCAACTGCATCTTTAAGGAATTTTAATTTTGCTATCTTTATGGTTTGTGTACCGATATCTAAGCCTATAGAAAATCGCTCTTTCGGAAGTTTACCTTTTAATTTAAAAATAGGCATCGCAACTAAAAATTAATTTTAAGGAACGAGTGTATAAGGATTCTGCATATCCTGCCAAGATATAATCCGAACGTCTGTATTAGGATGTAAGCCATCTCTTATCGCATTCATATAGGCCTGATTGAAATCAATCTGCTCATTACCAACCATGGTTATCGTCCCGCCCGCCCAAACTCCTCCGTTAACATTGATGCGACTGGGCCCCCCGCCGCCATGAAGCCATATGTTACCACGTGTATATATACAACCGTCTATAGTGGCATTTCCCCCGATTTCTGCGTTGTAAACCGTATCCCCTCCCACTACAATAAACCCCTTAGCTACTTGATTCCCTCCAACGATATTAAAATCACCGTTCACGAAGACCACGTTGGGAATCCCTACTGGATTAGCCGGTGAGGGTACCACATTCCAAAAGCTAGTGGGATAAGTAGTTGTGTTGGTAACAGGATTATACCAACCTTGGTCTATGCTTTTTTGCCGCAACTCGGCAAAACTTAGTGCTGGTAGACCATTATTATGTAAAGTAGGGTCGCTTGGGGTCATAACTCCATTCACAGGGCCGGTAATAGTCCCCCCGGAAAAAACATCCCCGTTTACGGTACAATCAATTCCTATACTCACATCTCCCGCGGAATAGATGGCATTATTATAAAAATCAGGAGGAATATTTTGATATTGATTCATCACTGCCCGGATAACGCGTTGAACTCGAGGCGAAGCATTAGAAGGAATGAATCCGGTTGCGGTAACCGTGCGGGTCATCCCAACAACAGAACCAATAACCACTGAATAACCGCCCGGACCCAAACCGCCCGGACCCAAGACAGTGTAATCTATATTGTCGGCACTAGCAAAACCGGCTCTCAAATTATTCCACGCCTGATTGATTCCTGCCTCGGCTAACCAGAAGGCCTGAGTTGATTCTGAATATCTTCTGGCAATTCTACTTTCAGAAATACTGCGAGACAAAGAAGCTACACCTAAAACTGTTAAGACCGCAATTAAAATAAAACTTAGTATTAACGCTACTCCTCTATTATTCATTTCTTAATCTCACCTTTTCTGTTAATTTCTTATCTTTACTTCCTCGGTTAACGACTGAGGTGGATTACAAGGTGAAGGAAAACATAAATCCCTTTGACGCACAGTTTTTTTAGCCCTTAATTGAATCGTTATAACTTTTCCATCTACAGAACGAGAAAAATTCAAAGAATTTATATCATTTGCTAATACCTGCTGTGCAAGTTGAAGTTGAGCTGGTGGTATCGCACAATCTAGAACTTGGCGAATAATCTGATTATTGCTTAGGGAATATCTAAAACAATAAGTACTATCCGGGATTTTAAAATTAATTACTGGCCCAGGATTAACTCCTGTTCCACCTACATCGGTTATTTTTATATCTGATGGTTTATTTTGTCTTATTTCCCTAACCATTCCATCCATAGCCTGACGGGCTTGTTGCTGTAATCCTAATAATCCCCCGCCTAAACTCCAATTGAGATCTGCTATATTTAAAACCATAAAAAGCCCTCCGATCACAATACTCATTATGACTAGGCTAACTAAAATTTCTATTAAAGTAAATCCGCGTTTCATTCTGAAATTAGGGTTCTGCAATCTGGGTTACTAATCTAACCGCCGGTGAAGATTGACAGTTAGTAATGCTATCTCCAATCAACCTGTTACGGCTCATAAAACAAGCAAAGATTGTTACTGTCCTCAATCTGTCGGTACCACTTACTACTATTCTTCCTTGGAAAGTACCGGGAGGAAAGGCGCTCGAGGAAAAGGTTTGGTTATTTAGATCGTCGAGTTGGAAAAAGCCAACGTTTGTAGAGGCAGTATTTTTTATCTCCTCCATTCTCGCCTGTAATGCACTATAGGCAAGGGTGAGATTCCGGCTTGATTCATTTAAAATAATGCAGTTAATAAAAACCAAAAGTAAACTGCTCAGCACAAACGCCAAAATGGCAGCTGCTAATAACAATTCTGCTAATGTTAAGGCCTTATCTGATAATTTCATCATCCGGGCCTGCTGGTGCACTGTTATTGCTTCTTATGGTACCACTTTCATTCATATAAAAGTATCTGCCTCTTAATAGACCAGTATGAGTAGGATTAGCATTTACCGTAAAATGGTCTGCATCTACTCCTAACGCATAATTAAATTGATAGCCTTGTTTTTTGCCGCTACCTAAAACATTATCTATATAGGGCGGATTGGCGGCGGTAGAAAGGACTAAAAGATCGTCAGGATAATGCTCTTCATTCATATGGTAAGTCTGGCAAGAATCATTAAGAGTTCTTAAGTTTGCCAAAGCTGCTGCTTCATTAGCCACAACCCGAGAACGTAAAATTCCCGGAACCGCAAGGGTGGTCAAAACAATCACAATTACTACTACAATCATAATTTCAATTAAAGTAAACCCCGCCCTACCCATATCATTCCTTTCTTTCGCAAACTTCAGATATCAATGAACCACCGGTAGTAATAGTATAAACTGTATTGCCAGTTAATTTGCATCTGGTTGGGCTGGCAGAGCAACTGTAGCCAGAGGGTTCAAACCTCAAACAACTGTAATTATAACCTTTTAAAGGAGATTTAACTAAATAATCTTTATCTAAATAGGGGGGCTTGGTTTGTGCAAGGAGAGAGAAATTTGTCGGATAAGCACCTAAATTATCTTTGGCATAATTTTCCAAGGCTGCGGAAATCAATTTTAATGTCACCGCGGCATTGGACTCATTCTGCGTAATATTTATCTTTATTAACCTCTCAATAAGCACTCTTAAAACCAGTGCGCAAACCGCAATCACCATCATTATCATCACAAAGCTTCTGGCTTTTTTATCTATCATTATAATTAGCCAATTTAAGAACTAGCTCATTACTTAAATACTTAATATAATGGTATGCCGGTCTTACGAATAATCTGACCAAAGATGGTATGATTCGCTCTGCTTATCTCTTTTGGCGTATATCCAATTACCTCAAGAGGCCCATTAATATTCATCGTTAATTGCCCTAGTAATTCCTGTCTTTTTAAAGGCGAAAACCGTATGAGGTCGGGTGAGATAACAATTAAGTCTATATCGCTATAGGGTTTGGGATTACCTCTGGCATAGGAGCCGTAGAGAATCATCCTGGTAACGCGGATATTGTGACGTTTTAATTCATCTTTGTATTCTTTGACTATTTTTCTTATCTCAAATATGCTTTTAACCACCTAAAGGCCTCTTGAGTATCTTGAAACAGCCCCTGCACAAAGCTCTTTGTATACCGCTTATAAAGCTTAGTTATATCCTCAGGGTATTTCGTTCCAATATAATGCGGCGTTAAACCAAAGATAAATTTCTTTTTATCTTCCGGGATATCTTTATTAATTCTGGCTTGGTCAAGCAAGAGCTTAAAGTTATGCGTAGGTAAGGGGATTTCATTTGTGCTTTCTGATATTATAGCCTTAAGCAGCTTTTCAATTGACTGATGACAAAAATGTGCCGCGTAATAAGATTTCCCTTTCCTGCGTAAAAGCTCTTTTGCTAATGCCAAATCGTTCGTAGCTAACTCTAACCAAGTTTTCGTCTTCTTTTTCATAGAAAAATAATCGTCATAATCATCGGAATCGTAATTTTAACAAAGTCGTATTATTTAGAATTTTCTATAACTACTTACCATTTATTATTCTAACATAAAAAGGAATTATCGCAAGAGAAATTATGTACCATACAGCATAGAGGCGATATTTTTGAGATTGCTGAAAAAATCCTAAACAATGCAGCAATCTCTGATTAAAAGATTAAAAACACCTGCCTGCCGGCAGGCAGGGATTACACAGATTAAATCTGCGACGAGACAATCTGTGTAATCTTAAATAATCTGTGTAATCAGAGAGCGCTGATATGATCTTTAAGAATATTTCAGCGCTCTCTTTTTAATCTCTCAATAGCTTTAATGCATCTATTGCGGGTTTATAATCTTTGCATATTTTCAAAGCGGCAAGCCAATGCAACCTCGCTTGCTCGTTATCGCCTTTTTTATAATACAGATATCCTAATTCTACATGCGCAGCATAATGAGCAGGATTAATCTTAAGATATTCTTCGCATGCTTTAATTGCCTCATTAACCAGGTCTAGCTTACTATAACTTAATGCCAGATTATAACGAGCGGCATCAAGGTAGGGATTATGCTTTAATGCTATAATATCTGCATTAATCGCCTCCTTATATTGGCCTAACTTTCCATAAGCCACAGCCAGGCTATCATAAGCTGTTTCCCTCTCAGGTGATATGCTTATAGCAATTTTATATGCCTTTATCGCCTCATCCGGTAATCCTTTCTTAAAATATATATGTCCTAACGTATCAAAGGCTTCGTAATAATTAGGATATAATTGCACGGCTATCTTAATTTCCGCTATAGCTTCCTTCAGAAAATTCAGCGTATAATATGCGCTGGCTAAATTACAATGGCTGCGCGGGCTTTCTGGCGCTGCCTTAGCAGTTTCATTCCAAAGAGTAAACTCATTATTCCAAACTTTATTTCTCTCAAAAGTAACTCTGCTTAAAGCTATAATGAGGAGAATGAATACACAAGATACAGATATCTTCCAATTCAGATAATTTAGTTTAATATTTCTTTTAAGTAACCAAGAAAACAAAAATCCTATTGCGATGCAAAAACCTACAGAAGGAATATACATGTAGCGTTCAGCAAAAATATTTCCTATAGGGATAATATTACTTACCGGTAAGACTGTAATAAAAAACCAGATTATAGAAAATGAAAGAATTGGATAATTTTTAATATTTTTAATAGCAATAAATACTAGGGATATTAATACCATAACGCCTATAAATACAGATGGTTCAAATAGTGAATTTGCTGCCGGAAAGAAATAATCCGCCTTTAAATTATAAGGAAATAATAAAAGCCTTATATAAAAGACCAAGATTTTTATCGCGGTAAATATCCTCCAATATTGACTGGCCCCTGGGAAAAAATTGGTTGAATAGCGTGTATTTGCCGACATAAATGACCAGCTGATAAAATAAAAGCGGATGAGTAAATACAGGCCTAAGATAACAAAAAAACCTAAGTGAAAACGAGGAAAATTCTTAATCACATCTTTAAAGTTTCGCTTGCTTAAGAAAAGATAATCTACACAAAGCACAATCAACGGCAATGTTACAGCCATTTCCTTGGCTAATAGGGATAGAAAAAAACAGGCAAGCGAGAATAAATAAAGGAAAAATCTTTTATTTATGGTATAGGAAAGTATAAGACCCTTCCTTAAAGGATAGGAAGGTCTATCCCTCTGGATAAAACACTTTCCTAACCACTGAAAATCGCACCTTAAGGTTATCGCCGAAGGCGATTTTCTTGAAGTATATTTTAAGAAAAATATTAATGAAAGTAGAAAAAAGATAAGTGGCAGGAGGTCTACCCTACCGCTTACAAAACTTACTGATTCTGTATGTATGGGATGCGCGCTGAATACTAAAGAGGAAAAAAGGGAAATAAGTCTGTTCTTTAATAACAGTTCAAGGAATAAAAAAAGCAAGACGCTCGCTAATGTATGAAGTAATAAATTAACCAGGTGATATCCGAACGGCTTAGCGTGCCAGAGAAGATAATCAAACATAAAAGAAATAGCTAATAATGGCCGATAATATCCACTGTCTAACTTCAGTATTCCTATATTCCAGAAATCTTCTACGAAAAACTTAGGAAGAAAGCGAAAAGATTTAAGATAGGGGTTGTGAGTTATAAAAATAGTATCATCCCAGACAAAATGTGCAAATAAGGTATTGAAATAAGCGGCAAAACAAACAGCGATAACTATGGCAATTAAGATACTTTTACGAACTTGCATATTAACTCTGAGCCCAATATATATTTATATACTTCCAATTTAAAACCTAAACTCTGCATCTTTGCCAGCAAACTCTTCCTGCTATAATGCGATACGTGCTCATCGGCATAGCCACCGGGGATTAATTTCTTATACAGCCATTCTATCAAAACCCAGGACGGCCTTGAATAATCAGGAGTGCCTAAAATTAAAAATCCCCCTCTCTTGATTACCCGGCTTAACTCATTAAAAATGGACTCTTCTGCTTTTAAATGCTCAATGACTTGCGAACAAATTACCTCATCAAAGCAGGCATCTTTAAAACAAAGATTTTTTATATCTGCATTTACCAGCGGATTACCCAAAGATAGGTTATAGCGTAACTTTTTAAAATTTATATCCAACCCGATAGCCTGTGGCAGGGCGCCTAAAATTTTACTTGAGCCACAACCTGCATCAAGGACGCACCTTTGATATCCGGAGAAACTGCAAATTATCTTATATCTTTGACGTTGCCAAAAACGCTGCATAGGTATCCGGCTGTCAAATGCCCGGTCGTCGTAATCAGCTGAAGCTATGGTATTTCTGAGCTTCCAGAGCTTAATAAATGTTTTTAGAAACCCTATTCCAAATTTAATTATTTTTGCATGAGATTTGCCTTTAGACCTCGGTTGATAATGAAAGGGAATCTCCTTGACCTTAAAACCATTCATATATGCCTTAACTAAAATCTCTACCAAAACGTTGAAATTCCTTTCCGAAAAATCAATCTCATTAAAAATTTCTGCATTGTATAACCTAAAGCCGCTTGATATGTCTCTTAAAGGTAATGATAAAGCAAAACATAAAAATCTATTTAAGACCATACTCAATATACGGCGCGAGAGCGGCATATTAGCTAAGCCGCCTTTTACGTATCTTGAGGCAATAACAATATGCGCACTATGCCGCTGGGAAAATAGTCTTTTTATGATATAAGGATTGTGTGAAAGGTCGGCATCCAGAGTAATTATAAATTTACCTTTAGCTGATTTAATTGCATCGCGCAAAGCCCCTCCATAACCGGGATGCTCTTGAATAAATACCCTTACCCCTTTTTCTTTAGCGATTTTAAAAGTATTATCTGTTGAACCGGCATCCACAACAATAATTTCGTAATCATAAACCGACTTCTCAAATATCTCTTTTATTTTATCAATAACAATGTCTATATTTTTAGCTTCGTTAAATGCAGGTAATATTATAGAAAGTTCCATTTAGAAGTTCCTTTTTTTAATTAAAATAATTAGCATAATTATGCTTAATGCCAAAAATGACAGCGTGATAAATGCCCCTATTTTTAGCGATGCTGGAGAATAAATGAATTCTATTGTGTGGTTTCCGGGATGTAATGGCACTGCTCTTAATATATAATTTGCCCTAAGGATGCGCGTTCTCCTTGCGTCAACATAAGCCCTCCAGCCAGGATAATAGTTATCGCATAAAATAAGATAACCATCTGCCTTAGTATCTGCTTTAATTACCACCCTATTTGGCGAATATGTGGCAATTACGGGTTCAGGTTCAGCAGCCAAGACAACCTTATTTACTCCTGCCAAGTTAACAGGTTCTTCTAATATAACCGTATCCCTAAAATTAAATGAATCGTCCGAAAGGGTTTTAAGGATATTATCTCGATCCGGAATAACCTTTGCCTTATGCACGATAAATGCTTTAGGTAAAGAAGCAGGGGTTTGATAAATATTTAGATTTCCATTACTATACACCTTAGAATACGCAGAATCTTTAATCAGTCCATTAGTTAATATATACTTTAGATTCAATAGCTCAAATAAACGCGAGGGCTTGGTAATAGGATCAAGAATAAAAGTGGCACTCAGGGGCATACCCTGGGTAAAATTTATAAATTCATTGTATCTGGCGGGCACGCATACGCTATAACCACCTATACTGGGAATTTCATCTAAAATACCCATATTCCTGCCCCCTAAACTTAATGGCAAATACCGGCTTAGTCCGATATTATTATGCAAAAAACTTGCAATTTTTTTATTCAGGTAACAGTTCTCTATAGGAAAAACAGAAAAATGCCCAGTCACAAAACATAAAAGGTCGCTGAATATAAACAGGGCAACTAAGGTCTTTTTAAAACCCTCGCTAAGAAAATTTCTCAAATACACTATAAATAATAAAATACCTAACGTTATTAATACGATGGAATAATTTAAATCAGAGATTGTATTTGCGAATCCAGCATAGAACATATAACCGAAATTAAATCCAGAGCGAAGAGATAATTTATCATAAGACACAAGAAAGGAAAAAATTTTACCCCATAATAAAGGGAGATGAAGTAAAATAAACCTTAAGGTAGCCAAAACAAAAATTAGTATGAATCCGAAAATGACCGTCGAAACAGCCTTTCTTCTAACCTCCCGCGCCTTGTTTTCTTTTAAGGCAGCGTAACCTAAAGCAGTAAGCACGGATAAAGAAAATACTCCCAGGATAAGAAATCTACCATTCGCCCGAAATAGATTAAAACCCACCAGATATTTATAAAGGAATCTATAAATTGGCACATAGGCACCAAAGGACAATAATAAGGATACTAAAAATAAACCAGTAAAAAACCTATGGTACTTACCTCCTTTTAGCATCGCAAAAAAAGAAAGTAGTAAAGGTAATATGCCTACATAAATGGTTATCTCCCAGGGACACCATTTACCCCAATATGCACCCTGATTTATCCCGCCAAAGAAACCTGGAGATAAAATTGTAATTATATTTTCGGGAGGCATAGAAAACAGATAATTCCATAGGGGATCCGTAAATCTCAGCGCTCCCTTAGAGAGCTCTATGGCAGGCAGCAATTGGACTGCAGATATTCCGATACCTAATATAACGAAACTACCAAAGGCATAAACAGACTGAAAGAATTTTTTTATAGAATGGTCAAATCTATAATTTTTAAAAGTCATATAGACTGCATAAAGAAATAGACCAACCAGTGTTATAAATACAAATTGTATATGGCCGCCAAATATCTGCAAAGATAATACCAATCCAGCTAAAAGAGTAAAGATGGCTCCCTTCTTAGATAATGCCTTGTCCATAAGCAAAAATAGTAAAGGAATCCAGGCAGTAGCAAATATAATGCTTAAATGGCCGGCAAAGATACGCATAATAAAAGCTGAGGACAAGCTAAAGACAACTGCACCGATAAAACTGGAAAAACTATCCTTGATTATGTGTCTAATATATAGATACATAAATATACCTGCCATAACTTGGTGCAGAACAATTAAAAGATTAAATGTTAAAGATAAAGGCAGGAACAGGTGGATATAGGTAAAAGGATAGAATAATTGAGAATCGGCTATGCGCGACGTCCCGGATAAGATATAAGGGTTCCATAAAGGAAATATCCCTTTTGATAAAAGCGCAACCTCAAATCCCCGGATAGGAATTCCCATATCCGCCATATCACCATAGGAACTACCCAGAACTAAATCCTTATTTAAACCGATAATGCTCAAATAGGGTAATACAATTACTAAGGATAATGCGCAGATAAAAATAAAATCTTTGAAATGATGTGGCTTAAGATTGTGCATTTGAAGAATTAAAGTTTATCTTCTCGGCTATGACCACGAATGGCTTTTTACGGACTTGCGCATGGATGGCTCCCACATATTCACCAATTACCCCCAAGAAAAAAAAGCTGAATTCCCGAGAAGATTAAGAATAGAAAGATAACCCCTGCAACCGCAGGAATCTGGGCTGGCCAGAGGAATAATTTCAAAATGACATAAACGAAGGCGGCAATAAAACTAAAAACCGCCAAGCCCAATCCGATATATGTGCATAATCTAATGGGCAATATAGAGTAACTAATCAAAGCATTTATGGCAAAATCTATTAAATAGGAGAGGTTGCTTTTGGAGGCGCCTTTGGCCCGCGGCCGTCTTTGATATTCAATACCAATCTGTTTAAACCCAATGGATGTAATTAAGCCGCGAGTATATGGCTTAAAATCATCTAACTTTATTAATTCATTTACCACTTTACGGTCTACTAATCGGAATGACCCTACATTTTGCGGCAACTTCTCGTCTGAAAAGATATTTATTAATTTGTAATATACCCGGCGTAAAAAAGAGAGGATAAGATTATCTGCGGTTTTTGTTCTTATTCCATAAACAACTTCGAAGCCTTCTTCCCAATACCTGATAAATTCTGGTATCAACTCAGGTGGGTCTTTTAAATTTGCATCAAAAACAACCACGGCATCTCCACTGGCATGCCTATAGCCGACTATTTCATTCTTTATCGGCCCAAAATTTTTCGAATATACCAGAATCTTTACTTTCTTATCCTGACGAGCTATTTCTTTTAAGATGGCAACGGTCGTATCGGTACTGCAGTTATCCATAAAGATGTGTTCGTAATCATAATCTTTGGCTGATTCCGTAAATACTTTCTTTATTGCCCCATATACATCCCTGACAATTGCCTCTTCATTATAAGTGCCGGTAATAACAGATATTCTCTTCATTTTATAGATACCTCCGTAAGCTTCATTTATTTCATTAATTCACTCTGCTAATTTTTCAATAACCCTAATGCATCTTTCGCAGGTTTATAGTCTTTTGCTATCTCTAAGGCTTTCAACCAATGTCGTCTTGCGTTTAGATAATCACCTTTTTTATAATACAGATACCCCGCATCTACACGCACTCCGTAATATTCAGGATTAACCTTTAGATACTCTTCATATTCATTAATAGCTTTATCAATGAACCCCATACCACTATAACTTAGTGCGAGGTTATAGTGAGTACTATTTAAATAGGGATTATACTTTAACGCGGAAAGACCCGCCTCAATTGCTTCTTTATATTGGCCTTTTTTATTGTAAGCAGTAGCTAATCCATTGTAAATCATTGCCCTATAAAGCCCTGGCCTACTTGCAGCTATCTTGTAGACCTTTATTGCCTCATCTATAAGGCCTTTCTTAAAGTATATGTAACCTAAGCTATGAAAAACATCGTAAAAGCGCAGTGGCTCTAATTTTAATGTTTTATTATATTCCTCTATTGCCTTAGCAAAAATATTTGCCTTGGCGTAAACATTACCTAAAAAGAAAGTGTGCTGTCGCATTCTCTGGTTGAGCATTAGCTGTCTCATACCAAAGGGTAAAATCATTTTCCCAAACCTTATTTCTTTCAAATGTAACCCTTCCCAAGGCTATAATCAGCAAAATAAATATAAAGACTATTGATTTTCGCCAGTTCAAATAGCGCATCTTTGGCTTATATTTTGATAGCTGATAAAACAAAAAACCTATTGCCATACAAAAGCCCACTGATGGCGTATACAGAAAGCGCTCAGCAAAGAAATTACCGTTGGTAAATACATTACTTACAGGCAATATAGTAATAAAAAACCAGAGTATAGAAAATGTTGTAATCGCATATTTTTTTATGCTTTTTATTGCAAGAATTATTAAACCCGATAACACTATTATTCCCGATATTATATCTGGTTCAAACAAAGATTTAGCTAAAGCAGGCCCATACAGGAATTTTAGCCCGTAAGGAAAAACTAATAATCTTATGTAATTAATCAATGTCCTTATCACTGTAAGAATACGCAAATAGTAACTTAGATTTACTGGTGAAACTGTCTGAATTTTCATAAATTTCCATCCAAGGAAAAAATAACGCATTAAGAAATATATTAGCAAAATAATAAAAAAACCTAAATGTAGCCTTAAGAAATTTTTTACCACATTTTTAATTTTCTCTTGGCTCAAAATTAGATAATCTATGCAAAGTAAAATTAAAGGAAGCGTTACTGCCATCTCTTTTATCAATAGAGATACAAAAAAACAAAAAAGTGAAAGCAAGTAAAAGCTAAATCTCTTATTAGAAAAGTATTTTAAAAATAACACTAATGAAAGCAGGAAGAAAAAAAGGCATAATACATCTACTCTACCGCTAATAAAACTCACTGCTTCCGTATGCACAGGATGAACGCTAAAAAGCAAGGCGGAAGAAAGTGCAATAATCCTATTTTTAAACAACATTTCAACCAACAAAAAAACCAAAATAGTAACTAATATGTGGAAAATTAAATTAGTAAGATGATAACCCAAGGGATTGGTATGCCAGATGGCATAATCGAACATAAATGAAGCGCCTAATAATGGACGGTAATAGCCGCTATTTATTGCCTGAGTAGAAATATTCCAAATATCGTGGGTAAAAAACAAAGGAAGGAATTTAAAAACTCTTATGTAAGGGTTATCAACAATTAGACTATTATCGTCACAGACAAAATTGAAAAATAGGGTATTAAAATAAGCGGCTGAGCAGACAGCAATAATTAGGACAATTAAGACACTTTTAGAGACTTGCATATATGTTTTAATTGTAACACCAAAATCAGATTATTCAATAATTCTTACGCATAAAAAAACCCCGCATCTTGAAAAAGATGCGGGGTGAACCGCACAGCAGCTAACTGTAATTATGGAGAAGTAGCTGTCCATCCTGGTGCGCAACCATCATGAGTAGTAGGACCAGCGGTACAAGGTACAGTAGGACCGTGTCTTACTACGCCATCCTCAGTTATGCAAAAACAACGATTACCAGTGGTACCGCTTTGAGGTACGGCATTTACGAAAAAGTCATTTTCTCCAGCGGTAGCAGAAAAGACATAACCAGTTTTTGTGCCACCTCCCAATTGACTGTCAATATAAGGTGGAGTTGCACTGGCTAAATTAGTAAGAGTTCCATATGAAGCATTGCCGGTGCGATAAGAAATCTCTGCAGTAGCAAGTGTCTTTAAGGCTGCCTGTGATGCAGCTTCATTGGCTGTAAGACGCGCCCTCAACAGGTTAGGTATGGCTATGGCTGCTAATAAGGCGATGATTGCCACGACGATCATAATTTCTACTAACGTAAAACCTCTTTTCCTTTTCATCTCTATAAAGCCTCCCTTCTAAGGTAAAATTGACTTTTGCGCTCCTTAAGATCTAACCCTTTGTTTTATCTTCTTATAGATAATAACTTCTCTTTTTCCTCAAAACGGTTATCTCTCTTTAAGCGCCTGTCCCCTTAATTTAACTTTATCCTTTATATCACCTCCTTCCTCATTTGTCAAGTAAAATGAGCGCATAACTTACGAACACTGAAAGTGTGAGTAAGTTATTGCGCGAATTTTCTATCTGAAGAATAGGCTTTTAGATTTTTAATTTTTTAAAATTAATATAAAAACTTTTTATTTCTTTCCCATTGCTTCAAATAGAACCTTGCCCTAATAAAAGTATAACATATAATTACGCCTATTTCAACTTAGGGACAGTTTTTGCTTAAAGGTTGGCAAAGGTTCGTCGCTATCGGTATGCTTCCTTGCGATGTTTCACTCGATAAACAGTTACAACTTTCTGCTTGTCATCTATAGTATACAATATACGATAATCTCCAACTCGAATCCGCCATCCATCATCCACAAATAACTTCTTTGCTCCATGGGGCCTGGGATTCTGCTTAAGCGAGCCTATGGCCTTGACCACGCGGTCTAACATTTCACCATGTAACGATTCAACCTCCTTAGCTGCTCTATTCTCTATTATTAAACGATACATATTTATCGTAAGCGTCCCCGCAGTTTTAAACGTTGAACAACTTTCTCAAAATCCTTGAAGCCACGGCTGGTCTCTTTGGCATTCTTGAGATCCGCAGAATCCTCAAGGTCTTCCAGATACTCCATAAGTTTTAGATAATCCTGCAAGGAAAACACCACTGATTTCTTATTGCCGTGCTCATCTACAAGATACTCTGTTTTTAATACCATTTTGCTTCACCTCCGGTTTAAGTTTACCACAACCACTGAATTCTGACCCCATTTATACCATATATTCTTAGGATGCGCAACAAAAAAATTAGGCTTATTCTACCAGTATGTAATCTTTGAGTATCTTTTTTAATCTTACCGGCATAAGTTCATTTTTCAAGTTCTTATCAGAATTAACCAGGACCTTAATATAATTATCCGTATAGCCTTGCCAAAAACAAGGATTTTCTTTAAGGCGTCCCTCAATAAGCACCTCCATATTCCTGCCTAAAAACTGTTTTCTATAACTCAAGGAACAGCCCTCTGCTATTTCTTTAAGGCAGCGCATTCTCTGTTTTATAATTAAAGGATTTATCTCATCTTTAAAATTTGTCGCGGCAGGAGTGCCCTTTCTTCTTGAGTAAGGAAAAATATGCGCTTTTAATGGTAAAATTTCTTTAATCAGCTCTATGGTATTCCCAAAGTTAATCTCAGATTCAGCGGGAAATCCCACTAAAACATCGGTAGTAATAGCGATTTGGGGGAGCCGGCTTTTGACCTTTTTAATCAAATTCAGGTAATCATCCCGGCAATATTTACGGTTCATCTTTTTGAGTATCTCGTCGTCTCCGCTCTGAACAGGTATGTGCAGGTGCTTGCACAGTTTCTTTGATTGGGCTAATGCATCTATTAATTCATCAGAAACATCCCCTGCCTCAATAGAACTTAAGCGGATACGCGCCAAGCCTTTGATTTTTTCCAGCGCCGCGATAACGCGCACCAAATCTGACTGCGGGCTAAGGTCTCCTCCGTATGCGCCCAGGCAGATGCCGGTCAGCACGATTTCTTTAAAGCCGTTTTCTGCCAGGTGCTCTGCTTCAGAAATAATTTCATCAAGCTGCTTACTACGCGGCCGGCCCCTCACAAACGGCACTTTGCAGTAGGAACAAAAATTATTGATTCTATATTAAGGTTCTATAAGTTCTATAGACGTTTTATATAATTTTAATGTAACCAATAAGTTACGTAATAATTCTTTTGATTGGCTTACCTCTCCTTCTGGGCATATAACGGCCGCGCTTTTTAACCAATCTTTTTATAAACTCTTTATCGCCTTGGGGATTTTCTAAATTCGCAAAAGAACTTTCTTCTTCGTTATCGAAATTACGCAGGAATTCTTTATAAGTTGTTTGTCTTTGGGTAATTTCTTTACCAAATTGTATGAATGTTGGATCCTCGCTAGTAAGATTATCTGATGCACCAAAACAATAAAATCTAGCGCTACTATAAAGATAATCTTGAGCTTCTACTACAATATTGGCTCTCACGGGATTCCTTTCAATATATCTACCGCAAGCAACAAGATATCTTTCTTTCTGCACGGGTTGTAATTTAAACCTGCCCTGCCACAAGAAGCCAGAACTAAGATAAATTTTATGATAATAATGGGTATAGGCACGGTTAAGTCCGGCCATAAGCCTCGAGATAGTCTCGGGTTCTTCTATTTCCAATAAGAGATGATAATGGTTAGACATAATTACCCAGTGATACACGCTAACTTTAAAGTTATGACTGTAATCTATGAGAAGTTTTATAAAATGGCTGTAGTCGGCTTCTGAATTGAAAATTGAAATCCTGGCGTTACTTCTATTAAAGATGTGATAGACTAAGGAATTATTTAATTGATGCTTCCGGGCATAAGAAGGCATTTTATTCCTTTCTACTACAATAGACGTAGAAAGAGAAAAAATCTAACAGGTTTATTTTTAAGAGAGAAGGATTTATTTCAGATGTGCTTTAATTATAAGGAGTTAGCTAAAGCGTCTAGGATTTAGGATTCTAGGATTTCTAAAGCGTCTAGGATTTCTAGGATTTTTGTTCAGATGTGCTTTAATTATAAGGGGTTAGCTAAAGCGTCTAGGATTCTAGGATTCTAGGATTTAGGATTTACAGGATTATAAATCTACTATCGGAAAGCAAATTTCGTGATACTCACTTCGGAGGTTGCACCGGCATAGGTCAAAAAACTAAACGTATTTATATTAATTATTTGCATCTTGATATCGTAGAGACCAGAATACCAAGTCAGTGTAAATATAGCCGTTGATGTCCCCAGTTTTTGAAATCCTCTATATGTTCCTCCAATCGCGTTGCCAGAGAGATACCAACCATCAGTTTTTTTCTCTAGCCAATATTGTCCTGAGTTGGCATGCACATTGACAGAAAACGTCAGAAAAACGAGATCGGCATCGCTCACATCATAACTTGTCCAAGGTGTCCCTGTAGGAAAAACCCGACCGCCAACTATGGTCATCCTCCCGGCAGCGGTAGTTTGAAGCGTCCCATCCGGAAACATAATACCATCTGTGCCTGCTGTTCCGCCGATATGCAGCTTCGCCTGCGGCGGGCTCGTCGTCCCGATGCCGACGTTGCCGCTACCTAAGATGGTGACGATTTCCTGGTTATCGACGTTATTCCCGCTGTAAAACGAGAATTGCGGGCGCGTCCCGTTGATGTTGTTCTTCGATAAAAAGTTCATGCTCCCACCTACCTCTGAAATGGCTGCGTATTGGTCATTCGCGGCATCGCGATAGACCCTGAATCCGTCCGTAATATTAGATCCTGCCGGAACCACAGATAATTTGGCCCCCGGTCCCGTCGTCCCGATGCCGACGTTGCCCTTGACGATTAAATCCACATCGTTAGCAGAAGGAATCATGATCTGTCCGCCAGAACCGTTGCAGTTAGTATCTCCTTCCCAACAGACAACAGAATGATCGATATAATTCTCTCCGATTGCCATCCTCTGCGCACGCATCTCCCGATACACTCCATAAGGTGAAGGATAATAGGTGGTGATGGTGATGTCCTCGGCAAAAACAAAACACGATAAAATAGACATAAATAATGTGGTAACCTCAAATATTCTAAGGAGTTTCCTCATTTTTAACCTCCCTTTTTTATCTGTCTAAAGTGTAACATAATAAAATTCGATGTCAACAACCTTCTGCCAGGACATAAGTTCCGATTATCTTTTCTAATTTAAGAGGTAACAATTGATTCTTCAGGTTAAGGTTTGATTTTATAAGTATCTTAATATAATTATCAGTATAACCCTGCCAGAAATTAAATTTATTTTTAACCTCGCCCTCAATGAGAACTGTCAAACTTTTATGTAAAAACTGCTCTTCATAAACAAAAGCGCAGGTTTCAGCAATATTTTTAAGGCGCGCGATCCTCTCTCCTAAGATATCCGGGCTTATTTCGTCTGCGAAATGACTGGCAGCAGGGGTGCCTAACCTGCGCGAATAAGGAAAGATATGCACTTTTAAAGGCAGGATTTCTTTAATTAATTCTACTGTATTCTGAAAATTCGCTTCGGTTTCGCCTGGAAAACCCACTAAAACATCAGTAGTAATAGCAACTTGGGGAATCCGACTTTTAATCTTTTTAATCAAATTCAGGTAATCATCCCGGCAATATTTACGCTTCATCTTTTTTAGTATTTCGTCATCTCCGCTCTGAATAGGTATATGCAGATGCCGGCATAATTTCTTTGATTGGACTAATGTATTTATTAACTCCTCGGAAATATCTCCTGCCTCTATAGAACTTAACCTAATTCTAAAGAGGCCTTCTATCTTTTCTAATTCTTTAATCACCTCTACAAGGCTTCTCTTCTGATTTAAATCTCCTCCATATGCGCCGAGGCATATTCCCGTAAGAACTATCTCCTTAAAATCATTTTTTACTAGCTTATCTGCTTCCTGAGTAATTTCGTCTAAAGGTTTGCTTTTTGATGTGCCTCTTACCAAAGGCACCTTACAATAGGAGCAAAAGTTATTGCAACCGTCTTGAATTTTTAAGAATGCGCGGGTATGGCCTTTGAAATAGGTGATGCCATTTATTTTAGGGACAGTCCCCTTTAATTGACTTGAATTTAGCTCTGGCGGGGACAGTCCCTTTTTTACAATTACTGCCTCGCTGTCAACTTTTTTGATCTTATCTTCATCTAATTCAGTTAAACAGCCAGTAACGAGAATCTTGGCCTTGGGGTTTTCTCTTTTTGCCCGGCGCATAAAATTAAGCGATTCAGAATCTGCTCGCTGCGTAACGGTGCAGGTATTGATTAGGTAAATATCTGCGGGCTTATGGTTATCCAATTCTTTAAATCCTGCCCTGATAAACTGCTCCCTCATACTTTGGGTTTCATATTGATTAACTTTGCAACCGAGTGTGTAAAATTTAATGGTTGACATATTTTTCTAGGGACAGTCCCCTTAGAAAAACTCTGGTATAGCTTTAGCGGGGACAGTCCCTTTTAAGTAAATGATAACTTTATATAACTGACAATAGCAACAGCAGCAGTATCCACGCGCAAGACTGTGTCTCCTAAGGTAACGGGAATAAATCCGTTTTCTAGCGCCAGTTTTATCTCTCCGTTGGCAAAATCCCCTTCTGGCCCAATAAGAACCAATATATTTTTAGGTTTAATTTGCGTAAAAACCTCTTTCAGGATTTTTCGCTTGCCTGTAAGAGTAGGTATTAATTTTAAATCGTAATTTTCTGATTTTATTAATACCTCCTTTATATTCTTAATTGGTTCAATAACCGGTGAAGTGTTCCTCTGGCTCTGTTGAGCAGCGCTTAAGGCAATTTTCTGCCAGCGCAAAAGACGCGCCTCTTTTTTATTTTTATTCAGTTTAACCACTACGCGCTCTGTCTCTAATGGTATAATCCTATCCACACCTAATTGAGTGAGTTTATCAATTATATCATCCATCTTAGATTTCTTTGGTATGGCGCAGGCAAGCGTAATTTTAATCCCCTCTTTTTTAGAAGAAAGCAAAGATTCGCCTTTAATGCCTAAGGTAACTTCGTTTGTGATTTTTTCAATGATGCAATTATATTCATTTCCTCGGTCGTCAAATATCATCAGGTTATCTTTTACTTTCAGGCGCAAGACGTCTTTGATATGATGGACCTGAGATTTATCCAAGATGCTTATTTTGCCGCCTTCTATATTTTTTATCGGAACAAAAAAACGCCTCATCTTAAAAAACCCTCATAAACAACTGTATGCCTAAAACCATAATGATTAACCCGCAGATAATGCGGAATATTTTGGCATAAATCACTTTTCCGCGGGAAAGAAACTTGGGTATTACTCCGGCAAAGCCGGCTAACAATATCAAAGGCGATAAGAAGGTACCTAACCCGAAATAAAAACTGTATAGTAAGCTATCAAGCCAAGTCTTAGAGACAAATCCTACGTAAGTTAGTATAGCAAAAAGCGGCAGGCAAGGCAGGAAACCGATAATTAAACCCAAAAGAACTATACTTTTTTTGTCATTTTCTAAGAAATCTTTTTGCAAAAACCGACAAGGATTAAAATGAAACTTTCCGCCCCCGGCTATCAGCAAACCTATCAAAAATATAAAACATCCGCCGAGAATAAGCGCATATCTACTGTAATGTTCCATTAATCCCTGGACAGCCAATCTGCCCAAAAGAAAAACCAACAAACCAAGAACAAGATATACAAATATCCTGGCTAAAGAAAATAAAATATAAACTGTAATTGCTTTGGAGATATTTTTTTGTGTGCCTGCTATATAGGAAATAAGAACCGGGCCGCAGCTGGCAATGCAGGGGCCAGAACCAAACAATAGTCCGGAAAGAAACATACTAAATATAGCTTTACTCATCGTTTATGGGTTAGTAACTTTTTTCGGAAAATACTTCGGCAGTAAATACGTAAATTTCGGTGGACTTGTCCTTCCAGGCATCAGGCGCAAGCCCGGCTTTATGCGCGCAGAGATTAGAGAGGAATTCTTCTTTTGACCAACCGGTTTCAGTAGCTACCTGAGGAAGGAATACGCCGCTTCTAAAACCCCTTCTGATTAAAACTCCGTGCACACCCAACTGAATTTCGTCAGGATTATTGATTCTTTGCATAGGAGAAAGAGCAGATATCTCTATTTCAATATCCCCCAACTCAGCAAGTTGAACTTGGGGGAAACGCGGGTCACCCACTGCTGCCTCAATTGCCATATCCCTTATTGTAAGATATAGCGGCTCCTGTCCAATGAGATTTCCAATGCAGCCCCGTAATTCACCCTGCTTATGAAGGGTAACAAAAGCGCCCATTTTTTTCACTAAGGCCGGGTTCTGCTCTTTAACCTCTAATTTTTTGCCGCTTTCTAAATATGTTTCTATAGACTTTCGGGCAATCTCCAGCAATCTTTTTCTCTGCTCGTGATTTAACATCGCTACCTCCTTTTTCTCCTGATCTATAACACAGCTTACATAACCAACAGTCCAGATATCTTTAATCTTTTTACCAGTAACATCTGCAGAATTAGCGTATTTTAAAACATATGGCTTGTTGTGCCCTAAATCTTTAGCTAAAATTAGCGTAGATACCACGCCAAAACCACCGCAGAACTGAAGTTTTTCCTCCCGTAAACCATAATAAAGACCTTCGGCATCCATATTCTTCAAATAAGATAAGGTGAGTTCATCAACTACATCTGCCTCTTCATAATTATAACCATGATACATATCTGTTGAGACAACCACTAAAACATCGCCACGCTTACCAATTGCTTCTTTAAGTAACTTGGCTAATTTCTGGCAGGTAGAAAAAGAGCAATCACCCATAACAATAGGAACAATCTTCCAGCCATAATTCCTGGCTGGTCCGCCATGTTCTGTGGCGGAAAAGCCAGATAACGCCCTCTGTAAAAACGGCAGTTGCACCTCTACCGAATGCTCTTTTTCAAAGGCACGCGGCTCAAAAAATATTTCTTCATCCTTATTAAGTAACTTTTGCGTAAATTCTTTATCTATTTCTAAATCTCCCAGAGGTGTGTGAAATTTACCTTCAGGATAAACTGATACGCCACTAAATCCATACTGATGGCTTGGGCCAATCACCACTACTATTTTATAGGGTTTGTCTTTGATAAGTTTGTAGCCATAGGCAGCAACCTGGCCCGAATAACCATAACCTGCGTGAGGAGAAATTAGGGCAAAAATTTGTCCTGCTACTGGTTCTGGATTTGCAGATTCCAGAAATTTATCTATCATTTGGGATAACTCGGCGGGGTTATCAGGATAGAATGCTCCGGCAACATTGGGCTGTTTAACTTCTTCAGCAGAACAAGTAATGCAAAATGCAAATATCAAAATGCAAAATGACAATCCAAAATCCAAAATTTTTGAATTTTGATTTGTAATTTTGATTTTACTTCCAGACACCGGCAATTTTTTCTCCGCAAAACTTGCATTTTCCATTTTCAATATTGTTTTGTAAGATAAAATAACCCTTGCGCTCAATAATAATTTTTTTACATTTTGGGCAATAGGTATTTTCGCCGGGGTGCCCTCCGACATTACCTATATATACGTACTTTAGGCCACAATCCTGGGCAATTTGCCTGGCTCTTTCCAGGGTTGCTACTGGCGTAGGATTAAGGCTTAAGAGTTTATACATAGGAAAGAAGCGGGAAAAATGTAACGGCGTATCCTTGCCTAAATTCTCTTTTATCCATAAGCACATCTTAATAATGGTTTCTTCATCATCATTATAACCCGGTAAAATCAAGTTAGTTATCTCTATATGCACTCCTTCTTCTTTTAAGAGCTTTAAAGTCTTCAGCACAGGTTCTAAACTTCCCTCCGTTAACTTGGCATAATACTCGTCTTTAAAACCTTTTAAATCTATATTTGCGGCATCTAAGTATTTGGCTAGTTCTCTTAATGGTTCTTCATTTATAAATCCATTGGAATGCATTATATTTTTTATTCCCTCTTTATGGGCCAATTTTGCAGTTTCCAGCATATATTCATAAAATATCGTCGGTTCAGTATAGGTATAGGCAAGAGTTCGAGAACCTGATTCTTTAACCTTCTTTATTAAATCAGCGGGTTCGATATAGGTATATTCTACCTCTTCGGGCAGGCTTTGAGATATCTCCCAGTTCTGGCAGAATTTACATTTTAAATTACAACCCGCAGTAGCAATAGAGAAAGCTGTAGTAGAAGGCAAAAAATGAAATAGGGGTTTCTTTTCAATGGGGTCAATGTGCATAGCCACCGGCTTGGCATAAACTAATGTATATAATGTGCCGTCGCGGTTCTCTCTTGTTCCGCAAAAGCCTCTTTGGCCGCAAGATATAACGCAGCGCCGCGGACACAGCTGACACTGCACCGCCTTATTTTCTAATTTTTGATAGAATAAAGCTTCTTTAAGGGGAGTCTGGGCAGTAAGTTGGGGAAGGTAAAAACAAATGGTGATTAAACCAATAAGAAAGAATAGGCTTAAAATTAATTTTAATAGATTTCTCATGGAAAATTGGTGGAGCAGGGGAGGATCGAACTCCCGACCTTCGCGTTGCGAACGCGACGCTCTCCCAACTGAGCTACTGCCCCAAACAAGGATTTAACTCATAGGTAATTTAGCACAAATTTCTCTCTTTGACAAACAAAAAAAGGAAAGAACTAATTGACTCACATTAAATGTTACTAGTCTAATCCTCTAAAAGGTATCGTTGGCTCATAATTGATGTTACCCGAAATGTCGTGATGATGGGTGGCGTGGCTTGATTTCGAGCAGGGTGACCTGCGAGAAACAAAACACGACAGGACCCGTCATCCGTCAAAACATCCGGTAACATTTATTAATGAGGCGTCAGGGGGACACTCTTACGATTGGCACGGGGAACGACTTACGATTGGCACCAAAAACGTCCCTAATGGGTGGAGACGGAGGGCATTTTGATTTTTGTGCGCATCACAACTTCAGGATTATCTGGTGATACCGTTTGTGCAGGCTGCCAACGGGCAGTAACAGCGACTTCTACAACATTATCATTTACACTGGGACTAAAGTTGACGATATTCCGCGCAATAACCTCTGGTCCGATGGTGCCTGCCTGATTACAATTAGGGCCTACACAATTGGCATAATACCAGATTTGATATCTATCATTTGGAGGAGCGCTTGCATCTCGATATCGATAAGCAATCCAATGGTCATTAATAGCATCTCTTCGACCATCTCCTGGGCCTCCGGTCGCATTTGAATCTACATAACCCCTGATTGCAGTATCGCCGGCAATAGGGGTAAAATCTACAATATTATTAATGCCATCAACAATTACATTACCAATTGCTCTGCTAATTTCTTTACTCATATGCTCTAAGACATATGATACCTCATTCTGCAACTTTACCCGTCTATCTGCACTTATAGTATGAAAGCGACTAAATAAATCTATATTAGAAATCGCCAAGATAATCACTAACAATAAACCAATAGCAATTATTAATTCAATAAGGGTGAGGGATTTCTTCAGGTAGGAATTCATTACTCTGTGTAACTAATAACCACTTTTACCTTGTTTAGATTAGAAATAGGTTGATTGGGGTCAACTCGATAGGTAGCAGTATAATCTCTATCAAGACCATCAGCAATACCCATGGTTTGATCTGGTAAACAGGTTACTGGATTTCCTCCTGTTGATAAACAACTCGTAGACCAGGTATCCTGTCTGACCTGCTGCTGTAAAGGGTCTAAAAAATATTTCCCCAGCTCTCCACCGGTCATACGTAAGCGATTGTGCAGAACCCAGCGTTTTCCCGCAAGAAAGGTATTAAGTAGGCCAGCCAGCACCAAGGTAAGAATTACACCTGCTATCAGAATTTCTAATAAGCTAAGGCCTTTTCTTTTCACTGTAGTTTGTTAAAATTCAGAGGTCTCTGACCTAAAGCTAGGAGTTCTTCAGAGACCTCAAAAAAATTGCAACGCTAAGGACAGGCGCCGTTATCAGTAGGATCGCCGCTTTCTGTAACTGTAAATGTACAACTGCCTCTGTCTGCCGTAGCAGTAAAGGTATCAGCTGTAGCAGCTGTAATAGTATATTCCCAATTTATCACATTGGTAAAGTAGAGCCTCAGAGAGTCGTTAATATTAGCGATTTTTTTTTCAGCAGTAGCTCCTCCCGGATTATAATATACGCCGATTTCCATCCTATAGACCTTTTCTGCGGCAGCAATCAGCTTAAGATTAGCAATTGCTTCTTTGGTTAAAGCCCTTTCCTTTGCCTTATAGAAATTAGGTATTGCTATTCCCGCAAGGATTATAATTACCCCGATGACCAGCAGAAGTTCAATTAAAGTAAACCCCGCTCCTGCGCGCAGGAGCAGGGTAAAACCGCGTTGTTTGGGTTTTGTCTTCATTTTTTAATCACAACTACTAGGACTACTACCTGGGCCCTTCTTGGCATTCTTTAAACACATCCAATAATTCAAACCTCCAACCTTCGTCGTTGCCAGCGCATAGCCTGAGTCTGCATCTATTGAAGGAACGCTAAAAGTAAAATTATCGCTTGCAGGCGCAGTGCTAAAACTATCTAATTCAGCCCAGTTCGTATCACCCGAATCGCTACTTATGGCAATATACGTATCCTTGTCTAAATAGTACCTTTTCTCCGCAGCTACAATTTCTGCTAAAACCGCATATGCCTCTGCCCGACGCGCGCTTTCTGTAACCGGACCGTATCTTGTAATCGCTATTCCTGCCAGAATCCCAATTAACGTGATGACAATCAGTAATTCAAGTAAAGTAAACCCCGTTAGAAAAGATTTTTCTAAAGGGACAGGGCTTTCTAACGGGGTAAAGGCACTCTTTTTTTTCTGCTTCATCAAGAAAATCGCTTCGCGATAACTTTTAGGTGATTTTCAGTGGTTAGGAAAGTTTTATACTTTCCTACACCATAAATAATGAAATTCTCTCCGTTCTTAGTCTGATAATTACGAAGATGGACAACCAGCATCAGCAAATCTAAGACTAAGGACAGCTTGCAGCTGCTGAACCAAATTTACCTGATTGAACACACATATAATAATTAGTAGTACCAGTCTTTGCTGTGGCGATAATACTGGTCCCAGCGCCAGTAAAACTCCAGTCAAAGTTTGTTGTATTAGGAGTCACGGAGATATCGATAGTAGTATCTCCATCTATATCTACTGTCCAAGGAGATGTAGAGGACGCAGCAAAATAAGTTCCGCCGCTTCTTGCAAATTCAGCTAAATCTGCTTCTCTTAAGGCGCGCAAAGTAGATTGCGCCTCAGCCCTGCGGGCATTTTCGACATTGGCAAAATAACGCGGAAGAGCCACTGCGGCTAAAATACCAATGATTATAATTACAATCAACAACTCCAAAAGCGTAAAACCTTTTTTCATTTTATTCCCTCCTCAAAAATTTTTAAATTATTTTTTATTTTCTTGAATTTTATTCTTTTCTCACCTCCTTTGCGATTTATTAAATGTATTATAATTAATGCTTACTCTTTGTCAAGTTTTATTTTAATGAGCAGATAACTTATGGAGTTTAAAAGGACGACATAAGTTATAGCTGCCTCATTTAGAATTATTTCTAGCGTCTGCGCCTGCCTGCCGGCAGGCAGGAATTAACCCCTCACCCAGCCGGCAACACAAGAAGGCTATGGCTTTCTGGGTGAGGGGTAAGTTTGGGCCTCAGTTATTTTGCCAAATCAGCAATTTGGAATATAGGAAGAAACATTCCTATAACTATTGCACCAATTACAATGCCCATAAATATCAACATCATAGGTTCGAACATAGCTGTAAAACGTACTAAGAAAACTTCAATATATTCCTGATAAAAAACATTTAATTTCTTAAACATCTGCGATAATTCACCGATTTCCTCTCCAATAGCGACCATTTGCACTACCATTGGCTCAAAAAATCCACTTCTTTCTAAGGGTTGATTCAAGGGTTTGCCATCACGCACATCTTCTTTAATCTCATGGATTATATCAGCCATCACTAAATTGCTTACACTATGCTCAGTAATCTCTAAAGAATATAAAATCGGCACACCACTTTCAACTAATGTAGCCATCTCTGAAGTAAAGCGCTCAATAATCAGCACGCGAAAGAACTCGCCAAAAACTGGTAAATTGAATAAAAGACTTTCAAATTTTTTTCTGCCTGACCTTGTTCTTATATAACTGCGGAATAAAAAGAAACCCGCCATAATTCCTAGCAAAAGAATAACGCCAGAAGTTTTGATAAAAATACTTACTCCAATCAGTATTCTGGTTAAAAAAGGTAGCTTGATATTAAACCCTTTAAATAGGTCGGCAAAGGTAGGAATGATTTTTAAGGTCAAGAATAAAAGCGCAATTATACCTGCAAACATAAGTATTGCGGGATAAATAAGTGCAGAAATTAACTTTCTTCTAAATGCAGCATTTCTCTCTAAATAGCTCGCCAAGCGGCCAAGCACCATAGCTAAATTTCCTGATGCCTCACCACTTTCTACTATATTAACCCAGAGGTCAGAAAACGCTTTAGGATGTTTTGCCATTGCCTGATGCAAGCTGAGTCCCTGCTCCATCTTCTCTTGAAGGTCCTTTATGACATTAAGAAATCTGCGGCTGGGTATTTGCTTTGAGATGATTTCTAAGCTCTTTAAAATAGTAACACCTGCGCCTAAAAGGGTGGATAATTGCCGGCAGAAAAGGACTAAATCATCGGCAGTAATCCGATAATGCTTGGGTTTAAACTTTGATTTTCTGACAACTTCTTCTTTAAGCCCGGGCAAAAGCTCTATATGCTCAGGAAAGATGTTTACGATAATTAAATTTTCCGCCTGAAGCCGGCTGATAGCTTCTTCTTGTGTAGCAGCTTCGGTAACACCACTTTTTTTTTGGCCTGCAGCGTTTCTGGCTATATAAAAAAACCTGGGCATTAGTCAGCTCCCAAAGTCACTGAAAGCGCCTCTTCCAGAGAAGTTATTCCTGCTTCCACCTTTCTTAAAGCTGATTCATAAAGTGTCTGCATACCGCCGGCCCTGGCCACTTCTTTGAGCTTCTGATAGGTTGCCCCTTGGTTAATCAAATCTTGGAGCGGCTCATTAACTGCCATAACCTCAGCAATACAGGTCCTACCTCTATAACCTAACTGGTTACATCTGGCGCAACCTTTTGCCCTATAGACTAAATCCGTCTTTAACTGGGTATTCTTTTTCTGCTCTGGCGTTAACTCATATGCCTCTTTGCAATCCGGACATAATTTCCTGAGCAAGCGCTGTGCTACCACTAATAATAACGAAGGTGCAAGCATATAAGGCTCAACGCCAATATCCATCAGCCGGTTTACTGCTGAAGGCGCATCATTAGTGTGCAATGTGCTTAATACCAAATGCCCGGTCAAAGCTGAACGCAGACAAATCTGGGCAGTCTCTAAGTCCCTCACCTCACCTACTAGCATAATATCCGGGTCTTGTCTTAAAAAACTGCGCAGGGCATTAGCAAAAGTAAGGCCTATTTCTGGTTTAACCTGAACCTGGTTAACCCCTTCTAATTTATATTCTACAGGGTCTTCAATAGTAATTATATTCTTGCTGGGAGCTTTTATCTCACTTAAAGTAGCATAAAGGGTAGTTGTCTTTCCGCAACCAGTTGGTCCAGTTAAAAAAACCAGGCCATAAGCTGTAGTAGTTGCCTTACGCATCAGTTCGAGTTGTTTGGGTTCAAAACCCAATTGATTAAGGTCTAAAACAATTTGGCTTCTATCCAAAATCCTTAAGACAATCTTCTCCCCATATATAGTAGGTATAGTAGAAACCCTGATATCTATAGGACGTTCTCCTATTCTTACCAAGAATGCCCCATCCTGGGGAAGGCGTTTTTCCGCAATATCTAATTTAGATAATATCTTTATACGCGAGATAATTGGTAGATGTAAGTGCCTGGCAGGCGGCGGAATTTCATAAAGCCTGCCGTCAATGCGATAACGCAAAGAAATTTTATCTTTAAAAGGCTCAATGTGTATATCTGAGGCGCGTTCATCAATTGCCTGTCGGATAATTAAATCCACCAATTTTACTACCGGAGCTTCTTCTGCACGGGCAATCAACCTATCTAGACTCAATTCTTCCTCAGAAACCCTTTCTTCAAGGTCTAGGCCAATAGAAGTAATGTCGTAACTAGCTTCTACTGCTTGCCTAAGCATGGCTGATTTACCGTAAAACTCCTCAATTGCTTTACTAATATCGGTCTTAGTAGCAATCACAGGATTAATTTCACAATTGGTTAACCTTCTTAAATTATCAATCAGGATAAGGTCCAAAGGGTCAGCCATAGCCACAGTTAAGGAGCGCAAGGTGCGCGATAAAGGTAGGACTGAATTTTTAAGGGCAAATTCCTGAGGAATAAGACGGTCTAACCCTTGGTCAATGGCGGGCTTAAGCATTCCTGTGCCTAAGGAAAAATAGGGCATGCCCAGCTGCTTGCCTAAGACTGCTACTAGTTGGTCTTCTTTGACCATGCCTAATTTTACCAGCACCTCACCTAAACGGCCTCCTTGCTGCCTTTGCACACTGATTGCTTTTTCTAATTGCTTGGCATCAATAAGGCCCTCTTTGATGAGCAGCTCACCTAATCTTAGGCGTTTTTCAGCGAACATTATTTTTAATGAGCAGACGATTTACGGAACGAGATCCTTCACTTCGTTCAGGATCGTCCTGAGAAACGAAGTGGCGAAGGACGAAGTGACGTAAATCGTAGCTGCCTCCTTAACTCATCTCTAAGCGTCTTGCGAATTAACCCCTCACTCAGCCTTCTATATAAGTGGCTAATATAAAGCTGAGTGAGGGGTAAGTTCGCACACATAAGTTATGTCGCTAATCTACTTAATAGCAAGCTCCATAACTTATCTGCTCACTTATTTTTTCTTTCTTTCAAAACTGTTTAAACCGGCATTGATGGCTAATTCGCGTTTAACTCCTGAAGCAGCGCTCTGTTCTCTGACAGGAATAGTGGGCTTTTTTACCTGTGCAAGCTCCATACCCTCTTTTATAATGTGGGGCGTAATAAAAACTAATAATTCGCGAGTTTTGTTCCTGGGGCTATCGGTAGATGAACCTCCACGATGTCTAAACAAGGCGCCGATTATCGGGATATCTCCTAAAATAGGAACTTTGGTGAGAATCTCTGTCACTTCATTACGCAGCAAACCGCCAATCACTACTGTCTCTCCGTCTTTTACCCTCACCATGGATTTTGTGCTGCGTTCTTCCGGATCTCTGAATGTAAATGACCCATCGGGGGTGGTAAAAAGAGTACCAGCAACTGCCTCAGCAACCTTAGGATAAATAAACATCGTCACTTCTCCACTCTCCAGATTAACCTGCGGAGTGACTCTTAAAGATACACCTGTCTCAGCCCGTTCCGCTGTAGCTGAGCTATTACCAGCTGCGTCGGTACTAGTGGTAATACCTACTGATTCCTGAGTAGTAATTTTTATCTCAGCGGTTTCATTATTCGAGGTAAGAATTTTTGGCCGCGCTAAATATTTCGTATCAGTCTGAGCTCTTAAGAAATCTAATTGCGCAGAAAAGGCATCAGGATTGACTGACAATTTACCCTTGTTTGTATCTGTAAAAAAGGTCTTGCCCCAACTTTTAAAAGGAAAACCTATACTTGCGTCAGAAACACCCGTTATGCTCACTTTAAAAGGCGTCTGGCCGAATTTGATTCCCATTTTGTCTACGACATTCTTACTTACATCTAACATCTCGACTTCCAGCATTACTTGAGGCACCCGCACATCTAAGGCAGTGATAACTTTCGTGATTATCTCAATGCGAGCCGGCGTGTCTGTAACAATCAAGCTATTGGTGCGGAAGTCCTCAATAACTGAACCGTATTGAGAAAGAAGTTTCTTTACCGCAATAGTGATACCTGTATCTTCCTCTATCTTCCACTTACCTGAGCCGCCGCCACTAGTGCCTGTAGTCCCTCCTGTTGTTCCTCCTGTTGTCCCTCCTGTTGTTCCTCCTGTTGTTCCTCCTGTTGTCTCACTCTTTATGTAATTAGCCATTTCTTCTTTTAGAGAGGAAGAAGAAACCGTAGCGTACTTAAGCGCAAAAACTTTGGTCACTGTTTCCACTTCCAACTTGCCCCAGTCTTTGACAATAAAGGTATTGGAATCTTTATCTAATTCATAATTCAGGTTGTTCGCCTTAAATAAGTTGTCCATCGCGTTCTTCAAAGGAACACGGTCTAAGTAAAGAGTTATCGTTCTATCCTCTACATTTTGTGCGGCAATAAAATTCAAGCCCGATTGTATGGAGAGGGCTTTTAATATATCTTTGAGGCCGGCATCCTTAAAATCCAGAGAAATGGTCTTTAGCGGGTCAAAGAATGGAATAACAGATTCAGCATTTAATTTGAGCAGGAATAAAAGAAGAAACAAGAAAACAAAAACAAATAATCTGAAATTTCTTTTCATTTTTCTCCTCCTTGGCGTTCTTTCTCCTGCTTTTGCGCAGGTGAAGGCAAATTGTAAGTATAATTCCCAGAAACTACAACCACGCCGCCTTGATTTATATCCATAATCTGCACTCCCTCTATAGTGTCTCCGATTTTTACCACTTTGTTATTTATAATTGCCTGGGGAAAATCACCTCCCCAGATTATACCTTGCACTTCTAAGGAAGGAAGAACTTGGGGAGCTGCTAAAACCCCTGGGCCAGCCTCCTCAGGAGCCTCCCCTGACACAAAAGAACTTTGAAAAGGGTCTCTTAAGTCACTAGCTTTATATTCTACATTGGGTTTTACAATAACCTCTTCGGCAGCGGGCTTTTTTTCACCTAACATCTCTTCTACCTCTTTTTCTTTCAATTCCTTTATCGCCGGGCTGAATTTTTCCTGTTCAGCAAACGCATAAATAGACATAACCACAAAAAAAACAAATATAACTATAAATCTGGTTCTTTCCATTATTTGAAAAATATTTTGTTTACTTTTAAATTAACAGACAATTTATTTCCCTGGCCTTGAGTTCTTATATTTATATCCTCAAGTGTATAGATATCAGGTGAATTCTCTACCTTACTGATAAATTCTCCCAGGGCATGATAATTATCAGCATACATTTCTAAACTAAAAGGAACCTTAGTGTATGTCAGAAACTTTTGTTCTGTCTCTGGCCGAATAGAAGAAATCTCTAGTCCCGTTGCCTTGGCCATATCACTCAGGGTACCTATAACTAAACCTGTATCTTTTTTAACCAGAAAATTTTTATAGGCATTGAGCCTTTTCTCTAATTTACTGATTTCCTCTAATACTGCGTTCTTTTTTATCTCTGTTTCCTTCTGCTGTTTTAAGGATGCCAAATCTCTTAAGTGCCGGGTGTAAATAAAATTATAGGCAATAAAAACTGCCCCTAGAACCAGGGCGATATTAAAAATTAGGTTTTTACGTTTATTAATAAAATCTGTTAAATTCATTTTCTCTCTTAATAATTCCTGCAGCGGATAGAAAATTTAGTCGCTGTCTGACTGCTAATCTGCTCACGGCGTAAAAAGTCAATGTCTATCACTGGTAAATACTTGGTGAACTTAGGGTCTTGCTTTAATTTTGCGACAAACTCATTGACCGCATTGATTTCCTTGCTGCTATCGGCTAAAAACGCCCAGCCTTCTAATGATAGTTGTATCTTGGGTTCTTCTCTTCTATTGAATGAAAGGTTGGTAAACCAAACTCCCCGGGGTAGAAGCCGGGGTAGATTATCCAAGAGCTCAGTAAAATATAGTTGTTTCTCTACAAGATTATTTAAGGCATCTACCTTTGTTTTATATTCAGATTCTATGGCAGTTAATTGCTCATAACTCACCTCAGGGCTGACTGTAGAAACCTCTGTACGCATACCTGTGATTCTACTTAACTCTTTCCTTAAGAGCTGCGTGCGATAAAGACCAAGACTAAAAGTGGCAATTAATATCATTACGCCTAAAAATACGCATCTAAAATCCAGGCTTAAGCCTGCCAATAAAGAAAGAGGAGCTGCCTCGGCTCTAACTTCGTTCTTTTTTATTGCCTTTGCCTTTGCAGCTAATAAATCTACTTTTACATTAGTTTTTATGGTTTTAGAAAGAGATGAACTATAGCTTTTTAGAAAGCTTAAGGAAAATGTCGTGGGTCTTTCTATAATTCTAGCTACGTCTACAAACTCCATAGGTAAACCCATATCCATCATTATTGTTTCCAGGTCAGAACGGTAATCAGGGTTAGAAATAAGAAACATCTTTTTGATGCTTTTCTGAGGGAATTTACGCTGGCAATATTCCAAAGATATACGAATTTCTGTCTTTAACTTTTCTAAGTTCGCCCCTGCTTCTGTAAGAGGAGCGCCTGAGAATTCTTCGGGTTCACCTACCAGGGCAATATCGCGACTGAACAGAGGAAAACCATCCTCTAAGACTGTAAAATTAACCTCATCTTCTTGGGAAAGGTCAGCTCCCAGAATACCCACTACGCCAGTATCTCGTAAGCCTGCTAATTTTAGGCATCGGCTAAGACTGAAGGCAGAGTATTCAATAGCGGTAATCTTAAGGTCTAATTGACTTAAGATAGAGATGTATTTATCCAGCACATCTTTTTTAACGCCCATAAAAAGAACCAGGTTGGTGTGGCTGGACTTATCATATTTTAGTTGAAAATCCGAGATAAGGTCCTCAACTCTAAAAGGAATGTATTTTTTGACTTCAAAATTTATCGCACTGCGCAGCTCCTCCCGCGGCAGTAAAGGTATTTCAAAGTTGCGAATTATTAAGTCCTTACCCGAGAGAGAAATAGTTGCCTCTTTTGCCTCAATTTTGCCCTTTCTAAGTTCGTCCTTTAAAAGGGCGATTATTTCAATAACCTTTGCTTCTATAGGAACCTTTTCTTCTAATTCACCAGTTGAGATTGCAGACTGGGGAATGCTGAAGTGATTAAGGAGCTTCTTGCCTTTGGTCTGGGCAATTTCGATTCCTTTTGGCCCAAAATATACGCCTAATGAACTCATACCTTTTCTCCGGATTTCATTTCTTTACAAAGCCGCCGCTTACTTTTTAACCATATATCTACTTCTCTGCGGTCAAATCTCCAGACTCCGCCTACCTTAATCCCAGAGATCTTTCCTTGATGCAGCCAATTATAAATAGTCTGCTTTTTTAATCTCAGGTAATCTGCTAATTCATCAACATCTATCAGCCTTTTCATACAAATTCCCTTTCTTCTAACCCTAAAGGGTAGACCTTCCTATCCTTTAAAGAAGGGTCTAAAAGGAATTTAATTAAAACATAAAATTCTTATTTTGTCAAGTGTTTTTTTATATACTCTTACTTAGACTTACTCAAATTTTTAAGAGGTAAAAATCCTTCTTAAATTAGACAATATAAGATTATAATACTTTTACTTATGTTATAATAAACTTTTGGAAGGGAAATTAAGGTGTGTAAGCGTAGTCAGCTGTAGCACTGACACAAGCGCTGTTTCCAGGGCAACCTGCTGAACCCGATGCCCTGATAATAACCGAGACGCTATTAATGCTTGGGGGACGAAAGTCATTGGTAAGGTCGTCAAAAGGAACCTGGCAACCAGGCGAAGGACAATCCGTACCTGCTATCCAAATGCCTGTCCTTAACTGCTCTAAGGCATAATTTATCCCTGCCATAGAAGCATAATAGGCCTGGATACGGCTTACTTGGTGGTGAGTTAGGCGGCTGTGGCTGGTAATAATACTCAAAACTACATTGGCTAAAAAGATTACTACGAAAACTGTGCCAATAACTATAAGTAAAACTACGCCTTTTTTATCCTGCTTCTGCTTGCTCTCAGTCATCTTTTCTTAAACGTATTCTGTAATCACCATCTATTTGCTCTAGAATCACATGGCCCTCTCTGGCTAACCAACCTAAGCTCATCAGGACATTATCCCGCGGCTTATCTATTCCGGAAAGCAACGTAGTTAAAGTTACTTCTCCATACTGGTCTAAAAAATGCCAAATATCACCTGCCACTATTCCTATTTCAGTAATCATCTTCTTTGCCTCCACTCTTATTTTATAAATAATTCTTGATATGTCAACTGTTTTTTAGTGACCTCTGAAAAAGTATCTTAAACGCGAATTCCCGCTAATCAAACGCGAATGGTCGCTAATATCATCGTCAGAAAATTCGCGAGAATTAGCGTTAGATTCGCGACCATTAGCATTAAAAAGCATTTTTCGTCACTCTTTTATTATAACTCCCGCAGCGGGGACAAATGGAAATCAGTTCTTCCTTAGTATTTATATAGGTATAAGAACAAACAGAACAAAACCAGATATATTTAGGGTCTAGAGATAAATCTTTATCTTTTTGCCTTTTATGAAATAGCCAGATGATTAATATTAAAGCTAAAAAAACAAAAATATAAAATGCTACTGCAACGGAAAAATCTAAACTAATCACTTTTTGCCGAAAGGTCGATTTTTACGCTCTGCCAGCTATTGGGAGTAAATCTTGACTGTTGTATAAAAAGGTAGTGCTCAATGTAGCGCATAATCAAAAGATCCACTTCTAAATTGCCTGAGGAAATCTTTCTTTTAATTACAGCAGAGTTTCGACCATTAGAGATTATGTTAAACAAAAGCTCAACATGGGCTATCTGTCTGTCCTTAAAATAGAGAGTAAAACTGTAAGGGAGCAAAGGATGAAATATAATCTCTGGTTCTTTTTTCCTGAGAGGCAAAAACGTGGATGTTGACTTTATAAAGACTTCTTTTTCTGGGTTAAATGCCAGGGCCAAAGGCGGTTTTACATAAAAGCTGCTCGGTAAAATTGAATCTCTAACAGCTTTATCTAACAGCGAAGTATCGGGTTTTCTCGTCAACCCCCACACCAAAATCTTTGGTGAGGGGGTTGAGATTTTGGGTTGTGGCTGAAGAAGTTCGGACTTATTCAAGAATTGGCCCCAGAAAGAAACGCCGGTGTAATCTATCTTAGGAATTCTATTACCGAAGGAAAGATTAAAAATGCTTAATACCGTGATATGCCACAATAAAGAGAAGATGATGGTCTTTTTAAAGATAGAATTTGTCATTCTTGATTTGTGGCAATGTTTATCTGACTTATGCCTAGGTCCCTTGCCAAATCCCAGATTTCTACTACCCTGCCTAAAGAGGCGCGTTTGTCTGCCTTAATTAAAATAGTCTGTTCTCTTTTGGCTGCCTGCTTAAGCAGTGTCTCCAGCTCCCGCATAGTAACAACCCGGCCATTTAAATAAGTCACGTTTTCACCGGTAATCAGTATCTCTATATTTTCAAATTTTACCACTTCACTCGTTACTGCCTTGGGTAAATTTACTTTTATGCCGGGCTGCATGATAAAACTGGAGGTAAGCATAAAGAATATCAATAACTGAAAGACAATGTCTATTAAAGGCGCAATATCAATTTGTTTCAGCCCGTATTCTAATTCCATTCGGCCCTTAAATCTCATATTTGACTCCTCGTCTAATATGTGTTAGAAATTAGTTAAATCCGAAGCACGAAGCACGAAATTCGAAACAAATTCTAAATCCTAATGTTCAAATTTTCAAAACCGACCTTGTTTCGGTCATTTGAATTTTGAGCATTGGAAAATTGTTTCGGATTTCGATATTCGGATTTAGGATTTAAACTTCTCATATCATTATTCTTGTATTACTCTGTGAGAAAATTAACTAATTCCGTAGATGCCTTTTCCATTTCTAAAATAAAATGATTTATCCTGCTAACCAGATAATTGTAGGCGATAAAAGTAGGGATAGCTACAATTAAGCCCGCAACCGTAGTTAATAAAGCCTCCCAAATTCCACCTGCAAGGTCACCGGGAGAAACCGGATGAAAACTGGCGGCCTTTGCCTGAATAGTTTGAAAACATCTTACCATCCCAGTAACTGTTCCCAGGAGCCCTAAAAGTGGCGAGACATGGGCTATAGTGGCTAAGGCATTTAGGTTTCTTTCTATCTTAGGAATTTCATACAAAGAGGCATCTTCGATTGCCTCAATAATCTGAGGCCGTGGACGGTCGTATTTTAAGATTCCTGCCTTTAATATATTCGCAACAGGGCTCTTGGTATTATCGCAAATTGACAAAGCCTCCTTTGTGTCATGATGTTTCATTTTATCCAAAATCTTTTTCAAAAATTCCTGGGTATCTATACTTATCTTATGCAGATACCAGAATTTTTCCAAGAGTATGGCTAAGGCAAATACAGAACACAAAAATATCGGCCACATCACCGGGCCGCCGGCTAAAAAAACCTGCCAGATGCTCATCTTATAAATATCCATTTTTCCTCCTTATCTATGGGGTCAGAATTTAATTCTGACCCCGCACATGTGTTTTTATCCAATCTATTCTCTCTTTGGCATATTTTGCTTCTTCCACATTTAAAGAGGCAACTCTTTCATAGATATCCTTTGCTTGCCTAAAATTTTCTTTATCTTCATAAATCTTGGCTACCCTTAAGAGCGCCTTTACCGCTAAGCCATTATTCTCAGAATAAAGATAGGTTACCTTTAGGTACTCTTCTGTTGCCTCATCAAACTTACCTTGCGCCTGCAGCACTTCTGCTATCTTAAATTGAATCACTGCCATCTCTCTTACCGGCACCACATCTAAACTTTTACGATAAAAATCTCCTGCTTCATTAAAATTGCCTATCTTATAAAAAAGGTTTGCCATTTTAGGATAGATTAAATGCGCTAAATTAGGATAATCCTGAGCGATATCTCTATATTCTTTTATAGCCAAATCGGGTTTATCAAGTTTTACGTATATGTCTGCAATAGCAACCGCGGCTTGGCCAGAAAGATCGGATTTGCCTAATTCTATTACCCTTTTAAAATTAGCCGTAGCGTCCTGGTATCTGGATTCTTCTGCGTAACTTGAGCCCAATGCATAATATGCATCAGCAATTAGATTACTCTTAGGAAAATCCTGTATCAGTGAAGAAAAATATCTACGCGCCAATTCCAGATTGTTATGTCTATAATAATATTCGCCTAACCACCACATAATTTCTGGCGTAAGAGTAGAATCGGGATATTTGGAACGCAGGGTTTTGAACCTGGCCATCGCCTCTTTTTCATCTCCCATCTGATAGAAACAATCTGCTATTTCGTATTCTGCCTTCTGCACCAAATCTAAATCTTGATTGTACATCCTGATAATATCTTTGAATACCTCAATTGCCTCAGGGAATTTTTCAAGATTATATAAACTCGTTCCTAAAAGATACAACCCTTGCGGCCTTAAATTACTATCCTTGAATTCATCCTTAAACTTCTGGAAAGCCTCTTTACTAGAATTGTAGTCCTGTTTCTGAAAATAGGCTAAACCTAAGGCATAAGCAGCATCATCCATAAGCTTTGACTCAGGATAATTCTTCTTAAGAGTTAAAAAGCTCATAATTGCGCCATCATAATTAGAGGCCTTAAGCATAGTAAGGCCTAACTGATACTGCACGTAATCACTGTAGAAGCTGTCAGGATAATCTTTTAATATGGTATCGTATGTCTCCTGTGCCTTTTTGTAATCACCTGAATCCTGATATGTGTCTCCTATCTGACAAAGGGCGCTGATTTTGAAAATTTTATCTTCGCTGGTCTTGACAATCTTTTGAAATTCTTTTATGGCTTCTTTAAATTCTGCCTGTTTTAAGTAGGACCAGGCCAAATTGTAATGTAATTTATCGTTTATTTCCGCTGGAATAGGTCCTAAGTCTGTCCTACCTAGCACTTCTTTATACACATCTATGGCCTCTGTATATTCAGCAAGGCTATAAAACGCATCAGCCTTACCCAGATATGCCTGTATCAAAACCAGGGGATCGGAAGTTGTATTTAATAATTCGTTGTATAAACTTTTTGCCTCGCTAAACCTATTTGTCTCAAAACACAATATTGCTTTACCTAATAATAAAACATCCGTGCTCTTTTTGTCTAAGCTACTTGTCATAATCTCCGAGAGAGTATCCCCTGCTTCCTTGTAGCGTTTTGATTTAAGATAGGACCATCCCATCCCTAACTTAGATAATGCCTGTATCTTCTCATCGCGACTGTTCTGGATAACTTTAGAATAACTTTCAATTGCCTCATTGAAATTGCCCAGATAATAATCTGCTTCAGCAAAATAAAAATAAAGATATGCCTGGCGAAAGGTGTCCTTGGAATAAACTTTAAGGTAATTCTTTACTTTTTCTTTTAAGACAGCGTAGTCTTTCAGATTGTATAAACACTCAATTATCTTAAAAGGCACATCTTGCGCCTGCTCTTGGCGAGGGAATCTTTTTTCTACAACTTCAAAATACTGCAAAGCCTCATTAAATTTTCCCTCCTCAAATAAACACCAGCCTAGCGAATAGAAGCTTGTGGCTAAATAGGAGGAGTTTGAAAATTCATCAATGAGCATCTTGTAGAAACCCGCTGCCTTATCAAAGCTGTTTCCTTTAAAATGCACTTCCGCAATCCAATACAGGACCGCATCCTTTATGTCTTTGGCTTGAGGTGCTTTAAGAAGCTCTTCAAATTTATTTAGGGCATCCAGAAACCTATTCTGTTGAAAATAACAACGGCCAATCAACAAATTCGCTTCTGCTTGTTTAGAAGAATTAGGATAGCTTTTAAGGAAGCGCTCTAGGAGGTCAGCGCTTACTTCGTAAAAACCATCTGCAAAGGCCTTCTGGCTAACAAAAAATGCCTCTTCTTCTTTAGATGGCTCTTGGGCAAATATTACGTAACTCGTAACTCGCCTGCCTGCCGGACAGGTAGGTAACTCGTAACTCGTAATAAATACTAGCAAAAATAAAAAAATTATGAAAAATTTTAATTTAGGATTTAACATTTTGCTAACACTATACCACTTCTTCATTTACTATTCAATATTTTCTTTAAGAAACTGCCAGTATAGGACTTATCCATCTTTATCAATTCCTCAGGGCAACAAGCTGCCACTACTTCTCCTCCCTTATCTCCGCCTTCAGGGCCCAAATCAATGATATAATCAGCACATTTTATTACTTCTAAATTGTGCTCAATTACAATAACTGTGTTTGCCTTTTCCACTAATCTTTGCAAAACTAAAATGAGTTTTTCTACATCTGCAAAATGTAGACCTGTAGTAGGTTCATCCAAAATATACAGGGTCTTACCTGTGGAGCGCTTGCTTAGTTCAGAGGAAAGTTTAACGCGCTGTGCCTCACCACCGGATAAGGTAGTAGCAGATTGACCCAACTGAATATAACCCAGGCCTACATCACAAAGATAGGTAAGTATATTTTTTATCTTAGGGATGTTGCTAAATAAATCCAATGCCTCCTCAACTGTCATCTCTAAGACATCGGCTATGGATTTACCTTTATATTTTACCTCTAAGGTAGCCTCGTTGAATCTCGACCCTTTACATACATCGCACCTTACATAAACATCAGGTAAGAAATGCATCTCAATCTTTTTTATGCCGTCACCGGCACAAGCCTCACAGCGGCCGCCTTTAACATTAAAAGAAAACCTTCCAGGTTTATATCCTCTTATACGTGCCTGGGGAAGTTTACTAAATAAATCTCGAATATGATTAAAAATTCCGGTATAGGTAGCTGGATTTGAACGCGGAGTTCTGCCAATGGGAGACTGGTCAACCACAATAACTTTATCTATATGTTCAACTCCAGTAAGCTTTTCATAAAGGCCGGGCTTTTCTTTGGATTTATATAATTTTTGTGCAAGGGCCCGGTATAAAATTTCATCAATCAGGGTAGATTTGCCTGAACCAGAAGCCCCCGTTATACAGATAAAAACTCCCAGAGGAAATTTTACATCTATGCTTTTTAGATTGTGCTCTCTTGCGCCTTTTATTTCTAAAAAATTTTTATCCTGCAAGGGCCTTCTTTTTATAGGCACCTCTATCTTTAACTCCCTTCTTAAATATTTGGCAGTAAGAGAAGTGGGATGATTTATAAGCCCATCTCTTTCTCCGGAAAAAACCACCTCTCCGCCTCTCCTGCCTGCTCCTGGCCCTAAATCTACAATGTAATCAGCGGTGCGAATAGTAGCTTCATCATGCTCTATCACAATCAAGGTATTACCCAGGTCCCTTAAGGCTTTTAGCGTGGATAATAATTTACGATTATCTCTTTGATGTAAACCAATGCTGGGTTCATCTAACACGTAAATAACCCCTACCAGGCCCGAGCCAACCTGCGTAGCCAAACGAATCCTCTGCGCTTCTCCGCCAGAAAGAGTAGAACTTTTTCTATCTAAAGTAAGATAATCTAAGCCCACATTAATACAGAATTGTAATTTCTGCTTAATCTCTTTTAAAATCTGGTGGGCAATTAATTTCTCTCTTTCGCTTAAATCTAATTTAGCAAAAAAATCATCGGCTTCTTTTATAGGCATTTGCGTTACTTCATAGATATTTTTATTATTGATTTCGACTGCCAAACTTTCTTTTTTAAGTCTGGCTCCTTTACACAATGAACAGGGTAGACTTGACATAAATCTTGAGATTTCTTCTTTTAAATAATCGCTTTCTGTCTGGCGGAACAACCTTTCTAAATTGGGAATTAAGCCTTCAAAGGGCTTACTTCCCACATACTCATTAGTTCCATATAAAATTGCCCTCTGGGCTTCTTTGTTTAATTTCCTAAAAGGAGTATCTAAATCAAAATCCATTTGATAAGATAATTCACGGATGAGCCAGCGATAATAAAGGATATATCCCCTCCCGCCTCTCTTCCAGGGCTCAAGCGCTCCTTCATTTATGGATTTATTTTTATCAGGGACCACTAATTCTGGATCAAACTCTAATTTTGTGCCTAACCCATTACACTCAGGACAGGCTCCATAAGGAGAATTAAAAGAAAAAATACGCGGCTCAACTTCTGCGTAACTTATGCCACATATTGTGCAGGCATATTGTTCGCTAAAGATTAAATCGTCTTGTGTCTTGTGTCTTGTGTCTTGTGTCTTAGACCCATGACCCATGACCCATGACCCATGACAAGAAACTATAACAATCCCTTTGCCTACCTTAAGCGCAGTTTCCACTGAATCCGTAAGCCTTTTTTTAATTTCTGGTTTAACGGTTAATCTGTCTACAACTACTTCAATATTATGCACCTTATATTTTGCTAATTTTAATTTTACGGGTAATTCATAAATCTTCCCGTCAATGCGAGCCCGCACAAATCCTGACTTCTGGATGGAGCTAAAAATATCTTTATATTCCCCTTTTCTGCCTCTTACTACTGGTGCTAAAATCTGAATTTCAGTACCGCTTGGTAAATCCATTATCTTTCCTACTATCTCCTGAGAACTCTGTTTTTCGATGGGCCTTGCACATTGATAACAATGCACTTTGCCAATGCGGGCAAAAAGTAGTCTTAGATAGTCATAAATTTCTGTTTGCGTGGCTACTGTAGAACGCGGATTTCCACCTGCGGTCCTTTGCTCAATCGCAATAGCAGGAGATAAACCGGCAATATATTCTACGTCGGGTTTTTGTAATTGCTCTAAAAACTGGCGGGCATAACTGGATAGGCTCTCCACAAACCTACGCTGGCCTTCAGCATAAATGGTATCAAAGGCAAGGCTGGACTTACCCGAACCTGAGAGGCCTGTAACCACAATGAGTTTATTACGCGGAAGTTCTAAGTTTATATTTTTGAGGTTGTGCTCTTTGGCACCACGGATAATAATCGCATCTTCCATAGGGATTAAATTATAGAATTGAATTATACCAAAAAAGTAAGCCCCTGTAAATCCAAGATAAAAACATTTCACAGGGGCTACTTTTATAGGTGCTTATCTCTTTTTCTTTTTGCCTCCCCTTTTCATCTTAGCACAGGAGACATCACCTTTTTTGTCAATAAAATAGAGGTAACCTTCTTTTCTCTTGATGCCACATTTGGCTACCTTTTTGGGGCTGCCTCCTTTTTTCCTGCCTCTGGCCATCTTGGCGCAGGAGACATCGCCTTTTTTGTCAATGTAATAGAGGTAACCTTTTTGCCGCTTGATGCCTAGTTTGATTAATTTCTCTGCCATTACTTTTCACCTCCTTCCTCGTATAATATGTGTTAGTGCTTGGTTAAATTCGAAGCACGAAATTCGAAATTCGAAACAAATCCGAATGTTCTAATTTTCTAATTTTCAAAACTTTTGTTTCGGTCATTTGGATTTTGGTCATTGGAACATTGTTTCGGATTTCGATATTCGGATTTCGGATTTAAACTTCTCATATTATTGCTTACTTCCTTTTACATCTTTTAATCAGGTGCCGATTTTTATCGGCTCAAGAATCTGCTTTAAGGTTGCAACAGCAGACAAAACTGCTAGATAACTACTTTTGGGATTATCCGGATGAATTACATTTTCAGTGCGTGTAGTTACTTTACCTGCCTCCGATTCTATTTCTATCTCATGAATGTTTCGTGTGATATTTGGTGAAGCTACTATGCGCACGATGGTATTTGCTAAGCCGACTCCTGCTAAACTTAGGGTCGCCGCCACATTTATATTCTGAGGGAACGCCATTATTGCAGTGAGAGCAGTACCTTCAAAAAGTACTGTGTCTTCATTAATATTATCCAGGCGGATTCCTTTCTTTGACACATACGGAACACCTAAAAATGCCTTGGGAGGTTTTTTTGTAGTCAAGATAACTTTGTTTATTTTACCGCAGCCAGCTGCCTTTAAACCATCTATACCGCATATCGCGCCTGAAGGTATGTATATATTTACATTCTTGTCTTCTGCTAAAACTTTTAATTCTTGGTAATGTTCAACAATACCTCCTACACTCATAATTATGATATTGCGGCCATTTTTCAAAACATTCTGAGCAATACTCCATGAACTCCTTGCTGAGGCGCATTCAATAACAAGCTCAGATTTATTAATCAGTTGCTCAAGGTTATTAACCGATAAATCTTTATTTTTACAAATTGCCTTAGATAACCTTTTAGCTTTTAAAATATCTATATCGTAAAGAGCAGCTAACTTCGTTTGCTTAGAGAAATCTCTCACAATGGCTCCTGCCAAAGAACCGCCTATTGCACCACAACCCACAATTCCGATCTTTAATAATTTAGACATATATTTTAAATTCAAAAATCAAAATGCAAAAATCAAAATTACAATGCAAAATTCAAAAATTTTAAATTGCCTTTAAATACGACTATGTTTTTAAGAAATTTTAGATTTTGATATGTCATTTTGATATTTAATTTTTAATATTTGATTTTATTATTATATTATCTATCAGCCGTGTCTTGCCCATCCAAACTGCCAAAGCAATTAGGCATCCATTAAGTATTCTCTTAACCGGCTTAAGATCTTTAGGATCAACGATGGATATATAATCAATTTTTGCTGGTTTCCTTTGTTTGATAAGTTTTCTCATTGAGTTGATAATTCTTGCGGCATCCCTTTCGCCTTCTTTGAGCAAATCTTTGGCTAAATTTAAAGACCGAGACAAAACCAAGGCGTCTTTTCTTTCCTGTTGATTTAAATAAATATTCCTTGAACTCAAAGCCAGCCCGTCTTTTTCGCGAATTATAGGCATAACTTTTATCTTTACAGGAATATTTAAATCACAAACCAGTCTTTTTATAATTATCGCTTGTTGCGCATCCTTCTGACCAAAATAGGCGATGTCAGGATTGACGATATTAAAAAGTTTGGTTACCACAGTTGCCACGCCCCGAAAATGCCCAGCTCGAGATTTGCCGCAAAGGATATTACTAAATTGCTCTACTGTAACAAAAGTTTTAAAACCTTGCGCATATAAATCTTTAACTTTTGGATAAAAAATAAAATCTACTTTTTCTTTGCGGCAGGAGACAATATCCTTTCTTATCGGACGGGGATAACGCTTAAAATCCTCTTTTGGCCCAAATTGGGTGGGATTAACAAAGATACTTACTACTACAATATCATTTTCACGACGAGCTTTGCGTATAAGACTCAAATGTCCTTCATGAAGTGCGCCCATAGTGGGCACAAAGCCGATGGTTCTATCTTTGAGTTTAAGCTTTTTTAAAACTTCTGTCATTATTTTGGGTGAACGGACTATTCTCATATAATTTCAGATAATGGCTTTAATACGAAATCTCGCTTGAACATCCGAGGATGCGGCACAACCAGATTTTTTCTTTTGATAATCTTATCACCATAAAACAGGATATCTAAATCTATGGTCCTTGGACCATTACGGACAGTTTCTTTTCTACCCAGTTTTTTTTCAATGTCTTTAAGTTTCTTAATAAGCATTGAAGGGGAGAGTTCAGTTTTAATTTTTAAAGCTGCGTTCAAAAATTTACCCTGACCTACTGGCCCACCCATAGGTTCACTCTCAATGATTTTAGATTGCTTAATTACCTTTGTGCCTTTCAGGGCGTTAATTTTTTTAAGCGCTAATTTTATATTTTTGCGCCTATCGCCTAAATTCGAACCAATACCTAAGTAACAAGTAATCATTAAAAACTTTTTAACGCAGATACACGCAGATTGCACGCGGATATACGCAGATTTTTATCTGCGAAAATCTGCGTTAGATTTGCGAGAATCTGCGTTTAAAATATACTTTTTAAATGTCTTAAAATAATTTCTTCAGGCGCTGGATTGCCTCTTTTATCTTTTCTTTTGAGACAGTCAAAGCCATGCGAATGTAGCCTTGGCCGTATTTACCAAATCCCACACCGGGAGTAACAACGATATCTGCTTTCTCTAATAAAAAAGCAGTAAATTTTATGGAGTCTTTATTTTTAGGCACTCTTAGCCAAACATAAAAAGTTGCTTTAGGAAGATTTACCTGCCAACCCAGAGAATTTAAGCCTGTAATCAGAGTATCGCGTCTCTCCTGATAAATCCGGCACATATCTTTGGAGTGCTGCTGCGGCCCTTCAAGCGCTGCTACGCCGGCTAATTGGATTGCCGAAAATATTCCTGAATCAATATTGGATTTAACTTTGGCTAATGCGGACACCAACCTTATATTACCGCAAGCCCAACCAATGCGCCAGCCGGTCATATTGTATGTCTTAGATAAAGAATGGAACTCTATGGCCACATCTCTCGCTCCTTCAATTTCTAAAAGACTGGGCGGCTTATACCCATCATAGGCTATTTCAGAATAGGCTAGATCTGAAATGACTATAATTTTATTCTTACGCGCAAACTCAACAACCCGGCGATAAAAATCTTTTTCTGCAATTGCTGAAGTAGGATTATTGGGATAATTAATATACATTAATTTTGCTTTTCTACGGATATTTAAAGGTACTTTTTTAAAATCGGGTAAGAATTTGTTTGATTCGTATAGCGGCATAAGATAAGGTTTGCCGCCGGCAAGTATAGTCCCGCCTTTATAAGGAGGATAACACGGATCAGGCACTAATGCGTAATCTCCTGTATTTAAAAAAGCTATTGGAAAGTGGGCAATCCCTTCTTTAGAACCAATCAGAGGCAGAATTTCGTTATCCGGCTCAAGATGGACATTAAATCTTCTTTTATACCAGCCTCTAATGGCACTGCGCAATGCCGGCATCCCTTGGTCTAAGGCATAGCGATGACAAACGGGATCCTGCGCTGCCTGATATAAGGCCTCAATAATATGCCTGGGCGTTGGCATATCAGGGTCTCCTACACCTAAATCAATAATATCTCTGCCATCTTGCCGCACTTTCCTTTTTGCTTTGTCAATCTTTAAGAAAAGATATGGCGGTAAATGTTGTAATTTCCTAGATAATCTAAACATTTTAAATTCCGTAATTCGTAAATCGTAATTTTAATTACTAATTACCAATTACCGATTACGGATTACCTTTATTTAGAACGTCCTGCATAGAATATAAACCTGCGGGCTTAGCAAAAACCCACTTGGCTGCTTTCAATGCGCCAAGCGCAAATAAATCTCGCGAGTGCGCCTGATGTTTTATTTCAATGCGTTCAGAATTTCCGCAAAATATAATCGTATGGTCTCCCACAATATCACCTAAACGAATAGCATGCGTGGGTATTTCCTTTCCCGTTGCATTTGCTAAGATTGAGCCGAATTTCTTGGCAGTTCCAGAAGGAGCATCTTTCTTGGCCTTATGATGCGCTTCTATTATTTCAATGTTATACTCTGGCCCTAGTCTTTTAGCTATCTCTGGCAATATTGCAAATAACACATTTACTCCGACAGACATATTAGGAGAAAATACTATCGGAACAACTTTAGAAATTTCCTCAACTTTCTTTAGCTGTGCATCATTTAAACCAGTTGTTCCCAAGACCAATGCCTTTTTATATCTAGCTACATAATCTAAATTCGTCTCGGTGGCTTCAGGCGTGGTAAAATCTACAAACACATCTACGAGAAATAACCCATCAGGACTGGAAGATATCTTCAGTTTACCCAAATCCCTTCCAATCATCGGCGTACCTTTTTTTTCCAAGGCTAAGGTTAATTCAAAATCTTTACTATAGGAAGCCAATTCAAATATGCGCCTGCCCATCCTGCCGCAAACACCAGCTATTCCTAACTTAATCATAAAATCCTCTCCCCACCTTTCCCACCTACGCGGTGTGATGAAGGTTTATAATAGTCCGTAGTTTTCTAAGGCCTTTTTTAATTTTTCCAAATTCTCAAGGGACATCGCACACATCGGGAGCCTTAAATCTGGTTCACACATCCCAAGTAACCCCATAGCTGTCTTTAGTGGTATGGGGTTTGTCTCAATAAACAACGCCTTAACTAAAGGCAACAATTTATAATGTATCTCCTTGGCTTTTTTGATATTCCCTTTTTCAAATTCACTCACTAAATTTGCCACGTCTCTGGGAACAATATTAGCCACCACGGAAATAATACCTGTCCCGCCGATGCTTAATATCGGTAAAGTCAAACTATCATCTCCGGAAATTAAATCAAAATCTGGCCCGCATAATTGTTTAATCCGGGACATCTGATCTAAATTTGCCGATGCCTCTTTCACGCCTATAATATTTTTACAATCATGCGCTAACTTAGCAATGGTTTCTGGCTCGATATTTACCCCGGTACGCGAAGCGATATTATAGAGTATAATCGGGATATCTACGGATTCCGCAATTGCTTTAAAATGTTCGTATAAACCTTTCTGAGTAGGTCGATTATAATAAGGAGAGACCTGTAATGACGCATCTGCACCAGCTTTGGCAGCATGCTTAGTTAACATGATTGCTTCCTCAGTAGAATTTGAGCCCGTGCCTGCAATCACAGGGATTCTTTTTTTTACTTGTTCAATCGTAATCTCGATCACCCGGTCATGCTCTTCGAAAGATAGAGTTGCGGATTCACCGGTTGTTCCGCAAGGCACAATCGCAGAGGCGCCATTCTTGAGCTGAAATTCAATCAAATCCCTAAATTTTTTCTCATCGACTACTAAATCCTTTCCGCCGGAGGCGGATCCGCCTTTGGCGGAAAATGGTGTAACAATCGCAATCATTGAACCTTTAAACATAATATACTCCTTTGTAAACAATTTTTGCCTTACCTTCCAGCCACACATTTTTAAAGCCATTTCCTACTCTATTAAAATATACTTTTAATATCTCTCCGCTTTTTGTATGAATGTTTACTTTACCACTAGCGTATAGCGTATAGCGTATAGCGTATAGCAAGGCAGAGGCAACTGCACCTGTTCCGCAAGCCAAAGTTTCATCCTCAACTCCTCTTTCGTAGGTTCTTATCTTGATTGAGTTATTACTTAAGATCTCCATAAAATCCACATTTGAACCAGCTGGCGTAAATCTCTTATGATAGCGAACCAATCTCCCGAGATTCACTACATCTATTTTATCTAAACCTTCTACAAATATTACTGTATGAGGAACGCCCGTGTTTATAAAATTAACGTGTAAGGTTCTCTTGTTAACCTTAATCGGAATAGCTAATTTTATGCCACTCGGATTAGTTAATTTAATTCTTACACTATCTTTGTCTAATTTTGCCTCTATTATCCCTGCCCTAGTCTCTATTTTTATCTTTGCGATTTGCGATTTGCGATTTGCGATTTGCCAAAGGGCGGCGCATCTCGCCCCATTTCCACACATTTCTGCCTCTGAACCATCGGCATTAAAGATGCGCATCCTTATATTCGCAATCTTTGACTTCTCCAAAACAAGCAACCCATCAGCACCCACGCCAAATTTTCTATCGCAAATGTTTTTAGCAATAGCGGATAGCGGATAGCGGATAGCGGATAGTTTATTTCTTTCAAGAAGCACAAAATCATTTCCCGAAGCAACCATCTTTGTAAACTCAATTTTTGGCGCATTCATCTTATATTTATATACCCAAAAGAAACGCAGGGATTATCTCATTATGAATTAAATCTTGGTGCGTCTCTTTCTTTCTAATCAAAAATACTTTATCTTTGGCTACCATCACTTCTTCAGCCCTAAGGCGCGAATTATAATTACTAGACATACTAAAACCATATGCACCTGCGCTCATTATAGCAAGATAATCGCCTTCTTTTACTTTTGGCAGTCTCCTGTCCTTAGCGAAGAAATCTGCGCTTTCACAGATTGGACCGACTACATCGACTTTTTCTGGAGAGCGTATAGCGTATAGCGTATAGCGTATAGGTAAAATCTGATGGTAGGCATCATACAAAGCAGGTCGGATTAAATCATTCATACCCCCATCTACAATCACAAATTTTTTTCTGGGAGTAGATTTAATATACAAAACTTTTGTTACCAGCACACCTGCCTGACCAACAATAAATCTTCCTGGCTCTAAGATAATCTTAAGCCCAGTTTTCTTTAATAAAGGCAAAACTTTCCGGGCAAATTTCTCTGCAGTCTGAGGAGTTTCTTTGTCATAAATAATACCTAAGCCGCCACCGATATTGAGATACTCTAATCTTATTCCTTTTTTTCTCAATTTCTCAATAAAATCTACCATCTTGCTTATAGCTGCAACATATGGCTGGCTTGTAGTTATCTGAGAACCGATATGTATATGTAGCCCTAAGATTCTTATATTGGATAAGGCTTTGCGCAATAAAAAGATCTGGGTAGCACTTTTAAAATCTATTCCAAACTTATTGGTAATTTTACCCGTAGTTATATATTTATGGGTTTTTGGCTCCACGTCTGGGTTTATACGTATAGCAACTTGCGTAACTCTGTTTAATTTTTTAGATATGCGATTGATATTCTCTAATTCTGGAACAGATTCTACATTAAAGAAAAGTATTCGCCTTCTTATGGCTTCTTCTATTTCTTTATCTGTTTTTCCTACTGAGGCATAGACAATTTTTTCCGGCGGGCAGCCTACTTTAATGGCACGAGAGAGTTCTCCGCCTGAAACAATATCTAAACCTGCACCTTTATCCACCAAGGCTTTTAGAATTGCCAGATTAGAATTTGCTTTCACTGAATAACAGATTAGCGGATCAATTTCACGAAAGGCATTTCTTAGCTTCATAAAATGGTCGATAAGAGTATGGTAACTATACACATAAAGAGGTGTACCAAATTTTCTGGCTAAATCCAGAACTTTTATGCCTTCGCAATAAAGATAATTTCCTTTATTTTTAAATTCGTGCATTTAGTCTTTTGTTCCAAATATTCAGTTGTTTTTCTATGAGCTTTGGGCTTGTGCCGCCATAAGATGTTTTAAGGCTAACTGATGCCCAGGCATTCAAAATTTTCTTTACATCCGGCCCAAGTTTAGGCGAGTATTTCTTAAGTTGTGCATCGGTTAAATCAGAAATCTTTTTACCTTTATCAAGGCAATCCCTTACCATCCTGCCTACAATATCATGCGCTTGCCTATAGGAAAGACCTTTCTTTATGAGATACTCCACGATATCAACGGAAAATAAAGATTCATCCTCAAGCTTCTTTGCAATCTCATCCTTGTTCATATTAATATTTTTAAATAAAACTACAAATATCTCTAAAATATCCTTTACGGTATCTATGGCATCAAAAAGCGGAGGCTTATCCAATTGTAGGTCCCGATTATAAGACAAGGGTAGCCCTTTCATTAAAATCAACACACTGGAGAAATCACCGTGTATTTTTCCTACTGAGCCTCTGATTAATTCTAAGACATCGGGATTCTTCTTGTGTGGCATAATACTTGAGCCGGTGCAGAAAGAAAAATCTATATCAATAAAATTGAATTCTTTGGTAGACCACAAAATCAAATCTTCAGCCATCCGGGATAAATGTACTGATAATATAGACAAATCCGCCAACATCTCAATAATAAAATCTCTATCGCTTACGCTATCAATGCTATTTTCTGTAAGGTTGCTGAAGTTCACTTGTTTTCTGACAAATTCCCTGTCTATAGGCAATCCGGTGCCAGAAAGCGCACCGCTGCCCAAAGGCATTTCGTCAGTTCTCTTTTGGGTATCGCTGAGCCTTCCTTTATCTCTTTCTAAACTTTCTATATAAGCGAGCAAATGGTGTGCCAGGAGTATGCATTGCGCTATTTGCAAGTGGGTATATCCCGGGATAATTATTTTTGCATTTTTCTTGGCAAATCTGAGTATTGATTTTTGCAGTTCAATAAGCAAATCGGCTAATGCGCTTATCTCAGCTTTTATATACATTTTAACATCTAGGGCTATTTGATCATTTCTAGAGCGTCCAGTATGCAACCTATGAGCTGCCTTTCCAATCCGCTTTATTAGGACATCCTGAATATTGGAATGTATATCTTCTGCGCTTGCATCAAATTTAAACTTACCCCTCTTCACATCTCCTAAAATAGAATTGAGGCCTTTTACAATCAACTGCGCGTCTTTTAAGGGTATAATTTTCTGCTTACCCAACATCTTAGCATGAGCAATACTTCCTAAGATATCATACTTAGCTAACCTCTTATCAAAAGAAATACTGGAGGTAAACTTATCGGCTAAGGTAGATGTTTTTTTGGTAAATCTACTACCCCACAATTTCTTTGCCATATTCTCTCCTCACCCCTCTCCCACCTACGCGGTGGGAAAGGTTATCTCTTATAAGGTAATCCCCAGATCTTAATAAAGCCTTCGGCTAATTTCTGGTCAAATTTGTCTTTCTTACCATAAGTACTTAATTCTTTTTTATAAAGCGAATATGGCGATTTTCTTGCTACCGCCACGCAATTTCCTTTAAATAATTTTAATTTTATTGAACCTGTAACATATTTTTGCGTAGAATTAACAAAATCATCTAAGGCCTCTTTTAAAGGAGAATACCAAAGGCCGTAATAAACTAATTCTGAATATCTAAGCGAAATAATTTCTTTAAAATGCGCTAATTCCCTATCAAGAACTAAGCTTTCCAATTCCTTATGTGCAGTATAAAGCATAGTAGCAGCCGGCGCTTCGTAAATTTCTCTGGATTTAATACCTACCAGCCTGTTCTCCACCAGGTCGCTTCTTCCCACCCCATATTGGCCGCCTATTTCATTCAACTGGCTAATCAGATTATTCAGTTTATAAGCCCTGCCATCTATTTTTTTCGGTACACCTTTCTCAAAATAAATCTCAATATATTTAGGGTAACTGACCCGCTCGGTGGGGCTTTTAGTGATTAAATAAGCGTCCTCCGGCGGCTCCTGCTCAAGATTTTCCAATACCCCTGCCTCAATACTAATACCCCAGATATTTCTATCAATACTATAGGGTTTCTTCTTAGTAACATCAATAGGAATATTATTTTCTTTAGCATATTCGATCTCTTCTTCCCGCGATTTAAATTCCCACTCTCTTACCGGAGCAATAATTTCTAACTTTGGCTCTAAAATTCCCACCGTAACTTCAAATCTTACCTGGTCATTACCTTTTCCCGTACAGCCGTGAGCCACAGCTTGCGCTTTTTCTTTGTGGGCTATCTGCACTAAATATTTAGCAATTAAAGGCCTGCCCAAGGCAGTGGCAAGTAAGTATTTGCCTTCATAAATCGCATTTGCCTTTAAAGCAGGCATTACAAAATCTTGCACAAATTCATCTTGTAGGTCTTTAACATACACCTTTGATGCGCTAGCAGCCAAAGCCCGTGCCTCTATCGCTGCAAAATCTTCTCCTTGGCCTAAGTCTGCGATAAAACAGATAACTTCCCAGCCTTGCTCTTTCAACCATCTTGCTGCGCAAGAAGTATCCAACCCACCGGAATATGCTAAAATTACTTTTTTCATTCGCAACCTCTTTTTGGCTATTGTCCCACAGCTAACCCTTATCTCGCTTAGCAGGGACAGTCCCCTTCGGGGACAGTCCCTGCTGCAGTGCTTATTTCAAGGGGACTGTCCCTTGACCAGTCCCTACTGCAATAGCTTTATTAATATTGCCTTCTGCACATGCATCCTATTTTCCGCCTGATCAAAGACAATGGAATTTGGACCGTCTATAACTTCGTTAGTTATCTCCTCGCCCCTATGTGCAGGCAAACAATGCATAATTAAAGCGCCCTTTTTGGCTAATTTTAGTAATTTACTATTGACCTGGAATTTCCTAAAAATCTTTTTTCTTTTTGCAGCTTCCTTCTCTTGCCCCATACTTGCCCAGACATCCGTATAGATGACATCAGCTCCTCTAACTGCTAGAGCAGAATCATGGAATAAACTGATAGAGGCATTTTTTGATTTAGCCAAAGCCATAGACTCTTTTAAAACTGACTTATTCGGCCCATATTCTTTTGGCGTTGCTGCACGCATATCTAAACCTGTCTTTGCTGAGGCATAAAGCAAAGAATTACAAACATTATTTCCATCACCCACATAAGCTAAAATTATTCCTTTTAATTTCTTTCCCGCTTTTTGCGGGATCCCGCTTGGGCGGGAAAATTTTTCTCTTATGGTATAAATATCAGCCAAGGCCTGACAAGGATGTTCAAAATCCGATAGGCCATTTATTATCGGTATAGTAGCATATTTTGTCATCTCTAACACATTCTTATGCTCAAAGGTCCTTATTACTATGCCGTCCACATATCTGGAAAGCGTTTTTGCTACATCCTCTATAGATTCTCTAACGCCTAAATTTATCTCCTGAGGAGCCAGATACATACAATTTCCGCCTAACTGATACATTCCTACCTCAAAAGAAACCCGCGTTCGGTTAGAAGGTTTCTGAAAAATTAAGGCCAGAGTTTTACCGGTAAGCGCTTTACTGAATTTAGCCTTATCTTTTTTTAATTGGTCAGTCAGGTTAAAAATCTCCTCAATTTCTTTTAGGGTTAAATCTTTAATTGAAATAAGGTCTTTTATCATTTTTCTCGTAATCGGTAATTGGTAAATCGTAATTGGTAATTTTTTGTTTTGATTACCATTTACGAATTACGGATTACCCCTCCCAATACGCTATCTAATATACTTATTGCCTTATCAATTTCTTTTTTGGTAATATTTAATGCTGGCATAAGTCTTAAGACTTTATCATGCGTGCAATTAATCAAAAGCCCGTGCTCAATGCATTTTTCAACTATGGCTTTACCTTCAATATTTAATTCAATCCCTGCCATTAGCCCTAAGCCCCTTATTTCTTTTATGACATTATACTTATTTTTTAGTGCATTAAGTTTTGTAAATAAATATTCGCCCATCTTTTGTGCATTTGTTAACAATTTTTCTTTTTGTATTGCCCTTAAAACTGCCAGCGCTGCCTTACATATAACCGGTCCACCCCCAAATGTAGAAGCATGCTCTCCTTTACCCAATGTATCGGCAATTTCTTTTTTTACTACCATTGCACCTATAGGTAGACCTCCACCCAGGGCTTTGGCCAAAGTCATTATGTCCGGGGTTATTCCATAATGCTGGTAACAAAATAATTTCCCGGTTCTACCCATACCCGTCTGTACTTCATCGATTATTAAAAGCAGATTCTTCTCATCACAGAGCTTTCTTAATCCTAAGACAAAATTCTTGTCTGCTACGTTAATTCCGCCTTCTCCCTGGATAAGCTCCAACATTATAGCAACTGTTTTATCATTTATAGTTTTTTTCGCTTCTTCAAGATCGTTAAATTTAACTATTTTAAATCCCTCTGGCAAAGGCCCAAAGCCTGCTTTGTATTTTTCCTGGCCTGTAGCTGCTAAGGCGCCAAGTGTCCTGCCATGAAATGAATTTTCAAAGCTAATAATTTCGTATCTACCCTGGCCGAACTTGCGACTAAACTTTATGGCTGCCTCATTTGCCTCAGCTCCAGAATTGCAAAAGAAAACCTTAGCCGGATACGACCAATAAACTATCTCCTTAGCTAATTTTGCCTGAGGAATATGATAATAATTGTTAGGAATAAAGATTAACTTAGAAATCTGATCGCGCACTGCCTGCATAACTTTAGGATGGCAATGACCAAAGTTACCCACACCCCAACCTGGAAAAAAATCCAAATATTTCTTTCCATGAATATCCCACAAATAGCTGCTTTTGCCTTTCACAAATACCAAAGGCACTTTGGTGTAAGTAGGCATTATATTTTCTTTGTAGCTATCAAATATCTCTTGGATTTTCATTTCACTATTTCAGTTCCTACTCCTTGATCCGTAAATATCTCTAAAAGCAGACCGTGGGGAGTGCGCGCATCAATAATATGTGTCTTTTTTACTCCTTGCTCCAAAGCATTTATACAAGCCAAAACTTTAGGAATCATACCTTCTTGAATAATTTTCTCATCAACTAAACCCTTAGCTTCACCTATTGTTAAGGTTGATAAAAAGGAATGGGGATCATCGGGATTACGCATTATCCCTTTTACATTAGTCAATAAAACTAATTTCTCTGCTTCTACACCGGCAGCAATAGCTGCAGCTGCTTCATCAGCATTGACATTGTATGTTTTTTTATCTTTACCACGGCCCATGGGCAAAATTACCACTATTTTGTCTTTCCTTAATTCCCCTAATACGGGCTCACTGTCTATTCCCACAATGTGGCCTACTAAACCCAGATCTATTTTTGCTTTCTTTTTTTCTACCTGGATTATATTTTTATCCCCGCCATTTAAACCCACTGCCTTTGCCTCTTGCTCAGATATCTCTTTAACAATAAGGTCATTTATGCTCTGTAATTCTTCTTCTACTACCCCCAGTGTCTCTTCATCAGTTACACGCATACCATCTATAAATTCTGCTTTCTTGCCTTCTTGCCGCATGCGCTCGCTGATATTCGGCCCTCCGCCGTGCACTAACACCGGCCTTAAGCCCATAAAATTTAAAAAAACAATATCCTCTAATACGCCTTTTCTAATCTTTTCATCTCCTAATATACTGCCGCCGTATTTTATGACGATTATCTTCTTATGAAACTTTTTGATATAAGGCAGCGCCTCGATCAGCACATCCGCTTTCTTAATCGCTTCTTCCATGCCTCAACCTCTCTTGGTTGTATTCCGCGTTTATCTTAATATATTCAGGCGTCAAATCCGAAGTATAAACTCTAGCAGAGCAATTTCCTCTATTAAGCGATATATCAACCTTAATTTCTTTTTTATCTAGAGGACTTACCCTGATTTTAAGCTCTCTCTCTTTTACTTCTACATCGCTTGCACCTACACTGGCTACAATCCTACCAAAATTAGGATTCTGACCATACATTGCAGTTTTAAATAGATTAGAATTAGCAATGCCTAAAGCAACAGTCTTTGCTTCCTGAAAACTTTTAGCTTGTTTTACATTTATTTGAATAAATTTAGTGGCTCCTTCTGCGTCCCGGATAATCATCTTTGCAAGTTCCAGGCAGACTACATTTAAAGCCTTAAGAAATGGCTTAAAATTCTTATTTGAATCTACCAATGAGTTCTTAGCTTGGCCATTTGCTAACATAATCACGCTGTCATTTGTGCTCATACAGCCATCAACTGTGATACAGTTAAAAGAATTATCTACAGCGATTTTTAAAGCCTGACCTAATGCTCCCTGCGTAATATTTGCATCTGTAAGAATAAATGCGAGCATAGTAGCCATATTTGGGGCAATCATTCCTGCGCCTTTGGCTATACCGCATAGAGTAACAGTTTTATTACCAATATTAAACTTTACTGTAATCTCTTTGGTAAATTTATCCGTAGTCATTATCGCCTTTTTTGCTTTATCTATACCCTGCCTTGATAGACCTTTTATCAAATCCGGAATTGCTTTTTTAATTTTTGATAAATCTAAACGCCTGCCAATAATACCTGTGGAAGAAACTAAAACTTCCTCTTTTTTAATTCCTAAAGCCTTAGCCAAAAATCTAGTTGTCTCCCATGCATCCTTTATGCCTTGATAAGCTGTAAAACAATTGGCATTTCCGCTATTGGCAATTATTGCTCTGAAGCGTCTGTTATTTTTAAGATTTTGTTTATTTATTTTTATCGGCGCTGCCTGAATTTTATTAGTAGTGAAAAGGCATGCAGCTTTAGCAGATAACTCAGAATAGATTACTGCTAAATCAAGTTTTCCAGATTTTTTTAATCCGCAAGCTATACCATTTGCCTTAAAACCTTTGGGTAAAATAGCTTTCTTATATACTCTCATAATAATGCTGTATATTCGGGGAATCCATACATAATATTCATATTTTGCACTGCCTGGCCAGCCGCACCTTTTGATAAGTTATCTATGGCGGCGATGACAATAATACTATCGGCACTATCTTTTATTCCTATATCACAGAAGTTGGTTCTTACTACATCTTTCAGTCTGGGAAAATCACCTTCATCTCTAATTCTGACAAAAGGCTCTTTTTTATAGAATTTCTTGTATAAATCAAGTAGGTTTTGCGCTTTGCGCTTTGCGCTTTGCGCTTTTTTTACATATATCGTCGCTAAAATACCTCTATTTACCGGCAATAAATGCGGCACAAAAGTTACGCTTATTTTCTTAGCAGCCAATTTAGATAACTCTTGATTGATTTCAGGTGCATGTTGATGCACATTTACCTTATATGCCTTAAAATCCTCGTTAACTTCAGAAAAAAGAAAACCTTCGACTATCTTTCTTCCTGCGCCAGTTACCCCGGATTTTGCATCAATAATTATGGAATCTAAATCGATTAAATTAAAGGCTACCAGCGGCGCTAAGGCTAATATGCTTACCGTAGGATAACAACCGGGGTTAGCAATGAGCTTTGCATTTTTAATCTTAGTCCGGTACAATTCCGGCAGACCGTAAATTGCTTGAGGAAGATTCAGCTTATCTTTATGTTTGGTATTATAAAACTTCTCATAAATCTTTGTGTCCTTTAATCTATAATCTGCACTCAGATCAATCACCCTTTTACCCGCCTTCATTAACAAGGGAACCGTGCCCATTGAGACAGTATGCGGTAAAGCCAAAAAAACCAAATCGCATTTACTTACGGTCTCTTTTAAGTCGGGTTTTTTGCAAATAAGTTCAATCCGACCTTTAAGCTTAGGGAATATTTCGGATATCTCCCGGGGCTCCTGGAGCTTAGCAGAAATATCTGTTATCCTTACACTGGAATGTCTTAAAAGAATATCTAGTAATTCCTCGCCCGCATAACCTGTTACGCCTATAATACCTGCATTTATCATTGTCTTTGCCCCCTATTCTACATATGTCCATATTAAGACAAAAAATCGAGGTAGTCAAGCATTTTCTCGTCGATTGCCCGTCGCCAAATATATCCCGCACCTTATAAGGTACGGGATTATTTCGGCCAAATAACTTACGTTCACTTCGTCCTTCGTCACTTCGTTCCTCAGGACGATCCTGAACGCAGTGAAGGATCTCGTTCCGTAAGTTATGGCCTCAATAAAAAATCCCGCTCATCCAGCGGGACTGCCTATTTCTTAATCTGTGTAATCTGTATTTAAATCTGTGTAATCATCTTTACCTCTTTGTCCACTGGAAGCGCTTACGTGCACCCTTTTGGCCGTATTTCTTGCGTTCTTTCATACGTGGGTCGCGGGTCAGAAAACCGTGCTTACGCAGTAAATCCTTTGCCTGCGGTTCTACTTGTGCCAAGGCACGAGAAATGCCGTGCCTTAAAGCGCCTGCCTGACCAGTAAGACCGCCTCCTCTAATATTTGCAATGATATCGTATTTATTTACAGTATTAGTTAAATACAAGGGTTGTTTTGCAATAATCCTATCTGTTTCTCGCAGGAAATATTTCTCATACGGCCGCTTATTAACCAAGATGCCGCCCTTTCCTAGAAAAAGCTCTACTCTGGCTATTGATTCTTTGCGTCTTCCTACTGCCCTATATTTAGTAATCTGGTTCATATTTTATTTAACCTCCTCCCGCCCTTAAGTTTAGGAACGAGGCGGGATCCCGCCTCAAGTTAATAGATGGGCGGGAAAAACTACGGGATTCTGTGCTTTGTGCGGATGCTTATCATCCACATAGACCTTTAATTTCTTTAGCATATCTCTACCTAAAGGGCCACCTGGCAACATGCGTCTAACCGCAAGTTCAATAACGGTTGCAGGGCTTTTCGCAAGCAATGTCTCCAAAGTAATCTCTCTTAACCCGCCTGGGTAACCTGAATAACGGCGATAAATCTTATGTTTCAGTTTCTTTCCGCTAACTTTAATTTTTGAGGCATTGATGACAATAACGCCATCGCCGGTATCAAGATGCGGCGTAAATATAGGCTTGTGCTTACCCCTTAAAATTACCGCTATTTTAGCAGCCAGCCTTCCAAGTATTTTACCCTGAGCATCCACCAGAAACCACTGCCTCTTAATATCCTCTTTTTTTGCTACGTATGTTTTATTCATAAGGGTTAAAGTATAACATAAATTTTAATGAAGTCAAATAATTTTTGGAGGTCTCTGAAAAACTCCTAGTTTTAGGTCAGAGACCTCTGATTACGGAGATTACAAAAGATTACAGAGATTTTCCTCGTCAAAAAAAATAATCTTAGTAATCTATACTAATCGCTGTAATCAGAAAGCTCTGTATATTTTTAGACTTTTGCAGAGCTCTCTTTTGGCGGTCCTAGTTTAACCTGAGATATTAAATCCCTCTCCACTTGGCCTTCTAAAAGGATGGCCTTCTGAATCGCAAGGGTTACAAAAGCCGTAATCGTGACAGAGAAAATAGTCCTGGGGCAAAACCACGCGCGCATCCCCACTAAATAAATTCCCTAATTTATCCTTGTGACCGGTATAAAGCTTATAATGACAATTATAAATATCTCCGTTAGGCGCAAACAGAGCTTTATTCATGCGACAGAACATATCCTGTTTATTTTTTTGACTAAATCCCCCCTGGTAATCTTTATAATTATATATGCCGTCCTGCTGCTGATATTCGATATCGTAGCCTTCTTGGCAAGGATATAATCTTCCCTGAGAATAGCCCAAAAAGCGTTGTAGTTTTACTAAAGGATGTATTTTAAGCAGCTCTCTTCTGTAGCGCTGCACTTCTTCGATATAGCCGGGATGCGCAACGATAAAAAGGGTATGCACAAAAAGCCCTGCCTTTTTTATCTTAAGCACATTCTTAATAAACTTCTCAATAGGTGTATATAAAAAGTGAAATGAGCCATTGAATTTTAAGCCCCCCCTTTTTTTAATCTGTTTTAAGAACCGGCTATCTTTCTCAAAGAAAGAGGAAATAAAGTTAGAAGTAACAGTTATTCTCCAGTCATTATCTAAATTATTGATGATATAAACAAAATCCGGATGCAGGGTAGGCTCTCCTCCGGTAATGGATATTTTTTTCTTTTTAGCCGGCCTTAAAAATCTTTTTTTAATTCGCGGCGTTATGCTGTTTAGCGCCTCAACCCACATCTTGCCTCTAACCATAGGATAACGGCCAAGGGGTTGATTTGGCAAAGATATTTTCTGCACACAATATTCACAAGTTAAACTACAGGCAAGGGTCAAGAAAACGCCGAAGTAAGATTCAAAAGGCGCCTCAATTATTTTTTCTTTTATCTGCATCAGTAATTCACCTTAAGCAAACAAAGCCCGCATGCCGGAACTGTCGGGCCAGCAAGTTTTCTATCTTTAGAATTTAAGATTTCCTTCAAACTGCCCTTTGGAAATCTTCCCCGGCCTATTTCCATAAGCGTACCCACAATATTTCTTGCCATATTATACAAAAACCCGTCTGCTTCGATGTCGATTATTATCAGCGTATGGCGTATAGTGTATAGCGTATAGCGCTTAATACGAATAGATATATTCCTAATTGTTCTGATTGTGCTTTTAGTTCCTGACCCGCTGGCACAAAATGATTTGAAATCATGTCTACCTAATAAACAACGCGCCTCCTGGTGCATTAACTTTATATCCAAAGGATAGGGATAAAAATAAACCCTATTTCTTAAAAGTGCAGAAGGAAACTTGCGGTTTAATATGCTATAGCGATAAACTTTAGATTTTGCAGCAAAACGGCTATGAAAATCAAACGGCACCTCTTCTATTTTAGAAATAGAGATACCGCCGGGTAAAAGCCCGTTCAAAGCCCTTTGTAACTTCTCCAAGGATATATTCGACTTGGTTTTAAAATTCGCAACCTGAGCCTGGGCATGAACACCGGCATCAGTCCTTCCTGAGGCAATGAGATGAATTTTTTCTTGGAGAATTTTCCTAAGGACTCTTTCTATGGTTTCCTGAATGGATTTTGACGGGCAACGGCCTTGAATCTGCCAACCACAGTAATTAGTGCCGTCGTATTCTACGGTCAATTTTAGATTGCGCATAAATTTTTGCAGGAATTATCTGATTAGCTCTTCAGCGATTTGGACGGCATTAGTGGCAGCGCCCTTACGCAAATTATCCGCCACTATCCAAAGCCATAAACCATTCTTTATGAAGGGGTCTTTCCTGATGCGGCCGACAAAAACCTCATCCTTACCCTCTATATCCAAAGGCATCGGATAGAGATTATTTTTGGGGTCATCAATTACTACTATGCCAGGAGCTCCAGAAAGAATACTTCTTAGCTTTTCTGGCTCAATTGCTTTTTTAGTCTCAATATAAACAGATTCGCAATGACTCGTTCTTACCGGCACTCTTACAGTAGTAGCAGAAATCTTGATTTTATTATCGTGCATAATCTTATGAGTTTCCTGCACTAACTTCCATTCTTCATTAGTATAATCGTATTCGCCAAAGGTACCAATATGCGGAAAGACATTGTAGGCAAGTTGCTGCGGTAAGGATCTGTTCACTGCTTCAACATGCACATTTTGATATCCTCCAGATGCTATGGCAATATTTTCCTCTCTTAATTGCTCAACAGCGCCTCTACCTGCTCCAGAAGCTGCCTGAAGAGTAGTAACTACAACCCGTTTTATGCCTGCTTTCTTATAAATCGGCCACAAAGCTACAACCATCTGGATAGTAGAACAATTGGGATTAGCGATTATGCCTTTGTGTTTTTTCGCATCCTTTGCATTTACTTCCGGCACAACCAAAGGTACCTTGGGGTCCATGCGGAAATCTGCACCGTTGTCAATCACAATGGCGCCTCTTTTTATGGCTTCCTGTGCATAAGTTACCGCTGCCCCCTTTTCTCCTTCGGTTCCGGCAAATAAAGCAATGTCAATTCCTGCAAAACCATCGGGAGAGATCGTCTTAACAGAATACTTCTGCCTATCAACCTCTATATCCCTTGCAGACCGCGCAAAGACACGCAGTTCTCCCACAGGAAAATCGCGCTGCCTTAATACGCGCAGCATCTCAATCCCCACTGCCCCTACGCCAATTACAGCAACATTATATTTAGCTTTTTTCATATTATTCAGTATATATTTAGCGGGTGGCTTGGGTGTAATTTGTAGGCACCCAAACCTATCGGAAGGTTTGGTACCCCGCCTCCTGCGGGGACAGGACCCGCTAAATTTATAGATTGTTAGCAACTAAATCTCCAACTTCAGTTGTCGAATATCCCATCTTTCCCGCAGCCAGGGATTTTAAATTCGTCGCGACAACCTTTATTGCTGCATCCTCAACTGCTTTTGCTGCCTGAGTTTGGCCTAAATTTTCTAACATCATCCCCACGGCGCAAATCGCAGCTAAAGGATTAATTACATTCTTACCTGTATATTTCGGAGCGCTTCCACCAATCGGCTCAAACATAGAAACGCCTTCGGGATTAATATTTCCACCCGCAGCAATACCCATTCCACCTTGAATCATCGCTCCTAAATCCGTAATAATATCTCCGAACATATTATCCGTGACAATCACATCAAACCACTCCGGATTTTTTACCATCCACATACAAGTGGCATCCACATGGGCATAATCGGTTTGTATATCCGGATATTCTTTGGCTACTTCATAGAATGTGCGCTCCCATAAATCCCAGGCATAGGTAAGCACATTGGTTTTGCCGCAAAGAGTAAGTTTCTTCTTTTTATTGCGCCTGCGGCAATATTCAAAGGCATAACGGATGCAACGTTCAACCCCTTTTCTCGTATTATAAGAAACCTGAATCGCCACTTCCTCCTTTGCGCCCTTATTCTTAAATTCTCCCATTCCTTTATAAAGCCCTTCGGAATTCTCGCGCACTACAACAAAATCAACATCCTCGGGCTTTTTGTCTTTTAAAGGACAAAACGCTGCATTATAAAGTTTTACCGGACGAAGATTTATGTATTGATCCAGCGAAAATCTTATTTTTAAAAGGATACCTGTCTCCAAAACTCCCGGTTTTACATCAGGATGCCCAACAGCGCCTAAATAAATTGCGGAAAATTTCTTTAACTCTTCTATATCTTTTTCTTCAAGGGTCTTTCCGGTCTTTAAATACCTTTCTCCGCCAAAGTCAAAAATCCTGGTTTCGTATTTAAAGTTGTATTTCTTGCTTACTGCCTCTAAAACCTTCAGACCCTCGCGGATTACCTCTGGCCCTGTTCCATCACCCGGAATAACTGCTATTTTATATGTACCCATCCTACTCAATTTCCTCAATCCAAAGTATAGCTGATTTAATCACCACTATAGTCTTTTTCCTTTCTACCGACCTGGATGGTAATGCAAATGACTTTATCCTTTTTGGATAAAATACCTCGACGTCACTAACAGCAATAAAACTCTCTCGCGCATCATTAATAAAATCAAATATTCTTTCGCCCGGATTAATTTCGACAAAACCTCTAAGCAAAATGTCATCGCGAAGAGCAATTAGAACTTTACGCTTTTCTTTTGCTATTACCATTTTACCTCCTCAGTTTAGTTTTAATCCAACTCATCAGCCCCCCCTGCTTTACAATTTCTTGCAAAAATTCAGGAAAGGCCTGGGTTTTGTAAGTTCGATTCTGGCTTAGGTTTTTTATTATACCACTAGATAAATCTATTTCAAGCACATCACTATCTTGAATTTTATCTACCTCTTCTAATTCTAAGAACGGTAAACCAATATTTATAGCATTCCTAAAAAATATAGCGGCAAAACTTTTAGCTATCACTGCAGAAACGCCACAACCTTTAATGGCTAAAGGCGCATGTTCTCTGGATGAACCACAACCGAAGTTCTTGCCTGCAACAATTATATCGCCGGGGCTAACCTTATTTACAAAATCAGGTTTTATGCTTTCTAAACAATGTTTGCCTAATTCTTCGGCATCAGACCAAACCAAATACTTTGCCGCAATAATGTCATCGGTATTTATATCATTGCCTAATTTATGAGCCTTGCCTTTAATAATCATTCTTCTTATTTATTTGTGTAACGTTTAATGTGTAACGTGTAATGTTAGTGTAATGTTTTACTGTGTAATGGGAATACTTTTCCCCTTACACATGCTCACGTTACACCTACTTTACACATTACACTTTACACATTACACAATATAATCAGGATGTGTGATTCTACCTGTAATTGCTGAAGCTGCAGCCACTGCAGGATTAGAAAGATACACAAAAGATTTAGGGCTACCCATTCTGCCCATAAAATTACGATTAGTAGTAGCTAGGCAAACTTCACTTTCTGTTAAAATACCCATATGCCCACCCAAACAAGGCCCGCAAGTAGGAGTTTCAAAAACCCCTCCTGCTTTCACAAATATTTCTGCCCAGCCGCGTTTTACCGTCTCTAAATAAATCTTTTGCGTGGCAGGAATGACAATTAACCTAACTCCGGCTTTAATTCTTTTTCCTTTTAATATTTCTGCTGCAATCTCTAAATCCGAAACCCTGCCGTTTGTGCAAGAGCCGATTACTATCTGGTCAAGCTTTATATCTTTCAACTCGCTTGCCGGCTTGACATTACTGGGTAGGTGCGGACAAGCAACCTGCGGCTCTAAATCCGAAACATCCCACTCGTATTTCTTTTCATAATAAGCATCTGTGTCAGACTTTAATTTGTCCCACGTCTTTTTACGTGTTACCTGCGACGTGTGACGTGTGACGTGTTTAACATAATCTAAAGTTACTTCATCTGGTTCGATAATACCCACACGCGCTCCAGCCTCAATTGCCATATTACACATAGCAAATCTATCATCCATAGCTAAATTTTTTATCACTGGCCCTGAAAATTCCATTACTTTATATAAAGCGCCATCTACGCCAATTTTACCAATGGTAAATAGAATAAGATCCTTTCCGCCAACCCATTTTTTGAGTTTACCTTTATAAAGGAATTTTATTGAAGCTGGTACCTTTAACCAGCATTTGCCGTCAATAAAAGCGCGGGCTAAATCCGTTGAGCCAACTCCCGTAGAATAACATCCTAATGCCCCGTATGTGCAGGTATGCGAATCTGCGCCAATCACCAGCTCTCCGGGTAAAACCAGGCCCATTTCAGGTAATAACGCATGCTCTATCCCCATACAACCCACTTCAAAATAATTCTTAATTTTTTGCTCCTTGGCAAAATCCGCTAAAATCTTACACTGATTTGCGCTTCTTAAATCCTTTGCGGGAGCAAAATGGTCTGGCACAAGCACAATCTTATTTTTATCAAAAACTTTTTTAAATCCTAACTTTTTAAATTCCTCAATTGCCATAGGCGCAGTGATATCATTACCTAAGGCAAGGTCAATTTTGGCCTCAATAAACTCTCCGGGCTTAATAGTCTTTCTATCAGTGTGAGCCAATAATATCTTTTCAGCGAGAGTATAAGCCATTTTAGTTAATTAGGTCAATCGGATTATTTTCCCGCACATCTATTATTCTTTTTTAGCGGGATCCCGCTATAGAATAATATTTATTAGCGGGAAAACTTCTTGACGATGAGGGCGGCATTGTGCCCGCCAAAACCTAAGGAATTGGACATGCAAACATCAACATTCACCTTGCGGGCGATGTTAGGTACGTAATCTAAATCGCAATCAGGATCTGGATATTCGTAATTTATGGTGGGCGGTACTACACTGTCTTTGAGGGCTAAACAACAAGCCACAAATTCCACTCCACCACTAGCTCCTAAAAGGTGGCCAGTCATTGACTTTGTAGAAGAAACCATTACCTTCTTAGCATGGCTACCCAATGCCTTCTTTATCGAAAGTGTCTCAATTTTATCATTAAGTTTTGTAGATGTGCCATGGGCATTAATATAATCTAAATCTTGCGGATTTAATTTTGCGTCTTTTACCGCCTGTATCATTGCCCGGGCCGCACCATCTCCATCAGGGTCAGGCGCAGTCATATGATAGGCATCGCAGGACATGCCATAACCTACAATTTCAGCGAGGATATTTGCCTTTCTCTTTTTGGCATGCTTTAAAGTCTCCAAAACTACCAAGCCACAACCTTCAGCTATCACAAATCCATCGCGCTCTAGGTCAAATGGGCGACTGGCCTTTTGTGGCTGCTCATTCCTTGTAGAAAGTGCTTTTAAAGCGCAGAATCCTCCTACGCCAGTAGCTACGACGCAGCTTTCTGTGCCACCTGTTATCATTACATCTGCATCACCGCGCTCTAAAATCCTGAAGGCATCACCAATGGAATGCGAACCCGAAGCACAGGCAGTAGCCACACAGGAATTAGGCCCTTTTAATCCAAAGATTATTGCTACCTGGCCGCTAGCTTCATTGACAATTAACATAGGAATAAGAAAAGGAGACAGCCTCGAGGGACCTTTAGTTAGAAAAACTTTGTGCTCTTCTTCTATGGTATGTAAACTCCCAATCCCTGACCCGATTACTACTCCAATACGCGTCCTATCTTCCTTCTCTAAATCCAATCCGGCATCAGCTATTGCCTGTTTTGCGCAAGCCACAGCATACTGGGTAAATTTATCCATACGCTTGGTATCTTTGATAGACATGCCGTATAAATGCGGATCAAAACCCTTTACCTCTCCAGCAATACGTGAATCAAAGGCAGCAGCGTCAAAGGAGGTAATAGGGCCTATACCACTTCTGCCATCTTTTAAAGCCTGCCAGAAGCCAGGCACATCATTTCCTACTGGCGAAATCACGCCAAAACCTGTAACTACTACTCTATTTTTCATATTAAATGAGCGCATAACTTATGTCCTCACTTATAAAATTTACCCCGCTAACAAAAAGCGGGGTAAAATTACAATCTATTTAAGCGGGAAAATTCTTATTTATTTGCTGTCTTTTCTTCAATATACTTAACGGCATCGCCCACGGTTGTGATTTTTTCTGCATCCTCATCTGGAATCTCAATGCCAAACTCTTCCTCTAAAGCCATGACTAATTCTACAGTATCCAGAGAATCTGCTCCCAAATCATCCACAAAAGATGCCTCAGGAGTTACTTCTTCTGGCTTTACTCCTAGCTGCTCTGCTATAATAGATTTAACCTTCTCTTGCACTGCCATTCTCTTTCCTCCTTCTTACAAGACTTAAACCATCACCATGCCGCCGTCAACTACAATCGTCTGACCAGTAATGTAACTGGAATCCTCAGACGCTAAGAACACACACACTGCTGCCACATCTTCAGGGCTTCCAAACTTATTTAACGGTATAGCCTCTTTCATCTTCTGTTGGAGCTCTTCGGGAAGCTTAGCCGTCATCTCAGTTTGGATAAAACCTGGGGCTATGGCATTCACATTTATCTTGCGCGAGGCTAATTCCTTGGCCGCAGTTTTTGTCAGAGCGATTATTCCTGCTTTTGAAGCAGAATAATTTGCCTGTCCGGGGTTGCCAATTATGCCAATGATAGAGGCAATATTGATTATTTTGCCGCTGCGCTGTTTAATCATTGGCCGGGATACAGCTTTTATACAGTTAAATGTGCCTTTTAGGTTAACATTTAAGACTGCATCCCACTCTGCCTGGCTCATCCTCAATAAAAGATTATCTTTGGTTATCCCGGCATTGTTAACTAATATATCAACCTTTGTGAATTTGTCAAGAATTTTGTTTACCGCCCCTTCTACCTTTGTATAATCCGTAACATCCATCTCTAAGGCCAAAGACCTTCTGCCTAGCTGCTCAATATCCAAAGCTGTCTTTTTGGCCTCTTCTATATTTACATCTGCTACCACTATGTCAGCTCCTTCTTGAGCAAACGCCAAGGCAATTGAGCGGCCAATACCCCTTGCTCCACCGGTTATTAAAGCAACCTTATCTTTAAGCCGCATCTATACTTTAGACCTCCTTTTGGCTTATCTAGCGATCCAATCTTATCTCGCTTGGTAGGGACAGTCCCCTTCAAAGGGCTTTGATATAGCCCTGACGGGGACAGTCCCTACTGCGGCGCATTCAAAATATCTTCTTTCTTTTCTATATTTATTACTTGCGCATTTGCATCAATACGCCGCATAAGGCCTTTTAAGACCTTTCCCGGGCCAAATTCGATAAAATTCATTATACCTTTAGATATAATGAATTTTATCGAATCTTCCCAGAGCACGCTAGATGATACCTGTTTAATTAAGTTATCTTTAATCTCATCTGCAGAATTAACCGGCTTAGCGGTAACATTAGATACAACCGGGTATTGCGGCGTACTTATCTTTATCTTCTCTAATTCCTTAGCTAATTTTAAACCTGCCTCTTTCATAAAAGAAGAATGAAATGCGCCGCTTACCTCTAATAGCATAGCCATTTTTGCACCGCGGCCTTTTGCTAATCCTTGTGCCTCTTCAATCTCTTTTACGCCGCCTGAAATCACTATCTGGCCAGGACAATTCATATTGGCGATTTCAGTATTAGCTTGCGAACAAATCTGTTTTATTGTAGATAAATCCAAACCGATTACAGAAAGCATCTTGCCGGGTTTTTTCAGCGCTTCTTCTTCCATAAACTCACCGCGGCGCCTTACCAGGTATACTGCGTCTTTGAAACTTAAAGCCTCAGCTGCTACCAATGCCGAATATTCACCTAAACTTAATCCTGCCGCGTAAGCGACTTGCGACTTGCGACTTGCGACTTGCGACTTAAATACCTCCCACGCCGCAATACTCATCGTAAGTATTGCGGCTTGGCAGTTCTGGGTCTGAGTTAATTCTTCCTGAGGCCCCTCAAAACACAACTTCGAGAGAGAAAAACCTAAAACTCCATCCGCCTTATCAAAGATCGCCTTCGCCTGCGGAAAGGATTCGTATAAATCCTTTCCCATACCTACAAATTGAGCGCCTTGACCGGCAAAAAGATAAGCTACCATTTAATCACACAGGCGCCCCAAACTAAACCTGCACCAAAAGCAACTAAAAGAACAATATCGCCCTTTTTGATCTTACCTTTTTTTACTGCTTGACATAAGGCTGTGGCAGTTGAGGCTGAAGACATATTGCCGTATTTTTCAATATTAAGGTAAATTTTCTCCTCAGCTAAGCCTAACTTCTTGGCCATAGCCATAAGAATACGCCTATTTGCCTGATGTGGGATAACTAAATCTATATCTTTACATTCTAAGCCAGCTTTTTTTAAAGCAACCCGGGCAGCCTCAGTCATAATTGTCACTGCTAACTTAAATAGTTCGCTACCTTGCATTTTTATATAATGCAACCTATGGTCTATTGTCTGATGACTGGCAGGGTGCCTTGAACCACCGCCAGGGCTCATCAATAAATCTGTTTTTGAGCCATCGCTACCTAAATAAGTAGAAAGAATCCCCCCAGATTCTACTTCTGACAAAACACAGGCACCTGCGCCATCTCCGAATAGAACACAGGTGTTTCTATCCTGCCAATCAATGACAGAAGAAAGAACCTCTGCTCCTACTACCAGGGCATTTTTATATGAACCGCGGGCAATAAACTGCTGAGCCACAGTAATGCCATGGACAAACCCAGAACAAGCAGCAGATATATCAAAACAAACTGCATTCTTTGCACCCAGGTTTGCCTGGACAAAACAGCTCGTTGCGGGAAACTGCATATCTGCAGTAACGGTAGCGACAATAATTAAATCTAAATCCTGCGGCTTTAATTTAGCATCCTTTAAAGCCTCAACCGCAGCTTTGGTAGCTAAATCAGAGGCTGCCTCACCTTTCGCTGCAACTCGCCTCTCTTTAATTCCTGTGCGCGTAGTAATCCATTCATCAGACGTATCTACCATCTTCTCTAAATCCGCATTGGTTAGAACTTTTTTGGGTAGATACTCACCTACTCCAATTATACCAACTCTCTTCATATTCTTATTGCCTCTTGAATCTTCTCGTTAAATTTACGCTCTACTTCTTCTTTGGCTACTCGGATAGCATTTTTTATAGCTTTAACATTTGAACGGCCGTGTCCGATAATTACTACGCCATTAACCCCTAACAAAGGCGCGCCGCCGTACTCAGCATAATCTATGTCTTTTTTGAATCGCTTCAGGCTGGGCATAAGAAAAAGCAGGCCCAGTTTTCCTAAAGTACTGCTTAGAATATGTCTTTTTAAAAACACCTGCATTGCCTCAGCAGCGCTCTCTGAAACCTTCAAAGCCACATTGCCGACAAAACCATCGCAGATAATAATGTCGCATTTGCCGCTAAATAAATCTTTGCCCTCTACATTACCTATAAAGTTAAGGCTACTTTTTTCCAGAAGCTCATGTGTCTGCCTAATGAAGTCTGTTCCTTTAGCTTCCTCCTCCCCAATATTCAAAAGCCCGACAGTAGGATTAGACCTATTTAAAATATAACGAAAATATGCGTCACCCATAATGCCGTAATGTAAGAGTTGGATGGGTTTAGGGTCAATGTTTGCACCTACATCGATAATTAAAGATATACCTTTTAATGTCGGTGTGACAAGGGCAATACCCGGGCGCTCAATTCCTGGCAATAAACCCAAACCCAAAGTCGCCGCACATACTACTGCTCCGGTGTTTCCCGCGCTAAAAAAAGCATCGCCTTTTCCTTCTTTGACTAAATTTACTCCAATTACAATTGAGGAATTCCTCTTCCTCCTGACACTGGTGGCTGCAGACTCAGACATCTCAATTACTTCCGGAGCAGGGTATGTAGAAATGCTGCCTTGGGAGTATTGACTTTTCTTTAAAAGGGATTTTATCCTTGCCTCATCACCTACAAGAACCACTTCTGCGTTATATTCCTTTACCGCAGCTATGGTGCCTTTTATTACCACATCAGGGGCATAATCACCGCCCATGGCATCAACGATTATTTTCATTTGGCGTATCTCGCTATTGTTTCTTTTTCTTCTCTTTTACCTTAATCTCAATAACCTGCCTGCCATTATAATAGCCGCAAACCCGACAAACCCGATGCGCTAACTTTGGCTGCTTACATTGCGGGCAAGGCACAAGATTAGTTAAAGATAATTTCCAGTGTGTCCGGCGCCTTCTGCCCCGCGCCTTAGAATGCCTTCTTTTCGGTAAAGCCACAGGAACAACCCCCTTCATTCAGATTTTTACCGCATTTTGGACAAAGGCCTTTGCAATGCGGTTGACATAAAGGCTTGAGAGGATAGTCTAAGATTATTTCCTCTCTTATATCCGAACCTAAATCAATGGTTAACTCTTGCTTGGTAACCGGATAGTTTAATCTTAAATTCCTCTTCAAATCAATTTCAAACTCATTCAGGCAGCGACTACAAATGGCGTACGCCGAGTAATTCAAAGTTAAATCTACGGTCACGGCATAGGCAATCTTGGATACCTGCGCCTCTGTTCTGACCGGGCCGCGAAATTTAATTATTTCAGTCTCTAATTCTAACTCCTGAGGATTAAATTCTTCAGCCAGAGTTAGGCCCTCAAGCGGTATCTGAGTTATATCTATTTTCACGATTTCTTACACAGCTTATCCTTAAGAGCCTTCTCAACAAAAATAGGCACAAAACAAGACAGGTCTGCGCCGAAAGAAGCTGCTTCCTTCAAAAGTTTTGCGGAAAGATAACTGTAAGATTCATGGGGCATAAGGAAGATGGTTTCAATATCTGGAGAGAGTTTTCTATTAGTTAAGGCCATCTGAAATTCATATTCAAAATCAGAAATCATCCGCAGCCCCCTGATTAAAACCTTGGCCTTGTGCTTACGCGCATAATCTACTACTAAGCCATCAAAGTCATAAACCTTGATTCCTTTTAAGTCAGCGGTTGCCTTCTTAAGCATGGCTACTCTTTCTCTGAGGCTAAAAAGAGGTTTTTTGTGCGGATTATGCGCCACTGCCACAATAACCTCAGAGAATATTTCTTGGGCCCGCTTTATTAAATCGATATGCCCGTAAGTAACCGGGTCAAATGTTCCTGGATATATCGCTATCTGGCACATAATTTTCCTTTTGGCTTAACTCGCAGTCAAGCCATATCTCGCTTGGTAGGGACAGTCCCCTTCGGGGACAGTCCCTACGGCAGTGCTTTTTTGTAGAAGGATAGAATTGTATCGCCGTATCTTGCCTGTTTAAATAACACTAAATCTCCCAACCTATCCGGGAGATTATCTTTCTTAAAATGCTGCACTACTATAAAACCATTGGGCGCTAATATATCATAAGCTCCTAGGGTTTGCAAGGTTTTTTTTGACAAAGACTCAACCCTAACGGCTACCTTTGATCCCGAGTCACCAGCTGAGCTTCTTGAAGCGTGGTGACGAGGGACCTTCCTTTTATAATAAGGCGGGTCTAAGAAGATAATGTCTAACTTCTCACCGCTTTCGCCTAATTGTTTGATTGCTACCAAAGCATCTAACGCGAGAACGCGAGAACGCGAGAACGCGAGAACAGAAAGATTTTCTTCAATCTTCTCTATGCATTTTCTATCTTTTTCCACAAATACTACTTCTTTTGCGCCTTGGGATAAAGCCTCAAAACCCACTGCTCCTGAGCCAGCAAATAACTCCAAGAAAGATAGACCGTTAATCTCGCCCAAGATATCAAATAATGCCTTTCTTACTTTATTCTGAGTAGGCCTTATGCCTTTAGGCATCTTGATTGTTCTTCCTTTATATTTACCTGAGATTATACGCATACTCACCCCACCAACATCAACTTCTCATATTCCGGGAATCTCTGCAATAACTTTTTCTTTAATAATTGGTCCTGGCGTAATTCTAAACTCTGGTCGCAAGCTAGGAGCTTTATTGCCTCTTCTCTTGCCAGTTTTAAAAGCTGCATCTGATTTAAGGGGTTAGCAATCTTAAGTTCAGTAAGGCCTGACTGGCGCCGGCCAAAAAATTCTCCCGGGCCCCTAATCTTAAGGTCTTCTTCAGCGATACGGAAACCGTCGCCATACATAACCATAGCTTGTAAGCGTGCTTTTGCTTGCTCAGTTTCCGCCTCAGAGAGCAAAATACAAATAGATTCCTGGCCTCCCCTTCCCACGCGGCCGCGCAACTGGTGCAGTTGACTTAAACCAAAACGCTGGGCATGTTCAATAATCATGCAAGTAGCATTAGGCATATCAATGCCTACTTCTAAAACCGTGGTTGAAACGAAAATATCCAGTTCTCTATTTTTAAATTTTAGCATTATTCTGTCCTGTTCTGCTTGTTTTAACCTACCATGAATAAGGCCTAAATTAAATTCTTTAAATTCACCTGATTTTAGTTCTAGATACATCTTTTTTGCGCCGGCAATATCCAAGGCATAAGATTCCTCAATTACTGGATAAACGATATACACTTGCCTGCCTTGTCTTAACTCTTTTTTTGCAATTTCATAGGCCTTTGGCCTCTCTTTTTCTGTAAGAAGCAATGTCTTAATCGGTTGCCTTCCAGGGGGCAACTGGCGGATAACAGAAATATCTAAATCTCCATAAAGAGTAATGGCTAAGGTTCTTGGGATAGGTGTAGCGGTCATAATCAGAACATCTGGATTATAACCCTTTTGAGGTAATAAGGCGCGCTGGCCTACCCCAAATTTATGCTGCTCATCAATTACCACCAATCCCAGATTTTTAAACTGCACACCCTCTTCTAACAAGGCATGCGTCCCAATTACCAAATCTATTTTCCCTTCTTTTATCTCCTGATAAATCTTCTCTTTCTCTTTTTTATTCAAGCTACTTGTAAGCAACCCAATTTTTATTTCTTCTAACTGACAACTGACAACTGACAACTGACAACTGACTTTATCATAATGCTGTTTTGCCAATATCTCTGTGGGAACCATAAAAGCAGCCTGATAGCCGCCGCCAACAGCAATAATACTTGCGATGGTAGCCACTATGGTTTTGCCTGAACCCACATCACCTTGCAATAGGCGCTGCATAGCTCCGGACCCGGCCATATCAAGTTTGATTTCCTCGATAACTTTTTGCTGGTCTGGGGTTAATTCAAAAGGTAAACTCTTAATAAAACTACTTAATAATTCACCTTCTATCTTATGGGCTATACCTTTTCCCTCTTTCTTTTTTAATTTGCGTAAGACCAAAGGTATCTGAAAAAGAAAGAATTCTTCAAAAGCAAGCCGCTCATAAGCCTGCTTTTGCAATTCTAAATTCTCAGGAAAATGTATATTGATAAGGCTCTGGGCAAGATTTAAAAGGTTATTTCTTGACCTTATATCATAAGGCAGGCAATCGCTAATCTTAGGTAAATACTCATCCAGGGTGTATTTTACTAGATGTCGAAAATTTCTTTGGGTTAAACCTTGCGGCAAAGCATAAATTGGCACGAGCCTGCCCAAATCCAGCGAACTTTCTGCTTCCTGAACAATCTCAAACTCCGGGCTATTCATTTGGAGCCTCTTCTCGTAGCGCTCAACCCTGCCGTACAATATCAGGGTTGTTCCTACCTTAAAATATTCTTTAAGATACGGCTGGTTAAACCAGACACAGAATATCTTTCCTGTCTCATCCGCCACAGCCACCTCAATAATACTAAAAGCCCGCCTCTGAAAAGATTGCCGCTCGCCTCTTGCAAGAACTTGGGCTTTTATAGTCTGGTTTTGGCCTTCTTTTACTTGGGATATTGAAATGAAATTTGTGCGGTCTTCGTAACGCCGGGGAAAATAGTATAGAAGGTCCTCTATAGTATCTATTCCGCTCTTATTAAACGACTTTGCTTTCTTAGGTCCGATGCCTTTTAAATATTGGATGGAAGTTTCTTGTAATTTCTTCATAATTTAAAAATATTATACTATATAAACAATCTGAAATAAAGTTTAATAGTCAGGTAAGTCAGTAACTAGTTACTAGTTACGAATTTACTAGTTACTGAATTTAAAGGGTTATTTGCGGTTCTTCGGACTCGGGTTGAATCTTTTCGGGCTGAGATGGTCTTTGTTCCAGCGGGGTTTTAGGTCTTGCTTTGTCTGGAGTTACTTCTATTTCAAAGGTATCTGTGGAATATGTCTTATTTCCTATTTTAATTACACTCGGCTCAATCTTAAACTTACCTATATCTAAAGGAGCCAAAATAAATATATACACGATGTTCCTCTGAATATTATTTTTAACAAATGACATATTGGATGATTGCATAGAAGAAATAACATTAAATCCTCCGAATTTAGGTATCTTGGGCTCGGCTTGTCCTTTACCCATATAATTAATAGTTATTTTATAGTTCAGCGTCTCCCCAATAGCCAAACTGGTTTTATCCACCTCAGCTTTTAGGGAAAAATCTTGAGCAAAGGCAGTGGTTATGAATAAAAATACAAAGAAGATTGTAATAATAACTTTATTACGCATTATTTCTTAATTACCTTCACGGTTGTGTGTTCTCCGTCCTGCCAAGGCCAGAGCATGGCAAATACGGTATCGCTGCCTTCATTCCAAAAATACAAAGTCTGTCGGGGCATAATTCCGCCAAAACCATTGATTAATTCTTGCGCCTTAAAGGATAATTTACTTGAAGAAGGAAATACCGGCGAGCCAAAGAATCTATTTAGTGCTTCATTGAGCCTCGTCATTTCATTTTTCACTATCACTGCCTCAAAATAATTATCGCGGTCCATACGCAGCGTCTCAAAAGGAATCTCCTTTAATCCTTGCCTAACCTCATTAAACTCCATAATGCCTTCCTTGCTATAGAAATAATTCCGTCCGCATCAAAAAGTTACGCCTAACGCTTTCAAAACTCGGCCTTGACTATAAGCATAAACTATTTTACATAAGCCCTGATAATTTTTTGTTCAGATAACGGCTTGTCAGAGGGGTCTGTGGCGGTATTTTCTATCTTCTGCACCACATCGTATCCAGAAATGACTTCTCCGAATATAGTATGGCGCATATTCAGCCAGGGTGTCTTTGCAGTACTAATAAAAAACTGGCTTCCGTTTGTATTCGGGCCGGCATTAGCCATTGCCAGAAGCCCTATCCGGTCAAACTGGACTTCAGGCGTTACCTCGTCTTCAAAAGGCTTACCCCAGATTGACTCTCCGCCCCTTCCTGTTCCCGTAGGGTCGCCGCCCTGAATCATAAAGTTTTTAATCACCCTATGAAAGATAACCCCGTCATAATAACCTTTCTTTGCCAGCTCCATAAAATTCTCGCACGCCTTCGGCGCAACTTGCGGCATCAATTTTAACTCAATATTCCCCTGTGTTGTCTCCAGCACCACTATCGTATCTGCCATATTTTCTGCTCCTGCTGAAATACCATTGATAAGAAATACCAAACCTATCGCAAACATTAACTTCCTGACCATCTTTGCCCTCCTTTATAAACCACGGTCACAATGTCACCGGTAATATTATACCGCCTGCCAACCTACTTTAAAGGTGCCACCTTAAGGAATGCTCTTTGATTTCTTATTCTCCTTCCTAATAAAAGTGCGCGCTATTCTTTCTTCGACCTTTGGATGAAGCAGAACAATGAGGAGCCCCCCTATAATATTGCCGATTGTTACTGGAATCAGGTTTCCAAAGACGGTAAAGAAACCGGATACGAATTCGCCTTTTGCCATTAGTCCTGCTGGTAAAAAATACATATTGGCTACAGAGTGTTCGTAGCCCGAGGCCACAAAAGTCATAATGGGAAAATAAATTCCTAATATCTTGCCCGTAATGGTTCTGGAGGCAATACACATGATTACTGCCAGACACACAAGCATATTACAGAGAATCCCTCGGCAGAGAGCTTCGCTAAAACTCAACTGTAATTTCGTTTCAGTGATTTTGACTGCTACGGCTCCTATCGGGGTCAAATTGCCAAGACGGCCAAGCAAACCCGAATTAAATACGAGTCCGGCGATAATCACAGCTCCTAAAAAATTACCGAAATAGACAACCATCCAATTGCGTAATACCTTGATAAAGGAATATCTCTGATAGATAAGGCCGATGGTCATGAGTATATTTCCGGTAAAGAGCTCCGAACCAAGGATAAGCACTAATACCAGGCCGACACTAAATACGCTTCCGGCAAGAAACCTTGCCAGACCTGCATCTAATGTTCCGCCGCTTAATACAGCAGTTGCAACCCCAGAGCCAAAGGCGATATAAATTCCCGCCAAAATTCCAAAGATGAATAACTCAAAAATGGTTTCAGAGGCCTTCTTTTCGCCGATATCGCTTATTGCCCTGGACATCTCTAAAGGGCTCAAAAAAAGATTATCCATGCTTCTCCTTCCTTAGCTCTAAATTATAAGCATCCCTATTTCATTATATTATACCACCACGCACAAAAAACTCAATGCTGCTATTACTTCCTTCATTGACACTTTGCGAAAGCAAAGTGCCCAAGTAGATTTTTGCTTGGGATTTTTTTAGCGAGGTCCTTCGCTACGCTCAGGGTTAAATTTCGAATAGATAATATGGGGGAAATTTAAGTGGCTTGGGTGTTTTCGAAGCCGCGTGATGCGGCGAGAAAATACCCAAGACAGGACCCGCTAAGCAGTTCTGAGCGAGAAAAGCGGCAGGAGAAATTTTTTACTACTCCCCTTGAAATCTGCCAAAAAATGTTGCATACTCTATATAGAGCGTTTATTCACAAGGAGGTAGCGTGATAGCGGAAGCTTTCAGACCTATCACCTACAAAAAAATCCCGCAAAAAGTGCGGGATTTTTTGTTTGGCAAATTTAATCCCTTGTTCAAACCTAGATAAAAAATTTTTTGTATCGCTAAGGATAAAATAAAAAATGCCCCCCAACTTAATGACGGGCATTTTTTATTTTAAGGAGTACCGACCTACTCTCCCGTAGCCTTACGACTAGAGTACCATCGGCCCTGAGGGGCTTAACTGCCGTATTCGGAATGGGAACGGGTGTTTCCCCCTCGGTATGAGCACTCCAAAAATTTTTGTGAAACAAGAATTTTTGGATCCTGAGGCTCGCCATAAAGGCGAGCCGAAGGATCTCAAGATTAACAACTACATACTCGGTAAAACTACAATCTATATTAGGGACAGCCCCCTTTCGGGGACAGTCCCTAATTAATTAAAGGTCAAGCCGATTGGCTGATTAGTACGCTTTGGCTGAAATCCTTACGGATCTTACACCTAGCGCCTATCAAGGTCGTAGTCTGCGACCAGCCTTCATCCTTGGCCTTACGGTCAAGGAAGGGATACCTATTCTTGGGGGGGGCTTGACACTTAGATGCTTTCAGCGTTTATCCCTTCCGGACATAGCTACCCGGCCTTTGCCCTTGGCAGGACAACCGGAACACCAGGGGTCCGTTTCTCTAGGTCCTCTCGTACTGAAGAGAACTCCCCTTCAAGTATCCTTACGCCCACATCAGATAGAGACCGACAATACTGTTACTCTCTGTGTCACAGAGGGACGGGACATTTCTGCCCGCCTCTGCATATCGCTATGCAGTTCGGACTATATCTTCTTCTCCCTTTGGAGAGTCTGGCGTATAGTCTCTGAAGATTTCCCGCCAAAGGCGGGATCTTTCCTGCTGATAGTCCCCACTGAAGAATTTTCACCGTATTGGTATCTTCAGATACACGGGATTTTCCAGCAAATAGCCAGATTTATAGACAGCAACGGTCATTCTACTGTCTCACGACGTTCTGAACCCAGCTCGCGTACCCTTTTAACCGGCGAACAGCCGGACCCTTGGGACCTTATTCAGCCCCAGGATAGGATGCATATTGTTCCACTGTTACCAGTGGTATAGACTATACCATCATCCCGACGATACATCGGGAGCTCGGCGTCTGATTCAACCTAAAACAACGGTCGAATCTCACTCTTTCGAGATCAGTCGTTACGGGGTTAATCCCGCCAAAGGCGGGACAACTTCCCACGGTATTGTCCGTTATCTTACGGAGTCCACCGTTATTAGCCGAATTTGCTCTAACGATTACTCGTTAGAGGGCCAATCCTTAATTAGCCGACATCGCAATCTTGTCCACGCTTTCGCATGGGATTAGACTATATCTTCATCCATTACTGCAGTAAATGGAGTTGGCGTATGATAACTGCAAAAATTTAACAGCTATCTCACCCCGACAGAATATCGGGGATCAGTCGTTACGGGGTCTTATAACAGAACATCGGCAGTAGGTAAGGTTTTATAATTTCTAAAAACTTGCTTACGCTACTAACTGCAATCCTTAAGCGATAATATTTCTTGTCCTTATTCAAAGATGCGTTAATATCAAATTGCTGCTTTAGAATCTCGATTAACTTCTTTTGTTCAGTGACCGAAAACTTTTGGGTATTAAGATAAATTGCGCGATAACTTTTAGATCCATCATCCATAAACCATACTGCTAAGCTTAAGGGATGAATTTGTAAATTATCAGGTATTATCTTTTTACCACTTCTATAGAATATCCTATACACCTCAGTTAAAGCTGGCAAACTTCTCGTTGTAAATCTATAGGCTATTCTACCTGCGTTGCCAAAACGTTTTTTTGGCCCTGTAGACACCATATCTTTCAGCTCGCTAAACTTCCACTCTACATAATCTCTTTGTTTAGCAGAATGATTAGTTTCTAACAAGGCGTTAGTTTTACAACGCATAGCTCCGTCACCAAGCAAACAACCCACAATTATCGCTTTCTGGCGTTCTGTAAGACTTCCCACGGTATTACCCTCCATTCTTTTGGGCTCCACCGTTATTAGCCAATACATTTCCGACGTTACCGTCGGAACACCCCAATTTTTGAGGTGCCAAACCGGGCTGTCGATATGAACTCTCGAGCCCGATAAGCCTGTTATCCCCGGAGTACCTATTATCCGTTGAGCGATGGCGATTCCACATTCAACCACCGGATCATTAGCCCCTACTTTCGTATCTGCTTGTCCTGCCGGACTCGCAGTTAAGCTGGCTTATGCGCTTACACTCCACAGGCGATTGCCGACCGCCTTGAGCCAACCTTAGGGCCCCTTCGTTACTTTTTAGAAGGGGACCGCCCCAGTCAAACTGCCCGCCTGTCACTGTCCTCCCGCCGGATTCACGGCAAGAAGTTAGAAACTTAATGCAATAAGGGTGGTATTTCACATTGTGGCTCTGCCTAAGCTAGCGCCTAGGCTTCAAAGCCTCCCACCTATACTACACATATTGAACCAAATTCCAATAGCAGGTTGCAGTAAAGGTTCCGGGGTCTTTTCGTCTTGATGCGGGTAGACGGCATCTTCACCGCCACTACAATTTCGCCGAGTCTCTCGTTGAGACAGCGATCAGGTTGTTAAACCATTCGTGCGCGTGGGAACTTACCCCACAAGGAATTTCGCTACCTTAGGACTGTTATAGTTACAGCCGCCGTTTACTGGGGCTTCGGTTCTGAGCTTTGCGAATCTTACGACCCGCTGACAAATCCCCTTAACCTTCCAGCACCGGGCAGGTATCACACCCTATACTTCCTCTTTCGAGTTTGCAGAGTGCTGTGTTTTTGCTAAACAGTCACCCGATCCACTTTACTGTGACCCTTGACCTTTCGGTCAAGGGTACCCCTTATTGCTAACGTACGGGGCTAATTTGCCGAGTTCCTTAACGAGAGTTATCTCGAGGGCCTTACCATTCTCTGGAGGTCTACCTGTGTCGGATTCCGGTACGAACAGCTAAATAACTCCTCTTTATGCTTTTCTCGGCAGTTGGATTTAGAACACTTCCCCCGCGGAAACCCTTGGGGTCCCCTCCCCGCCTTACGGCGGGAAGAACTGAGACATCCAACACTCAGCAGCCCTAGCCCCCCTGCGTTGCACAAAAAGTTTTAACGCCACTTAGCTGGTATCTGAATATTAACAGATTATCCATCGCCTACGCCCATTGGCCTCGGCTTAGGCTCGACTAACCCTGGGCGGATTAACCTTCCCCAGGAAACCTTAGACTTTCGGCCCGCCTGTTTCTCGCAGGCGTTTTCGCTACTCATTCCGACATAATCCCTGCTTTGACGTCCATCGCTCCTTACGGTACGACTTCATCCGTCAAAGTATGCTCCCCTACCGCTCTATTGCTTGCGCAACAGAACCCGCAGCTTCGGTAATAGGCTTAAGCCCCGATTATCTTAGGCGCGAGGTCGCTCGACCAGTGAGCTGTTACGCACTCTTTAAATGATGGCTGCCTCTGAGCCAACATCCTGGTTGTCTAAGCGAGCTCACATCCTTTACCACTTAGCCTATCCTTAGGGACCTTAGCTGACGGTCTGGGCTGATACCCTTTTGAGCCTGGAGCTTAGCCCCCAGGTTCTTACTCCCAGGATAAAAAAAGTAGTATTCGGAGTTTGGTTGGGCTCAGCGATCTAGTAAGACCCTGTAGCCCATTCAGCACTCTACCCCTACTTTTTAATTACCTGAGGCTATCCCTAAAAATATTTCGGGGAGAACCAGCAATTTCCGGGTTTGTTTAGTCTTTCGCTCCGACCCACAGCTCATCCCACAGTTTTTCAACACTGACGGGTTCGAACCTCCATCCCGCTTTCGCGGGACTTCGCTCTGGCCATGGGTAGATCACCCGGCTTCGGGTCTACTATACGGTACTCAATCGCCCGATTAGGACTCGCTTTCGCTACGCCTTCCTGCAACACTTGTATGCTGCACTTAAGCTTGCACCGCACAGTAACTCGTCGGACCATTATGCAAAAGGTACGCGGTCAGGCATTTCCTTCGCTTGCGCTCAGGACATAGCCCTCCCACCGCTTGTAGGTCTATGATTTCAGGTTCTATTTCACTCGGCTCACCGCCGTTCTTTTCAACTTTCCCTCACGGTACTTGTGCACTATCGGTTTAGATGTAGTTTTTAGCCTTAGACCGTGGTCGGCCCAGATTCACACAGGATTTCCCGTGTCCCGTGTTACTTGGGATACCCCTAGGGTGCTTTGGAATTTTGTATACGAGGCTTTCACTCTCTATGGCATATCTTTCCAGATATTTCTACTACCCCTCCACAATCCCACATTGAGGTCCCACAACCCCCTTGACATCTTGCGATGTCAAGGGTTTAGGCTCTTCCCTTTTCGCTCGCCGCTACTGGGGGAATCTCATTAGATTTCTTTTCCTCAGGTTACTTAGATGTTTCAATTCTCCTGGTTTCGCCCCCCCCCGATTATTTTATTCATCGGGGGGGTATCACGATATGACTCGTGATGGGTTTCCCCATTCGGAATCTCCCGGATCAAAGCCTGTTTGCGGCTCCCCGAGACATATCGGTGCTTACCCCGTCCTTCGTCGCCTCACCTAACCCAGTCATCCGTGCATAGACCCTTTGTAGCTTGACCTTTAAAGTCACTCGATTACTTTTGTAGTTTTACCTTTACAAGATCAATCCCTTGCCTCTTACGAAGCTCGGGATTGTGCGCCAGCACTAAAAGTACTGTGCGCCAAATTGACCTTGTTACTTGTATGTTCCGCCACAAAACGTGGCGGATCCGCCATTATTAGTGGCGGAAGTTGTCAAAGAACATAGAATCGCGAAACTCGTCGCGAAACAAATTTAATGAGCAGACAATTTATGGAGCTCGTAGAGCGACATAAATTGTAGGGCCGCAAGGCCGTCTGCGAATTAATCCTCCACGTATTGATTTGCACAGCAAATCAGTGGAGGATCTATGTTCTATTATAAAAGAACTGCCGGAGGCACTACGTTCGCTACGGCACTTGTCGTGCCGTTTTACGCTCACTTTAGTGCCACCAAAATTTTACTTGTCGTAAAATTTTGGTGGACCTGAGGAGGATCGAACTCCTGACCCCTTGAATGCAAATCAAGTGCTCTCCCAGCTGAGCTACAGGCCCGTTTTTTTGCTTAGCGCATATCGCTTATCGTAAAACGATATGCGATTAGCCATATGCGATATGCTAACTGGTGGGCCCAAGTGGACTCTCCCGCATCCACCATTTACTTATCTGATGCGGGATCCCGCCTCTTAGGCTTTAGCCTGGCGGGAGAACCACTGACCCCACTAGTCTTTAGACTAATGGGCCCAGAAGGACTCGAACCTTCGACCCCAGTCTTATCAGGGCTGTGCTCTAACCAACTGAGCTATGGGCCCGAATTTATGTGTAATGATAAATGTGTAACGTGTAATGCCCTGATACATTACACTTTTTACATCACACCCTACACAATAACTCGAGAGCCATTGCTCTTATGGTTTCTGATATGGAAGATTTGGCTCCCTTATTAAAAAATTAAATAGCCAAGCGCTGCGCGCATTTCACGCGCAGTTTCTTCTAAATTTTTTCTCACGAAAAAATTTAGAAAGGAGGTGATCCAGCCGCAGCTTCCGCTACGGCTACCTTGTTACGACTTAGCGCCAGTCACCAGTTTTACCTTCAGCCTCGATTGCTCGAAGATTTCAGGTACCACCAGCTCCCATCGCTTGACGGGCGGTGTGTACAAGGCCCGGGAACGTATTCACGGCGGCGTAGCTGATCCGCCATTACTAGCGATTCCGGCTTCATGGAGTCGAGTTGCAGACTCCAATCTGAACTGAGCCCTTTTTTTTGCGATTAGCTCCACCTCGCGGTTTGGCAACGCTTTGTAAAGGGCATTGTAACACGTGTGTAGCCCAGGGCATAAAGGCCGTACTGACTTGACGTCATCTCCGCCTTCCTCCTGCTTATCGCAGGCAGTCTCCTTAGAGTGCTCCCTTGATATCTTACGATATCAAGGGGTGGCAACTAAGGATAAAGGTTGCGCTCGTTGCGGGACTTAACCCAACATCTCACGACACGAGCTGACGACAGCCATGCAACACCTGTGCAGGCTCCTGACTTGACAGGTGGTTTCCCTTTCAGGTTACTACTTCCTGCATGTCAAGCCCTGGTGAGGTTCTTCGCGTATCGTCGAATTGAACCACATGTTCCACCGCTTGTGCGGGCCCCCGTCAATTCCTTTGAGTTTTAACCTTGCGGTCGTAGTCCCCAGGTGGAGCACTTAACGAGTTATCTTACGGCGCTGAAGGTTTAACCTCCAACACCTAGTGCTCATCGTTTACGGCTAGGACTACCAGGGTATCTAATCCTGTTTGCTCCCCTAGCTTTCGCAGCTCAGCGTCAGGACCAGACCAGAGAGCCGCTTTCGCTACTGGTGTTCCTCCCGATATCTACAGATTTCACCCTTACACCGGGAATTCCGCTCTCCTCTTTTGGCCTCAATCCCGACAGTTTTTCAGGCAGTTCTTTCGTTAAGCGAAAGGATTTCACCTAAAACTTGTCGGGACGCCTACCTGCCCTTTACACCCAATGAATCCGAGTAACGCTCGCCACCTCCGTATTACCGCGGCTGCTGGCACGGAGTTAGCCGTGGCTTCTTCTCTGGGTACCGTCAATCCGCCACGTTTAATGGCGGAATTTCTTCCCCATCGAAAGAGGTTTACGATCCGAAAACCTTCATCCCTCACGCGGCGTCACATAGTCAGGCTTTCGCCCATTGCTAAATATTCTCGACTGCAGCCTCCCGTAGGAGTCGGGGCAGTGTCTCAGTCCCCGTGTGGCTGACCACCCTCTCAGGCCAGCTACCCGTCAACAGCCTTGGTGAGCCATTACCTCAACCAACTAGCTGATAGGACGCGAGCTTATCTCTAAGCAGTAACCTTACGGCCACCCTTCCTTTTGACAGCTTATGCTGTCAAAAGGACATCGGGTATTACCCTTACTTTCGTAAGGCTATCCCCGACTTAAAGGTAAATTACTCACGCGTTACGCACCAGTCTGCCGCTATGGTTCGAGTCACTTCAGCCTTGCGGCTTCCGCTTCCCTCACCATCGCTCGACTTGCATGCCTAATCTACGCCGCCAGCGTTCACTCTGAGCCAGGATCAAACTCTCCGAAAAAATTAGAAAGCTTGTATAAAGGCTCTTGATTTCTTTGTTTTTACCTCTTGTGAATTGACCCCAAGACAAAATTGTCTTTGGGCCTCTCCTTGTAAATGCGTCCGCATTTACAAGGATCACCGCTCGGATACTCTCGTATCCTCGCGGTTCGCTTGGCTATTCAATTATCAAAAGAACAGGTCCCCTCGCTTTGCTCGGGGATCATTTGCCTTTTCTTAAGTGATTGACAAATGACAAATAAAAAGGCGTCCCGACGCAACTGGTCGGGACGCCTAAAAATCTCAAAATTTTAGCGTCTTACAGCGTCAGTAATTACTTGCTAACCAAAATTGTCAATACCGCTATTTATTTTCTTCACAAGTATAAAGTATAACCTACTTTTTACTCCTTGTCAAGAGTATTATTATATAATGATTTATTTTTTTGTCAAGTGTTTTTTTAATGACGACATAATTTATGGAGCGAAGCGAACATAAATTATATGTCGGAATTAACCCCGCACCTTTTATAAAGTTACATTCCTAAATAAATCTTTACTAAATATATAAATACTCATAAGGTGCGGGGTAAATTCGGCCAGATCCTCGACACATAGTGTCAAGGATGGCCTTATTGAGAAATCAACTGCGATATCTTAAAGATCGGCAAAAACAGGGAGATAACAATACCACCAATGACAATACCTAAGAAAGCAATAACCAGAGGCTCAATCAAACTGGTAAGACCCTGGGCTGCTGCATCTACCTGCTCCTCATAAAAATCTGCAATTTTTGTCAGCATTAATTCCAATTTTCCAGTTTGTTCCCCTACACTTATCATACGGCAGACCATGGGAGGAAAAACTCCACTTTTAGATAATGGACGTGCGATTGTTTCACCATCACGTACTGCACTGGAGCAACCTATTACCGCCTCCTCTACCACTTTGTTCCCAGAAGTCTTACTTACAATATCCAAGGCATTTAATACCGGAATACCACTTTTTACTAGAGTAGAAAACGTACGGGAGAATTTAGCTACTGCCATCTTACGAAAAATGGTACCCAAAATCGGCATTTTTAATTTACTAAGGTCAAATTTATAGCGGCCTTTTTCTGTGCTTATGTATCTTTTAAAAAGCAGAGATAAAGCTATCAACAAAATTACTGCTAAAGGAAAATATTTCCTTAAAAAATCGCTTAGTCCAATAAGGATAAGCGTGGGCAGGGGCAGCTGGCCACCCAAAATTTCAAATATTCCTTTAAAGGTCGGTACAACCTTAAGTAATAAGACCGCAGTAATTAATATCGCCATAATTACTACTACTACAGGATAAATTAAACTAGATTGGATTTTTCTGGTGAGCGCAGCTGTCTTTTCTAAATATGAAGCCAACCTGTCTAAAACCTCATCCAACATGCCAGAACTCTCGCCAGCCTTTGTCATATTAATAAAAAGCTCGGAAAACACCTTAGGATGTCTTGCCAAGGCATCGCAGAAACTTACGCCTCCCTCAATATCATGCCGCACCAGTATTATCACGTTCTTTAAATCTTTATTCTCAATCTGTTCACCCAATATCCCTAAAGAGTGAACCAGAGGAATTCCGGCATCAATCATAGTAGCAAGTTGCCGTGAAAAAACTACCAGGTCATCAAGTTTTACTTTCTTATCTTTACCGGGGGCCTTAACAGTTTTCTTTTTTGTCTCTTCAATCAAGATAACTACTAAATCTTTCTTATGAAGCGCTTCTGCAACTTCTGCTTCTGAAGCTGCATCTAAAATGCCGGTTAATGTATGGCCATTCTTATCTTTAGCAGTGTATTGATAGGCGTTCATATATTATCCACAATCCTCAAAAATACCTCTACGACATGGGGATCAAATTGAATTCTATTATTATTTTTAATCTCTAAGATCGCCTCTTCTTTAGAAAGCGGTATCTTTCTATAAGAGCGCGCAGAGCGCATAGACTCATAGGCATCAGCGAGATGAATTATGCGCGCACCTAAGAGTATATCTTGACCTCTTCTTCCTTGCGGATAACCTGACCCATCATAATGCTCATGATGCTGCCTAATCAACTCTATCACATCCTTTAAAAAAGTCAACGGTTCTAAAATAGTTGCACCATCTGAGGGATGGCGCCTTATCTTTTCCCATTCTTCATCAGTGAGAGTACCTTCTTTACCCAATATGTTGTCTTGAATTGCGATTTTACCTAAATCGTGAAGCTCGCAGGCTTCTCTGATATTCTCAATTTCTTTGGCAGAAAGGCCCATTTCCTCAGCTATGGACACTGCATATTTTGCTACATTTTCAGAATGGCTATGCGTGTAATGATCTCGGGCATCTATTGCCTGAGCTAAAACCTTGATTGTTCGCAAATACGTTGCACGCAAATCCTCATAAAGCCGAGTTAAATTCTTAGTTAATTCTTCTATCCTGCTTGCTAAAAGAGTATTTTGTTTTTCTAAAGAGCTATTATGTTCCCTCAGGCCCATTATTATCTTATGATTAGCAGTCATTAATGAATGTAATTCCGTGCCTTTTTTAATAAGTAAAAATAATTTCTCCTTGTTGATCGGTTTACTGATAAAATCATAGATACCCAATCTTGATAGCTCTTCTGATTCTATCAGGTTTACATCTTCAGTTAAGGCAACAATAATGCAGTTTGGATCTACTTTTTTAAGATCGCTGATAAGTTGTTTAGTTTCTAAATCAAGGGTTTCCAATTCCAAGATTATAATATCAAAGGTGTTTTCTTTTAACGCCTCGATGCCTCTATCTTTATTTTCTGCGTGGCAAACAGAATGCCCATCCTTGGCGCTCAATAAATCTCTAAGATATCCGGAGATCTCATCCTTAGCAGAAATCAATAAAATTCTACTGGCCTCATCCATTAATTATTCCTCCGTAGTTATTCTTAGCGCTTCATCCAATGTAGCTAACTCCTGTTTTACTTTTAAAAAAGCATCGTTTCTAAGGGTGACCATACCTGATTTTTCTACAGCGTATTGCTTTATGGTATCTAAGGACTCTTTCTTTATAATCATCTCGCGTATAACATCATCAATTATCAATGCTTCTAGAATTGCTATTCGGCCCAAAAAACCAGTATTATTACAATACTTGCAGCCCTCTGCTTGATAAAAGGTTATTTTCTGGTCCTTAAATCCTATTTTCTCCAAATAATCTCCAGGCACATCTACAGGTTTTCTGCATTTAGGACAAATCTTACGGCAAAGCCTCTGGGCGCAAAGCATAACTAGGCTCGAAGCTACCAAAAATGGCTCAACCCCCATGTCGATAAGGCGCGTGATACTGGAGACCGCATCATTAGTATGCAAAGTAGAAAACACTAATTGGCCAGTCAGTGCTGCTTTTATGGCAATATCAGCAGTCTCAGAATCCCTTATTTCACCAATCATAATTATATCTGGGCTCTGCCTTAAGAGTGAACGCAGGCCAGATGCAAAATCAAGGCCGATTTCAGGTTTCACTTGTATCTGGGTAATACCTTCGATCTGATATTCTACTGGATCTTCGATACTAATAATACTTCTGTCTGAAGTGTTCAACTGGCTTAATATCGAATATAAAGTAGTGGATTTGCCTGAGCCAGTTGGACCAGTAACCAGAATCATACCAAAAGGTTTAGCAATTGCCTCTTTAAAAATTGCCAAAGGACGCTCTGAAAAACCCAATTTATCTAAGCCAATGGATAAGTTCGATCTATCCAATGCACGTAAGACAAATTTCTGGCCAAATGTCGTGGGTAGACCTGAAACACGGAAATCTACCTCTTTACCTTCAAATTTCACCTTGAATCTACCATCTTGGGGAATACGGCTTTCTGTAATATCCAGATTAGAGATAATTTTGATTCTGGCTAAGATGGCATTCTGGTTTACCTTTGGTATTTTAAATATGTCGTGCAATGAACCATCAACGCGATATCTTATGCGTAGACAATCCCATTCTGGCTCAATATGTATATCCGAAGCCCTCTTTTTTAGTGCCTGACTTAACATCAGATCAACTAACTGCACAATAGGCGCCTTCTCACTCTCCTCTAATGCACTGCTAAGTTCTATCTCATCCTCCTTAAGTAACTCTATATCATTCTTTTCTAAGCCCACCTGTGTAATAGAGGCCTCATCCAGGATCTGCTGCATATCTTTGGATTCTAAGCGATATTGCATATCTATTGCCCGCTGTATCTCATCCTGCGGACTTAAAACCGTATCAATATCACAGCCAGTAAGCGCGTTTAAATCATCCAAAGCAAAAATATTTAAAGGATCGGACATAGATATAGTAAGAGTATTTCCCATACGCGATAAAGGAATTAGATTGTATTGCCTGGCAATGCGTTCAGGAATAAGATTAATTATACTGGGGTCAAACCTGTATTTTGTAAGGTGCAGTGTGGGCATATAGAGTTGTTTTGAGAGAAGAGAAAGTAATGTTTCTTCTGAAACAAGTCCCTGCTCAATAAATACCTTTCTTAAAGGTATACCATTATCCTTCTGTATTTTTAAGGCTTTGTCTAGTTGTTCTTTAGTAAAAAGTTTATTTTTTAGCAATATTTCAATTATATTTTCTTTTAAGCTCTGCATGTCTTCACTTATTCATCAGGCGCAGTTACGCGCAATACTTCTTCTATTGTGGTTAATCCTCTTAATGCCGCTGCCAGACCATCTTCTCTTAAAGTCCGCATTCCTTCTCGACGCGCCTGCTGCTTAATAACATGTTCCTGTGGTTGCTCAAGAATTAATCCTCTGATCGGTGCTGTTAATAACAAAACTTCGGCAATACCTGTTCTACCACTATAACCCATATTGAAACAGTGAGAGCAGCCTTTGCCACGATAAAATTTAGGATTTTTAATTCCAGGAGAGTTTAATTTTAAGGTATTAATAATCCCTGGCTTGATCTCATATTCTTCTTTGCAATAAGAGCAGATCTTACGAACTAGCCTTTGGGCTAATACGCAAACCAAAGATGAATTTATCAAATAAGGTTCAACTCCCATGTTAACTAAACGCACAACTGAGCCAGCTGCAGTAGTGGTGTGTAAGGTGGAAAGGACCAGATGACCAGTTAAAGCGCTCTTTATAGCAATATCAACGGTTTCGTAATCACGAATTTCACCGATCATGATGATGTTTGGATCCTGCCTTAATATCGAACGCAACGAGCTAGCAAAGGTAAGGCCTATTTCTGGCCTGGCATTAACTTGATTTATCCCTTCTAATTGATACTCTACAGGATCCTCTACTGTAACAATATTCTTTTCTGGGCTATCTACAAATTTTAAGATCGAATACAAAGTCGTAGTCTTTCCACAGCCAGTTGGCCCACAGGCAAGGAGCATACCATGTGGCAGATGAGCCACCTTTTTTAATTTTGCAATATTATCTTCACTAAAACCTAATTTTTCTATATCCAGCATTGCTTGAGATTTATCCAATATACGTATAGCTACCTTCTCGCCAAAACTAGAAGGTAAAATCGAAACACGAAAATCCACTTCTCTTGTTGACAACTTTACTTTAAAGCGTCCATCCTGAGGAAGCCGATGCTCAGCGATATTTAAATCCGACATTACCTTAACACGCGAGACGATCGAGGCATGCATATTTTTGGGAGGAGCTTTCTGCTCTTGCAATATACCATCGATACGAAAACGTACTCTCAATTTTTTATCAAGCGGTTCAATTAATATATCGGATGATTTCTTTTTTACTGATTCTTCAAGTATCATATTTGTAATCTTAATTACAGGAGCCTCTCGGCTTATGCGGCTTAACTCCTGGTCGCTAGGTAAAATTTCAGCCTCTTCCTTAACCAACTCTATGGAAGAAGCACTCATCTCTTTAAGTAAATCCGTAATAATGCCTCCGGTTGCGTCAGGATAAGCTAATTCTATAGTTTGTGCTATATCTTGGCTTGAGGAAATAATCGGGTTTATCTTATATCCAGTCAATGCTGCCACATAATCAATGGCAAATATATTTAAAGGATCGGCCATAGCTAATGTAATAGTATCACCCATTTTCGATATGGGAATAATTTGATATTTCCGGGCAATCTCAATAGGAATCATTTTTACAATTTCATAGTCTATCTTGAAACGTTTTAAATCTATCAAAGGAAAGCCCAACCCCTGACTGAGAGTTGAGATAAGTTCACTTTCTTTAACAAACTTTAAATCTACAATGATGTCGCTGAGTCTGCCTCCTCTTTCTTTCTGAACCTCAAGTGCCTGATTAAGCTGTTCTTGAGTGAGAAGTTTATTATTAATTAATATTTCGGTTAGACGTTCTTTTAAGGAAATCATTTTTTGTTGCTCGGTAATTGGTAATCGGTAATTCGTAATTGGTAATTAAAATTACTAATTACCATTTACGGATTACGAATTACGGAATTCACTCCTTGTCTTTATAGTATTTTTCGATTGCCCTTTTGATATCGGATGAAGTAGAGACGAATGTCTGAACACTGCAACCCGAAAGTAACTCCACATCTTCTATCGCCTGTACATTCAAGGGATTGGACATTGCTAAGGTAAGATTATTGCCTATTTTATCTATAGGTATAAGTAGATATTGCCGCGCCACGCGTCCGGGAACAATATTGATAATCTCGGGATTAATATCATAGTTAGAAAGGGGTAGATAGGGAAATCCGTATTGAGCGGTTAAGGCCTGGGCAATATCTTCCTCTTTGGCAAATCCTAATTCTACTAATATCTCGCCAATAAGACTGCCTCTTTCCTGCTGGACAACTATTGCCTTATCTAACTGAGCTTGTGTAAGAATACCTCGCTCAATAAGTAGTTCGCCCAACTGTTTATTTATAATTCTTCTTATGGCCATATCTATGCTTCCTTAAAACTTACAATGCAATTTCTGCCTTTCTCTTTTGCAAGGCTAACTAATTCTTTTGCTTTACTAATCAGCTCTTCACCAGATACGCCATCAAGGGGATTCTCGCTCACTCCACCGCTGACAGTGAGCCTTTTACCAGGATCTTGCTCTTCACTAAAACTAAATTCAATTTTTCTGCGGATATCTTCGGCTACCTTCTCTGCCTGACGTTTATTTTTCTCAGGTAGAATTACTGCAAATTCATTATCTCCAATTCTTCCCGCGCGGTCAACCTCACTTACTGAATCCTTAACTAAAGTAGCGATTTTCTTCAATGCTGCCTCACACTGTAATAAACCAAAATTTTGATGGAATCTTTTAAAATTGTCAATATTAAAAAGAATAAACGCACAAGGACGACGATAAATAATTGCCCTTTTAATTTCCTCCTGGAGTCGATTCTGCATAAATGCCGCGTTATATAAACCAGTAAGTGCGTCCTTTATCTCTAATTTTTCCACTCGGTGCATAAGTATGTCGTTTTCCACTGCAATAGCTATCTGCTTGGCAAATATATCTAGCAACTCCAGATCATCTTTTCTGTATAAAAAAGTTTCCCTCGCATTTCCTATGCCTAAAATAGCCATTACCCTTCCTCTTAAATAAACAGGTAAGGCTAAAGTATTTTTAAGTCTAAATCTTTCATAAAAACTTAAAGCCAAGTTTTCAGGCAATACATTCTGTTTATCAAATATTAACGGTTTATTTGTTTTTATGATTCTGCTAAATAAATCGTCTTTTGGTTCTACCTTGATTTTTAATAGGTACTCTGAATTTATGCCATCTGCTATTTTCATGTAAAAGGTCTCGTGAGTCTCCTGGCGAAAGAGTAGATAAGATACATCTGAATTAGCTAAAAAGCGTGATTTCTCAGTAGTCAGTTTTAATATATCTTCTAATTTTGCACCTTGAGTAATTAATGAGCTTATCTGCAGCAGGCTAGAAAGCACCAAGATACGTTTTTGAATTTCAAGATTTATCTCTGTAGTTTTTTCGCTATAATTCTTTAATTCATCCATATTAATACGGATGCGCTGTGTAAGTTGATTTAAGGCATCACTTAAATCACCTACCTCATCTGGATGTGTGATTTCTAATTTACGACTGATATCACCGGCAGCAATGAGTTTTGCCTCAGTGCTAACTGAAACGATACGATCAAATATCTCTTTTACTACAAAAAAACCAATGACGGCAATAAAGGTGCTTATCAAAAGCGTTGCAACTATGTCCGTCTTTAATCCTATCTTTGGCAGCATATAATTTGAGACTAAGTAGGTACAAGCAAGCAAAGGTAAAATTGACATAAGGGAAAAGGAAATAATTAATTTTCGCTTAAGACCATAAGAAACTAAAGACTGTTTTTTAACTTTAGGCATCTTAACCTCCGTGAGCACATAACTTACGATCCGCCGCAGGCGGAGAGTAAGTTATAAGTGCGAATGGCCCCCGCTGGTTCACTTTGCAAAGCAAAACGGCGGGGACAAATTCGGCCATAAAACTTATGTTCGCTTGCCGCACAAGCGGCACACCGGCTGTTCCGATAAAGCCGGGTGCTCGCTCCATAAGTTTTGGCCTCATTCGAATTATACCTCTTATTTCTTTATATGGCAATAGATTTGTTAAATTCTGTTATTAAATACTCTTTATCTATTCCGACATCAATAAAATCCCAAGGCAAGAATTCATCTGGTGATTTTTCTTTTAAATAAAAACCTGGCTCTATATTCGACTCCTTAAAAGCTTTGAGCCACTTATCAAATGCGAAATGGTTTGCCCAGGCATCAAATTTTGCTCCATTCTTAAAAGCAAGATATATTACTTGACTTAATCTTCTATCTCCGCGGGAAAGCACCCCCTCCAGAAAACTCATATAGCGATTATGAAAATTTAATCTCAGTCTTTTATTTTTTATTTTGTTATTAAGATAATTATTTTTGTTTTTTATGCTTTCTATATCCTCCATACCTAACCACTGTAATGGGGTGTGGGGTTTGGGTATAAATGTATTTATACTTATATTAACCTGCGCAGGAATTTTGTTGATTTTTCTTTTCAATTCTGATACGCGATTTGTCAAATTAATGATACCGTCTAAATCTTCTTGTTTTTCACAAGGCAGCCCTATCATAAAATAAAGCTTTACATGCTGATAGCCAGAGATGTAAGCCTCTTCTAAAGTCTGGAAAAATTCCTGCTCATTAAAATCTTTAGCCAAAATCTTACGCAATCTCTCCGAGCCAGCTTCGGGTGCAAAGGTCAAACCTGTTTTTTTCACAGTTGCAATTAGAGAAGAAAGGCCTCCCACCATTGGTTTTGCTTTTATGGAAGGCAAAGAAACGCTAACTGTCTTAGGTTTAAATAATCCAATCAGGCTTTGCAAAAGCTCTTCAATCTGCGAATAGTCAGTTACAGACAATCCAGCTAAGGATATTTCCTCATAACCTGTGCGTTTATAAGTTTCCCCAGCTAAATTTAAAATATTTTTTATACCTTTAAATCTGGCGGGGAAATACTGGGATTTTGATTGACAGAAACGACATCTGTTCGGACAACCGCGCATGATCTCTAAGGTAATGCGATCATGCACTATCTGAATATAAGGCACTAACCAATCTAAAGGAAAGCTTGATGTATCTAAATCTTTGACGATACGTTTCTTAATTTTATCTGCAATACCCTCTATTTTCGCTTTAAATTCTTCTATCTGACCGCTTGGTGTATACTTTACTTCATACAAAGAAGGCGCATACACACCTGGAATTTGAGAAAAGATAAACAATAAATCTTGCTTAGTGATTTTGCCTATTTTATATTTTTCCTTATATTTTCGATAAATATCTATAAACTCTAAAAGTAATTCTTCAGCTTCTCCGATAATAAATAAATCAAAGAACTCATGCATAGGCTCTGGATTCAATGTGCAAGGGCCGCCTCCTATGACCAGGGGAAACGAGCAGTCGCGTAGTGCTGACTGTAGGGGGACAGAGCCTAATTCTAAAATATTTAAAATATTGGTATAGTCTAACTCCGAACCCAAGGAAAACCCGATTATGTCAAATTCTCTTAAAGGCCGCTTAGATTCCAGAGAGAAGATATCTATTTTTCTTTTGCGTAAAATCTGTTCCATATCGCTATTACAAGCAAAAAATCTCTCGCAAGATATATCTGGTAGAGAATTTAATATACTATAAATAATTCTTGTGCCCAAATTGCTCATTCCGATTTCATATAAATCCGGAAAGCATAAGGCAAACTTTATGTAACTCTTTTGGAAATCTTTTTTGGTTACATTCCATTCTTGGCCTATGTACTGTGCAGGTTTATTTACTTGTAAGAGGATATCTTCTAACATATAAAGGATCACCACGACACCAGGTCACCACGTCACCAGTTGGTTTGACTGGTGACTTTGTGACTTTGTGACTTGGTGACATTGCGACTAGAACACTGCTCTTTTCTTATCTATATTAACCAATATACCTAAAGCAATAAAGGTCACAACCATAGATGAACCGCCATAACTCATTAAAGGTAAAGGCAATCCCACAACCGGGGCAAGTCCTAAATTCATCGCAATATTGATAAAAATCTGTATGCCTAACATTAGAGTTATTCCGAATGCTAACAGTTTGCCAAAATGGTCTTGCGTCCTTTGCGCAATCAAGAAACCTTGCCGAATTAAAAGATAATATAAAACTAACAATACACTGCTTCCCAGAAGGCCCCATTCCTCAGTAAAAGTGGCAAATATAAAATCAGTATGTGCCTCAGGAAGAAAATGCAACTGACTCTGTGTGCCGGAAAGCCAACCCTTGCCCAAAATACCTGCTGAACCAATGGCAATCTTAGATTGAATTATAGTGTAACCTGCGCCTAATGGATCGATATTAGGATTTAAAAATACAAGCAACCTCTCTTTCTGATAGTCTCTTAAGGATTGCCAAAATAAAGGCAAAGATAAAACACCAAGCGCAAGGAAGATAAAAATATGCCTTAACCTTATGCCAGTAACATAAAGTAATGCCACAAAAAGCAGGATTATCATCAGGCCGCTTCCTAAATCTGGTTGTTCGATAACCAGGCACACAGGAATAGCCATAAATATAAAAGGCAGGAGCAGGCCGCGAAATATCCCAAGTTTACCAGAAATTAGAGAAATGTCAAAAACCTCCTTTTTACTAAAGTATCTGGCTAAAAAAATAACCAGGATTAATTTGGCAAACTCTGAGGGTTGGAAGTTAAACCAAGCTATTTTAAGCCAACGCTGAGCCCCTAAGCGCGCCACTCCTATGATAAATACGAGAAATAAAAGAAGCAACCCGATTGCATATAAAAAATATGTCCAGTCCCAGAGACGACGATAATTAAAATTAGAGCTAATGAAGAAAATAAATAAACCCAGAATTACCCAGAGGATTTGCCGTTTAAAAATATCCTGCCAGGGCTTTCCTTCTTTTTGAAAAGTACTACTATAAATAGAAAGAGCACCCAAAGAAGCAATTAAAATTGCAATTATTAAAATAAAAAAATTAGGATTTCTCATCCTTCGACTCGTAGTTCGACTCTGCTCACTATCTCTTCGAATAATCCCGAGCGTAGCCGAGGGAATTCACTCGCTCAAGGATAATAGGTGAGCCCTTCGACTCGCTTCGCTCGCTTGGTTCGATTTCACTCACCATGCTTCGAACAATGCTGAGCTTGTCGAAGCTCAGGGCGAATACTGAGCCTGTCGAAGTAGAGTACAATCGAACCATCAAAGTAATCCCTCATTTATCATCTCTTCTATAATTTGCCTTGCGATTACACAGGCATAATAACCCGGGCCGCCGCGCTCCAAAAATACACAGATCGCAAACTTAGGATTCTTAAAAGGGAAAAAACCTATAAACCAGGCATGCGCCTGGCCAGGGGGGGCCTGCGCAGTACCAGTCTTACCCGCCAGAGAAATTGGCAGGCTGGATAATACATTACCAGTTCCTTTTGGATCTGAAATAACCTCCCTTAAACCTTGCCGGAGATTATCTATGGTACTTTTCTTTAAAAAAAGATTAGTAATTTTTCTTTGGTAAACAGAGATATCCTGGCCATCAACTGCCTTAACTATATAAGGCACAACTAAATAACCTCCATTAGCAAACACTGCCATTACACGCAACATCTGTAAAGGGCTAACGAGAACCTCTCCTTGGCCGATGCTTAAATTTGCTGTATCACCATCATACCAATTTTGGAATTTATAAATTTTCCTCCAAATTGGCGAAGGTATAAAACCACTTGCCTCATAGGGTAATTCAAAGGAAGTGGGCCTAGATAAACCAAACTTAACCGCATAATCATGTATGGCCTGACCACCCAGAAGCAGGCCAGTTTTGTAGAAAAAGATGTTGCAGGAATGCGCAATTGCAGGAATTAAATTCTGCTGGCCATGCGTATCCCAACAAATAAACTCTTGTCTTCCGATTAATGTGCTACCCTGGCAAAGAAAAGTTGTAGATAAATTTATCTTTTTTGTCTCTAAGGCGCAGGTTGCGACTATAACCTTAAAAAGTGAACCGGCAGGGTAGCTTGTGCTTATGGCGCGATTTAATAACGGTGCATCTGGATTATTAAACAGGCTGGCAACAGAATAGTTCTCTCTCTCAATAAAAACTGAAGGGGCAAAATCTGGAGAACTCACCAGCGCAATTATCTCTCCGTTATAAGGATCCATAATAATAACACTTCCCTTTCTATCAGATAGCTTCTCTTCAGTTATCTTTTGTATCTTTAAATTTAAAGTCAACTGTATGTTCTTTCCATTACGCGCGGGCCTGAATCCTAAAACACGCATAAGCCTGCCTCGATGGTCTATCTCAATTGACAAACCACCTTCTTCCTGGCGCAGATAATAATCGTATCTTTCTTCTACACCACCAAAACCTACTACATCTTTTGTCTTATAACCAAAATCTTTTAATTTGGTTAGGCGCCAATGGTCAATTTCGCTAACATAGCCTATTATGTGACTAGCAAGTCTGCCATAAGGATAATGCCTTTGAGGCCTAGGTTGTATGATTATACTAGGAAAGTTGAACTTCAGCACTTCTAAGGCAATTGCCTTTTTCCTATCTACATTTTTTGCAATTGTCACAGGTACAGATGACGCTACATAATAATTTTTAAACTCTTTTTTTAAATCCCTAAAATTTATCTCCAAGATACCAGAAACTGCCATTAATACTTTATCATTCTCATCTTGTTCTTGAGGCAAAATCATTACGTCATAAACAAGTTTATTGTCTATAATGGCGTAACCTTGCCGGTCAAAAATTTTTCCTCTCGCTCCCTCTTGTGGTAATAATCTTATACAATTTCTCCTGCTTAGTTCTTGGTATTTTCTTCCTTGAATGATAACAAGACCTAAAAGAGCTAAGCTTAGAATGAAAAACATTAAAATTACTACCCACTTAACAATCTTAATTCTTATCATTTAAAATGAGTGAATTAGACTTTATAAATAAATATCGGGATAAACTGGCCTAATAATCCTAATTACCAATGGCAGAACAACTGCTGTATACAGCGACTCCAGGGATACGCTGCGTAAAAAAATGCCGAGTGGAATAAAATTTCCTGAATAGATGAATATAAGGCCTGTAATTATATTATGGATAGTTGCAATGATAAATACCAGTCCTATACGCATAAAGTTATTATCTATGGCTATTTGTCTTGTTAATTTCAAAATGATAAAACACCATAGCATAAACAAAATGGTGTTCATGCAGAATATATTTGCACTAAAGGCATCTTTAAAGACGCCTGCAAATATACTAAAAATAAAGGCCCATCTTGGCCTGAATAGTAAACTACCCAAAACTACACTAATTAAGAGAAGGTCCGGTTTAATATTAAATACCTTAAAGCTATCTAGAATAGTTATCTGCAATAGGCCAGAAATCAACACGATAAGTAAAAAAATCCAATTCTTATGGAACAATTATTAACACCTCTTCTATATTGGAGAGATTCACTGCAGGTTTTATTAAGGCATAACGGCTCAAACCAGAAAATTCCTTACCGATATCGACAACTGTACCGATAAGTAAACCCTTGGGATATATTTCATTTAGACCGGAGCTAACAATCACATCTTGAATTTTGATATCAGATTCTTCGGTCAGATACTTCATAATCAAATTATTTCCCAAGGTGCCAGACACCAGGCCCTCCTGCCGGCTGCGTTGCACAATACCTGAGATACTTAAATTTGGGTCATTAATAAGCATAATCTTGGTGGTAAATGCTGTAGTTTCGATAACCCGGCCTAAAAGCCCCAAATAATTAATAGCAGTCATCCCGCGTTTTATGCCATTGTTACTGCCTTTATCGATAATTATTATAGAAGACCAAGTATCTGGCGAACGGGCAATAACCTTAGCAGCAATTACCTTGTAAGCAGACTTTTGTTTAAGGGAAAGAAGTTTCTGTAAACGAATATTTTCTAGATACGCTTCATTTAAACTGTTCAGCTTCTGTCTTAATAAATCAATTTCTCTTTTTAGCCTCTGGTTCTGGATGAAATTGTGATGGTAAAAAATAATTGCACCTACTTCGCGTTTAGCCAAAGTTAATAAATTAAGGGGCTGTTTTAAGATGTTTAAAAATGTGACTTTTGAGGCAGGAGTTAAGAAGGCAAGAGTTAAAATAAGAAAGCAGGAGATTGCAAGATAGATTAGACTCTTCTTTTTAAACTTAAGCACATCTTTTATAGGGCTTCACAAAAATCGTTTCGCCCTTGATTGCGGAGATTACAAAAGATTACAGAGATTTTCTTCGTCAAAAAAATAATCTCAGTAATCTATACTAATCGCTGTAATCAAAGAGCTCTGTATATTTTTAGATTTTTTCCCAGAGCTCTCTAGAACTTTATAGGAACAATAACATCGTGTAAGAGACGCGGGTTATCTAAAACCTTTCCTGTGCCTCGGACTACAGCACTTACGGGGTCTTCGGCAATATGAACAGGCAGCCCTGTCTCCTCAGAAATCAATTTATCTAAGCCCCTAAGCAATGAACCTCCGCCCGCCATCATAATGCCCTGCTCTATTAAATCCGCAGCTAATTCCGGAGGGGTTCTCTCTAAAGACATCTTGGTTATTTCTAAAATAGCGCGTAAAGGTTCCTGTAGCGCCTCTCTAATTTCCTCAGAAGTTACGGTTACAGTCTTAGGAAGCCCGGAAATCAAATCCCTTCCTCTTACCTCCATAGTCATTTCCTCTTCTAGAGGATAAGCAGAACCAATCTTTATCTTCATCTCCTCAGCACTACGTTCACCAATCATCAAATTATACGTTTTTTTCAGATATTCAATTACCGCTTCATCCATCTCATCGCCGCCGATACGTATGGATTTAGAAAAAACAACTCCCGCAAGAGAAATCACCGCAATTTCAGTAGTGCCGCCGCCTACATCTATGACCATGTTACCAATTGGTTCCTGAATAGGCAGGCCCACCCCTATTGCTGCAGCAATAGGTTCCTCAATTAAAAATACATCCCTGGCACCCGCACGTTCTGCTGATTCCTTAACTGCGCGTTTTTCCACTTCCGTAATTCCCGAAGGTATAGCTATAACAATCCTCGGCCTTACCTGAAAACGACGGCGCCGAACTTTCCTTATAAAATACCTTAGCATTGCTTCAGTTACCTCAAAATCAGTAATTACTCCATCTCTCATTGGCCTTATGGCTACTATATTTCCCGGCGTTCGGCCAAGCATGCGCTTGGCATCTTCTCCTACTGCCTCAACCCGGGATGTATTTTTTCTAATCGCCACAACCGAAGGTTCGCAAAGAACAACCCCTTCTCCTTTTACATAGACAAGGGTTGTAGCTGTCCCTAAGTCAATACCCATATCATTAGATAATAAACCTAGAATATAATTGAAGATTTTTTTAATTACTGGCTTGATTTTCCCCATATTATTCTCCTTTTAAGCGATAGGCTAAATTCTAGCAGAGATTAAACCCTTTGTCAAATAAAAAGTTAGTGAATGAAAAGTTAGTGAAGCTATAGCCGAACTAATCCCCCCCCCCTTCTTGCTTTCGCAAGAAAGCAGGGGGGATAATTCCTGTCTGACGGCAAGTTGGCTCGTTTCTCTAAAGAGGCGATACTCTTTTGATTTTACGGTTTTGATTCCGCGCACTGGAAATTTTTGCCGTGTGCTTCAGTTTACGACTTCGCTTCGGTCAGCCTCTATCCCGGTCACAGTCCTACGCTCGTCGTAACTCCTTGCGCACATTTGCCAAAAATTTCCTAATGTGCGCTCCACAAAACCGTAAAATCTTTGCTCGAAATCATGGTTCGACTATGCTCACCATTAGCCCTCAAGCGAAGTCGAAGGGCAATCCAAGCCACCCGCTAAAGAACAAGTGTACCCATATGTATGAACTCTTCAAAAAGTTATCAAAATTTATTGTGTTATGAGGGTTTTTAGAATATTAATAAAATTAGGAAAGGATTTGTTAATGCAGGAAATATCATCTATTTGGGTTTGACCTTCTGCTGCTAGGCCAGCGATGACCATGCTCATAGCAGTGCGATGGTCACCAAAACTTCTAACTTTAGTGCCTCTAAGCTGTTTTACTCCTGTTATAATTATATTTTCAAACTTTCTTTCCTTAACTACCTTAATATCAGCACCCATCTTGGTTAAATTTTCAGTCATTGACCTGATGCGATCTGTCTCTTTTACACGTAATTCACTTACCCCTTCAAAAACAGTACTTCCCTTAGCAAAACTTGCAGCTACCATTAAGATGGGCAATTCATCTATTAAAGAAGGCACCTTTTTTCTTCTAACTCTGGCACCTCTTAAGGCACTCGATTTTATAATTAAATCTCCCATAGGTTCATACTTTGTGACTTGGTGACTTGGTGACTTGGTGACTTTAATATCTGCTCCCATTCTCTTTAAAACCCTAATGATGCCTATACGCGAAGGATTTAAGCTTACATTGTTTATTAAAACTTGTGAATTCGGTAATATTGCTACTAAAACCATAAAAAAGGCAGCAGAAGATATATCGCCTGGCACAAAAACCTTTCCTGGAGAAATTAACTTCCCTTTACCTTTTATAACTATCTTATTTTGCTGAAGTTTTATATCTGCTTTAAAGAGTTTTAAGATGCGCTCAGTATGATCGCGGGTAGGAATCGGTTCGATTACCGAGGTCCTGCCTCCTGTATAAAGACCAGCCAGCAATATGGCAGACTTTACTTGTGCAGAGGCAACCGGCATCTTATAAGTGATAGGCTTAAGATCACCGCCTTGAATTGTGATTGGCAGGTATTCTTTAATTTTTGCACCCATTAACCTTAAAGGTTCGGTTACGCGTAGCATAGGTCTCTGCGAAAGGGATTTACCAACATCTAACTTAACCTCAAAATCCTGTCCTGCGAGTACACCTAAAATAAGCCTTAAAGTGGTGCCGGAATCGCCGATGAAAATAGGACCCCTTGGTTTCTTTAGGCCAAAAAGTCCTTTTCCAAATACACTAATAGCATTATGCGATCTTGTTATTTTTACGCCTAATTTTTGGAAGGCTTTTAGAGTAAATAGACAATCTTTATTGAAGGGAAAATTCTCAATTTTGGTTTTGCCCTGACATAGGGCACTTAGGATTATAGATCGGTGGGCTATAGATTTATCACCGCTAAGAGTAACTTCTCCTCTTACGCGTTTAATTCGCCTAGCTACAAAAGTCTCATCTAACCTTTTGTGCAACCTTATCGCCTTCAAAGACTTTATCTTTAATATCACTGGAAACAAAACCAGCTGCTGCCATGGATTCATGGACCTTCTCTACCTTAACATCTCCTACATACTTATTGTTATGGTAGACAGAGAATAGATCGTCCGGGCCTATGCCATCTTTGCTGCCTAGATTTATAACTGCAAAATTATAATCCTTATTTACTACTAATACTTTTCCTTCCCGTCCCAAAGTAGCTGTAGTTTTCTCTTTTTTAACCACAGGTTCGGCTGGTTTTTCAGCAACCTCAAGTGGTTTTGAGGTTTCTGGACTAACCACAATCTTTCCTAATTCTACGCCTTGTGACTGTTTCTCTAAATCGCTTATCTTTACTTCTAATTCTTGTTTTTTTGCTTCTAGCTCCCTTATCTGTGCCTGTGTCTTTTTTGCATCGTCTTGTGTCTGGCTAAGTCTCTTTTCCAAATCTGACCTTAATCCTTTTTGCTGCTCCAGATCTTGCCTAAGTAACTCCATCTTTGCCTCTGTTTGTTCTCTGGCTGTTCTCTCTTGCTGGAGCTCGCTTTTTAATTTTTCAATATTACCTTGAGCTAATTTAAGTTGAGATTCTAAATCAGAACTCTTCTTTTTATACTCATCAAGGCTCGTCTCGGTTCTTCTTAAGCTTACGGTTATCTCTTCTAACTTATCTTGTAGTTGGAGATTTTTTGCTTTTTCTTTTTGGAAAAGATAAAATCCAGAGACTGCTATAGCTAAAGAAATTAATATTAGTGCGATCAATACAACTATAGGTACCTTGGCCTTTTCAGTCATCCCTGCCTCCTTATTTCTACGACCCTCTAAGTTAGTAATATAACACGAGTTATGTAAAAATCAAGGTTTATTTTTATTTTTATTTATGAACTGCAAGAATTCTTTGGGTGTTGGACAGGAAAAATCGACAAGCTTTTTTGTGCGTGGGTGTATAAAACCGATATGCTTTGCATGCAATGCAAGGCGCTTGGAATCATTATTCTTGCCATATTTTGTATCACCCAGAATAGGATGGCCTAAAAATGCAAGGTGAACCCTGAGTTGATGCGTCCTGCCTGTAAAAGGCGCCAGTTCTAAAAGGCTAAAATTCTTTGTGCGTTTTAGAGTGCGATAATAAGTCTTGGCATATTTTGTCTTATGCCCAAAACCTACTGACATATTTTTTCTTTTTACTGGGTCCCTACCGATAGGCAGCTCAATCACATGTTCATCAAACTCCATATTCCCTTTAACTAATGCGATATACCTGCGCTGAATAGTATGTTTTGCAAATTGGCCGGCTAAGTCAAGGTGGCTAAAATTGTTTTTGGCAATAACTAAAAGTCCTGAGGTCTCTTTATCAAGCCTATGCACAATACCCGGTCTTTGCGGATTGATATCTGATAAATTTTTAAAATGATACAATAAGGCATTTACCAATGTATGTTCATAATTACCTGGCGCTGGATGTACAACTAAACCCGGCTGTTTATTGATTATCGCTAAATCCTTATCTTCATAAATAATTTCTAAGGGGATATTTTCTGCTAAGAGCTTATTTGTTTTTTTATCTTCGATAATAACCTTGATTGCCTCATTTGCCTTTACTTTGTGATGCGGCTTAATCTTATTTAGATTCTCTGATATTACTTTACCTTCTAAGATCAATCTCTGTATAGATGTGCGCGAGATTCCCAGATTCCTATTTTTAAAAAATTCTCTAAGAAACAAATCTATTCGCTTACCCGCATCCTGAGGTAGTATTTTTAATCTAAATTCTTGCATAGTTTATCTCTTTTTAATTATAAAAAGCTTTATCAAGGAAAGAAGAAAAATTATAATGCTTAAGACCTGAAACAAGGTAAGTCCAGAGAAAATTACCGTATTATCTGCACGCCAAAATTCAATGAAGAATCTTTTTATACTATACAGAACAAGATACAGAAAAAATATCTCGCCATCTTTATGTGACTTATCTTGCAGAAATCTTAAAAATACAAAAATAAAAATTAATATCAAAGAGGAGTAGACTTGAGTAGGAATAAGTATTTTTTGATACGAAGCAAAATATATACCGAAGTTAGATTCCTTACCAAAACAGCAACCGTTTAATAAACAGCCAATCCGGCCTATGGCTTGGCCTAAAGCAACAAAAGGTATAACTAAATCTAGTATTTTATAGACAGGTATTTTTTTTCTTTTTAGATATAAAATACCTACAAAAACTCCCAGTAGCAAGCCGCCAAACCAAGAAAGACCTCCGTGCTGAAGCATAAATATTTCTAAAAGATTCTTTATATAATAATTTATATTTTCAATAATGTAAAAAAGGCGCGCGCCGATAACTCCAGAAATAAAAACTATAAATGAAAGATTAAAAATTGTTTCTGGATTGATATTCTGCCTTTTAGCTTGTATACAGGCTAATGTCGAACTTACTAAAAAAGCCAAAACCAGCATCAGGCCATAGGAATAAATTGTAAAAGGACCTAATTTACAGATTTCTGGATACATTTTTTTTAAATAAGATCAACCATCCCAGCAATATTGTACCAACCGTTATCGCACTATCTGCCACATTAAAAACTGGCCAAATACGAAAATCCAAAAAGTCAATCACATATCCGAAAAATAAGCGGTCAACAAGATTGCCCAATGCACCTGCTAAAATAAGGCTCAAAGCTATACTATAAGATTTGCTCTGTCTATTTTCCTTAAGATTAAAGTAAATTAAGATAATGGCAAATAGAGAAGTAATGATAAATAAAGGAATTTGATTTTTAAGAATACCAAAGGCAGCACCTCGATTATGAACAAGCGTAATATGAAATATCCCTTTGATTATGGGGATAGATTGATTTTGGAATAAATTTTTAGTAATAAGGAATTTGATTAACTGATCTAAAGAAAGGGTGGCTAAAACGATGATAAAAATCATCACTAAGGGATGAGGCTTTATCTTTTTTCTCTTTTCTCCTGACACTTAACACAAAGGCGTGCATAAGGAACTGCTTTCAGTCTATTTTTGGCAATGAGGGATTTACAATCTTCACATATACCGAATGTGCTGTCTTCAATTTTTTTAAGGGCATCGTCTAGCTCGTAAAATATCCTTCTTCCGTTAGAAGCCAAACCTAAAGAGAACTCTCTATCATAGTTATCTGTAGCAACATCTGCCATATGGTAGGTATAACCAGATATATCTCCAGAGGCCTCTTTCTGCGACTTCTTTAATGTATCCTCAGAGATGTGTTTTATCTCATCCAGGATTTCATCTTTTCTTTTTAAAATTATTTTTTTAAATTCGGTTAATTCTTTCTTGTTAAACTTCTTTTTTCCTAACAATTTATCTCTCCTCTCCAATAGCTTCTAGGCATCTCTGGCAGATTAAAGGATGAACTTTAGATTTACCAATGGATGTGCTGTAATTCCAGCAACGGGGACATTTCTTACCTTCTGCCTTGCTAACCACTATTGAGATATCATTAAATTTACTACTTACTTGCCCCCTACTGAGTTCATCCGTATTTTCAATTCCAACCTGGGAAACCTTAAAAATTTCTGGTAATTCATCTTTTAGGCTTTCTAAGTATTTATAACGAATTTCATCATTTGTCAATAGATTTATTTTGGCATCAAAGGAACTACCAATCAGGCCTTCACCGCGCTTCTCTTCTAATAACTTGGCCACATCCGGTATTAATTCCATAACGACTCTTAGTTCTGTCTCAATATTATTATCACTCGACAAATTTTGTTGTCTAAATCCGGGATTAACTTTTGGCCAATCTAAGAGATGTACGCTAAATATAGAGCTATTGCTTTGTTCCTTAGGTATATTCTGCCAGGCCTCTTCTGCAGTGAATACAAGAATCGGAGCAATAACTTTTACTAATACATTTAATATCTCACAAATAACTGTCTGTGCAGCTTTTCTTTCTAGAGAATTTGCAGCATAGGTATATAGTCTGCCTTTAATCATATCTAAATAATACATGGATAATTCTTCATTACAAGAATCATAAATACCTTTATAGGCCTTGTAAAATTCAAAATTTTTATAAGCCTCATCAATATCAACTAACAATCGCTCTAACTTAAATAAAATCCATCTATCAATTCTTTTTAAATCCTGGTAATTTACTTTGTCAGTCTGGGGATTAAAATCGTAAATATTGCTTAGGATAAACCGAATGGTGTTTCTTATCTTACGGTAGCCCTCAGCTAATCTAGTTAATATCTCCGGAGAAATCCGGATATCCTCGTTATAGTCGCTGGAGGCAACCCAAAGCCGCAAAATATCTGCGCCATAATCTTTAATTATATCCTGTGGAGAAATTACATTGCCTTGCGATTTAGACATCTTTCTGCCTTCTCCGTCCACCACAAAGCCATGTGTAAGCACGCTTCTAAAAGGGGATTTTTCATCTATACACATAGAGGGAATAAGCGAAGATTGAAACCAGCCCCGGTGCTGATCTGAACCCTCTAAATATAAAGCGCAAGGAAATTCCAGTTCTCTTCTCTTCTTCAATACCGCTTGATGGCTTACGCCAGAATCAAACCAGACATCCAAAATATCCATACCCTTAGAAAAAGTCTTGCCTTTACAATGGGGGCACTGAATATCCGCACTTAAAAAATCTTTGACATCTTTAGTAAACCAACAATCAGTGCCTTCTTTTACTACAAATGCTGCAAAACTATCAATTACCGACGGGAAAATAAATTCTTCACCACATTTATTACAAACCAATGCCGGGATAGGAACCCCCCAATACCTCTGCCTCGATAAACACCAATCCGGCCTTAATTCCACCATCGCAGAAATCCTTTCTCTGCCAGAAGCAGGAATCCATTCAATATCTTGCGCGATTACTTTAAGAAGTCTTTTCCTTAAATTCCTATGTTCGATATTTAAGAACCACTGTCTAGTTGCTCTAAATATAATGGGAGTTTTACAACGCCAACAATGTGGATATGAATGTGAAACCAAGGCATGAAAAAGTAGTAATTCTAATTCTTTAAGCTTTTCTATGATAACCTTATTGGCATCATAGACATTTAACCCTTTGAACTCACCAGCAGTAGAATCAAAATTTCCCCTCCCATCTACAGGCATAATTATCTCTAACTTATACTTTAAACCAGTAAGATAATCTTCATTTCCATGACCGGGGGCGGTATGCACAAGCCCGGTACCCTCTTGCCCGGAGACATAATCGGCTAATACCACCCTGCCTTTTCTTAAGGCCGACAAAGGATGCGTATAAATTAGCCCCTCTAAATCTCTGCCTTTAATCTCTTTGATTACTTCATATTTAACTATGCCGCTTTTAGTTAAAACACTTGTTAATAAATCTTTAGCTAAAATTAGATTACCTTTATCTGTTTTAATATAAGTGTAGATGAACTCTGGATGCACAGCCACAGCTACATTAGCAACCAATGTCCACGGTGTCGTCGTCCAAATTACTAAATAAGTATCCTTTTCATAACCCTTATTTTCATCTAATTTAAACTTAACGTATATGGAAGGAGAGGTATGATTTTCATATTCTACTTCTGCCTCAGCCAAAGCAGTTTCGCATTTAAAACACCAATTAACTGGTTTTAGGCCTCTATAAATATACTCCTTTTTGACCAACTCGGAAAAAGACCGCACTATTGCTTCTTCATATTGCGTATCCAAAGTAAGATAAGGATTATCCCAGTCGCCAATTACACCCAATCTCTTAAACTGCTCTCTTTGTATATCCACAAACCTCAGGGCATAGGCATAAGCTCTTTTACGAAAATCTACCTGATTAATCTGACTTTTATTAATACCTAACTCTTTGAATAGCTGGTGTTCTACTGGTAGCCCATGACAATCCCAGCCAGGTATAAAACTGGAATCGTATCCTTGCATAGTCTTATATTTAACAATGATATCTTTTAAAGTTTTATTTAAGGCATGCCCAATATGGATATCTCCATTTGCATAAGGAGGCCCGTCGTGAAGAATGTACTTTGGCCTGCCTTTAGATTTCTCACAGATGAGTTTATAAATGTCTTTGTCCAGCCAATCCTTTAAGAAAATAGGCTCCCTTTTAGGCAAATCTGCCTTCATGGGAAATTTGGTTTGTGGTAAATTGAGCGTAGATTTATAGTCCATCTTTAATGAGCAGACCCTCGACATCAAAGATGTCAAGGGTAGCTGCCTCGTTAACTAATCTCTAAGCGTCTTGCGATTTGTCCCCCCTGCATTCTTGCAGAATGCAAGAAGGGGGGACAAATTCAGCCACGAACTTACGTTCACTGTCGTCCTTCGTCACTTCGTTTCTCAGGACGATCCTGAACGAAGTGAAGGATCTCGTTTCGTAAGTTCGGGCTTCATTTGATATATTTTCCTATAATAATATCCAAATCCTTCTTAACTTTTGCAGGAATAAGATTTTTGTCCGTAATGATTGCGTACTTAAGTGCATCGCGACAGGCACAAGACCGTTCCGGTTTAAGATTTTTAATTGCAATGCTGATTATATTTTTTGCGTTTTCCACATTCTTTGATAAATTCTGAATTACCATATCTATAGTCACCGAATCATGTCCTGGATGCCAACAATCATAATCTGTAACTGCCGCCAAAGTAGCGTAACAAATCTCTGCTTCGCGTGCCAGTTTTGCTTCGGCAAAGTTAGTCATGCCGATAACATCCATACCTAAAGCGCGATAAAGATTCGATTCAGCCAAAGTTGAAAATGCCGGCCCTTCCATGTTTATATAAGTGCCTTTTCCGTGCACTCTTAAATCAAGGCCTTTGGCTGCTTCATGCAATACCCTCGCCAATTCTCCGCATACCGGATGGGAAAACTCAATGTGCGCCACAATCCCATCGGTAAAAAAAGACATATCCCGCGCGTAATTAGTGCGGTCAACAAACTGGTCCACCACCACAAAATCTAAAGGCCTAAGCTCTTCTTTTAGACTGCCGCAAGCAGTTAAAGAAATGATTCTCTCCACGCCTACTTTTTTCATACCGTAAATATTGGCCCGATAATTTATCTCACTGGGCGATATACGATGCCCTACCCCATGCCGTGGCAAAAACACAATCTCTTTTCCTTCTAAATTACCAATAATGAATTTATCCGAAGGTTCCCCAAATGGGGTTCTTACCGCCACTTCTTTTATATCTTTTATTCCTTCCATTTTATATAAGCCACTGCCTCCGATAATACCGATACGCGCCATCTCTACCCCCCTTTAAAAACCCCCTTGCACCTACGCGGTGGAAAAGGTTATTCTATTTTTTTAGATAATTCCTCTGCACGTTTTAAGGCTGCCTTAACTGCATCTGTTAAAGAACCACCCTTTTGTAAAACTTCTAGACCTGCCTCGGTAGTACCTCCTCTTGAGGCAACTTTTTTTGTTAATTCTCCTGGTGTTATATGCAAAGCCTCCGTGGCAGAAATAGATGCTATTGTTACGAAATATGCCGTTAATCTAGCTGTCTTATCGTCAAAACCGACACTCTTAGCTGCAGAACTGAATTCCGGAATAAAATAATCTGATTTGTATTTATCCCATTCTTCCCTAGGTTTCTTATCGAATAAATAACCCCAGAATCCCGGTCCGCTACCGCCTACAGCAGTTGCGGCATGCATTAAATTTTCCGAAAGAATAAGGGTATGGCCAATAAAATTAAATAGCTTGATTGATAACTTCAAATCTTTTGCTCTTGAAAACCTGCCTTTACAAATATAAGAAACGGCCTTGCCGACAATCGCCCCAATATTGGGCATTACCCTGATAACCCTTACCATACCTAAAATATTTTCGATGTATTTTGTAGTAATCCCGGCGGCAATTGAAATAATCAGTTTATTATTTACCTTATCCTTAATCTCTTTTAATAACGGCTCGAAATCCTGCGGCTTAACCGCTAATATAACAAGATCAATTTTATTCACTAAATCCGTGCTACTTCTTGTAATATTTATACCTGATAAATTTGCCAGTTTATTCGTATCTTTATCAAATACAAAAATGCGATATCTAGATTTAATGCACTCAGCAATCGCCGAACCCATGTTACCATAACCTATGATACCGATTTTCTTGCGTAAGAACCTAAGCATCGCTTCTAACCCTCAAAAATTGCCCTGCCCAATCTTATCATATTAGAACCCTCTTCTATTGCCGCTTCAAAGTCATCAGTCATGCCCATGGATAAAGTCGATAGTCGATAGTCGATAGTCGATAGTGCATTAATTTGTTCTTTTAGTTCTCTTAATTTCCTAAAATAAGATCGAGTTTTTTCAGGATTATCTACCATTGGTGCAATGGTCATCAGGCCTCTAACCCGAATATTCTTTAACTCTAAAATTGTTTTTATCAGCCCGGCCGCCTCCTGCTCAAGTACGCCGGACTTTGCGGCTTCCGGCGATGTCTTTACCTCAACTAAAATCTCCTGAATTTTATTTATCTGGCGAGCCTGTTTATTGATTTCCTCAGCCAGACGCAAACTATCAACCGACTGAATCAGGTCAAAAATTCTTGCTGCATCTTTCACTTTATTAGTCTGCAGATGACCGACCATATGCCACTTTATTTGCTTATCGCTTATCGCATATCGCATATCGTTATATTTCAAAACTGCTTCCTGAACTCTGTTTTCACCAATGTCAGTTATTCCTGCTTCAATCGCTTCTCTTATCTGTTGTATAGTCCTGCCTTTACTTACTGCCACAATAGCTATTGAATTAGAATCGCAATTGATCTTAGAACATATGCTAGAAATTCTTTCCTTGATCTTTGAGATATTTTCTCTAATCATTAGATAGATCTTTTAAATTATTATATTATACACCAGATAAAGGCGGGGTCAATTACAATTAAAAGCGACGTATATTTTAGGTTTTGCTTCCGCGTGCTGAAAATTTTCGCCGTGTGCTTCGGTTTACGACTTCGCTTCGGTCAGCCTCTATCCCGGTCACAGTCCTACGCTCGTCGTAATCCCTCGCGCACTCAACGTATTATATGTGCCGAAAATTTTCTTATGCACGCTCCAGCAAAAGCCTAAAATTTATAGCATGATTAGATATTCTTTAGCGGGTGGTCCCGCCAGAGGCGGGAACAGGACCCGCTAAACTGTTAGCGATGTCTATGTACAATAGAGATTAAAAGTATTCCTGATAAACCTCTTTAAATCTATTTATGGTTTTAAGGATGAGATTTTTGGCTGGCTGATGAGTTGGCACTGCCCCTTGCGCAGTCTCTTCTTGTGCTTCGCAAATCATACCCAAAGCAGTTAAATAAGTTAAATACTTCTGACCCGAAACTGCATTATCTTCTTTTGTCAGTGAAAGAATTTTCGGATTCATAATACGACCTAATTTTACAGGAATCTGCAACAGGCTCTCTAATGTCTCAATAAAGCCTTCTAGCAATACTGACCTTCCCACCACTATAAAGTTATTCACCTCGTAAGGTTGAACTTTTTTCTCTATAGCATCTTTTATAATAGAACATATTGACTTTGCCTTAGAATTAATTACCTCGGTAACAAATCTCTGCTTTATAGTTTTATAGATACTGTCCTTCTTTACCAATATCTCCCTATCCTCTTCTATTTGCATAGGATCCCCTATTGTTCCGTAGGATCTTTTGATATCTTCTGCTAAATCAAATGGTACTTGCAATACATTTTGAATTTGCAGAGTTAAATCATTGCCACCAAAAGGTAAAATTTCTATGTCGCAAAGTAAACCGTTTTTGAATACTGATAGCTCAGTGATATCGCAGCCTATATCGCAAAGCAAGTTAAATCCTTCTTTAAGTTCTTTATTAAATACAGCTCTGCTTGTAGCCAGGCCCGAGAAAAATAGGCCTTTGATCTCGTATCCAGATTGGTTTATTGCGCGGCTTAAACTTTGCGCAGAAGATAACTTTGCGCAGATTAAATACAAATCCACTCCTAGTTTATGGCTATATAATCCGAGCGGGTTTAATATATTACTATTGGTGTCTATAGTATAACCAGAGGGTATTCTATGGATTATTTCCTCTTCTAGATTTGAGCCTAATACGCGCGCCTGCTCGTTTACCTTCTCTAAATCTAAGACGCCTATAATCTTGTTTCCTCTCTCAGCCAACGGCACAGTTGCATGGCTGTGTTTAGTGATTATATTTTCTCCCGAGATATTAGTATATACGAATTTAATCTTTATGCCGGATTTGTTTTTTAAATTCTTTAAGAGTTTAGTAACAGAACTTACCAGGTCTATAGAATCAACGATTATACCTTCTTTAATGCCTTTTGCTGGCAGGCTATCAAAAAAGATATTATTAATGCGTCCTCTTTTAACCCTCGCAACGCAAGCTGCAATTTTACTAGAACCGATATCTAATGCGCAGATATAGTCATTATTGAACATTTTTAAACTTTATCACTGGTTCCTTAAATCTTAAGTCAATATATTTTATATTGACCAATTCGGACTTTTCCTGATTAATTAAACCTGCCAGAATTGCGATTTTATCCTTAATTTCTTCTTGGCCAATCTTAACTTCTACTGCTTCCTGGGATATTATCTTCTGCCTGCCCTTAGAATAATCTGCCATAACTTGTGGATGGGATATGAAAATTGAAGTATTAACAGGATTTGCTACATCAATTTTTCTAATTTTATAATGTTTTAATATCTTATTTTTATTTACTTCTTTTATTATACTCAGAACAAGTGCGAGTTCTTTAATATTGTATTTCCTGCCAGGTTTTGGGCCAAAAATCTTTGTTTCAAGGCCTAAGATGATTGGTAAATCCAAATCTTCCTTTGCATAAAAAAGTGCTCCTTCATCATCAATGGCAAAATACCTATATAATTTTACTAAGGCAAGGGGTTTACGTTTAATAAAGTCTATAAATATTTCATCAGGCAATACCCTGACTAACTTAATTTTACCGCAGTCTGGATAGGAATCTAATATATATCCGGATTCATAGTTTAAGTCAACACTAAATATATTCTTTCCTTTCAAATAATTAAACTCAGTTGCATCAGCACCCCGAGCAATGATTTCCTTAATCTGGAAATATCCTAAAAGCCTAAAAACCCTCCAAATATAGCTTATCATAAAAAATGAAGCAAGAAAAATTATTATAGCAATGGTTACTATTTTAATCGGCAAATTAAACCTTTGTTTTTTCATATGCTAGTTTTATTAATTTAAGACATAATTCATTAAATTCTATACCTTGAGTCTTAGCTGCCCTGGGAAGGAGGCTTGTATTTGTCAGGCCAGGTATAGTATTTACCTCTAAAACAAATGGTAAATTATCTTTACTTAAAATCATATCCACTCTAGAACAACCGGAACAACCCAGAAGTTTATGTGCTGATAAAGCTGCTTTTTTTACTTCTCTAGCAACGCTCTCTTCTAATTTAGCGGGCACCTCGTAATCCGTCATTCCAGGCGTATATTTAGCTTCATAATCAAAAAATCTTTTCTTAGGGATTATTTCTATTACCGGAAGTGGCTGCTCCTTAAGTATCCCCACAGTCACTTCTCTTCCTTCTACATACTCTTCAATAATTATCCTTTCATCAAATGTAAAAGCCAAATTAACTGCCTTATCCAAATCTTCTTGTTTATCAATAATAGAAAGGCCGATGCTTGAGCCGTGGGTTGCCGGTTTTATCACGAGGGGTAATTCTAAATCATTATTAACTTTCCAATTTGATTTATGCCGAATGTAGTCTGGCTCCGGAGCAGATCTTCGGCATGCCGATATTTCGGCAAAAGATTTTTTTTCTACTACTTTATACTTGGGAACGTTTAATCCATTAGATTGGAAAATCTTACGCGAAGCAACCTTATCCATTGCTAGTCTACTTGCCAGCACGCCTGAGCCGGTGTAGGGTATTTTAATGATTTCTAAAATCTCTTGTATCTGTCCGTCTTCACCAAAACGACCGTGCAAGGCTAAAAATGCACAATCTATTTTACAAGATTCTATTAAACGTATATTCTCTTCAATGCTATCTGTCTTGATATCAATAGCAATAACCTCAAGACCGGATTGCTTTAAGGCTTCATAAACTGCCTTACCTGACTTTAAGGAAATTTCTCTTTCACTAGAAGGTCCGCCCATTAAGACGCCAATCTTGCCAAAACGGTTTTGCGATTTGCGATTTGCGATTTGCGATTTGCGAATCACTGCCATATCTTTATCTCTGGCTGTAAATTTATATTAAATCTACTTTTTACCTTTTTTCTTATCAGGTCCATTAATTTTAATACTTCTTCTGCCTTGGCATTACCTTTGTTTAGTATGAAATTGGCATGTATTCTGGAAATACAGGCATCACCTATAGTCTTACCTTTTAAACCACATAAATCTATCAATCTGCCTGTTGATTCTCCTTTGGGATTCTTAAATATGCATCCTGCATTGGGTAAAGTTTTATCTTGGCTATTACGTCGATATTCTAGAAATTTTTTTATTTCCTTATTAATCTTTTCTTTATTGCCTTTGGTAAGTTCAAGAGCCGCACTTAAAATTATATATCCGGCTAGGCTGGATTTACGATATGTAAATTTAATATCCTTTTTTCTTAAAACCTTTATTCTGCCATCATAATCCATTACTTTTACCTCTTTTACTAAATCTCCGAAGCTCCTATCACCAGCGCCTGCATTCATCATCACCGCACCGCCCACTGTTCCAGGAATGCCTGCTGAAAACTCTACACCTGATAGGCTATTTTCTTTTGCTATCCTAAGCAGCTGATTTAACGCTAAGCCGCTGCCTACATTAAGGCAATTGCTTCTCTTTGTAATCTTTCCAAAATATGGCGCATTTAACCGTATTACTGCTGCCTTGACGCCTTTATCGCTAATTAAAAGATTACTTCCTGCGCCCATTACTAAGTGCGGTATCTTATCCCTCTTTAGTAAATTAATCAACAATTTTAAATCTTCGATATCTTTTGGTTCAATAAAGAATTTAGCCGAGCCGCCAATCTTAAAAGTCGTTTTGTCTCTCAGCGGTTCTTTAAATTTTATTTTACCTCTTATTAAGCCCTTCTGCCAGTTCATCGCTTATTTTTGCTATATCACCTGCACCTAAGAATACTACAAGGTCACCCGGTTTTAAAATCCCTAAGACATATGTCAAGATTTCTTCTTTTGGCAAAAAATGAATCTCTTTAAAAGGCGATGAGCTCTCCTTTACTTTATCACAGATGCATCTTGCAGTTATCCCCTCTATGGGAGGTTCACTTGCAGCATATATATCGGTTAAAATCAGATAATCTGCTAAATCAAAGCACAAACCAAATTCATCTAAAAGTAGCTTTGTGCGCGTGTAACGGTGCGGCTGAAATATAGCAATGACCCTTTTTTTATTTAAATTTTTTACTGCTTCAAGGGTTGCCTTTATCTCAGTGGGATGATGCGCATAATCATCAATTATCAAAAGGTCCTGCGCGTTAAATTTAATCTCAAGGCGTCTCTTTGCTCCTTTATAATTGTTAAGCGTCTTTTTTATAACTTCTACATCTATGCCTAATTCCAACCCCAGCGCAATCACAGAAATGGCATTAGAGATATTATGTCTGCCACCTAAGGTAAGATGAAATTTGTCAATAAGTTTATTTTTATAAAAACAATCGAATTCAGAAGTAAGGCCATTCATCTGTATATTCCTAGGATAGATATCCGCACTATCTTTGAGGCCAAACAGCACATATCTATTTTTATAGTCTGCGAGCATTCTCCTTAAATTCAAGTCATCAGCGCAACAAAATACACAGCCATCCTCCCTTGTTCTATTTATAAATTCCCGGAAGGTATCCAGCTCTTTTTCAAATTCTTTATAATAATCAAGATGCTCTCGGTCTATATTGGTAATTATGGAATATTTAGGCCGGTAATATAAAAAAGAGCCGTCTGATTCATCTGCCTCAGCCACAAAAAATCTTCCTTCTCCTAAGCAGGCATTAGTATCTATATTTCTTAAAACCCCCCCTATAGCTACAGTAGGAAGAAGACCTGCCTCTAATAAAAGATAAGAAGCCAAAGAGGTAGTGGTGGTCTTACCGTGACTGCCAGTAACTGTAATCACAATCTTATCCTGCATTAGCTCAGCCAATGCCTGGCCGCGTTTTAACAACGCAATACCCTGCCTCTTGGCCTCAACAATTTCAGGATTATCTTCTTTTATAGCCGTGGAATAAATAACTGAAGTTGCACCACTAATATTTCCAGCATCATGTCCTTTAAAAACCTGTGCTCCTAAGTTTTTAAGCTCTTCTGTAATTTTGCTTTCCTTTAAATCTGAACCACTCACTTTTTCTCCGCTTCTCAAAAGTAATTGGGCAATCCCACTCATTCCAATGCCGCCTATACCTATCAAGTGATAATGCTTATTCATTTTTTATGTGTTTTTGCCAGGCCTGACCTAACTCTTGAATATTACTAAAAGGGTAAGTTGCTGCAATCGCTCTCTCTAGGCGCATCTTATCTCTTAAGTTCTGGCAAAAAATGACAAACCTGTCTTTTCCAAATTCTTTAATTAAAAAATCTACTATGCTGAATGCCTCAGCATAAAAAAGTTGAACGAGTTTATTAGCCGTCGTAGACTGCGGATTAAAATTAGCTAATGACTGCAAAGTTATAAACTCGCCATCGTCAACTGCCTTTTTTATAACTTCACTTGCTTTCAAGTATTTAATTTTCTGCTGATAAGAAGCAACTCCTTCATCAAGCCATAATGGTATGACATAATTATCAAATCCTATAAATTCTCTAAAAATGATATGTCCCATTTCATGAGGAAGCGTGACTTGAAAGAATCCTTGCGCATAAGGATATGACTGAATTATCTTGGCTAAAGGTAATGCAGCTCCTTGAGACCAACTAGGCTGACCTGTGGCAGATTGATAGTCTTCAGCATCATCATAAATATAAATCTTGGCCCGGTTATCCCAAAGCCAAAAATCAAAACGCCTGAATCCTAAGTCGTCGGCAATTTTATTGTAGTAATCCTCGGATTTCTCTATCAGCTGTCTGATGAAATCTCCTGGAGCATTTTTATAATATATAATAAAGTGCGTGCTTTTTTCCGTCTTCCATCCTTCAGTTCCTTGCGCCAGGCAAATACTAAGAAAACCGAACAATGTTATTAAGAATAAGGCGCATCTTTTCATTGAGACATAACCTCTTCAGTTAATATTTTATTGGCGTCGGTTCTCGGAAAACTATTGTAACCTAAACGCAAATCTTGCATTTTCCGGGGATTATTTAAAAGCGACTCAATATGTTCTTTTAATAAATTGGCATTTAGCTTGCTGTCATCAATTATAATGCATGCACCTCTTTTTTCTAATATTTGCGCATTTTTCATTTGATGTTTATAAGCATAAGGGTAGGGAACAATTACTGCTGGCAGAGCAAAATTTATCAATTCCGCAATTGTGGTTGCACCAGAGCGGCAGATTACCAGATCAGAAGCGCTATAGGCATATTGCATTTGGTCTAAAAAGGAAAATAATTTAAATTTTACTTTTAATTTTTTATAACTTTTCTCTAATAAATCGTAATCAGGGGTTCCCGCTATATGAATAATTTGGAATTGAGAAGAATCCGAGACCATCGAAATAGCATTTAAAAAAATTATATTGATACTATGGCTACCCCTACTTCCGCCCATTACCAATATTGTAAATTTATCATTGTCCAAGCCTAAAAAACTTAAGGCTTCTCTTTTTTCAATTTTCTTTAATTCTTGATGTATAGGATTTCCTGTGAATATTACCTTTTCCTTCTCTACCTTTAAATAATCTCTGGACTCTTGGAAGGAAATGGCAATTTTGTCAGCAAATTTTGCTAAGAGCCTATTAGCTCTGCCAGGATATACATTCTGTTCATGTATTAACGTTTTAATTCTAAAAAGCCAGGCAAAAAATAAAAGTGGCACAGAATTAATACTACCAAATCCTACTACAATATCCGGTCTAAATTCAAGCAGTAAAACCAAACTTTCTAAAGAACCTTTAATAAATTCCAATATAGCAATAAAATTTTGGAAATCAAAATGTAATTTTAGGGGAGAAATTGAAAGATATTTTATATTATGAGCCTGGGATATCATCTTAACTCTTATGCTCCTTCTTGGCAGAACAAAAAGTGTATCTACTTGCCTGTGTTTATCTTTTAAGGCATTAAGAAAACTTAAGGCGGGGAATATGTGACCACCGCTTGCACCTGTAACTATTAAAATTCTCACGGGTATTCTCCAGTACGAGCGATATTTAAAAGTAAGCCCAGACTTACCATATCAAAAATTAAAGAAGAACCACCATAACTGATAAAGGGTAGTGGCAGGCCCTTTGTAGGTAAAAGGCCGCAAGAAACACCAACGTTAATTATTGCCTTAAGAGAAATCATGGAAACCAGGCCCAAGGAAAGAAAATATCCAAATTTATCAGAAGCATGTTTTATTGTCTTAAGTCCTTGTTGGATAAAAATCATAAATAATATTATTACACCTAATGTCCCTATAAGACCTAACTCTTCACCAATTATTGAAAAGATAAAATCAGTATGCGCAGCGGGTAAATAGAATAACTTTTGTTTTGAATGCCCGAGGCCCACGCCAAATATTCCACCTGAACCTAAAGCGATCTGCGATTGGATAATCTGAAAACCGCTACCTTTAGGGTCTAGCCAGGGATTTAAAAATGACAAAATGCGCATCTTTCTGTAAGGAACGCTAAATATCAATATATAAAGTATAGGAAGGCTCACTAGAATTATAGACAAAAGGTACCAAGCCCTTACGCCGGAGACAAGAAGCACAATAAATACCACTACGCCTATTGCTAAAGCAGTGCCTAAATCTGGCTGCAAAAGGATTAATAATGTGCATAATCCTAAAACGCATAGAGGCGGTAGGAACCCCTTTAGGAAAGTTTTAATAACCTTATCTTTGCGGCTGATAAAATCAGCTATATAGATAATTATTGCCATGCCTGCTAATTCCGAAGGCTGAAAACTTATAAATTTGTATCTAAACCACCTCCGCGCACCAGAAACCTCCCTACTTATTCCCGGTATTAATACCAACACTAATAAAAACAAGGAAAATATTAACAAAGGTTTTGCAAATCGTCTAAATTTTCTATAATCAATACTCATAACCAGAAATGTCAGAAATAATCCTATAACTAAAAAACTCAGATGCCTCTTTAAGAAAAAAAAGCTATCCTTATATTTTTCCCAGGCATATATGCTAGAAGCGCTAAAGATCATCACAACACCTATGCATATTAAAATCACCGCTACGCCAAACAAATTTATTCTAAGATTACGAGCCATGTTAACTATTACCTTTGCCTAATTCATAAACTGCCTTTTTAAAACACCTGCCTCTTTCCTCATAATTAGAAAACATATCAAAACTTGAACACATAGGAGAAAGTAATACGCAATCGCCCGGCCTTGTCTTAAAATACGCTTTACGTACTGCTTCCTCTAAACTTACGGCCTCTTCAATAGGCAAAAATCCTTTGAATACTGATTTTATCTTTCCTCTCGCCTCTCCGATCAAAATCATTTCTCGAATCTTCTTACGTGCCAGACCCAGAATAATACTATAGTCAATACCCTTATCTCTACCACCGGCAATTAAAACTACGGGACCGGCAATATTCTTTAATGCCCATATTGTAGAATCTACAGTGGTGGCCTTAGAATCATTGACGAATTTTACATTATTAATCTCTGCCACATATTCCATGCGGTGTTCAATACCTTTAAACTCCTTTAATACTTTACAAATTATTTCTTTATTTATACCTAATATTGTTCCTACAGTTAAAAGCGCGGCCTGATTAGGATTTATATCTTTGGTTTCAGAAAAATATACTACATGGGCACTTGCCTCTTTAGCCAATTCTCTTACTACAGCATCATCGTTATTCAAAACCAAATAGTCAGTTTTATCCTGATTCATAAATATACGTTTTTTCACCTCCAGGTACTGCTGCATGTTTTTATACCTGTCCAGATGATTAGTGGCAAAATTCAATATGACTGAAATTTTAGGCTTAAACTTATACACCCATTCTAACTGAAAAGAACTTACTTCCAGAGAAACAAAATCGCCATCTTTTATTTTCTCTACCTCTCCAGCAAAAGGGTCTCCGATATTACCACAAATAAAAACTTTTTCACCTTTGGCCTTTAGCATATTACCTATTAAAGTTGTTACAGTGGTCTTTCCATTAGAACCTGTAACTGCAATCACGGTTGCCGGGCATAAATCCCAGGCAAGCTCTATCTCGCTAATAATAGGTATATTAAAATTTTGTGCCCAGATAACCAGTAAGGCATCGCCTGCTACTCCCGGAGAAATTATCATAAGATCTTTATCTTTTATAAATTCCTGCGTATGCCTGCCTAATTCAACCTTTATCTGTTTTGATTTTAATCTCAACACATTCGCACGCGTTAATTCTGTATCACTATTATCAGTTATACTTACATCTGCGCCTAAATCATAAAGTAGATTTGCGCAAGCCAAACCAGAACGCGCCAGACCAACTATGATGACTCTTTTGTTTTTATAATGCTCTGTATTCTTCATCGGATTTTAAGTAGGATTACCGTATCTTCAGAGTGATTATTGCCAGAATCGCCAGGAGGCCGGCAATAATCCAAAACCTTACAATTACTTTATTCTCTGGCCAATTCAGGAATTGAAAATGATGGTGCAGAGGGGCTATTTTAAATATGCGTTTCTTAGTGAAGCGAAAAGATGCTACTTGTAAAATTACGGATAAGGCCTCTACAACAAATATGCCGCCCATAATGGCTAAAAGTAACTCTTTTTTTATCAGTAACGCCACAGTTCCCAGTGCACCGCCCAGGGCCAAAGAACCCACATCTCCCATAAAAATGGAGGCGGGATAACAGTTAAACCATAAGAAACCCAGCCCTGCCCCAAAGATACTGGCACAAAATACGGTAAGCTCGCCACCGCCTTTGATATAAGGTATTAAAAGATATCCGCTAATAATTTTATTTCCTGATACATAACTTAAAACAGAAAAAGCCAAAGCTACCATGACCACAATGCCTATAGCTAAACCATCCAGGCCATCAGTAAGATTAACCGCATTGGACGTACCAGCAATTACGAGTATTACAAATATAATATATAATCCATCTAAATCTTTTGAGAAATTTTTTAAAAAGGGAAAATCTAATCTTGTAATATCAGGAAAGCTTAGCAAAAATACAGTGCCCAAAATTAACCCTAAGACAATCTGGCTAGTCAATTTTGCCGTGGCTGTTAGCCCCTTAGATCTTTTCTTTATTTGTTTTAAATAATCATCAATAAATCCGGTTACGCCTAACCAGATGGTACAAAACAAAACAATTATTATATGCCGGTTAAATATATCTGCCCAAAGAAGCGTAGAAGAAATAATTGCTAACAGAATTAAAATTCCGCCCATGGTAGGTGTATCTTGTTTATTACGGTGCAATTCGGCAAGTCTTATGCTATCTTCTTTTCTGATATTCTCGCCTATCTTTAATTCTTTTAGTTTTTTTATTACAAATGGCCCTAAGATAAGACTGATAAGAAAACTGGTCAAGACTGCCAATGCAGAGCGAAAAGTTATATAACGAAAGATATTGAAACCGGAAATTATATTATGTAAGGAATAAAGTAGATGATATAACATTTTAGATCTTAAATACCTCTTCCATTTTCATCATGCGGGAACCCTTAACCAAAACAATGTCATCTGAATTAGGCACTACTTTATTAAACAATATATCTCGTGCTTGGCGGGAATTTTCACAGGAAAATATATTCTTAATATCAAGACCTCGTGATCTTACCACTTCTGCAGTTTTTTTAGAAAGCTCACCTACTGTTATAAAGCTATTGCAAACCCGAGCAACTCTCTGTCCTGCTTGCCGATGAAATAACTCCTTATCATTTCCTAGCTCTAACATATCACCCATAACAAAAATTTTTCTCCCCTTTATATGAAAATTATCCAAAGCATCTAAAGCCTGCTCTAAAGAAACAGGGTTAGAATTATAGGAATCATCAATAAACTTTATACTGTTTAGCTCTATGAGACGAAGTCTACTTTGCGGAAAATCAAAATCGCTAAGCCCTAAAGCTATATCATTGTATTCCATTCCAAAAATGCGTGCTACAGATATCGCAATTAATGCATTATAAACATTATAATACCCAAAAGTCTTTAATTGAAACTTATATTTTTTGTTAACCACAAATTCTATTTTTCCATTAAGAATTTTTATATCCGAGGCAGAAAAATCAGTCTTGTGCTTAACACCAAAACTAAAAATAGCGGGCTTTTTAACTTTTCTTATGGCCTCTTTTTTCAATAAATTATCATCAGCATTTAATATCATAATATGCGGCTGTTTAAGATGTTTCACCAATGCGCGCTTTTCTTTAAAAACACCCCTTAGGTCTTTTAGGAATTCAAGGTGTGCAGGACCGATATCGGTGATTATGCCGATATTCAGTTGAGCTATCCTGGCTAAATACTCTATTTCACCAGGATGGTTTGTACCCGCCTCCAATACAGCAAAATTATATGACTTATCAAGATTTAGCAGAGTTAGAGGTAAACCTATCTGATTATTTTTTGTGCCTTCGTTCCTTAAGACCTTAAATTTTTTGGATAATACCCAGGCAATCATTTCTTTAGCAGTAGTTTTGCCATTACTTCCGGTAACTACAATAATAGGTATGTCAAATTTTTCCCGATGGAATCGAGCAATGTCACCCAGCGCCTTTGTTGTATCTTTAACCAAAATAAAAGAGATTTTCTCTGTACTCTGTACCCTGTACTCTGTACTCTGAATGATTACTGCCTTTGCCTTCTTACTTATTGCTTCTTTAATGAAATCCTGTCCATCAAAATTATTCCCTTTTATGGCAATAAAAGCCTCTCCAGATTTAATTGTCCTTGAATCTATAGAGACGCCTTCGACAATCACATCTTTATTTCCGCAAACCAAATTACCTTTTGTAGCTTTTAATATTTCAGTGACTTTAAACATTCTCTTATCGTCTCGCAGTCATCAAAATGTATTATTCTATCTTTTAATATCTGGTAATTCTCATGTCCTTTACCTGCTACTAACACAATATCTCCTGATTTTGCTAAAGACAATGATTTCTTTATGGCCCTGAGCCTATCAGGAATAACACAAAAATTTCTTTTTCTTATACCTTTTTTAATATTCTGAATTATCTCATCGGGGTCTTCTGAACGAGGGTTGTCATTAGTAATAATTGCGTAATCTGATAATTCTGATACAGTTCTACCCATCTTAGGCCTTTTTGTTTTATCGCGTTCTCCACCACAGCCGAAAACAACAATGATCCTTTTCTGGGTTAGTTGCCTTAAAGTCAAAATAATGTTACGCAGCGCATCTTCTGTATGTGCATAGTCAACAAAAATTGAAAATCTTCTATCAAAATCTATCCTCTCCAGCCTTCCTGGAACAAAACTAAATTCTTCAATAGCAGATTTTATAGTAAATAAATCAATACCTCCTCTTAATGCCCAGGCAACAGTAGCCAATATATTATATACATTATGTCTTCCAATGAGTTTAGTTTTAAAATCCATTTCTCCTTTAAAACTTACCAAGCGAAATTCTGTATGCTTAATATCAAATCTTATACCTTTCGCAACTACATCAGCCTTATTTTTTATACCATAGCTAATAACCTTAGCGCAGGTCAACCTTTTAAGCCTTCTACCATATCTATCATCATTATTAATAACTATAAATGAACTTGGACTTATGTCTTTAAAGAGCTTGGCTTTTACCTGAAAATAATTTTCTAGTGTTTTATGATAATCCAAATGGTCTTGGGTTAAGTTTGTAAAGATAGCAGAGTGAAAATCAATACCTTCCACTCTTTCCTGGTCTAAAGCATGAGAAGAAACCTCTATAATACAATAATTAATATCTTCTTTTAGCATTCTAGTTAACATAGATTGAAGCTCAATTGGCCCGGGTGTGGTATTTTTTGCCGGAATTATTTTGTCTTTAAAACGATAATTAATCGTACCTATCACTGCAGGCAAAAAGCGCGCCTTTTTTAGTAACTCCTCTAATAAATAAGAGACCGTAGTTTTTCCATTAGTTCCTGTAATGCCAATAACATTAATTTTTCTTGAGGGGTTACCATAAAATTCTGCAGCTAATTTTGCTAATGCCCTACGCGTATCTTTTACTTTTATTAAAGGCACCTTGACTGGAGACTGGAGACCGGAGACTGGAGACTGAACAATTACTGCCTTTGCACCTTTTTCTATTGCCTCGTTGATAAATCTCGTTCCATCCTCACGATTACCTTTTATAGCCACAAAGACATAATCATCCAGAACATCTTTTGAATTACAACTTATACCCTTGACTTTGAAATTTGAAAAGGGTCTTTCAAAAATATCCAATGTTCTAATTAACTGTTTTATTTTCATTTAGTGCGATAACTTCACTCAATGGTTGGTTTGTTTTAAGATACTTAACTACGTCACTTGCTACATTTTTAAAAACCGGCGCAGCTACTACTCCGCCAAAGTAATACGGATGAGGCTCATCGACTACTACAGCAATAGCAACTATTGGGTCTTCTGCGGGAGCAAATCCAATAAAGGAAGCAATAAATTTACTATGAGAATATCTACCATCGGACTCCAGTTTCTGTGCTGTGCCTGTCTTACCGGCTGCAGTAATCCCCGGAATCCTTGCTAATTTTCCTGTGCCCTCTTCTACTGCTCCGATAAATATATTTTTTACTCGGCTTGCAGTATCCAAAGATATAACCTTGCGAATCAAGCTAGGTGAAAATTTTTTAATCGTCTCACCGAACTTATCGCGAACCTCTCCCACAATATACGGCTTCATCAGCTGGCCGCCATTGGCAATTACAGAAATAGCACTCACCAGTTGTAATGCTGTTACGCCTACTTCTTGACCTATGGGAATAGCGGCAATAGATATCTTTGACCAGAGACGCGGTTCTTTGGTTATGCCTGAGATTTCACCGGGAAGATCAATACCTAACTTAGAGCCAAAACCAAAAAGTTTCATATATCGGTATAAAATATCGCCTCCCAACATCTGTGCTACTTTAGTTGTGCCAATATTACTTGATTGTTCAATTACTTGCTGAAAAGTAAGCCAGCCATGAGGCTGATGGTCATGTAATACATGGTTGACTACTCGATAAGAGCCATTCTCGCAGAAAAATTTATCCTCTTCATTCACTTTTTTCTCTTCTAATGCAGCTGAGGCAGTAACAATCTTAAATACCGAACCCGGCTCAAATAAATCACAGATTGCACGGTTGCGCATCTGGTCCTTGCTCATATTGCCATATTCATTTAAATCGAATTTTGGCCGATTTGCTAAGGCAAGGATTGCGCCGGTATGTGGATCCATAACCACAATGCTTGCACCTTTAGCATGATAGGTCTTAAATACCTTATCTAGCTCTCTTTCGGCAATATACTGGATTACTTCATTAATAGTTAATACCAAGTCATAGCCATCGCGGGGATAAACCATTTTCTCATATAGATCCAGCCTCCTCTGACGCGCATCCCTTAAAAACAATGCCCATCCACCTTCTCCTTTAAGATATTTATCATAACAAAGTTCAATGCCTTCAAGCCCAGTATTATCCAAACCAGCAAAGCCAAGGGCATGACAGGCAAGGTAAGCATTAGGGTAGGTTCTTTTACTCTCTTTCAGGAAACCCAGGCCTTTTATATTTAATTTTTTAATTGTCTGCGCTTGCTCTGGAGTTATCTTACGCATAAGCCAGATAAAAGATTTTTTACGATATAATCTATCTCGTAAATAAGCGTAGTTTAAATTTAATATAGGGGCAAGCTGTCTGGTAATTGCTTCTTTATCTTTATCCGATATTTCAGAAGGAGAGGCATAGAGTGAATCTACCGGGATATTGATTGCTTGCGGCTTAAGCTGGGAATCATAGATAGTTCCCCGGCGGGGCTCTAATTCTACAAATAGGTTGTGTTGTTTCTTGGCTATACCGGCAAGATAATTGGATTTGAAAAACTGAATAAAAAGAAGGCGGAAAATACACAATGCGAGGAATAAAAGGAATAATAAAAATACCGCCTCTGTTCTTCGGCGATAGTTATTGATATACACAATAATTCGTAATCGTAACGGGTAACTTGTAATTGGAAATCTTGTCTCCAATTACAGACTGCCAATCAGGAAAATTCTAATTTTTTAAATTAGTTTAGGGATTAATGGGCCTTGCCTCGGCCTGTCTTTTCACACTAAAAAAGCGAGATAGAATTGTTTGCCTCTTAGGCGACTTTCCTTTTATTCCTAAGCGCTCTGGTGATGATTCTAATCTTACTAGCCGATAAGTGTCTGGTATCTGTAGCTCAGCGTACCCGGAAAGCCTACTACCAATCTCAACCAATGAAGCACTACTTGATATATTGTATCTTAAGATAGTGTTTTTATCAAGCGATTCCTGAGAGAGCGCCTGCTTCTTTTGGCTTTCATAGGCAAGGCGAAAGATCCCTGTCTGTTGATAGACATAAAGGAGGCAAATGCTGGTAATGAGAAAAATGATTGACAGAAATTTAGAGACTCTCATATTATACCTTTTCTGCAACCCTTAACTTACTGCTACGGCTTTGAGGGTTAAGCTCTATTTCAGTATGTGCCGGTGTTAAGGGTTTAGGTGTTATTATATTTATCAATCCCCAAGAAGCTGCGCGACGAAAACTTAATTTGGCTATGCGGTCCTCCAATGAATGAAAAGAAATAACACAGATTCTTGCCCCTTTGTTTAGGACTGTGAATGTCTTGTTAATTGTATTTTCCAATGTCTCTAATTCTCTATTTACAGCAATACGCAAGCCTAAAAAAGTCCTGGTTGCAGGGTGGATATGATAGTGTCTGTATCTATATCTGGGAGGAATTGACCTAACTACTATATTGGCTAACTGCAGGGTTGTGCAAACAGGCTGTTTTTCTCTTTCTTTTACTAAAAGATGCGCTATGCGATTGTGCCATCTTTCCTCACCAAAGTTCCAAAGCAAAGTAGAAATCTCCTCTTCAGTGAGGTTATTTACCAAATCATAAGCAGAGATATAACTATTTCTGTCTAAACGCATATCTAATGGCCCTTCATTTTGAAAACTAAAACCCCGCTGAGGATTCTCTAATTGAAAAGAGGAAATACCTAAATCAAATAATATTCCATCTATCTTTTTAATACCTAAATTTTCTAAGATTGTATCTATATCCACAAAATTACCATGCACAAATTCACATGAATCCGAAAATTCCCCCAGCCTCTCCCGCGTAATAGCCAGAGATTCCTGGTCCCTATCAATACCGATGAGCTTCCCGCCGGGTAGAATACGCTCTAATATAGCTTTACTATGTCCGCCTGTCCCTACGGTCGCATCAACTATAATTTTGCCGGGGCTTAAATTTAAATAGTCCAAAATACCATTTAGCATAACTGGAATATGGAACTTAAACATCCATTAATTTCTCAGCAATCTCTTCAAAGGACTGTCGCGATGAGCCATAAAATTCCTGCCATTTGTCTTTAGCCCAGATTTCAATTCTGTTGGATACACCTACTATAGCTACATCTTTTTTTATCTCGGCAAAATCCTTCAAATATTGAGGAAGCAAAATCCTTCCTTGCCTGTCTGGCACGACTTCTACGGCGCCGGAAAAATAAAGACGATTAAATGTACGGGACTGCTGCTTAGTAAAGGAAATGGCTTTGAATTTACCTTCCTGCGAACGCCACTCTTCTTCTGAAAACATAAATAGGCATTTATCTAAGCCCCTGGTCACAAAAAATTTTTCAATGAAGCTGCTCTTGGCAACCTCACGAAATTTAGCTGGCAAAATAAGACGGCCTTTTCTGTCTGTAGAATGTAAATATTCACCGTAGAACATAGCTTCTATCCTTCCACTTTACTCCACTTTTAGCCACTTTGTGACAAAATTATAGATAAATTCCCTTGTTTTGTCAAGAAAAAAAATATCTAACTTCTTTAAATACAAGAACTAGTGGCTATAAGGTATCTTAAAAGGCATATATTGTGGTGTAATTTAGGGGGAGGAAAGAAACTTTTTGGTAGCTAAAACATCTTTTCTGATTTGGTTGGCTAAATGTTGCAGTGAGTCAAATTTTTTTTCATCTCTTATCTTTTTTATAAATTGTATTTCTAAATCTCGGCCGTAGATATTTTGCTTAAAATTGAAAATGTATGCCTCAATATGCTTCTTGTCTTGCGTATTGCGTATTGCGTATTGCGTTTTAAAAGTTGGCTTAGTCCCAATATTACAAACGCCGTTTAATTTCTGATGATTAAAAATAATCTTTACCGCATATACTCCGGGTGGAGGAACCACTTCATGATGCGGATTAATGTTGGCAGTGGGAAACCCTAATTTTCTGGCTAAAGATGCTCCCTTAATCACTGTACCTAAGATACTCACCGCACGGCCCAATAATTCTTGAGCAGTATCTAACTTTGCCTTTTTAATAAGTGCGCGGATATAAGTGCTGCTTACTGGCTGCTTATTTATTTTAATTACGTCGTATATTTTTAATTTAAAATTACATATCTGCGAAAGGCGCGATAAAAGCCTAAAATCACCTTCTGCATTTTTGCCAAAATGAAAGTTCTTGCCGATGTAAATATAATCTGCGCCGACTTTTCTGACTAAGATATTTTTTATAAAATTTTCTGCCGAAATTCCTGCAAACTTCTGATTAAAATTTATGACTATAGAGACATCTATACCGAGCTCTCCGATTAACCTTAAACGATGCTCTAGCGAATAGAGGCTCTCCTCTTTTTGCGGATGCGGCGAGAACGTTAAAACCACGCTTGTGCCTCTAATGCTACGGGCCTTCTTCACCGCACTCTTTAATATAATTCTATGCCCGCGGTGCACGCCATCAAATACGCCTAGCGCAACCACGGGTCTTCTATATTTTCTAATTTGCTTAAGGCCGTAGATAACTTTCACAGATAATTCCCATTTTGCGGGTGGCCCCGCCTTTGGCGGGGACAGGACCCGCAAAAAAACATCATAGTTAACCTATTGCTTCTCTTATCTTGGCTAAAACCCTTTTTCTTACTTGGTCGAGTTTGCCGCGAATGGTAGCGCCGCTGGCGGTTTTGTGGCCTCCGCCGCCAAAAAATTGTGCAATTTTATTTACATCAACTCTGCCTTGTGACCTCAAATTTACCCTGATTTCATCCTTTGTCCTTAAGTTTTCTTTAAATAAAACTGCAGCCTCTACGTCTTTTATAGCGCGTCCAAAACTCAAGATGTGTTCGCTTAAATCAAAGGACAATCTTCTCTTTTCTAACAGCTCGCGCTTGAGCTGAAACCAAACAATCTTCCCAGAAGCAGAATATCTTATTGTCGGTAATATTTTAATTAATAATTCCATATCGGAAGAAGGTATATTCTCATAGACATTCTTATAAACTTTGGGGATATCCAGATTATATTTTAGGAGTTCTGATACTGCCTGATGGGTAAAACTAGTCGTATTAGTATAACGAAAAGACCCTGTATCCGTAAGCATACCTAAATATAAAGCTATGGCTATATCTTTATCAAAAGCAATATGTAATTTTTTATACAATTTATAAATCATCTCAGTGCAGGATGATGCTGACGGCTCTATCCAGTTTATATCGCCAAATTTTTCATTACTGATATGATGGTCGATATTCACAATAATTTTTTTATCTAGATTTATTTTTGACACTTCGCCGCAACGCTTTAAGCCAGAACAATCTAAAATTACAAAACAATCAAATTTCATATCTATTTGGCTCTGCTTAAATTTTTTTATTCTTTTGATACCGGACAGGAAATCATATCCGTAAGGTATGAAATCGTCATTGATAATGGTAGCGCGCTTACCCATAGCTTTAAGCAGCCGGTAAAATGCTATTTCCGAACCCAAGGCATCCCCCTCTAAATTAGTATGGGCAGTAATGAGAAAACTCTTATTTCTTTTTAGGCAAGCGATGACTTTTTCTAGGCTCATCCCGTTAGAAATCCTCCTTTAATTCCCCGTTAGAATAGCAATTTCTAACGGGACTCATTTTGCTCCTTTAGCTCATTTAGCACTTCCTCTATTCTTACGCTATATTCACCGGACCTATCCTCTTTAAAAACAATCTCTGGTACAAATCTTAAATTAATCCTTTGGGCAATCAGCCTACGGATAAACCCTAAAGCTGAGTCCAATGCCTTCTTTGTCTTTTTGTGCTCTTCTTCTTTTCCTAAGACACTATAAAAAACCTTGGCAAATCTTAGGTCCGGTGTCAATTCGACCTTGATAACAGTAACAAATCCCAAACGCGGATCTTTTAATTCCTCATGAATTATCAGACTGACTTCTTTTCTAATTGCCTCAGTGACCCTGTCTCTTCTCGCCACTTAAATCAGCTCCATTTCATGGTTAATTAGATTTACATTATTAAACCCTTCCACAAAATTAATTATATGGGAAAGAATACTATTCATATTGTTTCTGTTTTTCTCTACTCCTGCAACTGCCAGAGTTGCCCTTTGCCATTTGTCTTCATCACCTATTTGCGTAACTGCTACATTAAAGTTATTGCGTAACTTTGCCTTTAAACTATGTAGAATCATTCTTTTTTCCTTTAAAGAATTACTATTATGTATAAAAAGAGTTAATTTCAAAATACCTATTGTCATCTTATTCTTATCAATTCTTTTATTAGTCTAAGCTCTTGCTCTTTTGTTTTTACTCTGCCATCAAGCTTTGCATTTAAAACTTTTGTAAAAATCTTCTGGTAATAAGGTCCGGGAGCAATACCTAATCTGTGTAAATCGTGGCCAGAGACAAAAATTTGCATCCCATTATAAATTTCAAAAAAATCTTCTATGCGGTGCTGGATCGGGCGGTCTTTATATTTTGCTTTAAGCAAGATGATTATTTCATAACTTAAAGGTTCAAGTAAATTAAAAATCTCGGATGGCTTAATTTTATATTGCTTAAGCCTCCTGATAAACCTACGGTTAATCTTCTTAAAACTAAGGATTCTTTTTTCTTCTCCTTTGCGGAATACAAATTTCTTAAAGACGACTTTAATATCTTTTATAGTAAGGGCTTCTGATAGGGCCGTAAAATAAATAAGCCAGGTATCTAATTGCCGACGCTGAGGATAGATTTTATTAAACCAGTTAATTTGTTTTTCTATTGACTGCAAAAATTGTAAGGCCTTCTTTGATATTAATATGCGTGGGCTGATAAAGCTAAAACCTGCCAATTCCTTAAGGCGCCTTATTTCTTTTAATGGTTTCTTTTCTTCTAACATCAAAATCAAGTCATCGCGTATTCTTTGTGGCTTAACCTTTTCTAACATTTTAAGCCTTACTGCTTCTTTTAAATTTTTAAGTGTTTCTGGCTCAATTCTAAGACTGTATCTTTGTTCAAAACGGACTGCTCTTAATATCCGCGTAGGGTCATCTATAAAACTTAAATTGTGTAATATGCGGACCTTTTTCTTATTTAGGTCGGACTTGCCACCGAAGAAATCTATAAGTTTACCAAAACCTTCTCTGCTTATGCTTACAGCCATAGCGTTTATAGTAAAATCTCTTCTTGAAAGGTCGTCTTTTAGGTTTCCCGCCTCAACCACAGGCAAATGTGCGGGCGCGGGATAAAATTCTCTCCTTGCTGTAGCAATATCAATGGTTCGACTACGCTCACCATGACCCTCAAGCGAAGTCGAAGGGTCAACTTTAATATGTGATTTAGCTATAACTGTAGCTGTGCCAAATCTTCTGTGCCTGATAAGCTTTGCATTTAAGTGACTTGCAAGATCCTGCGCAAAAGAAATACCATCGCCTTCAACCACAATATCCAAATCTAAGTTCTTAACTCCCAAAATTAAATCCCTTACAAATCCACCTACCAGATAGACAGGCATATTACTACGGAAAGCAACATCTTGGACCAAACAGATTAAATCCTGAATTTCTTGTGGAAGATTTTTTAAATATTCCCTCATCTAATCACCCTATATGCTATATGCCACCTACTAACTACTCTCTTCCAACTTCCCTTTACGGCCTAGGATGAAACATCCTATGTATGGTTTTAAGCCTCTCCTTATTTATATGCGTATAAATCTGGGTTGTAGAAATATTAGAATGCCCTAACATTTCCTGCACAGAGCGTAGATCCGCTCCTCTCTCTAATAAATGGGTAGCAAAAGAATGTCTTAAGGTATGTGGACTTATAGGCTTTTTAATCCTTGCCTGATTAGCATATTTTTTAATAATCTTCCAAAGAGATTGTCGGGATATTTTTTTACCAAAGCGATTTAAAAATAAAAATTCTGATTCTTTTTTCTTTAATAGGTGCGGCCTGCTTGCCTCTAAATATTTCTTGATACTGCTTATCGCTTTCGTACCCAATGGTATAACTCGCTCTTTGTTTCCTTTCCCGATGCAACGCAAAAATCCGATATCTAAATTAACACTATCTACTTTTAAATTTACCGCCTCTGATACGCGCATACCTGTAGCATAAAACGTCTCTAATATAGCCTTGTCTCTTAACCCTTGTTTATTCCTGATATCGGGCTGGGCCAGCAGCGCATTTACCTCATTTAAAGAAAGTGTATCGGGAATTTTTTTCCACAGCTTTGGCGAATCAATCAGGTCACTAGGGTCATTCTTTAAAATTTTCTCTCTGGCTAAAAACCTATGGAACATCCTTATGGCGGCAAGACGCCGGACAACAGAATTGGTAGAGATGCCTTTATCCTTTTGCGCAAGCATAAAATTGGTGATGTCATTCTTGGTTATTTTGGAAAGATTATCTATGTGACGCCTGGTTAAAAAATCTATATAAAATTCAAGGTCTTTTCGATACGAAACTATCGTATTGCTGGATAGCCCGCGTTCAACAGATAAATAATCCAGGAAGGTCGTAATAAGTTCTTTCATTGGGTTATTCTTTTTTCTTCGCCAATTGTAGAAGAGGGACCGTGTCCAGGATAGATCGCTGTATCGTCTGCTAAAGTCAGTAGTTTCTCTTTTATGGATTTTATTAGTAAGTCTGGGTCTGCCCCCACAAAATCAGTTCTACCAATACCCTGACAAAATAAACTATCACCCGTAAAAACAATTTTATTTGTGGGTTTCTTCATCAGTAGTGCAATCCCGCCAGGAGTATGTCCTGGCATATGCAAAACTTCCAATTCTATATCATCCAATTCAATTGTATCCCTGTCTTTTAAAACCCTAATTTCAGATTTAATACGGTGTGGTAACGCGAATAAGCCCGACAGATTAAGCTGGGGGTCCTTTAAAAATATTAAGTCTTGACGATGTATATAAACAGGAACACCGAATTTATCATCGCAAGCGATATGGTCATAATGGCCGTGCGTATTAATTATAAAGGCTGGCTTTAATTTATGCTTATCTAGAACTTGTCTTATTTTTCGCTCCTCGTCTCCAGGGTCAATAATGATGGCGGAGGAATTTTTGCTAGACGCCAAGATGTAACAATTGGCCTGCATAGGGCCTACGCAGACGGTTTCTAATATCATTGGACGATATCCTTGCTTATCTTGTGATAAGAAAAATTCCTTAAGATATCTCTTCTTATCCGCTCTGCTTCCTGCAAGTGCGTGACGATATTACTACCATATAAATCTTGGGAAATTTGGCCTTGAAGGTCGTTTAGCCTATTAATGTAGATATCTAACTTCTTTTGTTTTTCTTCATTTAAAAACGCCTTTAGGCTAACCAGATTCCTTATCGCTTCTTTGGCACAATCAATCTGTTTCTTCTGGCTCCTCTTCTCTAACAATGAGGTAATCAGCTCATCCTGCCAGGATTTCCAGAACAAGAAATATTGACGGTACTGCTCTTCCTTGGTTATTTGTGGGCCTTTGTATTCTTCAGGTACTAATACCATCTCCTCTTGAGGCAGTGCTTCTTTTTTGGGCTTGCGGGTAAATTTGCGCACAAAGGCATCGCAACCTAATAGTCCATAGACCATAGTCAACAGTCCACAGATAAAAATAAAACGCTTGAATTTCATTTAATCATCTCCCTGAATTCGCTTTCATTGATAATCTTTACACCCAATTTCTTTGCCTTATCGTATTTAGAACCAGGGTTTTCACCTGCCACGACAAAATCAATATCTTTGCTTACGCTTGAAGAGGCATTACCACCCAAGGAGCGCACTAAATCTTCTGCTTGGGAACGCCTGAACTCCTTTAACTCTCCAGTAAAAACCACTGTTTTGCCGGAAAGCGCAGTGTGTTTGACAGCGGGAACTTGCTCTTTTAAATTTAACCCCGCTTTTTTGAAATCCTCAATTAATTTCTTTGTAGAGACACAAGAAAAATAATCCACAATCGATTTAGCCACAACCGGGCCTACTTCGTATATCTTATCCAAATCCTCGTATTTTGCGGCTAATAAATTATCCAGGGTCTTAAATTGTCTGGCTAATACAAATGCTACTTTTTCACCTACATGGCGAATACCCAAGGCATAAATAAAACGGCTCAGAGGTTGGCTTTTACTTTTTTGGATGGCAGAAAGTAGATTTTGAATTTTTTTGTCTTTAAACAACTCTAATTTAAAAAGGTCCTCTTCTCTAAGTTTATAAATATCGGCAAAGTTCTTTACCAATTTTAATTTTACTAACTGGTTGACCGCTGCCTCACCCAAACCTTGGATATCCATCGCCTGTCGCGAGGCGAAGTGTCCCAGTCCTCTTTCAAGTTGCGCCGGACAAAAAGGGTTTATACAGCGATAAGCCACATCTTTTTCTTTTTCTTTTACTACTTTACCCAAGCATTCAGGGCATGTTTTAGGTATGGCAAATGACTTTTTACCTTTACTCTCTACTACCTTAACTACTTTTGGTATTACGTCTCCTGCTCTCTCAATTAATACACGATCGCCTTCTTTTATATTTAAACGTTTAATTTCATCAAAATTATGTAACGTAGCATGCTGGATAACCACTCCTGCGCACTTAATGGCTTTAAGTTCTGCTACCGGAGTAATCACTCCGGTTCTACCTACCTGAAGATGTATATTGACTACCTCTGTGGTCGCCTGACGCGCAGGAAATTTATAGGCCACTGCCCAGCGTGGGCTCTTCAAAGTAAAACCTAATTTCTTCTGTTGCGATATGCTATTTACTTTAATCGCCATGCCATCTATATCATAACTTATTTTTTCTCTTTTTTCCTGCCAGGCTTTACAATACTCAATTACCTCATCTAGGTTCTTACAAAATTTGGAATTAGGATTAGTACGCATACCCCATTCTTTTAGTTTCTCTAAAAATTCCCATTGCCCTTCTATCTCCATACCTTTTCCCGCATTCTGCGGGATCCCGCTATGGCGGGAATATTCACCTAAAGAATGGGTAAAGAAATTAAGCCTCCTCTTGGCTAGAATACTTGTATCTAGAAGCTTTAGAGAGCCACTGGCAGCATTGCGCGGATTAGCAAATAAGACCTCAGCTGTTTTTTCTCTCTTTTTATTCAGGATATCAAAATCCTTTCTGTCCATATAAATCTCACCGCGTATCTCAATTAAATCCGGAATGTCTTTACCCCTTAAACCTAAGGGTATGGCACGAATGGTTTTTATATTCTCAGTAACATCCTCGCCAGTTTCGCCATCACCTCTAGTTGCACCAATAGATAATTTACCCTTTTCATAAGTTATATTGGCGCTTACTCCATCTATCTTAAGCTCTACCACATATTCAACTTTTTCGCCCGAAGTTAATCCCTTATGCACGCGCTCATCCCAATCTTTTAATTCTTCAAAAGAATAAGTATTATCTAAAGAAAGCATCTTTTGTTTATGTTTAACCGTCTTAAATCCCTCTAATATGCCACCGCTTAGCCTTACTGTAGGAGAATCTTTAGTTTTAAATTCTGGATATTTGCCTTCCAGTTCTTTGAGTTTGTTCATCAGATTATCATATTCTTTATCGGAAATCTTGGGCTGACTTAATACATAATAACGGTAATCGTGCTCTCTAATCTTTTCTCTTAAGCTTTCTATTTTTTTCTTAATCTCAAGCGACGACATCTTACCTACCTAAAAAAAGTCTATGACCCAAAAATTCTGGCAAGCCTGCATCTATAATTTTTTTCTTCGCAGTCCCAATATCATAATCTATTCTTTCAATCTGAACCTCTTTTTTCTCGGTATCATATATACAATATACTGCAGCAGGATTACCGTCCCGGGGCTGTCCCACACTGCCTACATTTATAATGTATTTATTCCCAGCAACAATTTCAAGATAATTATCTTCTCGGTAAAGTATACGATCGTCTTTATCTTTAGTAAAGATCCCAGCAACATGGGTATGTCCAATAAAACAAACATTAGTCTCTAACAATCTAAAAGTCTCCTCAGCACTACAGCCATCGGTCATGTAGTTAAAATCCTGCGGATTATTTAAAGTGCCATGTACTAAAGTTAGAGCTTCGTTCTTATAGGTTAGTTTTAGGGACTCAAGGAAAGATTTGCTTTTATCATCCAGATTACGCTTTGTCCAAAATATTGCCTCACGCGCCATAGGATTAAAATAGTCAATTGAAAATAAATTCACTGCTGCCCAATCATGATTTCCTGCAATTGCTACTATGGCAAGCGACTCTATTTTTTCAATACACTCCACAGGGTTTGCCGCGTATCCTACAACATCACCCAAACAGAGGTATTGATCTATGGATTCATTTTTATAGGCATCTAAAACTTTTTCTAGTGCCTCTAAATTAGAATGGATATCTGCAAAAATTCCATAACGCATCAGAATTCTATCCCAAAATCACTGAACTCACCGTTTGCTTGCCGCCACTCTACATCTATGTCGCTAATATACCGAGAAAAATATTGGCTTATTTTACTTAAAAATTCTTTCAAAACCTCTTCTTCAGCTTCTGCCACAACCTCAACTCCGCTATTATGTAAATTCTTCACCCAACCAGTAATACCTAAGCCTTGAGCAATATCTTCAGTTGTAAAGCGAAAACCAACCCCTTGCACCCTGCCTGTATAATAGACATGAATCTGCTTTTTCATAATTACAATCGGGAAGGGCGGATTTGAACCGCCGACCTCTTGGTCCCGAACCAAGCGCTCTAAACCAAACTGAGCCACTTCCCGCTATTCTTCCAACAATTCCCTAAATCTTAATGCATTTTTTACCGCATATCCATAAGTATCATTATTAAAAAATGCAAAAATATCTTTGTTTATAAAACCTTTTGCAAAATTTACCCATTCTTTTAGTTCTTTATCCGAATAATTGGAACTATAAAGCGATTCTCCTCCGTGGAATCTAAAATAAAGAAAATCTGCAGTTACTTCTTTTACGCAGGGGAAACGATCGGAATGCGCGATACATAAACAGGCATTATATTTTTTAAGCAATGCGTAAGTTTCTTTATCAAACCAGCTTATGTTTCGGAATTCAAATACCTGACGAATCTTTGAATTTTGGAGTAACTTAAGAAATAACTCCAGCTTTTTTAAATTCTTTTTGAAACTGGGTGCCAATTGCCATAAAATCGCTGCTAACTTTTCTTTAAGTTCTGTAACGTTATCCATAAATAAAACCAAGGGGTCTTTGATTGCTCTTAGTTTCTTTATATGTGTGATAAACCTTGAGCCCTTGGCAATAAAAGAGAAATCTTGGGGTGTTTTTTTGTGCCAGTTCTGGAAGGTTTGCTTTTGCACTAAACGATAAAAGGTAACGTTTAATTCCACGCAATTAAATGATCCCGTATAATACTCCAGCCACTTGCTTTGACTTAAACCTTTCGGATAAAATATTCCTTCTGCCCAATGCGGATAATTCCAGCCGCTGGTACCAATGAACAATCTTGACATAACGTAATAGTATAACAGAATTTTAATATCTGCGCAATGATTTGATACTTAAAATTATAGTTTTTTGGCGAGGATATCGAATTCGATATTGACTTTATCTGAAGGGCCCTTAAAACCAAGGGTGGTGTTTTTCAGGGTATGAGGAATGATATAAACAGTAAAGGTATTGGCTCTTTTATCAACCAAAGTTAAGCTTATGCCATCAACAGCAATAGAACCTCGAGGAATACAATATTTAATAAATTCTGTTGGGACAGCTATTTCAAAACATAAATTATTATTTATATAACTTTTTTTACGTATAATGCCTATACAATCTACATGCCCGCTAACAAAGTGACCAGATAGCCTATCTCCTATTTTTAAACTTCTCTCCAGATTTACTTTATCCGCAACTCTTAAGGCACCTAAATTGGTAATCTTTAAAGTCTCGGGCATTGCTTCAAAAGTCAGGGATGGGGTATCTTTTTTTATTACTGTCAGGCAGGCACCATTTACCGAAATACTATCACCTATCTTTATATCCTCTAATATATTTTTTGCCTTAATTTCTATGCGGGTTACATTGCCGTATTTGGAAATGTTTTTTACTTCGCCTAATTCTTCAACTGTTCCGCTGAACATAGCCTTCTAATAAGAAATCTTCTCCTATACGTTTTAATCTGACTTTTTTTAACTTAATTGATTTGTCTACTTGCGCTATGCCTTGTCCCATCACCGAACTAATCGCCTCTTTACCACCTATGATCTTGGGGCTGATAAAAAATAATATCTTATCTACGAGCCCTTCATCAAATAGAGAACCTATTAATGTTCCTCCACCTTCAACTAAAATATTTGAAATCTTTAGTTGTGCTAATTTTTTCATCATATCTTTTAGGTTAATTTGACCTGCCTTTTCTTTCACTTCTAAAATTGTGGCTTTTTTGGCTAATATTTTTCTGTTCTCTGTTTCTTGTCCAGGTCTTGCAAGTAAAGTAGCGATTACTACCTGACTATTTAGAGAGAATATATTAGCATCCTGAGGTGTACTTAATTGACTATCTACGACAATCTTTATAGGTTGCTTTTTAGAGAACCAGGCATCCAGCCTTGGATTATCTCTTAATATTGTATTTACTCCTACCATAATTGCATCATAACCTTGACGTAACCGATGGGCAAAAGCACGCGATTTATCAGAAGTAATCCATTTTGAATTACCTGTTCTGGTTGCAATCTTACCATCTAGGGATTGTGCTACTTTAACTGTTACAAAAGGTATTCTTTTTGTAATATATTTAATAAAAGACTCATTAATTTTTCTTAACTTATCTTCCCAAAACCCTATCTTAACCTTTATCTTATGCTGCTTAAGTATGTTGATGCCTCTCCCGTTATTCAGCGGATTAGGGTCAATCATACCTACAATAACTTCTTTTATGCCGCTTTTTATTATTCTATCCACACAAGGTGGAGTCCTGCCAAAATGAGTACAGGGCTCAAGAGTGACATAAAGGCTGGCACCTTTTGATTTTTCTCCTGCCTCATCTAAAGCAACGACTTCTGCATGGGCTAAACCTGCCTTCTCATGGTAACCTTTACCTACGATTCTGCCATTTCTCACCACTAAGGCTCCTACCATAGGATTAGGCGAAGTTCTATTTTTTGCTTTTAAGGCCAACTTAATGGCTAAATCCATAAAATATTTGTGGTCTTTTCTCATAGCAATTTAGCTTTGGCTTCCTTTAGCTTCTCTACAAATTCATAAGGTATTTTGATGGAACCTATTTTAACCTCTGGCTTAGCATTACCGTGACAATCTGAACCGCCAGTTATTAATAGATTATATTTTTTGGCAAGCCCCAGATATAAATTTATCATTGATTGCGTATGTTCGGGGTAATATACTTCTAAGCCCATAATGCCATAATCTATAAATTTAGGTATTAACTCATCATTATTAATACTGTAGGGATGTGCAAGAACTGATATGCCACCTGCATTTTTAATTAATCTGGTGGCTTGCTCTGGTGAAAATCTAAAACCTAAGACATAGGCTGGACTTTTATCACCAATATATTTCTGAAAGGCCTCAAAAATAGAACCTACCAAACCCGCTTTAAGCATTGCCCTGGCAATATGTAACCTTCCTACAGTGCCTTGTTTAACGAAATCAAATACAATTTCTGGCTCCAAGTCAATACCTACTTTCTTTAATTTATCTAATATCTTATATACGCGCTCAATACGATTTTTCTTTAGAGTCTCTGTTCTGGCTATCAATTCCTTATTTTTATAATCAACTAAATAGCCTAAGATATGGATCTCTAATCCTTGGTACTCAACAGTAAGTTCTACTCCGGGTAAAATCTCTATATCTGTTTGCTTAGCAATTTCTAAGGTGGGCTGTATACCTTCTATAGTGTCATGATCCACCACCGCAATTGTAGAAAGACCAGCTTTTAAGCTTTGCAAAATAAGCTCTTGGGGTGTGTATGTACCATCGGAAAAAACCGTATGCAAATGTAGATCTGCAAATTTCACCCCGTTCTCCCTTGTCCCATTTGTATATTCTGTATTATTAGGAAGGGCGGGGCTCATTTATTTTTCTCTTGTTTTATCTTATCAGATATGGCATTAACAAACTTACCTGCTTCTGGACCAGAGTATTTCTTGGCAAGTTCTACTGCCTCATTTATGGATACTTTAGGGGGAATGTCGTCACGAAACATGAGTTCAAAACAACTCATGCGCAATATATTTCTATCCACAACCGCCATACGCCTAAGTTGCCAATTAGTGGCATATTGACTTATTTTCTTATCAATTGTCTCTAGATTATCAGCTACCCCTTTAACAAGCTCAGTAGTAAAATTTTTTACCTCTTCATCAATATGCTCCTGGCTAAGCGCCTGCCAAAAGTTATTTAGACAGATGTCATAATTGTCACCTGTGATATCCATCTGATAGAGAATTTGTAAAGCAAATTCTCTAGCACGCGTACGTTTTCTCATTTTAAATGAGTCCCGACGTAACATCGGGACGAATTTATTTTATTTGTGAAAATAGATTTGCCATTTCAATAGCAGAGAGTGCAGCATCTCTACCTTTATTGCCGTCTTTTGTTCCTGCGCGCTCAATAGCCTGTTCTATTGTATCAGCAGTAATAATACCAAAGATTACTGGTAAACCTGTATCCAAAGAGACCTTGGCTATTCCTTTAGCTACTTCTGAAGCAATATAATCAAAATGTGGAGTTGCACCCCGAATAACCGTACCTAAACAAATTATCGCATCATAAGATTTTGACTTAGCTATTTTTTGGGCAACCGGCGGAATTTCAAATGCACCTGGGACCCAGCTAACTACTAGGTCTTTCTCTTCAGCACCGTGCCTTACCAATGTATCTGTGCAGCCAGAAATCAACTCCTTGGTAATAAAATCGTTAAAACGTGAAGCAACAATTGCGAATTTCTTACCTTTGGCAATGAGATTTCCTTCAATTGTTTTTGCCATTTCTTCTCCTCCTTTTAATGAGCACATAACTTATGGAGCAGCTATTTAATACGCTACCGACATAAGTTATTTGTGCGAATTAACCCCGACAGCTGCAAGTAGATTTCGCAGAAATCTACGCAGCGTTTAGCTGACGGGGTCAACTTTACTTCTTATGGTATGTCTCTTATATCTTAATCTGATGCCCGAGTTTCTCTTTCTTTGTTTTAAGATATCTATAATTTAAGGGGTTAGGTTCGATTTCTAAAGGTAGACGCTCTACAACCTTTAAACCATAACCCTCTAAGCCGACAATTTTACGTGGATTGTTCGTGAGGAGCCGAATGTACCTGATACCTAAATCTACCAATATCTGTGCTCCGATTCCGTAATCCCTTAAGTCAGGCTTATGGCCCAAGGCCTCATTTGCTTCAACAGTATCTAAGCCTTTATCCTGTAGGCTATAAGCCCGGATTTTATCCACCAGGCCTATACCGCGACCCTCCTGATTCATATAAAGGATTATGCCTTTTCCTTCTTTCTCAATAATCTGCATTGCTTTTTTTAGTTGTCGACCGCAATCGCAGCGCAAAGACCCAAATACCTCTCCGGTAAGACATTCGGAATGAACGCGCACAAGCACCTCTCTATTATCCAGCTCACCCATAATAAGCACAAGGTGAATTTTGTCATTGGTTAAATCTCTATAAAGGATAAGTCTGTATTTACCAAAATCTGTGGGGAGAAATGTCTCTGATATTCTCTCAATTAATTTTTCCGTCTGCCTGCGATATTCAATGAGACTGGCAATAGAACAAATTTTTAAATTATGCTGTTTTACAAAATCTAAAAGTTGCGGCATCCGAGCCATTGTGCCATCATCATTCATAATTTCACAGATTACGCCTGCAGGATAAAGTCCGGCTAACTTCATTAAATCTATAGTTGCTTCAGTATGGCCTGCCCTGACTAAAACACCGCCCTTACATGACTTTAAAGGAAAAATATGGCCTGGCCGAATCAAATCTTCGGATTTAGTTTGCGGATTTATAAGAACTTCTATTGTTTTGGCTCGGTCATATGCAGATATGCCGGTAGTTATGCCATAAGCTGCATCTACAGAAATCATCCAGGCAGTTTTAAAAGGATCCTCTTTATTATACGGCAGGCGCTCCTTTAACATCGGCTCTAAATCTAACTGCTTTAACTTCTCTTTTTCCATAGGCACACAGATGAGCCCCCGGCCGTTCTTCGCCATAAAATTGATATCTTCTGGTTTTACAAAGGATGCAGCCATAATGAGATCGCCTTCGTTCTCGCGGTCTTCATCATCAACCACAATAACCATCTTACCTTTTTTTAAATCCTCTGATATTTCTGGTATGGAATTGAACATATGCGCTCCCCAAAAACAACAAACCCGAAGATGGTCTTCGGGCAAGAAAAACTAATCTTCTCCCCTCTGGACTTTAGCCATCGGCTCTGGAATTTTACCAGATCTCCCCGCCAAAGTTCTGTGGCGGGGTCGCGGGCTTAACCGCCGGTCAGGAATTTCACCTTGCCCCGAAGATTAATTAAAAGTTAGTATAGCATAAAATCTTATCTTGTCAATATAATAAAAACAATTATAATATAGAAATGATGGAACGCATTGTAAATCAAGTACATAAACTCCTGATAAAAAATAAAAAAACTGTTGCCGTAGCTGAATCCTGCACTGGGGGGCTGCTTTCTAATTTTCTTACCCGGCTCTCCGGCAGTTCAAAATATTTTATCTTGGGTGTAGCGGCTTATAGTAATAAAGCAAAGGAAATCATCCTTAAAATCCCTCATTCTCTAATTGTTAAAAAAGGCGCGGTTTCCCCAGAAGTAGCCATAAAAATGGCAGAAGGGATAAGAAAAATAGCCAAAAGTGATTTTGGCATTGGTGTAACCGGCATTGCCGGTCCTGCTGGCGCAACTGCCCACAAACCTGTCGGCACAGTTTTTATCGCTATAGACAGCAGAGAGAAAAATATCTGTAAAAAATATCATTTTAAAGGAAAGCGGCCGGCTATCCGCAAAAAAGCAGCCTTGAAAAGTTTAGAATTATTAAGGATAATTATCTAATTTTTTAGCGGGTGGCTTGGGTGTTTTCGAGCCGCGTGATGCGGCGAGAAAATACCCAAGACAGGACCCGCTAAAATTAATTCCATGAGAACATTTATTGCCATTGACTTACCAAAAGAAATTAAAGACTCATTAGCCAGCCTCAAAGAGCAATTAATGGCCTCTGGTGCAGATGTAAAATGGGTTGAGCCGCAAAATATACATTTGACCTTAAAATTCCTCGGTGAGGTGGATGAGAAAAGGTTAGAAAAGATTATCAATATTTTAGAAGAAGCTGCAAAAAATAAAAACTCTTTTTCTCTAAGTATCTCTTCTCTCGGCGCTTTTCCAAAGCTCGATTATCCCAGAGTAATCTGGTTGGGAATTGATGAAGGGGATAAAGAAAGCAAAGAAATAGCTAAAGAGTTGGAGGAAAAAATTGCTAAGATAGGTATTCCTAAAGAAGACAGGCCGTTTTCTTCTCACATTACTATCGGTAGGACAAAATCAACTTTAAACAGAGAAAAACTTGTTCAGAATTTAAAAACTCTGGCAGGCAATTTTGGAAAGAGAAATTTGGCTTGCCGTGTTACGAAGATTATCCTCTTTAAAAGCACCCTCACCCCCAAAGGCCCCATTTATGAAGCCTTAAAAGAGGCTAGCTTTAAAACTATCTGAAGAATAATATTTGTATATAAGCCGGCAACAAGATCATCAGCCATTATTCCTAAGCTTCCCTTAAGTCTCTGAAGCCTATCTAAAGGGAATGGTTTAAGGGCATCAAGGATGCGAAATAATATAAATGCCAAAACTACTATTTTTATATCATAAGGTAAAAAGATAAGGCTTAAGAGCATACCGCAGACTTCATCTATGACGATGCATCTTGCATCTTTTTTATTTAGTATCCTCTCTGCAGGTCCTGAAACTAAAAATCCTAAGATTATTAAAATACAGCTAAATATAGTATAAATAGGAATGCTATCTTTGAGCAAATAATATAAAAATACTCCTGCTATACTACCAAAAGTTCCCGGAATAAATGGTAGATATCCGATATAAAAAAATGTACTTATAATTTTAATAATAGTTTTGCGAATATTCACCCCGCCCTTCTTTCCCTATAGATAAATACCCCACCCTTACTTATGTTATTAGATTTTATCTTTTTAAGAAGGGCGGGGTTCATGAGAAATTACTAGAATTTAGCGATTATTTTGCGGTTTTCCCAAAGGTAGGATAGGCCGGAGTAAAGGGTAAGCCCGACAGTAATTAACATAAGAATATATATGCCTTGCCGAAAGAGTTTTTCTCCGTTTGGATCCCAGGTAAAGTATGTCAATTTCACTTCTTTTAATACAATAAATCCCAATATAGAAAATATAACTAACATCTGTGATAAGGTTTTGTGTTTTCCTGCGCGGGTTGCTGATAATACTTTTCCTTTATTAAGTGCAAACAAGCGCAAAGATGTAATTAGAATCTCTCTGGATACTATAATCACAAACATCCAGGCCTCAATAAGCTGCATCTGCACAAATGCAGCAAAGGCTGCTAAAATCAAAATTTTATCTGCAATCGGATCCATAAGCCTGCCAAAATCTGTTACGATATTTTTCTTATGCGCAATCATTCCATCAAAAAAATCTGACAAAGCGGCAAAGATAAAAATGGCTAAGCTTAAAGCCTTTGCCCAGAGACCGTGGCAGAATAAAAAGAACATAAAGACAAAAGTAAGCAGAATCCTCAGTATTGTTACTTTATTGGCAATATTCATCCCTAAGCCTCTCCTGTTAAATCGTATTCTAAAGTATCAGTGATTTTTACTTTTACAAAATCACCCGGCTTAAGCATTCTTTTAGAATTGACATAAACCAATCCATCCACCTCAGGTGCATCATATTGACTGCGACCCAGATAATAATCTTTTTCTTTCTCATCAATTAAAACATCTATAATCTTGCCAAAAAAACTTTTATTAATCTGTTGAGAAATATTTTTTTGGCAAGACATAATCATATTGAAACGCTCCATTTTGACTTTTTGTGAAATTTGTTTTTTAAAGCTGTGTGCAGGTGTGCCCTCTTCCCTAGAATAGACAAATGCTCCCAGCCTTTCAAACTTTACCTCTTCTATAAACTTAAGTAATTCTTTAAATTCCTTATCTGTCTCAGAAGGAAATCCTACTATAATTGAAGTCCTTAAGGCAACACCAGGAATAGCCTTTCTTATTTTATCAACCAAGTTTAGGATATCCTTCTTTGTCGTATCTCTCTTCATTAGTTTTAATATACGGTTATTTATATGCTGAATTGGTAAATCAATATATTTACAAATTTTAGAAGAATTGTGAATCAATTCTAATAACTCATCTGTAACACGACTAGGATATAAATAAAGAAGCCTTATCCAGCCGATATGTTTGGCAACTTTGACTAACTTTTTTAAAAGGCCTGCTAACCTTAGGCCTCCATGCAAATCTATGCCATAACCAGTAATATCTTGGCCGATAATATTTACTTCAGATACCCTGTCTCTATCAAATGCCTTTATCTTATGGAGTATATGGCCGATATCAAGGCTGGTGAATTTGCCTTTAATCTTGGGGATGACGCAAAAACTGCAATTATTTATACAGCCTTCGCAAACTTTAAGATAAGCATAATGGGAAGGGGTTAGATGAAAAATACCGTTGGTGTGGTAGGCGGGAAAAGAAATCTTTCCTACAAAGGCATCAACCTCTGGTAATTCTTTTCTTAAAGTATCTTTATAGCGCTCGGGTAAACACCCATAAACTATTATCCTCTTCAGCCTTCCTTCTTTTTTCAATTCTATCAAATCTAATATGGCATCAATAGACTCCTGCTTTGCCTCTTTTATAAAAGCACAGGTATTAACTATCGCCACATCCGCATCTTTAATATCTACAATAGAGTATCCTTTTAAATTAAGTCTACCAAGAACGCTCTCAGAATCTACCAGATTTCTCGGACAACCCAAACTTAATATTCCAATGCTTCGACTAGGTTCACCATTGACCCTGAGCGAAGTCGAAGGGCCAATGGTTCGACTTTCCTCAGTACCAATTTTAGATTTATTTATCATCGCGGTATATTTAGGCCTTCCTTAGTAATCACTATATTCTTTAGTGCCTGGCCCCTTCTTCCTAAGTTTGAGAAAAGTTGGCCATTTACTTCTAACTCTACAACTCCCCCATTACCTAAGGAAAGTTCCATTTTCTCCTTTGCCTGCCAGCTCTCAAATCTTCCTTTCTCTAAGACGCGCTGAAAGACAACTCGACCATCGACTCTAAGAGAAATCCAGCAATTCTCTCTTGTCCTGATACCCAATCGTATTACAGATACCGTTTCTTTCCGAGCAATGGCTCTCTGTAAGTCTTTGGGTTTTTGTGCAACTTTGGCAGGTGCCTGCCTCTTTGATACCTGTTGTTTTTTAGAAATAAACTTACCCAAATTAAATAATCCGAGCCAGACAAATATAATTACTAAAATAAATACAAAGGTCTTTTTGATTTTTTTACTTAACCCGAATGAATTTAACCTTAAAGAAGCAGACTTAAGTATTGAAATAGGTTCTCTTAATTTGGTCGGTACCTCTTCTTTTGTTATCATCTGGGTAATTTCCTGCGTTTCTTTATAATCCGGTATATAGTCTTTAGGTTCAATACCTAAAAATTTACAATAGATTTTTAAAAAGCCCTTAAGATATACTGGATTAAGATTGGTCAGGCCATCTCCTTCTATGGCCTTGAGAACATTTAAATGAATCTTAGTCTTCTTCTGCACCTCTTCCAGCGTTAGCCCTTTTTCAAGGCGTATTTTTTTAAGTCTTACGCCGGCTGATTCTGTATTCACTCTACCCGCTCCTCTACTCTATCTTCCTTAAAGCCACGCTTCCCTATCTACTAATATTTTACGCGGCTTGCTCCCTTCAAATGAACCAATCAGGCCCTCTTGTTCCATCATATCAATAATGCGGGCAGCGCGCGTATAACCTAAACGCATGCGTCTTTGTAGTATCGATACTGATGCTTGGTTACTTTCCATAATTACTCTTACTGCCTGATCATAAAGCTCATCCTTTTCTCCATTGGTTAATATAGTTTTCTGCCGATCTTTTGTAATCTCTTCATCATAGATGGGTTCTGTCTGCTCCCTGATAAAACTTACTACTTTCTCAATCTCTTTATCACTTATCAATGAGCCCTGAATGCGTATCAACTTTGATTCTCCTGGCCGCAAAAATAGCATATCACCTTTTCCTAAAAGCTTATCTGCACCATTCATATCCAATACTGTACGTGAGTCTACTTTGGAGGCAACTTTAAAAGAGATACGCGCAGGTAAATTTGCCTTAATTACTCCTGTAATAACATTTACCGATGGCCTTTGCGTAGCCAAGATTAGATGTATACCTACAGCACGCGAAAGTTGTGCCAGACGCTGAATTGCATTTTCAATCTGGTCACGCGCGACATTCATCAGATCTGCGAGTTCATCAATAATGACAATAATATAGGGGATCTTTTCCTGTTTCTCATTGTATGCCTCAATATTCCTTACACCTGCTTTAGCAAAAAGCTGGTATCGCTCTTCCATCTCATTTACTACCCAATTAAGTGCAGTATAAGCCTTCTTGGCATCGGTAACTACAGGGCATAAAAGGTGCGCAAGGCCATTAAAGGGCATTAGTTCTACCATTTTCGGATCAATCATTAGAAATTTTAACTCCACGGGTGTGGATTTAAAGAGCAAAGATAAAATCAGGGAATTAACGCAGACTGTCTTGCCTGAGCCAGTTGTGCCAGCAATTAAAAGATGCGGCATCTCATCTAAATCTGCAACAATGGATTGACCTGCAATATCCTTACCTAAGGCCAGGGTTAATTTTGATTCTGCTTCCTGAAATTCTTTTGTGGCAAGCACTTCCTTAAGATAGACAAAACTACTTTGTATATTAGGAACTTCTACACCCACTCTACCTTTACCGGGAATAGGAGCAATAATTCTTACTGACTGCGCCTTCATTGTCAAAGCAATATCATCACTTAAAGCCACAATGCGATTCAGTTTTACGCCCGGCGCAGGCTCAAGTTCATAACGGGTAATTACTGGTCCACGCTCAATATCAGTCACTTTAGCTTGAATAGCAAAATCTTCCAGTGTATCCTCCAAAATCCGCGCATTTGCTTCTAAATCTTCCTTGATTTGTCGAGCTTCAAGTGGTGGCGGAGAATCTAATAAATCTAAAGCAGGTAGATGGTAATCTCCTATTTTTATTTCTTGAGGTTTTGCTTTGACTTCTAAAACAGATGGCTTTGTTTTTATCTGAATCTTGGGTTTTATAACAGGTTGCGCAGATACTATTTTTTCGTCAATTCTAGGTTTTTCAGAAATGGAGGGCTTAACCCTAATTGCAAAAGGCTTTTCTCTCCTCCTAAATATAAAAATAGGGCTTAAGAAAGATTTGGTTGTGCTTAGCAAATTTATGAATAAAGAGGATATCAAAATTTCAGTAACTAATGCCAGTGATAAAATGATGAATGTAATAAAAATTATGAACCCGCCTAAGCGTTTAAAATATGCCGTAATAAAGTTAGATATCGCGGCGCCTAAAAAACCTGAGTAGAAGAACTTGGCAGCTTGGTTTTTTAAATTAAACATACCAATAAGGGAACTTAAAGATAATAACAAGATTAAAACACCTAAGATGCGCGGTATGCTTAAATAGGGCATCTTTTGTCGGAAAAACTTTATACCTAACATGATAATAAACAGCGGTATGATAAAACTGGTTAGCCTGCCGAATAAAAACACAATTATTCCTCCCAGGTACGCACCAAAGATACCTAGAAGATTATTGGGTGGGATATTTGGATGAGAGGTATAGATAGATAGGTCAAGGTGGTCAAACCTTATCAGGCTGGCTAAAATCATAAGGCCGATGGCCACGAGGATTACACCACGAATTTCATTTAATCTTCTTTCTCTCACTTGAGTTATTTGACCTGCCCTGTTTATGAGGCTATATATAACTAGGAATCCTGATTTTCTGGCGGGACTTGTTTCTTGCTCAGGTTAATCCTGCCTAATTCGTCTATGCCGATGACCTTTACTTTTATCTCGTCTCCTATCTTGACTTCCTCTTCTACGTTCTTGACAAAGCGATCTGCCAACTCTGAAACATGTACTAGGCCTTCTTTACCCGGAGCAATCTCACAGAAAGCGCCAAAGGCTACAATGCGTTTTACCTTACCTATATATATACGGCCTACCACAGCATCTTCAGCTATAGCCTTAATCATCTGAATCGCTTCTTGGGATTTAGCGGCATCGGTTGAGCCTACCAGGACATTCCCATCCTCCTGAATATCAATACTGGCGCCTGTCTGAGCGATAATCTTTTTTATGGTTTTTCCGCCTGGGCCAATAAGTTCTCCTATTTTTTCCGGATTCACTTTAACTATCTCTATACGAGGCGCATAATTAGATAACTCTTGGCGCGGCTGGGCCAATGCCTCCTCCATTTTCTCTAAAACAAAAAATCTTGCTTCTTTTGCTTGCTGTAAACACGTATGTAATAAACCTAGGTCAATCCCATCGATCTTTAAATCCAACTGCACAGCAGTAATCCCGGATTTGGTACCTGCAACTTTAAAATCCATATCCCCGAAGTGATCCTCAAGGCCAGTTATATCCGTTAATATCACCGCCTTCTCGCCTTCCTTAATCAAACCCAAAGCAATGCCGCCCACAGCATCTTTTATCGGAACACCGGCATCCATCAGCGAGAGAGTTGCAGCGCAAACTGTGGCCATGCTAGATGAGCCATTGGATTCTAAAATCTCAGAAACCACCCGGATGGTATAAGGAAATTTTTCTTTGGCAGGCATTACTGCCAGAAGCGCTCTCTCTGCCAAGGCTCCATGGCCTATTTCCCGACGGCCCGGCCCGCGCACAGGGGCAGTCTCGCCTACGCTAAAAGGCGGAAAGCTGTAATGCAACATAAAGGATTTATATTTTTCTCCTTCTAGCGCTTCAATAAGCTGTTCATCCTCACCTGTGCCCAGAGTGGTAACTGCTAAACTCTGTGTCTGGCCACGAGTGAATAGGCTTGAGCCATGGGTTCGAGGTAATACAGAGACTTCTGCCTTTATAGGCCGTATGTCTTTGAATTCTCGCCCATCTATGCGAATATTTTCCTTTAATATTTTCTTTCTTACCTGCCACCTTTCAACTTCCTGTAAACCCATTTTGATATCACAGGCAGAGTAGCCTTCGGCTGTAAGTTTTGTCTCTAATTCTTTGGATAATAGATTTACTTCCTCTTCGCGTTCTTCTTTTTTACTTAATTTATAGACTTCTTTTAATCTATCTTGAGATAACTCTTCTATTCTTTTTTGTAATACGGGATCTATTTTTTTAAATTCTATATTCACCTTTGGTCTTGCGAACTTTTGCCTAAATTCCTCCTGCAAGTTGATTATACACTGAAGGCTATCGAAGCCAAATTTTACTGCTTCTAAATAAACCTCCTCTGATATCTCTTTTGCCTTTGCTTCCAGCATTACCACGCCTTTATTATTTACTACCACCACTACATCCAAATCCGAATCCTCTAATTCTGTATATGTGGGATTAAGAATAAATTCATTATTAATATGGCTTTGGCTATTGGAAGCCAAACCACGGCCTTCTGGCCTGTGGCCAACGCGGCAACAAGCTAATGGTCCATTAAAAGGGATATCAGATATGGATAACGCTACGGATGCCCCAATAACGGAGAGGATATCAGGATCATTCTCTCCGTCACTGGATAAAACAATGGCCATGACCTGGATTTCATTTAAGAACCCTTTAGGAAAAAGAGGCCGGATAGGACGGTCAATAAGCCTGGCGGTAAGAACTTCACTCTCGGAAGGCCTGCCCTCTCTTTTAAAGAATCCTCCGGGAATCCTTCCTGCCGCATAAGTTTTCTCCTGGTATTCTACGGTCAAGGGAAAAAAATCCTGGCCCTCTTTGATTTCACGAGACATACAAGCCGTAACCAAGACTACGGTTCCGCCATAAGTAACGGTAACCGAGCCATTAGCCTGCTTAGCAATCTTGCCAGTCTCCAGGACTAAATCGTTTCTACCAAATTTAACTTTTAAGATTTCAGTATTCATATAAACCTTCTTAAAAATAAAGCCGGGATTTATTTTCTCAAGCTAAGCTTCCCTAGGATCTCTTCGTATTTTTTGATGTCTTTTGTCTTGAGATAATTGAGGAGTCTGCGGCGCCTGCCAACCATTAAAAGCAGCCCGCGGCGAGAATGAAAATCTTTCTTATGCTGCTTAAAATGTTCTCCTAAAGTATTTATCCTCTCAGTTAAAAGCGCAATTTGGACTTCTGCTGAACCCGTATCCCTGGCATGAACCTTAAACTCATCGATAATTTTTGTTTTATTTTCTAAAACCTTAGTCAATCTTCTACACCTCCTTCACTTCAAATATTATATGTTATTTTCTAATACAAGTCAATAAATTCATTCTGTTTTATCCGACTATTAAAATTTTACGGGGGGGGTGCTTGGGGATGTTTATTTATAATAGTCAATACCTCGCAAAATAAACTGTTCATCCATTCTTTTCGGCGAGAAAAACTTGCGGACAAAGGATTTGGCTTTCTCTATATCAAATTCCTTGCAGCAATAAATATCAATGGAAATAAAATTTTTGGGGGTCAAAGTGTGGATAACAATAGAACTCTCAACTAACGGCGCCCAACCAGAAAGGCCGGCCTTATCTGGGAAACGCGTAGCATCAGTAAAAAAGATATTTGGCGGTGCTTGTTTCTCCATACCTAGATACCCTACAATTTCATCTAGAAATTTATAACAAAGAGCTAAATCATCGCAAGCGCCGCTCTTACAATCGTAGAGGTCCAATAGAAGTTCATAACCAAAAGCCGTGCAACTCTTATTTTCCTGCACAGCTTTTTCTCTTTCGGAAATCTCTAACTTACAGCCTTGACTACGCTGCATAGTATTATTATACACAAATTATCAAAAAAGCAAATATTTTTTTACATTTAACCCCCATCGCACCGCGTAGGTGGGAATGGGTAATTCATCTAATTATTACAAACGGACAGATCTGGTTATAGGCGCAATAGGTGCAGGCCATATATGCGGGTTTGGCGGGAAAGTTTTGTTTGCGGATACCTGCGGAAACTTCTTTAATCTTTTCCTTTATTTCTTCTAAATCGCCCTCTTCTATTTCTGCACGGCCGATAATTCCGGATTCCAGAAAATATAATTCTACATACTTAGGCAAGGCGCCAAAAATATTTTTATAGGCCAAGGAATAAAGTTTCAGTTGCATACTTTCTCTTACCCGCTTATCCGCATCTTTTTTGGTTTTAATCTCTGAGGTTTTAAAATCCATAATTACTGCGCCCTCTTGGTCTTGGTCCACGCGGTCAAAACGACCGTTAATTTTGTTATTCTCAAGCACAAAGGAGAATTCCTTCTCAATGTATAAAGGCTTAGCATCGCATTTCTGGTCTTCATCAAAGAATTTAATTAATGCCTCCTGGCCTATGCGGAAGCGCTCCTGTTGATGTTTTTCATCCAGAAAACCCTGCGGGTCAAAATTCTCTTTAAAGGCGTTCAATAAATCTGCGCGCTCCATTTTTTTGCCTGCCATCTTAAGTTTAAAATATTTACTTACCGCTTCATGCATTGCCCGGCCATAAATAACTGTGTGGTGCTCCATAATCGGCACACGCAAGATATTTACATATTTATACTTTAAAGGACAGGTCAAATAATCATCCATATGATAATAACTCAAATTAAGGAGTTTATCTTCGGCAAGCGCTACGGGTTCTTTTCTTGGAGATTCTTTTTTAGGCGCAAAGCGCTCAATTGCCTCTAAGGCGCTGGATTTCTTTTTCTCTATTTCAGTTACCTCTAAACCTTTTGCCTCTGGAATAAATCGGCTGATGCGCCGCATACGCGCTCCGCCGTAATCATCGGCATTAGTAAAATATAGTTCCTCCTTTGCCCTGGTCATTCCGACATAAAAAAGCCTGCGCTCCTCCTGAATATGGAAATCTCCGGTAGGTATTATTTCTTTTATTAATGCGTCTGGCAGTTCAATAGGCTGGCTGCGGTGCGGCCAGGGAAAACGGCCCTGCACTAAACTGACCAGAAAAACTACCCTGAATTCTAATCCCTTGGCCTTATGGATAGTCAGCACATTTACCGCGTCACTATCTAAGTCTGCCTCTACTGTGGGAGGGTCATCACCGGCTTCAATTAAAAGATTTAAATAATTTACAAAATAAATCACGCGGTCTTCTTTAGCTAACAATTCAAAATCTCTGACGTGATTAAAAAATTTAGCCAGATTTTGAATCCTGGTTTCATTTTCTAAGTTAGGATTCTGCGCAAGTTTTTTCAGGTATCCCGTCTCAGTCAGGAAACTGTAAAGCAACCTTCCCGTAGTTTGCTGGCGAGAGATTTTCAGGAATTTTTCCAGGTCCAGCAGGATATTTTTTATTTTTTCTCTTGTCTTCTCCTTGACATCCTCCAGTTCCCCTATCTTATCCAGGTCCCGGAATACTAAATACAGAGATTTGTTTCTGCGTTTGGCATAATGCGAACATAAGCCCAAATCGGAAAGTTCTAAAGAATAAACCGCTGAACTCACCAGATAATATAAACTTAAAGAATCGGAGGGATTAGCCACTACCCGTAAGAAATTAATGCATAATCTTACCTCCTCTCTGGCATATAAACCTTGATTACCGCTGAATTGCCAGGGAATATCCTGCATATTCAAGGCCTGCAAGAAAGGCCAGGCATCGGAATTAGAACGCACCAGAATGGCAAAATCGTGATAGTTAAATTTACCCGTATCCACTTTTTCTTTAATTATCCCGGCCACGTTATCTGCCTCGGTAGAATTGGTATCAAAGTGTAAGTGGTGGGGAGGAGTCCCTTCTTTAGCCAAAGCTATTAGGCGCTTGTTCACATTTGCTTTTATTTCAAAGCGCTCGGGATTATTATGCTGTATTAACCGATAAGCGGAATCCAGAATTGCCTGCGAGGAACGATAATTTTGAATAAGGCTAATTTTTTTACTCTCACTAAAACTATCCATGAAATTTAATACATTGCTGTAAGCTGCGCCACGCCACCTATAGATGCATTGGTCATCGTCAGCCACAACAGTAATATTTTTCTCTTCGCCTGCTAATAATTTTACAATTTGATACTGGGCAAAATTTGTGTCCTGGAATTCATCCACTAAAATATATTTAAACTGTTCCTGATACCTCTTTAAGATCATTGGATGTTCCCGCATAAGCTGTAAACATAAATAAAACTGGTTGCCAAAATCCAGAAGCCCTTCTTTAGCCAGTAACTCCTGATATTTAGCATAGGCCCCTGCTACCTCCATCTGTTGCCGCGCCTGTTCTTCTAAGGCCTTATCCTGAGGGTTTTCTTTTGACTTTAAAATTAAATCCTGGGCGAACCTGAGATATTCGCCGGGCGAGACATCTTCATCTTTTGCCCGGCTGAATAAAGAAATCAGCGCTTCAATAAAACGCGTAGGGTCAGCTAAGGGCCGAAAATAGGTAAGGTTAAATTCAAAGAGATGCTCGCGGAAAAATACCGCAGCTTCGGCTTGAGTCAAAACTTTAAAATCCGGATTTAGGCCGGCAACCAAGGCATTTTCGCGTAAAATCTTATCGCCGAAGGCATGAAAGGTAGAAATCCAAATATCCGTGTAGCCATAAGGAACAAGGATATCTACACGCTCCTGCATTTGATTGGCTGCTTTATCCGTAAAGGTAAGCGCTAAAATCTCATTCGTCTTGGCTAATCCTTCAGATAAGAGCCAGGCAATCCTGCGGGTAATTACTGTGGTCTTGCCTGTTCCTGCGCCGGCAATAATTAAAAGAGGCCCTTCTTTATGGGCAACTGCCTCTACTTGTTCGTTATTTAATCCCTCTAAGATTTTATTCATAGCCCTTGACCCCGTTAGAAATTATGCTATTATATTATAAATATTTCTAACGGGGTTGACAATATCTAATTTTAAAGTATACTTAATCTTCTGCAAGGAGTGAAAACTATGTTTAAAAAATGTGCTTTGTGTGGAAAGGGAGAACTCTCCGGAAAAGTTATCACCCGAAAAGGCCAATATAAAAGTAAAGGTGGAACGGGTAGTAAAATCGCTCGCTGGTCAAAACGCAAATTCCTGCCTAATCTACAAAAAATGCGTATCTTAATCCATAATCACCCTAAGAACGTCTACGTATGTACAAAATGTATCAAAAAAGGCAACCTTCAAAAAGCCTAAACTCACTTAAAAAATATATCCTTGACCTCTAAAAGAACTGCTGTCTCGTCCCGCCAATTATCCAGTCTAGGAGTATAAACTAAGTCAAAAGTATCTGCATTTAAAAGACTGTTTTTTAAATTACTCATCCCAAATCCTATTGCCTGAAAAGCGATAATTCCATCGGTTACCCAGAATTTTAAGGTTTCTCTGCTCAAAGTCTGCGGCTCTCCTTTTAATTTTAAGTTTCTGGTGTAAAATAAAGGCTCGGGATTTCCTGCGCCAAAAGGCTCTAACATCTCCAATTCCGAGATTATCTGCTCATTTAAATCTCTAAACCCTGCCTCCATATCAATTTCTAAGCTCGGAAGCAGGTCTTCCAAAGACAACCTTTCATTGGCCAAGCGATTAATATTACGCTTAAAATCTTCTATATTATCTTTAGCAATCACTAACCCTGCAGCATGGCTATGGCCTCCAAAGGCATCTAAAAATTCCTTACAGTCAGAAAGCGCCTGAAATAAATGAAAATTCTTTATAGAACGGCAAGACCCTTTACAAGAATCTTCGTTTAATGATATAACTATAGCAGGCCGGCAGAATCTTTCTGCAAGCTTTGAAGCAACTATTCCCAAAACTCCCTGATGCCAGGCCTCTTTGGCAATAACAATAATTTTATGCTCCTTAAAATTTATCTCCTTATTTATTAAATCTTCGGCCTCCTCTAAGATTTTACCTTCTATCTTCTGGCGGGCTCTATTATGCCCCTCTAAAATTTCGGCAAATTTAATTGCTTCTTCAGGGGTCTGGCTCATTAACAAATCCAAAGATGCCTCTGCAGTATCCATTCGGCCGCTGGCATTGATACGCGGGCCGAGTATAAAATTAACATAAGCGCAAGTAAACTTTTTATTTTTTATGCCTGCATTTTCAATTAATGCGCACAAGCCTGCTCTTTTGGTCTGGGAAAGCCTTAATAAACCCTCCTTGGCAATTATGCGATTCTCGCCAGTTAACGGAACGCTATCAGCAATTGTACCTAATGAAACTAAATCTAAATCCTCTAATAACGTTGAACCACTTATTGCCTGACAGAGTTTATAAGCCACGCCCACGCCTGCCAAATCTCTGTATTTGTATCCAGAAGACTTAAGTTTAGGATTTATAATGCAAGAGGCAGGCGGTAATTCTGAAATAGCGCCTGTCTCATGATGGTCAGTAACGATAACCTCTATATGGTTGCGCCTTAATTCTTTTATCTCTTTATGATTGCTTATCCCGCAATCAACAGTAATTAATATTTTTATATTCTTTTGTTTTGCAATCTGGAGGATATTCTTATTTAAGCCATAACCCTCCTTAATTCTATGCGGCAGATAATGTGCCGCATCTATTCCTATTTTTTTAAGCGTCTCTTTAAGTAGGACAAGCGCAGTTATCCCATCCACGTCATAATCGCCGAAAATCATCACCCTTTCTTTATTTTTAGCTGCTTGCTTAATTAAATTCACTGCCTTATGCATATAAGAAAATGAAAAAGGGTCTAAGAGATGCCTTACGCTTACATTTAGGAATCTCTCTGCTTGGGGGAGGCTGGTGATATTACGGTTAACTAATATCTGGGCAAGGATTTTGGAGACACCAAGTTCGCGGCTGAATTTGTCCTGGAGTGGAATATCGGGGATGGCAATATTTAATATCTTATGTTCCGGCATCTATCCTACATTTTCTGGGGCCTTGTTATACCTAATAATTCTAATCCTGTGGCAATGACAATCTTGGTTGCTTCAATAAGTGCCAGGCGCGCCTTTGTCAGTGGCTCAACCTCGCCTAATACGCGGTGCCGGTCATAGAATTTATGAAATTTTTCCGCCAGTCCTTTAAGATAAACAGTTAACATATACGGGTCACAAGTATTTAAACAGATATCTAATATATATGAAAATTGCAGACACTTCTTTATCAGTTCCATTTCTTCTTTTTCTTTTAGCACCGACAAATCCGCATTTTTTTTGATTTTTATGGGGCTGTTCTTTAAAATGCTGCAAATCCTGGCATGGGCGTACTGCACATAATAAACCGGATTCTCCGGTGTCTGCTTTTTGGCAACATCCAAATCAAAATCCAGGTGACTGGAGGTGCGTCGCATGAGAAAGAAGAACCTGGAAGCATCCCTGCCTACTTCATCCAGCACTTCTCTTAAGGTTATATACTGGCCCCTGCGAGTAGACATCTCTATAGATTTTCCGTCCTTAAAAATAGTGGCTAGTTGCACAATGATAATTGATAATGAGTCTTCGGGGTAGCCGCATGCCTGAACAGCTGCCTTGAGCCGCAAGATATAACCGTGATGGTCTGGCCCCCATAAATTTATCAACCAAGTAAATCCGCGCCTGTATTTTTCCTGATGATAGGCAATATCCGGGGCAAGATACGTGTAAGAGCCATCACTTTTTATTACCACCCTATCCTTGTCATCGCCAAACGAAGTCGATTTAAACCAAAACGCACCATCCTTCTCATACAAAAATCCTTTTTCCTTTAAAGAATCTAATGCCTTTTTTATCTCACCGCTCTTCCTTAGCCCCTTCTGACTATACCAGTAATCAAATCTTATCCCAAAATCGCCTAGTTCTTTTTTTATTATCTTTAAGATGTATTTTACAGCAAATCCGCTTAAGTTTTGCGTCCGCCTTCGTTTAAACTTCAACGGACTGTCCTCCAAAGCCTTGGCGAAGGAGGACGCTTTACACTTTATACCTTGCGCTTTTTTTGCTATATCATAAATATAATCCCCTTGGTAATAGTTTTGGGGAAACTCAATCTCTTCACCGTTTAATTCCTTCAATCTTAATTCCACAGATTTACCCAATATATCAATCTGGTTTCCCTCATCATTAAGATAATATTCCCTCTTGACCTTGAACCTTAAGAAATCTAATATATTCGCTAATACATCCCCCACTGCTGCCTGCCGGGCATGGGCAACAGACAGAGGGCCGGTAGGATTTGCGCTTACAAATTCGATTAAAACACGCCTCAGCTTACCCAAATCTTCTTTTAAAGAAGCTTTCCCTTTTGTAATTATATCCTTTAATTGGTCGTAAAAGTATGTGCCATTCAGATAAAAGTTTATAAATCCTGCGCCTTCAACTTTAACTTCTTTTATATAATTTTTTAAAGGGCCTTTCTCTAAATTTTGTTTTATATTATCTGAAATCTCCTTGGCAATCTGAGATGGAGATTTTTTAATTAACTTACTTAACTGAAGAGCGATATTGGTAGAAAGATCGCCAAAGCGCTCATCTGTGGGAATATCTAAATAAAGATTTTCGGCATCTATTTTATCTAAATCCAGACTCTTTAATGAATCTTCTATAATTGATATTAATGACTGGTGGATATTTTTTCTCATCTTAATTAGAGTATTCTTTTGGCAAGCAAAAATAATTGAGAGGAAAATTTCTTTAAGGAAAGATTATTTTTTTGTACCTCTTATAATTCTGATTCTCTTTGCATCAGACCAAAGGCGCTCTAAAGAATAAAACTCTCTCATCGGTTTGTAAAAGATATGCGCCACCACTGAAACATAATCTAATACCACCCAACCAGATTCGTCATTGGGTGAAACCTTCGAGAGAGATTTTATTCTGTCTTTTTCTAATTCTTCCTGTATGGCTTGCGCAAACGCATTTACCTGTCGTAAAGAGTTACCGTTTAGAATAACAAAGTAATCACAGAAGCTAGAAACGCTACGCATATCCAGGATGGTTATGCGTTGAGCTTTTTTTGCTTTAGCAACCGCCGCAATGCGCAGGGCTATTTTTTTTGCTTCTATTATTAATTACCTCCTCAAGGATTGCTATTTCTTTCCCAGAATTTTATACATCCCTGTGCCACAATCAGAACATTTTCCTTTCAAAGCTATTCGGCCGTTTTTCATGGTAACCTTCTGTTCATCCTTCATCTCTTTGCTCTTCTTGCATTTCATGCAGTATCCTTTTTCCGCCATTTCCTTCCTCCTTTTTTTAATGAGCAGTTAACTTATATGTTCGCTTATATTATCATAAGCTTATTTAACTGTCAATTAATTCTTGAAAAAGAACCGCTCCTGGTGTGCCTTTCTTCAATTTCACCCACAATCTCCTCAATCAGGTCCTCTAAGGTTACCAGGCCTTGTGTTTTTCTGTCTTTATCTACGACGACAGCGATTTGAATCTTTTCGGCTTGGAATTTCTTTAAGAGTTCATTAACTCGCATCGTAGGTAAAACATAATAGGCTTCGTGAATCAGGTCCTGTAATAAAAAGAGGCCCTTATCTCTTAATATATAAAGCAGGTCTCTGGCATAAATAATCCCTACAATTCTGTCAATAGTTCCTTCATACACAGGCAACCTCGCATGGCCTTCTTCAACAAAAATGTTTAACACAACATCGGAATTAGAATCTATATTTACCCCTACGATTTTATCTTTTGGCATCATCACGTCTTTTACCAGCGTATCTCCAAATTCAAAAATACGATGTAATAATTTTGTTTCTCCATCGCTTAAAAATCCTTCTTCCTTGCCAATCTCTATCATCATGCGTAATTCCTCTTCAGTTATTAATGGAGACCTTTTGGTTGGTTTTATTCTTAATAACTTTAGAATAAAATTACTTGTTTTTGTAAAGATAAGAATAACGGGATGAAAAATTCGAATAAATAACTCCATAAACGGAGCGGTAAATAATGCGATTTTTTCCGTATGTTTAATGGCTAAGATCTTGGGTGTTATCTCGCACATAATAAGCACAAAAAAGGTAGACGTAAGTGTGGCTATTGCCACTCCCCAATGATAACCGAAAACTTGGACAAATAGGCCGGTCACAATAGCAGATATAGCGATATTCGCAAAATCGTTACCAATCAATATAGCGGCAATGAACTTATCCAGTTTTGTAACTAATCTTTGAATACTCTGGGCGCGCTTAATTCCCTTCGTAATTAAATGGCGTAAGCGTATTTTACTTAGGCCGATAACTGCTGTCTCCGAAGCCGAGAAGAAAAATGAAAAAAGTGCCAAGATAAAGATAAATACTAATGTTAAAGGTAGAGAAAATACGCTATCCATAAGATTTAGTTTTAATTTATGCTTAGTTGATTATAAATTGAGCTCTCCCTATCTTTTAGCGGGCCGATAAGGGCAAGATTTAAGTTTTCTTCTTTAAAGAGATATCTTGCAATTCCTTGAATATCTTCTCTTCTTACTCTATTTACTTCTCTGATTATCTGTTGTAGCGAATAAGTTCTATCCAGAGCAGTTGTGGTTTCTCCTATCCAAAGCATATGATCCAGTGTATCTTCTAATGCTAACATAAGTTGGCCTAAGTAAAATTCTTTAGCCCGCCTAAACTCATCTCTACTAACTAGATTTAGCCTGAGCTTTTTTAGTTCTCTCAAAATCAACTTTATGGCATCAGTTACTTTACGGTTATCAATACCGGCGTGCACAATAAAGGAGCCGGTATCCTGAAAGCGCTTAGCTGCTGTGCCAATTTCATAGGCAAGCCCTCTTTTTTCTCTTAACTCATTGAAGAGGCGGCTAGACATATTTGCGCCTAATATTATATGCAACAGGCCCAATGCATGTTTTAAGGGGTGGTCGCGCTTAAAACTATGAAAGCCTAAAGCCAGATGGGTCTGTTCCGTATCCTTATAAAACACCTTAAGCCGGGGGATATTTTGTTCTTCCTTAGCCCCAAGAAACGTATTTTTATTTTTGGGTTTCAAAGAAGCAAAATGCCTTTTTATAGCCTCTGATAACTTTCTATGGTCTATAAGGCCGGCAACGCTTACAACTATATTTTCCGGAGTATAATATTTCTGCTTAAATAAATTTAATGCCTCTTTTTTTACCTGCCTGACAGAACCTTCTGTGCCTATTATAGGAGCGCCCAAAGGTTGTCCTGGCCATAAAAGCTCATCCAATAATTCATAGACATAACTTTGCGGCTGGTCTTTATACATTTTTATCTCTTCTAAAATCACGGTTTTTTCTTTTTCTATTTCTAAACCGGGCAAAGTGGGATTTACGACCATATCGGATAACACATCTAAGCCTAATTCAAAATAATTAGCGGGTATTTTTAAAAGATAACAGCTGAGCTCTTCAGAAGTAAAACCATTTAAAGAACCGCCCACGCCTTCAATTGATTCTTTGAGCTTACGGCAGGAATATTTTTTGCTGCCCTTAAAAAGGAGGTGTTCCAAAAAATGGGCAATGCCTTTGTTCTGGTTCGATTCATATCTGCCGCCCACATTTATCCAGATACCCAAAGCCACTGACTGCCTCTGTGCCATCCGATGGCTGACAATCCTTAAGCCATTATCTAATACTGTTTTTTTATACACCTATTTTAACCTCTCAAATTACAAACAAAATTACTTACTCTTTTTATTAAATCCGGCTTACCGATATTTTCTTTAATTTTTTTCACAATAGCGCTTCCTACAATTGCGCCATCAGCGAACTTGTAAATCTGTTTTACTTGTTTAGGGCTACAAATCCCAAACCCCACGCATATGGGCTTTTCTGTAATCTTTTCTATTGCTTTTAGATTATCTATAAGGTCTATAGGTAACAATTGGCGCGGCCCAGTAACTCCGGTTAAAGAAACATAATAAATAAAACCTTTGGCAATGCCAGAGATATACTTTATTCTCCCTTTGGAAGTTGTAGGCGAGATAAAACATATTACATCCAATTTATATTTATTTGCTAACTTAATAAATGCCCTGCCTTCTTCAGGCGGAAGATCAGGAATGATTACCCCATCCACGCCAAATGCACTTGCCAATTTTGAAAATTTCTCTTCGCCAAAACAAAATATGGGATTGTAATAAGTCATTAGGCAGATAGGCATCTTTAAATGCCGACGGAGTTTTTTTACCAAATTTAAGATATCGATCAAATGCACATTCTTTTTAAGGGCCTCCTGTGATGACTCCTGAATTATTGGGCCATCTGCCAGGGGATCAGAAAAAGGAACGCCTAATTCTACAATATCTATACCAATCCGGGAAAATTCAAGGAGTAATTTTTCTGTAATCTTTAAAGTAGGGTATCCAGCAGTAATAAAAGCAATAAAGGCCTTCTTATTTTGCTTTTTTAATTCTTTAAATTTTCTTTCTATTCTGTTCATAATTTTAATCGCTGGGCAACTATTTCTGTGTCTTTATCACCTCTTCCTGAAAGACAAACTAAAATAAGGGAATTTTTCTTTATTCTGCCTTTTAACTTCTTTAAATAAGAAATCGCATGCGCCGGTTCAAGCGCAGGAATTATTCCTTCTCTTTCAGAGAGCAGCTGAAAACCCTCTAATGCCTCTTTATCATTCACTGCCGCGTATTTGGCCCTGCCTATTTTTTTATAATAGGCGTGCTCCGGGCCTACCCCCGGATAATCTAAACCCGCAGCAATAGAGTGGGCAATTTTTACCTGGCCAAATTTATCCTCTAAGAGTTTCGATTTTGAGCCGTGTAAAACACCGGTATTGCCGGCAACCAAAGTAGCAGCATGTTGTAAAGACGATAATCCCAGGCCTGCTGCCTCCACTCCGATAAATTTTACTTTCTTATCTTTAAAGAAGGGATGAAATAATCCCATAGCATTACTACCGCCGCCCACACAAGCAATTAAATAATCAGGCAATCTATTTTCTTTTTCTAGAATCTGCCTTTTTGCTTCTCTCCCGATAACAGCTTGAAAATTTCTCACCATCACCGGATACGGATGCGGCCCAGCTACCGAGCCAATGATATAATATGTGTTGCGCACATTGGTTACCCAGTCCCTGATTGCTTCTGTCATCGCATCTTTTAATGTTCTTGAACCAGAACTTACCGGTATTACACGCGCACCTAAAAGTTTCATGCGAAAGACATTTAATCTTTGCCTCCTAATATCCTCCTCGCCCATATAGATATCGCATTCCAGGCCAAACATTGCTGCCACGGTTGCAGTAGCTACGCCATGCTGACCCGCGCCTGTTTCGGCAATAATACGCTTTTTATCCATTCGCAACGCCAAAAGGATTTGGCCTAAGGTATTGTTTATCTTATGTGCGCCTGTGTGTAAGAGGTCTTCTCTTTTTAGATAAATTCTGCCTATACCTAAATATTTACTTAGGTTTTGCGCAAAATATAAAGGCGTGGGCCGGCCGGCATACTCTTTAAGATAATAATCCAATTGCTGCTGAAACTTTTTATCGCGCCTCGCCTTGTTATATTCCTTTTCTAATTCATCCAAAGCATAAATCAGCGTTTCCGGCACAAACCTTCCCCCAAATTCACCAAAATGTCCCTTTTTATCCGGTAACATAGCTTCTCCCAAGATCGGGTCTTCTCTCTAAGGCCCGATCTTATTTTATTACCTTTTTTACTACCCTGATAAATTCTACAATCTTTTTATAATCCTTTTTACCCGGCCTTAACTCCAGAGAACTTGACACATCCACCCAATCCGGACGCACAATCTTTATTGCCTCTTTCGCATTTCTACTATTCAGGCCACCGGATAAGAATACCGGTCGCTTTATTTTATCCGGCTTCCTTAATAAATTCCAGTTAAATTTTTTACCTGTGCCACCGATTTTTTCCGGAACAAAAGTATCAAAAAGATAGGCAGGGGTTTTATATTCTAATACCTTCTTAAAATCTATCTTGTTTTTTATTCGAAAAACTTTAATTACTTTATAATTACTGAATCTTTGGCAAAATTGCGGGGTTTGGTCTCCATGAAATTGCAACATATCCAGTCCACATAAGTTAGCAATATATCTGATTGTTTTCTCTTTTGCATTGACAAACACGCCAATTTTTTTCACATCCTTCGGTAACTCTTTGATTATCTTACTTGCCTTTTCTGGTTTGATATAGCGGGGACTTTTTTTATAAAATACAAAACCCAGCGCATCGCAACCAGCACTTACTGCAAATCTTGCATCTTCCAAATTGGTAATTCCGCATATTTTTACTTTCACCATTACATTATATTTTTACTCCTATAACCTATCACCTAAGACCTATGACCTAAATTACCACCCCATTACCTCTTCCACTTTTTTCTTTATGTCCCCTGCCCCCATAAAGGCCTCTCCTATTAAAACTGCGTTTACGCCTAAAATCTTCAAAAACAAAACATCCTGATGATTTTTAATACCGCTTTCTACAACTATTATTTTATCTTTAGGAATTAAAGGGTAAAGTTTCTCCGTGGTCTTAAAATCTACCTCTAAAGTATGTAAATCCCGGTTATTAATACCGATATTTTGCACTTTTAAGTTCAGAATTTTCTTTAATTCTTTTTCCGTATGCACTTCCACTAAGTAATCCATTCCTAAACTTTGCGCTAATTGCATCATTTCTGTTAACTCTTCCCGGGTGAGCAGGTCTGCGATTAAAAGTATCGCGTCTGCACCATAAAAACGCGATTCATAAACCTGATATGGCTCTAAGATAAAGTCTTTTCTTAGTATTGGGGCGTCAACTAAATTTTTGACTTCATTTATGTAAGAAATATTTCCTTGAAAATAATCTTCTTCGGTTAATACAGAAACTGCCTGAACCTCGGCCTCTTTATAAGCTAAGGCAATTTCTCCAAGATTAAAATTCTGCCGGATTACTCCGCCTGAAGGAGAAGCTTTTTTTATCTCAGCAATAAGAGAAATTTGGCGCGGCTTAATTATGGATTCTATAAAAGGTCGCGTGGGGGAGAGATTCTGAATTTTTAATTTTAAATCCTCCTCACAGACCTGTTGTTTTGCTAAAAGAATCCTTTCTTTCTTTTTTTGGACAATCTCCTTTAAGGTATCTGTTTTTTTCATCTAATCGCTATTAAGAATATTGCCTTAATAATTCTAATTTCTTTAAAGCTTCCCCTGAATCTATAGATTCAGCAGAGAATTTTATGCCTTCTTTTATTGAACCTGCCTTATCAGCTGCGTATATTGCAGCTGCTGCATTCAATACAACTATGTCACGCTTGGCTCCCGGCTTACCATTTAAAATATCCATTAAAATTTTAGCATTCAAAGCTGCATCTCCTCCTAATAAATCCTCTAATTTAGATTTTTGGATTCCAAAATCTTCAGGATTTATTTCATAATTATCTACCCTGCCTTTATACGCCTCAGAAACATAGGTCTTTGTAGTAGTAGTTATTTCATCCAAGCCATCTTGCCCATGCACAACTAAGGCGTGCTGAGTGCCTAAATGCAAGAAGACTTCTGCCAAAACTCCTGTCCAATAAGCATCAAATACTCCGACTAACTGATGTGTGGCTCCAGCCGGATTACTTAAAGGGCCTAAGATATTAAACATGGTGCGCTTGCCTATTTGTTTCCTGGCTGACATAGCGTATTTCATTGCCGGATGCAAAGTCGGCGCGAATAAAAAAGCAATCCCAATTCCATCTAAACACTTTTCGATCTTTTCTTTACTCATATTTATATTTATATCCAATGCCTCCAGTATATCCGCGCTTCCACAAGAACTGGATACAGAACGGTTACCGTGTTTTGCTACAGTAATTCCTGCGCCACTTGCCACAAAGGCAACAATGGTTGAGACATTAAAAGTACCTTTTCTATCTCCTCCTGTGCCGCAGGTATCTAAGATTACTTTGTGCTTAGTATTAATTCCTGTTACATGATGCCGCATAACTTTAACTGCAGCAGTTAACTCCTCTACAGTCTCTCCTTTGTTACTTAAAGCAGTTAAAAAAGAGACTATATCTTGTGTCTGGGCTCTGCCAGCCATAATCTCTTCCATAGCCTGCTGCATCTGTGTTGCACTTAAATCCTCTTTCTTTGCTAATTTCTCAATTATTTCTTGTATCATTGCCTTAGAAAATTGGCTAAGATATTCATACCGACGCCAGTTAAAATAGATTCAGGATGGAATTGCACTCCCCAGAGAGGATAATTTTTATGTTTTAATCCCATAATTTCCTTATCTTTTGTCCAGGCAATTATTTCTAGGCAGTTGGGTAAACTTTTTCTTTCCACCACCAGGGAGTGATAACGCGTGCCTATAAAGGGATTGGGTGTGCCTTTAAAAATATCCTTTTTATTATGATAAATCCAGGAGGTCTTACCGTGCATAAGTTTTTTTGCGCCAATAATACGACCGCCATAAACATAACCAATACATTGATGGCCAAGACAAACACCCAATATAGGGATCCTGCCGGCAAATTCTTTTATCACATCACAAGAGATGCCTGCATCCTCTGGCCTGCCTGGACCGGGAGAAATAACAATCTTCTTTGGTTTAACTTTTTTAATTTTTTCTATGGTTATCTTATCGTTTCTAAATACTTTAATATTTTGGCCTAATGTCCCTAAATATTGAACGAGATTATAAGTAAAGGAATCATAATTATCAATCATTAATATCATTCCTTCTCCCTCCAAATCTTTGCACCCAATTTTTGCAGTTTCTCATCCAAATTCTCATATCCGCGCTCTAGATGATAAATTCTTAAGACAGTTGTCCTTCCGAGTGCAACCAAGCCTGCTAATACAAGACAAGCTGAAGCACGCAAGTCTGAGGCCATAACCGGCGCGCCTGAAAGACTTCTTACACCATTAACAATGGCATGCGGGCCTTCTCTTTGAATATATGCGCCCATACGATTAAGCTCAGCTACATGCATGAATCTATCTGGATATATCTTTTCAGTAATAACGCTTATTCCGCAAGTAACAGTCATCAGGCTCATCATCTGTGCCTGCATATCTGTGGGAAAGCCCGGGTAAGCAAGAGTAGTAATATTTATAGGTTTTAATTGTCTTTTATAACGTATACGTATAGCGCCATCTGTCTTACTAATACAGGCACCTACTTCTTCTAATTTATCAATTACCGCACCCAAATGTTGGAATAAGGCATTTTTAATCAGAATATCACCCTTAGTAATTAGGGAAGCGATCATAAATGTGCCTGCTTCTATCCGATCAGGAATTATAGTGTGAGTTGCGCCGTGCAAATGTCTTACGCCTTCGATTTCTATAATAGGTGTGCCATGGCCTTTTATCTTTGCTCCCATCTTGATTAAAAATTCCGCCAAATCCATAACCTCCGGCTCACAAGCTGCGGATTCAATTATGGTCCTTCCTTGAGCCAAAACCGCAGCCATCATCACATTATCAGTAGCTAAAACTGATGAGCCGTAAACTCCGCCTAAATATATATAATTTCCTTTAAGCTTATCTGCCTTGGCCAATACATAACCACCTTCAATACTAATATCTGCGCCCAGGGCCCTTATGCCTTTTAGGTGTAAATCCACTGGCCGCACACCAATAATACAACCACCAGGCAAAGAAACCTTGGCTTTCTTGAACTTTCCCAGGAGCGGCCCTAAAACACAAAAAGAAGCGCGCATGGTGGAAACAAGTTTATAATCAGCCACAAAATTTTTATTTTTCCCTGAGCTAACCGTTATTATACCGTTATCTAATTCAGCGCTTTTGCCTAAAGAGCGCAGAATTTTAAGCATCGTGTTAGTATCACACAAGTTTGGCGCACCTTTAATTATGCAGGCATCATCGGTTAAAAGCGTGGCAGCCAGTATTGGCAATACTGAGTTCTTTGCACCGGAAATTGTAACTTCACCTTTTAACCGTATACCGCCTTCTATAACTAGCTTATCCATTTCTACTTACCTTCCTGGCCACTACAACCCTATCTATATTATTATAATCTTTTACAACTTCTAAAATCTTGAACTTTCCTGATATTTTAAAAATATTTCTTATCGCCCCCGCTTGGTTAAAACCCATCTCCATAATTAAAAGACCATCCTTTTTTAGATAACACGGCGATAAGCTAATAATCTTACGATAAAATTCTAAACCATCTTTGCCTCCATCCAAGGCAAGGCGGGGTTCGTATTGTACCTCTGGCTGTAGATTATCAATCTCTGCAGTGGGAATATAAGGAGGATTACATACGCATATCGCATATCGCATATCGCATATCGCTAAAGACTCAAATAAATTACTTTTTATAAATCTTATTTTATCTGTCACGCTGTTTATTCTTGCATTCTCATTTGCTATATCTAAAACATCTTGAGAAATATCCGTTGCAGTTATATTAACATCGTCTAAAAAATTCGCTAAAGATACCGCAATACATCCTGAGCCAGTCCCTAGATCCAGAATACTCTGAACTATGAACTCTGAACTATGAACTAAATCAATTGTTGTTTCTACCAAAACCTCTGTCTCAGGGCGCGGTATAAATACACAAGGCGCAACTTTAAACTTAAGGCCCATAAATTCTGTTTTACCTAATATATACTGAATGGGCTCACTCCTAATCCTTCTTTTCAGCACAGAAGAAATTAAAGTCAATCTATCTTTAGTTATGGCGGGTCTTTTCTCTAAATATAAAGACAGCCTATCGCAATTAAAGAGCTCGGTAAATAACAACTCCGCCTCAACCATTCTTCTCTCCTTGAACAGCTTTTAAAAATGCATCTGAAAGCTCATCTAAATCGCCTTCCAGCACCTCTTCCAAGCGATGTAAAGTAAAATTTATGCGATGGTCGGTTACCCGGCGGCCAGGAAAATTATAGGTGCGTATTTTCTCGCTACGGTCACCTGAGCCAATCTGGGACCGTCTTTCTTGGGTAATCTTCTTATGCTCCTGCTCTCTTTTCAGATCCAGTAACCTTGCCCTTAAAATGCGCATGGCCTTAGTTTTGTTTTTGAGCTGCGACCTTTCATCCTGACAGGCAACTGCTATTGCTGTAGGTATATGCGTGATTCTTACTGCGGAGTCAGTTTTTTGCATATGTTGGCCGCCCGGGCCGGAAGATCTATAGGTATCAATCCTTAAATCTTTAGGCTCAATAACCAAGTCTACTTCCTCCGGCTCAACTAATACAGCAACCGTTGCGGTTGAAGTATGAATTCTTCCCTGGGCTTCAGTCACAGGTACGCGTTGCACACGATGCACGCCGCTTTCAAATTTAAGCCGCCTATAAGCATCTTTGCCTCTTACGCTAAAAATCACTTCTTTAATTCCGCCGGCTTCATTAGTGCCGGACGACATAAGTTCTGTTGTCCAGCCTTTTTTCGCAGCGTATTTTGTATACATGCGATAAAGATCAGCAGCAAATAACCCTGCCTCATCTCCACCTGTGCCCTGCCTTATCTCCATAATGATATCCCTATCAGCCTCTTTTCCTTCTCCAGAAAGAATCCTTTTGAGCCCTTCTTCTAAGTTTGTCTTTTTGGCCTTTAGCTCCTGCAGTTCCTTCTTGGCTAAGTCTATGAATTCCTTATCATGTTTTTCTTTAAGTACGGCATCCAGTTCTTCTATTTCTTTGATTAGTTTTTTGTATTCGCGAAATAAATATACCGGCTCTTTTAAATCCGATAATTGTTTGGCGTATTTATTGTATTGCTCTTTATTAGTGATGATATCATGAGAAACCAGAAGTTGCTCTAATTCCTGATAACGAATCTCTAATTTTTGTAGTTGTTCAAACATGCTAGCTAAATGGTTAACTACTCACTAATTGTTTTTTTGCCGTATTTTTTCATAAACTTATCTACGCGGCCTGCAGAATCCACAAACTTTTGTTTACCTGTAAAGAAGGGATGGCATTTCGAACATATATCTACCCGGATGCTGGGTTTGGTAGAGCGCGTATGTATAGTCTCGCCGCAGGCACAAATTATGGTGCTTTCTTTGTAATTGGGATGTATCTTATCTTTCATTTTCTTATTCTCCTTTAATGAGCACATAACTTACGAACACGAAGTGTGAGTAAGTTATAAGTGCGAATTAATCCCCCCCCCGCATTCTTGCAGAATGCAAGAAGGGAGGATAAGTTCGGCCATATAAGTTATGTCGCTACTTCCTTAATATAAAGCTCCATAACTTATGGCCTCACTTATTGGTTCATACTGTTTAAAAACTCTTCATTATTCTTTGTCTTTAACAACTTTTCAATTAAAAGCTCCATTGCCTCCACATTGCTAAGCTCATTTAAAACCTTTCTCAAAATCCATATCTTTTGCAACTGCTCTTGTTTTACTAGTAACTCTTCGTGCCTCGTATTGGAACGTTTTATATCAATAGCAGGGTAAATCCTTCTTTGAAATAAATTTCTATCCAGTTGCAGTTCCATATTTCCCGTGCCTTTGAATTCCTCAAAAATCACGTCATCCATCCGACTGCCTGTTTCAACTAATGCTGTGGCAATTATGGTCAAACTGCCGCCTTCCTCCACTGCCCGGGCAGCACCAAAGAATCTTTTTGGTTTTTGTAAGGCATTGGAATCTATGCCACCCGATAAAACTTTTCCGCTATGCGGGATAACGGCATTATACGCACGCGCTAAGCGCGTGATACTATCCAAAAGCACTACCACATCCCTTTTATGTTCAACAAGCCGTTTAGCTTTTTCCAGAACTATTTCTGCTACCTGCACATGTCTTTCAGGAGGTTCATCAAAAGTTGAAGAGATCACCTCGCCTTTGACATTTCTTTGCATATCTGTAACTTCCTCTGGGCGTTCATCAATTAAAAGCACTATCAATATTACTTCCGGCTGATTAGTCATTATAGCGTTAGCAATCTTCTGTAAGAGCACAGTTTTTCCGCTATAGGGCTGTGCCACAATAAGTCCGCGCTGGCCTTTTCCTATGGGGGTAAGCAGGTTCATAATCCTCATTGATGTCTCTTGCGGCTTTGCCTCCAAATCAAAAGCCTCGCGGGGATAAACAGGAGTAAGATTATCAAAAAGGACCTTTTCTTTCATCTCCTCAGGATTTTCAAAGTTGACCGCTTCAACTTTAAGCAAGGCAAAGTATTTTTCTCCTTCTTTAGGCGGCCTTATCTGCCCGCTGACCGTGTCGCCTGTTCTTAAATCAAATTTTCTTATTTGCGAAGGAGAAATATAGATGTCATCTGGACAGGGCAGATAATTGTAGTTCGGCGACCTTAAAAACCCGAATCCCTCAGGAAGTATCTCTAAAATTCCTTCTCCAAACATAAGGCCTTCTTTTTCTGCCTGCGCCTGGAGGATCTTAAAAATTAAATCCTGCTTTTTGAGGCCGCTGAATCCATTGACATTTAAATCTTTGGCTAATTTGTTTAATTCTGTAATCTTCATTTCTTTTAAATTTCCAATATCTAATTTTTCCACAACACCCTCCTTATTCTTTCAACTTGTTCCCTGGTTTTCCGTATTGAGCCGCTATTATCTATTACAAAATCCGCTAAACGGACTTTTAATTCTAAAGGCATCTGGTGTTTTATCCTCTTTAACATATCTTCCCTGCTAAAAGAAAATTTCCTTTGTATTCTTTCTAATTGCTCAGCTCTTTTGATTTTTACTACAATTAACTTATCTACCATCCTTCTTAAGCCCGCTTCCAACAACAAAGGCGCATCTAAAACTATAATTTTTGATTTTGATTTTTTTATCTTATTTCTAATAATTCTTATAACTTCGGGGTGAATAATTTTATTTAATTTCTTTAACAAACCTTTATTATCAAAAACAATTCCGGCTAATTTCACACGGTCAATTGTCCTATTTTTTTTAAGAATATCCTTAACAAAGGCCTTGCATATTCTTTTGTATGTCTGAGTTCCGCCAACGATGCAGCAATGAGCTATCTTATCCGCATCTATAATCTCGGCGCCATAAGAGCGAAAAATTCCCGCTACGGTGGTCTTACCGCTGCCAAAACTACCGGTGAGGCCAAGAATAATTTTTTTTCTATTTGGTTTTCGCCCTGGCATATAATTCTAGGTATTTTTTTGCTGATTCCTTCCAGGAAAAATCACTTCTCATAGCTTTGTTCATAAGTGTGAGCCATTTCTTTCTATTCTTAAATGCTATAACTGATTTTTTTATAGTTTTAATCAAATCCTCTTTATTATAACGGCCGAATACAAAGCCGTTGCCTTCATTAACTGTATCTGCCAAGCCTCCAGTTTTAAACACTAAAGGAATAGCGCCATATCTTAAGCTAATCATCTGCCCTAAGCCGCAGGGTTCATATTTAGAAGGCATCAAGAATATATCTGAGCCAGCGTATATCTTATGCGCCAGAGGATCATCGAACCTTAGATGTAAAGAAATAACCTTGGGATATTTTTTTACCATCTTTTCCAAAATTAAATGGTATTTCAAATCACCTGTTCCTAAAATTATAAGCTGTAATTTCATCTTGCAGATTTCATCTATCGCCTCTGCCAATATATCAAATCCTTTTTGTTCAGCTAATCTGGATACGATGCCAAAAAGAGGCATATCTTTTTTGGGTGGAAGCTTACAGAATTTCTGTAAGTCTTCTTTATTTTTTTGTTTATCTTCTAAACTCTTGAGAGAGTAATTTTTAGCAATAAACTTGTCTGTTTCAGGATTCCAAATAGAATAGTCAAGGCCATTTAATATGCCAAAGACTGAATCTCGACGTTTATTCAAAACCCCCTCCAATCCAAAACCAAATTCTTTATTCTGTATCTCTTTGCTATATGTAGGACTTACAGTATTAATGCTGTCAGAAAATACCATCCCGCCCTTTAAGATATTTACTTTGCCATAAAACTCTAAGCATTCCATATTGAATAAACTCCAATCCAATCCCAGTTTTGGAAATTCCTCGCGAGGAAACAAACCCTGATAACCAATGTTGTGAACAGTCAACACTGTCTTTGTATCTTTATAAAATCCGTCATTAGCATATATTGTCCTTAAATATACAGGAATTAAGCTTGCCTGCCAATCATGCACATGTATGATATCCGGTTTGAAATTTATTTCTTTTAATAACTCTAAAGTGCGCTTAGAATAAAAAGAAAATCTGTCCAAATTATCTTTATAGTCTCCGGTTTTATTTCCGTATAAACCATCGCGATTAAAATATGATTCATTTTCTATAAAATAAACCTTGATGTTTTTACCAATAACAGAATAAGAAATCCCTTCTTTTAATTTTTTCCCGCCATAATTATTTAAGTTGGGTTGCGGGATCCCGCCTTGTAATTTTATCTGCTGAAGCGGGAGCATTGACTTATACAAAGGCATGGCAATGCTCACCTCTTGGTCCAGTTCCTCCAAGGCTAAAGGCAAAGCACCTGCGGCATCTGCAAGACCGCCGGTTTTGGCAAAAGGCACAACCTCTGATGCGCACATTAATATTTTCATTTAATTTCCTCCATCTCCAGCCAATTCTTACCAATTTTTATATCAACCTTTATCGGTACATCCAATTCTAGAACATTCTCCATCTTCTCTTTGCTTAATCTTGCTAATTCCTTTTGCTCTTCACCAGGTACATCAAATACTAATTCATCGTGAATCTGGAGAATCATCTTGGCTCCTAAACCTTTCTTTTTTATTTCTTTGTGTATCTGAATCATCGCTAATTTTATCAGATCTGATGCTGAACCTTGAATAGGCGTATTCACTGCCTGGCGCTGGGCAAATTGCCGGATACCTTGATTTTTATTATTTATTTCTGGAATGTACCTTCTTCTTCCTAAGAGAGTGGTAACAAAGCCCTCTCCTTGAGCTCTTTTAATTTGTTTTTCTATATATTCCTTTACCTTTGGATAACGTAAGAAGTATGCATCAATAAATCCTTGCGCCTCTTCAATAGAGATACCCAAATCTCTACTTAGGCCATATGAAGTGAGGCCGTAAATTATTCCAAAATTCACCCGTTTTGCTGTCTCGCGCATAGAATCCGTGATATCTTTCTCCTCTAAGCCATAAATTAAAGAAGCAGTGGCTCTGTGTATATCCTTATCCTGCTTAAATGCAAGAATCAAATTTTCATCACCTGACAAATGCGCCAGGATTCTCAATTCTACCTGTGAATAATCGCAGGATAAAAGATAATTTTGCGAACCAAAAGAAACTATTGCCTGCCTAATTTTTCTGCCAATATCTGTTTTTATCGGTATATTCTGCAGATTGGGATTACTAGAACTGAGCCTGCCGGTTTCTGTCCCTGTCTGATTAAAAGAAGTATGAATTCTGCCTGTTTTTTTGTCTACAAGATGAGGCAAGGTATCTATATAAGTATTTTTTAGTTTTGTCAGTTGCCGGTATTCAAGCAACAATGCCGGCAATTTGTGTTTGCCGGCCAAATTCCTCAACACTTCCTCATCAGTAGACGGGCCGGTCTTACTTTTCTTAATCACCGGCAATTTCAACCTTTCAAATAAAATATCCCTTAATTGTTTTGGCGAATTTATATTAAATTGAGTTCCGCTTAAGCCATAAATATCATCTATTAATTTTATTAATCTTTTCTCTATATCTTGCGAAAGTTCCTTTAGCACTCTAAGGTCTAATTTTATTCCGTTAAGCTCTATCTCTGCCAATACCTCAACCAGAGGCATCTCAACGTCTCTAAAGAGACCAAATAATGACTTCTCGTGTAATTCTTCTTCTAATTTAGGTTTTAGTTGCCTAATTAAATCTGCGGCCCTTTGGCTATCTATGGATTTAGCGAAAGACCTCTCTAAATAATCCCAGGCCACATCCCCCAAGGCGTATCCGGGTTTAGAAGGATTCAGTAGATACGCAGCGAGCATCGTATCAAAATATAATCCCTCTAAGGCAACATTGCCTTTAGCTAAAGATATTTTTATTCTTTTAAGGTCATGGCCTACTTTTTTTATCTTAGGATCTTGTAATATACTTTTAAGGTTTTTACCTGCCCTGGCTGCTCTAAAAAACTTATCCTTTTTATAAAATACCAAATCTTCTTGCGAAGAACCGAATAAAACTAATTCATCTGCCACACCGATCCAGCTCTTTAACTCTTTATCTTCTATATTAATTAGTTTCTCCTCCTGCATTTTCTCTTCTTCAATTGGCAGGCCCTCAAGGAGGCGCTTAAATTCTAAATATTTAAACAACCTGAATAATTCTTTAAAATTAGGTTCGCCAATTTTTAATTTATCTAAATTAAAATCTATATCTACATCTTTATCTAACATGGCTAACTCTTTACTTAAACTTATCTGTTTAATATTATCCCCAACCGCCTTCTTTATCTTATCCTGTTTTATCCTATCGATATTATTTAATAACTTCTCCAAAGTGCCGAAATTACGAATTAACTCTCCGGCAGTCTTCTCTCCTATCCCTGGCACACCTGGAATATTATCCGCATCATCCCCCATCAATGCGATAATATCAACAATCTCTTTTGGTTTTACGCCAAAACGTTCAACCACCCGCTCCTCGTCATAGGTTACATCTTCATCTTTATGGGGACTGAATACTACTGTATCTTCATCCACTAACTGCAATATATCTTTATCAGAACTTACAATAGTGGCGAATAGGCCTTTGGCTTTTGCAGCCTTAACTACGGTAGCAATAATATCGTCTGCCTCAAAACCCTTTTTCTCAAACATAGTAATTCCATAGGCAAAAATTATTTGCTTAATCAAAGGGATCTGGCTAGATAAACCTTCGGGCATAGGAGGCCTTTGAATTTTATATTCTGCAAATTTCCTGGTCCTAAATGTATCTCGGGAAACATCAAAACAAACAGCCAGATATTCGGGTTTTTTCTCTTTTAATATCTTATTTAACATATTTATAAATCCATATATAGCATTTGTCGGCTGGCCAAAAGACGTGGAAAGCCCTTTGAGCGCATAAAATGCCCGGTAACAAAAAGCAGTGGCATCAATTAGATACAGTCGCTTACTCATTAACTAACACAAGGAATTTCAATTATGGTAGGGTTAAAATTTGTGGACTTCTATCTTAGTAAAGCCCTTGTTTGAACTTTTTCAATAAATTTTTCAATTTCTTCATTCGTGGGATCAAGATATTGGGCATCCAAGGCCTCTTTTATTGCGGTTGCAAAGTCTCCTTTGTTATAGCTACGTTTTGCTTTTTCAAAATGTTCTTGGGAAAGCGCTTTATTGTCCTTTCTTAATCTGGATTTATACATTGTTACATCTTTCATCAGGCCAATAACTTCCTCTTCTCTGGCATCCTCTACCGGCCTTTTTGACAAAACTGAACGTATATCTGCTAATCGTTGTTTAGCCTTCTCTTTCCAGGGGTCATTTAAAGCACCCAATTGCGCTCTTTTCTCCCAATAAAAAGCCGCTTTTTCCAGATCGCGTTTATTCTCATATAATAATGCAAGATTTGAATATGTGCTTAAATACATAGGGTCTATCTTTATAGATTTTAAGTAATTTTTTTCTGCTAAGTCTATTAACCCCTTTGCTTCATAAATTATACCTAAATCATTAAAAGCCACAGCATAGGCAGGATCTAATTCTATAGCTTTCTGATATAAACTCATTGCGCTGTCCGGGTTGCCGATATTCTGCATTTCTAAGCCCTGCCTACGATACATCCTCGCCTGTTCCTGAAGTGTTGTGAGCTTTCCTTCTTGAAAAAGCGCAGTCTCTTTTTTGGCAGACTTATCTAAATCTGCTCCTTGAGCAAAAAGAAAAAGAGGAAAACCCAATAAAATAAATAGAATTACGATTATATCTCTTATATTATTTTGGGGGGAATAAATAGACATTTACTTTAATATATTATACACTTTAAATAAATCACGTCAAGAAAAAAACTAAGGACTCCTATTCATAGGTTAGGCTTATTTTAAAGGTCTTAGATTCCTCTTCTAAAGATTGAGGAAAAGCTGGAAATGGAGTTGCATCTTTTATTGCCTTTATGGCAAACGGGTTTAAATTTGTATTGTTTGTCTCTAAAATATTGGGCTCGCCCATAAGGTTGCCATCTTTAGAGAGAGTAAATTCTAATTTAATCTCCCCCTTTTCAGTTTTAGGCCGTCCAGATAAAGTTAACCCTTTGAGTTTTTCCATCACTAATTTATAGTATCCGCTGGCAATATCTCTACCAGTGGCGATATCTTTAGTAGTAATATCTTTAGCGGTAGTATCTTTAGTGGCAATATCTTTTGAGAATTTTTCCTTAGGAGTGGTTTCCTTAGGAGTGGTTTCCTTAGGAGTGGTCTTTTCTATCCTTTCGGTAACAATGTTACCTTTAATCATTTTTGCTACTGCGCCCTCTTCAGGCTTTATTTCCGAAAAATCTGTATACGGTTCAGCGCCAGTTAAGATGTGCGGCGTAAGCAGTATAACCAGTTCAGTTTTTTCATATGAATTGCTCGTCCTCCTAAATAAAAACCCCAGTAAAGGGATATCTCCCAGAACAGGTATTTTATCCACCGTATTTGCTTTTTTATCTTTTCTCAGGCCGCCAATGATTATGGTTACGCCGTCCTTAATCATTACCATTGTTTCTGCTTCCGATGTTTCCACTACCGGTATTTCTTTTTGGGGCGTTCCGTATTTATAGGTTGTTTTTACCGAACTGACCTCAGGCCTTATTTTCATTGTGATAAAACCGTCCCTGTTGATAGTAGGAGTAACATATAGTTTGATACCGACATCAACAAAGTTAACCTGGTCAGCAGTAACCTCGGTTCCCGTGCCGCTTTGGGATGTGGTTTGCGATACATAAACTTCTTTGGTGCCAATGAGAATTTTTGCCTCCTGATTGTTTAGGGCAGCAATACGCGGACTGGAGAGTATCTGCGTGTCTCCTATGGTGCGCAATAAATCCACAATACCCCTATAGTCTCCTGCTTGAGTAATAGTGGTGCCTTTTGCTGCTGTGCCGATAGAGAGCTTATTCACCGCGCCTGAGGTAGGCATGGAAGAAACTAATTTTAGGTTGTTTTTTAGCCAGTAATCCCAATCCACCCCCATCTTAAATTCATCTTTCGGCTTTATTTCTATGATTTGCGCGTTTATCAGGACTTGTGGAGTTTTCTCGTCAAAAGCGCTGATAATTTTAGCAATTTCATCCAGTTTTTCCGGAAAATCAGTAACCACGACTTTATTTGTGCGCTCATCAATTCGAATTGCGCCTACGCCTTTAGTTATTGCCTCCAGAAGTTTAGGTTGAAGTTTATCTGCCTGGGCATAGTTTAGGCTGAATACTCTTGTCTGAATAGGCAAGTCCGTGCTTTTTATAAAATCCTCCATCTCTTTTAATTTTTCTGGCGTATCCATTAAGGCCAATGTGTTGGAGCTTTCATCCGCCACCACCCTGCCAAGATTAGTCTTAATCTGATTTAAAGCGCGGGACAAATCCGCGGCCTTGGCATATTTTAAAGAAATTACTTTTGCCTGCTTTTTGTCTTGATAGCGTTCTCCATAGAGTAATTCATAATCTCTCTGGGTCATAATATTAATGATATCGCCTTTCTTTTCGTAAGCTGAGTCATTGGCTAAGAGTATAATCTCAAAGGCATCCATTATATCTACATCTTTTAAAAACATAGTAACCCTGCCGGTGACATTTTTACCTATTACGATATTCATCCCGGAGCGCTGAGCCAACATCTTCAGCACATCTACAATATCCATACCTTTTATATCCAAAGAAATCTTGCCTTGCTGGCCAGACTGAAGTGATGTGGTTTGAGTAATTGGAGCTTCCTGAGAGATTATATCTTGGGCAAGACAGGAAATCAAAAATGCAAATATCAAAATGCAAAATGACAATCCGAAATTTAAAATTTTGCCTGCCTGTTTACTCATTCTTCCCTCCGTTTTTACATATAAAGCTCGTACTTCTGGCCATTATAATTTAGGATTATTTTTCCTTCCTGTATATCATCAACCTGAAATTCGCCGATAAATTGACCTTTGGTTACATAATAAGTTTTTTGAGCTTTTTTGTCTTCAATAACTGCCTGGGGGTTCTCTCCGGAAATAATGCCTACAAGATTTATATCTTTGATTAAATCTGCATTTATGCTGCTGGCAGGCTGTTCCGCTCCCTGGCCAGATACGCTACCAAATATTTGGCGGCCTTTAGCAGCCTCTAAATAAAATTCATAAGGCTTTATCTCCTGAGTCGGCTCGATTTTTGACTCAATAATCTTCTCCGGTGTTACTTGGGGCAACTTAATTTTTCCTAAACCGAGCAAAGGGTAAATAAAAGAAGCTGCTAAATAAATTAAGGAAGCTCCAAGAGTTATCATCACAATTTTGCGGGGCTCATAAAAAAAAGCTAAATATTTCTGAACGATGGGGTATATTGAGTGTTTAACTGAGGGCTTCAAATCTAAAGGCACTGAAGCGGGCTTTTTTTCTAAGGGCGTGCCTTCTTTTTTCTTACCCCTGATTAGCCTTAAGAGTCTTTCCTCAGGTGAAATATTATCCATCATACACTTGCCTCTTGGGCAATTAAACTATTTAAGATTTCTGCATCAACCGCTGAACGCTCCTGCATTACTATGGTTTCTAAGGCATCGTGGCAGAGCAGGGCAATTTGACGAGGATAACCTTGGGTGCGCTGATAGATTAATCTTATTGCCTCATCAGTAAATAAGCCGTTTTGGTGATGATAACCTGCTTGTCTTAACCTAAAATCTATCATTTCTTTGGTTTCTGCCTCATCAAGCGTATTGATTGTGTATTTTAAGGCAATGCGGTCCATAAAATTGCGTATTCTTTTTATACGGGGAAGGAGTTCTACCTGAGCCGTAATAATTAATTGCAGAAGTTTGTATTCATTAGTTTCGTAATTTAGAAGAGTCCTTAAAACCTCTAAATTTTCGTGAGTTATTTTTTGGCCTTCATCAATAAGGAGGATTATAGTTTTATTTTCCTCAACACCCTTTTGAAACAAATATTTTTCCAGGGTTTCTTTAAAATCCAAAGTAGACTTAAATGCAGGCTTTAAGCCAAAAATCCTTACCAGATTTGAAAGGAACTGAAATTCGGATTTGTGTCCCGGGTCTAAAATCATATGAAAAACAAAATCATCTTCATCTTTAAAGGCGTTAAGCAAAGTGCGCAGGAGCGTGGTCTTTCCTGCGCCAACATCCCCTAATATCAGGCATAGGCCGCGGCGCAGCCTGATAGCAATCTCTAAACGCTTAAGCGCGGTATGGTGACTGGCTGAATGGTAGAAAAATTCCGGGTCAGGACTGGTAGAGAATGGTTCTTTTTCTAAACCTAAGATTTTATAATAACTCATGCTTATTGAAGATTTTGTTTTATCTCTTTTATGGACGTACCTTGTTTACGTAAGTTTCTAATTTTTTTTAACTTATTAATGGTAGAATCGTCAAAATAACGAAAGTTTGTCTCCGGGCTACGGCTGACTTCCTTGATTAAACCAATCTTAAGATAGTATTTTAATGTATAGATAGAAAAGCCGGTTAATCGCGCTAAGTCTTTAATTAAGTAGATGTTAGAAGTTTTATTTGGCATCGCTCTCTGGGTAGAGAGCATATCACAAAATTAAGTTTTGTCAAGCATTTTTTGAATGTTACCGTCATCACACCGCGTAGGTGGGATGGTTAGGTGGAAAGGAAGGAAAATAGGGGGCGCCCTAAATGTCTACCCACTTAATCTCTAGTAAGCCATTCTTTAAACAAAAGATTTGAATGCTTTTGGCCAACTTCTCTAATTCTGCGCAGTCAAAAGTTTCAGAGTGGGCTAAATTATAGATAATGGTCTCTTTTGCTTTATAAGGAGATTGATAAATCTTTTCCATAAAATCTTTCTCTAACTTTTCCAAAGACAAGGTATTTATAATCAGTAAATCAGGATTAAGGCGCATTAGTTTTTCAGCAGCCTCCTGCGCGTTGCCAGCTACTTCTAACTCGTAAATTTCTCCTTTACTGACTAGCTCTTTAAAATAAGAGCTTAAGGACTGATAAATCTCTAAGGACGGCTCTACAAAAAGTAATCTTGCTTTGATCAAAAGGACTCGCGCCCTTATACCCTGTTTTGTCTGTGCGTCCAAGACAGAGATATCTCTATGTCCTAACACATCTAATAATTTAACATAGAGCTCATTAATCCCTACAGGCTTTATGAATAATCCATCAAGTATAGTCTCTCGGGCTAATTTTTGTCCCTCTTCAGGATAGCCGGTAAGCACAATCAGTTTAACTGAGGGGTATTTGGTTTTGACAATCTTGATAACCTCATCACCCGTAAGCCCGGGCATCCTAATATCTAACAAAACTAAGTCTACCTTTTCCTTTTCTAAAATACCCAACGCCTCTTCTCCGCTAAAAGCGCCGATAACCTTGTAGCCTTTATTAGAAAAAAATAGTTCTAAGGTAGAAACTATTGCCGGCTCATCATCAACAATTAATATCCTTGCTTTTTTATCTATCATCTTAGATTAAATCTTTAAAAAAACTTTTGTTAATTGCGTTCTTCTTTGAATTTTTCTTTCTAATTTTAGCACCATAAATAAATTATGCAACAGTTTTTTTATACGCAACGGATTAACACGGATAAAGTAGCGAGGCTGCATAGCGAGGGATTATGCTTAATTCTCTACTGGAAATTTATCTATAAGCCCGACCGCTTTTTGCGCAATCAGGGCGGCATCGTAGGCGCTTACTTCGCCATCACCATTTACATCTGCCGCAGCCCTGTTCTTGATATCCGGATGCTCCAATTCCACCGCAATATGCGCAGCTAAGGCCGCATCATAGGCGGTAACTTCACTATCACCGAAGACATCATTATTTGTAATTTGTAATTTTCGTTCCAGTTTGAATTTTTGTGTCGATAACCCATTGCGATTCAATAGGCCAACAAAAGTAATAATTGGTATTGACAGAAGTTAAATTATATGTTAAATATTGTTTAAGAGGTGATTTAAAAAATGAAAGCCATCTCAAAGATGTTGGAAATGATAGAAAATAGAGTGCGCAATCTTGCAAAAATGAAAGTGGCCGCAAAAGATATCGACCAGAGGCGTAAAAAAGCCCCTGCAGGATGGAATACTGTTAAGATAATACGTCATATGCGCGAGGTTCGTAGCTAATGTTTGCTGTCGATGCTTCTGTAGTTACCAAATGGTTTATTGAAGAAGAAGATTCCTCCTGAGCTCTTCTTCTCAAAAATGAACATATATCCGGCAAGACCATTCTTATTGCGCCGGACCTTATCATATATGAAGTAACTAACGTCCTTCTCTTTAGTAAACTCTTTACTACCGAAGAGATAAAAAAGTGTCTCCAAGATTTATATGATTTAGAGATAGATCTGATCAATCCTTCTCTTGACCTTATCTTACCAACCATAGAACTTGCCTCCTCCAAAAAGCTCAGTATCTATGATGCCTCTTATTTGGCACTTGCTCGGGAATTTGATATTAAACTCATCACTGCTGATGAAAAACTTTATTCTCTTACCAAAGAACTACGCTGTATAGAACTGCTTTATTCTTTCTAGTTAACACACTTTCAACACTACCCCTCCACCGGAAACTTCTCAATCAATCCTTCGACTCGCCCTGAGCGTAGGCGAAGGGCTCGCTCAGGATTGATGGTGAGCGAAGTCGAACCATCAACCCTACATCCTTCTGCGCAATCAAGGCTGCATCATATTTTACTTGACTGTCGAATTCCCTTATGTTATCCTTTTTATCGAGGTGAAAAGTATGAGAACTGAAAAAATTAAGAGCATCAAGAAACGTTATCATCGCGAGTGGCTGCTTATTGCTGTGAATAAAATTGACGAATCTACCACTACCCCTATTTCTGGTAAACTTATTGTCCATAGCCCGCATAGGGATGAAGTTTACAAAAAACTTCTCTCCATCAAGAGAAGGTGGCCTGTTCTTGTCTCCTATTCCGAAGATGCTATGCCTGAGGGCTTTGTTGCTGCATTCTAATCTATGAGCAAATTTAAAATTAACTCTGAAAAATGCTTGATAATTTGCACTGCGAGCCTCATCGGTAAAGGCAAACCTGTTTTTCTGAAAATGGCCTTGATACCGGCAGCACTAAAACTATCATTCCTCAAGAAGCTGCTGAGAGTATTGGAGTAAACTCTGCCCATTCCAAACAAACAACAGAAATCACAACCGGCAGTGGCACGGTAATGTGCCCAATTGTCATCATTCCTAAATTCTCCTGCTTTGGCTTCACGGCTAAAAAATTCGAGGTTGTCTGCCATCGCCTCCCTCCAGAAAGCCCTGTAGAGGGACTTTTGGGTCTTAATTTTTTGAAAGCCTTCAAGGTTACCCTCGATTTTCCCAAGAATATAATTGAAATTATAAAATAACCGCATATCGCTATTCCTCCACAGGAAACTTATCTATCAATCCCACTGCTCTTCCCTCGACTCCCTTCGGTCGCTCGGGACTCGCGGTAACTACTCTTCTACAGGAAAACGATCTATTAGCCCGACCGCCCTCTGCGCAATCAGGGCAGCGTCATAGGCGCTTACCTCGTCGTTCCAGCTGATAATCCCCTTGACAAATACCGCAAGATATGTTAACTTTATGACCAGTAGAAAATGACTAAAGAAGAAGTCATCTTATTCTGGTTAAAATCATCAACGGATGATGTTAAGACCGCCAAGGCAATGCTTCTGGCCAAACGCTACAACTATACTATGTTTATGTGCCAGCAAGCCCTTGAAGAACTGCTTAAAGCCATCATTGTCATTCAAACCAACGATCATCCGCCATATCTTCATGACCTGATTCTACTCTCCCGAAAGATTAAGCTTAAAGTTCCTAACCATATCCTCAAACATCTCACGGATATTAACCCGCATTACATTATTGCCCGCTATAAGCCTCAACGCTTTAGCCCCCAAGTCTATAACTTGGCTGCTGCTAAAAGAACTATTAAAACAACGCAGGAGACTATACAATGGTTTACCGGAAAAATGGCATTAAAAAAATACTTACGCAATTCATAAACGAAACTAAAAAGCGTATCCCTATTCAGAAAATCATCCTTTTTGGCTCCTATGCCACAGGAACTGCCGGGAAATTCAGTGACATTGATATTGCAGTCATCTCTCCCAAATTTGCCCGGATGAATGAACTGGAACGCATTAAATTGCTTCTTGACTGCGCCCACCGGATAAAATACGATTCCCCCGTTGATATAGAAACCTTTGGCTATACTCCTGATGAATACGAAAATGCCAGTTACTTTGATTTCCTGGGAGTCATAAAAAATACCGGCAAGGTCATCTATACTTCTTAGCCCCCCCACCCATGACATTAATTTTCTACAGGAAATTTACTAATCAAACCTACGCTATATTGCGCTATCAACGCCGCATCATAGGCACTTACTTCTCCATTTCCGCTTACATCTGCGGCTCTGATTTGATCTGGGGTTAAGGTAATCAAACCTACCGAATATTGAGCAGTTAGGGCTGCATCATAGGCAGAGATTTCGCCATCACCATTGACATCGCCGTAGAGGATTGACGGTGGCGGAGTTGATGCACCATATTCATAGGCGCCGACATCATAGCCTTGGCCTTGCGGCCGCGAATTGCGCTCGAGGTCTTCGGCTGGTGCATCAAGACTACTGCCTGCATCAATAAAGTGACTGCCTGCGCGCAATCGCACGTTGCCATTAACATAGTCGACAAACTCAACAAGCGGTTTATAGTTGTTTATGTTGTAATTGTGGTCAGAGACTATGTTCCTTGATGGGTCGCTGGCTGCCACGTCTTTTGCGATGTTATTCCGAATAATGATATTATGACAGGTTGACTCTACAGTTATGTTATGCCCTGATTGAGTCCCAAATCCATAAGGGTCTATCAATGTATTATTGATAATTTTCACATTGTTTGAATCATAGCTGAGGTTAATGCCCCAAATCAAGTTTCTCGACATAATAACATTGTTTTCAATCAAAGCATTTCTCATATTCCCAATTGAATAAAACCCTTGCAAACCGTGAACTCGATTGGGGTCACGTGTCGGGTCAGTGCAGGCAGAAACATAGTTTCGCCTGATTATATTGCCTGTGCCATCAGAAACAGCTCCTTGTATAGCGTCTGCGTGCGGCCAATCTTCATTATCAGCCCAGACGTTAGTAATAACATTGTCCTGAATTGTCATATAAGGTCCGCCGATGTGCATACCATCTTCCATAAAATTATTGACAATGTTCTGCTCGATGAGGGTATATGAGGTGCCACCTCCGGCGCTAATACCACGACCTACATTATGGACATAATTACCGTGAAATGTAAAATTTGTTCCGCCGTTTTCGGCATTTATACCATGCTTAACAGCGCCGCTTTTATCTATATTGGCCCAATCCGCTATTGTCCAGTTGGCACTAACATCGTCTGTAACTGTGTAGATATTACAATCTTCAATCCAAACGTAATCACAAAGATAAACTTTAATAATGTCGTAAGTCATACCAGTATTTGGGTCGTATGAAACCGGATGGACTCGCAGCCCTTTGAGTTTCCAATAGTTACTGCGGTTAATACCAACTTTATTTATATCAGGGACTGCCCCAGCATCAGCTTCAATTGTAAGATAATCCGTCCGATAAGGATAATCATCCTGATTGAGCTTATAAACAGAAAAGTCTCCGTGATAACCGGTTCTCAATTTTACCGTATCGCCACCCTTAACTATTCCTTCCACCTTATAAGTCCCAAGTTTTCCCGCTTCATTTATGGATTGCAGCGTTCCCCAAGGATTGCCGCTACTACCATCGCCTGTAACCGTGTTTCCATTTATAGGGTCGCAATAATAGGTGGCAGCCTCTCTTACTACTAAGGTAACTGTCTTGGAAAATTGAAGTTGGCCATCACTGGCGGTAAAGGTAACATTAGGATAGCTTCCGATATCCTGATGGGTAACTGTCCAGGTTATCTGGCCTGTTTGAGTATTAAAGCTTGCTCCCAAAGGTAAGCCTATAACTGAATAGGTTAAAGGGTCATTTTCTGGATCAGTTACTGGTATAATATAGGTTTTGGTAACTGAGGTTTCCTCTGGTTTTATGGCAAAGGTGATAGGATTGGGTATAGAAGAAACAGTGGGCGCATCATTTATCGGGTTTATGGTTAAAGATATGGTTGCGATATTAGAATCAGTGGTGCCGTCATTTGCCTTAAAGGTAAAGGAATCAGGGCCATTATAGTTGGCAGTGGGTTTATAAACCAGGTTTGGGGGAGTGTTCGTAGTGAAACTCCCATGGCTGGGTGCAGTAACTATGGTATAGGTTAAGCTATCTCCATCTGAGTCAGTCGTAGTTAGGGTAATATTTATGGAAGTATCCTCATTAGTAATAAGCGCTTGGTCATTAGCCACAGGAGCAGCGGCCTGGGCGGTTTGGGGCAGGATGAGACAAGTTAAAATTAAAGTAATGAGTATTGCGTATTGAGTATTGCGTATTGTGTTTTTCATCTTTGCCTCTTTTACATTAAACATAAAACATTAAACAAATTTACTCCACCGGAAACTTATCTATCAATCCCACTGCCCTCTG
>Ga0315279_10000071_pt1 | contig 213956 bp, 203 predicted proteins | sample YL17G06_20_MG_FD_203694 | JGI IMG/M metagenome (GOLD analysis project Ga0315279, IMG submission 203694) | Sediment microbial communities from Yellowstone Lake, YNP, Wyoming, USA - YL17G06_20 | ecosystem: Environmental > Aquatic > Freshwater > Lake > Sediment | place: USA: Wyoming | collected...
CCCCCTGCAGGCGATCCTACAGGGTTCCCGCTCGGGCAACTCCCCCCGATTTCCGTGGGGAATTCCGGCGATTTTTCTGTCCACGCCAGGTTGATCTTTCTGGGGATTCTCAGCCTACGACAAACACGCCCTGCCTCACGCGATCCTCCCCCAGATGTCCACTCCCTGGCGGACGATCTGGTGCCACCTGGACGGGCGGGGCCGGATCAGCGGCAGCACTGCCTCAGAACAGGTCTTCGCTCTTCCCCTCCCAGATCATCTCCCCCGCGACGCTCTCCACGCCCAGCTTGCGGACGCGGTCCACGAGGGGCACCCAGTCGGCCACGGCCTCGAGCAAGTGGGAGAGCTTGGGCTTGTGCCCGTAGCGCGCCACCTCCTTGATCTTCTCCACCGCCAGCGGCCACCAGCGGGCGAAGGTCACTCGGGGAGTGGAGAGCACGGCGGACGGGGGCAGGCCAGCGAAGAACTTGGAGTAAAGCACGGCCTCGACGCGGACCACCGGCACGCTCTTGTCGTAAAGCTTAAGCTTGTGCCCTGCGACGTGGCGGTGCTCCCAGCAGGACAGCTCGAAGTTGTCCTTCTCGTCCCGGTACTCGCCGAGCACGTCCATTAGCTTCGCGCCCGCCCGGCGGTTCAAGTCGACCCGGAGTTCAAGCTCGGAGACGGAAAAAGCGCGGCGGAGGAGATCATAGGCCCGCCGCTCTCGGCTCTCCGGCGTCGTGCCGAGTCTCAGAACGCTACGCTCGGCCAGTCCAACGAGCCCGGTGACGAACACCCAAAGGATCGGGCGGCGGAGACGGATGACGGGACGCGTGACGTAGAGGTGCTGCCCCGCCTTCGTGCCTCCGATGTGGACGACGAAGCCAGGGACGCGACGCTCCTTGTCCAAGTAGAACTCGTCGTCGCGGCCCTTCCTCCTGGTGCGGAACATTTGCCAGTAATCCGGCACAAGGGGGAGGCGGGAGACGGGAGCCTTGATGACCACCCTGTCCACGAACGCCACAGGGCCATCGGACAACACCGAGGAGTAGAACATCGCCGCGCTCTCCTCCTCGTAGCCTTGGAACCGGGTCCGGATCTCATACTCGTATCGCTTCCGGAGACCCTCGCGCATCGCCGCCATCCGGCTCTCCCACTCGGGGGTGCCGGCCTTCGGCCGGGTCTCGGGGATGACCGCCGCCGTGCGGGGATCACCGCTTCGGTTCACTGCGCCGTGCTTCTCTACCACTTCTCCATCTCCTACTTCATCACCACACGTGCGTACGCACGCATCGACTGGGTACTATCAAGAGCCCCGCCGTTCCGCCCATCCCCTCTGGCGGTTCACCGTCCAGCCTGGGCCCAGCCCCCTGAAGAAGCCTCGTCTACGCCTTGTGCTACCAACGTGCGCGGGTTCTCCACGGCGACCGCATATGCCGGTGCCATCGCAGGGGTCAAACGTCATCTGCGGCCGGCACGAAAGTACCGGCGGTGTCGTCTTCGCACCGTTCCGCCATACACCGCTTTCCCTCCGCCTCTCCAACCCCAACTACTCGTCACACGCGTGCGCGCACGCATCGGCATGGACTGGGTACGTATCAAGCGAGCTGGAGTTCATCGACCGGGCTTCTTCGCCTGTCTGGTTCGCGGGCCTCTTCGGGTGCTCGCGGCTCACGGTATTGCGCGCGCGGCTGCACATATGACCTTCTCCATTTGATGTTCCAGGACTTCAGGACTTTCTTTTCGACCTCGGCCTCCCTTTGGCCGCTTCTGGACGGATGCCCAGCTCCCTCAAGAATCCCTGCTCGTACTCTATGTCCTTCACCTTTGATGACCCGGACCTCTCCGCCCTCTTGGCTCGGCGAACGCCCCTGCTGACCGACTCTCGCTTTTGCCGGTCCTTCGACGGCTCTTTCGCAGACCTCCTTGAAGTCTCGCCGCCTGCCCCTTGGGCCGAGCGCTTCTTCTCGGCTATGGGTTCCTGCGGTCGGCTCTTCTCCGCATGACCGCCGATGGCCGCGATTCGCCGCTCCGCGATCCAGGACTGCAACTCCGCGCGGTTGAACTTGATCAGGTTCCTACTGACGCGAACGAACGGGACGAGCTTCTTGGATGTCCACTGGTACAGCGTTGTGCGTTCTATGCCGAGGAGCTTCGCGGCTTCTGCGCTTCCGATGAGTTCGTTCTCATTCTTCATCTCCGCACCTCCGGCTCAGACAATTTGGAGGCCCACGAGAAAGATCTGGGAAAGGACAAATCGCTCAGAACGAGAGCGCCTGGCATTACCCGGCGGCGATCTGCATTCCCGCACACGGCGGTCTCGAGGACTGCTTCCGAGAAGCCGCCGTGTGGTGGGAATCGAAGTCCTGGCAAGGCGCCGACCGCGGCGGCGATGATTCAGGTGCCGTTGATCATTCGATCGATTAGTTCGTTGTACATGCCGGGCACCTGGGCAAGGACCGCAGCCTGTTGGTTGGCGATGGTTTTGTGCGACTCGAAGTAGCTGTAGATCTCTTTTGTCTCCATGTTGTAGATGCCACCCCAGTTGTCGAGGCTCAGAACGCCAGGGACCATGTTGTTGCCGTGACTGTGAACAATGACGATGTACTTGAACTTGTATCCGGCCGGAATCACCTTCAGGCTTGAGAGGGCGCTCAAGACCTTCTCCATGGTCATAGCGAGATCGTTCGCGACTTTCTCGTCGGGTCCGGTCATTTGCCATCTTCCCGCCTTTCCGGCGGAGTTGATGGCTTCCGCGAGATCAAAGGAAAGGTTGCCAACAAGGTCGAACAACTGCTGACCCGAAACGATCTTCGCCCCGTACTTGTTCACGACGGACGCAGAAACGCCCACGCCCATGACATTCGGATCGCCTTCGGCGCGTAGGTGCGACATGTTGATGGGGAACAGGAAGGCAGGCGAATCTTTGTCCACGACGAGCGGAAACTTGGCATGCGGGTTAACTGCGACCGATGTAGTGGCGCAGCCAGCCAGCACGAGCAAGGCCACAGTCGACAACACGACCTGGATGATTCGCGCCCGACTTGCATGCGTTTCCATCGTTTTCTCCTTTAGGTCCGCTCTCACCGGCAATCCCATTTCCAAGTTACGAGCGCATCGCGCTTTCCGGAAGAACAGCCGCCCGCTAGCACTGAGCGAGAGCCGTCTATGCACAGGCGTGAACTTCTGCTATTCAGCGAGAATCTCGTCACTTCCCACCGGCTCCGATGCCGTACTGCTTGTCCCATTCGTCCGCGCCACGTCCGTTCTTGTCTTGCGCCTTCGGGTCAGCACCGGCACGAACAAGCAGATCCCTGATTTCGGACGACCCCTTGAGGCCATAGTTCCTGACTGCATATAGGTAGGCTGTCAGTCCCTCGTTGTCGCGTGCCTTTGCATCTGCTCCTGCCTTCAGCAGCAGGCGAACGACTTCGGCACTTCCGCTGTGAGCCGCGTACATCAGCGCCGTGGCTCCTTTCGCGTCTGCAGTGTTCACTTTCGCGTTAGCCTCCAAAAACAGCGCTGTCGTCTCCGGATTCGCTACGCCTCCACCTTCCAATCCCTCCGCACCTGCCGCGAACATCAGGGCGGTCTGTCCCTGTTTGTCCGTCCCGTTTACGCGAGCGCCCGCGTCGATGAGAACCCGGACAACTCCGGCGGCGTTCGAGGCCTCTAGCATGAACGGCGTTCTCCCCCAAGCGTCTACGGCTTCGAGCTTGGCACCGGCTTTGATCAAGGATGCAAAGACTGCTGGGCTCTTGGAGTGGTTCGTACTCACCCACAAGAGCGGGGTCATCCCATTTGCGTCCTGCACGTCTGCCTTTGCGCCGCCTTTGAGCATTGTGTCGATCAGATCCGGGCTATCCGGCGAGCTCTTTGCCGTCCACAGGAGAGCTGTCATCCCTGCGCTATCACGCGCCTCAAGGTTCACCCCTGCATTCATGAGCGCCGAAAGCACCTTCGGCGGACGGCCAAGCGAGGCCGCGAGCATCAGAGCGTTCATGCCTGCCTCGTTCGTCGCGCCAGCCTTCGCGCCGGCCTTGAGAAGAGCAGTGATGGCCACGTCGTTCGCGCCGCTTTCAATTGCCAGAACCAGGGGTGACTTGCCCTTCGGATCCGGCGCGTTCACCTTTGCTCCGGCTTTGAGGAGGGCCGTGATCGCCCGGGAGGTATCCCAGGACGCTTGGGCCGTCAGCCACAGGAGCGGCGTCATGCCCGTGGAATTCGCAGCGTTCGCATCTGCGCCTGCCGCGAGCAACATTTGAACTGCCTCCGTGTCATCGCCTACAAACGGGATGCTTTTCGTGGACCACATCAGAGCGGTCATGCCGTTGGCATCTCGGGCATCGGCTTTTGCCCCCGCCTTCAGGAGGACGGCGATGACCTGTGGATCCTTGTTGGAGCAGGCCGCTTCCATCAGCGCGGTCATGCCGTTGGGCTCGACGGCGTTGACATTGGCACCGCCCGATATCGCAGCCTGCACCGCCTGCGCGGAGTCGTGCTTGGCGAGGTCAAACAGACTCTGCCCGGAGGAGCCGGAAAGCTTCCAGTAGGGCTCGCTGCCGACGATATTGGGGTTTCCTTTGGCGCGGTCAAAAGCCGTTTGCCCCATCTTGTCCTTCAACGACGGATCCGCCCCCGCCGCCATGAGAGCTGAGAGGATCTCCGGATTGGGGTTCTTTGCCGCGGCCTTGAACAAAGGCGACTGGCCGAAGAAGTCAGCAGCATTCACATCGGCGCCTGCTTGAATGAGTGCCTTGATTGCCTCCACGTCCACGACTCGCTCGGCGGCGTAGTGAAGCGCCGTTGCCTTCGCAGTATCGGTCACCCTCACGTCCGCGCCGGCTTTCAGAAGGACCAGGATGACGCGGGAGTCGGGATTGTACTTCGCCGCGGCGAAGAGTGATCCGTCTCCCGGCCTGGCCCCTTTGTTGATGGCTTCCTGGACCTCCTTGGCCGATGCACGTTTGACCAAATCGTCCGACAGGAACACCGGGGCTGTCCCTGCTTGGGTCGCCTTCGCACTGCCTCCCACGGCCTCGGAGAGCCGCTGAAGCGCCGATGTTCCCTGCATCTTTGGGTTCTTCTGGGCGTAGACGTAGGCCGTCTTCCCCGCCGGCTTCAACGTCGCGTCCGCACCGGCGTCCAGGAGAGCGGAAACGACGTCGGGATTGGGGTTGTAGGCCGCCGCCAGCATGAGCGCCGTCACGCCCATGACGACTGTGTCTACCGTTGCGCCCGCCTTGATGAGCGTGGTGAATACGTCCGGGTTCGGATTGACCATCGCGAACTCCATAAGAAGGGTGTAGCCCATCATCTTCGGATCCTTCGCGTTTGGGTCCTGACCCTTAGCGAGCATCTCCTTCACCTGCTCGGCGGTCTTCGTCGCGTACTGCTGCTGCGAAAATGAAGATGCGATCACCAGAAGGCCAAAGCCCACGATGAGACAGAAGGTTCTCGGCTTCATGCAATTCTCCTTTGACAGACTTTGCGGAACGGAAGATCAGACGTCGGCCGCGCCTTACGGGAGGGCGGCGATAAGGCCGGGGTTTGAGCGCTCTGGGAAGGCACGGCGAGTACTCGACAGGTGTTTGCGACGAGAAATAAGACGAACGGCCCAGATGCGAACATCCTCAATAGCTCCGTTTTCACTGGGGTGCCGTTCAACGATGTTTAATCTCTCTTGCCGGATCTTCGGCAGACCAGTCACTATCTAGTACGTCATTTTATCACAACGCTCCAGTAACGCAATCCCCTGTGCTTGTTTTCGAAAAGAATGAGAGCGAGGCTCACAAGTGCCGTCTGACCAAGAGGTCAGGCAGGCCCCAGACTGCGGCCCAACAGGGAAGCCCCCCGCTTCGAGAGACACAGGAAGGTCTTCCCGCAGCGAACGCACCGGTTTTCTGCACCCGCTACGAAACTCACTCAATAGGTAAAGGTGACCACATAGAGCCACGATGGCCCAGGCGATGGCCGATGGGCGTTTCTACTGGCTTTTGGTCTTCGGTTTATCCTTCGGTTTACCAGGCGCAGACCGACGCAGCCCGGCGAAGCCAGACACAGACCGGAACCGCCTTGAAATGCTTGCTACACATACCCATAGCGAGACTCAAGGAGACCGACGAAGAGCACATGTGGTACCTTCAGGGTCTAGTGCTCGCAAGGGCATGGAGGTTCAAGTCCTCTTCCGGGCAAAATGAACTGCTGCTCTCACAGTGATTTGCTGAGTCCCCCCTGAACACGCGGACTTCCCACCCTTTACGGATACCAAAACGGATACCAAAAAGAGGATGCACGACTTTCCCTCCCCAGGAGGGTAAGTGGCGAAGCGGTTCTACCAAGGAAAGCGACGCAATCGCCGCTTAGGGGGCGTGCGATCTACTACTGTCGATTCCGAGCGCCTGGCGGCAGCCTCCAGTCCTGGAAGAGCACAGGAGCTACCACCAGGTCGTTGGCGGATCCGCTGTGGCAGTTGTCACACACGTAGTGACCGCCAACGCATGCGACGCTCGTGCGTCCCGCAGCGCCACTGATTCACGTCATGCATGCTATCCTATGCTCCCCCGGGATCAGCCAGTGTGACTACAATCATCGCCGTGCGGGTGGCCGCTTCCATGCCCTGCGCAGGACCCGCGTGAATCGGCGAGCGTCCCGACGGCGAACTGCTCCGCGGCCTGCCGTGCGTTTCCCGATGCACCGCGAATCAGGTTGATTCCGTGCGCCTGCAGCGCATGGACGGCTCCTTCACCTATGTTGCCGGCAACCATATGGATGACCCCGGTACGCGCAAGAATCCCTGCGATATTCGACTTGCATCCGCAGCCCTCGGGTGAATCGATCTTCTCCTCCGCCACGATCTTCTTTTTCTCGTCGAGCGAATAGACCATGAAATGCTCGCAGTGACCGAAATGAGCATCCACGAACCCGTCCCGCGCGGGAACCGCTACCTTCATTTTTCTCCCTCCTTTGTCTTCCACAATGACTTCTCCTCCATCGATGAGGCTTTCCCGTTGATGATCTCGTCCGCTACGCGGCCGCCTCCTGGTAAAGTCCTTCAAGATCGGCGAGCCGGGTGGCCTCAGCCAGGTCGAATTGGAGCGTCACATGTTTGAGATACCTTGCAGGAGTGCCACTGGCTTGAACGGAGAAGGCTCCATTCCAGGGCGCACCCCGTTTTGCTCGACTGCGTTGCTCACTGAAGGCACAATTGCCTCTACGTCCAGATCTGTCCAACGTTGATCGCACATGAGTCCAGAAACGCTTCTATGCCTGCATAATCAGGATCATCGAAGCAGAAGCGACAACGCTGCTCCTGAGACAATAATCCAAATGAGATCCACCCGAAGCAAGAGCGCCGCGAAAGCGGCGGCAGACAGGATCACATAGGGGATGGTCCATGGAACGGTAAGACCCAGACGGACAGCCGTAATTACGAGCAAACCAACAAATGAACAGAGGATCCCATCGACTGCTTTTCTGAAGAGCGGAAACGCGTTGAGCCGTGAAAAAAAAGGTGCTGCTGCGATCACCATTACGAACGAGGGAAGAAAGATGCTCACGGTAGCGATGACCGCACCCAGAGGCCCGCGCACTATGTAGCCGACAAAGGTGGATGTGATCACCACCGGGCCGGGGGTAATCTGGCCCAAAGCGATCCCGTCCATGAAGACACGCGGAGCTATCCAGTGCCATACGTCGACGACGTCATGCAGCATGAGCGGAATAGAGGCAAACCCTCCGCCAAAGGCAAACAGGTCGACTTTCATCATGAGAAGAGAAAGCTGAAAGAGCCTTTTATCAAGAACGAGGAGGAAGATCAGACCCAAGGCAGCAAAGCCGAGCACGGCGAGTAGAGGGATCAGTTGAAAGCGAATGCGTACGACGCTCGGCGTTTTTGGTGCCTGCTCTGTTCGAAGTGAGAGGCCTATTCCGAGGATTGCTGCGACCACCACAACCAGGACCGGGGTCAGGCCAAACCAAAAGAGCGACGCTGCGATGGCCACGATGATGAGGTCTCGCCATCTCTTGAGATACGAACGGCCAAAGGTGAAGGAAGCGTGCGCGAGCAAAGCGACAATGAGGGCGCGAAGGCCGTCAAAAACCGCGGTGACGGCGGGCAGGGACTGATAGCGTGCGTACAGAAAGGAGAGGCCGAACATAAGCAGGAACGCGGGAAGACCAAAACCGACGAAGCTTGCTGCGGCGCCCATGACCCCGCGGAGTTGGAGACCGACATAAGCGGTGGTCTGCATTGCTGTTGCGCCGGGGATTGTCTGGCAAAGGGCGACCCCGCCTCGAAAGGTGTCCTCGTCCAGCCAGTGCTTTTCCTGCACTGCCATCCTTCGAATGAATGACACCATTGCCGGACCTCCGAAGGCGGTCAGTCCAAGCCGAAGAAAAGCGAGAAAAAGCTGAGTGAGGGAGGGAGGGCGAGGTGGCGTCGGGACCCCGTGTTTCATCTCCTCCAGTCCACCGGCTGTGATGAGCTTTCCCGTTCTCTTTGATCTAGTCGTTTCTCAACACCTGCGCCGTTCTCAAGCCTGCAGCCTTTCGCGCCCCGAGCCAACCGGTAATGGTTCCCCCCGCCACCGAGATGAGGAGCGCAAATGCGAGCATTGCCGGGGAGATCTCGATTGGCAACGTCATGGTCGCAGCATGGATCGGCGCAGCGGCTAGTCCCGGGAGCGGCTGCTGGAGTGACGGCGCGGGGGTGGGAAGGCCCGCAAGCAAGAGGGCGAGAACGAGTCCAATCACGGTGCCAAGGATCCCGCCGCAAACGCTGAGGATGGCAGACTCGGAGAGAAAAGTGCGCACGATATCGCGGGTGCGCCAGCCCACAGCCTTCATGACGCCGATCTCACGTCTGCGCTCGGCCATGAGCCCCGACAAGGCTGCCCAGGCCAGCGCAATTCCCCCGAGTGCTCCAAGCAGGCCGGCGGCCGCCGAGAAACGGGCCGTCACGCGTGACACGCCACCCATCACCTGCAGGATGCTCTGCTGGCTGACTGCGCTGAGCTTGCCCAGTTTGATTGAGAGCCCTTTCACAACTTCATCCGTTTGACTGGCGTCGGAAAGGCGCGCATATACCTGGTTGACCTCTCCCTCAGGGACACCGGCCAACGCCTCTGCGTTAGGGAGAGGCACATACAGGTTGGCAACGCCCGCCTGACTGCTCTCCTTCTGCTCTGCAACGCCGACAACATGGTAATCCCTGTCCCCGAGACGAAGCGTATCACCCGGTTTGATGCTGAAGAGAGCCGCGAAGTGACGGTCTGCAACGACAACGTCCCCATCCCCGGCTTGAAGCAGCCGGCCACTGATCAGGCCCTGCTTCAGGCCGACCATCGGGCCCACCTGATCCTGAGACGGATCGATCCCAAGGATCACTTTGTAGCTGCTCTCGCCGAAGTCCCACACCTCGAGGCTGCCGGACCAGGCCGCCACGCCCTTGGTTGTGGAGATGAGCTTCAGGTCCGAGGGCTGAAAGTCGCCATTTCCGAAGGGCAGCCGTGGGCCTCGCGTCCGCTGGGCCTCCGCGTTAGTTGCTGAGCCCATCTCGGGACGGGTGAGTACCAGGTCGGCCGCCACTCCCTTGAGTGGCAAGGAGGCGGCGCGGAGGAACGCACCGCCAAGCGAAGTCAACACAACATAGAGCGCAGCCCCCAGGGCAATACCGGTGATAACACCGAGCGTTCGACCGCCGCGGTGACGAAACTGAGAAATGATGTAACGGATCATTTCGTGCGGTTGAGCGACTGGTCGATGGCCTGGCGTAGATCCTCTACGGTCCAGGATCCGCTGGCCACCATGAAAGTACCCTTCCCTTGAGGGAAACTGAAGAACTTCACCGAGCGATCCTTGAGCTTGATTTCCATGCTGCCGTTTACGAAAATCGCAATCGGAACATGCCCGGTCAGCCGCCTGCTTTTTGCGAACTGTGCGCCCTGGTCGGTTTCCAAGTCGTAGCGCGTGACCGTGACCTTGTCACCGTAGGAGGCAAGAAGCGTGTCAACATCCGTCAGCGCCATGAGCACAGGCGAATGGTTGAGGAATGCGATTTCCACCTTCGGGGTGCCAGCGGCTGCCCCCGCGGGCGAAGGTCCGGAGCTGCTCTCAGACCCGCCGCTGCAGCCGACAAGGGCGAGGGCCAAGAAGATAACGAGAAATTGTATTTGGCTTTTCATGCTTTTCCATCCTCCAATTTGCCATCAACCATCGTGAAGCTGTGCTTCGCGATGGCGGCGACTTCACTGTCATGAGTGACAACGATCACTGCCACGCCCTCTTCACGGTTGAGCCTGCCGAAAATATCAAGGATCTCCTCGCCGCTTTTCTTGTCCAAATTCCCCGTCGGCTCATCGGCCAGAATCAATGTTGGATGGTTGATCAGAGCCCGCGCAATCGCAACCCGCTGTTGCTCACCACCGCTCAAACGGCTGGGCCGGTGCTCAAGACGGTGCCCGAGGCCGACCTGCTCCAACCGCGCGCTCGCTCTTTCTCTGCGCTCCTCGGCGGAAACTCTCATCGGGTAGAGAGGGAAAGCCACGTTCTCCAGGGCGGAGAGAGTGGGAATGAGATGGAAAGCCTGGAAGACCAGGCCGATGTGTTCTCTGCGCCACAATGCGAGCTGATCCTCGTTCAGCGAGCGGATCTCCCTCCCCTCAAAAGAGATGCTGCCTGACGTCGGCGCTTCGAGCGCAGAGAGAAGATGGAGCAGGGTCGTCTTTCCTGAACCTGACCTGCCCATGATGGAACAGAAGGTTCCGGTCGGGAGTGAGAGATTCACGCCTCGCACCACGTCAACGCGTCCAAAGGACTTGTGCAAGTCGACGCACTTGAGAAGTTCATTCACTGCGTAATACCTCCGCTGGTCGAATGCGGGTTGCCCGTCGGGAAACCCATAGCCCGACGACTAGTCCGCATAACACCGACAGCCCCACCGCAAGTGCTGCCGGCATCAGTTCAATTCGGGCGGGAAGAGAAATCGTTACCGCCATGGGCACGGCCCCGCCGGGAAGAAAGTGTGGTGTTGGGCTGAGCTCCCACGGTACGGGGATGCTCACTTGCATGGAGCTCAGGGCGTAGGAGACCAGCACGCCAAGTCCCAGACCGGCAATCGCCCCTGCAGCAGCCAGGCTGATCGCTTCACTAGTAAGCTGCGATGCAACATCGCCGCGGCTCCACCCAACCGCACGCATCAAACCGATGTCGCGGCGGCGTTCCCTCAGGGCCGAACTGATGGAGCGGAAGAGGCCGACGACAGCGACCAGGAAGCAGGCGAGCCCAACAAGCCAACTGAACCTGTCGACAAGCCCGTACGCCTGGCCGATGACTTCACTGAAACTTTGCGCCGAAGAGATCAGCGCCTCACTGCCGAGCAGTGAGCCGACGGCCCGCGCAACAGATTCCACCTTCGCCTGGTTTGCCTTGATGAAAACGATGTTGGCATCTGTCGGCCTGAAGTCGTGCACTGCCATGACGTTCTTTGCTGCATGCGCCAGCGCCCGCGCATCATCGACCATGATATAGAGGTTTGCGTTCGCAACTTGTCCGATTCTGCTCGTGTCGACGAATCCAATCACATCAAAAGGATGTCCCGCGACGGGAACCTTCGAGCCGACAGAAAGGTTATTGCTTCGGGCATACGTGGCGTCGGCCACGGCGACGTCATGATCGCCTGTCTCCAGAAAGCGGCCTTGGAGGACAGCCGATGCCAGGCGGGCCGGGCCGGTTTTCGATGATGGATCAAGGCCCAGCACGACGAGAAAGCTGTTTTTCTCGAAGTCCCAAAAGAACACCGACTCACCGACATCTTCAACGCCCGGGATGCGCCGGATTGAGTCGATTTCATCAATGTGGATCGGGGCCGTCGAATGCGGAAAAAGAATTCCTTCAAACGCCTGCGGTACCTTTCCCTGACGCTGGGCGGCAATATCAGAGCCGATTTCTGCCAGAGGCGCTCGCGCAGCGAGCCGATACCCGTTCGAATAGGCTTGAAGAGAAAGCAACAGTGCCACCCCGATAGCCATACTGAGAAGGGCTGCCAGTGTTCGTCGGGGGCGATGGAAAAGCTCTGCGCCTAAATACGAAATGTGCATTGTTGGACTCACCGTGAATGCGAGCGTGCCCGGGTGATTGTGTGCCTTGGAGCCCTTTTTCCTCGCGTACCGAACCGTGCCCCAGCAGGTGCGCTTTCCAATCCCGGAGCGGAGGCCGCAAGCATGTCGAGCAGGCGGGCCTGTTCGCCTTGCCTTGTGTGAGCGAGCCTCGAATCCCACTTATCAAGCATCTTGCGAAGTTCCCTGCGCAGCACCGAAAGGCTCTGAAGCTGGTCATCGAGATCCTTCAGCTTGGCTGCAGCAAGCGCGCGGACTTCTTTGCAGGGTGCTCCGCCCTTTTCCCGGATCTTGAGGAGTCGCGCCAACTCATCCAACGTGAACCCGACGGAAAGCGCATGCTGTACGAGCCGAATCCGATCTACGGATTGCGGCGGGTACTCACGATACCCGTTGGCCGAGCGTCCGGCATGGAGAAGGCCCATCCGCTCATAGTGGCGAAGCGAATCTGTGCTGAGCCCGCAGAGACGGGCCAATTCCGCTGATCGAAGATAGCCGTTAGGTCTATTCACCTTCACAACTATGGAATATAAACCCTGGAACCAGTTCCATGGTCAAGAAATACTTCGTAGCTCTGCACCGGAGACAGGCGCACGAATCGCGACAATACGAAATCTCGCCACACCTAACTCTGACACTGAGTCTGACATCGAGAGGGAACACACAGGAATATGATCCGATACAGTGAGACACCCAGTGTTTACTCAACTCGTTTCTCGATATACATATAGACATAGAGGGCTACATACCGGAATAGAGCGACAAAGACCCCGGCTAGATTCAGGGTCTAGTGCTCGCAAGGGCATGGAGGTTCAAGTCATCTTCCGGGCAAGAAGAGTCCTTCCCTAAAACGTCCTTTTCAGACAGCTCCTTTCGCCGGGCGCGTTGCGCAGAAGCCCCTCCACTGCCAGAATAGCGGCATGCCAGTTCACGAACTTCAGAATTATCGATACAGGGGCGCTCGCGCACTAGTGCTTCTCCATGAACGGACGGTGCGGGAGCTTCTGCCGGTCTGGCGGCGCGCCAAAGCGGCACATATCAAGCTGCCCGCAACAAAGGATCCCAGCTATGCCTCGCTGGAGACACTGCTTCATCACGCCCTTGGAGCCGCGCGCGGGTATATGACATGGCTGTGCGAGCAACTCGGGCTGCCGGATCCCCGCATCAACCCGGCCCCGGATGAGTCGAGCGTTGAGCAGGAAGCCGAGCGATACATCGAGCACCTGCTGGAGCGCTGGCGCCTCCCGCTGGCGGGAGTGGAGGAGTTGCGCTTCGCGGCAATCCATAAGTCCCGGTGGGGGGAAGACATCAGCCTGGAGGGGATGCTCGAGCACGCCGTGATGCACCCCGCCCGGCACCGGTTCCAGCTGGAGGAGCTCATGGAGGCCTAGGGCGAGGGGTAATCCGATTGCGGCCGCAAAGCGCAGAAACCCCCAGCGGGCGTGTCCGCGCCGTCACAGCAGTCGGCTATACGAACCTGTAGGACCCCACTTCAGTCAGGGGTTGGGCGTCAGGCGGCTCTTCGCAGCGATCCTTCAGCCCTTTCTGGAACGCCTTGAACGCCCCGAGTTCGATCAGGACCGCCTCTTTTTCCTTCGAGGGGAATGAAGCGATGTGCACGAAAGTGCGGCCGTCTTTCAGCTTGAAAGTTGCGTAATGAACGTCCGGATCTCCCACTTCACGCAAACTGCCATAGACCGCCCGCACAAGTCCCTCGTTCTCGGCCACCTTGTCGGGCCTGACCTTGCAGCGCACAAGCAACTTCACCATCCCTGCCTTCCTTTCTCAGGGGAGCATGCCGGTCCTGCACCTTGCTCCCGAACAGGGTCTGCGGTGCTCAACACGGTGACAGCACTCGTCAATCGGATCCGCTTGGTCCTCTGGGCGATGGCGGCCAGGACGACGGGAACTGCTGAAACCACGAAGTCCAGGCGGTGGTGCTCCCCGACACCGAAAACGTCGAGGCCGGCATCGTCGGCCAACTGAGCTGCGGCCAGGATCTCCTCCAGTCGCTGACGAGGGCTGATCTTCTTCCCGATATTGGGATCGCTCAAGAGCTTCGCCCAGGGTGATGACACCAATTTCCATACTTGCTTCCTACGCCCTGATCTGCAAAAGGATCTTCCCTTTCACATGGCCTGCTTCTCGAGCACGGAACGCGTCCGGCACCCTTGGGTTTGCGATGGAATCTGTCATTGGAGAGAAGATAAACAACTAAAATATTTTAATCAACATTTTTCGTCTCTTTCGTGGTATCTTTCACTGTCATGGAGAGACTGCAGTTCTCAGAAGACCATTGCCAGGCGGAGGCCCTGAAGCTGCTCGGCGACTACGTCACCCTGCGCATCATCGACTTCCTTCGCGCGAACGAGCTTCGCTTTACAGAGCTCCAACGGTCGATCGGCGACGTGAACTCCGTCACTCTCTCCAACAGGCTCAAGCGGCTGGAGGCCGCGGGCGTCATCGAACGAAAGGAAGCGACAATCGACCGGCAATCCGTTGCCTACAGGCTCACGGGCTTGGGCAAAGGCTTGCTGCCGGTTCTACGAGAGATTCAGAACTTCACGAAGCGAAATGTCAGCCTCGGATCCGCCATCGGCGTGCCATCTGGGAAGCGGGTCGGGAAAAGACGGGCACAGGCGAAGTCCTGACTTTCCCCGGGCTCAAGTCCTCGAGAATTGAGCGGTTGAACCTGTCCACAAACCTGGGTACCGTGGGCTGCGTCATGACTCTTGATGCATTTCTCAATCTTATCGAGGTCCTGGGGGTGCTCGCGTTCAGCCTGACAGGTGTATTCGAGGCCCGGCGCCTGAAGATGGATGTCGTGGGTGTCTACTCTCTTGCCATGATCACGGCGTTTGGCGGAGGAACCGTTCGTGACCTGTGCCTCCAGCGCCATCCCTTGTTCTGGATTCAGAATTGGCCCTACGCCGTCGTGGTGCTCGTCCTGTCCATCGTGTCCGTGGCGATCCTGAGACAGATCCGGGATCGAAAAAGCAAGGCACTCGTGTTCGTTGTCACCGTCTTCGATGCGCTTGGGCTTGGCCTTTTCAGCGTTCTCGGGTCGGTCTACTCATTGCAGACATACCCGAATCTCTATTTCATCGCCGTGCTCATGGGCGTCATCACCGGTTGTTTCGGCGGAGTTATCCGGGATATCGTCGGCAACAAGATCCCGACCGTTTTCAGCAAATCCCAGCTCTACGCGACCTGCAGCCTGGCAGGGTGCGCGATGTACATACTCTTTGACTGGCTCAAATTGCCTCCCGCCATTTCCATTGCCTTCGGGGCGGCGACGACCTTTGCTGTTCGCATGCTCGCGGTGCGTTTCAACATCTCACTGCCTCTGTAGGATCAGCCCCGGTTTCTCGACACGTCCTGCATGCCGATCCATTCAGAGCTGCCGTCCACGTAGTGCTCCTTTTTCCAGATGGGGACCCTCCGCTTGACCTCATCGATGATGTACCGGCACGCGCGGAACGCCTCATCCCGGTGGCCTGCGATGACACCGATCCAGATTGCCACCTCACCAACGTAAAGCCGTCCCACCCGGTGGACGCAGAGCGCATCGATGACCGCGGTCAGTGCCTCGCGAAGTACCGCTGATCCCTCCTTCAGGCAGAGCTTCGGGTAGACTTCATATTCCAGGGCAATCACCGTTCGGTCACCGTCGGTGTCGCGCACCCTGCCTTCGAAGGATACAAAAGCTCCCGCGTGACTGGCCTGAAGCGATCCCGCAAGCTGGGCGACGTCCAGGGGAGTTTCGCTGAGCGCGAACCGCTCGCCGGCGCTCATTCAGCCCCCTGCAAATGGAGCGAGGAAGACCACGGAGTCACCGTCAGTGACCTGTGAGGTCCACGGGACGATCTGATCGTTGAGCGCGACCCTCAGAGACGAGAGGTCGAACGGAAGGCCGTGATGCGCGGCAATCTCCTGGTACAGCTCCGCGGCAGTCATCGCCGTGCTCTGCACGGTTTCTTCGCGGAGGCCTGTTGCATCTCGGAACGCCGCGTAGTAGTGCATGTGCAGGGACTTCAGCATCGTCATGCGACTCATCCGCCGATGTGATACATTTCCACTTTTTGCTGGTTGCCGCCAGCCCGCTCAGAGCGTTCCTCCGAGTAGCGATCGACGCGGTGTTTCCACAACCCCTCGATCTGCGACAAAAGCTCTTCGTCCCCTGCGCCGCGCCTCAGCGGATCGCGAAGATTAAAGCCACTGCCTGCAAACAGGCAGGTGTACAGCTTTCCTTCCGCAGAAAGCCTGATGCGGGTACAATTGCTGCAGAAGGGCTGGCTCACCGAGGAGATGAAACCGATCTCCCCCTGGCCGTCCGTGAACCGGTACCGTGATGCCACTTCGCCATGGTTGGCGGGCTCGACAGGCTCCAGGGGGAACTCTGCCCTGATCGCTTCAAGGATTTCCGCCGAGGGCACGACCAGCTCACGGCGCCAGCCGTTGCGATTGCCGACGTCCATGAACTCGATGAACCGCACGATGTGGCCCGTGCCGCGGAAGCGCCGGACAATGTCGAGCACCTCGCGGTCGTTCATGCCGCGGATGACGACGGTGTTGAGCTTGATGCCCTGGAAACCCACCGCCATCGCCGCCTCTATTCCCAGCAATATCGGCGCAAGGCGATGGGCCCGACCGTTCATGCGGGCGAACGTGATCGCATCCAGTGAGTCCAGGCTGACCGTCAGACGCTTCAGGCCGGCGGCGCGCAGGGGGCGAGCCATGCGGGCAAGGTGGGCGCCGTTCGTGATGAGGGCGCAATCCTCGATTCCTTCGATTGAGGAGAGGCTGCGGACGAGCTCGGGCAGCCACGGCCGCAAAAGCGGCTCGCCGCCTGTCAGCTTCAGCTTCACGACCCCGAGCCGGGAAAAGATCTGCGCAATTCGTGTGATCTCTTCGAAAGACAGGAGGTCTTCCCGCTTCAGGAAACGATAGTCTTGGTTGAATACTTCCGCGGGCATGCAGTAGGGGCAGCGGAAATTGCAGGAATCGATGACAGAGACGCGAAGATCGGAGAGGGGCCGCCCGAACATGTCCCGAAGGGGAGAAATCGGAGTCAACGCACGCACGAGCCTGAATAATGTAGGCATACCATGCAGCCCGGTCAACGCAAGGGTTGCTTTACTCCGGGCCAGCCGTTGCGCTAGTCTTGTTCCGGAATGGTGAAGAGCCCTGACTTTCGCGTTCATCACGTCCGTCATTTGAATCCCCGCACTTTTATCCTGCGCTTCGATCGGCACGACCTCGAGTTCGAGCCTGGGCAGTATGTGGGTCTGGGGATCCCCGGCTCGATTGCCCGGCGCGAATACACGATTTACTCAGGCGCGGGAGATGATTTCCTCGAGGTGCTGGTCAGGGAGATTCAAGGGGGGCTCGTCTCGCGCGCTCTCGCGCGCTGCGAGCCGGGGGAGGCTCTGTCAGTAGAGGGGCCCTACGGGCTTTTCATCACGGATCCGGTACAAAGATCACGCGCACGCTATCTCTTTGTTGGCTCCGGCACGGGGATCTCCCCCTTCCACTGCCTGATACGCAGCTACCCCGATATCGACTACCGTCTCCTCCACGGCGTGCGCACAGCCCAAGAACGTCATGAGGACGGAGCTATTGACCCGTCGCGATACGTTGCATGCGTCTCACGGGGAGAAGGCGGTGACTATCAGGGCCGTGTCACCGGGTACCTTCGCAGCCATCCCACGGATCCCGATAGGCTGTGCTACCTCTGCGGCAACAGCGACATGATCTACGAATCCTTCGCCATATTGAGGGACCAGGGTGTTCCGCGGAATCACCTCTACGCGGAGGTGTACTTCTGACCGACTGAGGGATTCACGGTTTCTCCCGGCTCCGCATGCCGCCTCACGGCGATTATCTCGCCGAGAATTGCAACAGCAAGCTCCTCAGGGGTCTCTGCCTTGATGGCAAGCCCGATGGGCGCGTGCAGGGCATCGATCTTCTCCTGCTCGAAACCGTCGCTTCTGAGCTGCTCTCGAAGCAGCTTCGCCTTGCGCTCGCTCCCGATGAACCCTGCATACCGGTACTTCCGTTTGAGCACCGCGCGCACACATTCGAGATCGGTGAGGTGGCCCCGGGTGACCATCACGACGTAGGTTGCCGAATCGAAGGGGAACCTCTCCACGATCTCCGTGTAGCTCCCGCTCTGCGATTCCACGTTCGGCGGAAACCTCTCAGCCGCAGAAAACTCATGCCTGTCATCGGCAACGGTGATCTTGAAACCCAGACGCGACGCCTGGAAGGCGACCGCCTGTCCGACGTAGCCGCCGCCGAGGATGAGGAGCTTCTCCTCCGGCAGGACGGGGTCGAAGAAAACACGCTCCTCTTCAAGGAATGCAGGCGTTCCCCTGTGAAGGGAGCGAATTGTACACGGGCGTGCCCTTCTCATCGAGCACGGCGACGTTGACTGAGCGTAGGGATCCCCCTGCAACGCTCTCCAGCGTCTTGGCGAGCAGAGTTCGTTCACCCCGCTGCAGTCTGGCAAAGGCGATCCGATAGGGTTCGCGATCAACGAGATACTCCACGAGTATCCGGCACGTGCCGCCGCAGATCATGTCCTGGCCCTCGACCTCCATGCCCTTGAACTCGAGGGTCAGCGTGGCCGCCTTCTTCTCCACAATGCACTCCCGTGCAACGGCGATGGCCCGTGCCTCGCCCTTGCCGCCTCCGACGGTCCCACGGTAGACGCCTGCCGCGCGCACCAGCATCTTCGAGCCCTCGTGCCTCGGCACTGATCCCTGCACATCGATGACCGTGACCAGAGCCAGCTCTTCCCGGCTGTCGCAGATCGCCTTCACGATTTCGTCGCTCATTCCCTTACGCGGTCCCTCGGTGCCAAGATATCGACGTGGTTGCTGGGAGGCAAAACTTTCGTTTCAGATGCGTCCCAGGCACGAGGAGGCATCATCGTCGCGCTGGTTCGCACTCCTTTGGGGATAGAGGGCCGGTGCGGTGCACCGTTGGGGCGTACAGCGTGGGGGATTTCTTCTCATAGTGTTCTTTGATCTTGATGAGAATGCCCTTGGGGATGATGGGCTTGATGAAAATGTCTTCCCTTCGCACGGTCTCATCGCCTCCTGCGTCCTTTGCCAAGCCCGTGAATGCTTTTTTCAGGCGCGGGTTGAGGAATGGTATTTTCATCGTCATGAGAGTGACGGGTCCGGCGGCGATGGCGATCGCGAATCGGTAGCTCAGGCCGAGTCTCGCGCAGAAGTTTCTCACCACCCTGATGGCTTCCTCGATTATCCATGGTTCGGGGAATCCGCAGTTGATGATAGCGAAGACCTTCGCGCGCTTGTTGTATCGCTCGCCTTCTTTTGCGTAGAAATAGAAGTCTTCAAGGAATCTGGTCAGAGCCCCCGGAAGGGTATAGCAGAAAAGCGGGAACGCCATGACGACCGCGTCGGAGTTGGCGACAGCCGCCAGCGTCTCATCGGGGTAGCGACCGTTCACGCCTGACTTCACCGTGACTCGGTCGATGTGGAAATCAGCAGCGCTCATCCTCGCCGATACACGGTTCAGGAACTCGAGGCTCGATGCCTTCTCTCCCCTCAAGCTGCCGTTCAGCAAACAGACCCTTTTCATAGACACCTTCCTTTCACGCGATGTCACCGAGGCTTTGGCATATGCTCCCGTTGTCTTCCCGGGACCTTGTGAAATACACCTCAACGCTTTCTTCAAGGGTGGGGTGGACGACGTCGGCCTTCCCGCGATGTTTCGCGGTGATGTCGATGAACGTGCTGCGTTCCTCGTCTGTGACGTCTTCTCCGTACCCGATGATGATCTGCCTGCAGCTCGTGTGGTTCCTGATAATGAGCCCGCCCCTGTCGATCACGTTTTTTATCGTCGACGAGAAGGTGCCGAAGCGCACCGGCGTCAGAAAGACGATTACGGGGAAGTCGGGGGCCTGTTCACTGATGCCGGCGAAGGATCTATTGAAGGCGCATGTCCCCGGGTGTCTCGTGAGGCAGTGAAGGCAGCCGCTACAGGGGGGCACATCGTTCCTTCTGAGCTCAATTGCCCCAACGACGCATTGTTTCGCGTGCGCGATTGCCGCGATCCTTTCCCGAATGTCCTCGGAAAGCTCCGTCCTGGAGTCGCGGTCGAGAATGAAGAGGATGTTCGATGTTTTCATGCGCGCAAAATGACAGTAAACCGGGGCGCACGTCGGTGGCCAAAAGGCGTATTTGCAGGTTTATTTTACAGAATACCCAAATCGCGGGCGCGGGCGATGGCCTGGGTACGGCTCTCCACGCCGAGCTTGCCGAAGATGTTGTTCGCATGTTTCTTGACCGTGCCGACAGCCAGGAAGAGCTCGAATGCTATCTCCTTGTTCGACTTGCCCGACGCAATCAGTCGAAGGACATCGAGCTCCCGATCGCTGAGAGGCTCGATGAGGCCGGGTCTTTTGGCTTGGCTCTGGGCGCTCGTTGCCATGGCGTCAAGCAACTTCGATGCGTAATGCCCGCGGGTGCCTTGTGCTGCAATCCGTCGGAGCATTTCGACAAGGGGCGCTCCCTCGTCGAGGAAGATGCGCGCATACCCGGCCGGCTCGGCAAGCGACAGGGCGCGATCCAGGCTGTTCAAGGCTTCTGCGGACGCGCCGCATCGGGCCTGCGCCAGAGCCTTCAGGACGAGGCACTCGATCACGGTTGCGGTCCGCGCCTGATGCTCTGCATTTCGGATGAGCTCATCGAGATACTCCGGCAGCTCGCAGCAATTCTCCGTGGCGATTCTGACCCTGACCAGGGTCAGCCATGAAAGCTCCTGCTCGTACCGGGGCAGCCGGGAGATCGGCAGGGACATTTCCTGCTCCCGGGCCCAGCTTGCTGCCGCGTCGGTGTCACCGCGGCGCAGCTCCAACCTGATTTTCCGTGCGGGAAGCTGGCGAAACTCGGGAGGTGCTGCGACCCACGGACCGAGATTCTCCGCGCGCTGGAGGTGCTCAAGGGCAGACTCGCCGTCGCCCTGCGCCTGCGCCAGCTCAGCCATGGAAAGGCAGCCCTTGAGAACGGTCTCCAGGTTTGTGCTCATTTCGCCGAGCTCGAAGCCCGCACGCAGGCTGGCCGCAGCTCCTTCCAGATCATTGCGCTCATACTTCAGGCGGCCTTGGACGATGTATGCAAGGGCAGCGCCCGGGACCGGGAGGGCGCCGCCCCATTTCGTGCTCTGCGCGATTGCTTCCTTGCAGATCTCGGCCGCCCGGTCCAGGCGGGAGAGCTGCATCTCGATCTCTGCAAGACTTCCCTGGGCTGCGAGGACTGCGTATGAAAGGCCGCCCGTGCGGCCAGCCGCGGCCAGCTCCTCGAGGAAGGGGACCGCCTTTGCGATCTCGCCGGATTCCTGATAGCAGGCAGCGAGATTCAGGGAGTTGACAGCATGGGCAACGCGGTCGCCGGGGTCGTCACCAGGGAGCTGCCGATTGGCTTCCTCGGAAAAACCGACGGCTCGAGGGGTGTCGCCCTGAGCGCGGGCGACGAAGCTCTGGATGGAAAGCAGGTGGCCCCTGATGCGCTGCATGTTGTCGCGGCTTGCGGCCGACAGACTCTCAGGGCTCTTGGAGCAGGCCGTGGCGGCCCGGGAGAGCATTGGAAGAAGATGCTCCTGGTTGTTCGTCATGAGTGCAGCCCACGCAAAGCTGACACAGAGCCAGGGACTGCCAAGGAGCAGAGGCTCAGGGATGCGCAAGGCATAGCGCATCAGCCTTGCCGCCTGACCCTGGCCGAGCATGCGGGGCGCTTCTGACTCGATCAGGCTGACCGCACGCGCCCCGTCGCCACCCATGAGGGAGTGGTCGATTGCCTCATCGATGCGCCCCTCTTTTTCGAACCACATGCTCGCTCGGCCGTGCAGCCGACTCACGCGCGCGGGCTCGGCTGCCGTGAGCTGTCTGCGAAGGACGTCAGCGAAGAGCTGATGATAGCGGTACCAGCACCGCTCGGCATCCAGGGCAGAGATGAAGAGATTCGCCCGCTCGAGCTGAATCAGCATCGACTGGCTGTCGCTTTGTTCCGTCACGGCGTCGCACAGCGCGCCGCTCAGGCGCTCCAGGATGGACGTCTCCAGAAGGAACTGCCTGACGCGTGGCGACTGCCGGGCGAGCACCTCCTCGGCAAGGTAGTCGAGAATGTACCGGTTGGCGCCGGAGAAGACGTAAATGCTGCCGGAGACGTCCTTCTTTCCCGCCAGCGATAGGGCAGCCATCTTCAGCCCGGCGATCCAGCCTTCCGAGCGTTGTTCGAGAATTTCAAGGTCCTTCGCGTTCCGGACAGTTCCCACTGCTTTCTCGAGGAAAGTTGCAGCCTCGGCATTCGTGAATGCCAGTTCTTCGACACGGATTTCGGCGATTACTCCCCGCGCCCGCCAGCGGGCAAGCGGCAAGGGCGGGTCAGCGCGGCCTGCGATGACAAGGTGGAAGCTCGGCGGCATGTGCTCGACGAGGAAACCGACGCCGTCATGGATCGCCAGGGATTCAATTGCCTGGTAGTCGTCCAGCACCAGGGCAATGTCATGGTCAAGGTTGCTGAGAGTGTTCACAAGCGATGTGAGCAGCCATCTCATCGGCGGCGGTTCGGGGGACTCGAAGGCATCGAGGACGGGCTGGCCCAGCGCTGGATCGACATTCTGCAGAGCGCTGACGACGTACATCCAGAAGCTCCCAAGATCATTGTCACCGTCATCGAGTGAGATCCAACCGGCCGGTATCTCGAGCTCCTGAAGGGCTTCCGCGAGCAGGGTGGTCTTGCCGTATCCCGCCGGCGCCGAGAGGAGCACAACTCCGTGCCGCATTGCCTCGTTCAGCTGTCGAGACAGCCGCGGCCGCGCCACAAAGCCGTGCGGCAGTTGCGGCACATGGGTCTTTGTCACCAGGACCTTCATAGATGGCATTCCATGTTCATGCTACCACAGCTCTGCAAGCTCCCGCGACCTTGACGCCGATTCGGTCACGTCCTATCCTCCGAAGGATGACTCCCCGGCAGCGCTGGTTTGATCGAAAGTTCACGTTCGACCTCCCCCTCACGCTCTTTCCGAACGTCGTGGAGAGACTCCGCGGGAGCCCGGCGCGCCTGGAAGAACGCGTGCGCTCTCTCGAGCCCGGCACGCTCACCGCCCGTTTCCACGACACGTGGTCAATCCAGGAAAACGTCGGCCACCTCTGCGACCTGGAGCCTCTCTGGATCCACCGCACCGAGCAGCTTCTGGCGGGACACAATGAACTTGCGGTCGCCGATTTGACCAATCGCCCCACGGATGAAGCGAACCATAACGCGACTCCTCTCGATGATCTGCTGAAGAAGTTCCGCATGCTTCGGCTTCGGTTCGTCTCACTACTGGAGGGAGCGGAGCCGTCGGCGCTCGAACGCACGGCGCGCCATCCCCGGCTGGGCACGCCCATGCGTCTGATCGATCTGGCATTCTTCACCGCGGAGCACGACGACCATCATCTGGCGCGGATCACGGAGCTGCTGCACCTGTCGAGAGACCGCGAATGATCCGTTTTGTCCCCATCCAGGTGGAATCCTACTCCGGCTACAAGAGCGATGAGTCCCCCCGCAGGTTCATGTGGAACAACCATCGTTACGAAATTGTGGAAATCATCGACACGTGGTATCAGGCAAGCCGAGATCCCGCCGTCCCCGCTGCAGACTACTTCAAGGTCCGCGCAGCGGATACGCTGCAGTACATCATCCGCCTGGATCGGCAATCGTCGGCATGGTATCTCATGGAAGCGGGGTCCACGTGAGACATCTCAGGAGCCTGCGCGATCGCGGGACAGGAGCCCGGCGGTATGTCCTGGGAGCTCTTTCTTTCTGAAGACGACTACAGGTACTACAGGGAAAACATCACCCTGCTGGAAGACCGGGTGGTTCAGAATTTCCCGGACGCGTACAGGAATCCTGCCATTCTCACTGCAATCAGGAACGTGCCCCGGCACCTGTTCGTCAACCAGGGTTATAAGGCCCTGGCATATACCGACAACGCGCTGCCGACCTGCGGGGACCTGACGACCTCGGCCCCTTCGGTCATCGCCCGGATGATCTTCCAGACCGGCGTATCGAAAGGTGAAAAGCTATTGGAAATCGGGACTGGAACCGGGTACCAGGCTGCTGTTCTTGCCGAGATGGGGGTAAAGGTTTTCACCATCGAGATTGATGGATCAGCGGTGCACGCTGCGGACAGGGTGCTCGTCAGGCTCGGCTACAAAGTGGACAAGCGGCTGGAACGTGCCCGCGGCCTTGGGGATGCATTGGAACGTTTTCGGGCAATCAGGAGACATTTTCCCCGGAGGGGACCGATCACGCTGTACTGGGGCAACGGACAGAAGGGGCTCGCAGAGGAATCGCCATTCAAGGCAATCATCGTGGCAGCATCGATTCCCGATCTAAGGCACGTCGGGCATCTTGCGGCCCAGCTGTCGCCAGCGGGGGGGAGAATGATTGTACCGGTCGGGGACAGGAACGAGCAGTCCCTTGCCATCGTCGAGCGCTCGGGGAACAGGATCCGCCTTTCCACCCTCGAAGGAGTCTCGTTCGTCTTTCTGCGACTTCTGCGGGGATAGGATTCTCGTCCTGACGGTATGGTATGATGCAGGGGTCCAGCAGGAGACAGAATGGCTGGTTTCGCCCTGCTCGCTGACATCATCGTCACCGTCCACTTCTGCTACGTCGGGTTCACTGTCGGAGGCGAGATCGTCATCCTCCTGGGCGGCCCGCTTCGCTGGCGCTGGGTTCGCAATCTCAGCTTCCGTATCACCCACCTGGCATCCGTCGCGCTCGTGGCTGTGGAAGCCTTGGCAGGCGCCCAGTGTCCACTGACGATCTGGGAGTATCAGCTGCGCATGATGGCAGGCCAGCGGGCGGAGGGACAAATCTCTTTCATCGCGCGCCTGGTGCGAAGCGTGATCTTCTACGATTTTCCGACCTGGGTTTTCCTGGCAGCCTACGTGGGCTTTGCCCTCCTCGTGGGACTCACATTCATCCTTGTGGCTCCGCGGAAAAGCCCTCGTGCGGCGCACAAGACGAATCCAAGGTCCCCGTAGGGAGTGTTTGTGGTCACGATGTTCACGATCCGTCCTCCCGCCGACTCGGAAAGCGCTGCCGTGGCCGAGCTGGTGCTTCAATCGGACTGCGGCATGCTCCCCGCGCTGTTCGGCGCCAGGGTGCGATCAGTCGTGGAATACCTCCAGCATGAAACAGCCAATCCGTACAGCTCCGCACACACGCTTGTCATCGCCGATGCGGCGCGGGACTCCACCGTGATTGGTGCGCTGGTCGGATCCCTCGCAGAGGAAACCCGGCGCGCCAATCTCCATACCGCAGCCCTGCTGTTCAGATGGTACGGGCCCGCAGTCGTTGCGCGGTTTCCCCGGCTTGCCCGGGCGGGGAGGGCGCTGAAAGAGCTGGAGCCCGACGACTTCTATCTCTCCCACATCGCAGTCCTCCCCGAGCTCCGCGGACGAGGAGCAGGCCGGGAGCTCCTCCTTGCGGGAGAAACGCATGCCCGGCGGCAGGGAGCTCACCGCCTTATCCTGGACGTCGAAGAGCGCAACGAGGGCGCACGCGCCTTCTACGCCCGGCTGGGCTACCGTACGGCTTCAGTCCTCCGCATCGACCTTGGCAGGCGCGGTGAGTTTTCATTCCTTCGGATGTTCAAGGATCTGTGAGGTGGATTTCGACCTCGCCAGTCCGTCCGCGATCTCCTCTCCCGAGAAGCGGGAAAGAAACAGGGCGCCGAGAAGAATGCCCGCATAGCCTGCGACCGCGAGTGAGCGCAGGCGCGGATTTGCGGCAAGTGCTTCGCCCAGGGCGGCGATCCCGATGAAGATCGCGACCAGCCGCGAGCACAAATCCGACACCGCAGTGACCAGGATGGCACGGCCGTGCTGGTATGCCCGCGAGAGAATGAGAAAACCCGAGACATAGAAGACGATCAGGCAGGCGCCGGCAGCGGCCGCAGGAAAACCGAACTCATGCAGTTGCAGCTCTTCCAGCAGGACCTTCGTGGCCACGTCGCCGAGCCCCAGCAGCGTTCCCGCAATGATGGAAAAGGCGATCACCCACGGCAGGCCGACTCGCAGCAGGCCGGGGATCGCAGAGACGGCGGCGCAGGCGAGAAGGCACGCCATGAGCGCCGGCAGAAGACCTCCGAGAGAGGGCTCGACCGGGACGCGCCCTGAGGAGCTGTCCGCAATTCCCAACGCCGCGATTCCAAGGGTCACCAGGGCGACTCCGATCCACTCCCGCGCGGAGAGCCTGTGCCGGAGAAAGAGCAGGGAGAAGACGGCGAGGATCACGAATCCCGAGCCCTGGACGGTCCGGGCAACCGACACCGGTGTGGAGGCCAGGGCGAGGGCGAAGAGCCCCCAACCGAGCGCCGATGCGGCCAGTCCCGCCATCCAGCGGCCCGATTTCACCAAGGAGAGCAGCGCCGACGGCAGTCCCCGGCCGAGACTTATTCGCGGGACCCGGTCGACAGCCAGCTTCTGCAGCACGATGCCGGCATCCCACAGCAGCGCGCAGAGGGTGATGAGGACGAGGGCGGTCCAGATCGACATGGCAATCCTCCGGGCGGCGAGTGTACTCCGGGGATGGCCCCGGCATTAAGGGAATTTAATGCAATCGCAACGCGCCCTAAAAGCGGCGTTTCTATCTTTTCAGCCAGGAGGTCGAAAGACATGACACACAGCAACAGGATCCTCGCGGTGACCGCCGCGATCGCGTTCTTCGTTGGCGCCACCGTCCTGGTCTCTGCGCAGGATGTAGGATTGCGGCCGGCAGCGTCCCCCGCGTCACTGGCCAGCGTCCAGGCGTCCCTGCGGGACATCTCGCAGAAGGTCCGGCCCGCGGTCGTCGAGATCAACGTGACGGAGATCATCAAGCAGCAAGTTCCCCAGTTCTCGCCGTTCGATTTCGGCAACGGGCAGGGAAACCTGCAAACGTTCCGCCAGTCCGCCCTTGGCTCGGGCATCATCGTGAAGAGGTCGGGTGACAAGGTGTACGTTCTCACGAACAACCACGTGGTGGACAACGCAAGCGACATCAGCGTGCGTCTCACCGACCAGCGGGTGTTCAAGGCGACCGTCGTGGGGACCGATCCCCGGAAGGACGTCGCGCTCGTGACCTTCACCACGAGGGAGAACGTGGCGATTGCCGACCTGGGAGATTCGAACTCGCTGCAGGTCGGAGACCTTGTCCTCGCGGTGGGAAACCCCCTGGGGTTCGAGTCCACCGTCACGATGGGCATGGTGAGCGCTCTCGGCAGGCGTGGCCCCCAGGGTCAGACCTCGTCGTACACGGACTACATCCAGACCGACGCGGCCATCAACCAGGGCAACTCGGGTGGCGCGCTGGTGAATATCAACGGACAGGTCATCGGCATGAACACGTGGATCGCGGCGCCGTCCGGCGGCAACGTGGGCCTTGGCTTCGCGATCCCGATCAACAACGCGAAGTCGGCGATCGACCAGTTCATCGCGAAGGGCCGGGTCCAGTACGGCTGGCTCGGCGCACTGATCGGCGACATCCAGGACACCTCCACGTACCCGCAGCTTGCCAGGGACATGAAGGTGGACGGCATGAAGGGCGCGTTCGTGCTGGATCTGTACAAGGGCTCCCCGGCTGACCGGGCAGGGCTCCAGCCGGGTGACTACGTCACCGCCGTGGGCAGCACCCCGATTACCGACGCGAACCAGCTCACGCAGGTGATCGGCTCTCTGGAAGCGGGCCGGACTTCCAGCCTCACGGTCATCCGCTTCGGCGAGCAGAAGAACCTCACCGTGACCATCGGCGAGCGTGACGCCAAGGACCAGGTGGCACAGGGGAAGAACCTCTGGCCGGGCATGACGGTCGTGAACATTGACGACCAGATCCGCCAGGAGGCCGGCATTCCCCAGAACCTCCGCGGAGTCGTGGTGGGATCCCTGGTCAACCAGGACACGCCTGCGGCCATTGCGGGATTCAGGCCCGGAGACGTGATCACCGCGGTGAACGGCAAGGCGGTGCGGAACATGTTGGATTTCTTCCGGGCCCTGAACGAGGGCGCAGGCAGGAACGCTTCGTTCCAGATCGTGCGGGATGGGACTGAGGTCACTATCGGGATGCAGGCATAGAGTCAGGAACGGGCACCAAACAGCATGGTCCGTCCGGGGCACGCCCCGGGCGGACCTTTTCTATTCCGCTTCTATTCCGCCAGCCGCGATCCCAGCCGATCTCCCGAGAGCCACGCGGCCTGCAGGCCTCCGCCGGGAGAAAAGAGATCCCCGACAATGCCGATCCGGGCCGCACCGATTTTCAGCTCCAACGGCCCTGCCAACTCGTTTGCCCTGTCCAGCCGCGAGTACCGCCAGCGGTGCGGGTGTGTCCAGACCGGAGCTCCTGCCCACGCGCCCAACAGGTGAGAGACAAGAGCCAGCAGTTCCCGGCTCCATTCCTCTTTGGGCTTCTCCAGCCTCTTCATCGACCATCTCGCCGTAGCCTGGAGGACAAGGATGCGGGACCGGGCCTCGAGCCTCTTCGATGATTCATTGCTGATGAGCAGGAGCGCCGGCTCGTCCTCGGGATAACAGACATCCCAATCCGGTGAGGGGACAGCAGGGTCATAGCCGGCGATCAGCGTCAGGCAGGGAAGGCTGGCGAACATTTCCAGCACCCCAAGCATGCTTCGAACGCCGTCGGCCGGCTCGAGCATGCGCAGGAAGGGCGCCGACTGTTCCAGCGCCATGGCGAGCACGAGATCCCGGGCCTGGAGCTTTTCGCCGCCCGCAAGGGTCACCACGGCGCCGTCCCTTCCGATGCATATGGAGGCGGCCTGCGCGCGAAGCCGGAGGGGAATCCCTTCGGCGAGGGTCCGCGGGAATGCATTCACGCCATCCGCAAAAGCCAGACGCGTCTCGAATGGGGCAAACGCATCCGGCTGGCAGGGCGTTCCCCGGCCGTCGACGCGCGCAGGCCAGCCCGGCAGGCGCTCGCCCGGCACGGCGTCCACCGCGGCCAGGAACCCGGCGTCATCGCCGTGCACGAACAGGGGGCCGTAGTCGGCAGGCTGGCCGTCGAAGATCCGGGTCGCGCATCGACCGCCCGGCTTGTCTGCCCGGTCCACGACCAGGACATCAGCGCCCGCGCTCTTCAACCGGCGCGCGCACTGAAGGCCGGCCACACCCGTGCCGAGGACGATCACGTCATGCATCGCCATAGCACCGCCAGCATACGCCGGTGGCTCCCCACGGTCAAACTCGGGCGGCGGCGGCCGGCGGCCATTTCCGCCTTCCCTGCTCTGCGGGGAGGGTGTATCTTGTCCCCATGCCACTGACGCAACTGCAGATCAAGGAGCTCCTGGACGAGAACCGCTTTCACGACTGCAACGGTGTGGGCAAGGAGAAGATATGCGTCCGCATCGCTGCCATCGCCGAGCTGCCCTCTCGGTTCGGCCAGTTCCAGGTGGTCGCGTTCTGGAACAACCGCGATGGCAAGGAGCACGCCGCGTTCGTGCACGGCGACATCACGGGGGAAGAGAATGTGCCCGTGCGCCTGCATTCGGAGTGCCTCACCGGTGATGCGATAGGCTCGCTGCGCTGCGACTGCCGCGACCAGCTGGAGTCCTCCCTCGCGGCCATCGGAAAGATGGAGAACGGCATTCTCCTGTACCTGCGGCAGGAAGGACGAGGGATCGGCTTCCTCAACAAGATCCGCGCCTACGGCCTGCAGGACCACGGCCTGGATACCGTGGAGGCGAACATTGCCCTCGGGTTCCGCGACGACGAGCGGGACTACAGCGTGGCCGCGCACATGCTGCACTCGCTGAAGGTGAAATCGGTGCGTCTCATGACGAACAACCCGAAGAAGATCGGCGGCCTGGTGAGCCTCGGGGTGAAGGTTGCCGATCGCATTCCGCTTATCATGCCTCCGAACCAGTACAACAGGTTCTACCTGGAAACCAAGAAGGAGAAGTCGGGGCACCTCCTGGAGCAGATCGATCGCCCCGTCCTGGAGGGCATGACACCCGAGCAGGCGGAGATCATCCAGGACTGATCTTCCGCTGCGAAAGGCAGGCATGAGCCGCGATCTGGGTGACACGGGATCGGGTCGCGCGTCTCGACGCGAAGCGCGGCTGCGCGTCCTCCGCAGGGAGGAAAGGCGCAGCGAGCTGTTCGTCGCGTGGTGCCGCATCGCGCTGTGCGTGGCCGGCGGGTCTATCCTCCTCCTCCTGTGGCTCATCGGCAAGATTCCCCGCTTCTCTTTCGTGAGCGGCGAGATGATCGTCACATCCGCGATCTTCTGCAGCCTTCTCCTGTTGGGCGTCATTCACAGGCAGGGATATGCGCCGTGGATGAAGTACGCGTCCGTCGTCCTGGACACGGCGGCCGTGACCGCGCTGCTGGTGAGCTTCGGGGAGTATCGGACGCTGAAGTCTCCGGCCGCTGTGCTCTATTTCATCGTCGTCGGTCTGGCGGCATACAGGTTTTCCGCCCGGCTGACGATCGTTGCCGGCGCTCTCTCGGTGGCAGCGTATGGAGGTCTCCTCGCCGCGGCGGGGATCCTGCGTACAGTTTCCTTCGCCGATGAGATGGCGGAGTCCTTCACGAGCCCCGCGGTCAGCACGGAAGACACCCTCATCCGCATCGTCTTTCTCATCGCTTTGGCGGTGATCTGCACCGCCATTGCCTACGGCTACCGCAGGATCATCCGGTCATCCGCCCTGAATGAGGTCCGTGCCGAGCGCAATCGCCGCGAAAGGATCCGGCTGCGGGAAACGCTCACGCGCTACATGACCGACCAGGTGGCGGAAGTCGTTCTGAAGAACGGCGCGACACTTACCGGTGAGAGCAGGCGCGCGACGGTCCTGTTCTGCGACATCAGGGAGTTCACGCGGCTCTCGGGTTCCCTCTCCGCAACTGAAGTGGTCGAGCTGCTCAACGACGTGCTCTCCCGCCTCGTCGACGTTGTCTTCGAGTTTGGAGGAACGCTGGACAAGTTTCTCGGCGACGGCCTCATGGCGGTGTTCGGTGCGCCCCTGAGCAGCGGCCGGGACGAGGAAATGGCAGTGCGCAGCGCGCTGAGGATGCGCGACGAAATCGACCGCTTCAACGCGGGACGCTCGGAGAAGGGGTTCCCGTGCCTGAAGATCGGCATCGGCGTGCACAGCGGCGAAGTCGTGGCAGGCAACATCGGCTCCCTGCGGCGCCTGGAATACACCGTCATCGGCAGCACCGTCAATCTTGCCTCACGAATCGAGCAGTTGAACAAGACCTTCAAGACCGACATCCTCATTTCTTCCGCGACCTACGATCGGGTGAGTCACCTGGTGGAGGTCGAGCTCGAGCCGGGTGCCGAGGTGCGAGGGGTGAGCGGAGAGGTCTCCACCTGTCGACTCATCTCGGTGAGAGATTTCCCCGACAAGAGAGTGGGAGAGGAGTTCGTGCGAATCGGCGTCATGACGGAAGAGCAGGTGGAAACGGTCCTCGACAGGCAGAAGCAGGACCCGAGGTTTTTCGGCGAAATCGCCGTTGAAATGGGCTTCGTGAGCAGCGAGAAGCTGGGGATGTTCCTCGCCGCGGCAAAACACTCCCGCGAGCACGAGAGCGTGAGTTGAGCACCGTCGCTTTGAGGCTTCCGCGTCTCCTGCCGGTCGTGCTCCTGGGAGCCCTCCTTTCCGGCGTCGCACATGCCGCGGGCGCACGCGCCGCAGCCGAGTTCTCTCTCACGGTTCAAGACCTTCGGGCGATGACAGCAGGGCTGCCGAAGACCGTGCAGGAGCGCATCATTGCTGACCCCCGGGGTTTCCTGCACCTGCTCTCCCAGGTCCTTGACGAACCGGCGGATCTCCTCATTCTCGTCGACAAGGCCCACCCGCTCGCTTCGGACTACGTGCCCCCCGATCTGGTGAGCCTTTCGGCGTATCCCCTCTCGGTGAGCCGGACGGACCTGGAGCTTCGCAAGTCCATTATGACCTCCGTGCTCGACATGGCTGCCGCCGCGCACCGCGCCGGGGCGACACTAGTCTTTTCCTCCTCCTACCGGTCGTTCGAGTACCAGAAAGCGGTGTACCAGCGGGAAGTACAGGCCTACGGGCAGGCTGCGGCGGACCGGGAATCCGCTCAGCCGGGAGCCTCCCAGCACCAGCTGGGGACGGCGATTGACTTCGGCTCGATCACGGATGCCTTCGCAGAGACGAAGGCCGGCAGGTGGCTCCAGGCCCACGCATGGGAATATGGCTTTTCACTCTCGTATCCGCAGGGCTACGAGAACGTCACCGGCTACCGCTACGAGAGTTGGCATTATCGGTTCATTACCAGGTCGGCGGCGCAGCTTCAGAAGGGATATTTCGGCGATATCCAGCAGTCACTGCTGGAGTTTCTCCACGACAACCGGGCCGCGCTCGAAGCAAAACGGCTGCCGGCCCGCTGACCTTCCCCCAGGCTTCTCTTACAGCTGGGCGAGGAAAAACATCAGGCCGAAGAGAAGGAGCACCGCGGCGCCGCCGATCTCCACCGCCCGGCGCAGGCGTGAGTCCTGTTCTTCCCGGCCTGCCGCCAGTGCCTTCAGGGTTCCCTGCTTTGCCAGGATTACCAGCGCCCCTGTTGCGCTGATCGTGACGCCCATGCCAACCGAAATGGAGACAACCGACAGCACGCTCACCCCGAGCATGTGGAGGGAGAGGGCGAAGAGGATGACGGCCACGGCACCCGGGCAGGGAATGACGCCGGCGGGAACCGCGATTCCGACCAGGCTCCGAAAAGTCACCCCCCCGGCGTGATCGTGTTCATGCGCGTGCAGGTGGTGGTGATGGCCGGTGCCGCGGAACCTGCCGACGAGCATGAACGCGCCAAGCACGGCAATCACTGCGAACGTGGCAAGCTGGATGTAATGATTGGCCTGCTCGATCCCGGCCGAAAAGAGTCCCCGGACCAGGTAGTACAGGACAAGGACCACGGAGAGGGCGGCCAGCGAGTGCACCCCCGCGATGAGGTAGCCGATGGCCACGCTGTGCCGCAGCTTCGCCTCGTTGGCCAGGAAAAAGGATGAGACGATCGTCTTCCCGTGACCGGGTCCCGCGGCATGAAACATCCCATACGCCAGAGAGATCAGAACGACGAACAGAAGCCCGCCGATCGACCGCGAACCCTGCAGGGAACGGGTGATGGCGGCAAGGCTCTCGTTGAGCATTTTCTGAACGGGGGCCATCGCATTGGAGACAGACGCCGACAGGTTCGACGTGACGGCGTGGAAGAAACCCTCGCGCGGCCTGGCGCCTTTTGCCGTAAACGGATTCGGCACCTCCTGCGCGAAGGCCGCCGAGGCGGCAAGCGCCAGGCACATGATCAGGGCGAATCGCCTCATGAGCTCTCCTTGAACCGGATGTACAGCTGGTCGGGCATGTACTGGCCCGGCCACAGGGATTTCACCTTCGTTTTCTGTACGGCAAGCCCGCACGTGATTTCCGGTCCCGCCTGGACGGTCACGTCCTGCACGTAGAGGATGTCGAAGGCCACGTAGTAGGAATCATCGTAGACGGTGAGCACAACCGTCTGCTCTCCGGCGCCGACGGCGAGCTTGAGGGGAACGAAGAAACTGTAGACGAGCCGTCCCTTGTCGGTCACGCTGGGCACGAATTGCTCGATCTCGAATCTGCGAACGGGTGTGTTCCCGATCGAGGTCGCGATGAAGTAGTGATAGTTCTCCAGGTTGTCGAATGCCCCCGCCTTCAGCGCTTTTGCCTGTGCCGCGTCGAACTGCCCGGTATGCAGGGGATCGTAATTGGAGAGGATCATGGCGGAAAACATGTCATCGAACGTCCACTGAAACGTGATCCCCTGCAGCATTCCCTGGTCGAACTGAATGGTCATGCGGTTGTTGATGAAGACATGGGGGTGGGCAAAGGAGGGCGCGGCTGCCAGACACAGCAGGAGGAGAATCCCGGGACTGCGTTTCAACGGCTCGTCTCTCCTTCGACACCGGCGAGCAGGGGACCCCCGGCGCCGAATCCGAACCGGGAACGGAGATACTCGTCCAGGACCGCGGCGTTCTCCACGAGCTGGGACGCCTCGACCACGGGCCCGGCGCCGGTGTCCGCCTGGCGCTGCATGAAGCGCCCGAAATAGGATGCCGCGTACGTGAGCGGTTGCTGCATCAGGTAGGCCTGGAACTCGTTCACGACCAGGGTGGGGTCAGCCGTGTCGTATCCGAGGGAATCGAGAAACCCCGAGTAGAAGCTTCTCTCGGCGCCCGGGAGGGAATCCCACAGCCGCTGGCAGAAATCCCTGTACGAGGCCACGGAGAAAAAAATCCCGTGGAACGACTCGTGGGTGAGGAGAAGGCGTCTCTCGATTGCGGACGACGACCGGGAAATCGAAAGCACTCCCCCAAGCCCCGGGACGTACCGACCCCGCGCCGAAGAGATGATTCTCTGCGCGAGGGCAAGCTCCCGCAGCGCCCGCTCCTCGGGGTTGAGCGGGAAATCGCTCTCCGCGGCAGCGCTGAAGAAAGCAGCCAGCCCTTCAGGGCCGTAGTCGTGCGCGTTCCAGCCATGCCGCCCTGCCAGCCGGGCGTTTCCCAGCAGCTTCCCGCGCCAGCCCCGCTTCTCCAGATAGTAGGCGAGACGCGTGAACATCCGATCCTGCACGGCGAACCCGGCCGTATCCAGGATGAGGATGTCGGGGAACAGGTCCCACCGGTATACCTCGATCGTCGGGGTTCGCCATGCCGCGGGGTGCGCATCGAGGATCTGTCCGAGTGAAGCAGGAACGGGGGAGGGGAGGGTGTCCAGGGCCGCCGCTGCGAAGGAGGAGATCGGTGCGAGCAGGAAAAAGAGAATGATCGTGTGCCCCTGTGACATGTTTCGGCAAAAATCTACGCAATGGAAGGGGAAAAGGAAATCTGCAGACTCACTTTCTCAGGCGAACCATCGCGCAGCCGCTTCGCGCAGCTCGGGCGCCATGGCAAGCGTGAACCGTGCACCGTTGGAGGCGACCTCGAGGTACTTCTCCCGGACGCGCAGCCTGCTGATCCGCAGGCGGGGAACGATGAAGGAATCCTCGCCGTAGTTGTGGGATGCCTCGGGAGGGTCGCACATGTACACCAGTTCGTGGGGATTCACGACGAGGAGCTGGCCGCGATCGAGCTCCTGCCGGGACTTCCTGGGCGCGATGGCGAATCGAAAGGCCACCGGAGCGTCCTCACGGAAGCGAAGGAGGGGGCTGCGGAGCAGGGACTCCCACTTGATCGGCAATGCCGGCGAAGACTCGTCCTCGCGGGGAAGGGGCTGGGGCGAGCCGGCGAGTCTCCTCCGCAGCTCCAGGAGGGCAGGCTCGAGCGCAAATCGGGCCAGCGTGTTGTATCGGATCGTCAGGCGGCCGCCGAGGGAGACGAAGCTCAGCCTGCCGTAGAGAAGGATCGTGACGTCCTCGATCGCGGAGAGTCGCTCCAGCGGTATCGCGATCTTGACGCCCGGTTCGGGTCTCTCGGTCCAGAGCCCGACTGCCCGCGTGCCGATGCCCAGGACGGTCGGGGGGCTGATCACCTTTTGGTCGCCGTATCCCGTCGCGCGGGCTGCCTGGGGAATCATGAAAACTTGGTGCAGCCCTTCGAGGCCGCAGATCTGGGTGAGAGACTCCAGGGCGCCTTCGGCGATGTCCTCCGCCCCGCGAGGTGAGCGCGGGAACACGTCACAGCTCCCCCGATAGTACGATCCGGCTTCACTTTCGGTGGAGGGAAGCTCCCAGTTTTCGGCAGGGTCCCGGGACCCCCGTTGTGCGATGCGAGTGCTCTGCATTCGACTCCTCAAGGGTGCGACCAGTATCCGCAGGCCGATCCGAGTTGTCTTTGGACTCAACAACTATTCTGTGCATTTTTCGACACTCTGTCCACATGCACTCCTCGAATCCGTGGCGCCGCGAATGCCACCCAACTGCACGGAGTACCGTGCAGGCGGTGGCCGGTCGGCCTTTCGGCCATCCATGGCCTCGGCCGACCTCGCGGCTCTCGCTGCCCGCTTCGCGGTCAGCTGCCGCCCTCCGCACGCCTTCGGCGTGCTACGCATCCGTGGCTACGCGAATGCCACCTGCGGTGGCCGCGATCTTGACAGCGCGCCGGTTCCCCCCGTACCTTCATTCCAACTTCTCGCGATCGAAAGGGGACGCCCATGCCGGTCACCGTCGAACAGGTAGTCTCGAAGAGGCAGGTGAAGGAGTTCGTGAGGTTCCCGTACACCCTGTACAGGAAGGATCCCAACTGGGTCCCCCAGCTTCTCATGGATGACTTCAGGAAGCTCGACCGCACGAAGCACCCTTTCTGGCAGCATGCGGAAGGCGAGTTCTTCCTCGCGCGCAGGGACGGCGTCGTGGTCGGACGGATTGCCGGCGTCCACGACCGGATCTGGGAAGAGACTCACAAGGAGAAGGCCGGGTACTGGGGCTGGTTCGAGTGCGTCGACGACGTGGAGGTCGCCCGGGCCCTGTTCGACGCGGCGTTCGACTTCGTCCGCAAAAGGGGATGCACACGGATCATCGGTCCCATGTCCCCGAACGCGAACGACCTGATCGGCGCCCTGGTCGACGGGTTCGACGGACCCCCTGTCATGCTGATGTCGTACAACCCCACGTATTACGACCGCCTCATCCAGTCCTACGGCAACCGCAAGTGGAAGGACCTGGTGGCCTGGCTGATGGACAATCCCGAGATCCCCGAGCGCCTGGCGAAGATCATGCCGCGCGTGGAGGCAAAGGGCGGGTTCAAGCTCCGGACCATCAACATGAAGGATTTCAAGAACGAGTATGACAGGTTCCAGGAGCTGTACAACTCATACGAGCAGGTGAACGCGGTATTCACCCCGATGACCCCACCTGAAATGGCAATCATGGCGAGGGACTTGAAAATGGGACTGGATCCCGACCTGGTGTTCTTCGCCGAGGTGGACGGAAAGATTGTCGGCGTGTCCGTTACGATGCCGGACTTCAACGTCGGGTACAAAGCCGCGTACGGCCGCCTGTTCCCGTTCGGGATCTATCATCTCCTTACCGCGAAGAAGAAGACACGCCTGGTGCGCACCATCAGCATGGGGGTCCTCAAGGAATACCGCAACCGGGGGATCGACCTCGCCTTCTACTACTACAGCTACAAGAACGGCGTGCCAAAGGGATACACGGCCGCCGAGATGTCCTGGGTCGAGGAAGACAATGTGGCCATGACCAACACGGCGCTGAAGCTCGGTGGCAAGGCCTACCGCAAGTACAGGGTCTACGAGAAGGCGCTGTAGGATCCGGGAAAGATCTCCCAGCCCATGAGCGCCGAGCTGCTCCTCGTCAACGGCAGCTTCCACACCATGGATTCCGCTGTCCCGCGTGCACGGGCAGTCGCTATCCGCAGCGGCATGTTCGTCTCTGTTGGAGACGAGGCGGGCGCGCGCGCGGCGCTGGGAGGACGTCCCGAGGTGCTGGACCTGCAGGGGAGATGCGTCCTGCCGGGCCTCACCGATGCCCACCTGCATTTCAAGTGGTACGCTGAGTCACTCCGTGCCGTCGACGTGGAAACGGCCACGATGGGGGAAGCCGTCGCCCGGGTCGCCGCGCGCGCGGCCGGCAGCCCGGCCGGCGCTTGGATCACGGGATCGGGATGGAACCACAACGTCTGGGGCGCGGGCGCCCTGCCCGATACTCGGCCGCTGGACAGGGCGTCGCCACGCAACCCGGTCTGCCTGGAGGCCAAGAACGGGCATGCGCTCTGGGTGAACTCACTGGCCCTGGAGAAGGCGGGAATCGGCCTGGCAACGCGGGATCCCGAGGGCGGGCAGATAGTCCATTCCAGGGAGGGCATGCCGACAGGGGTCCTGCTCGAGAACGCGATGCGCATCGTGCAGGCGGTCATTCCGCGTCCGACGCCGCAGGAGCTTGCTGACCTTATGCGGGATGCGCAGGCCGCAGCCCTCAAGGCGGGCCTCACCGGCATCCACGACTTCGACAGCACGCTGGCCTGGGAAGCCTTCCAGGAGCTGGAGTCCCAGGAAGAGCTGCGGCTTCGGGTTGTGAAGGGGATCCCGCATGAGCAGCTCACCGCCGCGATCTCCCTCGGCCTTCGTTCGGGACTCGGAGGGGAGCGGCTGACTCTGGGCCCCGTGAAGATGTTCGCCGACGGCGCGCTGGGTCCCCAGACGGCGTGGATGATCGCCCCGTACGAGGGAACATGGTCAGTCGGCATTCCCCGTCTCACTGAGGCTCAGCTCTTCGACGACATCCATCGGGCCAACGAAGCAGGAATCGCCTGCGCCGTGCACGCGATTGGTGACGCTGCCTGTCACGTCGTCCTGGATGCCTTCGAGCGCGCGGCGGTTCAACCGCGAAGGCGCGGACTGCGCAACCGTATCGAGCACGTCCAGCTCCTCCACCCCGATGATGTCGGACGGCTCTCCCGAATGGGAATCGTTGCGTCCATGCAGCCTCTCCACGCGACCTCCGACATGATCATGGCCGAGCGGTACTGGGGAGAGAGGTGCCGGGGCGCATATGCATGGAAGTCGATCGTGGATGCGGGCGCCGCGCTCGCCTTCGGATCCGACTGTCCCGTGGAGAGCTGCGATCCCCTTGCCGGCATCCATGCCGCGGTGACCCGCCGACGGGCAGACGGCAGCCCGGGGGAAGACGGCTGGCGGCCGGAGCAGAGACTTACCGTGGAGCAGGCCGTGCACGCCTACACACTCGGCGCTGCGTATGCTGCCGGCAGGGAAGCTGAGCTGGGTTCGGTGAGCGTGGGCAAGCGGGCCGACCTCACCGTGCTCGACAGGGATATCTTCTCCATCGAACCGCACGAGATCCGAAACGCGAAATCCGCCGCGACCATCGTCGGCGGCTCGATCGAGTACTCGGCGCTCTGACACGCGCCGTGCTACAGTCTGCCTGTCATGTTGCTGGCCAGCCAGATCGTCACGATATTCCTTGCCGTCTTCATCGTCGTGGACCCGTTCGGGATCGTGCCGGTGTTCATCTCCCTCACGCCTGGTTTCACGCCTGCTCGCCGGCACGCCACGATCCTGAAATCAGTCCTTGTCGCCTTTGTCGTGCTCTGCCTGTTCATCTTCACCGGCAGCGCGATCCTGCGGTTCCTCGGCATCCAGCCCGGTTCATTCTTCATCGCCGGCGGCATCCTCATGTTCATCATTTCCATTGACCTGCTCCTGGGAAGGCCGGGCCGTACGAAGACGTCGGGCCGGGAGGCAGGTGAAGAGAGGGACGACGTTTCGATATTCCCCCTTGCCATCCCGATGCTCGCAGGACCGGGAGCAATCACCACCGTCCTTTTGTACGTGAGCGAGGACACGCTGCCGCCGTTCATCCCGTTCATTCTCGTGGGCTCCGTTGCTCTTGCTCTTGCAATGGCCGGGCTCACGATGCTGCTCAGCTCGTTCTTCCTGCGCGTTCTCGGGAGGACGGGAGTCTCGGTGATCGAGAGGATCATGGGGATCGTGCTGACGGCACTGTCGGTCCAGTTCGTGTATGACGGGCTTCTCAAGCTCGGGGTGATCGCGGCCAGATAGATCCGGCTGTGCTATGATGGCGCACACTATTTCCCGGGAGGAGACACTCGATGCAGCCTGTGATCCCTCGGAGGTCGCTTGCGACCCCGCTTCGGAAGCGTCCCCTTGATGTCGTGCTCCTGATCTACTTCATCTTCAACCTGGTGGCGATCACCTATCTGTTCGACATCGAGCAGATCATCATCACCAACACGGCGAGCTTCACCTACCCGGCGTGGCCGCCGCGCGCCATCGTCGACCTCGGCCACTGGTGGGGGCGGACCTTCGATCCGCTTCTGAACGTCCGGCCGGTGTGGTGGCGGGCCACGATCTGGATCGATGCGCTGTTCTTCGGGCCCTACTACGCTTTTGCCATCTACGCGTTCATCAAGGGGCGGAACTGGATCCGCGTGCCGAGCATCATGTTCGCATCCATCATGCTCACCAACGTGACCATCATCCTGAGCGAGGAGATCTGGGGGCAGCACGCCACGCCTCACCTCGCTTCGGTCGTGGGTGCCAACGCCTCCTGGGTCATCGCCCCGATCCTCATCATCTGGAGGATGCGGAAAGACCCCTTCCCTTCGGCGTAGACCCCGCGGGGCGCATCTCCGGGCGTAGCCCGAAGCTTCAGGCGCCGCGTCTGGCTTCCACGAATTTCGCGAGGTAACGGGCCGTGTGCGAACCGGACGTGCTCTCTGCCAGCCGGGCCGGCGTCCCTTCCGCGACGATCTTTCCGCCCTCGTCGCCGCCCTCAGGGCCGAGGTCCAGCACCCAGTCGGCTTCCGCGATCACGTCCATGTTGTGCTCGATGATCACCACGGTGTTTCCCGCGTCCACCAGCCGGTGCAATACGCGCACGAGCTTTTCCACGTCCGCCATGTGCAGGCCGATGGTGGGCTCGTCCAGGAGATAGAGCGTGCGAAGCGGGGTGACCCCGCGGCGGACCGGCGCTTCTTCCGGGGATGACGCGGATGCGGCGGGAATCGCCCCGTTCGCCGGCACCCGCGCCTTGGCAAGCTCCGTAACGAGCTTGATGCGCTGAGCTTCGCCGCCACTGAGAGACGGGCTCTGCTGGCCGAGGGAAAGGTAGCCCAGGCCGACCTGCTGGAGGAGCTGGAGGGCATGACGGATGCCCGGGTGGAACTCGAAGTAGCCGGCCGCCTCGTCCACGCTCATCGCCAGGACCTCGGCGATGCTGCGCTGCCGGAACTTGACGGAGAGCGTCTCCGCGTTGAACCTCGCGCCCTGGCATGCGTCGCAGCCAACGGTCACATCCGGGAGGAAGCTCATTTCGATCTTCTTCACTCCCTGTCCTTCGCACTCGGGGCATCGGCCGCCGGCCACGTTGAAGGAGAACCGGCTCGCCGTGTACCCACGCATCCGGGCTTCGTTGGAGCCGGCGAAGAGCCGCCGGATGTCGTCCCAGATCCCGACGTACGTCGCCGGGCAGGAACGGGGAGTCTTGCCGATGGGGGTCTGGTCCACCTCGAGCACCCTCTGGACGCCGCGCCATCCCTCGATCGCTTCGCAGCCCAGCAGTGACGGGGACGCCGCAGTCTTCCCGGCCGAAGAGCCTGCCTGCCGACGTCGGGTTCCCGACAGCAGATGCCTCAGGTTCGCGTACAGCACATCCCGAACGAGCGTGCTCTTTCCGCTCCCGCTCACGCCGGTGACGCAGGTGAGCCTGCCCAGGGGCACTGCGACGTCGATCCCCTGCAGGTTGTGAAGCCGCGCGTTGCGGACCCGGATCGTGTTCTCATCCGCGGATGGGGGCCTTCCGGTCATCGCATGTCGAAGCGGGGCTTTCAGGAGTCTGCCCGTGAGGGAGGTGCGGCTGCGCATGATCGCCCCGAGCGTGCCTTCCGCAACGACGTAGCCGCCGTTCACCCCGCCTCCCGGGCCGAGATCCACGATGTGCTCCGCCCGGCGGATGGTCTCCTCGTCGTGCTCCACGACAATGACGGTGTTTCCCTTGGCGCGCAGGGCATGGAGCGTGTCCAGAAGCACGACGTTGTCACGGGCGTGAAGGCCGATGGTGGGCTCATCCAGGATGTAGCACACCCCGCGCAGGTTGGAGCCGAGCTGGGAGGCCAGCCGTATCCTCTGGGCTTCCCCGCCGCTCAGCGTGGGTGCGGAGCGGTCCAGCGCGAGGTAGGACAAGCCCACCCTCTGGAGGAAGTCGAGCCGGGAAAGGATTTCGGCGATGAGGTCGCGGGCGATGTCGGTCTCCCGGGGGGACAGGCGCAGGCGGCTCATCTCCCGCGCCACCTCTGCGACCGGAAGCCGCGCGTAGTCGGCGATGTTTTTCCCCCGGAACCGTACGGCCAAAGCCTCTGGCTTGAGGCGCTCGCCGTGGCAGGTCGGGCAGGATTTCTCGGGACCTCCCCACCAGTCGTTCCACCAGATCTCCTCACCGGTCTGCTCCGCGTCGAACCCCGAGAGCTGGACGCCCGTGCCGTAACAGGACGGGCACCAGCCGTGCTTGGAGTTGTAGGAGAACAGGCGCGGGTCTAGCTCCTCGAAGCTCCGTCCGCAGCGTGGGCAGGCGCGCCGGGTAGAAAAAACGGTCCCCGTGACGGCCGCCTTCGAGCGTGTTGCGGCAACCACGCGGATGACACCCTTGCCGAAGGACAGCCCGCGCGCGAGCAGCTCCCGCAAGGCGCGCTCCCTCTCAGCAGAGACGATCTCGGTCCCGACGGGAAGCTCGATCGTGTGCTCCTTGAACCGGTCCAGCCGCGGCCAGGCAGCCGTGGGAAGCAGCTCCCCGTCCACGCGCAGGTGCTCGAATCCTTTTCCCGCGGCCCAGGCGGCGAGGTCCGTATAGTACCCCTTGCGGGCCGTGACAAGCGGTGCAAGCACCACGATCCGCTTCCCCTTGTACTCGCGCAGCAGCCGGGCGGCGATGGCATCGGGGGTCTGGGGCTGGATGGGGATTCCGCAGTCGGGGCAGTGCTGGACGCCGAGCTTCACGAAGAGCAGCCGGAGGAAGGGGTAGACTTCCGTGAGTGTGGCAACAGTGCTCTTCCTCCCGCCCCGGCTGGTGCGCTGCTCGATGGCCACAGTAGGGGGCACGCCATAGACGCCGTCCACGTCGGGGCGCCGCGCCGGCTGCACGAACTGGCGCGCATATGCGTTCAGCGATTGCAGGTAGCGCCTCTGGCCCTCGGCAAAGAGAATGTCGAAGGCGATCGTGCTCTTGCCGCTGCCGCTCACGCCAGTGATGACGCTGAAAGTGTCACGGGGAAGGGAGAGGTCGATGTTCTTCAGGTTGTGCTCCCGGGCGCGCCGGATGACGATGGCGTTGTCCGTGACGCCGGGCAGGGGCACGTGATGCTCGGCCTTGGCATGTCTGCGCCCGGCAGCCGCTTTCGGCCCGAACGCCGCGAGGCCTGAAGTGCGAAGGGCCACCCCGGTCCTGCTCTCCTTGCACCGCGCCACCTGGGCAGGCGAGCCGGCGCAGACGATCCGTCCGCCCGCCTCGCCGCCCTCGGGCCCCAGGTCGATGATCCAGTCGGAGGCCCGGATGACGTCGAGGTTGTGCTCGATGACCACAACCGAGTGACCGGCGTCGACAAGCTGGCGGAACGCGCCGAGGAGCGTGGCGATGTCGTCGAAGTGCAGGCCGGTGGTCGGCTCGTCGAAGAGGAAGAGGTTTCCCTTCCCCTTTCGGCCCGGCCCCGAATCCCCGAGGAATCCCGCCAGCTTCAGCCTCTGCGCCTCTCCGCCGCTCAGCGTGGGCACCGGCTGTCCGAGGCTTACGTATCCCAGGCCCACGGCCGCCAGCGGAGCGAGCGCCGAAAGGATCTCGGGTGAGTCCGAGAAGAAATCGCACGCCTCGGAGACAGTCATGTCCAGGACGTCGGCAACGGACTTCGCCGGCTGACGGGAACGGGCTGTGGGAGAGCCGGCGGACGATGCGCCAGAGGGAAAGAGGCGCACGTCGAGCACCTCCTGCCGGAAGCGCCTGCCGTCGCAGTCGGGGCATCGCAGGTACACGTCGCTCAGGAACTGCATCTCGATGTGCTCGAAGCCGCTGCCGCTGCAGGTAGGACAGCGGCCATTGCCGGAGTTGAAGCTGAAGGTGCCCGGCGTGTAGCCCCTCTCTTTCGACAAGGGCTCGGAGGCGAAGAGCTTGCGGACGCCGTCGAATGCCCCGACGTAGCTCACCGGATTCGACCGGGCGGTGCGCCCGATCGGCGACTGGTCCACCAGCACCACGTCCTTCACCAGCTCATGACCGGCGATCGCGCGATGCTTTCCCGCCGGGTCGACCGGCTTGTGCTTCAGCGCGGCAAGGGCGTTGTAGAGCACATCCTGCATGAGCGTGGATTTGCCCGAGCCGCTGACACCGGTGACGCAGACCAGGCGGTGCAGGGGAATGTCCACGTCGATGCCCTTGAGGTTGTGCTCCGCCGCGCCGAGGATGCGGATCGAGTCGTTCTTCTTTTCCGCGGAGTCCCGCGGCGCGCCCCTGCTGGCGCGCCGGGCTTCGACCTTCTTCTTTCCGGTGAGATACTGGGCGGTGAGCGAACGCCTGCTGGCCAGGAGCTGCGGGAGGGCGCCGAAGAAGACGATCTGCCCGCCGTGCTCGCCCGCACCCGGACCCATGTCCAGCACGAGGTCCGCGGCCCGGATCACGTCGGGATCGTGCTCGACGACCACGATCGTGTTTCCCGCGTCGCGCAGCCGCTGCAGAACGCCGATGAGCCGGCCGATGTCACGCGGATGGAGGCCGACGCTGGGCTCGTCCAGGACGAACAGCGCGTTCACAAGGGAGGTGCCCAGGGCGGTGGTGAGGTTGATCCTCTGCACCTCCCCGCCGCTCAGGCTCCGGGACTGCCGGTCCAGCGTGAGGTATCCCAGTCCCACGTCCACCAGGTAATGCAGGCGCGTCCTGATCTCGGAAAGCAAAAGGGCGGTGGCTTCGTCCATCGGTGAGGGAAGGCTGATCCCCTCGAAGAGCGCCAGACACCCGTCGATCGGCAGGAGCATGACGTCATGAAGGGAGAGCTTCTCCTGCCCGATCTTCCAGCGCAGCGCATCAGGCTTCAGACGGGCTCCTCCGCAGTCGGGGCACGGGGTATAGGCCCGGTACTTCGAGAGGAGCACCCGGATGTGCATGCGGTAGCTCTTGGACTCAAGCCACTTGAAGAAGCGCTTCGCGCCGAACCAGACACCATCGTCCCACTCGCCTTCGCCCTCAATGACCCACGCGCGCTGTTCCGCCGAGAGCTCGGCCCACGGCACGTTGGCGGGAACGCCGCGCTTTCGGGCGAACTTCAAAAGCTCGTCCTGCACCTCCCGGAAGCTCTCGGTCTGCCACGGCCGAACAGCGCCGGAGGCGAGGCTCTTGCTGTCATCCGGCACGACGAGGTTCCAGTCGATGCCGATGGTGCGGCCGAACCCGCGGCAGGTGGGGCAGGCGCCCACGGGCGAATTGAACGAGAACAGGTTCGGCGCGGGGTCCTCGTAGTGGATGTCGCAGAAGGCGCAGTGAAGATCGGAGGAGAAGCGAAGCTGCTCCACGGATTCCCCGACGGCGTCCAGGACGTGGGCACCGACCCGCCCCTGCCCGTATTTCAGCGCCGCCTCGAGGTCCTCCACGATGCGTGCCCGGTTCTCCAGGCTCCCCGTGAGCCTGTCTTGCAGCACTTCGAGCCTCTTTCCTTCCTTCCTGTAGATGCGGGTGTATCCCTGTTTCGAGAGGAGATCCTGGACTTCCTCCTCCGTGAAGTTGTCCGGGATGGTGATGGGAAAGGTGAGGAGGAGTTTTTTTCCCCTGGGAAGCTGATCGGCAATGCTCTCCGGGGTGTCGCGGCGCACCTCGCGGCCGCAATTGCCGCAGAACAGGCGTGAGGCGCGCGCGAAGAGCAGCTTCAGGTGGTCGTTGAGCTCCGTCATGGTGCCGACCGTGGAGCGTGACGTCCGCACGGGGTTGGTCTGGTCGATCGCGATGGCGGGCGGGATGCCGTCGATCCTGTCCACCCGTGGCTTGTCCATCCTGTCCAGGAACTGCCGGGTGTAGGAGGAGAAGGTCTCGACGTAGCGTCTCTGCCCCTCGGAGTACAGCGTGTCGAACGCGAGGGAAGACTTGCCCGAGCCGCTCACGCCGGTGATGACAATGAGCTTTCGAAGCGGAATCGCGAGGCTGAGATTCCTGAGGTTGTTCTGCCGGGCCCCTTCGATGGTGATGAAATCGCCGGGGCGTCGTGCCTGCGAGGTTCTCTTTGATGCCATTGTGCTGGGGCCTGTCGGGCGGGGTAGAATATAGCGAACAGGAGGAATTGAGACAATGCGCGATGCGGCGGAAACGGTCGGCCTTGGCTCGACGAGCCTTCGCGTGAGTGCCGTGGGTGTCGGCACGAACTCCTGGGGCGCGCGGGGAGAAGCGGACCCCGGAAAACGGCGCACCTTCGAAGCCCTTCTGGCCGACGGCGTCACGCTTTTCGACACCGCGGAGATCTACACCTCCGGCTCCTCGGAGAGGACAATCGGCAGATGCATCCGGGAGTCGGGCAGGACACCGACGATAATGACGAAGTTCTTTCCCTTTCCATTGCGCTGGACGAAGCAGGCGATGAGGACAGCGCTCCTTCGAAGCCTCGAACGGCCGCAGGTGCCCGCGGTGGACGTCTACCTCCTCCATTTCCCCTGGCCGCCTGTCCCGGTGGAAACCTGGGCCGATGCGCTTGCCGATGCGGTGGAGGACGGCCTCACGCGAACGGTCGGCATCTGCAACTGCAGCCCGGACCAGACCCGGCGGGCGCACGCCACACTGGCGGCCCGGGGGGTTTCCCTTGCCTGCAACGAGGTGGAGTACAGCCTGCTGAACCGCTCACCCGAACGCTCGGGCCTTGCCGCCGCCTGCCGCGAGCTCGGCGTCACCCTGGTCGCCTACCGGCCGCTGGCAATGGGAATGCTCACCGGCAAGTACACTCCCGAGGGGCCTCCGCGCGGCGTGCGCGCCCTGGCATACAGCAGGTCACGCCTGGCAAAGCTCCAGCCTCTGCTTTCCGTGATGCGTCGTCTCGCGGACTCCCGGGGCAAGACCGTTTCCCAGGTGGCCAACAACTGGCTCCTCTGCAAGGGGGCCCTCCCGATCCCCGGCGCAAAGGACCCGGCCCAGGCACGTGAGAATGCCGGGGCAGTGGGATGGCGGCTCACCCAGGACGAGGTGGCGGAGCTGGAGTCGTTGTCATAAGATACTTGTTGACTATTAGATAACTTGTTATATATAATAAATGTTGTGTAGGAGATATTATGTCATTGAGATATGCCCTGCTCGGCCTTCTCAGCAGTGAGCCCATGAATGGCTACTCGATCAAGGCGCTGTTCAACGAGTCGATAGGCTTCGTCTGGCAGGCAGAGCTGAGCCAGATCTACCGGGAGCTGGGAATCATCGAGAAGGAGGGGCTCGTGACCTCCTCCATCGAGCAGCAGTCCGACCGGCCGAGCAAGCGGATGTACTCGATCACAGACGCCGGACGCCGGGCCTTCGAAGGATGGATCAGCGAGATCCCGGAAAAACTTGCCATGCCCAAGCGGGATGAGCTGATGCTGAGGCTGTTTTTCGGATCCCGTGCGGGAGACCACATCGTGAGGGCGGAGTTCGAGCGATTCCTCGCCCAGATGCGGGGATTTCAGGCATCGCTGCGCACGGCTTCCCGCCTCGCCGAACGCTACCCCAACAACCCCTTGATGGCACGGGCCGATCGCGCCTGCCGCGAGGACCGGTACTGCGGGTTCATCAGGAAGAGGGCGCTCATGACCTCCGAGACCGCGATCCAGTGGGCTGAAGAATGTCTTGCCGAGCTTGCCTCGGACAACATCGAAAAGGGGCTTTGAGAATGGAGACAACGATCTCCTACTACTCGGCCACGGGGAATTCCCTCGCCTTTGCCCGAGCCATCTCGAAAGAAATCGGCGGCGCACTCATTGTGCCTCTGGCGAATTTCCGGGAGACACCTACCCGGCCCGGCACGCCCCGCGTCGGGATCATATTTCCGATCATCGCCTGGGGACCGCCGCGTACCGTGACTGAGTTCATCTCGAGGATCGACCTGCAAGGCGTCCGCACGACAGCACAACGCGGCAGTCGCCGCGAGCAATTTCTACCTCCGAACCGGCTGAAACAGGTTTGCTCCCGCAGCTTTCAGGGGGCGAACCGGTAGCCCCTGCCCCGTACCGTGAGCAGGTGGAGGGGTTTCTCGGGGTCGGGCTCGAAGAGCCTTCGAAGCCGAACGACGAAATTGTCCACGGTGCGCTCGCTGGGAACCACGTCCATCCCCCAGACCTCCTCGAGGATGTCCGAGCGGCTCAGCACCCTGCCCTGGGAGCGCAGGAGGAGCTTCACCAGCGCCGCTTCCTTTTCGCTGAGCGTCACTTCACCTTCCTCGGTATGCGCGCGCCGGGTTTCGAGGTTGACCTGGTGGACGCCGATCTGGACGATGTGGTCCGTGGGGATGGTGCGCTCGGCCTGCGAGCGGCGCACCAGCGCGTTCACCCGGGCAAGCATTTCCTCCACGTGGAATGGTTTGGCAAGATAGTCGTCGGCGCCGAAGTCCAGGGCGCGCACCTTGGTGGGCAGGTCGGCGCGGGCTGTCAGCATCATGATCGGCGTGCCGACCCCGATGCTGCGCAGCTTCTCGAGCACCGAAAGCCCTCCCATCCCCGGCATGGAGATGTCCAGGAGGATGAGATCGAACGGCTCGGCGGCGGCCCGTTCGGCGGCCTCGCCGCCGTCCTTGATCCAGACCACCTGGTAGCCGGCGCTCTCCAGGTTCAGCCGCACCATCGTGCCCACCAGGTCTTCGTCCTCCACCACAAGGATCTTCTTGCCCACCTCAGCCCTCGCTCAAGGTCACGGTGAAACGACTTCCGGTGCCGGGTCCCCCGCTCTCCGCCCGCAGCCTGCCGCCCATGCGGTGCACCAGCGCCCGGGAGATGGACAGGCCAAGGCCGGTCCCATGGTGCGCGCTGCTGCCCGGATCTCCTGCCCTGTAATACGGGGTGAACAGCTCTTCGGCCAGGGCCGGCTCGAAGCCGATGCCGCGGTCTTCCACCGCCACCTCCACGGCCGCCGCCTGGCGCCGCACCCGCACCGTGACTTCCGGCGTCTCACCCCCGTATTTCAGCGCATTGTCGGTCAGGTTGTCGAGCACGACGGTGAGCGCGCCCGGATCGGCGTGCACGGTGAGCTCCGCCTCCGGCGGTTCCCAAAGGAGACGGATCGATCTCGGTCTCCCTGCCAGATAGTGCCGCCTGTGCTCCACGAAGGCCTCGAGCTGCCGGCGCAGGGCCACGTGCTCGTTTTCAACGTGATAGCGCTCGGTCCGCAGCCTGCCGGAGATAAGCACGTTCTCCACCATGTGCTCCAGCCGTTCCACCTCGGTCAGGCCCATGGCGTACAGCTCGCCCTCCCTCTCCCGCGGGACCTTTCCAGCCGCGAAAGTCTCCAGGAGCGAGGCGACTCCGGTCAGGGGAGTCTTCATCTCGTGCGTGACCGTTGAGATGAAGTCATCCATTGTCTGCATCTGCCGCCGGTCGGAACGGATCAGGGAGAAGAACATGACAGTGCACACGCCGATGAGCACGACCAGGAGAGTTCCCTCCCCCACGAACATGAGCTGCCTCATGCCGGCCCTGGCCTGGATCTTCGCGATCAGCTCGGGCTGCGGGCGCACGCCCAGGTTCGGGTAGAGGGGGACGAGCGGAGAGAACAGATCGCCGTCCGTGCGCTGGGAAGCAGAGACAACCTCCAGCCGGGTTTCGTCCGGGAGCGTCCCCGGCAGCGGGGGCGAGTCGGAGTGCCCCAGCATCAGGGCGGTAACCACCGCCACGTGGACGAGCTCGTTGAGAGCGGCCTTCCTCTCCAGATCGACGGAGTGCCTCAAGTACACCGTCCACCAGACAGCCAGGGCCACGAGTGCGGCCAGGGCCACGCCGAACAGGAGATGGTAACCGCGCGGAGATCCAATTCTTTTCACCATGTGCCCCAAACTGAGCGGCGTGCCCTGAGGGTGCCACCGGTGGGATGTCCGTTGCAAGATTCACGCGCACCCGCCTGCGTGCATGTGACGCGGGTGCCGACCGTCAGAGCTCTTCCTGCCACGGCTCTTCCCCATTTCTCCCTGCCGCCGCGCGGATGGTGCGGAACATGTCGCTCGTGTACCCGAGGATGACCGCCCGCAATTCGTCTCCCACTCTGACGCGAACATCCTCCGGCAGGGTGGCGAACCGTTCAACGATGATCCGCGGGATTGCCTCGCGGATCAGCCTGCAGTGGGTGCGCTGGACGGTATCGATGATGTCCGAGAAAGCGGGCTGGCCGCAGAAGGACCGGAACTCCTCGAGGGCCGCGTCGATCAGCGGATCCAGACCGCCCGCCTGAGGTCTGTCCTCCGCCGGAACGCTCTCGGTGTGAAGCGCGGCAAGCTCGTCGAGCCCGCATAGCGTCACGCCGGCCGGCATGCCCGTGCGCTCAACCTGAGCCGGGACGCCCACGTCCACCACCAGGAGCCTGCGATCCGCGGATCGTCCGGCCAGGGCAGCGGCCTCCAGCACGGGCTGTGGCGCCCCTGTGCACAGGATCACCGCGTCCGCTTCGGCGAGAACAAGCGGCAGGTCTGAGAGAGGGCGCGCTCCGCGAGCGCTGCCCTGTCCGATCGTGCGGTTGAGGCTGACGACATGATACCTCTTTTCTTTTTCCACGAGAGCAAGCACCCGGCGCCCGATCCGGCCGAGGCCTACCACCGCCACGCGAGCCTCCGCCCCGGGGCCGAGTTTCTGCGCCAGGCAGGCCGCGGCCAGACTGTGCACGCCCACGGAACGGCCGCCCATGCACCCCTGTTTGAGCGCCATCCGCACGAGACGCCCTGCAGTGGTGCCCAGGCCGTTGAGCACACGGGAGGAGCACCTGCGGTCCCGAGCCTTTTCCAGGGCGCCGTAGAGCTGGCCGGCGATCTGGCGCTCTCCGACCACCAGGGACTGCTGCCCGAGAACGAGCCTGAACACATGCACGGCCGCCTCATCTCCCAGCCGCACGTAGGGGGAAAACCAGCTCGCGGCCTCAGCGCCCATGCGCTGGACCATCTGGCCGGAGAGAAGCGAGGCCGCCCACCGGGGATCGCGCGCCGACACGATCCATTCCGTCCTGTTGCACGTGTTCAGGTCCACGAAGCCGTCGGCCGCGCCGTTGCGCCGGAGCGTCACGGCCATCTCCTGGGCATCGTCGTCCGCGAGCACCAGGCGTGACCGCCAGGCGGATGATGCCACCCTGAAATCGCATCCCACCACGGCGAGGGGCGGCATGCCGGGCGCCCCGCTCATGTGCCATCTCCTCCCGGCCGCCCATTCCCCTGGATGCGGGCGGCAGCCTCGAAACCGGAAATCACTGCGTCCTTCATCCCCACGCCGCGGAGGTAGTTGCCTGCCAGCGCCACGCCGGGCAGACGGCCCAGCCGCTCTTCGATGATCGCCATGCGATCCATGTGCCCCAGGGTGAGCTGCGGGATTGCGCGGGGGAACCGGGAAATCCTGACGAATGAGGGTCCTGTCTCCAGGCCCGTGAGCCTTCTCAGATCAGCCTGTACAACCGCGAGAAGAGCCTCGTCTTCGAGATCGAGCGCCGCAGGGTCCTGGACCCCGCCAATGAACCCGGCCAGAAGGTCTCCGCCCTCCGGCGCGCGGCCTTCGAAGAGCCGCGACGGGAAGAGCACGCCCAGGCTTCGCACACCCTCGCCCCTCGGGGCCAGGAAGCCGAAACCGTCCGGGACCTCGCGCGCCCCTGCCGGGTAGCCCATGTGGACCACGGCCACCGGCGCCATGGGAATTGAACCGAGCTGCGCGCCGAGTTGGGGATCCAGCCCGGAGAGGAGCTTCCCCGCCTGCGCGGGAGGTACGGCAAGCACCAGCCGGGGGCTCGTGAACTCCCCGGCATCGGTGCCGACCACGTAGCAGCCGCCGACGCGGCGGAGGGCGCGGACCGTTGCGCTGGTGAGCACTCGGTCGCCAAGCTTTGCGGCCACGCCTGCGGTCAGCTGTCCGAGGCCCTCGCGGAACGTGAACAGCCCCCTGCGGGCCGGCTCCGTCTCCCCCCGCGCTTCCCGCTCAGCTCTGCGCCTTGCGCGGTGCCGCATCATGCCGCGTATCATGCCGCCAGATTCCTGCTCGAAACGCCAGAAGAGCGGGAACGCGGCAGGCGCGGAAAGCCTGGCCGGATCCCCGGCGTACACCCCGGAAATGAAGGCGCCTGCGAGCACCCTCGCAGCCTCCGGTCCAAAACGGCGCTCGAAGAACTGCTGGGCACTGTCCGTGAGCGCTCCCCGCCGGGTCCTGAAGGGCTCTCCGGCAAGCGCGAGCTTTCCCCTGAAGGAGAGCAGCTTCGTGGTCAGGAAGGAAGCGGGTCCGCTCGGGATCGCGTGGATCGCTCCATGGCGGACAATGTAGCGCTTGCCGGCAGAGGGCTTCGTCGGGATGATCTCTCCCGCAAGTCCCACTTCCGCGGCAAGGGCGAACACGTGGTCCGCGGATGCCATGAAGGTGTGCGGGCCGCGCTCGTACCGAAAGCCGTCCACCCGCTCCGTGCGCACGTTCCCGCCCGCCTCGCGCTCGGCTTCCAGCACGAGCACCTGTTTCCCCGCGGCGCTCAGCCTCCATGCGCACGTGAGACCGGCGATTCCGCCGCCCGCGACGATCACATCAATCCCCATTGCCAGCCTCCCAGCCCGCGGCCCGGGCCTCATTGTGCACAAGACGAGCGAGCTCCCTGATGAACGCCGGGTGACAGCCGGGCGCGGGCACTCGCGCGAATGCCGTGATTCCACATTCGGCCGCATGGGCGGCCAGCTCGATGTCAAGCTCGTAGAGGGTTTCCAGGTTCTCGCACACGAAGGAAATCGGCGCCACGACGAGGGAGCGCACACCCTCGCCGGCCAGGCGCGTGACCTCCTCCGTCAGGTTCGGACCGATCCAGCTCATCGGACCGACCCGGCTCTGGAACGCCAGCGAATGGCGAGTGCCCGCCGGCAGGAGCTGGGCAAGAGCGCTCACGGTTCGCGCCACCTCCTCCAGGTAGCGCTCCCCGCGGCGGACGGCGCGCGCCGGAAGCCCGTGGGCACTGAACACCAGGTGCGTGCCAGGGGAGAGGAGCGGAAGCGCAAGGTCGGCCAGCGCCTCGATGTAGCCCGGCGCTTCCGGGAAAGAGTGCACGGTTCGCACCTGGACCCCGGCGCGCGCGGCGGCGCGGGTGATGTGAAGAAGCGCCGAGCCGCTGGTGGAGCGGGCGGCCTGCGGGTACGCCGGCACGGCGACGACGCGCCGCAGGCCCGCCTTCGCCATATCCGGCAGCACCTGGTCGGCGCACGGCGTCGAATGGGTGAACGCGTAGCGCACGGGAACGCTTCCGCCAAGCGCCGCGCGCAGCGCCTCCGCCTGGGCGCGGGTCTGGGCGCCGAGAGGACTGCGGCCCCCGATGGCCCGGTAGTGCTGCGTTGCCACGGCCGCGCGCCTGCCCGCGATGAGCCGCGCCGCCAGCGAGCGCATGGGCCAGGGGAGGGGCATCACCTGGCTGTCCGAAAGAAGGCGCTGGATGTAGCGGTGAATATCCTCCTCGTCGTCGGGGGCGCCCAGGTTGAGGAGAACAGCGGCATAAGGCACCGGCGCGGTCATACCGTCCTCGAGTACACCGGGGCCGAGTCGTGGGTGGAGAGGTAACGGTCGAAGACCATGCAGATGGCGCGGATGAAGAACCGCCCGGTCTCCGAGACCACGATCGACTCCGGCGTGAGGGACAACAGCCCGTCATCGGCCATCGATTGCAGGCGAGACATCTCCTCGGAAAAAGCGCTGGTTGCGTCAAAGCCAAAACGCTTTCCGAGGGCAGCCAGGTCAGCCGCGAAGTTGCAGAACAGGTCCATGATGAGCTCCCGGCGGATTTCGTCCTCGCGTTCGAGAAGGAATCCCCTCTCCACGGGAAGACTCCCGCCGGCAATGCCGGTCATGTACGCATCCAGGTCCTTGGCGTTCTGGGAGTAGGAGGAGCCGATCGAAGAGATTGCTGAAGCGCCGAAGGCAAGGAGGTCCGTGCCGCGGCCCGTGGTGTACCCCATGAAGTTCCTTCTCAGGCTGCGGTCCTCCAGCGCCCGCGCCAGCGAATCCCCGGGGAGCGCGAAATGGTCCATGCCGACGGACAGGTACCCGGCGTCCTGGAAGATGTCCAGCATGGCAAGGAACAGCGCCAGCTTCGCGTCCTGGTCGGGGAGCCCGCGTTTTTCCAGCGACTTCTGCGCGGGATGGATCCACGGCACGTGCGCATAGCTGTACAGGGCGATGCGGCTCGGCGCCAGGCGGACAACCTGGCGGGCCGTGGCTGCGGCGCTGGAGAGATCCTGCCCGGGAAGGCCGTAGACGAGGTCGAAATTGACGGCGGAACAGCCCCGGGAGCGAAGGTGCGCCACAACCTCCTCGACCTGCATGAGGTCCTGGCCGCGCCGGACCGTGGACAACACCCTGGGATCGAAGTCCTGGACGCCGAGGGAAAAACGGTTGAAGCCGTGCCGCAGGAACACGTCCAGCTTCCCGGGGTTCGCCGTGCGCGGATCGATCTCCACGGAGCATTCCGCGCCGGGGGAGACCGCCCAGGTGCGCTCCACGGCGGAGAGGAGCCGATCGATCTGGTCCTCGGAGAGGAAGTTCGGAGTGCCCCCGCCCAGGGCGACCTGCACCACCGGACGCCGCGGGTTCACCCGCCGGGAAGCGAGTCTCATTTCCTCCACGAGAGCGCCGACGTAGCGTTCGACGGTATCACCGTCACCGGGCACCACGCTGTGGCAGCCGCAGAACGTGCAACGGGCGCGGCAGAACGGGATGTGCAGGTACAGGGAGAGCCCGGGGTCGTCCGCCAGTGAATTGCGGCTGGCCCAGCGGTCGAAGAGGTCCGGGACGGGCGTCGGGTGGAAGTGCGTGGCTGCCGGGTAGCTCGTATAGCGCGGTCCGCGCACATCGTACTTCATCCTGAGGGTCGGTGGGATGCGCCGCGGATCCTGCATCAGACAGCTCCTTCCGTCACGGCCTTCACGAATGCATCGACCCCCTCCAGCGGCGTGTCCTGGAGGACTCCCTGGCCCAGGTTGACGATGTAGCCTCCCCCGCGGGCGGCCTGGAGGCCGGCCCGGACGGCCCCGCGAATGCATTCGGAGCCGGAAAAGAGAAGCGCGGGATCGAAGTTGCCCTGCAATGCCACGCGAGCGTCCAGGCGCCGGCGGGCATCTGAGAGGCGAAGGGAGGGGTCCACGGAGAGGACCAGGCAGCCGCAGGCAGCGGCCTGTTCGAGGAGCCCGGCCGCGTTTCGGATGTAGAGGATCACCGGCACGCCAAGGTCCTCGATTCCTTCGATGAGGCGGCGGGTGTACGGCTCGGCCAGCACTCTGTAGTCTTCCGGGCCGAGGTGAGCGGCCCACGTGTCGAAGATCTGCACCACGTCCGCCCCGGCCTTCACCTGCACCCGCAGGAGCTCCGTGACCGCATCGGCGATCCGCCGGGCGATTGCGTCGTAGAGCCCGGGCTCACGGGAAGCGAGTATCTTCAGCGCGGAGACGTCCCTGCCCGGCCCGCCCTGCACCAGGTAGGCCGCGAGTGTGAAGGGCGCACCGGCGAACCCGATGACGGGACACTGTGGATGAAGCTCCCGGCAGAGCCGTTCGACGGCCATTCCCACGTACTCGAAAGACGAGCCCGGGGTTACCTTCTTCAGATTTTCCAGCTCCTCGGCCGTACGGACCTGGGAAGAGAGAACCGGCCCGGTTTCCTCGTAGCGCACCTCGACCCCGAAGGCATCGGGCACCACCAAGATGTCCGAGAACAGGATGGCCGAATCCATGGAAAACCGGCGCAGCGGCTGCAGGGAGATCTCCGCCGCGAGCCCGGGGGTCTTCACCATCTCCCAGAAGCTGTGGCGTGCACGAAGCTCCCGGTATTCCGGGAGGTATCGGCCTGCCTGGCGCATCAGCCACACCGGGGGACGGTCGACCGCCATGCCCCGGCAGGCGGCGAGCATTCTTTCTCTGCTGTTCACGAAGGGATTATGCACGTGCCGCCGCGGCGCAGTGTCACGGTTCCATCTCGTTGTGTCATGATTCTGTCACGCGGTTCGCGCAGGGCGTGTCTCCGTTCCCGCTGCCGCTCCCCGATCGTATATTCATGCTGGGAGAAAACGCGGAATGCCGGGACTCGAGAGGGCGCTCATCATTGAAGACGACGAGGACATCGCCGACGTGGTGTCCCTCCACCTTAAGGACCTGGGCCTTGCCGCGGAGCGCGCCGTGGACGGCCGCACGGGGCTCCAGAAGGCGCTGGAGAACAACTACGCCCTGGTCATCCTCGACCTGATGCTTCCGAAAATGGACGGGCTTGCGGTCTGTGCCCGGATCCGCGAGAAGAACCCCGCAATGCCAATCCTCATGCTGACGGCCAAATCGGAGGAGATCGACCGGGTGCTGGGCCTGGAGATCGGCGCCGACGAGTACGTCACCAAGCCGTTCAGCGTCCGGGAGCTTGTGGCCCGGATCAAGGCGCTCCTGCGGCGTGTGCAGGCGGACAAGGATGCGGCCGCAGGCGGGAGCGAAAAAGGCAGGATCGAAATCGGGGCGCTCGTGCTGGACTTCGACAAGCGGAAGGTCACCCGTCAAGGCGCCACGATCGATCTCACGGTGAAGGAGTTCGACCTCCTTGCCCTCTTTGCCCGCACGCCCGGGCGAACCTACAGCAGAACAGACCTGCTCAACCTTGTCTGGGGCTACCAGTTCGAGGGGTACGAGCACACGGTGAACTCGCACATCAATCGCCTCCGCGCCAAGATCGAGACCGATCCCGGGCACCCCCGGTACCTCAGGACCGTCTGGGGCGTGGGCTACCGGTTCGCCGAGGCCGCGGAGCTCTCCCCGTGAGAGGATTGTTCTCTTCCTTTTATGCGCGCCTCTCCACAATCTTCCTTCTCCTCATCCTGCTTCTCGGCGCCGGGTGTGTCGCCATCGCATTCCGCTCCTCCCAGCACCTCTTCGACGACGTCGAGCAGCTGCTGAACCGGGAATACGCGCGCAGCATCGCCGAGGAGCTTCGGCCGCTGGTGGCGCAGGGCTTTTCTGAGGAGCGCGTGAAGGGCGCCATCCACTACATGATGGTGCTCAACCCCATGGTGGAGATCTACCTTCTGGATGCGTCAGGGAGAATCCTTGCCTACTTCCTCAACCCCGCGGAGAAGATCGTGCGAAACGCGGTGGACATCGCGCCGATCCAGGCCTTCGTCCAGAGCGCCGGGCACCGGCTCTCACTAGGGGAGGATCCGCGAAGCGCCTCACGGTCACGGCCTTTTTCTGCCGCGCCCCTGCAGATGGGGCCGGGGTTGGGCTACGTCTACATCATTCTCGGGGGTGAACGCTACGATGCCTCACTGCGCATGATCCGGGACAGCTACTACCTGCGCGCCGGTATCGTGGCCTTCTTCCTCGCGCTGGCCGCAACGGCGATCGTCGGGCTCTCCGTGTTCTTCTTTCTCACCCGGCGGCTGAAGTCTCTGAGCGACGCGGTGCAGGCCTTTGAAAAGGGTGAACTCACCCGGCGCGTGCAGGTGCAGGGCCGAGACGAGCTTGGCGCACTGGGTCGGAGCTTCAACGAGATGGCAACCACGATCGCCGCGGACGTAGAGAAGATCCGTCTGGCCGAGAGGATGCGGCGGGACCTGATCGGAAACATCTCCCACGACCTGCGCAGCCCGCTGGCCTCCATCCAGGGGTACCTGGAGACCATGGTGCTGAAAGACTCGACGCTCTCCGCCGGGGAGAGGCGCACCTTCCTGCAGGTGAGCCTGCGCAACACGACGCACCTCCAGCGACTCGTGGAGGAGCTGCTGGATCTGGCCAAGCTGGACGCCCGGCAGGTGCAGCTGCGCCCGGAGCCCCTGCAGATCGCGGAGCTGGCGCAGGACGTGGCGCTGAAGCTCGCCCCCGAGGCACGGGGAGCGGGAGTGTCGCTCACGGTGGAGCCGCGCGGCGACCTGCCCCTCGTGTCGGGGGACGTCGGGATGATCGAGCGCGTGCTCTCGAACCTGATCGAGAACGCGCTGCGGTTCACGCCTGCGGGCGGCGCCGTGCGCGCCATCCTCGAAGGGGAGCCGCAGGTGGTGCGGGTGACTGTGGCGGACACCGGTACGGGGATCATGCCGGAGGACCTGCCGCACATCTTCGAGCGGTTCTACCGGGCGGACAAGAGCCGGGACAGGACCAAGGGCGGCGCCGGGCTTGGCCTGGCCATTGCCCGGCAGATCGTAGAGCTGCACGGCAGCTCCCTGGAGGTGCAGAGCCGGCCCGGCGAGGGGGCCCGTTTCTCCTTCGTCCTGTGGGCAAGCAGCGAGGGCGCCGCGTGATCCACGTGTGCGCTTTCCGTGACACTTTCGTGACCACACGTCCGTATATTCAATTTGCGATATGAAGAGAGTCCTGAATATGAAAGCGTTCCTGCTGGCTGTCATCGCGCTTTCGATCTCCACGATGGCATTTGGCCAGAGCATGATGAAGAGCGCCGCCGGCGCGGGAGGCACGGGCTCGATGATGTCCTCCAACACGCTGACCGCCGACCCCAAGATCGGCAGCGAGCTTCGCTTCGCGAAGAGCACCGGGCGCAAGGTGTTCTACACGGACATCGAGGCCGCGAAGGCCCTGGCGGCGAAGTCACCGACGGTGCTCTTCTTTGCCGCGGACTGGTGCCCGTACTGCCAGGCGGACTTCAAGGACATCAACGCGAACGGCTCCCGGCTGGGTGACATCACGATCGTCGTCGTGGACTACGACAAGGAACGAGAGCTGGAGCGCACGTACGCAGTGACCGTGCAGGACACCTTCGTGCAGATCGACGCGAAGGGTGCTCGACTGGTCGCCTGGAACGGCGGCGGGGTGGACGGAATTATGGCGCGCGTGAAGCGCGGGTAGGGACGGGCAATGATCGTTCTCCTTGCCTTTGCCTTCATCTCCGGTGTCATCACGATTCTGTCTCCGTGCATCCTGCCCGTCCTGCCGATCGTCCTTTCCGGCGGGGTCGGCGGAGGCAAGGCCCGGCCCTTTGGCGTTCTTGCGGGCTTCGTCGTGAGCTTCACCGTGTTTACCCTCACGCTCTCCGCGATCGTGCAGGCACTGGGCATCCCGGTGGGCGCCCTGCGCATCGTGGCTGTGGTCCTCATCATCCTCTTCGGCGTGGTGATGCTCGTGCCCTGGCTGAGAGACCGATTCGAGCTTCTCACCGCCTGGATCGCCCGCCGGCCTTCCGCGCCAGCGCAGAGCTCCGGCGCCGGGCCAGGGATGCCCCGGCAGGACGGCTTCTGGGGCGGCGTCGTGGTCGGCCTGAGCCTGGGGCTCATCTGGACTCCCTGCGTCGGACCGATCATGGCCTCCGTCATCAGCCTCGCCCTCACCCAGCACGTGGACGGGGGCTCTGTCTCCATCACGCTGGCCTACACCCTGGGGACCTCGCTGCCTATGCTGGGGGTGATGCTCGGGGGCCGCGCGCTCCTGAACAGGGTGCCCGCCCTCACGCGGAACACGGGCCGGATCCAGAAGGCATTCGGCGCCCTGATGATCGTCATCGGCGTGGCAATCGGCTTCGGCTGGGACCGGCAGTTCCAGACCTTCATCCTGAGGACACTGCCCGGCTACGGCACCGGGCTCACAGCAATTGAGAAGGCCGCACCGGTGCAGTCCGCGTTGAAATCACGTGACGTTGTTCCCGCGAATGCCATGCGCAAGCCGGGGAGCGCGGCGGGCGTGTTCCAGGCTCCCGAGGTTGCACCGGAGAACGCAATCCTGGGCGACTACGGTGCCGCACCGGCGTTCCTCTCCAATGGCACCTGGTTCAACACGGAGGGACTCTCCGCGGCGCCGGGACAGACCTCGCAAGGCGGTTCGATGCCGCTCACCCTGGAGGGACTTCGGGGCAAGGTGGTCGTGGTGGACTTCTGGACGTACAGCTGCGTGAACTGCGTCCGCACCCTCCCGTACCTCAAAGCCTGGTATGACACCTACAGGGACAAGGGCCTTGTGATCGTGGGCGTGCACACACCCGAGTTCGAATTCGAAAAGAGCACGGCCAACGTCTCCCGGGCCATTCACGACCTGGGCGTCACATGGCCCGTGGTGCAGGACAACGATTACGTCCAGTGGTCCGCCTATGCAAACCAGTACTGGCCGGCACACTACTTCATCGACGCGAAGGGACGAGTGCGCTACTTCCATTTCGGGGAAGGGGAGTACAACGTCTCGGAGAAAGTCATCCAGGCGCTCCTCAAGGAGGCCGGGGCGAGCGTCGGGGGCCTCGTGTCACGGCCCGATACGCCGATCGAAACGCAGACTGCCGAGACCTACCTCGGATACGACCGGGGCAAGGGATTCGCTTCAGCAGTCGCCCCGGTAGCCGACGCTCCAGTCGATTATCGGCCTGCCCGGCGGCCCGGCAATGGGGAGTGGAATCTCGGCGGAACGTGGACCATCACGCCCCAGTATGTTCTTCCCGCTGCAAGCGGCACCCTCCAGCTCGGGTTTAACGCCCGGAAGGTCTTCCTCGTGGTGGAACCGGTGGACCGCGGAGGCTCCATTTCGGTGTTCGTGGATGACGTGCCGGGCACGGATACGATCGATGTGAAGAAGGGCGCTGTTGCGCCCCGTGAAAGCAGGATGTACCAGCTGGTGGGGCTCACCGAGGCCGGCCCGCACGTCCTGCGACTCGAAGTGAAGGGACGGCTGCGGCTGTTCGCCTTCACCTTCGGATGAGAACCGTCTACGAGGAGGTACTGTCGATGAGAAGGATCATCGTTTTCATACTTGCAGTCGCTGCCGCGACAGCCGTCGGCGCGGCGCCCATGACCCCTGCGGGGACTTCGCAGACCGCCATATTCGCCGGGGGCTGCTTCTGGAGCATGCAGTCCGCCTTCGAGAAGGTGTATGGCGTGATCGACGCCGTGTCGGGGTATACGGGGGGCACCACGCGCAACCCGAACTACGACACCTACGCGTCGGCCGGCCACGTTGAAGCGGTGCAGGTCTCGTGGGACTCGAACCGCGTGACATACAAGGAGCTGCTTGACGCCTATTGGCATCACACCAACCCCACCGATGCCGATGGGCAGTTCGTGGACCGAGGACCCCAGTACCGGCCGATCGTGTACTTCATGAACGATCAGCAGAAGGCCGAGGCGGAAGCATCAAAGGCGGCCCTGGCGAAGTCAGGAAAGCTCCCCGGGCCTGTCGCCACGCAGATCGTCAAGGCGGCGCCCTTCTACCGCGCCGAGGACTACCACCAGGACTACCCGAAGAAGAACCCCGACAACTACATGGCCTACTACACGAACTCCGGCCGCATGGAGTTCTTCGCGAAGGTCTGGGGACCGGGCGAGCTCCTGGATCCGGCCGCGCCTCCCATGGCGACAAAGGCCGGATGGAGGAAGCCGTCGAAGGACCAGCTGCAGAAGACACTCACGCGCATGCAGTTCGTCGTCACGCAGCAGGAGGGGACCGAGCCCCCGTTCGCCAACGAGTACTTCAACAACGAGAAGCCCGGCATCTACGTCGACATCGTCTCGGGGGAGCCGCTGTTCAGCTCCACGGACAAGTTCGATTCGGGCACCGGCTGGCCGAGCTTCACCCGTCCGCTGGCGCCGAGCAACGTTGTGCTCCGCATGGACCGCAGCCTCGGAATGATGCGCACCGAGGTGAGGAGTCGCTACGCGGATTCTCATCTCGGGCATCTCTTCGATGACGGCCCGATGCCCACGGGGCTCCGCTATTGCATGGATTCCGCGTCCCTGCGCTTCGTTCCCGTGGAGGACATGCAGAAGGAAGGCTACGGCCAGTACCTGAAGCTGTTCCAGAAGGCAATGTAAAGATTTTCCCGGAGAGCTCCGTTCAGCCCTGGGCGCGCGAGCGGAGCCGCTCCTTCTGCGGGCTGAAGAGAAGCACGATGCAGCCGGCGAGCACCGTGAGATCGGCAAAATTGAAGATGCCGGTGTGGATGCCCCCAATGCCGACCATGATGAAGTCTCCCACCCGTCCGTTCCGCAGCAGCCGGTCGATGAGGTTCCCGCAGCCTCCGCCGACGATCAGGGAGAACCCCACCAGGGTGCCCCAGCCGATCCCCCCCTTCTTCAATAGGAACGCGATCATGAATCCCAGGACGACGAACGGGAAGGCGATGAACATGATCATCCGGACCGGCCGGGGAAGACCCGCTCCCAGGCTCAGGAACGCTCCCTCGTTCTCCACGTAGCGCAGCACGAGGATCCGGTCCACGAGCAGCACCTGCGGTTTCCCCTCCAGCCGCGCGCGTGCGGCGTGTTTGGTCCCCTGGTCCCAGCCCGCGGCGGCCAGCACAAGGAGAAGCGCCACGATGGCCTTTGCGGTGCGTGCGTTCATGGGCGTCCCCGGAGGGCTTTCACCTTCTCGATCTGCCTGCGATGACGCTCCTCGTGCTTGCCCACGTAGAGAGCCCATTGGTATCCGTCCAGCCTGCCGAGAACCGGGTGGGGGAACTGGACCTTCGTGAGGTCGAACCGCGCGCACCCTGTCAGCACCTTGATGAGCGCGTCGCGCGATCCGGCCAGTCCCTCAAGGAGCTCCTTGGCGGGGATTCCCTTCCGGGGAGCCACGAATGCAGGCGCGGCGATCCGGTCGGCAGCGCTTTCGATGTTGAAGTGATCAAGGCTGTGGGTGACCGGATCGCCGCCGGGGTCGGGACCAAGACCGGACTTCTCAGCTTGTGCCGCAAGCCTCCCCAGCACCCGAACTGCGCTCTCCTCGATCAGTCGCAGGTGATGCAGGATCTCGCCGATCGACCATCTGTCCGCCGAGGGAGCGAAATCGAGCGCTTCCTGTGAAAGGGATCTCACCGTCTGGAGAAGCATTTCCCTGGTGTCCCGCAGCTCATCGAACACCCCGCGAATCCTACCCGTGGGCTCGTTCAAGCCGACTCCTTCCGGTGCTCATGCCAGCGCCCTCTCGATCTGCTCCAGGTGATGCTCGCGGTGCGCCGCCCTGTTCAGGCGTACGGGCTTGCCCTCGGACTCGATTCGCGAGAGGTACTCGGGGTTCAGGGCGTCGATCGCCATATCGATCGCCTCCGCGGCCTCGACGACCAGCCGCTTCGTCTCGCGTGGAGCCACGGCGTTGAAGAGCGGCCGGGCCGCGTCATTCACGATGTCGATGTCCAGGGGGGATGGGGAAATGCCGGCGTTCTTCCAGCGCTCCAGGATCGCCACGGCCCGCAGGTCATAGAAGGCCATATGGCACAGGAGACCCCCCACGGTCCAGCCAGGTCCGCCCGCGGTTCGGGCCATGTCTTTTTCTGACAGGCGGTTGGTGACCGCGACAAGCTTCTCGCGCCACGCGGCGTTCTGCGCCGAATACGCATTGCTCATTCCATCACTCCTTCCACTTCGTGGACGGCGCCGTCGCCGAAGACCGGGACGACATTCCCGTCCAATTTCTTCCCGTCTACTTTCAGCCGCGAGATGCCGCGGCAGATCCTGTCCGGATTCCTGATCGAGATGCGGTACGTGTCACCTCGAAAGACGCGCGTCACGCTGAAGCCCTTCCACGTGCGGGGGATGCAGGGGTCCACGCGCAGACCGTCGTACTCGGGGCGCACGCCGAGGATGTACTGCGAGATGGCGACGAAGTTCCAGGAGGCCGTCCCCGTGAGCCACGAGTTTTTCGCCTGACCGAAGTCCCTGTGCTCCCTGCCTGCGATCATCTGCGAGTAGACGTACGGCTCGGTCCCGCGGAGATCCGCGGCATTGTTGCCCGCCGAAGGCAGGATGGTCTTGTAGTACGAAAATGCGGTGTCCCCTCTGCCGAGCATTGTTTCGGCGATCATGGCCCAGGGGTTTGTGTGGCAGAAGATGGCGGCGTTCTCCTTCAGCCCCCGGGGGAACACCGAAACGTACCCGAGCTCGGGGTGATACTTCGAGTAGCCGGGAGCGAAGAGCACGATGCCCTTCTTCGTGGCCAGGTGTGTTCTGACGCTGTCCATGCACGCGCGTGCCCGCCCGGGTCCTGCAACACCTGAGAGGACCGCCCACACCTGGGACTCCAGCCAGATCCTGCCCTCATCGGCCTTCGACGTGCCCACGGGAGCACCGGAGTCGTCGAAGGCGCGCAGGTACCACTGCCCGTCCCAGCAGGTCTCGTTGATCCTGTCACTCATGTCCCGGCCGAGCTTTTCGAACTTCGCCGCCTCGATGGTCCTGCCGGTGCGCCCGGCAATGCCAGCCATCAGGACCGCGGCCATGACGAACATCTCGGCGACCATCACCGACACCGCGGTTCCATTCGGGCCCTTGAGATTCAGGCAGTCGTTCCAGTCCGCGCTGCCGATCTTCGGAAGGCCGTGCCATCCCGTGCTGCCGGATGTATAGTCGACGGCCCGGCAGAGGTGCTCGTACAGCGATCCTGCAGTGCCGTCGTTGTAGGGCACACGCTCGTCCAGGATGCCAAGGTCACCCGACTCCTTCATGTAGTGTGCTGCGGCGATGATCAGCCACAGGTGATCGTCGCCGAAACCTTCACCGCTTCCTCTCTTCGTCAGGGGCGAGTACTGGTGGTGTGCACGGCCCTCGGGGAACTGGGTGGAGGCGATGTCTAGCAGCCGCTGACGGGCAAGGGAGGGGATCTGGTGGGCGAACCCGAGGATGTCCTGGTTGGAGTCCCGGAATCCCATGCCCCGGCCGATGCCGGACTCATAGTAAGAGGCGGAGCGCGACCAGTTGAATGTCGTGCGGCACTGGTACTGGTTCCAGACATTCACCATGGAGTTGACCGCAGCGTCGGGCGTCTCCGCCGAAAACCTGGCAAGGGTTTCGTCCCAGTAGTCGCGAAGCTTTTGAAGCTCCTCACGGACGCTCGCCGGCTTTCGGTATTTCTTCCGAAACGCCGCATCCTCTCCCCACGTCTCCCCGTATCCCAGGATGAAGACGATCTCTTCCTCGGCGCCGGGGAGGAGCGGCAGATCGATGTGCAGCCCTGCGAAGGGCGCCCAGCCCACGGCCGCCGTGTTGCTGCATCGTCCCTTTTCTACCGCGAGCGGATTGGACTCCGAGCGGTACGGTCCGACGAAGGCCTGGCGCAGCCCGTCCCAAGAGGCGGCTTTCCTGTTCGCCCAGAACCACGCATAGCAGGGCTGGTGTGCGTGGTAGTTGGTGAGGTGATAGATCGTGTTGCCCCGGAACCTCGTTTGCCCGATGTTCAGGTTGTACTGGAAATCTGTCATGTCGTTCACCGCGTCCCACAGGCAGAACTCGGCGTAGGTGAATATCCCGAGGCTCCGCATCCGACGCGACCCGTTGGTCACCTTCAGGTGCCAGATCTCGAGGTTCTCCCCGAGCGGCACGAAATAGGTGGTCTCGGTCCCGATGCCTGCGTAGCTCGAGCGGATGGTGGTGTAGCTCAATCCATGCCTGCATTCATATTCGTAGGAGTTCTGGTCCTTCAGCACCGGCTGCCACGAGCCGGACCAGTAGTCCCCGGTTCCATTGTCGCGAATGTAGATGTACCTGCCCGGCCGGTCTACCGGCACGTTGTTGTACCGATAGCGAAGGATTCTCCTCTCCCGAGGGTCGCGGAAGAAGCTGTAGCCGCCTGCCGTGTTCGAGATGAGGCTGCAGTACTCGTTCACGCCAAGGTAGTTGATCCAAGGCAGGGGAGTGTCAGGCCGGGTGACCACGTACTCGCGCCGCGCATCGTCGAAATGACCGAACGTCATGGTTGAACCGGGGTTCTACCCCCCGACGCTCCGCAGCAGCGCAAGAATGTTCTCGGTGGGAACCGTGGCCTGGATGTTGTGCACGTTGTTGAAGACGAACCCGCCGCCGGCGCCGAAGACGCTTGTGTTCCGCAATGCCTCCCCACTCACCTGCTCCGGCGTGCCGAACGCGAGAGTGTGCTGGGCATCAACCGCTCCTCCCCAGAACACAAACCTGCCGCCGTATTTATCCTTCAGAAACTCGGGCGTCATCCCCGCGGCGGAAACCTGGACGGGGTTGAGGATATCCACGCCGGCCTCGGCGAAGTCATCGAGATAGGCAACGATCGAGCCACAAGAGTGATAAAAGGTCTTCCACGTTGTGTGCTCGTGCACCCACCGGTTCATGACAGCATGCAGAGGCTTGAACATCTCCCGGTAGGCGTCCGGGGAGATGAAAGGGCCGTTCTGGGAGCCGAAGTCGGTGCCGCTCATGACGACCACGTCGATCCTGTCCCCCACAGCCTGCTGGTACATAGCGAGGTTCTTCATTTGCAGGTCCAGCTGGAGGTGGAAGATCTCCTTCACGTAGTCCTTGCGCGTGAGGGTGGACACGTACCATTCCTCAGGATCCCTGATGCCCTTCGGGTGCAGTACGGCAGGTCCGGGAACGATGGCGATGTCACCGAATCCGGCACCCCAGAAATTGCCCAGCAGGCCGTACTCGGAGCTCTCGTACCAGAACCGGGAGGTTTCCTCGATGAAGCGCAGCTCCTCCTGCGTATAGAGGGAATAGGTCTGCGCCACCCACTCCCGCGGATCCAGCTTCGACTCTTCAATGGGCTCCTGACGGACGATGGTGTCGAAGTAGTACCCGTCCCTGGGCATGCGGCCGGACGGAGGGGCGGAACGGTCGCCCTTGGGGTATTGGACGATGTCGCCGTTGGGTTGCACGTCGTACGTGAAATGGCCTGACACCTCCACCTCCGTGCCATCGAACATCCGGAAGCGCTTCCAGTTCTCGTTTCGATAGCCGAACATGGTTGTTGGGAGCTGGATGCCGAAGGTGTCCACGCCCAGCGCTTTCTTCACCGGTTCCTCGACTTCGGCGAGCATCTGGTAGGGATCGTACACGCGCACCGTGCCAGTGGTGATACCGAGGGCCTTCTTCAGCCGCGCATAGGCGCTGGCCTGGATGCCAGTGACCAGGGTGCTGCCCAGGTCCAGCGGCGGCCGGTCCGGCTGCTGGTGATGGATTGCCTTGCGAAGACGCTCCCGGGATGTCATCTCATTTTCCCCCGCGGGACGAATGATAGAGGAGCGGCGGCCGTGCCGCAAGACCGCCGCCGACCGCGGAATCAGTCACACCCGGGCGTCAGGCAATAGAGGCGTCCGCGGAGAGCTTCCCGTGCGCGATCTTCAGCTTCCTGTCCACGTCGATGCCGTAGGGGCAGAGTTTCGAGAGACGGCTGTAGTCCTTCGCCGGGTCGACCTTGGGCCGGAGGGCCGCGTATTCCTTTCGGGCAACTTCATGCTGGAGGAACCACTGCTTCAGGCGCTCGCGCAGGGCGTAGTGGGCGGAATCACCCACGCGCATGTCGTCCATCTGCCGGTCGTACACCGCTTCCAGGAGAAACACCGACTGGGGGTCGAAGTCGTCCGTCCGGCATTTCCCGCACAGGCGGCAGACGTAGTCGCCCAGCTCGGGTGCCGTGCGGTACACCTCCTCCTTTTCCGCATCGGTCATGGGCGTGAACCGGGATGCCATCGACAAGTCGGCCTTCAGCATCGCATCGGAATTGATGCCCGCAACCACGGTTGCAACGGGCATGCTCAGCGAGTAGCGGAAGGCCGGCACGGGGGATTTGTGCAGGTACCCGTCCCCGAAGGCCTTCATGGCGATGAGCCCGGTGCCCCTGTGCTGGCACAGCGGGATCAGCTCGTTTTCCACGGTGGGAAAGTTGAATCGATCGAAGTAATTGAAGACCGTCATGAGCGCGTCGAACCTGTGGAGCTTCACGGCATGAAGGAGACCGTCGGGCCGGCCGTGCCCGCTGATGGCAACGAAGCGCAGCTTTCCCGCCTTCCGCGCCTCCTCGGCTCCTTCCATGGCCCCGTCGGGAGCGAGGATCGCGTCCGCCTCCGCCTCGGTCTGCACGGCGTGCATGAACATCAGGTCCACGTGGTCGGTCTTCAGGTTGCGCAGGCTGTGTTCGAGGCTGGAGAGGAACCCCTGCCGTGTCCTTTCCGTGCTCTTGGTCGCCAGGACGTATTCGGCACGCCGATGCGCCACGGCGGCGCCGATCTTCGACTCGGATTTCCCGTCCCCGTAGCCGGCCGCGGTCTCGATGTAGCTGCCGCCGCTGTCGAGGTACCTCCCGAGGAGCCGGGCCGCATCGGCCGAGGGGATCTCCACGAGGTGAAAACCGCCGAATCCCAGCACCGACACCTGGAGCCCCGTGGCCCCCAGCGCACGCTTCTCCATCTCATCCTCCCTGCGCCGCGACCGTCCGCGGCTCTTCGTCCCTCTCCAGTCCCTGCTGTTTCCAGAGGGTATGATACAGGCCCCTCTTTCTCAACAGCTCCAGGTGCGAGCCCTGCTCCACCACCTTTCCCCTCTTCAGCACGACGATCCTGTCCGCGCCCGCGACCGTCGAGAGCCTGTGGGCGATGAGGAGGGTGACGAAGCTGGGCCGCGTCTGGATGATCCCGTCGATGGTGCGCGTGATCTCCTTCTCCGTCTCGGTGTCCAGGGAGCTGGTGGCCTCGTCGAAGATCAGCAGGTCGGGCTTGCGCAAAAGCGCGCGGGCAATTGCAAGCCTCTGCCGCTCGCCGCCGGAGAGCTTCAGCCCGCCCTCGCCGATGCGCGTGTCCAGGCCCTGGCGCGACTTCTCCAGCAGGCCGCGAAGCTGCGCCGCCTCGAGGCTGGCCATGCACTCATCGTCCGTCGCGTCTTGTTGGACGAACTTCAGGTTGTCCCTGATCGTGCCGGCGAACAGCTCGATGGACTGGGGCACGAAGCCGACCCGCGTGCGCAGCAGGTCGTAGTTGACTTCGGCGGAATCCACGCCGTTGAAGAGGATCCGGCCGTAGTCCGGCCGGTACAGGCCGAGAAGGAGCTTGATGAGCGTGCTCTTGCCCGCTCCCGAGGGGCCCACGAATGCCACGCTCTCTCCCGAGCGGGCGGCAAAGGAGACATCGATGAGCGCGGCGTCTTTCGCGCCCGGGTGACGGTAGGTGACCCCGGAGAACTCCAGGGATTCGATGCCGTCGGGCACCGCGCCCCCGGGGTTTCGGGGAGCCGGCTCCTGCGCGAGGATCTTCTGCACGTTCTCCAGGCTCGCACGAGTTTCGGAGTACTTCGTGATCACGTTCCCGATCTCCCCGAGCGGAGAGAAGATCGCGAAGGAGTAGAACAGGAGGCTGAAGAACTCGCCCAGCGTGATGAGCTTGAAGTAGGCGAGGATGAGCATCTGCAGGAGGAACAGGGCCCGGAAGAAGTTGATCGCCGTGCCCTGGAAGAACATGAGCATCCGGACCGTCTTTACCTTGGCCAGCTCAAGGTCGAGGATCTTCTGGTTGGTCGCGTTCAGCCGATCGATCTCCTGGGTCTCCAGACCCAGGCTCTTGATCAGCTCGATGTTGCGCAGGCTCTCCGTGGTGGAACCGGCCAGCGCGTTAGTCTCGCCGAATATTGTCGTCTGCACCCGCTTGATCCTGCGGCCCAGGGAGGAGACGAGCACAGCGAGTATGGGCGCGAGGATGAGGAGCGCCACGGCGATGGACCAGTGGACGAAGAAGGAATAGACGAGCACGAGCACCAGCGTGAGTGAGGACAGGAACACGCTGTTGATCGACTGGCTGATCATGTCACGGCTGTCCGTGCGCGCCTTCTGCAGCTGCTGGAGCACCGCGCCGCTCTGCTGGTCCTCGAATGCCCGGTAGGGCAGGCGCATCGAATGTGCAATTCCGTCCGCGTACATGTTCGCGCCCACGGACTGGGAGACGACGTTGATATAGTAGTCCTGGAAGTTTTTGGCGATGCGGCTCACCATCGCCACGCCGACGAACGCGAGGATCATGAGCGTCACGCCGCGGATGAACTCCGGCCAGGGCATGGTCCCGAAGCCCGCCCCGTACTTGTCGATGATGATGCGGAAGATCTGGGGATCCAGCAGGGAGAAGACCTGGTTGATGACCGCGAGGAAGATCGCGAGCACAACCATCCCCCGGAAGGGACGGATGTACGAGAGAAGAAGCTGCATGAGTGAAGATACTCCGTTTACTTGGAGATCGTCACTCTTTCCCCCTCGTTGAGGAAGCTCTGCCCCTCGGTGATCACCTGCGCGCCCTCGGAAATCCCCGCGGTGATCTCGGTCACCGCGTCGTCGGAGATTCCCGTCTGCACGGCTGCCTTCTTCACCACGCCGTTCTCGACCACGTAGACGTACTGCACACCGCTATCTGTCACCAGGGCCTGGTTCGGCACCGCCAGGACGTCGGACCTGCTCTCCACGGGGAAAGAGACCCGGGCGAGCATACCGGGCCGCAGGGAATCTCCGGGGCGGTCGATGCGGATCTTCACCGCGTACCCCTGCGTGCGGGGGTCCGCCGCGGGGCTCACGGTGTCCACGATCCCGGTGAGCGGTCCCGCACCGGCCGCCTCTGCGCTCACCATCACGCCTTCGCCGGGCCGGATCTTCTGCACGATTCCCTCGTCGACGCTTGCCTCCGCGGTCACGCTGCTCACGTCGATGACGACAAATGCCGGGCTGCCGGCGGCGACGAGCTCCCCCGGGTCCACGGCGCGCGAGGCGACGACGCCCGTGAGGGGCGAGACGATGATGGAGTTGGAGAGCTGGGAATCGGCAAGGTCCACCGCTGCCTGGGCCTGGTCGACCTGCGTCGAGGCAAGACCGGTGGACTGGGGCCCAGCCTTTTCCTGGAGCAGGCTCAGGTTCTGCTTCGCCGTGTCCAGGGCAATCCCCGCGCCGTCGGCCCTCGCCTTCGCATCATCTCGCTGCTGACGCGATGCGGTTCCCTCCGTGTACAGCCTCTGCACCCTGTCGGCGAAGTCCCGGGCATCGTCGTACTGCACCTGGGCCTGCTTCACCGCGGCCTGTGCCTGGATGAGCTGGGAGGAGAGGGATGAATCGCTGGTGCGCGTGAGGTTCGCCTTCGCGCTGTCCAGAGCGGCCCGCGCCTGACGCGCCTGGGCTTCGGAGTCCTTCGATTCCAGCGTGAAGAGCACCTGGCCCCGGCGCACCTTCTGGCTCACGTCCGCCTGGACCGAGGCCACGCGCCCTGCGACCTTGGGGGAGACGACGATTTCCTGCCTGGGCCTGATCCGTGCCGAGTAGTCCAGCGACACGGAGATGGTGGCGCGCACCGCGCGGGCCACGGTGACGGCCTTCGCCTCAGCGGGTGCGGCGGGCCTGCTCCTGCCGCATGCGGAAAGGCCCAGGCAGGCAGCAGCCAGGGCCACGGCGAGGGCCGCGGAGGCTGCGCGGGCCGGCAGCCCGGTGTGGGGATCTGTCATTGCGCATACCCTCCAGCTTCAGGGACGCTTTCCTGCCTCCTGCGTCTCCGCGCGGAACGCAGGTCGTCGATGAGCGTGTACACCACGGGCAGGAGGATCGGGGTGAGCAGGGTGGAAGTCACCAGGCCGCCGATCAGGACGACCGCCATACCCGAGCGGATCTCACTCGAGGCTCCCAGCGACAGGGCGAGGGGAAGCATTCCGACGATCATCGTGACGGACGTCATCAGGATCGGCCTCAGGCGCGTGATGCCGGCTTCCACCAGCGCCTCCCGGAGCGGCATTCCCCGCTTCATGAGCGTGTGGGTGTAGTCGATGAGAAGGGTGCCGTTCTTCGAGATGAGCCCGTCCAGCATGATGAGCCCGATGAAGGAGATGATGTTGATGGCCTTGCCCGTGACGGCGAGGGCCGCGAATGCGCCGATGATGCCGCAGGGGATCGAGAGCATGCGGATGAGCGGCGTGAGGAACGACTCGTACAGCACGACCAGGATCATGAAGACCAGGAGGAGCGATGCGGCCAGCGCCCAGGAGAGAGAGCCGAATGAGCTGGACATGTTCGCCTGGTCGCCCGTATAGCCCACCTGGTATCCAAAGGGGATGGAGACCCCCGCCATGCGCGCCTTGATGTCCGCCGTGAGCGCGCCGAGGGGCCGGCCGGCGGTGTTCGCGGAAATCGTTGCCACGTTCTGCCGGTCCCGGCGCAGGATTTCCCGCGCGCTGTCCGTCCGGCTGAAGCTCGCCACCTGGGAGAGTGAGATCTGCTGGCCGGCCGGGTTGGTCACCTTCAGCGCGCCCAGGTCCTCGGGCCTGCGGAACTGGTCCTGCCGGTAGCGCACCACCATGTCGTATTCATCGCCTGCATGCCGATAGATGCCGGCGGCCGTGCCCGCCAGCGCCGTGCGCATCACCAGGGCGATGTCGGACGTGGCAAGACCGTAGCTGGATGCGGCGAGCCTGTTCACGTGCACGCTCACCTCGGTCTGGCCGGCGCGCATCGTGTTGTCCACGTCCGCCGTGCCGGGGACGCTCCGCACTACGTCCTCCACCCGGCCGGCGACGTCGCGGAGCACGTCCCGGCTGGGTCCGGTCACGTTGATGATGAGCGGCTTGGCCCCCTCGATGGAGGTGCGCGAGATGATGCCGGGCTCCGTCACGGAGAACAGGGCACCGGGAAGTCCCCTTCCCCAATCGCGCAGCTCCCGGGCGAGCTGCGCCTGGCTTGTGCGGCGCTGGCTCTTGTCGCGCAGCTTTACGATGATCTCGGAGGTGGATGCGGAGGTATCTCCGCCGATGCTGGCAAAAACATCCTCCACCTCGGGGATCGTGAGCAGATGCTGTTCCACGATTTTCACCTTTGCATCCGATTGCGGGAAGCCCGCGCCGGCGCCGAGGTCGATATCCACCACGAGCTTGCCCTGGTCCGCGGTGGGCATGAACTCCGTTTCGACCACTTTCAGGGGAACCAGGGCAATGCTCCCTATGACCAGGAGAACCACCGGGACGATCACCGCGGCCCTGTGGTCCAGGGACCACTGGAGGAATCGCCGGTAGGTGCCCTTGATGCCCGTCTCGAAGAATGCGCCGAAGCGTCCGGTTGGCTTCGCAGCCGGCTCGGGCGCCCGGGGCTGCGCCGCCCGCTGCCGGGCCCCGAGCATCCGGGAGGCCATCATGGGTGTGACCGTGAATGACACCAGCAGGGACAGGAGCGTGGCGCAGACCACGGTGAGCCCGAACTCGCGGAAGAACTGTCCCACGATGTCGGTCATGAAGGCGATCGGCGCAAAGACAACCACGTCGCAAAGGGTGATGGCCACCGCGGCAAGCGCGATCTCCTTGCGCCCGTTCACCGCCGCGGCGCGGGGAAGCTCCCCGAGGGCGATGTGCCGGTCGATATTTTCCAATATGACGATGGAATCGTCCACCAGAATGCCGATGCACAGCCCCAGCGCCATGAGGGACACGACGTTCAGCGTGAAGTGCATTGCCCACATCGCGAAGAAGGTCCCCACCAGGGACACGGGGATGGCGATGAGCACGATGAGGGAGGATCGCCAGCGGCGCAGGAAGAGGAAGAGCACGAGGGAGGTGGTGATGATGCTCTCCACGAGGTTCAGCCGGGTTTCCGCAAGGGAGGAGTTGATGAACAGGGTGGCGTCACTGGCCACGGAAGTCAAAGTGCCGGGCGGAAGTGTGGGTCCCAGGGCGGCGAGCTCCGCCTTCACGGCGTTCGCCGTGGTCACCACGTTTGCGTTGCTCTGTTTGCGAACGAAGATGCCGATCGTGGGATGCGTGTTCAAGCGGACGGCCTTTTTGGGATCGGGGTAATCCAGGGTGACTTCCGCGATTTCCGAGAGCCGCACGCTCCCGCCTCCAGCAGGAATCCTGAGGTTTCGCACGTCGTCGATGCCGGAGAACTCGCCCACCAGCCGCACCGAGAGATCGCGCGCCTTCTGCCGGATTTCCCCGGCGGGGATGTCGAGGTTCTGGGCCTTCACCACGGCGAGCAGGGTGCCCGGGCTCACCCCGTAGTACTCCATCGCGGTCCTGTCCACCGTGATCTGGAGCTCCTTCTTCTGCGACCCGATGATGCCCGCGTTGCCCACCCCTGGAAGGCTTTCCAGATCATCGCGGATCCTGTCCGCCTGGTTGGAGAGCTCCTCCGGCGTACCGGATCCAGTGACCGAGACGATGAGGATCGGCTGGCTGTTCACGTCGAACTTCGCCATGACCGGCCTCGTGGCATCCCTGGGCAGCGTGTCGACGACCCCGTCCAGCGCCTTCTGCACGTCGATCACCGCGGAGTTCATGTCGGTGGACATCGTGAACTGCAGGATCGTGTAGCCGAACCCCGTGCCGGAGGTGGACCGGATGGTCTCGATGCCGTTGATGCCCGAAACCGCATCTTCGATCGGCTTGATCACTTCCTTGTCGACTTCCTCGGCGCCGGCGCCCGCATAGGCGGAATGGATCGAGATGACAGGCGTGTTCACGGCGGGGAAGAGGTCGGCGCCCAGGTTCACGTACCCGACGACTCCCAGCCCCACGATGAGGGCAACTCCCATGAGGATCGCGGTGGGGCGCCGGACGGCGAGCTCGGTGATGCTCATGGTGTCTCCCCAGTAAGCTGGGCGATGTCCGCCAGCGACTCCTCGAGGGTGAACTGGGCAAGGAGCCGGTCGAGCTGGGCGGTGCCGAGGAGGATCTCCGCGCCGTGCAGGTCTTCGCGGCTGGCCATCCCGTTGTCGACGGAGACCTGCGCGTTTTTCCGGCGCTCCGCCGCGTACTCTTCCTGCGCCTGCTTCTCAGCGAGATCCGCCTCCGCCCTTACGGCCGCATCGACCGCCCTGCGGACCGCAAGGCGCGTGAGCTTCTCCTGTTGTATGAGTGCCTGTCCGGCCATCTCCGCATCCTTCTCGGCCTGGCCGATGCGTGCCGCGGACGCCATGCCGTCGAACACACTCATCCTCACGCCGAGTGAGAGAATCAGGTCCCAATTCCAGGTGCTGTTGCTCCATTGCCAGCTCGCGTACGGGAGGTCCTCCTGTCCGGTCACGCTGAAGCTCAAGCCAAGGGAGACATCGGGGTGGAGGATCGATCCGCCCTGCTCGATGGCAAGCCTCTTCTGCGCCTGGCTCTGCCGGGTGCGGGAGGAGGCGATGTCGGTGGAGGCGTCCCGCGCCCTCACCCGAAGCGACTCCTCATCGAGCGAAGGTGCGGCCTCCCGGAAGCTGCCTGCCAGCTCGATGCCCGACGGGTCGAGCCCCGTGAACACGCCCAGGCTCTCCAGGGCGGTGGCCCTGCTCTGCCCCGCCTCGGCCAGGCGCGCTTCGATCTGCGCGCGGCGTGACTGCGCCTCCAGCACGGCCTCACGCGTGATGGAGCCCTGGTCCAGTGAGGTCTGCCTGTCCGCGACGATCTGCGCCGCGGTGTCCGCAATTCGACGAAGAACCGTCTCGGACTCCCGAGCGAGGAGCGCGCCATAGTAAGCGCGGTGCACCTCGCGCTCGATGTCCCTGCGCTGGGTCACCAGGTCCGTCCCGGCCGACTCCACCTGCAGGGCGGCTGCATCGATGGCGTTGCGGATTTTTCCCCAGGCGAACAGGGGCTGGGAAAAAGACGCAGTGACGGAAAAGTAGTCGTGCAGCTGGGAGCCGATCGTGAAATCTTGTTGAGGCATCGGGGTATGCACGCCGAGGGCGGGAATATCGATGGCTCCCAGGGCGCCGGCCTTCACGGTGTAGCCGGTGGGAGGATTCACCAGGTAGGAGCCGGAAGCCTGGAGGTCGACATGGGGCCATGCCCTTCCTGCCGCCTCGTCCACGGCGAGCCGTGATTTCTGCACGGCCAGCTCCCGGATGCGTATCGCCTCGGAGGACGACTGTGCGAGCCGGGAGGCCTGGTCGATCGTGAGCCCCGCCGCGACCTGGGGCATCGCGGGTGGGGCGCCGCAGAGAAGGACGACTCCGGCAATGGCGATGCACGCAGGGCCGTGCGGGCCGCGAAGGCTCATGTCAGCCCCCGGCCACCATGCGGACGATCGTTTCCTTCAGCATGTCGATCTCCTGGTCCACCTGCGTCGGCTCGGCAAGAGCAGCGGAGAACAGCACCCCGATCACCGTCACCCGGATGAGAAAGCGCTGCTGGCCAGGATCTGCGGTCAGGCGCGGGGCGTTTTCCGGGCGTTCCGCGAACAGGAGGTCCAGGAGCCGGCACAGCTCGAGGAGACTCTGCTGGAGGATCCTCATCTGGGTCGACTCGAAGAGCATCCCCCGGAGGAGCGGCAGGGAGTGCTTGAGGTTGCGGAAGCCGATCTCGATTACCTGCTGCACCTTCGCGTCGGCAGGCGCCGGGGATTCCGCGAGCTCCCTGATCTGCTGGAGAAAACGGTTCCACCCCTCCTGGGCTGTGGCGCGAAAGAGGTCCCGCTTGTCATTGAAGTAGGTGTAGATGGTCCCCGAGGAGATCCCCGCCCTCTCGGCAATGTCCTTGATGACTGTCGCCTCGTAGCCGACGTCGCCGAACACGGCAAAAGCGGCCTCGATGATCTGTGCGGGCTTTTCCTTGTCTCTGGTTCTTGCCATGGCTGCTCCCTGCCTTGCGATATAATAATGACTGAAGGTTCAATTAAGATACTCCCAGGCGGGCAACCTATGCAAGACCCTGCGCTCCCGGGTGAGAAGCGCTTCGCACTTTCAAAAAAGACAATTGCTTTCAGGCGCCGGAGCATTTCGCTATACTCGGGGTTCTGATGAAGAATGCGGGATTCCTCCTCTGCTACCTCGTGTTCGTGACCTCGGCAAACATCCTCCTCAAGCTCTCCGCGGACGCGCACGATTCTTGGTTTTTCATCACGATGCTGGCTGCCGGCAACGTTGCGGGGTTTCTAGGGGTGCTCGCGTACACAGGCCTCCTGCGCACTCTGCCCCTGCACGTCGCCTTCCCGCTCAGCCGGGGACTCGTCGTGCTCGGCGTGCAGCTCGCGGCGGCGCTGGTCGTGTTTCACGAGTCGTTCCGTTTCACTGAAGCCGCGGGCGCGGTGCTGGTCACGGCAGGGATCATCGTCGTGGGAGCTTCGGCGCCGAAGCACGGGGAGCCGGTACAGACTGACGCGCAGCAGGGAGGGGCGGAGCCGTGAGGACCCTTCTCCTGCTCCTTGCCGACATGACGGCGAACACCGGCGCGCACATCTGCCTGAAGCGATCGGCCGAACCGCGCGGCCTGAAGGCCTTCATCCTCTGGCAGGCTGCCGGCAATTGTGCAGCTTTCCTCGGCGTGCTCGCATACACGACCCTGCTGCGCGGCATGTCCCTGCACGTGGCCTACCCGCTCACCGAAGGGCTCACGGCCATCGGGGTGCAGCTCGTCGCCGGCGTCGTCGTGTTCAGGGAGCGGATTCCGCCCCTTGCCCTGGCAGGGACGGGATTGATCCTCTCCGGTATAGTGCTTTTCAGTCTCTGAAGGAAAAGGAGTGACGCATGGCCGACACCCGACGGTTCATCGAAGAGCTGCATCGCGCCTGGCGGGACGAGAAAGGGGCCGCGCTCACCTACGCGGCGGCCGCGGCAAAGGAAACGGACACGCGGAGGCGGGACATATTTCTTCGGATGGCCGCGGAGGAGGAGAAGCATGCGGAGCGCTGGGAGGGGCGGCTGCGCGAGCTGGGCGAAGCCCCCGGCGAATACTCCGAGACGGATACCGAGGTGAGGAAACGCCGGGAGCTGGTGGCAAAGGATCCGATCACCATCGCCTCCACCATGGCGGCGGCGGAAGGCAGCGCGGACGGCGCCTACGAGGTGCTCGCCTCCCTGGCGCCGACTGACGCGGACCGCCAGGCATTCGCGGAGGCGGGCCGGGCGGAACGGGCGCACGACCGGGTGCTCAAGGACATGGCCTCGCGAGGCGAGCATCCGCGCAGCGCGCTGGACCGCATCCTCGGCCGCGAACGCCACGTGCGGGGCGGCGGCTGGATCGGCCAGGCCATCTACGGCATCAATGACGGCCTCGGTGCGGCCTTCGGCGTGGTGAGCGGCGTCGCCGGCGCGACGCACGTGAACAGCTCTTTCGTCCTCCTGAGCGGATTCGCCTCCATGGTCGCCTCCGCACTCTCGATGGGAAGCGGCGCGTATCTTGCCGTGAAATCCGAGAAGGAAGTGCACGAGGCCGAGCTCGGCCGGGAACGCAGGGAGATCAAGGAGCATCCCGAGGAAGAGCAGGAGGAGCTCTCCCTGTTCTACCAGCTGAAGGGGTTCAGCGAGCCCGAGGCGAACGCGATGGCGGCGAAGATGGCCGAGAACCCCGAGGAGATGCTGCGCACCCTCGCGCACGAGGAGCTGGGGCTCTCCGAGCAGGCGTTCGCGAACCCCTTGCGCTCGGCGGCGAGCGCCACGGTGGCCACCGCGGTGGGAGCCGCGGTGCCCGTGCTCCCGTACCTTTTCATCGGGGGGCTCACGGCGCTGGTCACCTCCTTCGTCATCAGCACTGCCGCGCACTTCGCCGTGGGTGCGGCAAAGGTCGTCGTGACGGGCCGCTCGTGGTGGAGGAGCGGGATGGAGATGATGGTGATCGGGCTCGCCGAGGCGGGGGTCACCTACGGCATCGGCCTACTCGTTGCGCCCCTGCTGGGATAGGGGACCCTGCGGTCCGCACCTGCCGACCAACCTGGCCATCCGTGCCGGAGAAAGACAGAGGTGAAACATGGCAGTCACTCACAGCCTGGGAGAGAAGGTTCGCTCGATCCGCGAATCTCGAAGCATGACCGGGGAACAGCTCGCCGAACGCGCCGACCTGGCCCCCGAGCTGGTGGCACAGATCGAATCCGGCGCCCTCATTCCCTCCCTCAGTCCCCTGATCCGGATCGCCCGGGCGCTGGGCGTGCGCCTGGGCACCTTCCTCGATGACGAGGAGCACGCGGGGCCCGTGGTGTCCCGGGTGGGCGGGCACGAGCACGTGGTACGCTTTTCCGGCAGGGATCGCCCCTCCCACAGCGACCTCGATTTCTTCTCCCTTGCGGCGAACAAGGCCGGGCGGCACATGGAGCCGTTTCTCATCGACATTCACCCCCTCTCCGCCCAGGCGGCGCACCCGTCGGCGCACGAGGGAGAGGAGTTCATCTACGTGCTGTCCGGCGAGGTGGAAGTTACTTACGGCAAGGACCTCTACCGCCTGAAGGCCGGGGACACCATCTACTACGACAGCATCGTGCCGCACCATGTGCACAGCGCCGGTGACCAGGAGGCGCGCGTGGTGGCCGTGGTGTACGCGCCCTAAGCAGTGGCGCGTTCGGCCCGCGCCGGTGTTGAATTGGTCATGGACCCGAAGAAACCCCTGAGGAGGTCCCGCACCAACCGCATGATCGGCGGCGTGGTGGGAGGACTGGCCGAGTACATCGGAATGGACCCGGCGCTCGCGCGCCTGCTCTACGTGGCAATCTCCGTCTTCTCCGCCGCGTTCCCCGGCATCCTCGTCTACATCGTGCTCCTCGTCGTGATCCCCGAAGCGTAGGCACGGTCCGGTGAGGCGGCCGGCTCCGCGGCCGGCTCCGCGCCGGGCTCAGAACTTCAGAACGTTCAGCAGTGCAGTGGTCATCCACGGCACGTAGGTGATGATCAGCACGGATGCGAGCATCACGAGCTGGAAGGGAATCACGTCCCGGTAGATCCTCACCAGGGGCTTCTCGAACCTGTAGGATGCAAGGAAGAGGTTTAGGCCGAGAGGGGGGGTGAGGTATCCCAGCTCGAGGTTTGCCAGGAAGATGATGCCGAGGTGAACGGGATTGATGCCGTAGGCCGCGCCCAGCGGCGCGATCAGCGGCACAACGATCGTGATCGCGGAAAAGATGTCGATAAAAAACCCTTTGATGATGAGGACAAGATTCAGCAGCAGCAGGAACACGAAGGGTGAGACCACGTGCGCCCGAAGCCATTGGGCGAGCTGCGTGGGAATCTGCGCATCGACGATATAGTAGGAGAACCCGCTCGCCGTGGCGAGGATCACGAGGATCCCCCCGAGAATCACCACGCTCTTCAGGAACACGCCGGGGAGCTGGCGAAGCTTCAGGTCCCGATGGACGACCACCTCCAGGACGATCGCGTAGATGACCGCCACCGCGCTGGTTTCCACCAGCGTCGTGATCCCTTTCAGGAAGAGCACGAGGATGAGGACGGGCAGGAGGATCTCTCCCAGCGCCTTCCAGAGCGAGGGCAGCGCCTCGCGGGCGGTGAACGCAGTGCGCGGTACCCGGTCCCTGCGCGCCCGCCACACCCCGATCGCCGCGATGCAGAGGACCATGAACGCACCGGGAAGGACCCCGCCGACGAACATGTGCTTGATGTTCGTCATGGACACGACCCCGTAGAGGATCACCGGCAGGCTGGGCGGGAAGAGAAGCCCGATGCTCCCAGAGGCGGTGAGCAGGCCCCTGCCGAAGCGCTCGTCGTAGCCGCTGTCCTTCAGGATGAAAAGCAGCAGTCCCCCGACGGCGATGATCGTGACCCCCGATGCACCGGTGAAGGTCGTGAGGAACGCGCAGATGAGAATACTCATCAGGGCCAGCCCGCCCGGGAGCCATCCGAAGAGCGTGCGGAACAGGCGCACAAGGCGCTCACCCGACTTGCCCTCCGAAATGATGTAGCCGGCAAGAGTGAACAGCGGAATGGAGGGGATCACGTCCCCCGTGAGCATCGTGTAGGACTGGTTCGCGGCGGACTCGAGGGCTCCGCCCGAATGGAGGAAAAACAAGAGCGCCAGCCCGCCCACGAGCACGAAGATCGGCCCTCCGAGAAAAACGCTCGCGACCAGGAGGAGCACCAGGGGCAGGTGCAGGCCGGAGAGCACCGGGGCGAGCCCCTGGGTGACGGACACCCCGACCGTGCTCACCCACGCGGCCGCGGGGGATGCAGACGGCAGGACTGCGCCCAGGGCGCCGACGAGGGGTCCCCACCCGACGACGAGACCCGCGAGGATCCCGACGGCGGCGAACCATCTCCTTCCCCTTCCGCGGGCCGGCGTGAGAATGAAACGGAGGGCGATGACGGCAAAGCCGACCGGCATCACCAGGGCGGCAACCCGGACCGGCACAACCCCCACGGTCTCAGTGGGATCGAAGCCGGAGAGGACGAATGACAGCGAGGCAGCGGCGAGCGCCGTGCACACCGCCGCCGCCACGAATGAGGTGCCGGTAGCCACGACGCGCTTCACCGACTCCGGCATGCGCTCCACACCGATGCTCAGCGACAGGTGGCTCCTTTCCCGGGTCGTGATCATGGCGCCGGCAAAGGAGATCCACAGCACGAGGTGGCGCACGTAGTCGGTCGATGCGCGCAGGGCCGATACCCCGAGCAGCCGTGCGACAATGTCCGCCGCCAGGATCAGCGTGGCCAGGAGCAGGAGCACGGGAGAGAACGCGTTTTCTGCCGAATGCAGGACTTTCAACAGACGCTCGCGCGCCATGGCCTCACGGTAACCGGCCCTGCGCCCTTCTTCAAGATCCTTCTTCAAGCGGGCAGGACGCGAAGCCGGTACCCGACGCCGGGCTCGGTGATGATGAGCTCGGGCATCTGGGGATTCTCCTCCACCTTCTTTCGAAGGCCGGTGATGTAGACCCTCAGGTAGTTGGTCTCCTCGTCCGCGTTCGGGCCCCACACTTCGCGCAGGATCTGCCGGTGGGTGAGGATGCGGCCCGCGTGCTGCACGAACAGGCGCAGGAGGCCGTACTCCGTCGGGGTGAGCTTCACCAGATCGCCTGCCACCTTCACGGTCCTGTCCATCAGGTTCACGGAGAGCCGGCCCGAGACGAAGTCTTCCTGCGCCTCCTCGGGTGCATGATGACGAATGGCAACGCGGATGCGGGCGATCAGCTCCCCCGTGTTGAACGGTTTGACCAGGTAATCGTCGGCCCCGGCGTCCAGGAGGCGGACGATCTCTTCTTCTCCATTGCGCACGGAGAGGATGATCACGGGGACCGAGGACCACGAGCGGAGCTCCCGCAGCGCCTCCGCCCCGTCGCGGTCCGGCAGCCCGAGGTCCAGGAGCACGACGTCGGGCTTCTTGCCCAGCACCATCTGCAGCCCCTCCTCCGCCGTGGCGGCGTCATGCACGGCAAACCCCTGCGTCTCGAGGCTCACGCGAAGGAGACGGCGGATCTGCACCTCGTCGTCGATCACGAGCACGCCGGTCATGAGGTCTGCACTCCCCCTTCGCCCGCGAGGCTGTTCGGCAGGACGATGTTCACGGAGAGACCTCCCCTGCGGTTGATGAACGCTGCGATGCTCCCGCCGTGCGCCTCCACGATCCCTTTGCAGATCGGCAGGCCGAGCCCCACGCCTCCCGTCGCGGCCTTCCTGCCCCGGAAGAACGTCTCGAACAGGTGCGGCAGCTCCTCCGCCTCGACGCCGGGGCCCTCGTCCGCCACCGTGATGCTGATCCCATTGCCGGTTTTCTCCATGCCGAGCTGGACCGGTGTTCCCGGGGGAGTATGCGCGGCGACGTTGCCCAGGAGATTCGCCAGGACCTGCACCATGAGGATGAAGTCCAGGAAGACCAGGGGGACATCGTCCTCGATGCGGATGGTCAGGGGATGGTCGCCGGACTGGCGGCGCGCCGAGTCGGCGACAACGGAAGCGAGGTCCATCAGGTCGGCGGGAGACTTCTTCAGGCGCAGCATGCCCGATTCCAGCCTGCTCATGCTGAGCAGGTTTTCCACGATTGCATTCAGCCTGTCCGCCGCGGTCAGGGTCTCGGAAAGCAGCAGGCCGCGCGCCGCCGGGTCGGTCCCTGTCACGGAATCCATGAGCGCCGTGATCGATCCCTTGATCGTGGTGAGCGGCGTGCGAAGCTCGTGGGAGACGGTGTTCAGCAGCACTCTGCCCAGCCGCTCCGACTCGCGGGCCATCAGGTTCCTGCGGTTTTCCTCCGCCAGCTGTTCTCGCTCGATGGAAAGGGAGAGCGTCCGTCCGAGCATCTGGAGGGAATCCTCCTGGTCGGGAAGCCACGCCGCATCCTTCAGGAGCCGTACACCCAGCACACCGACTGCCGCGGTCGGCGTGAGGAGCGGGATGTAGTGGTAGCGCGCCATGTGGAGGGTGTCCGTATACATCCCGCACGGTGTTCGGCTGTCGAAACACCAGCGCGCGACTCCCTGCTCTTTCTCGTCCACCGTGACGCCGGTGAGGCTCTGCGGGGCCCGCCGCAGCCCGCCTCCCGGCTCGGGGAGGAACACGATGACCTCGACTTCGAGGTAGCGGCTGACGTATTCCAGTCCCGCGGCAACGATTCCCTCCAGGGAGGTCTGTCGGGAGAGGGACTGGGAGAAGTCCAGCAGCAGGCCCATCCGCCTCGCCCGCACGCTCAGCATGCGCTGGTTCATTCTCAGCCGCGACATGAGGAAGGCCAGCGCGGCCGCCGTCAGGAAGTAGAGGAAGAACATCAGCACGTCTTCCAGCTTCGTGATGAGGAACGTGAACCGGGGAGGCAGGAAGAAAAAGTTCCAGAGCAGGGCGCTCAACCCGGCGGCGATCAGGACCGCGAGGCGGTCGGTGAAAAAAGCGAGGGCAATGACCGTCATGAGGTACAGGATGGAAGCCGAGCGGTACCCGATGACGGGGAGGGCGAGGAGGTTCACGCCGGTCACCGCGGCGATGATGATGACCATCTTGGCGATCGACGCGCGCTCCGCCCGCAGGTAGGAGCTGAGGCGCACCCGGGGTTTCGTCAGAGTGGCTCCCTTCTCCTGGACCACGGCAACGTCGATGTCCCCGCTCATCTTCATGATCCGTTCGGCGATCGTCCGCCTGCGGAGGAACGGCGCCCGGCCGATCATGCCGGATTTCCCAACGACGATCTCCGTGATCGAGTTGCCCCGGGCATACCGGATGACCGCGAGGGGCACGTCGTCCGAGGGGATCGTGACCATCGCCGCCCCGAGCTGACGGGCGAGATTCATGTTCCGGCGAAGCGATTCCCGGGCCGGCTCGCCCAGCGGCGCGCCGGTGTCCACGAACAACGCCGTCCATTCCGCCTTGAGATTGAACGCCCTCTGGCGGGTCCATCGGATGAGGTGGGCCGAGTTCGGGCTCGGGCTGATGGCCACCAGGAGGTGCTCCCCCGCAGTGCCGCCGCCCCCCCGCGGACCCTCCTGGAGCATGTCGGCGAGCTGGTGGGTGACCAGCAGCGCGGTGTGGCGCAGAGCCATCTCCCGCAGGGCCGCGAGTGTGCTTTTCTTGAAGAAGTTCTGCGCGGCCGCTTCTGCCCGCTCACCGAGGTACACCTTCCCCTCGGAGAGACGTTTCAGGAGCTCCTCGGGCGAGATGTCGATGAGCACCACCTGGTCGGCGACATCGAAGACCGAGTCGGGGATGCGCTCCGCAATCGTGATGCCGGTGACTTCCTCGACCGTGTCCGCGAACCCCTCGAGGTGCTGCACATTCACGGTGGTGAGCACGTCGATGCCGTGCTCGGTGAGCTCGAGGACATCCTGGTAGCGCTTGCGGTTTCTCGCTCCGGGCGCGTTGGTATGCGCCAGCTCGTCCACAAGCACGAGCTGCGGCGTGCGGGCGACAATGGCGTCGGTGTCCATTTCCTGGAGCGCTTTGCCCCGATAGGAGAGGGTCATGCGGGGAATCAACTCGAGGCCGGCTGCAAGCTCATCGGTTTCCTTCCGCTGGTGGGTTTCCAGGTACCCGATGACGACATCTGTTCCCTCCTGCCGCTGGCGCCCCGCCTCCTGGAGCATCGCGAACGTCTTTCCCACGCCGGCCGCCATTCCGAAGAAGATCTTAATCTTCCCTTTGCCTTCACGGCGCTTCTCGATCACCTTCAGAAGGGCGTCGGGATCGGGACGCTGCTCAGCATCGATGGACATCGCAGGAGCTCCTCGAAAAGGGTATCGCGGCTGCGAGCGCAGCGGATAGGGGCTATGGTGTTGCCCGGGCCAGGGCTTCGTACGCATCAGTGCCGCGAAGCCGGGGATTCCTCGACGCCAGGGAAAGAGCGGTTTGCCCTCCCCCCGCCGCAGCCCGCGGGTCCGCGCCGGCCGCGAGGAGAACGGACACCACCGCCGGATTCACGGCGCACTGCGCGGCGAAAAGGAGGGGCGTCATGCCGGTCACGTTCCGTCGGTTCACATCGGCGCCGCGGTCCAGCAGCAGCTGGAGGACTCCCGGCACGGGATTGTCACGGGCGGCGAGCATCAGGGCGGTGAGTCCCGAGCGATCCGTGGCGTCGACCCGGGCACCGGAGTCCAGGAGCACGCGCGCCACGTCAGGGCTCTGGTTGAACTGGGCGGCGTACATCAATGCTGTTTCATCCATTGAATCACGCAGATCGACCTCGGCCCCGGATTCCAGGAGCGCTTTCGCGACCTCCGACCGGGGATTGAACCGGGCCGCATAGAGCAGTGCCGTGGCGCCGATCCAGTCCCGCTCGTCGACCGGGGCCCCGGCCGCCAGGAGCACGAGCAGCACGGACGGGTCCGGGTTCTTTGCCGCGGCGATCATCAGAGGAGTCACTCCGGCCCGGTCGCTTTGTCGCACATCGGCACCCGCCTGGACCGCCGCGAGGACCTGCCGGGCAGTGCCGGACTCGAGGAGATCCAGGAAGCCCGCCTGGGCGGGAAGGAGTGGGGTCAGCAGGAGGAAAATCGCACAGAGCCCCGCGGGTCTCACTTGGTCAGCTCTTCGGGAACTGCCGATCCAAGGCAATATTCAGTCTTAGAATATTCACCCGCGGCTCTCCGAGGAACCCGAGCTGTGGCGCCTCCTCGAGACTGCGCACCAGCGTGAGCAGCTTTGCCGCGTCATCGGACGAGAGATGGCGCGCCGCGGCGACCCGGCGCACCTGCAGCTCTGCGCCCTGCGGGCTCACGTGCGGGTCCAGGCCGCTGCCGGAGGCAAAGACCATGTCCTGCGGCGGCTCGGTGTTCCCGTTTGACTTCTGCCAATCCGCCTTGTACTGCGAGTATGCTTTCTTCAAGTCCGCGCTCGTCCATCCCCAGTTGGTAGCGCCCGAGGAGGTGGAATCGTACTTGATCGCGGACGGCCGAGGGTGGAAGTAGGCGTCGGTGGAGAAGTCCTGTCCGATGAGCGCGGAGCCGACGACCTTTCCATCCCTGACGAGGAGGCTGCCCTGCGCCTGACCGGGGAAGAACACGGCGCCGACTCCGTACATGAGCAGCGGATACATGCCGCCGACAACCACGGTCCAGAAGATCGTCACGATGATTGCGGTTCTCACAGGTTTCATGGCGTTCCTCTTTCTCAGGCCAGACCGATGACGTGAACCAGGAGGTCGATCGCCTTGATGCCGATGAAGGGTGCGATGATCCCCCCCAGCCCATAGATGAGAAGGTTTCTTCTCAGGATCCGAACCGCCCCGACAGCCCGGTAATGCACCCCGCGCAGCGCGAGCGGGATCAGGGCCACGATGATGAGCGCGTTGAAAATGACCGCCGAAAGTACCGCGCTCTGCGGAGAAGCGAGCTGCATCACGTTCAGCGCCCACAGCGGCCCGACGCCCCCCGCAACGGCGTACAGTCCCAGGAACATAGCCGGCAGGATGGCGAAGAACTTGGCCACGTCGTTTGCGATGCTGAACGTCGTGAGGGCGCCCCGGGTCATGAGCTGCTCCTTGCCGACCTCCACGATGTCGATGAGCTTCGTGGGGTTGGAGTCAAGGTCCACCATGTTCCCCGCCTCCCGGGCCACCTGGGTGCCAGAGCTCATCGCCACACCGACATCCGCCTGGGCAAGAGCGGGAGCATCATTGGTGCCGTCCCCGATCATGGCCACCAGGTGGCCGTTTTTCTGTTCGGCGCGGATGCGCTCGAGCTTCGCCTGCGGCGTCGCCTCTGCGATGTAGTCGTCCACGCCCGCTTCTGCGGCGATCGTCGCGGCTGTCAGCGGGTTGTCCCCGGTGATCATGATCGAACGGATTCCCATCTTGCGGAGGTGAAAAAGGCGATCCTTTATCCCCCCCTTTACCACGTCCTTCAGGTATACGACGCCCAAAACCTCGCTGTTCCGCGCTACTGCCAGGGGGGTGCCGCCCTCCGCGGAGATCTCGCTCACCTTGTTCGCCACCTCGACGGGGAAGCTCCCCCCTGCGGACCTGACCCAGTCCTTGACGGCTTCCGCAGCGCCCTTCCTGATGCTCTTCTTCGAGTCCTGGAACTCGATGCCGCTCATGCGGGTCTTGGCGGAAAAGGGGACGAACCGTCCGCCGATTTCCTGAATGCTCCCCGCTTTCACGGGGTAGTTTTTCCGGGCAAGGTTGACAATGGACCGGCCCTCGGGTGTCTCGTCGGCCAGGGAGGCAAGGAGTGCCGCTTCAGCAAGCACGTTCTCCTGCACCCCTTGTGCCGGATAGAAGGCAGAAGCCATCCTGTTTCCCATTGTCACCGTGCCCGTCTTGTCCAGCATCATCACGTCGATGTCGCCGGCGGCGTCCACTGCCCGGCCGCTGAGGGCGAGTACGTTCTTCTTGATGAGCCTGCTCACGCTGCTGATGCCGATGGCGGAGAGCAGTCCCCCGATCGTCGTGGGAATGAGACACACCAGCAGGGCGAAGAGCACGGCCGTCGTGATGAAGGCGGTCGTGCCGGACTGCTTTACGCTGTAGTCGGAGAAGAACCACAAAGTGCCCACAGCGGCGAGAAAGATGATCGAAAACGCGGAAAGCAGGATGAGAAGCGCGATTTCGCCAGGGGTCTTCTGCCGCGTGGCGTTCTCGACGAGGCCGATCAACCTGTCGACGAAGGTCTTTCCCTGCTCCGCGGTGATTCGGACCACGATCCTGTCGCTGATGACCTTCGTGCCCCCCGTGACCGCGCTGCGGTCTCCCCCGGACTCTCGGATCACCGGCGCGGATTCTCCCGTGATCGCCGACTCGTCGACGCTCGCAATTCCCTCGATCACCTCGCCGTCGCCCGGGATCACGTCGCCCGTCTCGCAGACCACGCGATCGCCGAGCCGGAGCTGGGCGGACGGCACGCTTTTTTCGCCGCCATTCAGAAGCAGTCGTCGTGCCATGGTCTTTGTCCGCATGGCCCGCAAGGCGTCCGCCCTGGCCTTCCCCTGGATCTCGGCCATTGACTCGGAGAAGTTCGCGAAGAGGACCGTGAACCACAGCCAGATCGCGATCTGCAGGTTGAAACCGTCGAACACCCCGTGAATCAAGCCCGCGATGAAGACTACTGAGATGGAGACAGAGCCCACCCAGACCATGAACATGACCGGGTTCTTGATCTCTTTCCGCGGATCGAGCTTTTGAAAAGCCATTCCCACCGCGCGGCTCAGGATGGGGAGACTCCACAGGCGTATTTCTTGTCGCATTCATGCACTCCTTAAAACACCATGCCCTTGAGCATCAGGAAGTGCTCCAGGATGGGCCCAAGGGTGAGGGCAGGGAAGAAATTCAGCCCTGCGAGAATGACGATCGTAATGATGAGCAGGACCACAAAAGAGGTCGTGTTTGTCGCAAAGGTACCCACGCTGGGCGGGATGGGCGTCTTGGCGCCCAGGCTTCCCGCGATGGCGAGCACAGGCACGATGACGACGAACCGGCCCACCAGCATTGCCACCGTCATCGTGACGTTGTAGAAGACTGTATTGACGTTGAGCCCTGCAAACGCGCTTCCATTATTTCCAACGCCCGACGAGTACGCATAGAGGATCTCCGACAACCCGTGAGGGCCCTGATTGTTGAGAGAGGAGAGTCCGGCCTTGGTCACGACCCCTGCGGCTGCCAGGAAGAGGATCATCACCGTCTGACCGATGATCGCCAGGACCGAAAGCTGTACTTCCCGTGTTTCTATTTTCTTGCCGATGTACTCAGGCGTACGGCCTACCATCAATCCGGCAAAGAAGACCGTGATGAAAACGAACACGAGCATGCCGTACATTCCGGCGCCGATTCCACCATAGATTATCTCTCCGAGCATGATGTTGATCAGCGGGATCATGCCTCCGACCGGGGAGAAACTGTCATGCATCGAGTTGACCGATCCGTTGGAAACCACCGTGGTGGCCTCCGCCCACATCGCGCTTGCCGGGATTCCAAACCGGACCTCTTTGCCCTCCATGGATCCGTGGCCGCCGGTCATTGTGTTCAAACCGAGCTCCGCTACCAGGACCACCACCATGCCGATCGCGAAGACCGCCGTCTTTGCCGCGAAGAGGGCGTGCCCCTGGCTCTTATCCTTCACCATGCGTCCGAAAACGAAGGGAATGGCGACGGGTACAAGGAGTATCGCGATCCACTCGAGGAAGTTGCTGAAAGGCGTGGGGTTCTCGAAGGGGTGAGCCGAGTTCACGCCGAAGAATCCTCCGCCGTTGCTTCCCAGCTGCTTGATGGCGATCTGGGAGGCTGTGGGGCCCATTGGCAGGATCTGGTCCTTGCCTTCGAGCGTCACGCCGTGCACGGAGGATGAAAAGTTCTGCACCACCCCCTGCGACATGAGGAGAACCGCAAGGATCAGGGACAGGGGAATGAGCACGTAGAGAGTAGTGCGGGTCAGGTCGACCCAGAAGTTGCCTACGCTGGCAGACGCCTTGTTCCTGATCCCCCGGATCAGTGCAAGCGCTGCAGCCATGCCCGTGGCCGCGCTGAGGAAGTTGTGAACGGCCAGGCCCGACATCTGGGACAGGTAGCTGACGCTCACCTCCCCGTTGTACGCCTGCCAGTTCGTGTTCGTCATGAAGCTGACCGCGGTGTTCAGGGCCAGGTGCCAGGGCATGTTCGGTATGTGCGCCGGATTCAGCGGCAGCCATTGTTGGGTCATGAGCAGCGCCATGAGACTGATGAATCCGAACGTGTTGAAGATGAGGAGCGCGGCGAGGTACTGCTTCCAGCTCATCTCCTGGTTCGCCGCGACCGCCGTGATCCGGTAGATCCCCCGCTCCACAGGAGCGAGGAAGGAGAGGATGTGCCGCTCACCTTCGAATACCCGTGTCATGAACTTTGCCAGAAACGGGGCGAGTGCGAAGACGACGCCCAGCGACACGACGAGCTGGACCCAGTTAGCCGTGGTCATGTACGTCTCCTAGAACCTGTCCGGCCGGACGATCGAGTAGACCAGGTAGAAGAGGAGGAACACCCCGAGGATTCCCGCGATGATCAATTCGATACTCATGGGGAAAGAATAGGACAGGGGCAGTCGGCGGCAAATTTCCGGGACGCTAAACTTGGCCGATTTCGCGCTAAGAAAGCGCTAAGATTTCGATTCTGAGGCGCCCGCGTGCTCGCGCACCCGTTCCCAGACGCTTTCCGTCGGCTGGTCGCCTTCCGCGGCGTACAGACGTGGATCCGTGAGGTGCTGGCGGAAGAATTCCTGGAGCTCGGACCACGATGCGAACTGCCTGTTCTCGAAGAGCCCGTCGTCGACGATCGAAAGCCGCAGGCGGTCGCCCGCGATCCTGTAGCGCGCGAAGGACCATCCCTCCGCGTCCCCGTCCTTGTCGTCTCCGCCGAGCTGCTGGAAGTTCAGGAAGCTCTCCGCACCGATGTCCGTGGGAAAAACGCGAAATGCATCCACTTTTCCCGAGGTCCCGTCCGGCGCGAAAGCCACCATTTCATGGTCATTGAAGCGGAGGATCGTCAGCGCATTCCATTCGCCCGTCTCCGGATCCTGAGTCTTCCAGGAGCCGATGAGCCTCGAATCCGGCCGGGCGGCAGCCGGATCCGAGAGGGGGATGTCCGAGGTGAGAGGGCATCCTCCAAGGGCCAGAACGAGGGCGGCAAGCGACGCGAATCTCGCGCCCGTCACGGGCGAGCCGCCTCACGGGTGAACACAGCCACCTGCCACAGGCCCGCCGTGCAGTGGAAGCTCTTCGCGAGGCCGCGGGCGCCGAGGATCGACTCGACCGCTGCCGTGCGGTGCGCGAAGGCCCGGTACTGTCGGCCCCGGATCCTGTGCCCAAGGTTCATGAGCCGGATACCCAGGCGCGTCCACCACGCGTCGCGCGGATACACCACGCCGTACAGGAGGCGCGCCTTGTCCGCTGAGGCGGACACGAGCCCCTGCATGTCATCGAAACAGCAGATCACCCTGTCCAGCGTGACGATATCGGACGGCGGGATGCCCTGCGCGAGCTCGACGAAATTGCCGTAGTGGTACCGCACCCGGCCCTCGAACCCGAGGCGCTCCGCCTCGGACTTTGCCGCACGGAGGTAGGACGAGGAAGCGTCGACGTCCGTCGCCTCCCTCAAGCCGGCGGCGAGGAGCTGGTGCTGTACGGCGCCGACTCCGCCCCCGATGTCCAGAAGGGTCCTGCCCTGCACTCCCCGGGCGCGGAGAGCCTCGATGAGCAACCGGCTCGTCTTCAGCGGTCCCCGCCGACGCACCTTCTCCAGATCGGCGGCGGCAAGGCGCTGGTCGAAGAGGCTTTCAATTCCCTGGCACTGGCAGACGCTCACGTTGGCTCCCCGATCACTCCTGGCACAATGTACCGCGCGCGCGCTTGAACGTCATGTGCGGCATGGACTACACTCCCGTCGATTTGAGCGCACCCGTGTCAACCGTCATCCTCGATTTCGGCGGAGTTCTGGGGCTGCCCCAGGACCCTGTCCGTGCGGCACACATGGCCTCCCTCTGCCGGCTTTCAATGGAAGAGTTTACCCGCCTGTACCAGCGCGACCGCCTCGAGCTGGACAGGGGCACCTTGTGGACCGAGGAGTACTGGGCCCGGATCCTTCGGGCCGCCGGCGTACCGCCCTCTGCCCCGCTCATCGCCCGAATCGAGGAGGAGGACTCGCTGGGATGGACACGGACCAATCAGCGCGTCGTCGACTGGGCCGCGGAGCTGCGCGCCGCCGGGTATGCCACTGCCATCCTCTCCAACATGCCCTTCGACAAGCTGGCATTCATGCGAAAGACACCGGCGTTCGACTGGATCGACGAGTTCCCGGTGGCGGTCTTTTCCTGCAATCACCGCCTGGTGAAGCCTGAAGCGGCGATCTACCGCCTGTGCCTGGACCTGCTGGGGAAGGAGCCCGGGGACTGCGTGTTCCTGGACGACTCCCCTGTGAACGTCGAGGGAGGGCGTGCGGCGGGTATCGCGTCCCTGCTCTTTCGCACCGCCGAGGAGGCCGCGCCCGTGCTTTCCGCCACGTGGGGCCTGCCCGTGAGAAGCCTCTTCAACGGGACGCATGCCTGAGGAGCGCCTCGGCGCTCAGGCGGCCGAGAGATGCTGCCGGAAAAATTGCACCACTGTTCCGATGAGCCGCGCATGGACGATCGCGCGCTGAACGCCCTCACGGTCGCGGCAGAGAGGCACACCCTGCGCTTCAAGGTCGCCGCTGCACTCATCGAGAAAGATGAAGTGGCCTTCACCATGCGCGAGCGGGGTAAGGGAGGCACCGGGGATCAGTCGGGCGAAACGGCCGGCGTGATGCTCGAAGGGGAGAAAATCGTTCTCGACCGATCCGATGATGTGGACGGGCACCCGCACCCGTGACAGCGAACGCGCGCCGTGACCCGGGCCGAGGGCTGGGTCCAGCGCAACAACCGCTCGGATTCGCTCGTCCCGGTAGGAGCGGCGCGCTGCTTCGGCCGTAACCGCCTGCCGGGGCTGCGGCGCCCCATAGAGGCACCCTCGATCGCCGCGCGCGGCATCCGAGTCACAATACTCCCGCATCGCCTCGGGATCGAACATCCCCCCGGCGAGGGCGATCACCGTGGCGCCTCCCGACGAATGGCCCAGGGCGCCGATGCGGCCGGAATCCGCGATCTTTCCGAACCGCGGGTGCGACAGGAGGAAGTCCAGGGCGGCCGAGCAGTCCTGCGGTCTCTGCCATGGTTGGAGCGCCGCGGAGCTGTCGACGGTCTCGGGACCGTACACGAAAGACTCTCCGAAGTGCGACACCCCGGCAACGACGAAGCCGCGGCGTGCCAGGCTCTCGGCGATCCAGGAGTAGTTCCGGGCCGCACCGAAGGCGCCAGGGGAGAGCACGACGACGGGCTGATCCTCTTCGAGTGGGTCGGCGTCCGGCGCCGCCATTCCCCTGCCGGGACGATAGTCGAATGGCTGCTCGGCTGCGGAGGGGACGGCAGGGTACCAGAGGTCGATGAGGATGGGCCGGTTGCGTGTCCTGTCCTCTGTTCTGAGGGTCAGGTATCCGGCCGGCATGAGCTCGAAATTCGCGTCCGCGACGTCCGCATCTCTCATGCCTGTAAATGTATACCCCGGATGAAAAAACACACATGAGGTATTCCGGAGCCCAGTTTTTTAAAAGGCGCAGGAATTTTCGAGTTTATATTGACATTTTTATCACGATATCATATCTATTTAATTGTGAATTAATTCACTATTACGGAGAAGCCCATGGCAACAAGACTGCAGGAAAGGCCCATCGATGAGGTCATCGCGAAGTACCCGAAATCCCGTGAGCACCTCATCTCCATCCTTCAGGAAGTCCAGGCCGAGTTCGGATACCTCTCGAAGGACAGCATCAACACGATCTCAGGCTACCTGAACCTCCCCTCCTCGAAGATTTTCGGCGTTGCGACATTCTACAACCAGTTCAAGCTGAACGCCCCCGGCCGGATCCAGATCGCGATGTGCCGGGGCACTGCCTGCCACGTGAAAGGCTCTCTCAACCTCCTGGACACCTGCCGGCAGCTCCTTGGTATCGAGGTGGGGGAGACCACGAAAGACGGGTTGTTCTCCCTGGAGACAGTGGCATGCCTCGGCTGCTGCTCGATCGCCCCCGCCATGATGGTGAACGGAAGGTTCTTCGGCCGTCTGGACAAGAAGAAGGTGGAGTACCTCATGGACACCTGGCGCGCCTCGGGGAGGGTTGAGGAATGAGCAAGGTATTCATTGGAATGGGAACCTGCGGGCTGGCAACGGGCGCGGGGGAAGTCAAGACCGCGGTGGAGAAGTGGGCCGCCGCACGCGCGGCGACCGTCGATATCGTTGCCACGGGGTGCATCGGCTACTGCATGGCCGAGCCCATCATGGACGTGGTCGCCGACTCGGGGCACCGGGTGTCCTACGGCAACGTAACCCCCGAGGTTGCGGGATTCATCCTGGACGAAGTGCTCGTGCGGAAGAACTACAAGCTGGACGGGCTGCTCGGACAGTTCAAGAACGGGAAGACGCCGCTTGCGGGCATCCCGCTGATCGAGGAACACCCCTATTTCAGGAAGCAGGTGAAGTACGTGCTTCGCAACTGCGGGGTGATCGACCCGGAGTCCATCGAGGACTATCGGGCCCATGGTGGATTTCAGGGACTCCAAAGGTCCCTGGGCATGAGCCCGCAGGAGGTCATCCAGGAAATCACCCGCTCGGGCCTGCGCGGCCGGGGCGGCAGCGGATTCCTCGCGGGGAAGAAGTGGGAGCTCGCCCATGCCGCGAAGGGCGCGAAGAAATACGTGATCTGCAACGCGGACGAAGGCGACCCCGGGGCGTTCATGGACCGCTCGATCCTCGAGGGAGACACCTACGCCGTCCTGGAAGGCATGATCATTGCAGGGTATGCGATTGGCGCCGACGAGGGAGTCATCTACTGCCGCGCCGAATACCCCCTGGCCATCGAGCGCATCAACAAGGCAATCGGCGTCATGAAGACCGAGGGCATGCTGGAAAAGCCCATGAAGGACGGGTTCACCTTTGCCCTGCGCGTGAAGAAGGGCGCCGGCGCGTTCGTCTGCGGCGAGGAGACCGCGCTCATGGCGTCGGTCGAGGGTCGGCGGGGCATGCCCCGGCCGCGGCCCCCCTATCCGGCGGTCTCGGGGCTCTTCCAGAAGCCCACGATCGTAAACAACGTTGAAACCATGGCCAACGCCTCTCACATCATGCGGGAGGGCGCGGAGAGCTTCGCCGCCATGGGCACGCAGAACTCGAAGGGCACCAAGGTGTTCGCCCTGACCGGGAAGGTGGCGAACGCCGGCCTCGTCGAGGTGCCCATGGGCATCACCCTGCGCGAGATCGTTTTCGACATCGGCGGCGGCATCCCCGGCGGGAAGGCGTTCAAAGCGGTGCAGATTGGCGGGCCGTCAGGCGGGTGCATCCCGGCCGAGCACCTGGATATCAGGATCGACTACGAATCGTTGAAAGCCGTCGGGGCGATGATGGGTTCGGGCGGCTTGGTCGTCATGGACGAGGACACCTGCATGGTGGACATGGCCCGCTACTTCACCGCCTTCATCACCTCGGAATCCTGCGGCAAGTGCATCCCCTGCAGGGAGGGAACCCAGAGACTCTACGAGATCCTCGACTCCATCGTCTCCCCGTACGCGAAGATGCGCGACGAGGAGGAGAACCTCCTGCGGTTCAACCGGGTCCTGAACATGGAAGGGCTCGCCCAGGTCATCAAGGACACGTCCCTCTGCGGGCTGGGACAGAGCGCGCCCAACCCGGTGCTCTCCACCCTGCGCTTCTTCCGCAAGGAGTACGAGGCGCACATCTACGACAGGAAGTGCCCCGCGCACCAGTGCAAGGGTCTTCTCACCTACACGATCGACACCAACGCCTGCACAGGCTGCACGCTGTGCGCGAAGAAGTGTCCCACCGCCGCGATCGTCGGGGAGAAGAAGAAGGCGCACTACATCGTGGACGAGAAGTGCATCCGCTGCGGCACCTGTCAGGACGCGTGCCGCTTCAGCGCCGTGAGCGTGAATTGAATGAAGGAAGGAACCCGATGGTGAATCTGACGATCAACAACAGGACAATCGAGGCGAAAGCCGGCACATCGATCCTCGACGCCGCCCAGGCGGCGGGGGAAAAGATCCCGACCCTGTGCCATATCAAGGAAGTCTTTCCCAGCGGCGCCTGCCGGATGTGCGTCGTCGAGGTCAAGGGCAAGCCCACCCTCGTGCCCTCCTGCGCCTTCCCGGTCGAAGAGGGGATGGAGGTGCAGACCAGGAGCCCCCGAGTGATCAACGCGAGGCGCACCATCATCCAGCTCCTGCTGGCAAGCCATCCCTTCGACTGCCTCACCTGTCCCAAGAACGGGTACTGCGAGCTGCAGTCGCTGTCCTCGGAATATGGGGTCGACCGTCTGCCCTACAGGGGCAAGACCCGGCACCACTACACCGACTTCTCCTCTCCTTCCATCATCCGCGAGCCCGACAAGTGCATCCTCTGCGGACGCTGCGTGCGCATCTGCGAGGAGATCCAGGGCGTGGCTGCCATCGATTTCACGCGGCGGGGGTTCGACACCATGGTCCTGCCGCCCTTCGAGATGGACCTGAGCGAAACAACCTGCGTGAACTGCGGCCAGTGCACACTGGCCTGCCCGACGGGCGCCCTGCACGAGGTGCGGGCCGTGGAGAAGGTCATCCAGACGCTGCAGGAAGGGAAGAAGTACCTCGTCGCCCAGGCGGCACCCGCCATCCGAGTGTCCCTGGGGGATTTCTTCGGCCTTCCCCCCGGCACGAACGTCACGGGCAAGGTGGCTGCCGCGCTTCGCCGCATGGGCTTCCGCCAGGTCTTCGACACCGACTTCGCCGCCGACCTCACGATCATGGAGGAGGGCACCGAGCTGGTGAACCGCATCAGGAAGAACGAGAAGCTTCCCCTGTTCACCTCCTGCTGCCCGGCGTGGGTGAAGTTCGCCGAGGTGTACTACCCCGAGCTCCTGCCGAACATCTCCACCTGCAAGTCGCCGCAGGAGATGATGGGCGCGACGATCAAGAGCTACCTCGCGCAGAAGCAGAACATCGACCCCAAGGACATCTTCGTGGTCTCCGTGATGCCGTGCACGGCCAAGAAGTTCGAGGCCCAGCGGCCCGAGCTGTCCAGCGCGGCGGGCATCGCGGACGTGGATGCGGTCATCACCACCCGGCAGCTCAACCGGATGATGCAGATCTTCGGCATCGAGTTCGGCAGTCTTGAAGAGGAGGAGTTCGACAAGCCCTTCGGGGCGCCCACCGGCTCGGGTGACATCTTCGCCGCCTCGGGCGGGGTCATGGAATCCGCCCTGCGCACCGCCTACCACCTGCTGACGGGCAACGATCTATCGAAGGTGGAGTTCGAGGACGTGCGCGGCATGAGCGGTGTGAAGGAAGCGGCGGTGACCATCGTCGGGCGGACCATCAGGCTCGCGGTGGCAAACCGCCTGGGCAATGCGCGGCAGATCGCCGAGAGAGTGAAGCAGGGCGATGCGCCCTGGGATTTCATCGAGATCATGGCCTGCCCCGGCGGCTGCGCGGGCGGCGGCGGCCAGCTCTTTGGCTACGATCCTGAGCGGGTGGAGAAGCGGATCAAGGCGATCTACTCGCTGGACAGGAGCCGCACGGTGCGAATGTCGTATAAGAATCCCGCCATCACGGCGGTGTACAAGGAGTTCTTCGGCGAGCCGGGATCCCACACGGCGCATGAGCTCCTGCATACTGAGTACGAGCCCCGCGTGGTCGCGCGATAAATGCGCCGGATAAATTGCGCCGAGTACGTCGCAGCGATACGTCGCAGGGATCGGTGCAACTTCACCAAACCGGGTATCCCGTGTAGAGTTTCACAGGAGGATGGCTGTGGCGCGAATACTCATCGTCGATGACGATTCGGATCTTCTTGAAGGGCAAAGGCTGTTCCTGGAAAAGAACGGGTACACCGTACAGACCGCCCTCACCATCGAGGACGGCCTGGCGCGGGCTTCGGAGTCGGCGCCGGACATGATCATCGCGGACCTCATGATGGAACACTACGACTCAGGATTCGTGTTCTGCAAGAAGGTGCGCGAGCTGCCCGGGCTGGAGAAGGTGCCGATCGTGATGCAGACGGCCGCCCCGCGCAAGATGGGCTTCACGTTCGACACCGGCGCCTCACCGGGCCGCGAGTGGATGAAGGTGGACGAGGTGCTCACAAAGCCGGTGCCGCTGGAGCACCTGCTGGGCAAGATCGAGCAGTACCTGTCCTCGAAGGCCCCGCATGACTGACACGCTCTCGGGCAACCCAGTGACAGCCGCCTCCATTACCGGCGTGGACCGCGAGCCAATCCGCGTGCTCGTGATCGACGGCGAGCAGGGGATGCGCGAGGGGCTGCGGCGGACCCTAGAGCGCCGGGGCTGTGTCGTGCGCACCGCCGGCGACGGGCAGAGCGCGTTGCGCCTGCTTTCCGAGTCCCCGTCGGAAGTGGCCCTCGTGCCCCTCACCATGCCCGGCATGGAGGGGCCCGTGCTCACCGATCAGATCATCCGCCGCTTCGGCGGCCGGACGGTCGTGGTGATCACCTCGACGCGCGCCTCGGTTGAGGCTGCTGTGGAGGTGACCCGGCAGGGCGCATTCGATTTCCTGGTGAGGCCCTGCAGTCCGGAGAATCTCCTCTGCGTGGTCGAGCGGGCGGCACAGCAGGGGCGGATGGTCCGGGAGAGGGAGAAGTACCTCTCCGAGCTCGCGGGGGAGCGCAACCTCTCCCACCAGATGATCAACTCCATGCACGAAGGAGTCGTGGTGCTCAACATCCGGCGCGAGCCGGTTCTCATGAACCCGCGGGCCGAGCATTCCTTGGGGGCCCATTTCCGCGAGGGCATGGGCCTGCAGGATCTCTTCCCCGACATGGACACGGCCGCCGCCATCGAGGCGGTGATCGACTCCGCCCCCGACCACCCCGAGTGCCGGCTCGTCCAGCTCGGCGGCGGTGAGCGGCGCCTGCAGGGCAGCATTTCCCCGCTCCTTCGCGACGGGGAGGCCGGAGGGGCAATCGTGATCCTGAGCGACGTCACCGACACCTGGAGGGCGGAGCAGGACAAGAACCGGTTCGTCTCCATGGTGGCCCACGAGCTGAAGAGCCCATTGTCGGCCATCATCAACTACCTCAACGTCATCCTCACCGGCATGTTCGACGACAACCCGGCAAAGGTCCGGGAGATGCTGGAGCGATGCAAGGTGCGCGGTGAAGCCCTGCTGGAGCTGGTGCGCGACCTCCTCTACATCAACAGCCGGGAGGTCGGCAAGATTGAGCGCACCATCGAGCCCTTGGATCTCAAACTGGTGCTCGCCTCTCAGATCGAGTTCTTCAAGGTCCAGGCGGACAAGCGCCGCATCTGCATGCATCTGGAGGCCCCGGAAGGCCCCTGCATGGTCAGGGCGGACCGGGGCGACCTGGATCGGATCTTCATGAACCTCATCTCCAACGGCATCAAGTACAACCGGGAGAAGGGCAGCCTCACGGTGCGCATTGCCGCGGCAGGACCAGCGTGGGAGATTGCCGTGGTGGACACCGGCATCGGCATGAGCGACGCGGAGCAGGCGGGCATCTTCCAGGAGTTCTACCGGGTGAAAAACCACAAGACCTCGGGAATCACCGGCACGGGGCTGGGGCTTGCCACGGTGCGGCGGGTGCTGGCCGGCTACAACGGCCACGCGGTCATTCAGTCCCGGCCCGATGCAGGCTCCACATTCACTGTTACCTTCCCCCGGGAGAGCGGATGAGTCGGACTCCCCGCGGGATCGGCGCGCTCTCCCTCGCGGGCTTCTTCGGGATTTTCTCCACGACGATGTCGAAGAGCCCTGTGCTTCCCCTCTTCGTGAAATCCCTGTCCGGAAGCGAGACGGTGATCGGGCTGATCGCCGCCATCTCCCCGTTCGCGGGAGTGCTGTTCAGCTTCCCGGTCGGAATGCTCGCCGACATGTGGGGGAAGAAGAGGCTGCTCACGGTGGCCGCGGGCGTCCTCCTGGCCGCTCCCGTGCTCTACCTCCTCGTGCAGAATCCCTTCTGGCTTATCCCGATCAGGTTCTTTCACGGGATCGCCACCGCCATCCTCGGGCCCGTGGCCTCGGCGTTCATCCTTGGCGCCTACCCGGAGAGCAAGGGTGAGAAGCTGGGGCTGTACTCCTCGGCAACACTCATCGGGCGCACGCTGGCGCCCCTGCTCGGCGGCGCGATCATCTCCTCGTTCCTGTATCTCGGCGGATCCCTGATGTATCGGTCCGTGTACGTGGCAGCATTCGCCCTTGGGATCCCCGCTGTGTTTCTCGTGCTCTCGCTCCCCGGGGATGAAGGACTCTCCGCGGGCGGGGAGAGTCCGCCGCGGGTCACGCCGGCGGACTTCGCCCGGGGACTCGTCGAGTTTCTGCGCAACAGGAGGCTTCTCGGCACTTCCCTCGTGGAGATGGCGACGTACTTCGCCTATGGCGTGCTGGAGACGTATCTTCCTCTGTACCTTTCCGGCCTTCGCGTTCCCGCCTACCAGATCGGCATCGTCTTCTCCCTGCAGATCCTCTCCATCGCTCTCACCAAGCCGCTGTTTGGAAGGCTGGCAGACAGGGTCGACCGCAGGGTCCAGATCCTTGCGGGGATCGTGCTGCTGGCGGCAGCCACCGCGGCGATACCGCTCGTCACCGGAATCGCTGCCCTCACGCTGGTGAGCGTGCTCTTCGGACTGGCGGTCTCCGTGTCCACCGTTGCCACCAGCTCGTACGTGGCTGAGGTCGTGAAGACCGAGCACATCGGCGCGTCACTCGGAGGGTTGAGCTCCATCATGGACATCGGTCATTCGTCGGGCCCGTTCGTGGCGGGGTTCATCATCACCGCGGTGAACGTCGGGGCGGGCTTCTTCGCAGGCGCGGCTGTTTGCGTGGCCGCGACCCTGGTCTTCGCGGCGCTCGTGATGCGAAAAGGCCGGGCGGCAGAGCGGGCGGAAGTTCACGAGACGACGCAGGCGAAACCGCGGTAACGTACGTTACCGCGGGTTGGCGCGACCCCTATCAGCGGAAAAGAAAGAGCAGCGAGCCTTCACGGGAGTCCGCCGGCCAGGGCGAAGCAGGCTCCCCAGGCAAGCCCGGCCTTTGCCTGCGCCGTGAGGGCCAGCAGGAACACGATCTCCGCGATCTCGATTGTCGCCCCGAGCACGTCACCAGTGCAGCCGCCGATCTTCTTCCATGAAATCCGCCAGAAGATGATGCAGGCGACGAGGGCAGCGACGGTCGGCACAGGCAGGAGGCCGGCGGAGATCAGGATGGCGGCCGAGGCCAGGACAACGTGTCCAGGGCTCGAGGCTGGCCGGCCCGAGATGATGCCCGAAGTGCTCCTCAAGTAGGGAAGCACCCGCATGGCCGCAAGCACGGAGCTGCGCGCGAACATCGTGGCAACCGGAAGCGCAATGACCAGGAGGCCTGGCGGCAGGGAGAGGAACGAGGCGGCGCGGAGGAGAAGGGAGAAACCGATCGCCGCACCGCCCATGGTCCCGATCCGGGGGTCCTTCAGAATACGGAGGACGGTCTCCCTGTCGCGCCTGCCGTAGAACGCGTCGGCGCAGTCTGCAAGCCCGTCCAGGTGGATGGCGCCCGTGAGGAGGACGGAGACTCCCACCAGGAGAACCGCCGCAGCGGGCGGCGGGAAAAGCCAGGCCGCGCCGGCCGCCGCTGCGGAGAGCAGCACACCGATGAGGAGCCCTGCCGCGGGATAGCCGGCGAACATCCCATTCTCCCGGCGGCTCTTGAGGAAGTTCGGAACCGGGATCACCGTGAGGAAGGCTATCGCGGAGAAGAATCCGCCGAAGATCACGGGCCGCTTACTCCTGCCTCGGCGAAGGTCGCCATTTCCCTGATCACCTTGACCCCTGCCTCGATGATGGGCATGGCAAGCGCGCAGCCCGTGCCTTCCCCCAGCCTCATGTCGAGGTCGAGGATCGGGGCGAGGCCCATCAGGGAGAGCATCGCCGCGTGGGCCGGTTCTACGGATCGGTGGGCAGCGAACATGAAGTCGGCGAGCTTCGGTTCGATCATCCACGCGAGCACGGCCCCTGCTGCGGAGATCACCCCGTCGATCACGACCGGCACCCCGCTCTCCGCCGCTCCGAGGATGAGACCCGCGATGCCCCCGATCTCGAATCCGCCGATCTTGGCAAGGATGTCGATCGGGTCACGGGGATCAGGCGCGCGAGCGGCGATGCTCTCCTCGATGACGCGTGTCTTGCGCGCGAGCCCCGCGTCATCGATGCCCGTCCCCCGGCCGGCCAGGACAGAGGCGAGCCGGCCCGTGGCAACCGCGGCGATGGCCGCGGAGGGAGTGGTGTTGCCGATGCCCATGTCTCCGGTGCCGATCATGCGCACGCCTTCGGAGGCGAGGCCCCGGGCGATCGCCGCCCCCTTCTGGATGCACTGCACCGCCTGTTCACGGCTCATGGCCGGCGCCCTTCGCATGTTCGCCGTGCCGGGGCCGACCTTTGCGTCGATGACAGCCCCGGCCGCCACGAGCGCGGAAAGGTCGGCCCGGCATCCCATGTCGACGACTCGCACGCCAATACCGGCATGCCGGCAGAGGACGTTGATGCCGGCAAGGCCTGCGGCAAACCCATGGACCATCTGGCCGGTCACTTCCGACGGGTAGGCGCTCACTCCTTCCTCCGTGACGCCGTGATCTCCGGCCATGACCACGATGGTCTTGAGTGAAAGGTCAGGCGTCGGGAATCCCGCGATGCCCGCGACCTTTTCCCCCATGTCAAGGAGCTTGCCCAGGGCCCGGTAAGGCATCAGCAGGACGTCCGCCCTCTCGCGGGCGCGCCGCCTGGCCTCGACGTCGATATCGGGGACCCGGATGCCCAGGTGATCAGCCGTCATCGTTTCTCTCCTGTGGCTTGATGCGCAGGGGGATCCCGCTCACCATGAGGTACACCTCGTCGGCGCCGCGCGCGATCACCTCGTTGGCCCGGCCGGCGCAATCCCGGAACCGCCTCCCCAGGACCGTCTCCGGGACGACGCCGGATCCGACCTCGTTGGTGACGACGATGGCCGCAGCGCCGGGAAAACCTCTGGCGCTCTCGACGAGCTCTTGCGCGCGCGTCTCCGCGGTGCGTTCATCGAAGGCGTCGTCGGCGAGAAGGAGATTGGACATCCACAGCGTGACGCAGTCGAGGACGACCGTGCCCGCGGCGGGAAGCGCCGCGGCGAGCGCTTCGGGGATCCGCAGCGGCTCCTCCACGAGCCCCCATGCGGCGCGCCGTGCTTTGCGGTGCGCCGCGATGCGCTGCCTCATTTCCGCGTCGAAGGCCTGGGCTGTGGCGATGTAGGTACGCGGCCCTTCCCGTTTTTCGGCGAGGCTGAGCGCGAAGCTCGACTTTCCGCTGCGACTCCCGCCCGTAATGAGGATCAACATTTCCGCATCCTCTCAGCGGAAGAGCTCAGGGTAGGCTGTGCGGGCGAGCCATTCCACGGCTTGGGCGATGTACTGCGAGGTGGTGCTCTTCAGCCTCTCCGGCATCTGGTAGACGCGGCCGGTTTTCATAGCGCGAAGCCCCTTCAGCGAAGGGTCGCCCGTGATCTGCGTGAAGAATGCCGCCGCGCCGCGGGGGTTTCCGTAGACCCAGCCGGGGAGCACGAGGATGTCGGGATCGAGCTGGAGAAGCTTCTCCCGTGACAGGGGCACCTGGCCCCATTCATCCGCGGCAAGCTCCCCGACGCCATCCGCCAGCCCCGCCCGGCTCAGCATCTCGTCCCACGAGCTTCCCCGTCCCTGCGCGGAACCCCAGGTGGCGTAGTCGATGGCCCTCAGCCGCCTCTCCTGCGGGAGCGTCGACACGCGGCGCGCCACGGCGGAGAGGCGCGCCTCCATGGCGGCGATCATCTCCCGCCCCCTGCTCTCCTCTCCGGTGAGGAGGGCAAGCCGTTTGATCTTCTGCTCGATCGAATCGATCGTCAGGCCGCTCGACATAAGGTACACCGGCACGCCGGCGTCCCGCATCTGCTGGACAGGACCGGCATCGCTCCAGTTCGCCACGAGCACGAGGTCCGGATCCAGCGAGAGGATCGTCTCTACGTTCACTTCCAGCTTGTGAGGGATGTCCGCAACGAGATCGGCGACGTTCGAGACAGCCGGGTCCCCGGCGAAGGTGGTGACGCCCTGCAGCCGGCGGTGATCGACCATGCTGATCAGCATCTCGTCGGTGGCGAGCGTCAGGGAAACGATGCGGACAGGCCGGGCAGCCAGAGTGATGGACGCTCCCGTGTCATCGTTGACGCGAAGAGGGAAAACATTTTGCTGGGCGCCCAACGACAGCGCGGCACCAAGGAGACAAGCGACAAAAGTCGTGCGGGGAGCTCTCACCGGGACCTCCTGCAAAGATGCACCGCGTGCAGGTGAAAGTTGCGTGCTGCCCCAACGTTTCCTGGCTTCCGGGTCGTTCTACCGCTCCGCCTTCCCGGCCTTTCCCTTGAGGCAAGGCCAGTGGCACGTCCAGGATCTGTCGTCGCCGGTGACAGTGGCGCGTCCGCGGCGGATTCTCACCGCCTTCCGTTGCAGGGCCGCAGCGACGGTACATGGGGGCAGCGTCGATGTCAAGCGGCGGCGGGGCCTACTCGCCCTTGAGGAACATTTCCCTGTTCTGTTTCAGCGGATCGAACCAGGTGAGCTCCACCATCGTGCCGCTGATCCAGCCCTCGACGCCGCCTTTCGTGACCGCCCTGTACCACCAGGATGCAGGGTCGTCGCGCGACTGGCGGGTGTCGCTGCGGTCGAACACGTAGAGCTGGTCGCCCTTCGCGAGCGTCGCCACCACGCCGCCCTGCGGATCGGCGTCGGCGAGGAGCGCCGTCTGTTCTGCCGTCACGGTGCCCATCTTCGGGAGGTCCTGCAGTGCCGCCTTCCTGAACTCACTGCCATTCCAAGGAAAGAAGCTCACCGTCGCGGTGCGAAACTCGTCCTGGCCCGTGACCAGCGTGTACTCGGTGTCCACGCGGACCATGTTGCGCATGCCGCTGCCGTCAGAATCGAACGCGCGCTCCGAGGCCGTGTATGAATAGCCGGCATCGGAGCCGAAGCTCTCGTTGTACCGGAAGATCGGGACCAACGCGCCCTCACGGCGCCTCAGCCATGCCTTCCACCGCACCGGCGTTGCGCCCAGGTACCGCAGGGAGACGATAGTCTCCGCCTCCAGCAGGATCTCGGGCTGCGAATCCGCGTTCACGTCCTCCAGGGCCACGCGCACGACGCCGGAGGGGTGAAATGAGTCGGGGAACGGGAAGATGCTCGTATCCACGAGCGTCACGCGCCGGCCGTCCGAAACCGCGAGGAGGTTGTATTCGGATTCCCCGCCGCCAATGACGATTTTCCGCGGCACGATTCCTACTGCCAGCCCGTTTGCCTCGGCGAGGATCAGAGCGGCGGCGGAAGAGTGCACCCAGCCCTCCGCAGCGTTTCCGGGGAGACCGGTGCGCACCCGGTACAACCTGTGGAAATCCGACCCGAGGCTCACCCACTCGCCGGCTTCCAGCACCGTGACCCGTGATGCCTCCGTCAGCAGCGTGCCCTTGGAGTTGCCGTCCCTGTCCACCAGGGGGGTATCGGTCAGGATCAGGCCGTAGCGGACGTCGGCGAGGAGTGCGGGAAAGGACATGCCCAGAGGCTGCCAGCGCATGTCGTTGCCTGAGTTGTCCCCTCCGGTGAGGACTCTCTCCCTGGTCGGATAGTAGAGGACGCGTTCTTCGAGGGGCAGCGTGGAGGCGGACGGGGGGATCACGCGGCTGCCGGTGTCCGGGCCCCGTGACGTCGGGGCGGCCTTCGGGACGGGCTTTTCCACGCGTGTGCACGCGGCGAGCGCCAGCGCGACGGATACGACGAACAGCGCCTTTCTCATTCCTGCGCCTCACACAAAGATGGGAGATGGGCGCACTATCGTCAATAGCTGTTCCCGTCCCGGGCGCGTCTTCGGATCGCCGCTTGCAGGCATCCAGCGTTTTCTGTACTTTGTCCACGGACTCATGGGAAACCTCTGGAGGGCGCTGGAGTGGATCGGGCTGGGCCTCGGCATTGTCATTGCGGCTCTCGCGGTGACGTTTGCCTTCGCGCGCCGGCGCATCCTCCGGCACGTGCGAGGGGAGCTGGGCGAGAGCTCCCTCCTGCTCGCCGCGGGGGCTCGGATCGGCGGGTACGACGGGCTGGCGGAAGGAAGACAGCCGTCGGTGGCCCTCGGGGTCCTGATGCTCCTTTCCAGCGGCCTGTACTTCCACTCATGGACCGGCCGCAGAGAGGTATTCATCCCCGGGCCCTCCATCTCGTGGATCGGGGTGTCAGAGGGGCGCGAGGGCAGGAGCGTGGACCGGCACCGGATCGTGGTGCGCTTCCTGAACGCGGCGGGGAAAGAGGATGGCGTTGCCATTCGACTGCTGTACCCCGAGCAGTGGGTGGACGCGATCAAGACCCACCTCATTACGAGAACGTAGCGAGGAGAGAAGGAAGGGAGGGCGGGTGCCCGGCAGCACGTTCGGACGGATGCTGACCGTCACGACATTCGGGGAAAGCCACGGACCCGGCATCGGGGTCGTGATGGACGGGGCTCCCCCTGGCATCGCCCTTGCGGCGGAAGACATCCAGAAGGAGCTGGACCGGCGCAGGCCGGGCCAGAGCGCGATCACCACTCCGCGGGCCGAAAAGGATCGGGTGGAAATTCTCTCGGGGGTTTTCGACGGACTCACCACAGGCACGCCCATCGCGCTGCTCATCCGCAACGAGGACAAGCGCAGCAGCGACTATGACAATCTGAAGAGCCTCTTCAGGCCCGGCCATGCCGACTGGACCTACGGCGCCAAGTACGGCGTCAGGGATTGGCGAGGCAGCGGCCGGGCGTCCGGTCGGGAGACGGCGGCGCGCGTGGCGGCCGGTGCGGTGGCGCGGAAGCTCCTCGCTGCCCGCGGCGCATCGATCCTGGGATACACCCGGGAGATCGCCGGCGTGCGCGCGGTCCGTGTGGACCCTGCTGAAATCGAGAAGAACCCGGCGCGCTGCCCCGATCCCGAGGCAGCGCCGCTGATGATCGCGCGGATAGAAAAGGCCAAGGCGGACGGCGACTCGGTTGGCGGCATTGTGGAAGTAGTGGTCCAGGGCTGCCCGCCGGGGCTCGGCGACCCGGTCTTCGACAAGCTGGAAGCGCTCCTCGGCCACGCTATCCTCTCCGTGGGCGCCGTGCGGGGCGTGGAGATCGGCGCGGGGTTCGAGGCCTCCCGCATGCGGGGCTCCACGTACAACGACGAGCCCTACATGGACGAGGGCCGGATGCGGACGCGTACGAACAACGCGGGCGGAATTGCCGGGGGGATTTCCAACGGCATGGAGATCGTCATCCGTGCGGCCATGCGGCCGCCGGCCTCGATTTCCCGGCCGCAGAAGACGGTGGACACCACCGGCGCCGAAGTGACGGTGGAAATCGCGGGCCGCCACGACCCCTGCATCGTGCCCCGGGCGGTCCCGGTCATCGAAGCGATGACCGCTCTCGTCCTTGCCGACTGCCTCCTGGTCCAGGACGCGTACAGGTCACGCTAGACCATGCGGGAGATGGACGCCGTTGACACCGCCGTGGGGTCGGTATTTACTTCCGGCGACCATGGCAATGAAGCTCACCCACTACATACGTCCCGACTGCTTTCTTCCCTCGCTCCAGGACCGTACCCGCGAGGAGGCGCTTCGCACGCTGGTGCACGCGGTGGCCTCGCGCGGGTTACTGAAGGACGAGAAGGACGTGTACGCCCGGCTGATGGAGCGCGAGAACATCCAGAGCACGGCCGTGGGCAACGGCATCGCCATCCCCCACTGCTTCACCGACGAGGTCCCCGACCTGATCATCTCCGTGGCGCGCGCGCCCGGGGGGCTGGATTTCGATTCCTTCGACGGCAAGCCGACGCACGTGGTGTTCCTCCTCATGGGCAACCGCCAGGAGCACAGCCTCCACCTCAAGGCACTCGCCCGGATCGCGCGTCTCATCAAGAGCACCGCGTTCATTGAGAAGATCATCGCCTCGTCGACCGTCGAGGACATGGTGAGGGCATTCGAGCAGGAGGAGGCGAAGATCTGATGAAGCTCCTCTTTATCGTCCTGAACTCCGCGGAAAAGCTCGAGGAGGTCCTCGAGGGTCTCATCGAGACGGGGGTGACCGGCGCCACGGTGGTGGACTCCGTCGGCATGGGTCACATCATCGAGGAGGTGCCGCTCTTTGCCGGAATGAGAAGCCTCTTCCGCGCCGCCCGGCCCCGCAACAACATGATCTTCTCGGTGGTCGATGATTCCCAGGCAGCCGAGGTCATGGAGGTGCTGGAAAAGATTCTCGACTGCGCCCACGGGAAGGGAAGGGGCATCGCGTTCACCCTGCCCATCGATTCCGCCATCGGGGTGAGCGGGACGCCCTGATCCGCGCGGTGTACGACGTCGCCATCATCGGCGCGGGTGTGACGGGTGCGGCCATCGCGCGGCGGCTCTCACGCTACCGCCTGGGCGTGGCGCTCCTGGAGCGCTGCGTTGACGTCTCCTTCGGAGTCTCCAAGGCCAATTCGGGAATCATCCACGCCGGTTTCCATCACTCCCCCTCATCGCTGAAGGCACGCCTCGAGATAGAGGGAAACCGCGCGTTCGACGGCCTGCAGGCCGAGCTGGGATTCCCCTTTCGTCGCAGCGGCATCGTTGTGGCTGCATTCTCCGTGGAGGAGATGAAGACCGTCGACCATCTCTACGCCCAGGGGGTCGAGAACGGCGCGCCCGACATCGAGATCGTGGGCCGCGACCGGCTGCTTGCGCTGGAGCCGGCGCTGAGCCGCGACGTGGTCGGCGGCCTGTTTGCCCCCTCGGGCGGCATCATCGAGCCGTATCGTTTCGTCTTCGCCCTGGCCGAATCCGCGGCGGCCAATGGAGTGCGTCTCTTCACCGGCTGGGAGGCCGCGCGCGCGCATCGCAAGGGGGATGCGTGGCACATCGTCTCCGCCGCGGGGGAGGAGTGTGCCGCGCGCTGGGTGGTCAACGCGGCAGGGCTGCGCGCGGACGCGGTCTCGGCCATGTTCGGCGCGGAGGAGTTCAGCATCCTGCCGCGCAAGGGTGAGGAGTTCATCCTGGACAAGGGCGCGGCGGGGCCGCCCTCCCGAGTGATCTTTCCTGTTCCCGCGCGGACCTCCAAGGGCGTGCTCGTGATTCCCACGGTGGAAGGCACCGTGATGCTCGGCCCGACGGCGGACGAGGGCGGGGACAAGGAGGACACGACCACCACTCCCGAGAACCTGGAGCGCGTGTTCCGCCTTGCCTCCCAAATGGTCCCGCGGATCTCGAAGCGTGACATCATCACCTCCTTCGCGGGGCTGCGTCCCACTCTGCCGGGCGATGACTTCATGATCGAGCTTTCCCGCGCGGCGCCCTGTTTCGTGCAGGTTGCCGGCATCCAGTCGCCTGGCCTCACCGCCTCACCGGCAATCGCGGAGCGGGTGAAGGACCTCCTGAAATCCGGCGGGGTGGAGCTCGTGGAGAAGTCGGAATGGCACCCGGGCATCCCCCGCGTGCACCGCACCCGGGACCACGCTCCGTGGGAGCTGGACCGGCTGGTGGCGCGCGACCCTGCCTATGCGCACCTGGTGTGCCGCTGCGAGGGGGTCTCCGAGGCGGAGGTCGTGGAGGCGATCCGTAAGGGGCACACGACGCTGGACGGCATCAAGTACTACACGCGGGCAGGCATGGGCCGCTGCCAGGGCGGCTTCTGCACCTACCGCATCATGCGGCTGGTGGCACGGGAGACCGGGCTGCCGCTGGAGCGCATCACGAAGCACGGCCCGGGCAGCGAGCTCGTGCTCGGACGCATCGGGGGCATGCCGTGATCAGCCGATCGGTCGACGCGGTGGTCGTGGGCGGCGGAAGCGCCGGCCTGGCCGCGGCGCTGCGCCTGCGGGAGGCCGGCGCAACTGTTGCCGTGGTGGAGCGGGAGCCATTCCTGGGAGGGATCCTCCTGCAGTGCATCCACAGCGGGTTCGGCCTGCACGAGTTCGGCGAGGATCTCACAGGACCTGAATACGCAGAGCGCTTCGTGCGGCCCGCCCTCTCGGCCGGCATCGAGGTGTATCTGGACGCAACGGTGACCGAGATCGGGGAGGAGCCGGAGGGCCGGTCCGTCACTGCCCTGTCTCGGTCACTCGGTGTCGTGAGGTTCTCCGCACGAGCCGTGGTGCTCGCCATGGGATGCCGCGAGCGCAACAGGGGGAACGTCGCCATCGCGGGCACCCGGCCCGCCGGCGTGCTCACCGCGGGGCTCGCGCAGCGCCTCGTGAACATCGAGGGCTGCGTGCCGGGAAAGGACGTGGTGATCGTCGGATCGGGGGACATCGGCCTCATCATGGCCCGGCGCCTCACGCTCGTGGGCTGCACGGTGCGGGCCGTCGTGGAGATCCAGGCCTACCCGTCGGGGAGCGCCCGCAACATCGCGCAGTGCCTGAACGACTACTCTATCCCCCTGCACCTCGGCCACGTGGTGACCCGGATCGAAGGACGCGACCGGGTCGAGGCGGTCCGGGTGGCGCCCCTGGATGACGGCAGCCCGGTGCCGGGCCGGGAGTTCCGGATCCCCTGCGATACCGTCCTGCTCTCCGTCGGCCTGATCCCCGAAAACGAGCTCTCCCGCGCCGCCGGTGTGCCGATCAATGAGGGCACCGCGGGCCCATGGGTGGACGCCGACCTCATGACAGGGGCGAAGGGGATCTTCGCGTGCGGAAACGTCCTGCACGTGCACGACCTGGTCGATTTCGTGACAGAGGAAGCTCGGAGATGCGCCGAGAGGGCGGCCGTATACCTGAAAGGCGGTCCCCGGGAGACGATGCTGCCCGTGAACGCGGGGGCAAACGTTCGCTGCGTCGTGCCGAATGCCTGCGCACCGGGACGCGAGAACGTGTTCTACATGCGATCGCTCGTGGTGAAAAACGACGCTCTCCTCGTCGTGCGGGTCGGAGGGCAGGAGATCCGGACGAAGAGGCTGGCCCACGTGCAGCCCTCCGAGATGATCCGCTTCGCGCTGGAACCCAGGGTATTCAGGGAGCCGCTTTCCGCTTCGGATGCGGTCGAGGTGGCAATCCAGTGAGCGCCGGGAGCTTAAAGCCGAAGCAGGTGGAGCTTGTCTGCATCGCCTGCCCCATTGCCTGCCGGCTCGCCGTCAGGACATCGAGCCGGGGCGATATCGCCGTCACGGGCAACCGCTGCCAGCGGGGTGAGGCCTACGGTACCGAGGAGGTGCGTGCGCCCAAACGGATCCTCACCGCCGTGGTGCCCACTGATTCCGCGCAGTTCCCCTGCGCGCCCGTGAGAACGGACAAGGCCATCAGCCGCGGACTCGTGAAGAACCTGCTGGATGAGCTCTATGGGCTCCGGGTCGCCCTGCCGATCAGGCAGGGCCAGGTTTTGATGGAAGATTTCGATGGAGCGCGGGTGCTTTTCACCCGCACGCTACCACCTGATGAGATTCCCCCCGTAGGTAAGCCCGGCGCCGAACCCGAAGGTCATGATCAGGTTCCCGGGCTTCAGCAGGCCACGTGAGGTCATCTCCGAGAGCGCGATCGGGATGGATGCCGCGGAGGTGTTGGCGTATTCCTCGATATTCACGAAGAATTTCGATAGCGGAATTTTTGAACGTTTTGCTGCTGCTTCGATAATCCGCACGTTTGCCTGGTGTGGCACGATCCAGGAAATGTCGTCCGCGGTGAGGTGATTGCTTTCCATCAGGTCAACGATCCCTTCTGACACGACCTTTACCGCGAAGTTATAGACCTGCCTTCCATCCATGTGCAACAAGGAACGGGCTGGGTCGACTACGCCGTCGGTGAAAGGAAAACGAGTGCCGCCTTCAGTTCTCTCGAGGAGCCGGGCGCCTGAACCGTCCGATCTCAGAACGGACTGAAGAATACCGCGGTTGCCATCCGTCGAATCGGCCGACACGAGAACAGCCCCTGCGCCGTCGCCGAAGAGCACACAAGTGTTCCTGTCCTTCCAGTTGACGACCCTGCTCAGGATCTCGGCGCCTGCCACCAGGATATTCCGTGCTCCGCCTCCGCGGATGAAGTTTCTCGCCGTTTCCAATGCATAGATGAAGCCCGTGCAGCCTGCCACGAGATCCATGGCTGCTGCTTTTTTTGCGCCGATACGATCCTGCACGATGCAGGAAACCGATGGAAACCCCAGGAAATCGCCGGTGGCGGTGGCGATGAGGACAAGGTCGACCTCTTCGGCGGGGAGTCCTGCCTTGTCTAGCACCTTCTTGCACGCCTCCACCGCCAGATCGGAAGTGGCCACAGAAGGCTCCGCGATATGCCGATTCCCGATCCCGGTGTGCGAACGAATCCACTCGTCCGATGTGTCAAGAAACGCGGAAAACTCGTCATTTGACATTCTGCGGCTGGGAACCGCGAAATCCACAGCCCGGATGACTGCCTGCATGCGAGTGATAGTAATGTGATTGGTATACGGGGTCAACAGCCATGGGTTTTTCGATCAACTATACGGATGTCTTTCCAGCACAAATAATTATACCTGTACAAAACCCGCGCCTTGACCATGTATCACTCCCATGCTATTTTCAGGGGACATGAAGACGTGCTTTCTTTTTCCCGGCCAGGGTGCCCAATATCCGGGCATGGCCCGGGACCTGTGGGAATCCAGTTCCCGTGTCAAAGAACTGTTCCAGTCCGCATCGGATGCGCTGCGGATGGACATGAAGAAGCTGCTTTTCGACTCCACCGAGGAGGAATTGAAGGCAACCGACAAGACCCAGGTGGCAATGACCCTCGCCAGCCTATGCTCAAGTACGGTCCTCCGGGAAAGAGGAATCACTCCTGACGCGTGCGCCGGGTTCAGCCTCGGCGAGTACGCGGCGCTCTGTGAAGCCGGGGTCCTGAAGGTTGCAGACGTCTTTCCGATCGTGCGGATCCGTGGCGAGCTGATGGAGAAGGCAGCCCGCGGCCTGGATTCGAAGGACGGGGCGCCCGGCATGGCCGCGGTGCTCGGTCTCCCGGCAGAGAGAACCGTCTCCACGCTGGAAGCGCTCTCTTCAGCAGGGGTCTATCCCTCCAACTACAACAGCCCCGTGCAGGTGGTCGTGTCCGGAACCGCCCAGGGGCTCGCGCTTGCCGAGAAGGAGCTGAAGGCGGCGGGCGCGAAGAGGCTCGTGAGGCTGCAGGTTTCGGGTCCCTTCCATTCGCCGCTCATGGCCGAAGCGCGTGCCGCCTTCGATGCGGCGCTCGCCTCGTTCGCATTTGCCGATCCGGTGGTCGCGGTATACTCCAACGTCACGGGGAAGCGGATCGGCAGCGGCAAAGAGGCGCGCGAGCTCTGCGGGAAGCAGCTCGTCTCCATGGTACGATGGGTCGAGGTGCAGCAGGCTGTGCTCGCAGACGGGTGCGATAGATTCCTCGAGGCAGGACCCGGCACCGTTCTCACCGGGCTCCTCCGGGCGCTCCGTCCCGAGGCGCGCTGCTTCCCGGCAGGGACGCTCGCGGCCATCGGCAAGGCCCTGGAGGGGAAGGAATGATGCTGAAGGGGAAAAAGGCCATCGTCACGGGCGGCTCGCGCGGGATCGGCAATGCCATCGTGCGCGAGTTTCTCGCCAACGGGGCCACGGTCTACAGCATCTCCCGCACCCCCGCGGGCAACCAGACCGAGCTGGAAGCCACAGCGAGGGACGCAGGCGGGAGCCTGTACTGGCGCGAGGCGGACGTCGCCAAGGAAGAGGAGATCACGAAGACGGTGGACGGGATCGTGGCGGAGGCGGGAAGCGTCGACGTGCTGGTGAACAACGCCGGCATCACGCGTGACGGCCTCATCTTCCGCATGCCGACGGCCGACTGGGAGCAGGTCCTAAGGGCCAACCTCACCTCCGCGTTCCTGACCTCCCGGGCGGTGGCCCGGATCATGATCAAGCAGCGCGCGGGCTGCATCATCAGCATCTCCTCGGTGAGCGCCATCATGGGCAATGCCGGGCAGGTGAACTACTCGGCGTCCAAGGCGGGGCTGATCGGATTCTCCAAGAGCCTCGCCCGGGAGGTCGCATCGCGCGGGGTGCGCGTGAACGTGATCGCCCCCGGGTTCATCGAGACCGACATGACCCGGGCGCTGGGGGAGAAGGCCCGCGGTGCGCTGATGGCGCAGATCCCCCTGGGCCGCGCAGGAACTGCGGCCGACGTGGCGGCGCTTGCCGCCTTCCTTGCCTCGGACGCGGCGGCGTACATCACCGGGCAGGTGATCCCCGTCGACGGCGGACTCTCCATGTGACGTGCGAGCTCAAGGAGTGCTCATGACGCGACGAGTGGTAGTGACCGGCATGGGGACCGTGAATCCCCTCGGAAAAAACGTGAACGAGTTCTGGCGCGCGGTCCGGGCCGGAGAGAACGGCATCGGGGTTCTCGATCGATTCGACACCACGGACTTCTCCGCGAAGATCGCGGGACAGGTGCGGGATTTCGTTCCCGAGAAGGTCCTGGAATCCAAGGAAGCCCGGCGCATGGACCGCTTCACCCTGTTCGCCATGGTCGCCTCCATGGAGGCCATGGCGGAGGCGGGGCTGGCCCCGGGTGCTGCGGAGCCCGAGCGGTTCGGGGTGATCCTCGGAAACGGCATCGGCGGGATCGAAACCCTTGAAGCCGGATTCACGAGGGTGCACGAAAGGGGGCCCAAGGCCCTGCATCCCCTCTTCGTGCCGATGATGATCTCCAACGAGGCCGCCGGAAACGTGGCCATCAAGTTCCACGCCTTCGGGCCGTGCTCCGTGGTGGTCACCGCGTGCGCCTCATCGAATGACGCCCTGGGCCAGGCGTGGCGGACGATCCGCGACGGGTCAGCCGACGTGATGATCGCCGGGGGGACCGAGGCGCCGCTTACCCGGCTGGGGCTCGCGGGGTTCTGCCAGCTCCAGGCGGTGAGCACGCGCAACGGCGACCCCGCGCGCGCCAGCCGGCCCTTCGACAAGGACCGGGACGGGTTCGTGATGTCCGAGGGCGCCGGCATCCTCGTTCTGGAGGAGCTGGAGCACGCGAAGCGACGCGGCGCCCGAATACTGGCGGAGATGGGCGGCTACGGGGCAACCTGCGACGCCAACCATCTCACCGCGCCGCATCCCCAGGGCCGGGGCGCCATCCGCGCCATGCAGATCGCGGTGGAATCGGCCGGGCTGCAGCCGACCGACGTCGACTACGTGAATGCACACGGGACCTCGACGCCGATCAACGATCCCATCGAGACCCGGGCCATCAAGTCCGTCTTCGGGGAGCATGCACGCAAGCTGAAGGTTTCCTCCACCAAGTCCATGCACGGGCACCTGCTCGGCGCCGCCGGCGGTGTGGAGGCAATCGTGTCCGTGAAGGCGATCCTCGACCAGTTCTTCCCGCCGACGCGGAACCTGGACCAGGCGGATCCTGAGTGCGACCTGGACTACGTGCCGCACAAGGGCTACGAAGGCCGCATCCGCACGGCGATCTCGAACGCTCTCGGGTTCGGGGGGCACAACTCGGTCGTATTGTTCCAGGAGTACGCCGGCTGAGGAGTGATCGGCGGGCTACCGGGCCAGCGCGCCCAGGGCCATCGAGTACAGCTTGTTGCGCACGGAGTCGCTGCGGGAGGCGAGCACGAACGGCGCCCGGGCGCCCATGACGATTCCCGCCTCTTCCGCCTTGGCGAAGAAGATCAGCGCCTTGTAGAGGATGTTGGCTGCCTCGATGTTCGGGGCAACGAGGATATCAGCCCGGCCGGCGAGCTCGCTGGTGATCCCCTTGTGCCGCGCCGCCTCGACGCTCACCGCGTTGTCCAGCGCCAGCGGACCTTCCACCCGGGCACCCCTGATCGCTCCCCTCTCGGCCATCTTCGAAAGCGAAGCCGCATCCACCGTTGCCGGCATCTCGGGGTTGACCGTCTCGATCGCGCAGAGGATGGCCACGATGGGGTTCGCGATGCCCAGCTTGTGCGCGAGGTCCACCGCGTTCTGCACGATGTCGATCTTCTGCTGGTAGTCGGGAGCGATGCTGAGCGCCGCGTCCGTCACGAAATAAAAACGGTCCGACTCGGCGAACCGGAACACCCCCACGTGGGACAGGGTACGCCCGGTGGCCAGGCCGTTCGACTTGGAGAGCACCGCGCGCAGGAGGTCGGCGCTCTGGAGAAGTCCCTTCACCAATATGTCGCCGTCTCCGCGCGCGACGCAGCGCACCGCCTCGACGGCAGCTTCAGCCGGAGTCCTGGTCTCCATAACCTGCCAGCCTGCGATGTTGACCGAGTGCTCCCGCGCCGCTGCCTCGATCTCCTCCCGGCACCCCACCAGCACGGGCACTGCAAAGCCCGCCGTCCGGGCCTCCGCGAGGGCTTCGAGAATGGTCCCATCCGCAGCCTGCGCCACGACGAAGCGCGCCGGGCCGGCCTTCCGCGCCTGCTCGAGGATCTGTGCGAAGCTGTTCATGGATTTCTCCTGGCAGCGAGTATAGCACGGACCCGCCCGGGCCTGGCTGGGCAATATAAAAGCCGGCTGTTGCCGGCTTTTAAGAAATCCGGTCGAGGGACTGCACCCGCAGTGTCGAGCACGGATTCAAGTGGTGGAGGAGGAACCAGTCCTCTCTCCACACTCTAGCATACCACCGTTGGCGGGCCGCGTCAACTTTTTTGCGACGTCGCTTTCTGCGGCACCCCGAGAAGCCGGACATGCCTCTCCATGTGCTCCTGAACAGCCGTGTAGTGGATCTCCTCATTGGCCCGGAGCGTGTCGAAGAACTCGGCGCGGATTCCGGGCTCGTCGAGAAGCCCGCCATAGGTGATGTGCAGAAGCTGCCGGGAGTCCCTCGGATCCAGGTACTTCTCCAGCTCGCCGTCCGGCACCCGGTCCGCGCCGGGGATTGCGGAGGGGTCCGCGGCGACGTGATACAGCCTTGCCGCATCCGGGAAGCAGGAGATCGCGCGGGCGAGCATTCTCCGGAACAGCGGGGGGTTGGTCCGGGCGATGACGCGCACCGCCTGGAGCCAGCTCGTGCCCGCGGTTTTCAGGTGCAGCCTCATACCGGTGTGCCGCCCGACGGCGGGGTACACGGAGAACTTGTCGCTTCCCGAGTGGACCGAGATCTTGTAGCCCCCCCGCGCCCGCGCAATGGCGCAGTGGACCGCGAACTGCGACTCGAACTCTCCCAGGTCCCCGATGTAGTCGATGCCCTTCTGGAACTCCCCGACGAAGCGCGGGGCGATCGACGTCACCGCCACCCCGCGCCGCTGGAGCTCGGCGGCGATGAACAGATGATGTGCGGGAAGCGTCGGCGTCGTGGTCTCGTCGATGCTGATCTCCAGGTCGTACTGGGAGCCCCGCCTCTTCCCGAGGTGCCGGTCGACCTCGACGGCGAAGTCCAGCGCCCTGCCGTACATGAGCGCGCAGCGCCGCGCCTCCACGGCGCTGAAGGTGAGCCGGCAGCCCGGCAGGTCGAACTGCCGGCCCTCGTACGTGCTTGTCACGTGAGACTGCACTCCCGCATCCAGCCTCCGGAAGGCGTCGTCCACACGGCTCGCGCTCCAGTCGGCGGGCCCGGGGACCATGACCTCCGTGAGGTCGAGGGTGATCATCGGCATCCCCGCGTCGAGGGCCGTGTCGATGTCGCGGATGTTCTTCAGGTGGTCCCCGTCGGCGCCGTAGCCATCCTCGTATCCCTCCTGGAAGACGAGGAACGAGGCGTCCCGCACGACGCCGGGAAAATCTCGCCGGGTCAGGGTGAGCTCCCGGACGGACTGCTGTGCGAGCACCGGGGCCGCGTCCAAGCCCTTCAAGGCGCGGATGTGACCGGGCGTGGCAAGGCCGAGCCGGTCGCCGCAGCCGATGGTGGTCGTCCGCTGCCGGAGCGAGACCGGTGCCGTGAAAGGGAAGAGCGCGTGGAGGACTCTCGCGTTCTCCGTGGAAAGCTCTGCCTGGAACAGGTGCAGGCCGCCGATTGTCGCCGGGATCCCCGCGAAATCGGTCGAGACCGCGGATGTGCCGAGCAGGTAGAGGTGCTTGTACCTTCCATCGGAGCCGACGAAATACAGGATGCCGTCCTGCAGCCTCAGGGAGCGGCGATAAATGCGCCGGCCCTCACCGGCAATCCAGGGATCTGCAGCGGCCTTCGCCGCGGCAACCTGGCTGCCGCTTGCCCCTGCCAACCCCGAGCCCATGACCAGACGGGCAATTCCTTCCATCGCCCCCCCCCCGCTCAGATGTTGTCCACCAGATAGCCGCCGTCCACCGGAAGGGTGACGCCGGTCACGAACCCCGATGCTGCCTCGCTGGCGAGGAAGATCAGGGCGCCCGCCAGCTCGTGCACCTCGCCGAACCTCCCGAAGGGTGTGTGGGCGATGATCTTCCGCCCCCGCTCGGTGAGCTCTCCGGTGGCCTGGTCGACGAGCAGCGCCCTGTTCTGGTTGCCCAGGAAGAATCCCGGCGCCAGGGCGTTGACCCGGATCCCATGGGGTGCGAACTCCTTCGCGGTGGCCATGGTGAGATTGCGCACGGCCGCCTTGGCCGCGTCATATGCCCAGACACCCGACAGGGGGACGAAGGAGGACATCGAGGCGAGGTTGATGATGCAGCCCCGGGCCTTCCGTTCGATCCACCGGGAGGCGACGACCTGCGTCGGCACCACGAGACCCGCGATAAGATTGAGCCGCAGCACTTCCTCGAACTGGGCTACATCCAGCTCGAGGAACGGGGATTTCCCCCGGTTGCCCCCGGCGCAGTTGATGAGAACGTGCACGGCGCCGAACCTCTGTTCGGTCTTCTCCAGCGCGGCGCGTACGGACAGCCGGTCCGCGGCATCCGCCTCCAGGGCCAGCAGCCGATCCGCCACGCCGGCGAAGGCGGGGGCGCCGCCGGCCCCCGTGAGCCGGGCAAAGGCCGCGTCCGCACTCTCCTTCCGATGGGCCCAGAGGCTCACGTTCCCTCCTGCCTTGAGCAGCGCCTCGGCCATTGCCCCCGCGATCACGCCCCCGGCGCCGGTAATGGCGACGGTTTTCCCCGAAAGTCCGAACATCTCATCCGCGTAGCTCATGATGCGCCAGATACTATTTCAAGGAGCCGAAGTTGTATATCCTTTCCTCGTCGTGACCTTCTACGCGCGCGGCTCGAAACTTGAAACGATTTCCGACGATGAGCTCAGAGAGGGACTCTCCCAGGCACTGCGGGCGCTGGGACCCAGGCGCCGCGTGCTCGCCGTGCCGCCGGATTTCACCCGCTTCCACTCCCGGGCGGGACGCATCACGGAGCTTGCCTGGGAGCGCTACGGCGCGGCGCTGACCGACGTGCTGCCCGCCACAGGGACCCATTTCGAGGTGACCGACGAGGAGAAGCGGCAGATGTTCGGCCGGGTGCCGGGGGAGCTGTTTCGGGTCCACCGCTGGAAACAGGACCTCGAGACCCTCGGCCGTGTGCCCGCCGAGTTCATCCGCGAGGTCTCCGAGGGAGCCCTGTCCTTCGACTGGCCGGCCCAGGTGGACCGGCTGATCGCCCGGGGCGGCCATGACCTCATCCTTTCCATTGGACAGGTGGTCCCCCACGAGGTCGTGGGGATGGCAGGCCACATGAAGAACATCTTCATCGGGACCGGCGGGGCTGAGTCCATCAACAAGAGCCACTACCTCGGCGCCGTCTACGGCATGGAGAGGATGATGGGGCGCGCAGAGACCCCGGTGCGGGCGGTCCTCGACCAGGCGTCGGCGCGCTTCGCCTCCCACCTTCCGATCGTGCATGTACTCACCGTGGTCGGCCGGGAATCCGGCGGCAGCCTGGCGCTCAAGGGACTGTTCGTCGGCGATGACCGGGAGGTCTTCACGAAGGCAGCGGCCCTCGCGCGAGAGGTGAACGTGCAGCTCCTCGACGAGCCGCTGAAGAAGGTGGTCGTGTACCTTGACCCCGGGGAGTTCAAGAGCACGTGGCTGGGCAACAAGTCCATTTACCGCACGCGGATGGCCATTGCGGATGGTGGTGAGCTGATCGTGCTTGCCCCGGGAGTGGGCCGGTTCGGCGAGGACCCCGGCATCGACGCGCTCATTCGCAAGTATGGATACTTCACCACACCGCGGATCCTGAAGCTCGTGGAGGAGAACAAGGATCTGCAGGAGAACCTGAGCGTCGCTGCCCACCTGATCCATGGCTCATCGGAGCAGCGGTTCACAATCACCTACTGCCCGGCGGGTCTCACCCGGGAGGAGGTGGAGAAGGCGGGATTCCGGTTCGGCGAGCTTTCGGCGATGAGCGCCCGCTACGATCCCCGCGTCCTTCGCGACGGCTGGAACGAGCTTCCGGGCGGGGAGCGCGTCTTCTATGTTTCCAATCCCGCGACGGGTCTCTGGGCGTCGCGCGAACGCTTTCATTGATGGGGAGAGTCATGATGGAACAACTCGCGGATTTCGGGCTGATCGGGCTCGCAGTCATGGGCCAGAACTTGGTCCTCAACATCAACGATCACGGCTACTCGGTCATCGTGTTCAACCGCACCGTCGCGACGGTGGACGAGTTCCTTCGCGACGCGGCGCGCGGCCGATCCACCATCCGGGGAGCGCACAGCGTGGCGGAGCTCGCGGCGGGACTGAAGAGACCGCGGAGGGTGATGCTGCTGGTGAAGGCGGGTGAAGCCGTCGACCAGACAATCCAACAGCTCCTGCCGCACCTGGAGCCCGGGGACTGCATTATCGACGGAGGCAACTCGCACTTTCCCGACACGATCAGGAGGGCGAAGTCCCTGGCAGAAAAGGGCCTGCTCTTCATCGGCACCGGCGTTTCTGGCGGGGAGGAGGGCGCCCGGCACGGACCTTCCATCATGCCGGGGGGAGACCCGCGAGCATGGCCCCTGGTAAAGGAGATCTTCCAGGCAGTCGCGGCGAAGACCGACGGCGTGCCCTGCTGCGACTGGGTCGGGGAGGACGGGGCGGGCCACTTCGTGAAGATGGTCCACAACGGCATCGAGTACGGCGATATGCAGCTCATCTGCGAGGCGTACCAGTTCATGCGCGACGGGCTGGGCATGAGCGCCTCCGAGATGCACGAAGTGTTTGCCGACTGGAACCGCGGCGAGCTGGACAGCTACCTCGTCCAGATCACCAGCGACATCCTGTCCCACAAGGATGAGGACGGTGGGCCCCTGGTGGAGAAGATCCTCGACACGGCCGGCCAGAAGGGGACCGGCAAGTGGACGAGCGTCTCGGCTCTCGACCTGGGCATGCCCGTCACGCTGATCGGCGAGGCGGTGTTCGCCCGGTGTCTTTCCGCCATGAAGGACGAGCGGGTGAGCGCGTCAGGGGTGCTGAAGGGACCCACGGCCCGGATCACGGGCAAAAGGAAATCGGTGATCGAGGACCTGCGCCAGGCGCTGCTTGCTTCGAAGATCGTTTCGTACGCTCAGGGCTACATGCTCCTGCGCGAAGCGGCGAAGGAGTACCACTGGAACCTGAACTACGGCGGGATCGCGCTCATGTGGCGCGGCGGCTGCATCATCCGCAGCGTCTTCCTTGGAAAGATCAAGGATGCCTTCGACAGGAACCCGGATCTTTCGAACCTCATGCTGGATCCTTACTTCAAGGACGTCATTGGCCGATGCCAGGATTCCTGGCGCAGGACGGTGGCCGGCGCGTTCCAGCGGGGGATACCGATTCCCGCATTCTCGACCGCCTTGAGCTTTTACGACGGGTATAGATCGGCGCGGCTTCCGGCGAATCTCCTGCAAGCCCAGCGGGACTACTTCGGGGCCCACACCTATGAGCGGCTCGACAAGCCCCGGGGGCAGTTCTTCCACACCAACTGGACAGGGGAGGGAATGGAGGTTTCTTCAGGGACCTACAATGCGTGAGGAGAACCCGCGGCCCTGATGTCCGCGGCCCGGTCCATGATCTCCTGCCGGCTGATGCCTGCAACTTCGTAGAGGGCGAAGATGTTCTCGTCCGGCGTCTCGGGAGGGATCGTGTGGGACGCGGCAAGGATGTAGCCTCCGCCGCCCGCCGTCATGCCTTTGATCAGCTTTTCCGTTTCCCGTCTGACCTCGGCCGCGCTCCCGAATGGCAGGAGGTTCTGCGTGTCCACGCCTCCCATGAACGACAGGACCTCTCCGAACTCCCGTTTCAGCTCCAGCGGGTCCATTCCCGGGCAGCCCGCCTGCACCGGGTTGAGAACGTCCAGGCCGATCTCCACCAGGTCGGGAATGATGGGGCGAAGCGCGCCGCAGCAGTGATGAGCCACCCACAGGCCATGGGAGCCGCCCACAGCGAAGATCTCCGCCATCAGCGGCTTGATGAGCTCCCGCCATGTCGCAGGGCTCATCACCATTGACTCCTGCCCTGCAACGTCATCACCGCACCACAGCCAGTCGATGGGAAGCTCCGCGCAGGCACGGCCCGAGAGCAGGACTGCAAACTCCGCGCACTTGCCGAACATTGCGCGCGTGAGATCCGGATCCATGGCGATGTCGAGGATCGCGTTCTCCAGCCCCCGCAGGCGCCAGTACATCTCGAAGACGCACGGGGACACGTCACAGCCGATGAAGTAGCGCTCTTTCTCAGCGAGCACGGGGTCCATGAGGCGCAGGAGAAAATCGACCTTGTCCCGAGGGAACTCGTAGGCGAGCATCTCCTCGCGCGATGCGCCCGAGAGCGGAAACCCGACGGGCTGGTTGAATGCGCCCTCCTTCACCCAGCGCACCCCCCAGGGATCGACGTGACCTTCACCGTCGCGTTCGTGCACGACCCCTTCCATTGCCCAGTTGTTGTTGACCCACGTCATGCGCACGTCGTCGCCCATCGCCGCGCCGACCGCGGAGGCCGGTATTCCCAGCACCTCCGCGAGGCGGCGGGCCGTCTGCGGGTGAAACCATATGAAAACGGGCACCCTGTCTGCCGGCTGGCGGCGGAGTGCGGCATGGACTCTCTGCTTCGGGGTCATGGCTGTCTCCTTGGGGTACTGCAGCTGGGCATCGTGGTCAAGCGACACGACAGGATCGCACGAACCGACGGAAGCGTGACACCCCCAATCCTGCGACACGGCGGTTTTCGTATATTTCCTGGGAGAGACAAGACATGGAAGACATAGGGAAGCTGATACTCCGCCTGACGACAGCCGGGCTCATCCTGTTCCACGGGATATCCAAGATCATCAACGGTGTGGCGTTCATGGGCGGCGCGCTGGCGGAGTTCCACCTGCCGGTCTTCGTGGCATATGGGGTGTACGCCGGTGAGGTCATCGCACCGCTGTTCATCATTTTCGGCGCATGGGCGCGGATCGCGTCTCTTGTCGTGGTGTTCAACATGATCATGGCGGTGCTCCTGGAGGCCCACAGGAACATCGCCGTGATCCAGCGCACCGGGGCGTGGGGGCTGGAGGCCGAGGCGTTCTACTTCCTGACCGCGCTGGTCGTGTTCCTCATCGGAGCAGGGAAGTACCGTCTCACCAGGGGAGAAGGCATCCTGGGCTGAAAGCACCTCGTGCGGAGCCGCTCAGGCGCCGAAGACCTCGACGAGCGCCGCCCGCATGACCGCCGGGTCGGGGTCGATCCCGGTCCAGAGCTTCACCCCGATCACGCCCTGGTTCACGAGCATCCCCAGCCCGTCGATGACGCGGCAGCCCCGCTCCTGGGCGGTTCGGATGAAGTGCGTGCGCGGAGGGTTGGGGATCACGTCCGCCGCCGTCATCCCGGACGCCAGGGTGTCGAAATCGACCTGCAGCTCGGCATTCACATCGGGAAAGAGTCCGATCGATGTGGCGTTGATCACCACGTCGGTCCCCGCGGGGATGCGGTAGCGGCCCTTCCACTCTACGAACTGCACGTCCTTCATTCCCGCCTTGCCGAGCAGCCCCGCGAGCTCCCGGCCCCGCTCCACGCCGCGGTTCACGGCGGTGATCTGCGGGGCGCCTGCAAGGACCAGCTCCACGCCAATAGCGCGGGCGGCGCCCCCGGCGCCGAAGAGCACGAACCGGCGTCCCCGGGGATCGACGATCGGCCGGAGCGACGCGAGGAATCCCTTTCCGTCCGTGTTCTCCCCGACGAGCCGACTGCCTTTGCGCACGACGCAATTGACCGCGCCCATGAGGCGTGCCGACTCCGCCACCTCATCAAGGTGCTGCACGACGGCCACCTTGTGCGGGATGGTGCAGTTGAATCCGGCGAAACCCATTGCGCGGGCGCCGCGCACGGCGTCTTCGAGCCCGTCCGGATCCACCTCGATGGTGAGATACCGCCAGGGAAGGCGATGATGCCGATACGCCGCCTCGACCATCGCCTGCGTCGGGTTTTCCGCAACAGGCTTTCCGAAGACAGCGGTCAGCTCCTGCTTGAAGTTCGGGGCTTCTTTCATGGCTCTTTTCCTTCCTGGGACGAGATTCTATGAACTTCTCCGATGCGGAACCTGCCGGCGGTCGGACTTGAACCGACACGAAGCTTGCGCCTCACCAGATTTTGAGTCATTAACCTGCTTGAGCCGATATAGCAGGTTTTCGAGTCGAAATCAAGGCTTTTTGGAACTAGAAAACAATACCATCTTGATTACAGGAGGACGAGCGGCATTTGCCTTGAACTCGCGACAAAGCCACTGCGGCTTGGGAACACTGTCATTATCACAGGACGATACTGCGAAAGAACCCTATGATGCGAAGCCTTTTTGCGGTACGTTCAGATCCTCTTCGAGGGGGACGAGCGAAATGAATGATGAAACTAACAGACTATTTGGCTTCGTGCTCCGAAGGTTCGGAATCCAGCGAACTACATCCGAGTTGACAATGACGGTGGCGAATTATACAAGGTACGCCACAAAGTTGATTCGAAAGATATTACTGCAGTCCTATCCCCTGCCATTTGATCTTCGATTCATCATCCTTGCAATGGGAGCCGCATTGGAGGTGCAAATGGCGAAGGACCCCAAAATAGAAGGGAGGCGAATGGGGGTCTGCAAGGTGATGCAACTCATCGGCATCAAGAAAGAAAACATCGAACGCTATGAAAGTCTAGATTGTTATTATGCGGCAACAAGACATTGGAATGAGGCGAAACACGCAAATCGTAAATCAATGATAGCCGGGAACAGAGGGAAAGAGATAGCCGCCATGTACTATGAGAGCGTACGAAGGATACTAGTGGACTACTACCCTGACCTTCAACCCATCGACTTTCGAGCAGGGGGAATACGGCTCGATTGGGGGGACAAGTCCCTTGTCTGCTGATGAATCGTTTATGGTTGCGGTGCCGCAGTCTCCCGTCACCCTATTTCCGTCAGCAGAACTCTAATGCCGGCGGTCGGACTTGAACCGACACGAAGCTTGCGCCTCACCAGATTTTGAGTCTGGCATGTCTGCCATTTCATCACGCCGGCGCAGCGCAAAGAATAGCGGGCGCCCGGTCGGGCTGTCAACGACGAGGCCGCCGACGCGATTGCCGGTCCCGGCTTGCGCGCGGCCTTGACACCCCGTGTGATTTCGCTAGGGTAGGGGCCGGGGCCCATAGCTCAGTTGGTCAGAGCGACGGACTCATAATCCGTTGGTCCAAGGTTCAAGTCCTTGTGGGCCCAGAACGCCTTCCTACCGGGCTGGGATGTAGCCGATGGGCGCCCGCTCGATCTGCTCCACCGGCAGCACGTCCACCAGCTCGTACTCTCGCGTGCCCAGGCCCAGCTTCTCCCCGTACTCCGCCACCAGGTAGGGGTCTTTGAACGGGCCGTGCAGCCAGCGGAACGGGTGCCCCTCGCGCGTGTGGATTTCCATCGAGGTCGGGATATTCTCCTCGATCAGGCGCAGGCGGCCGATGGCGTCCAACACGGCCTGCTCGGCTGCCACGATGTCGTCCGACCCGAAGATGCCCGCGTCCGGCAGGATGGGCATGCTGGTGAAGCCGAAGCAGTCGCACACCGGCGTCATCTGGTTGGCGATGATGATGTGGGCGGCCTTGCCCTTGGCAAACGTTCCCAGCGAAAGGCTCGTGCTGATGGCGCACGCCTCCTGGAAGGCATGGAAGTTCACTTTGTCGATCTTCAGGCTTCCCGGGGGCGATGCCTTCAGGCAGCGGCCGCACTGGTTGCACTGCTCCGGGTGCAGGTGAAGCTCCTTCGGGTTGTTCTTGTCCTCCACGAGCGCCGCGTGCGGGCACGAGGCGATAACGCGCTTCCTCCCCGGCTCGTCGCACTTGTCGGCGAACCAGTAGCGGTCGAACTGCATCGTGTCGTGCATGGCGCTGCGCGTGGGGCCTGCCATGCAGCCGAGGGCAAGGTTCTTGAACACGCCGCCGTAGCCGCAACTGGGGTGCCCCTTGGCGTGGGCTAGGTTGACCAGGAACGTCGCGTCCTGGATCAGTCCCGCGACCCGCCATTTCGTGATGTTCTTGAAGGGACGCTCGTGCTCGTAGAAATACTTGTCATCCGGCCCGGCCGCGGCGTACACAGGGCACCCCAGGGTCTCCGAGGAGTAACCGCGCTCCTCGGCGCCCTTGGCGTCCCAGGTCACGTCGGCCACATACGGCCGGCCCCCGCCTTCCTTGATCGCCTGCACGACCTTGCGCACGAACACCGGGTGCACGGTCGAGTAGCCGATGTTGGTTCCCACGTGCATCTTGATCACGACGGTCTCGTCCTTCACCCGCTCGCGCAGCTTCAGCCGCTCGAGGATCAGGTCGAGCTTGGCCGGAAGGGTCTCCTTGGCCTCCAGGCGCGCCTGGCGCGGGGAGCCGAAATAGACGGTACTGGACATGGTGCACCTCTCTTGTCCCGGTGCGCCGCCGGGAACGCCCGGCCGCGTCTCATAGTCGATCGATTGGTCCGCGAGAATATCCGAAAGGGAAGCGGAAATCGGCCGGAGGTTCAAGTCCTTGTGGGCCCAGAACCGCCGTTGGGCGAAGCGCCGCCCGAGCCCGCGACGATCGGCTCGATCCCGCTTTCCTCCATCAGCCGCCGTTCTTCCTCACGCAGAAAATCGGTGACGATTGCATCGATCTTGTCCAGCGGCGCGAAGATGGCGAAGGAGTTGCGGCCCATCTTGCTCGAGTCGAAGAGGAGGATGACGCGGGCAGCGATGGAGATCATGAGCTTCTTGGTTTCCGAGTGATTCATGTCAGGCGTGCTCGCCCCCTTCTCCAGGGAGAAACCGTTGGCCGCCATGAAGGCCTTGTCCACGGTGAGATCGGACAGGGCGTTCATCCCGGAGAAGCTCGACGCCACGGTGCAGTGGAACTTTTTCCTCACCATGCCCCCGACCAGCACCACCCGCACGGATTCGAAGTCTTCAAGGAGCAGGGCGATGGGCAGGTCGTTGGTCACCACGGTGAGGTCGCGCTTCTCTCCGAGGAGGCGGGCCAGCTCGTAGGTCGTCGTGCCCGTGTCCAGGATTATCGTGTCCCCGTCTTCCACGAGACGCAGCGCCGCCTCCGCGATTCGCCGCTTCTCCTCGAGGTTCTGCACCTTGCGCAGACTCATGTCCGGCTCCAGGCCCGTCTTGGTCTTCACCATGGCCCCGCCGTGCGTGCGGATGAGGAGACCGGTCGTCTCGAGGTCGCGAAGATCGTTCCTGATTGTGGCGCTCGATACCTTGAACTGCTGGCACAGCTCGACGACGGTCGCCTTCCGATGCTCCTCGATGAACTCGAGGATCTTCATCTTTCTCTCTTCGACGAACAGAGCTCCCTCGACCGCTGGCATGGAACTACCTCTTTTCCCTTGCTCTTTTATCTCATCTTCTCTCGGCCTCTGCAATCCGCCGAAGCTTGTCGAAGAAGGGGCCGTGGAGGGGGATGTCTTTCCCGAAGACCTCGCCGATACCAGCGAGCCAGCCGATGATGAAATATACCCAGCCGTCCTCCACGTGCAGACCGCGGCCAACCTCCTGTGCGTACGCCTGGCGAACGAACTCGAGCTTTCCGCGATAGTTGAAGTCCCATGCCAGCCCGTCCTTCGGGAAGACCCCCGCGTCGGTGAGGGGTGACCCCGGGGCATCCTTGCCCAGCCCGGTTGCATTCGCAACGAGCGACCCCGGCGCCAGTCTCTGCATCACGCGGTCGTTGTCCTCCGGCCGCGGTGTGAGCACGTACTCCATGGGGACCTCGATGCCGTGCGAGTCATGAATCTTCTTCATCTCCTCCAGCCGCCGGGGACTGCGGTTGGAGACGAAGATCCGGGCGGGACGGTTTTCTCCCCTGTCGGGGTGGGCGAGATACCAGCTCAGCGCGATGCTCGACCCGCCGGCCCCCATGAGAAAGGCATCCGCAGCGGTCCGTTCCCAATGCTTCTCGGGGAGAAACGCTTCCAGCGCGCGACCGGCCGTGATGGGGTCCTTTGCGGTTCCAAGAAGACGACCGTCTGACTTGGAAATCGCGCTCACCTCGCCCATGAGCGAGGCCAGCTCATCCAGGCCATCGAAGAGGTCTCTCGCGGCGTGCAGGAGGTCGATCTTGTGCGTCGTCACCAGTGCTCCTACCGAGAGAGGGTCCTCCTTGATGAAGCGCACGACCTGCCGATACCTTTCGGGCTGGTCATGAAGTGCGAGGTCGATACCGACCAGCTCGCAGTCGCCCAGCTCCAGCGCCCCTGCCCAGGGCGGGAACACCCGCATGATCATTGAAGTTTCCGTGTGCACCCCGATGAAGTACATTGTAGGTCGACTGGCGGCTTCGAGCCTCAAAGGCCGCCGCGCCGTGGATTGGATCATTTCGGTCACTTCAACCCTCTATCGTTTATTACTATAACCTTTTTCGTTTATTGTCAAGTTGTATTTTATTGTATCACTTTCAACAGGCGCACATGGTCCGTCGGGATCCGAACGAGGGGATCGGAGAGTAGTGCTTGAAACGAAAGTTCAGTATCCAGCGTCAGTGTCGCAGCCAGGGGCTCGTGTCCACGTGCCGGGTGTCGCTCTTCCGCGGCTGCCCTCAGTCTCGCCTTCGGTACAGCTCCGCCACAGCCGAGAAGTCAAGGTCCTTCAGACCCGAGGCGGCCGCCTGCGCATAGACCTCCTTGGCCGCGTTGATCACGGGCATGGGGATCCCATTCTCGTACGCGGTGGCGGAAGCGAGCTGCAGGTCCTTGTGCTGCCAGCGAAGCGGAAACTCGGGGTTGTAGGAATGCGTTTCCAGATTTGAACGCTTCCCTGCCAGGAACGGACCGGCCACAGCCCCACCGATAAGGATGTCCATCAGTGCGGAGCGTGAAAACCCGAGGGATTCGCCGAATGCCAGAGCTTCAGAAAAGACCGCCATCAGCGTCCCCAGCTGCATGTTGATCACCATCTTCATCGAGGCTCCCATGCCCGTCCCGCCAAGGTGACGGATCGTTTTTCCCATCAGCTGGAGCAGGGGCCGGCAGTTCTCGAGATCTTTCGGTTCGGCGCCCACGAGAAAGGTGAGCTCGGCCTTCTCGGCAAATGGGAGTGAGCCGGTCACAGGCGCATCGACGAATCGGATTCCCCGAGCGCCAGACTCCGATGCCATCTGGCGGCTGAACGAAGGATTGACCGTGCTGCAGTCGACCCAGAGACTGCCCTTGCCAAGCGCGTCAAGGAAGCCGTTTTTCCCGAGTGCGGTCGCCGAGACAGCGGCGGGATTCGAGAGCATGGTGAACAGCACCTCGACGCCTTTCGCGGCCTCGGCCGCCGTCGGCGCCACGCGTGCTCCTTCGCGAGCGAGCGTCTCCGTTTTTCCGGGAGATCGGTTGAACACCGACAGGCGATGTCCCCCCCCGAGCAGATTGCGAGCCATCCGGCTTCCCATGATGCCCAGTCCGATGAATGCGACGTCCATTGGGTCTCCTCCTGTTCAGCGGCACGGGTGATAGTGATGTGTGCCATGAGTCACTCCAGAACTGCTGGAACGGAAAAGGCGCCGGGGAAGGTCCCGGCGCCGTCAACACTCGTCGACAATGGCGTCTCTTAATCTTTGAGAGAATCGATCAGGTTCTGCATGTCCTGCAGGGTCTTGTCCACCGTTGCCCCGCCGAATACTCCCTGGATTGCGAGCTTGCCCTGGCCGTTCATGTACTCCGCGCCGTGCCTGGGCGGGAACTGGCGGGTCTTGCGCCATTTCCACCAGGTGCTCGCAGCTGGGACATCGGGTTGTTCTTGTACAGCTTCGCCATGAACGCCGCATCCGCGTAGGTCGACTTGAAGGCCGGCAGCTCGGTGCTCGCCGTGATCTCGTGGACATCGGGCTTCATCATGTAGAGGACAAAGTCGATGACAGCCTGCTTGTTCTTCTTGACGTTGTCACCGTACTTGTTCACCACCACTCCCCAGCCGTGCGCGATGCCGTAGGGGCCCCGCGGGGCCCGCAGGGAAGTTCATGACGCCTACCTCATCCAGCTTGTTCGCCTTCATTGCCAGGACGCCGGTGTCCTGCCAGTCACGCTGCATCGCGGCCTTGCCCTCCAGCATGAACTGGCGGGACTGGTCGTAGCCGATTGCGGGCTGGTCCTTGGAGCCGGCCTTGGCGAACAGGTCCTTCATGAACTGGAAGGCCTGCTTCGCCTTGGGATCGACCTTCCCTCCCGGCGCGAGCTTCCACTCTTCCCCGCCGGCCTGGTAGAGGAACTCCCACCAGCTGTGGGCAAATGCGCCCTCTTCACCGGTGGCGACGTACCCGAACTGGTCGATCTGTCCGCTGCCGGTAGTGTCACGCGTGAGCTTCACCGCAGAGGACATCATCTGATCCCACGTGGTGGGCACCGCGAGGCCGGCATCCTTGAACAGCTTCTTGTTGTAGTAGGTGTAGCTCATCCCCTGCCACCAGGAGATGCGGTACATGCCGCCCCAGATCTGTTTGTACTGCAGCTGGATGTCCGAGAGGTCGTCTTTCTGGGCCTGGGACATGTAGGGCCAGAGGTCTTCGGCCACGCCGAAAGCACCCATGTCAAGGGCAAACACGTCGTCCTGGTACTCCACGTCGACGCCGGAGTACTTGGTGCTCATCCACAACTGGCTCTTCGCCACGTGGTCCGCCCACACCGAGGGACCCTTCACGAGATCGATCTTGACGTTCGGATGCTCGGGCGCCCACTTCTCGACGATGGCCTTGATGTACTGATCCCCCCACGTCGGGGTGTAGAAGACCACGGTCGCCTTGGCCTGACCGAAAGCGAAGGAAGCGATCGAGAGAACGAGGAGAATCAAGAGTAGCTTCTTCATAGATACCCCTTTCCCGCCGCGTGTCCGGCGGTGATTCGACTGAAGACTCGAGCGGCGAATGCACCTTCGCTCGTACCTCCTTTCCGGTGAACGGGAACCGCCCACCGCTGAACCGGCTCGATGACCCGCGTCGACTCCCCCCGGCTATTTCAACGTCCTTCCGGTCAGCCCGCTCACGATGTAGCGCTGGAAGATGATCACCAGGAGGATGATCGGCACGACCGAGATGATTCCGCCCGCGGACATTTTCGCGAACGGCATCTCGTACGGGGTGGGAAAGTCGAGGATCACCGGCATGATCATCTTCGCCTTCTCCACGCTGAAGATCAGCGGATACAAAAGCGCGTTGTAGGCAAAGATGAAACGGATGAGAAACAGAGCAATGACGACGTTGTTCAATGCGGGCCGCACGATCCGAAGGAGGATCATCAGCTCGTTCGCCCCGTCGATGCGGGCTGCGTCGATCATCTCGTCGGGAAAATCCTGCATGTAGGGCAGGGCGAACCAGGCGAACATCGGAATCCCGCTGAACCCGAAAAGGATGATCATGAGCGCGTGGGTGTCGAAGAGGTGGAAGAAGTCGACGATCCGGAAGATCGGCAGCACGTAGACCACCCACGGCAGGGAGAGCGACCATATGATGAAATAGAAGAAGAACCGCTTGCCGCGGAACTTGAACTTCGCCAGGTAGTAGGCCATCGAGAAGCTGAACGCGAGCGTCACCGCGGTCGCGACGGTGCAGATGAAGATCGAGTTGAACAGGTAGCGTGCGATGGGGTACTCGGCGAAGATCGTCTGGTAGGTCCGGATGCTGATGAGGTTCAGCGGCGGAAAGTAGTGCGGCTTCGTCTTGAAGACCTGGGTCTCCGGCAGCAGCGAGATGTTCGTGATCCAGTACAGGGGCAGAATCGTCGCCGCGACGACCATGAGGGTCCCCAGCAGCTTGAACAGGCTGCTCCAGCGGAATCTGCGCGGCCGTCGGAAGAGGTAGGGCTCTGTTGTGACTGTTGTGCTCATCCGTCCCTCCTCACGCCTTTCTGTCGATGTTCCTGATCATCACCCTGCCCAGCAGCACGACGACGAGGAGGGAGACGAAGAGGCTCCACACCGTCGTTTAGGCGGTCCCCAGCTCGTACTTTCCGAAGAGGATTCCCCACCGGTAAATGCTCAACGCCGCCGTCTCTGTGGCGAACCCCGGCCCTCCCCTCGTGAGGGCGTAGATCATGTCGAACTCCTGCAGGGAGAAGATGAGCACGATTGTCAGCGTGTAAAGCATCGACGTCCTCATCAGCGGGGTGGTGATGCGCCACAGGGCCTGCCACGCGCTGGCGCCGCTCACCCGTGCTTCCTCGTACAGCTCGAGAGGGAGCGTCTGCCGGGCCACGAGGAAGAGCAGAGTGCTGAACCACACCTCCTTGACCACGCGGGAGGCGATGACCATTACCCGCGCGTAGGATTCACCCCCGAGCCAGGAGATGCGCGTCTTGATCAGGTGCAGCCTCAGCAGGATGTCGTTCAAGACGCCGAAGTCCTGGCTGGTGACGATCTGCATCATGAGGCCCCAGGCCTTCAGTGAAATGGCCCACGGCACGAGCATGACGGCTTTGGCGAGGGACTCCCCGCGCCCGAGCTGGTTGATGACCAGGGCGAAGAAGTAGCCGAACACGACCATCAGGCCTGTCGTGGCCTCCGCATAGATGAACGTGAAGGAGATCGAGCTCCAGAAGCTTGCGTCCTTGAACGTCCGCACGTAGTTGCCGAAGCCGACGAACACGCCTTTGCTGTTGTAGAGGGAAAGAAACATGCCCCAGATGAGAGGAACTGTGAAGCTCAAGAAAAAAAGAGCGAACGGAATGAGGAGCATGAGAATGGAAAAACGCGATCGAGCCATGCGTTGCTCCCTCCAGTCGAACGTAACATCGTCCAGTTATAATGTAATGTTTTATTATATTGTATTATTACAATCTATTATTTCAATGACGTTAATGGTCATCACGCCTTACCAGTGGATGTCCTTATGGGTGATGAAATGTGCGACGCTTTCCAGCCGGACCGTGTCCGTGTCCAGGTCCTTGCGCCTGTAGATCCTCTTCTCCTCTTTCGATTCGGGAAGGATCTGGGTGACTGTGTTGCCCCGCCAGTGAGCCTCGTACGGAATGACTCCTGTGGGCTTGTCGCACTCGCGGTTTTGCAGTATCTGCTGCTTCTCCTCGGTGACCCGGTAGGTCAGGTCATACTCCAGCGTGCATTCCTCCCCTGCTTTCACCCGTCCAAAGTCCGCATAGCGCCCGTTCACGGCGAGCACCCGGACCTTTCCCGCAACCGAGCCCTTCACCTCCCCGCTTCGCGCGTGCTCGGGAATGCGCACCTTCAAACGGGCATCCCGCTTCGGAATAACCGTGGTCTTGCCCACCCAGGGTTCATAGCTGGTGAGCTCGCCGAGACCGTTCTCCAAGGTGTAATGAAGGTGGACTTTCAGGCCGTCCATGTCCTCCGTGAGGGCGTTCTGCCAGATGAGGTGGAAGGTCCGCATCGCGTGCGCCGAGCAGCAGAGCATCAGGGACCCGGGAACAAAGAGGTGCTCGTCGGCGCTCGTCCAGAGGAATCCGCCGATACTCCGTCGAACGACGTCCCGGTGGTCGTCGAAGGGCAGGATGACGTCCTTCGGCGAGTAGCTCTCGTACATCCACTGTTCCTTGTCGAGGATCCGCCCTTTGGCGGCCTTCTCCTTCACCCATTCGCGGGTATCCAGGAACTGGGCCTCCGCGGTCTGGTTGCGCACCCAGCGGTCGATCATGTCCCAGTACTCGTCGTGCCCGAGCCGAATGAGGGAGAGCGCGCTCTGCGTGAGCTCCATGTTGGTGCAGGCCGGCTCGAGGCACGGCCCGCTGCCGAAGGCGGTGTACAGCGAGACGGCCTGGTCGTGAATCGCCACGGCCCGCTTCACGATGTCCGTCTGGTCTGTGAGCGCCGCGAAGCGCGAGAGGCCGTTGATCACGGAAACGACCGTGCGCAGATAGGAGTACATCGTGCCGGTCTCGGGGAAGAATCCGTTCTTCGGGTTCAGCATGAAGTGCGTGAGACCCTGGGCGAGCTGCAGTGCCCTGGTGCTGCCGGTGAGCTCGTGCACTTTCGTCAGGGGATCGATCAATGATCCCACGCCGTATTCACCCCCGGTCCAGGGGCCCCTGATGAGCTCATAGGGAAAGATGCGCTCCTTGCCTTCCTGACGGGAGATCGAGAACAGGCCGTCGACGAGGGCGTGGATCCGCTGGAGGAGCCTCTCGTCCTCATCGTCCAGGAACCAGTACACCAGGGCATAGAGGGCGCGAGTCTGCTCCCAGAGGCTCAGCGCGTAGGAATCGGCCTAGGGAGACCGGGGCGCGTGGATCATGCCGTCCATCTCGTTGAAAGCGCTGCGATACAGCTTTCTCTGTGCCGCCTGGATATCCATCCCCTTGTCGATGCCGGTGATGTCCCGCGCGATGACCATCCCGTAGATGGAGTAGGGCAGCACCTCGGTCCAGTCCAGGCGGTGGTGCACGAAGTGGGGGCGCTCCTCGCCCAGCGTGACTCCCACGAAGGGCACGTAGTTGAACTTCGGGTCGGTGTTTTCCAGCATGTGGTCAAGACAAAGCGCGGCGCGAGTCCGCAGGTCCAACGCGGCCGGGCGCTGCTTCGCCGCCGAATGCGTGCCCCGTATCTGGATGTTCTTCATCCCGCTTTCCTCATTGCTTCCTGACGCGCTGGACAGGTCCGGGCGTCGATGAAGTGACGACAGTCCTTGCAGTTGCGGCAGTAGTGAATGGAATCCGGCGCACCCTTCAGCGTCTTTTCGGCCCAGGACGGATCCGCCAGCATCCCACGCCCGACCGCGACAAGGTCCGCGAGTCCCTCCGCAACGGCCTGCTCCGCTTCAAGGGGACGTCGGATCTCCCCGACACAGATGACAGGTATTCCCACGGCCTTTTTCACCAGCGCGCCGAGATGCACCCTGTCGCACCAGGGGCTTCCCGGCGGGGCGAAAACGGGCAGCCCCCCCATACCCTGTGAGACGTGGATCAGGGGCGCGCCATCCGCCTTCAACCATCGCGCCACCTCGAGCCCCTCGTCGAGAGTGAGCCCGCCCGGTGTGCCGTCCACCGGTCCCAGGCGGCACCACGTGAGGATTCCGCCTGTTGTTTCTTTTCGGATGCGGGACAGCGTTTCCATGAGGAATCGCGCCCGGTTTTCCAGGCTCCCACCCCAGCGATCGGTACGGCGGTTGGCCAGGGGAGAGAGGAACTGGCTGAACAGGAAGCCGTGCGCCGCGTGAACCTCCACCGCATCGAAACCCGCCTCCTGCGCGCGCCGCGCCGCAGCGGCAAAGCAGTGGATGATCCTCTCGATGCCTTCTTCCGTCAGCTCTCGGGGCGTTTCTCCATCCGGGTTGATCGCTGATGGGGCGACCAGCGGGAATCCAAAAAAACCACCTTTCGTGCGGGTGTTCCTCCCGGCATGGTGGATCTGGATGGCGGCTTTCGCGCCGTTCGCGTGGATAACCTCTGCGAGGGCACGGAGCCCACCGACGTGCCGGTCCTCGAATATCCCCAACTGGTCCGCAGAGAGCCTTCCCTCGGGGGCAACTGTTGTAGCTTCGACGATGACGAGCCCAGGACCCTTTGTGCAGGCGTAGTGGGAAACCGAAGGTGGGGTGACCGAGGCATCGGGTGGCGCGATCCACTGCACCATCGGGGGCATGACGATCCTGTTGGGAATGCGAAGGGTTCCAGCGGTGAATGGCGACGACAGGTGCGCGTAGGTCATTCCTGAGCCCGGTGTTTATCTTAACTCCGCGGAAATTGATTTGTCAACAAAAAATAGTTTATGATAGAATACGAGATATCATGATCCGGGTTTCGCTAATAAACGATAGAATGGAAGTATTGTCACAGTCTTTTCTAACAACTGAATTCCAGACTTGCATCCGAGAGCAAAATGATCTATGCACTTCATGATGAAACGGGCATTCGTCGCCGCAGGCGTGCTGGCGCTTGTGGCCGTTGCGGTTCTCGCGATCGTCTTCCTTCGAGCGAGAAATGCCCCGTCGACACTTGATTTCGCGGTTCTCGATGAGGTGAGCGGCGGCTGGGTCTGGGACCTCACGGCGCTGCTGCAGGATCGCTATATCCGTGGCTACTATCAGTCCGACTCGGGCCCGATCAGGTTCCGTTTCACAAAGCTCGCGAGGGGAGACGGCACGCTGGAGCTCTCGGCTCCCGACTACGAGACGGCGCGTGTTCCCCTTCATCTGCGGGCAGGCGCGAACAGGATCGAATCGCCCGTGCTCATGAAAGGGCTCCGGATTCCCGGCCTGGATCATTTCCTCGTGTTCGAGACGCCCAAGGGCGCTGACATCCAGGCACAGCTTCGTCCGATCCGTGCTGACGGGAAAGCGGTCCTCAACCATCCCTGTCTCCCCCTCTGGGTGGGCTGCACCATTTCCGTCGAAACGAAAGATGGCGCTCCCGTCCGGGAAGAAATGGAGTCGGGAGCCGGCCGTGGAAAGCAGCTTTTCCGGGGCCCCATTGCCTGGCGCTGGGACCCGACGCCCGAGGTCCAGTTCCGCTATTCTGCTCTCATCTCCGGATCCGGGATTGCGGATGATCCTTCACCGTACAGGGTGCTCGATTACCTCATCGTTGTGCCCGGTCCGCAGAAGATGGGCAGAGATGAGCTGGCCGCGCTCATGACGATAATCTGGAATCTTCCGAGCGCCGAGTTGCGGACCGCGGCCCTTGAAAGGGAAAGGGGACGCCTGAGATACTTCATCGATACCTCCTGGAACGTGAAGGCGGGAAACGGATGATCCAGACCCGGGGCCTGGTCAAGCGCTACGGCTCCTTCACTGCCGTGGACGGCGTGGAGCTGAACATCCCGCGCGGGGAGGTCTACGGGTTCCTCGGCCCCAACGGCGCGGGCAAGACGACCACCATCATGATGCTCCTCGGCATCACCAGGCCCCCCGAGGGGGAAATCCGCCTCTTCGGCGAGCCGGCAGGCCCGAGGAGGCTGGACTTGCGGCGAAGAATCGGGGTTGTTCCGGAGAAGCACCCTCGCGGGGTGTGGCAGTGGATGACCGCGGAGGAGTACCTGCGGCTGTTCGCCGACCTTTTCGAAGTTCCGCGCAGCGCAGAGAGAATCGAGCAGCTCCTGGACCGTGTCGACCTCCTGCGGGTGCGCGCGAAACGCATCCGGGAGTTCTCCCGCGGGATGTTGCAGAAGCTGAGCATCGTCCGGGCGCTCCTTCCGGACCCGGACATCCTTCTCCTGGACGAGCCGATCTCCGGGCTGGATCCCCTTGGCATCAAGCAGGTGCGGGACTTGATCCTGGCGGAAAACCGCGAAGGCCGAACGATATTCATTTCTTCCCACCAGCTCTCGGAGATGGAGAAGATCTGCCACAGGGTCGCGATCATCTTCCGCGGAAAGCTCATGGTGGAGGACCAGATGAAGAGTCTTCTCTCCCGGATCCGCGTTGAGCGCGAAATCCACGTCGAGCTGGAAGACCCGCCTGCAGACCTGCCCGAGCGTGTGCGCGTTCTTCCCTTTGTCAGTGCGGCATCGCTGCTGGGAGGGCTGCTGATCGTCAAAGTGTCCCGGGAAGGGGACAATCGCAGGGCGCTCTCTGAGCTCTTGATCCGTCTCGGCCTGGTGCCTCTCTCCATCGAGGAGAAGCTGCCCTCGCTGGAGGAGGCATTCGTGACGATCACGCAGGAGAACGTCGCCATGCTGGCACGGGGTGAAGCGCGGTGACCGGCAGGATCCGCTCCGCGAGGGTGATCGCCTTCCGGCAGGTGTTCGAGTCCCTGGTCTCGCCGGGTTTCTACATCATTCTCAGCCTCAGTCTCGCCCTCGGGTGCCTCCTCGCGGCGGGGTTCGCCGCCTCCATCGATACGAGCGGCTTCAACCCGAAGCTGAGCCCCCTGTACGACTTCATCGCGCGTGTCATCGGGGGATCCTTCGGCGCAAGCTTTCTGGAAAAGCTGTTCGCGGAAGGACCCCTGGCCTTCGCGCTGGCTGTCTCTTTCGCTCCCATGCTCTTCTACCTTTCCGTCTCCTCCGTGTTCCGCTTCGGACATGAAAAAAATGCCGGTGCTGTGGAGCTGCTCGTCTACGGCCCGGCGGACGGAACCTCCTATGTCCTGGCCGCTTTTCTGAAGGATATCGCGCTTTCCATCTTCACTCTGGTCGTTCTCGCAGGGGCCCTCCTCGCAGCCGGGGGGCTCTCGGGCGTCGTCCCGGGGAGCCTCTTCGGGACGATGCTGGCCGTTGTGCCGCTCGCGTGCCTGGCAATCTTTGCCTACGCTGCGCTGTGCTCGATTCTCACTTCCAACGCCACCTCCTCCCTGGCGCTGTTCATCGGCATCCAGACAGTTTTCATTCTCCTCCTCGCAGGTTCCTTCGCAATCGTCAGCGAGCCCGTGAGGTCGGTCTCCTCGATCGCAGCGGCGCTGCTGCAGTGGATCTCGCCCTTGTTCTACGCCAGCCTGTGTTTCCGCGCCGCGCAATCGGCACAAGGGCCCATGTTCGCCGCCGGCTCTGTGCTCCTGCTCCTGCTCAGCGCCGTGGTCCTTTTCGCCGGGCACCTCGCAATCAGCAGAACGGGGGTGAGGGCGTGAGACTCGCGGCAACGACGCTGGCGGTCCTCCTGGCCCAGGCCGTCCTTGCGTCTGCGGACGTGCCGGTCCGCACAGAGCAGGTCATCTATACGATCATTGCGTACAATGGGAAAGATTATTCACCGACCTTCGCACCGGAATCCTCCGACACCATTTACCTGCTGTCCGACTCGGACAATTTCCTTTCCGTGCGGAAGACGTTCGTCTACTGGTGGCCGCCCACGGGGAGATGGCAGACCGAAGCGAGCACCTTCAACGAGTTCCAACCCGGCATTCTGGAGGTGCGGGAAGAAGGGGGCAGGCCGCGGCTGTTCGAAATGCAGAGGTACACGTACTTCAACGTGAATGGCGAGTACGAGCAGAACTGGAAAGTCGCCGTGGGGGAGGCCGCCGACGCAGAGGTGAGACATTCCCAGGAGCTGTCCGAGAAGTTCGTACGGGAGGCCGAGGCATACCGTCAGAAGCGCGAGGATTACCTCGCCTCGCTCAGGGCACTCTCGAGCCGGATCGAGACCCTCAAGGCAATGAAGCAGGATCCGTCCGCGCTCCAGAGACAGATGGACTCCCTTCCCTCCCCGCCGGAGCCCCAGCAGCCGAAGGACTACATTGTTCCTCCCTCTCCCGTGCAGGGCGCATTTGTCGTGAATCTCCCGGCCGGCCGATACCGTGTCCGGCTCCTCGACAGCAATGCAAGAGTCCTCGAGGGGTCGGAGAAATGGATCGTCTCCCACAGCAGCCGTCGGATGAACGGCGTGGGCTACGAGGTCATCCCGAGCGACAAGTGGACCCGGCCCAAGGAGTCGAAGGCGCCTTCGTCAGTCCTGTACGTGAATGGAAAGGCGGACCTGTACGTGACGCCGTTTCTGGAGAACGAATACAAAGAGCTCGAGTACGGTCGGACCACCGACAACGCCGCACCAGGGAACCCCAGCGTCTTCTCCTGGACGAGGATCCAGCAGGTGCCCCACGCGGTCCTTACGCTGCAGGCAGCCGGGCAGGAAGCAGTTGCTCTTCGTGAACAGCCTTTCCTGGTCGATCAGACACAAGGGGCGGGACTCGGATACACGATCGTTCCTTTCGAAGGTCAGGGAGACCAGCAGGGCAAGGAGGCCAACCTCCGTGCATTCCTCCTGGCGGTCCGCTTGGGACCGAAAGCATTTGAGCTCCGAGCCCTCGACGAGAAGGGGAAGTTCCTTCCGGGGAGCGAAAGAAGGATTCGTGTCGTCGAGCCGCTGATGGGAAGCATTCTCCTGGTCATCATCGTCCTTGCTCCTTTGGCTGCCATGGCCGCAGTCCTTGTCTCAAGGGCGTCCCTGTATTCTGGGAGGCGAAAACCGTATTCCAGGTGAAAAATTCCACAAAGATTAATATTGTTAGACAACAATATTGTCTAATGATTTATTCTAACATCTGGACATAACGCAATTTCCGGATTAATATACGTCAGTCATAGGGAGATACGGGTATGATTGCAGTTGTTGTTGTCGAGCCTGGACGGGTGGACATTGTCGATATTCCGAGGCCGTCCCCAGGCCCCTACGAAGCGCTCGTCAGGAACCAAGCAGCCTTCATCTGCAACGCAACGGACAGGAAGCTCGTCGCCGGTCACTTTCCTGGAATCGGCCGCGACCAGTACCCGCTCCTGCTGGGGCATGAGAATGTCGGCGTGGTCGAGGAAGTGGGCCGGAAGGTCAGGAGCTTCAAGCCAGGTGACCGGGTCATCGGAGGCCTCCTGTTCTCACCGACCGATCCGAAGTTCTCCTCCGGATGGGGCGGATTCTGCGAGTATGTCTTCGCCACCGACCACGCGGCAATGGCGGCCGACGGAGTGGCGGACGAAACGCACGGCTGGCGGGAAGTCTACCAGATCATGAAAAAGGTTCCTGACGACATCCCCCTGGAAGCGGCCGCCCTTCTGTGCACGTGGCGCGAGGTGTATGCGGGGTTCAGTGATTTCCAGCTCAAGAAGGGGGACGCGATCCTCATCTTCGGTTCCGGGCCCGTCGGTCTGAGCTTCTGCCGGTTCGCGAAGCTGCTCGGGCTGGGGTGGGTCGGCGTCGTGGACCCGCTTCCCGTGAAACGACAGAAGGCGAAGGCGTTCGGAGCCGACGAGACCTTCACGCCGGACTCGCCCGAGCTGAAGGATCTGGCGAAGCGCCGGGGCGCGTCCCTGGACGCCGTGATCGACGCTGTGGGCAACCAGGCCATCATCAATGCCGGGCTTCCGCTCATCAAGATGGCCGGATCCATCTGCGTGTACGGTGTTGTCAGCGCCCCGAGCATCACCGTGGAGAAGGACACCGGTCCGTACAACTTCAACCTTTTCATGCACCAGTGGCCGACCCGGACCGCGGAATCCGCCGCACAGGCGCCCCTGATCGAATGGATCAGAACAGGCAAGATCTCTCACCTCGACTTCGTGAGCGGCGAGTATCCCATACGCGAGGCAGCACGGGCGCAGAAGGCGACTGAGGAACCGGACGCCATCAAGACCCTGCTCCGTTTTTGAGAGGGAGTGTTCCGCGATGAAACGTTTTCTCCTGGCCCACGACCTGGGGACCTCGGGCAATAAGGCCACTCTCTTCACCACCGAGGGAAGGCTGGTCAAATCCGTCACCGTCCCCTATGACACCCACTACTTCAACACCAACTGGTCCGAGCAGGACCCCGCGGACTGGTGGAACGCCGTTTGCGCCTCCACCCGGGCCCTGGTTGAGGGTGTCGATGTGCGTGAGATTGCATCGATCTGCTTCAGCGGGCAGATGATGGGCTGCCTCTGCGTGGACCGGGACGGCAGGCCGCTTCGGCCCGCCATCCTGTACAGCGACCAGCGCTCCGTGAAGGAATGCGACGCGATTCTCCGAAAGATCGACGGGCAGGAGTTCTACAGGATCACGGGGCACAGGGCCAGTGCCTCGTATTCCGTGGAGAAGCTCATGTGGGTTCGGGACAACGAGCCGCAGGTGTACGCCCGCACCTCCAAGATGCTCCATGCCAAGGACTACCTGAACTTCCGGCTCACCGGCGTGATGGCAACCGAGTACTCCGACGCCTCGGGCACAAACCTCCTCGACCTGAATACCCGTCGCTGGTCGGAGAAGCTCACCGCTATCACCGGCATCGATGGGGAGAAGCTCCCCGATCTGAAGGCATCGACCGACGTCGTCGGTGAGCTCGCGGCGGATGCCGCGAGGGAGATGGGTCTGCATCCGGGCATCCCCGTGGTTGCCGGCGGCGGCGACGGCGTGTGCGCGGGTGTGGGAGTCGGGTCGGTGAAGCCGGGGATCACGTACAACTACCTCGGCTCCTCGTCCTGGATCGCCACCACGACAAAGGAGCCCATCTACGACGAGCAGATGCGGACGTTCGTCTGGGCCCATGCCGTCCCCGGCTACGTCCACCCCTGCGGCACGATGCAGACGGCCGGCGGCGCATACGCGTGGCTGAAGAACGAGATCTGCACCCTGGAAAAGGCTGCGGCCGCGGAGCACGGCTCCAACCCCTACGAGCTGATCAACGAGCAGATCGCGACCTCTCCCCCCGGCGCGAACGGGCTCGTGTTCCTTCCCTACCTCCTGGGGGAACGGACACCGCGATGGAACCCTGATGCCAAGGGCGCTCTCATCGGGCTCACCCTCGCGCATACCCGGGCGGATGTGCTTCGGGCAGTCATGGAAGGCATAACGCTGAACCTGAGCATCATCCTGGACATCTTCCGCGCGCGCGCCCCGATCTCCGAGATCACGGTGATTGGCGGCGGCGCGAAGGGCGACGTGTGGCGAAAAATCATGGCCGACGTGTACCAGGCCGAGATTCTTCGGCCCAACTACCTCGAGGAGGCCACCTCGATGGGCGCGGCGATCATCGGCGGTGTCGGCTGCGGCGTGTTCAAGGACTTCGACGTGGCGGGCAGGTTCATCCAGATCACCGACCGCGTTCGCCCCGATCCCGGCACCGCACCGGTGTACGCGCAGGCGAAGGGCCTGCTGAACGAGAGCTACGATTCCCTTGTCCACCTCTTCCCGAGGTTCGGCAGGAAGGCCTGAGGGCCGCAAGGAGGAGCGGGATGGAGAACTTCACGTTCGTCAACACGACAAAGATCATTTTCGGAAGGGCGTCGGAAGACGGGGTCGGCCGGGAGGTGAAGCCATATTCTTCACGCGTGCTTCTGCATTACGGGAAAGACAGCGTGAAGAAATCGGGCCTCTTCGACCGGGTGTGCCGCTCGCTGGCCCAGGCGGGGATCGAGCACGTCGAGCTGGGCGGGGTCGTGCCCAACCCGCGGCTCTCCCTCGTCCGCGAGGGCATCAGGCTCTGCCGCGAGAAGAAGCTCGACTTCATTCTCGCCGTCGGCGGCGGGAGCGTGATCGACTCGGCAAAGGCCATCGCTGCGGGCGTGCCCTACACTGGTGATGTGTGGGACTTCTACCTCAGGAAGACGGCCGTGGTCTCGGCGATCCCCATCGGAGTCGTGCTCACCATCCCCGCCGCGGGCAGCGAGAGCAGCTTCGGTTCGGTGATCACCAACGAGGAGGGATGGTACAAGCGTGACGCCCTGTCCGAGCACATGCGTCCGCGCTTTGCGATCCTCGATCCCGAGCTTACCTTCTCGCTTCCGCCCTACCAGACCGCCTGCGGAGCGGCGGACATCATGGCGCACGTCATGGAGCGGTACTTCACCAACGCGCGGGCGGTCGAGTTCACCGACCGGCTCTGCGAGGTGACGTTGAAGACGATCATCAACCACGTGCCCCGGGTGCTGAAAGACCCGAAGGACTACGACTCCCGTGCGGAAATCATGTGGGCGGGAACCGTCGCTCACAATGACCTGCTGTCCACGGGCCGCATCGGCGACTGGGGATCCCACATGATCGAGCACGAGCTCAGCGCCCTCTACGACGTGGCCCACGGCGCAGGGCTGGCGGTGGTGTTCCCCGCGTGGATGAAGCGCGTGTACGCGCATGACGTTGCCCGGTTTGCGCAGTTTGCCCAGCGCGTGTGGAACGTCGACTACTGTTTCGAGGACCCCTCCCGCACGGCGTTGGAAGGTATCCGCCGGATGGAGAGCTTCTTCCGTGAGATCGGGCTTCCCGTGACCCTGAAGGAGCTCGGCGTGAAGGATGACCGGCTCCAGGAGATGGCTCGCAAGTGTACAGAGCGGGGGCCGGTCGGGAACTTCGTGAAGCTCGGCCGCGACGAGGTGCTCGAGGTCTTCAAACTAGCAGTGTGAGGAGAAAGGTGGAACAACGGATGCAGCAGCCAGGGCTCTTTGCGAAGCTCCCGGACTTCGTGAGCACGCCGGACGGCATGGCAATAGATTCCGAGGGCAATCTCATCCTCGCCTGCCCCAATTACTCGGACCCCTCGAAGCCGGGCTGCCTGGTGAAGTTCGACAGGCACAGGAAGTCCTGCAAGTGGGTGGATGTTCCCGTCTCACCCGAGACCGGTCACGCCTTCCCCATGGGCATCGCTTTCGGTCCCGATGGAGACCTGTATGTCGTGGACAACCAGGGCTGGTCAGGGGCTCCCGAGCTGGTGTTCAAGGGCCGCATCCTGCGATTGAGGATACGGGACAACAGGGTGGTCACAACGACCGTCGTTGCGCACAGCATGGAGCACCCCAACGGGATGCGCATCAACCGCAACCACCTCTATGTCACTCACAGCATGCTCTCTCGGGTGAAGGACCCCTCGGGGCTCCTGGTGAGCTGCGTGTATCGCTTCCGGCTGGACGACGAGAACATTGCGATCACCAACACCCTGGCGGACGAGAACATCTTCACGACGTTTCTCACGCACAACCGTGACATCCAGTACGGGGCCGACGGGATCGAGTTCGACAAGTTCGGCAATCTGTACGTTGGCAACTTCGGTGACGGGGCCGTGCACAAGATCACATTCAACGACGACGGCACGGCAAGGGACAACACGGTCTGGGCACAGGACCCCGCCCAGTTGAAATCCACCGACGGCATGATCATTGATTCAGAGGGGAACATCTACATCGCGGACTTCTGCGCGAACGCGGTCGCCCGGGTCTCCCCCAACGGGAAGGTGACCCGAATCGCCCAGAGCCCCGATACCGACGGGCTGAACGGAGAGCTGGATCAACCCGGGGAGCCCATCATCTGGCAGGGCCGGCTGATCGTCACCTGTTTCGACCTTGTGACCGGACCGCAGATGGTGAACACGAAGCACGAGATGCCGGCCACGCTTTCGGAGCTGACGCCGGGCTGAGAGGGAAACGATTTTGGCGAAAGGAGCGGCCGCATGAAGTATCGCACGTTCGGAAGGACGGGCTGGAAGGTTTCGGAGATCGGTTTCGGCGCATGGGCGATCGGCGGGAAGGGGTGGGGGCCGCAGAAGGATGAAGAGAGCCTGGCAGCCCTGCGGCGCGCCCTGGACATCGGTGTGACCTTCATCGACACGGCGCAGGGCTACGGTGACGGCCACAGCGAACAGCTCATTGGCAGCGTGCTCGCGGAGCGGGGCGTGCGCGTGGGCAGGGGACCGGTCCGGGTGCTCACCAAGATTCCGCCGATGCCGGGAAGCTGGCCGGCCTCACCGTACGACACCGGCGCGCAGCGCTACCCGGAATCCTACCTGCGCGAGAGGGTGGAGCGCAGCCTCCGTGACCTGAAGGCGGAAACGTTGGACGTGGTGCTCCTCCACCTCTGGTCCCGATCCTGGAACAGGGATCCCGAACCGCTGCACACGTTGCGGGCGCTGCAGAAGGAGGGCAAGCTCCTCGCGCTGGGCATCTCGAACTCCGAGTTCGACGAGAACGCCGTGAACGACCCGATCCGCGCGGGGCTCCTCGATGCGGTGGAGACGGTCTACAACATCTTCGACCAGAACCCGGCCGGAGAGCTTCTTCCCACCGCGCAGGAGCACAACGTGGCAGTCGTCGCCCGGTCCCCGCTCGACGAGGGGGCCCTCACTGGCAAGATGACCGCGGACACAGTGTTTCCCGAGGGTGACGTGCGCCGCAATTATTTCCGCGGCGACAGGATGAAGAAGACCACGGACCGCATCGAGGCGATCCGCAGGGACCTGGAGACGGCCAGCGGTGGAAAGGAAAAGGACCTTGCCTCGGCCGCCCTGCGCTTCGTCCTGCGAAGCCCCGCGGTGTCGACGACCATCCCGGGGATGCGCAGCGTGCGCCAGGCGGAACAGAACGCGGCGGTCTCCGACCAGCCGCCGCTCTCCGACGAGCTGTACGAGGCGCTGAAGAAGCACTTCTGGTACCGGGTCTTCTGGCTCGATTGACCGAGCGGGAGGAGGGTGAGGATGCGGATCGGTGTGAGGGCGCACGATTTCGGCAAGCTCCCGGCAGCGGTGCTCGCGGAGCGCATCTCGAAAAAGGGCCTGGCATGCGTCCAGCTCACCCTCCACGAGGCGATCCAGGGGATAGATGCGGCGGTCGAGGGCCGGCTGAGTCCGGGGCTTGCGTATGCGGTCAGCGACGCGTTTCGCAAACGCAACCTGCAGATCGCCGTGCTCAGCTGCTACATCAATCCGATCCACCCCGACGAGAAGGAGCGCCGGGCGCAGATTGCCCTCTTCAAGGAGCACGTGCGTTTCGTGCGGGACTTCGGCTGCGGAATCGTGGCGACCGAGACAGGATCCCTGAACACCGATTTCTCCTTCCACCCGGACAACCACTCCGAGGAATCCTTCCAGCTCATGCTCAGAAGCGTGGGCGAAATGGTCGAGGAGGCGGAGAAATTCGGTGTTCTTGTTGGCATCGAGGGAGTGGCGAGCTTCGTGGCCTCGGATCCGCGGCGGATCCGCAGGATGCTGGACTCTATCGCCTCTCAGAATCTCCAGATCGTCTTCGACGCGGTCAATCTCCTGACGGTGGACAACCACGCGGATCGTGACAGGATAGTCGAGGAGTCCTTCACGCTGTTCGGCGACAGGATCGTCGCGGTCCACGCGAAGGATTTCCGGGTGGAGGCCGGGCGCATGGTCTCTGTGCCCCTGGGGGAGGGCATGCTGGATTACGCCCGGCTGCTGCGGCTCCTGAAGGCCCGCAAGCCGTACATGAATGTCATCATCGAGGACACCAACCCGGTGACGATCGGCCGCAGCATGCGGCATCTCGCCGCAACGTACGCCGCCGTGTAGGACATGGGCACGCCGCGCGGAGCGCGGCATGTGGGGTCGTGTCCAAACGTTCCAGTCGTGCCCTTGCGGTAGATGAGGCCTACCGAGCTTCCGGCTTCTCCATGATCACCGAGGCCCAGAGCACAGATCCGACCGCTTCCTTCGCGTTCAGCACCCTCTTGTAGCTCACGTAGTCTTCGTAGCTGTTCTGCACGCAGACACCGTCGCATGCGTCACTGATGTCCACCAGGCCGTCTGCGCCCACGGCCGCCTTTGTCAGGATTCCGGAGTACCCCTTCTCGGCTACAGGGCGGTAGCGCTCGCGGCTCACGCAGCCCAGCTCGACCGCTCTCCGGATTGCATAGACGAACATGGCGCTGCCGGACGTGTCATGCCAGTTGTCCGCCCTCTCACCCTTGTCCACGACCTGGTACCAGAGCCCGGTCCCGGGGTCCTGCACGCGTGCCAGCCCCTCGACGAGGCGCTGGAGAATGCCGGCTACTCTTTCCCTGCCGGGATGCCGGGGGTCGATGAGGGCAAGAGTCTCTGCGAGTACCAACGCGTACCACCCCAGTCCTTCGCTCCAGACATCCGTGGAAAGCCCCGTGACCCGGTCGGCCCATGCCGCCTTGCGAGCCTCATCGTACCCGTGGAGGAGGAGCCCCGAGTTTCCTTTCCCCAGGCGATCCGCCATGATCCCGATCTGCCGGACCGCCTCGTCGAAGCACGCCTCCCAGTCACCGACGGCAGTGCCGTAGCGCGTGAGAAACATCTGGCCCATGAACACGCCGTCAATCCACATCTCGTGCGGCAGGGAACGTGCATGCCAGTAGCCTCCGTCCGAATTGCGCGGATAGTCGTCGAAGGAGCGCCGGATCCTTTCCGCCGCTCGCCGGAGGCGCGTCTCTCCTGTCTTCTGGAACACGGCGACGATCGCTGTGCCGGCCATCATGTCGTCCAGGCTTTCTCCCGTAAAGGCCGGCACCTCGCCATCAGCGGTGACCTGCGCATCCACGTATTTCCTGATGTAATCGAAATACTTCTGATCTCCTGTCGACTCGTGGAGCTTCTCGAAGCCGGCCAGGACGTACCCATGCACGTAGCACCATTTCTTGTACGGAATCGTGAGCGGGTCAGGATGTCGGGCCATGATCGTGTCGGCGAGTGCAATCGACAGGTTCTTCATGACGTCACCTCTCTTTCGCGAACGACGCTTATTCCACCGTCTTCAGCCATCCCCCGTCGACATAGTAGCTGGAGCCGACGCAGTAGCTGGAGCGCGGGGAGCAGAGAAACACGTAGAAATGGGCAAGCTCCTCCGGGGTGGCGAAGCGCCCGATGGGCGCATTGTCCTTCGCGATCTTGTCCAGGTACTGGTCCACGGTCGTGGAGGTGCCCTGGGTGAGGAGTGCCGCGGTCTTTTTCCAGTCAGGCGTGAGGATCAGCCCCGGATTGACAGCGTTCACGCGGATGTTGTCCTTGATGAGCTCGTTGGAGAGACACTTGGAAAACATGACAAGCGCGGCCTTCGTCGTATTGTAGATCGGTTCATAGCCCAGCGGCTGCTTCGCGCAGATCGACGCGGTATTCAGGATGACCCCGCCGCCCCGTTTTCTCATGAGCGGCACCAATGCGCGGGAAAGACGCACCGCCGCCATGACGTGGAGGTCCCAGAAATGGTTCCACTTCTCGTCCGGCGCTTCCATGATCGTCTCCGAGGTCCCCGTGCCGGCGTTGTTGATGAGGATGTCCACCCCGTCGAAGACCCCCGCGACGCGCGTAACGGCTGCGTCGATATCTTCCTTCCTGGAGACATCGGCCGATATGCCGATGGCTTTCACCCCGTGCGCCTTGGCGATCCCTGCCGCCTCAGTTTCCACACGTGTCTTGTCCCGGGCCAGGATAGCGATGTCGACACCTTCGGCAGCAAGCGCGTGGGCAACGGCGAGCCCGATCCCCACGCTGCCACCGGTGATCACTGCTCGTTTTCCTTTCAGTTCGAGGTCCATCTCAGTGCCTCCTGTCGTCGTCAAGGATAGACTTTGGCTCTTGAGATGTCAATTATCAAATATTGTTTGCAAATAATGTTGTAAAAGGTATTGACAAATCGTCCAGATAGGCTAAGTTAGGCAAAGGAGTATCCGCCAGCTTAGGCGGGTATTCTCTTTGGCAGATTATATGATACCATATCGTGTCCTGGCAACTCCGGCAACGGGACTCTGGTTGTTCCCGCGGTTCCGGGGAATGCCGGCCCGAGGGGGCAACGGGGGTTCATATCAAAGCTCACAAGCAGAATAATATCAGAAGGGCTCTCGATCTCATCCGGCGGCGCGACACCTTCGCGGTAGCGGAAATTTCGCACGCCATACGCTTGAGCAAGACGACGGTGAAGAAGACGATCGACCTGCTTGCCGCGATGAAGCTCGTGCTCTCTGCCGGCAAGGGCGAGTCGACCGAAGAAGGCGGGAAGAAACCCGAGCTCTACCGATTCAACAGGAACTTCGGATACGTCATCAGCATCCATATCACCCCCGATGCGATCATCGCCGTCACCACCGATCTCGGAGCGGAGATCACCTACTACAGGAAGCTCGAAGTGACGGCGGAGCGCGGCCTGGACTTCATTCTCGGACAGCTGGTCGAGCTCATCCGGGGTTTCGTCGCAATGAAGGCGAGCAGCAGCGAGAAGCTCATCGGCGTGGTCATTGCGCTCCCCGGACTCGCCGACGCGACGCGGGGAATCTCGATCTACTCTCCCCACTACCCGGCCTGGGGAAGGAACGTGCCGCTGGTGCAGCACCTTCGCGACAGGCTGGGAGACGGCTACGATGTGCCCATTTTCATCGACTGCGTGAACCGGTACCAGGCGGTTGCGGAGCGGGAGAAGGGCGTCGCGGGAGGCGCCACGAACTTCATCATCATCGACGCCCTGAACGAAGGATTGGGCTCGGGCATCATGACGCACGGCGAGCTGGTTCGCGGCTCGCAGAGCCTCTCGGGGGAGATCGGCCACATGACGCTGAACCCGGTCGACGGTCCCCCCTGCATCTGCGGGAACCGCGGCTGTTTCGAGGCCATGGTGTCCGCAAAGCGCCTGCGGGAGATGATCAGGGACGCGAGGGCGCGCGGCGTGAGCTCTTCTCTGTTTTCCAACGGCATGCCCGACGACATCCCGATCGATGTCATCTGCGATCTGGCGAGCAAGGGGGATCCGTTCTGCACTTCCCTCATCGACGACGTGGCCCGGTGGTTCATCGTGGGACTGGGGAACGTCATCATGGTGAATGATCCCGAGCTCATCATCATCCAGGGCCAGTACGTCAAAGCCGGCACCTGCTTCCTGGAGAAGCTTCGGGAGGGTATGAGCCACATCGGGCTCCCCGATGTAGAGAAGAAAGTCAGGATCGAGTATTCCACCCTAGGAGAGGAACGTGGAGTCGTGGGCGGCGCCGCTTTCGTGATTGGCGATTTCTTCTCCAAACAACTCATTTTTCACACTCGCTAGACTCCAGAGTTGGAGGAATTCATACCTAATTGATAATACCGAGATATTAGCAAAGATTGTTATAAAACATATTGACATATTTAAAAAGTATGTTAACATTTGCTCTAGTCGAGATCCAGTTGTCGGGACCCCGATTTCGCGTGAGCGAGTTCGCATTGTGAAGGAGGTGAGCTGGAAAAAAAGCAAGAATCACGAGTGGGAAGCGGCTTTGCCGGTCCCCGGGGTTTTGTCTCCAACGGAACGACTCTCAGAGAGCAGTAGGAGGAATCGAACATGAGAAGAATCCTTTTGACAACGGCCGTGGTGCTGTTGAGTCTCGCGTGCGTTGCGTCACTCTATGCAACCGGGGGGCAGGAACAGAAAGGGCCCGCGACACTCGCCATTTCGATCCGCACCCTTTCCAACCCCTACCAGAACAACTACAAAGTCGGGGCTGAAGCGTATGGCAAGGTAGTCAGTCTGCCGGTCGACATCCTGACGACAGAAGCAAACAGCCAGAAGGGGCTCACCGACATCAAGGCCGAAGTGGCAAAAACCGGCGGCAACGTCGTGTTCTTCATTGACCCGAACCAGGAAACCGACGACGTCGCCATCGCCCAGATCCTCGACCAGGCCGGCGTCTACTTCGTCACCTGGTGGAACAAGCCCGCGGACGTCAAGGTCTGGAGCTACAATCACTGGGTCGCGCACGTGTCGTTCGACGGCGTCGCTGCCGGCTATTTTACCGGCACCGAGTTATTCAAGACCTTCAAGACACCGAACCAGGGAAAGGTCTTCGCGATCCAGGGCCTGCTCGCCAACACGCCCGCCGCGGAGCGCTTCCAGGGTCTCCAGAAGGCACTCAAGGAGAACCCCGGAGTCGAGCTCGTGCAGTGGGTGGCGGGTGACTGGGACCGCACCAAAGCGTACAACCAGACAAGGGAGATGCTCATCGCTCACCCCGACATCGATGGTGTGTGGTGCGCGAACGACGACATGGCCATGGGCGCCATCCAGGCGCTCAAAGAGGCGAACCTCGCCGGGAAGGTCATGGTGACCGGTACTGACGGCATCCCCGAGCTTTTCGATGCCATCAAGGCGGGCACGGCCGCCGCCACCGTCATGAATGACGCCAAGTACCAGGCAGGCCTGGGGCTCGCGATGTCCCTGGCCGCGAAGCAGGGGAAGCTCGACGTTGCGGCGCAGCCTCAGAAGTACCGCCAGTTCGAGATCCCGGCAGTGAACGTGAACAAGGCGAACGTCGATCAGATCCTCCATGATTATGTCGACAACACGCCCAATTACGACTTCACGAACTTCTTCGCCAAGTGGTCCGTCGCAATTCCGTAGACACGGAAGGCGGGGGCGCTGAGCACAGGGATGTGCGAAAGGCGCCCCCTGAGCGCGGCTGAGGCGAGAAAGTAACAGAGCGGGGGGGGCTGCATGAGAATGCGGGACGTCCCCTCCCGCATTGCGCAGAGCTGCGATGGAGGATATATGAAGAGAACTTTCTGGATGTGGGTGGGTGTCGCCTGCTTCAGCTTGCTCTTCACGGTTGGAGTTTTTGCAACGGGGCAGAAAGAGGGCGGAGCCTCCCCGGCGCCTTCCACGCTTGCCATATCGATACGCACACTCTCCAGCCCCTACCAGGTCATGTACAAGATAGGCGCAGAGGCCTACTCGAAGATCGTGGGACTTCCCCTCGACGTCCTGACGACTGAAGCGAACAGCGCAAAGGGGCTGACTGACATAAAGGCGGAGATCGCCCGCACGGGCGGGAATGTCGCGTTCTTTGTCGATCCCAACGACGCCGTGGACGCCGTGTCTATCGCCAAGGCCATGGAGAGTGCCGGGGTATACTGGGTGTCGTGGTGGAGCAAGCCGGCCGAGGTCAAGGTATGGGACTATCCCCACTGGATTGCCCACGTTTCGTTCGACGGGTATGCGGCAGGGGTGTTCACCGCCAATGAGCTGCTGAAGACGTTCAAGACCCCCGGCCAGGGCAAGCTGATCGCGCTGCAGGGCCGGTTGGGCGACACGCCCAACGGGGAACGCTGGCAGGGGTTGCAGAAAGTGCTCGCGGACAACCCCGGCGTACAGCTCGTGGAATGGGAGTCCGCGGAATGGGACAGGACCAAGGCGTACAACCAGACCCGCGCGATGCTCGTAGCTCACCCCGACATCGACGGCGTATGGACCGCCAACGACGACATGGCCATGGGCGCGATCCAGGCGCTGAAGGAAGTCGGGCTCGCCGGTAAGGTGCTCGTCGTCGGGTGTGACGGCATCCCCGAGATATTCGATGCCATCAAGGGCGGGCTCGCGGCCGCCTCGGTGTTGAACGATGGAAAGTATCAGGCCCAGCTCGGCCTCGCCATGTCGCTTGCCGCAAAGCAGGGAAAGCTCGACGTCGCCTCCCTCCCGCACAAGTACCGCATGTTCGAGATCCCCGCCGTCAACGTGAGCAGGCAGAACGTGGACGAAGTGGTCCATGACTACATCGACAACACTCCCACGTACGACCTCAGCAACTTTTTCGCGCGTTGGTCGGTGGAGATGAAGTAGGCTGGAAAAATCGCCTTGAATCCCTGATACTGGAAATCAGGTTCCCGCGCGGGCCGGCAGGTACCGCGCGGGGACATTCAATCGGAAACGGGAGGACGTGTGACTGGCTTACGCGAAAAGGTGGAAGGCGGGCAGCCCGCGCGCTCCCGGATCCGGATCACGCTCCCGCTCGGCGCGGCGGGAGAATGGCTGCGCCGGGCAGGGGTGTCCGGTCAGATCCTCTCGCTGATCATTGTAATCGCCATCTTCGCCATCGGCACCCGCGGCAGGTTCCTGTCTTTGGCAAATCTCCAGGTCATCCTGAGCTTGGCCGCAATACCGGCGATCATCGCGGTGGGCCTCCACCAGGTGGTGGTTCTGGGAGGGATCGACCTCTCGGTGGAGGGAGTGGTGGCGTTGTGCGTTGTGTTCGTCGGCCTGCTCCTGCGCAACAATTCGAATGCGAATGACATAGGCCTCTGGATCGTGCCCATCACGCTGGGCGTTGGCGGAGTGGCGGGGTTCGTGAGCGGGATCTTCAACACGAAGCTTCGCATTCCTTCCTTCATAGCCACACTGGGCATGAGCTGGATCCTCTGGGGGCTCGCAGTTTACGTGAGCCGGGGACAAACCGTCGCGCTCCTGGACACGCGATTCCAGAGCGTCGTTACCGGGACCGTATTTGGAATCCCGATCATCGCGCTTATCGCTCTGGCTCTCGTCATCCTCGTGCAGATCATCCAGGACAGGACCCGTTTCGGCCGCTACGTCTATGCCATTGGCGGGGACGAAGTTCTTGCACGGCAGGCAGGGGTGGACATCACCAGGATCAAGATCGTCGTGTTCACACTCGGCGGGCTCTTCTATGGTCTTGCCGCCCTTTTCCTGTCTACGAGGCTGGGAAGCTCACAGGCCATCACGGGAAACAACCTGCTGTTTCCCGCCGTGACCGCGGTGGCTGTCGGCGGCGTCGCTCTCACGGGCGGCATCGGTGGGGCCAAGAACGCCGCCCTGGGCGCGCTCATCGTCACGGCGTTGAACGATGGGCTCATTCTCCTGAATGTCAACCCGTATGCGCAGGAAGCGGTAAACGGCCTCGTGCTGGTTGCGGCCGTCGCCCTGACGATCGACCGCAGGAAGCTGGGGTTCATCAAGTGAGAGAGGTGGGATCGGAATGACGAATGAGAACAAGGCTCCCGTGATAGACCTGCGGGGCATCACGAAGTCCTATCCCGGGGTTGTCGCGCTGGACACCGTGGATTTCGTGGTCTACCCCAACGAGATCATCGGGCTTGTCGGGGAGAATGGAGCGGGGAAATCCACCCTCATGAAGATCCTGATCGGCCTCGTGCAGCCGGACGCCGGGACTCTCATGCTGAGAGGCAAGACCGTCACCCTGAAGGACCCTGCCGACGCCATGCGGTATGGCATCGGCATGGTGTTTCAGGACGGCTCGCTCGTCCCGAACCTGTCCATAATGGAGAACTTGTTTCTCTGCCACGAGATCGGGTTTCGGAAGCTCGGATTTCTTTCCCGGCGCTCCATGCGGCAGACCGCTCATGGCCTGCTGGAACAGGTCAGGGTCTCCGTGGGCCAGGACACCCCCATCGCGGAGGTTTCCCCTGCCGTGCGTCAGATGGTGGAGATCGCGCGGCTTCTCTGGCTTTCCCGGCTCTATGGGCAGGAAAACCCGATCCTTATCCTGGACGAGCCGACAACCGTGCTCGCCGAGGGAGAGAGAGACACCCTGTTCGGGATACTGCAGAGCATCAAGAAGGAAGCCTCTCTCATCTTGATCTCCCACCGTTTGCAGGAAATCGTGGAAAACTCGGACCGCGTCGTAATCCTGAAGGACGGCAGGAATGTCACGGAGATGCCCGCCTCCCGCGCGCAGATCACTGACATCGAACAACACATGGTCGGCCACGCATTCACTGCCGACCGCTACCTGGAAGACGAGCAGATCGTCCCGGACGGCGAGGAGAAGGTGCTGGAGGTCCAGGGACTCGCCAAGCGGGGCGCGTTCGAGCCGATCAGCTTCTTCGTCAGGAAGGGAGAGATCGTGAGCCTGGTCGGGCTCGTCGGGTCGGGGAAGGAAGAGGTCTGCCGCTGCATCAACGGCCTGGCAAAGGCGGACGCTGGGACCGTCATCGTAGGCGGGAAGAAGCTCGCTACCGGCTCTCCCAGCGATGCCGTTGCGTCGGGGCAGGGCCATATCCCCATCGACCGGCGCAGCGAAGGGCTCGCCCTCGGGATGACGGTGGCGGAGAACGTGAACCTCCTCGTACTTGACCGGCTGAAGAGCGGGTTCCTCGTCAACCCCGCGCGCGAGAAACGCAACGCGACACAGTGGATCGAGGAATGCCGCATCAAGACGCCGTCCGCTGCCACCCTCTGCGCAAACTTGAGCGGCGGCAATCAGCAGAAGACCGTCATCGCGAAGTGGCTGAGCTCGCGGGTGAAGCTCCTCGTGCTCGATCATCCCACCCGCGGCGTGGACGTGGGGGCCAAGGATGACATCTACAGGCTCATCCGCAAGCTCGCGCGGCAGGGGATTGGGATGCTCATCATGTGCGACACCCTGGAAGAGGATCTGGGGCTGAGCAACCGGATGCTCGTCATGAAGGACGGGCGGCTCGTGGGAGAGCTGGTCTGTCCGCCAAAAGACAAGCCAAGCCCGACAGACGTTATCGCTCTTGTCGTGTAGAAACAGCGGCAATCGGAGGGGAGCGGATATGGATGCACAGGGATCGCCGAATACGACTCCCGCGCGGGAGTCCGGGCGTGCGCGGGCGCGGAGGGCGAAGATACCCGCGATCCTCTACGCGATCGCGACGCTCGTCGTGCTCGCGCTCCTGTTCGCCCTGGGAAACCGCAACTTCCTCTCCGTCTACAACCTGAACACGATCGCTTCCTATGCCGCGATTCTCCTGGTGGTCGGGCTGGGCCAGATGTGTGCGATCCTCGTCGGCGGGATCGACCTCTCCGTCGGCGGCCTCATGTCCTTTATTTCGGTGGTGTTCGTGGTTGCGGTCAAGATCATCGGTTACTGGGCGTTCCCCCTCTGCATCGTGGCAGGCGCACTCGTGGGATACATCAACGGAAATATCCTCACGCGTATCAAGATCCCCTCCTTCATCGCGACGCTGGGAACGGGCGGAATCCTCACGAGTCTCGCGCTGATCGTCTCGCCGCTTCCCGTCGACGCACCGTCAGCTCGGTACGGGATTCTGAACATCGTGAATGGCTCCTTCCTGCACATCGGGAACCTCCTCCTGCTCACTCTCCTCATCTTCCTGGTGTTCTACATCCTGCTGCGGTTCACCGTGATCGGGAAGAGCATCTTCTACGTCGGCAGTAATATCACGATGTCCTGGATGTCCGGCATCGATATCACCAGGACCCGCAACTTTGCATTCATCCTCTCCAGCGTGGGGGCTTCCCTTGCGGCGATATTTCTGTCCTGCGGCCAGTACGGCGGCGACCCGTCGCTGGGAAAGGTCTACATCCTGAACTCGATCGCCGCCGTGGTCGTGGGCGGCACCGCGCTCACGGGAGGGACGGGGGGCCCGGTGAACACCCTCATCGGCGCGCTCGTGCTTGCCGTCATGGAAAATGGCATGAACGTGGTGGGTGTGAATGCATATTTCCAGCAGAGTATCCTGGGCGCTGTGATCATCATCAGCGTCTTCCTGACATTCGATCGCAGCAAGGTCTCGATGATCAAGTGACGATGCGTGAGGAAGCGAAAGGCGAGAAAGGAGAAGACGGCGTGAGCGCTACGATGAAGGCGAGGGAGTTGGGGACGTCGGGCATCCAGGCTTCAGTGGTGGGCCTGGGGACTTTCGCAATCGGCGGGTGGTTCTGGGGGGGCACGGACGAGAAGAAGGCCATCGAGGCCATCCACGCAAGCATCGACATGGGAGTGACTCTTGTTGACACCGCTCCGATCTACGGGTTTGGAGTTGCGGAGCAAATCGTCGGCAAGGCCCTCAAGGGACGCAGAAACAAGGCCATCGTGGCGACCAAGTGCGGGCTTCGCTGGGACACGGACAAGGGACAGTTCGACGGCTACGCGGACGAGAAGGGGCCAAGCAAGACTCCGGCGAAGTACGAGATCCACCGCTACCTCGGGCCGGAGTCTCTCCGCTACGAGATCGAGCAGAGCCTCAAAAGGCTCGGCACGGACTACATCGACCTCTACCAGACACATTGGCAGGAGGCAACGACCCCCATCGAGGTCACGATGGAAACCCTGAAAGCTTTCCAGAAAGAGGGGAAGATCCGGGCCATTGGCGTATCGAACGTCAACGTCGAGCAATTCAAGCGTTACGGCAACGTCGCTTCAGCGCAGGAGAAGTTCAACCTCCTCGATCGGGGGATCATAAAGAAAGGGCTCGTGGATGCGTGCGTGGCCAGCCGGACCTCCATCCTCAGCTACTTCACGATGGAGCAGGGGCTCTTGACGGGGGCGATGTCCCCTGAGCGCACCTTCGCAGACGGTGACACGCGCAAGACCAACCCCCTCTTTACCCCGGACAGCATCCGCCGGATCAACGGGATCGTCGGCGAGCTCAAGCCCTTTGCCGAGAAATACAAGGCCACGATCGCGCAGGTGGTCATCGCCCTCACTGCCCTTCAGCGAGGGATCACGCACGTTCTCGTGGGCGCCCGGGATGCCGTCCAGGCCAGGGAGAACGCGAAGGGAGGCTATATTGAGTTCGAGGCCGAAGATGTGAAGGCAATGAACGCGATTGCCGACAAGCTCACTGCCCTCAAGCAGGAATAGCAGGAAGCGGCGCGATGCGTATTTCCCAAAGGATATTTGGTCGCACTCGAGAAGGGGACGAAATCGTCCAGTTCACGCTCACGAGCGATGGTCATGTCACGATCCAGCTGTTGAGCTATGGCGCGACCCTTTCGTCGGTCCAGTTTCCCGACAGGACAGGCCGAGTGAGGGAGGTCACTCTCGGGTTCGATTCTCTGGACGGCTACCTCAATCCGCACCCGTACTTCGGAAGCACTCTTGGCAGGGTCGCCAACCGGATCGGGCACGGCAGGTTCACAATCGACGGCCGCATCTATACGCTTTTCTGCAACAATGGAAAGAGCCACCTTCACGGGGGGAGGAAAGGCTTCGACAAGGCAGTCTGGTCTTCCGCATCGTTCCTTGGTGACGCAACGGCAGGTGTTGTCTTTTCCTACACAAGTGCCGACGGCGAAGAGGGCTACCCAGGTACCCTCGATGCCCGCGTTGGCTACACGCTGGATGACAGCGGGACCCTGGAGATGCTTTTCGAGGCGCGCACCGACCTACCCACGATCGTGAACCTCTCCAATCATGCGTACTGGAACCTGAAAGGGGACGGCGAGGGCGACATCAAGGATCACCTCGTCACGCTGCCGGCGGATCGCTTCGTTGCCGTGGACGGCGACCTCATACCCACAGGTGAGCTGAAGGACGTCGCAAACACGCCGTGGGATTTCCGTCAGGACAGGCCGATAGGGCAGAACATCGCTAAGGCGGGAGGAGGCTACGATGTGTGCTATGTGCTGGGCGATGCCGTCGATGGATGGCGGAAGGTCGCCAGGGTTCACGAACCGTCATCCGGCAGGGGTTTGGAGATGTCCACCACGCAGCCGGGAGTGCAGTTCTACTCGGGGCATATGCTTGCTCCCACAACGGGGAGGGGCGGCAGGCAGTATCAGACATACGGGGCGTTCGCACTTGAAACCGAGGGGTTCCCGGACGCCATCAATCACCCGGGCTTCCCCAGCGTACTACTGAGGCCTGGACAGAAGTCACTGGAAAGAACCAGGATTCGGTTTTTCAGAGAATGAGCGCACGAGCCAGGAGGAGCGCACAATGTACGAGACGATGAACCTATCCCACACCGAAGCCATGGACATGATCAACGCCATCCGGGCGAAGCTGGAGGCTGATCGCAGAGCCGCGTGTGTTGCAGTGACGGATTCCCACGGTGAGCTGATCGCTTTTCTCCGCATGGACGGCTGTCACCTTCCCCCGTTGTATGTGGCGATCAACAAGGCCTTCACCGCTGCGCGGGAGCGCAAGCCTTCCGGCGAGGTGGGCAAGGCCTCCCTCAGCGCGCCTTTTCCCATGTCCAATTTCGGCGACCCACGTTACACCGGCTGGGCTGGCGGATTCCCTGTTTTGCACCAGGGCAAGGTGGTCGGTGCCCTCGGTGTGAGCGGGCTCGATGAGGAGCAGGAGGCCGAGCTTGGCCGATTGGCGGTGGACCTGGTGACGCGTAAGGCCGCACGATAGGAAGAGGCCATGAAACAGTCCGTCATGACCTCTCCGGGCGTCATCGAATTCCGCGACGTCCCCGTCCCTGTGCCGGCCCCGGCGGAAGTCCTCATCCGGATGAAACGAATCGGCGTGTGCGGCTCCGACATTCACGTCTACCATGGCAAGCACGCCCTCACCCCATATCCGGTCGTGCAGGGACACGAGGTGTCGGGCATCATCGAGAAGATCGGCGGATCGGTCCGGGGCCTGGCCCCCGGGGACACCGTGACGATCCAGCCGCAAGTGACTTGTGGGAATTGCTACCCCTGCCGGCACGGGGCGTACCACATCTGCGACAGCTTGAAGGTGATGGGATTTCAGACGACGGGGGCAGGTTCGGAGTTCTTTGCCGTGGACGCATCCAAGGTGCTGAAGCTGCCAGCGCGCATGGACCTCGAGCACGGGGCCATGATCGAGCCTGCCGCCGTTGCCGTGCACGCACTGGGACGGGCCGGCGACGTGACGGGAATGAAGGTGCTCGTCCTGGGCGCCGGGCCCATAGGGAACCTCGTGGCCCAGACCGCTCGGGGGCTGGCAGCCGCGCGCGTGATGATCACGGACGTGAGCGACTTCCGCCTGGACAAGGCGAAGGAATGCGGGATCGACCTCTGTGTGAACGTCGAGAAGTCCGATCTTGCCTCCGCCGTAAAGGAACATTTCGGCGAGGCGAAGGTGGACCTCATCCTCGAATGCGTCGGAAGCCCGCAGACCATCTCGCAGGCTGTTGCGGTCGCACGCAAGGGCACCGACATCATCGTTGTGGGGGTGTTCGGGGACAAACCGGTGGTGGACATGGGAACCGTTCAGGACCGGGAGCTGCGGCTGATCGGTACGCTTATGTACCGTGAGCCGGACTGGAAGACGGCCATAGAGCTGGTGGAGGCCGGCAGGATACGCCTGGCCCCTCTCATCACCGACCATTTCCAGTTCGCAGACTACAAGAAGGCCTACGAGTTCATCGACGCCAACCGCGAGCGCGCGATGAAAGTGATGATCGTGGTGGACAGGTAGGAGCGCAGGGGAGGAGATCCAGGTCCCGCCGACACGCGCGAGCACGTTCGAGGTAGCCCGAAATTGGCGTGGGACGTATCTCTCAACCATGACATACGCGAAGCTGGGACGATCGAACCTCACCGTGAGCAGGATCTGCCTGGGGACTCTAACGACGGGAGCGCACTCCGTGCGCAGGAATCATTAGTACTCTGCGGGAAGGGATTGTAATTCCTGGCGGGTGAATACGGGACCGTCCTTGCAGACGTACTTGCCGCCAATGTTGCAGCGACCGCATTTCCCGATCCCGCACTTCATCCGCATCTCCAGAGAGAGGATGATTGCGTCGTCGGGAAAGCCGAGTGTTGCAAGCGCGATCAGGGTGAACCTGATCATTATTGGCGGGCCGCAAATGACAGCAAGGGTGTTGTCCGGGCCAGGCTTGAGATGTTCAAGCACTGCGGTTACCACGCCTACGTGTTGACTCCAGCCATTATCGGCCTCATCCACGGTCAGGTGAACCTCAATGTCGTCCCGCTTCTGCCATTCGGCCAGCTCGTTTCTGTACATGAGCTCGCCTGGCGTGCGCGCGCCGTAGATCACGAGGACCGAGCCAAAGTGGCTCCGGTTGTCGGGGTGGAGAACATGGGTGATCACCGCGCGGAGCGTTGTGAACGCGAATCCCCCTCCAACGATCACCAGGCTCTTGCCCGCCATTCGATCCCAAGGGAAGGGTTTTCCCATCGGACCCCGCACCCCGATTCGAGCGCCCGATTCCAGGGTGTGGAGTTCCGTTGTGAAAAGTCCAACCCGCTTGACCGAAAAAAGCAGGTGGTCAGCTTCCGTCGGCGACGACGCAATCCCAAACGGCGCCTCGCCCATTCCCGGCAGGGAGAGTTCGGCAAATTGACCAGGGAGGTGCCGGAACTCCGCAGCGCTTGTGGGATCCTCGAACGTCAGGCGGAAGGTCTTGATATCCCTCGCCTCGTTCTCGACCACCACTCCCTCGATGCGCGCCGGGTAGGGAAGGTATGGGTTCCTCATCATGATTCAGGCTCCAAGCTCTTTGAGGGTTGTTCGGAGGTCCATGCTGACGGGGCAGTTCCGTATGCACCGCCCGCAGCCGACGCAGAACGGAATGCCGAAGTTCTCGACAGCGTAGCGAAACTTGTGCATGATCCGCTGCCGCCATCGCTCCCGGGGTGTGGGCCGGGGATTATGGCCGGATCCATGCAGCGTGAAGAGCGGATACGCGCAGCAATCCCACGTCCTGACGCGTCGACCCGTGCCGCGATGGATCTCATCGGTGATGTCGAAACAATGGCAGGTGGGACACAGGAAGCTGCACGTCCCGCAGCCGAGACATTTCTGGCCGGCCGCCTCCCAGAGAGGCGAGTCATATGCGTCGCGCAGCCGACGGACACTGTCGCCGGTTCTCACGGGGGGGAGCAGATTCTCCGCATTGCGAATGAGCTCCTCTGATTCCTTCACCGCCTCCAAGGTCGGCTCGACCAGCAGGTCACCGAGGGAGGAAAGCAAGTTTTCGCCCTTGCCGGTCTGCGCCCTGAGCAGAAGGTCCGTCTGCAGTGCCACCGCGAGAACGTCCGCGCCGGTTCCATCACCTGGTCCACCACCAACCGAGGCGCAGAAGCAGCTCGACATCGGCCGCGCGCACGCCAGTGCGACCACCGTCGTTTTTTCACGAAAGCGAGCATAGTAGGGATCATTCTGGCTGCCATCGAGGAACACTTTGTCCAGCGAGATCAGCGCCCGGGCATCGCACGGCCTGACTCCGAAGAGGAACGTCTCTCGATCGGGCAGAATCGGCTCCTTCGATTGTCCATCCTCGAAGTGAAGAAGCGTTTGATTTTGAGGAAGGAAGAACCCCTTCAGGGACTGACGAAAGTTCTTGAACCCCAGCGTGATGGGTTCGTTCTGCCGCCATTCGAGAAGCTCCACATCGCCTGCTTCATCCCTTCCCGGAGCGTAGACGGTCCCTCTTTCTCCCAGGCGCGCAAGCAGCCGTTCCAGATCAGTGTGAGAAATCAGTTTTTCCGTCATCACAACCTTTCGTGTCTTCCCGACGCGCACGCGAGCCCCGTCAGCGGAATCATGGCTCTGTCACGAAATCTTGTGGATCGTCCATGGCAAAAGCTGACAGGACGGGTGTCGCATCAATCGCCTCTCCGGGGCGGTATCCGTAGAGGTCCTCGACCTCCGCACAGAGTTTGCGTTCCAACAGGCGCACATCGATTCCCATTGGGCATGCACGCTCGCATGCGCCGCACTCCGTGCACCGGCCTGCCATGTGGAGTGCCCGCACGAGGTGGTAGATTGCAACATCGGAGATGTCCGTACCGGCGCCGATCCACCGCGGTTTTTCCTGATCGAAAAGACATGTCTTGCAGTAGCACATGGGGCATGCCTGACGGCAGGCATTGCACCGGATGCACCTCGAGACAACATCCTGGAAACGCGCCCATCTGGCGTCGAGCGGCATGGATTCAAAGTCGGCTGTCCGCTGTCGCGCCGTGCCTGTCTTCTTTCCTTCGACTGGCACACCGAGCATGATGTCGTGGATCGGGGGCGCAGGGAAACGGCACTCCAAGCACGCGTCCGCAACAACATCTTCCCGCCGCAACGTGATCTCTGTTCCGTCTTCCACGACGGCGCGGATATTCTTGTGCTCATCCTCACCTGCACCCAGCGCCTCGTGCTCCCCAAGCGCCTTTTCTGCCTTTCGCCTGTCCACCATCCCGGGACACTCAACGCCCACAAGCACGAGGTTCTCGCGCCGCACCTGCCGTTCCTGCAGCAGCGTCAGGACGGACCGGATATCGCATCCCTTCACTACCACACCGATAGTTGGCGGCGGCGGCGCATTTTTCGCATCCCTTGCGTCAGCGGGCGCCTTGAACAGACGCGGCAGGTAGACACTGAGGTTCGTTGTGCAGAACGGATTCCAGGCGAGGCGCTCCACCTCCTCTGTTCTGGTGAGAAAAAGCGGGGTCGTCCGGAAAGGAAGACTCGCTTTTTCGTACCCGAGGAAGAGCGAGACTTGTTTTTGCCCTAATAGCTTCTCGGCGGTTTCCCGGAGACGCGCTTCGATCTCGTGGCTAGCACTCATAGCTTTTCACCAGTTTTGTGTTGGGTCCCAGCTTCTGTACCTGTTCGACGACTTTTTCGATGATTGCGGCGAAGCGACCTCCCTCTGAGGCTGACACCCAGGTGAACTGGACGCGTTCTGGCTCGATCCCCACGTATTGGAGAAGCTCTCTGATCAAAGCAAACCTCCGCCGGGCGGCAAGGTTGCCGCTGATGTAGTGGCAGTCGCCGGGGTGACATCCGGAGACGAGCACGCCGTCAGCCCCGTTCTGAAGGGCCCGTAGAAGGAAAACCGGATTGATCCTGCCCGAGCACGGCACCCGGATGATGCGGACGTTCGGGGGGTACTGGATACGGCTCACGCCCGCAAGGTCGGCCCCGGCATAGGAGCACCAGTTGCAGAGAAACGCCACGACCTTTGGTTTCCAGCCCTTCTCCGGCATCGCTTCCCGCGCGGTTTGGGTCTGGCTCGTGTTTCCCTCAGAGTGCATTGACGGTCTCCAGAATCTGGTCGTTACGGAAGCCCTTGAGATCAATCGCGCCGGCACGGCAGGTTGCCGCACACGTGCCGCATCCCTTGCACGTTGCCTCGTTGACCACGGCAATCCTGAAAACGGGGTCTATGTCAATCGCCTTGTACGCACAGACATCCACGCAGGCGTTGCACCCGCTGCACCGTGCCGCGTCCACCGCGGCGACCTTCCCTTCCGCCTCGATCTCAGACTTGCTCAGAATGGTTGCCGCGCGAGAGGCCGCCGCGCGTGCCTGGGCGATACTCTCCCCGATGTCTTTCGGGTAATGCGCGAGGCCACAGACAAACACTCCTTCAGTGGCGAAGTCCACGGGCCGGAGCTTGACGTGCGCTTCCAGGAAAAAACCGTCTGCATCCAGGGGAACCTTCAGCAGCTGCGAGAGATCGTGGTTGTCCGTGTTCGGCTGAATGCCTGCGCTGAGCACGAGCAGATCCGCGTCAAGCGCCAGGGTGCGACCCAGTATGCTGTCCTTCGTCTGCACGACGAGCCGCCCGTTCTCACTCGTGACTCGCGGCTTCGTTCCCTCGTCATGCCGGAGAAACACCACACCCTTCTCCCGCGCCTGCCGGTACCACCGCTCGTTCAGTCCATACACCCGCACGTCGCGGTAGAGCACATACGCCCGGGCTTTCGGGTTCAGCTCCTTGAGATGCAGGGCATTCTTGACAGCCGTGCCACAGCAGATCCTTGCGCAATACGGGTGCTCAGCGTCTCGCGACCCCACGCACTGGATCATCACCACGGACGTGAGACCTTTGACCTCGGGAGTGCAGCCGTTCGAGAGGAACTGTTCAAACTCGGTCTGAGTCATGACGCGACGGTCCGTACCGTACAGGTATTCCTTTGGAACCTGCTCCGTCGCGCCTGTGGCGACGATCACGACGCCGTGCTTGATCGGCTCCGCTGGCAATCCGTTCCCGCTCGCCAATTGCGTTATGAAGTTCCCGACGTAGCCCGAAATGGTCTGAATGGTCGTGCCCAGGTGGACGGTGATACAGTCGTTGTACACAACCTTGGCAATGAGATCCTGGAGGAACGCGTCGGTTCTTTCACCCTCCAGCGTGCGGTGGATCTTTCGAAGATTTCCGCCCAGCTCGGCCTTGCGCTCCACAATGTGAACGGGATAGCCTTGCGCCGCCAGGTCCAGCGCAGCGGTAAGCCCGGCAACTCCGCCGCCGATGACAAGGGCTGCGTGATTCACCCCAAGCCTGCTTTTCTCAAGCGGCTCAAGCCGGGAGGCCTTCGCAACCGCGCAGCAAACGAGATCCCGCGCCTTCTCCGTTGCCTCCTCGGGCGCGCGCTGGTGGACCCAGGCGCATTGCTCCCGGATATTGGCGAACTCGAAAAGGTAGGGGTTCAGCCCGCTGGCCTCGAGCGTGCCCTGGAACAGCGGCTCGTGCGTGCGTGGCGTGCACGCGGCGACGACCACGCGCGTGAGCCGCTTTTCCTTGATCGCCTCGGCGATGGTTTTCTGCGAATCCTTCGCGCAGGCAAACAGGAACTCTTGCGCGTGAACGACTTTCGGCAAGGTGGGAGCGTACTGGACGAGCGCAGGCACGTCGACCGTTCCGGCGATATTGATCCCGCAGCGGCACACGAACACTCCGATGCGCGTCGGCTCTCCGCGAAGGTCAATTGGCTTCGGGCGTTCAACCCGAACATGCTTCGACTCGAAGTCCCCTAGCAGGGCGAGCGCCGCGGAACTTGCGCCGCTTGCCTGGGTGACGGACTCCGGGATGTCCTTGGGGCCGGAAACCGTGCCGCATACAAACACACCTCGCCGGGAGCTCTGGAGGGGATCGAAAACCGAGGTGGACACGAACCCGTGTTCCTCTGTTTTCACGCGCAGGCGCCGGAGGGTCTGCGTGATGGACTGTGAAACACACATTCCTACGGACAGCACCAGGAGGTCGAAGGACTCCTCCAGAAGGCGTCCATCATCGCTCGAGTAGCGAACGGTGAGGTTCTCCGTATCAGGATCCACTTCCACAGAGGAAACCCGGGCGTGGAGGAATCGTACGTCATGCTCTTGTTTGGCACGCTCCACAAACCGGTCGAAGCCTTTTCCAAACGCCCGGACGTCCATGCAGAAGACCGTGCTCTCCACGCCGCGAAGGTGCTCGGTGAGGATGATTGAGTCCTTTGCGGCCTGGGTGCAGCAGGTCGCAGAGCAATAGTCGTTGCCGATCTGCATGTCGCGCGAGCCGACACACTGAAGGAAGGCCACACGGGAGGGCTCTTTTCCATCGGACGGCCGCAGTACATGGCCCTGGGTGGGACCGGAGGCGCTGAGGATGCGCTCGAGCTCGATGCTCGTGACCACGTTCGGGAACGTGCGGTAGCCGTATTCATCCTTGAGGGTCGCGTCAAACTCCTCGGACCCGAGGGCAAGAATCGCGGCCCCGACCGGGATCTCCATGTCCTGCGGCTTTTGATCGTAGTCGATCGCGTCGGCCTGACAGAGCTTCTTGCACACACCGCACGTGCCGCGTGTCTTGTACAGGCAGGCGGCTGCGTCGATGATCGGCACCGCCGGGACAGCCTGGGGGAACGGAATCCGGATGCACCGCGCTTTGGCGAGCCCCTTGTTATAGGGATCGGGAAGGCGCACCGGGCACTTCGTCGAGCAGATCCCGCAACCGGTGCACCGGGACTCATCCACATAACGCGGATGCTTTCGAATCCGGGCGGTGAACAGAGGCGCGTCGCCATCCAGCGCGAGGAGCTCGGCATTGGTGCAAAGCGTAATGTTGGGATGTCTGCTAACCTCCACGAGCTTCGGAGAGAGGATGCACATTGCGCAGTCGTTGGTGGGGAACGTCTTGTCGAGCTGGGCCATGCGGCCTCCGATGCTCGGCTGACGCTCGACCAGGAAAACCTCGGTCCCGGCCTCTGCCAGATCGAGCGAGGCCTGGATGCCCGCGATGCCGCCGCCGATGACAATCGCCCTTTTCAGCACGGCGCTCCTCCCATTCGCGCGGCGGTGCGGGCCTGTTTGCGACGGGTGGCCGCAACGATTTTCGCCATCATCTCCGTGCCTGCGTCCCGGCGCTGATCATGGTTGCGGAAGCTGAGTTCCTCGATCGCGTGATCCTCCTTCGCCCGGTTATAGAGGGTTTCCCCGGCCGTCGTGCGCAGGAGGGTCGTGGTGTATCCGTCCGGTGAGCCGATGCCTCCGCAGGAGATGTCCGCGTATTCATTGGCAAAATCCCTGCAGGCCAAACAGGCGGGCCGCGCAAACTCATCCATCACGGCGAAGGGGAGATGAATCACGTCCTTCTTCGCCGTCGTGACGATTATCTCATCCTTGATGTTCAACTTGCGGATCTGCCCCAGCCTGACGGACAATTTCTTTTCGAGCGCCCGCCGCGTCTTTGCGCCGAAGCTGAAGCTCTCCATGCAGAAAAGCCCGATCGTGAGGACAACGCTATCTGCCGGGAGCACGTTCAGCAGCTGCATCTTCCTGATCGTGAAAATCTGGCAGGGGGTGCCGACCACGGCAACCTTGTGGAGATCCCGCTTTCCGAGTGACTTCACTTCCCGCACGCTCGGGGAGAAAGTCGTGAATCGTTCGCCGAACGCGCGCACAGTATGGGATTCGTCGAAATGCGATCCGGCGGCCTCGATCAGATCTTCGGTATTCATGGCCACCATCGCTTCGCGGGAGAACGGCCCGGTTCGTCGCGAGACTATTGCAGCCTGAATCAGGTGCTTTTTCAGGGCGTAAGCGAGGAGCGCGGTCACCACGCCGCCGTCGGTGGCCGCCTTCCGGATCTCCCGGGAATGCGCGCGGGCGGAGAGCATCTGCCGTTGCGGTCCAATGGGAGCTTTCCAGCCGGTCTTTTGCCTCAGCTCCTGATCGAGTGTTTTGATCTGGGGGCAGATCAGGTAGCAGATTCCACAGTGAAGACACTTGGACTCGTCAACCATGACAGGCGTCCCATCGTCGCCCGCGGAGAGAGCATTGAACTCGCCCGCCGAGCAGAAGGCGACACACCCGCCACACCTGCCGCAGATTCCTTTTTGCTGGACTTCCGCCATGAGGTCCCGAAAGCCCTTCACGTCCGTGCTCATTGTTTCATGCTTTCCAGTCGCTCTTCGATCCTGCCACGAAATGCATCGAGAGCTTCGGCGCTCTTCGCAAAGCCGTAGTCGACCAGATCATGGCGAATCGTCTGCGAGAAGCGGTCAACCTCCTCGATACGCTTCAGCATGTCACTCGAGGCGTAGCGCCCTTTGATCGCGAGGTAGCGCAGCGCCCTCATCACATCAGTGAAATTCACCTTCTGCGGGCATCGCGCGTAGCAGCGATAGCACACCAGGCAGTACCAGATCAGCGGCGATGACAGCACCTCCTTGCGCATCCCGAAAAGGACCTGCCGGATGATCTTCCGAGGGTTGTAGTTTGGGTCAACCTCCGTGATCGGGCAGCCTGCGGCGCACGTGCCGCAGGCGAAGCACCGCCGGATATGCTCGCCGCCCGGCTGCGACGCTACTTCCTGGCAGAACGACAAGTCCAAATCACTCACGGCAAGAATCTGTTCTTCATCTGCCATTTTTCGCCTCCCTGAGGATCATCTCAGTTGCCCGTTCCACGGCGAGCTGCACGGGCACGGAGAGACCGGGCTTCACCTCGGGGGGGATCCCGGCCACCTGTGCGACCACGCATGTCACGTCCACGCCGGCGAGATCGTTCAATTCACGCAGCAGGTTCGATGTCGGCAGCTGGTGCATCGAGAAGTCATCGCACTTGACGGACGGCAGTTCGTCCGCCTCAATTGTCCATACGTCACCCGGCCGTCGGCCCATATCCACGGCATCCACCACGACGATTCTCCGCGGCCTCAGGGGGCTGAGGACCACGTTGAAGAGGACCTGGCGGACGCTCGTGCCCACATCCATGACCACCATTGACGGCGGGAGATCGCGCCTGCCGCAAAGTTGTCGTGCTGCGGCAGGGCCGAAGCCGTCGTCGCCGAACAGATCATTGCCGCAGCCGAGCACCAGCGTTTCGCACCGGCAGTAGTCCAGCGTCACATCGCTTGCAGGAGACCTGTGCTCAGCAATTTGCGAACTCATTCAGCAGCACTCCTCGGCTGTTCCATATCTCGACTTTCACCGGCAGTCTTCCGTCCAGCGCATGCGTCGCGCACGAGAGACAAGGATCATAGGCGCGGATCGCCATTTCCACTCTGTTGAGCACCCCCTGGTCGTACGTGCCGTCCTTGATGAGGCTTTTAGCCGCCTGTTTGACGGACATGTTGATCGGAGCGTTGTTGTGCGTCGTCCCGACGATCAGGTTCACATTTGTGACCATGCCCTCAGCGTCCGTCTCATAGTCATGGATGAGCGTCCCGCGAGGGGCTTCGACGCATCCGACTCCACGCGCGGCCCGCGGCGTGGCGGGAACACGGGTCTCCCTGCTGGTGATCTCGGGGTCGTTCAGCAGCTGCACAGCCAATTCAGCGTTGTAGAGAAGCTCGATCAGCCGGGCATAGTGATACAGAAGGGTCTGTTGAGCCGGGCGTCCAAACGCTTTGCGGAACTCCTCGAACTCGACCTGAGCAAGCGGCGTGGCCATTGTGTCACACACGTTGATGCGCGCGAGCGTGTTGGTCCGGTAAATGCCTTTCGGGGCCGAGAGATCCATGTCGAACCCTTCCCCCCAACTCTTCGCGTACGGGAACTTGAGGTATGACCACGGCATCACCTTCTCCCCGACGTAATCGGCGTACCGATCGTATGGAAAGTCGGTGGAGGAGCCGTCCGGTTTCATCAGGCGCAGCGTGCCGTCGTAAAGGTTCAGAGAGCCGTCGTCGGCAACGGTACCCATGAAGCCGGTGCGAATGACCCCGAGGGATGAGATCGCATCGAGGTACTTGGGGAAGATGTTTTCTTTGGCGAAGGACATGGCAAACTTCGCGAACTCCAGGACTTCGTTGGCCATGGGCAGCACCTGTCTGCGCTCCTCTTCCGTCAAGGGTTTGCTGAAGCCGCCCGGCACGGCGGTGACCGGGTGGATTGACTTGCCGGAAATTATGCTCAGCATCTTGGCGCCCAAATGCCTGCTGTGGATGACCTGCGCGCCGATCTGGGGGTTGGCCTGCGCAATACCGATGACGTTCCGGACCGCATAATCGGCGTCCGGCCCCATGACAAAATCAGGGCCAGAAAGGAAGAAGAAATGCAGGATGTGCTCCTCCGTGAACGCGATCGCGTTGCACAGCTGCCGCAGCTTTCGCCCGGCCGGTGGAGGCGTCACGCCGAACACCGCGTCGTTCGCCTTGGCCGAAGCCAGATGGTGCGACCACGGGCACACGCCGCAAATACTGGTGACGATGCGAGTCAGTTCCTCCACCGGCCGCCCGATGCAGAACTTTTCAAAGCCTCGCAATTCCACGACGTTGACCTGGGTGTCGGCAACGTTGCCTGCGTCGTCGAGTTGGATGGTGACTTTCGCATGTCCTTCGATTCTCGAAACGGGAGCTATGGTTATCGTCTTGCCCATGGCACATTACCTCCCAGCCGCTGGTTTTTGGGGAAGGGGACGGAGCCTGCCCTGCGCGCCGATATAGCGGTTGAGCAGTGCCCGCCGATCCAGGACCTCTTTCGCGTCAAGTCCGATGGAGGTCAGCGCGCCCATCATGTCAACAAGGGGATTGGCGCCCTTGCGAATCGGGCCGAAGCAGCCCCGGCAAGCCATGTGGCCTTTGATGCAGCGGGGTACCTTTGTATGGCCCTCGGCCTCTGTCCCCGTGGCGCATCCCGCTCGTGTCACAGGCCCGAGGCAGAGGAAGCCCTGCTCCATGTAGCACCGGGTGTTTTCCCAGGGCTCCCCCAGTTTGACCGCAATATCCTCGAGCGGCCGTTTGAGGGTTCCGCCGGATGCCTTTTTCTCCCGCTTGACAGGGCACTCGTCGCACACTGACCGCTCCGGCAGGGTGAAAGGTTTCCCCTCCAGCACTGCCGTGAGCGCCTGCACGATGAGCTCTGGAGCTGTTGGGCAGCCCGGAATGTACGCGTCCACCTTCACAATCTCATCCACTGCCTTCACTGAATCGAGCAGCGGCGGCAGGTTCTCGTTCGGGGTGCTTGAGGATTCGGTCGTCCGGGAGTCGCGATAGACCTTGTCGAACAACTCGTCCAGCTTCCACATGTTCGCCAGGGCCGGTATTCCGCCGAAGCAGGCACACGAGCCGAGGGCGATCAGGGTTTTGCAGGACGCACGCATGGCCTCGGCCACATGCTTCTCCTTCTCGTTGCGGACCCCGCCGCTGATGATCCCGACATCCGCCTGCGGGATATCCATCACCGTGCCCTCTCCGGTCTGGCCGAAGTACTTGTGATCCATGAGCACGGGCATGTGCACGAACTGGAGCTGGGGTAGCAGACCCAGGAGCGCGTCCCCGATGTCGAGGATGCTCACCTCGCAGCCGCCGCAAATGTTCAACCATTCTTCCGCAACTTTCGCCGGCATTCCGATATCCTCCTCTCTCAGTACTTCTTCCCGTTCGTTACACGGACGGGGGCTCACCTTCGATCACGATTTCTTTCACGACTCTCCGCGTATAAAGAAGCGGCGCGCCTTCCTCCTCGACCAGTTGAGCTTCAAAACCCTGTTTCTCGTAGTCATTTTTTCTCGCCTCGGCAGCAATGCGCGAGTCGTATGCCTCGCCATCCCACATGAACTTCCGACGGTCGAAAAAACGCATGTTCTGCGGCGCCATGCCTTTCTCCTACGCTGCTCGATACGGACTTGGTCCAAGGCTCCTCACCGCCTTAACCATGTCGGTCATGACCTGGGCAAAGCGGGGGCCTTCCGACGCGGAGACCCATTCCAGGCGGAACCGCTCGGGTTCCAGGCCGAAGTCCTCGAGCATGAGCACTATCGCCTCCGCGCGTTTCTGCGCCCGCAAGTTGCCTTCCAGGTAGTGGCAGTCGCCCGGGTGGCAGCCGCAGATCATCACCCCGTCGGCGCCCTTGCTCAAAGCGTCCATCACCAGCTTCGGATGCACCATGCCAGAGCACATCACACGGACGATCCGCACGTTCGGCGGATACTGGCGTCGCGAAGTGCCGGCGAGGTCCGCGCCGGCGTACGAGCACCAGTTACAGCAGAATGCGATGATGATCGGCTCAAACTGTGCGTCGGTCATGCAACCACTCCCTTACGGGCTCGCTTGCGGCCATCGCGGCCGCTCCTGGCGGCATTCGTGGGGCTCTCGCCGTCCTGCGCGCCGCCTCCGGCGTCGCTGGGCCGGCTGCCGCCTTCCGCACGGCTGCGCCGTGCTTCACCTCGCTCGCCCTCGACATCCATGCCTACGGCACGAGGGCCGCCTCCACCACTGCCGCGATTTGATCGAGCCGGTAATGCTTCACGTATATCCCGCTCTTGGGGCACGTAGCCTGGCAGACGCCGCAGCCCTTGCACAGCGCCTCGTTGGACTCAACGGTCTTCTTGATCGCGCCATTGCGCATGTACTCGATAAGGGCGAGCGCGTGATACGGACAGGGATCAATGCAATACGCGCAGCCGTCGCAATTCTCATCAACGACCTGGGAGATGGCCGACTCGGGTGTGAGACTGTCCTTGGCCAGAAGAGTCGTCGCGCGCGATGCCGCGGCGGTCGCCTGCAGGATCGTCTCGTCCAGGTTCTTCGGGCTGTGGGCCAATCCGCACAGGAACACGCCATCCGTCGCAAAGTCCACCGGCCTGAGCTTCAGGTGCGCCTCCAGGAAGAAGCGGTCCTGGTTCAACGGCACCTTCAACATCTGCGAGAGTTCCTGCCCCTTCGCACTCGCTACCACCGCCGTCGAAAGGACAAGAAGGTCGCAGTCTATCGCCAGCGTCCTTCCGAGAATCGGGTCACGAGTCTCGACGCGCAGTGCACTCGCCGTGGCGGAAACAGCGGGCTTCGCCTCAGTCTCGTAGCGGATAAACCGCACCCCCTTCTCGCGAGCCAGCCGGTAGTATTGCTCACTGAAGCCGTAGGTTCGAATGTCACGATACAGCACGAACACATTCGCCTGAGGTCGAAGCTCTTTCAGCTTCAGCGCGTTTCGGATCGCATGGGTGCAGCACAGCCGGCTGCAGTAGGGCCGTTCCGTGTCGCGCGATCCCACGCACTGGATCATGACGACGGTTTCCGCCGTGACGTCCCCGGCCGCGAGCTTCTGCTCGAACTCGACCTGGGTCATCACCTTCTCGTTCTGGCCGTAGAGGTATTCCGTCGTCGTGTAGATTTCCGCGCCTGTGGCGACAACGACCGCTCCGTGCTCGACGTCCGTGCTGTCGCCGTTCGTGCGGAGGCGCGTTGTGAAATTGCCCACGAAGCCGTCCACTCCGGCGACCGTTGCGCCCAGATGGGTAGTGATCTGCGGGTGGGTCAGGGTCTTCTGGATCATGTGGGCCACGAACTCCTGAGGATCGTGCCCGTTGAAGAGATACCGAACGTGCTTCGCGTGGCCGCCTAACTCGGACTCGCGCTCGACAAGATGAACCCCGAATCCCTGATCGGCCAGCGCGAGGGCGGCAGTCATCCCGGCCACGCCGCCCCCGACGACAAGGGCATCATGATTGAGCGGCAGTGTTCGCTCCGCGAGCGGTTCGATCAAGCGGGCCTTGGCAACCGCCATCCGCACCAGCGCTCGGGACTTCTGTGTGGCCTTCTCCGGTTCGTGCATGTGAACCCAGGAGCATTGGTCGCGAATGTTGGCCATCTCGAAGAGATACGGGTTCAGGCCCGCCTCCCGGAGCGTATCGCGGAACAGCGGCTCGTGCGTGCGCGGCGTGCAGGAAGCGACCACCACCCGGTTGAGGCGATGTTCCTCAATTGCCCCGCGAATCTTTGCCTGGCTGTCCGTGGAGCACGTGTAGAGGTTGTCTTCCGCGTACGCGACATTGGGCAGGCTCCGGGCGTACTCCACGACCTCCGGCACATTGACAACCCCTCCGATATTGCGACCGCAGTGGCAGACAAAAACGCCGATCCTGGGTTCCTCACCGGACACGTCTCTTTCAGAGGGATAACGCTTCGGCTCGACCATGGTGCCGCGCGCGTCTGCCAGAAGCGCCATGGCGGATGCTGCGGCGGCGCTTGCCTGCATGACCGTCTCGGGTATGTCCTTCGGTTCGGAAAAGGTGCCGGAGACGAAGACGCCGGGACGGCTTGTCTCCAGCGGCGCGAGAGGGCGAGTGAAACAGTAGCCCTTGTCGTCCTGTTCCACGCCGAGCCGCCGGGCGACCTCGGCGGCGCGGGTCGCGGGACGCATACCGGCCGAGAGGACAACGAGATCGAACTCTTCGTCCTTGAACTCGCCGTGCTCGTTCAAATACTTGATGCGCAGATTCCGCTCCCCTTCGACCTCCTCAACCGTCGCGGGGCGCGCCCGCACGAATCGGACTCCTTCATCCTGTGCTCGCTGGTAGTAGGCATCAAACCCCTTTCCGAAGGCTCGGAGGTCCATAAAGAAGATCGTGTATTCGACACCTTCCATGTGTTCCTTCGCCATGAGCGCGTGCTTGACGGCGTACATGCAGCAGACGGATGAGCAGTAATTGGCCTCCTCCTCGCGCGAGCCGACGCACTGGATGGATGCGATGCGCGTGGGCTCCTTCCCATCGGACGGACGCTGAATGTGTCCTTGATACGGCCCGCTCGCGGAAAGGATACGCTCGAACTGGAGGCTGCTAATGACATTCGGGTACTGGCCAAACCCATATTCCGCGCGGAGCTTGTGGTCGCAGAGCTCAAAGCCCGGCGCGATCACCACGGCCCCCACGTCCAGATCGACCAGCTCCTCCTGCTGGTTGTAGTCAATCGCCCCGGCCTCGCAGAACTTCTCACAGGCCCTGCAGGCATCGAGCTCCTGGCCCTTGCGAAAGTGCACGCAGGTCTCACGATCTATGACCGCCGCCTTCGGTATTGCCTGTGGGTAGGGGATGTAAATGGAAGGCCGCCCGGCGAGTCCAGCGTCAAACTCCGAAAGGATCGGTCGCAGCTCCCGAGGAGAGACCCTATCGAGAACTGCGGCCCCGGTGGGGCACACCACACTGCATGCCCCGCAGGCCATGCAGATCGGCGAATGCTTGTCATACGCGGGGCCTACCTTGCGCCGGTTGCCGCGTCCCGAGAAATCCACCGCCCCGGTTTTCATCAGCTCGAAACAGACCCTGGTGCACAAACCGCAGAGGATGCAGTCTTCGTCCTTCTTTGGGAAGCGTGACTCAGTCACGCCAAGCTCCGCCGCCACCTCCCTCACCTTCTGTGAGCTCGGGCAGCGCGCCAGAAGAAGCTCCGCCATGATCCGGCGCGTCCTGATGATCCGCTCGGTGCTTGTCCGCACAATCAAGCCCTCCCGCGCCGGGTAGAGGCACGAGGTCTGGATTCTGGTCCGACCGTTCTCTTCAACCTCGACGAGACACAGCCGACAGCCCCCGTAGGACGGGAGGGCCCGGTGGTAGCAGAGGGTGGGGATGTGTATTCCCACTTGCCGGCAGGCATCAAGCACGCTCTTGTCCGGCTCCAGGCTGATCTTCTGATCGTCAATCGTCACGTTGATCATGGCTGTCTGAGTTCCCTTGCGTCAAAGCGAACGATCTCCGGGCCTACTCTCTGCTCGTAGACGAAGTCGACCTCGGGGTACGCCGTCACAAGCGTCTCGAGAGTCGCCGATATGTCGCCCAGCGGCTTACGGTCAGGATGGCTGCAGCGGAAGGTTGCCGTGACGGTGGTCCCGGCGTCCGGCAGCGAGGAAACATGGAAATCACCCCCGGCTTCCCTGGCGGCCTGGGCCAGCAGCGCCAATCCCAACCCAATCCTGCGGCCAGACTTGGTAGTGAAGAAGGGATCGGACGATCGCGCACAATTCTCAGGGTCCATGCCTTTTCCATCGTCCCGGATCTCAAGCATAAGCATGTCCTGCTCCTGATCCTCGACGAGCGAAATCTCTATCAGTTTCGCCATGGAACAAATCGAGTTTTCAACAACGTCGAGAATGTGCAACGATATGTCCTCCACTCAACATGCTCCTTTACGTGAGAATCCTTCGACCATCAATCCGCCTGAGGGCCATCTCTATCTCCGAGGCCGTTGGTTCTTCCAACAGAAAGCGGGTGTATCTGCAGCCGATCTCCTCGGGACGGTGGGCGTCTGACGACCTGACGATGGCCAAGTCCTCTGGCAACCCAGGCGGCGTGTCAGAACATACCTCCACCCCATCGAAACGGAGACCCGTCGGAATGAAACCGAGCTGGCTGATGACACTGAAGCTCGGGCGATCCACGTGGGCGGCTATCGCCATGCCTCCAAGGCCATGGATGGTCCGAATCACCTCCTCCAGAGTGAGATCGGTCGCCCCGATCAGGAGTCTGCTGTTGTGACGGGCTACCTCACCCCGCTCGTTCATCACCAGTTGTTCGCCGAAAGTCTCGGAGTCATTCTCGCCGCTGAGGTTTTCATAAACGACCTCCTGCGCCGACCCCAGGGCATGGTCGTCCTTGAAGAGGCCCAGCACGTGCACCTCTTCCCGAGTGCTGATTTCCATCCCTCCAATAACGGCCAACCCGGCGGTCTCTGCTGCGCGCATGGTCGCCTCGACATTCTCAGCCGAGTTATGGTCGCAGACGGCTATCACGTGGAGACCTCTCTTGCGGGCTTCCCTCACCACCGCCGGAGGCGACATCTCCCGCTGCGCGCACGGTGAAAGACAGGTGTGGATGTGAAGATCCGCGCGTACTTCCTTCACTTCTTCACCCCAGACACGCCCATGCGGTACAGCCGGCCGACCAGCTCGAAAGCCGGGAGGCTGCTGACCAGCAGCACCACGTTCTCTGCCCTGGCCTTCTGGAGAGTCTCCTCCTCGGGCTCGCGGCCGTTCGCCAGGACGATGCCCGCCAGCCTTTTCAGACTTGCCGCGGCGACGATGTTCTGGTGCGTCTGATGCGTCACCCACAGAGCCCCCTCAGGACCATGGGCGATGACGTCACTGATGAGGTCACCGGCGTAGCCGCCTCGCACCTCGGTCTCCGCCGCGCTCCCGCCGGCTCTCACTTCAAGCCCCAGCTTCTGTGCGATCTCGTTCAAGTTCACCTTGCCGCTCCATACTGATTTCGACTTCCAGCTTTGTCCCTTTCCCCACCGCTGAGTCGAGCCGCATCCGATCGGCGCATTTCTTGATATTCGGGAGACCCATCCCTGCGCCGAAACCGAGCTCTCTCACCCAGTCCGGGGCCGTGGAAAACCCGGGTTGCATGGCCTTCTCGATGTCGGGAATGCCAGGGCCGTTGTCCTCTGCAATGAGTCGTATCATTCCCGGGTCAAGCTCGACTTTTATCCGGCCGCCCGGGGTGAAGACGACAAGATTCATTTCCGCCTCGTAGGCGGCGATCGCGGCGCGGCGCGCCCTCTGAGGGTCTATTCCCACTCGGCCAAGCGTGGTCTTCAGCCTGCTGGCGCTGGCGCCGGCCCCGCGGAAATCCGCTCCGCGCACATCGTACTCAAGGGTCAGCGTGCTCCTGTCAGAGAGAATGTCCTCGAAGATGTGGCTCGACCTGGCGCCACGCATCTCCGCCTTGCGGTAATCCACTTCCAGACGCGTGAGCAGCCCCCCGACGATATCCCCCTTCGTGATGATTCCCACCAGAGACGCCGTGTCCCGCGCGAACACCGGCAGGCGTCCGAACCCCAACCGTTCGAGCTTGTTGACTGCCTGGAGGAGAGGCTCGTCATCGTAGACGGTCCTGACTTCTCTGGTCATCCTGTCGCCGACCCTGCAGTCAAGGCCGCCATCGGACAACCAGTTTATGAAATCTTCAATGCTGATGAGGCCGACCAACTTCCCATCCTCGACCACCGGCGTCCCGGATATTCTCTTGTCGCGCAGGATCAGCCGTAGATCCCTCATCGGCGTGGAGGGCGAGACGCTGATGACCTCCTTCGTCATCACCTCGCTCACCAGGAGCTCGTAAATCATCTCCTGAATCTTGGTCACTTCCTGGTCTGGCAACCCACGTTCTCCTTTGTCGTTTCCGCGCCGGGCAGCCCCTTCGCATACAGACGACCGCACGACTCGAACATGGACAGGGGCGTCGCCATCAAGGGGATCTCCTTCTCCTCCGCCAATTGAACCACCTCCGGCTGCAGCGTCTTGCCGCGGACGAAGCATATGGCGGCGAAGTCAGAAACATCGGCCACCCGTACAACCTGGGCGTTGGAGAGCCCGGTAAGGAGAAGCGATCCTACGCCTCGCAAAGTCAGCACGTCGCTCATGAGGTCACTGGCGTGGCACGACAGGACCTCCGTGCAGCGGTTGCCGCAACGATTGGCCTTGTAGCCCAGCCATTCCGCGTCCAGGACCTTCCGAATCTCTTCCAGCTTCATTGGACCGTCACCGCCTCGAACTTGCACATGTCGCGGCATACGCCGCACTTGATGCACTTCTCCTGCTCTATCGTCTGGGGCTTCTTCTTCTCACCCGATATGGCCTTCGGGGGACAATTCTTGTTGCAGAGGAGACATGCCGTGCACTTTTCGGGATTGATTCTGAACGTGATGAGCGCCTTGCAGACGCCGGCCGGGCAGCGGTGGTCTCTGATATGGGCCTCATATTCGTCTCTGAAGTAGCGCAAGGTGCTCAGGACCGGATTGGGCGCCGTGCCGCCTAATGCGCACATTGAGCCGTCTTTCACCGCCTGGCCCAATTCCTCGAGCAACGGAATGTGCGCCTCCGTGCCCTTTCCCGCACAGATGTCCGCGAGGATACGGTACATCACATCCACACCCTCACGGCACGCAGTGCATTTGCCGCAGGATTCATCCCGGAGGAAATCGAGGAAATACCTGGCAACATCCACCATGCATGTTTCTTCGTCCATCACAATCATCCCGCCGGAGCCCATGATGGAGCCGGCCTCGGTGAGACGCTCGTAGTCTATTGGAAGGTCGAGGAGGGAGGCCGGGATGCACCCTCCGGAAGGCCCCCCCGTCTGGACGGCCTTGAACTTCTTGTCGTCCTGGATCCCGCCGCCGATGTCAAATACCATCTCGCGAAGGGTGATGCCCATGGGCACCTCGACCAAGCCCGTGTTTTTGACCTTCCCCACGAGAGAGAAGACCTTTGTGCCCTTGCTCGTCACGGTGCCGATCTGCGCGAACCACTCTGCGCCGCGCGCAATGATCTCTGGCACGGTTGCCCACGTCTCAACATTGTTTATGCAGGTCGGCCTTCCCCAGACACCGGATTTGGCAGGGAAAGGCGGCCGGATGCGAGGTTCGGGCGGACGTCCCTCCAGGGACCCGATCAACGACGTCTCTTCACCGCAGACAAACGCCCCCGCTCCTTGATGGACGGAGATATCGAAGTTGAAACCGGTACCGAGGATGTCTGTTCCCAGAAGTCCGTATTCCCGGGCCTGCCCCAACGCCACGTTCAGTCGCTCAAGGGCCAGGGGATACTCATAGCGTATATACACGAATCCATGTGACGCACCTATGGCGCGCGCGCCTATCAGCATCCCCTCGAGAACCGAATGAGGATCAGACTCGACAATGCTTCGGTCCATAAAGGCCCCGGGATCACCCTCGTCCCCGTTGCAGACAATGAACTTCTCGTCGCCCGGCTGCTTCGCGGTAAGCTCCCACTTGACTGCGGTGGGGAATCCGGCACCTCCCCTCCCCCGCAGCCCGGACCTTTCTATCTCCTCGATTATCGCCTCTCGGCTCATGGAAGTAAGAGCCTTGGCCAGCGCCTTGTATCCACCCCGGCCGAAGTATTCCTCAATCTTTTCCGGATCCAGCAGGCCCCGGTTTCGCAGAGCAATGAGCCGCTGTTTCTTGAAAAACCCGATTTCGCTTATTTTCGGGACCGGCGCCTCCGACTCGGGCGGGGAGTACATGAGCCTCTGAACCGGCCGGCCCTTGAGGAAGTGTTCTTCAACGAGGTGGGGAATCTCCTCGTCAGTCAACAACTGATAAAAAATCCCGTCAGGCTGAACCGTCATAACGGGTCCTTGAGCGCAGAAACCGTTGCAGCCCGTCATGACGACCGCGACCTCATATTGTAGGGCGTGCTTCGCCAGCTCGCGCTTCAGGGCCGCCTCGATCCGGCGGGACCCGTTCGAGACGCAGCCAGTCCCCGCGCACAACATGAGGTGCGTTCGGTACGTGTTCATGGCGTCTGCTCGCTGCCTATCGCCAATGCGTAATCAACCACAATCTCGCCCTTCACGATGTGCTCGGCGAAAATGCGTTTGGCTTTGTCCTCGGTGAGATCCACGTATTTGACGGGCGCGTGCCCGGCAAGCTCAATCGTGATCATCGGCTCACGGCTGCACAGGCCCGCGCAGCCCGACGTGCTGAAGATGACGTCCTTCACCGCTGATTCGTCCATGCACCGCATAAGCGCGCTCATTATCTTTCGCGCCCCGGCGGCTATGCCGCAGGTTCCCATGTGAACCGTGATCCTGGCTCGCCCTGCCCCCTCGCGCAGGGACATCGCCTTCCTCATTCTCTCCGTGATCCTGTCGAGGTCCTCGATCCGCAACTTTGCCACGCCTTCGCCTTGCCTTCCTTACGCCGGGTATTTGTCCAGCGCCTTGATGAACGCTCCCGGTGTCGTCTTGCCGTGGATGTCGTCGTTGACGGTCACCACCGGGGCCAGCCCGCAGCATCCCAGGCAGCGCACCGCTTCCACGGTAAAGCGCCTGTCGCGGGTCGTCTCGCCAACCTGAACACCGAGCTCGGTTGCGAGTCTCTCCAGAACTCTTGCCCCGCCCTTGACGTGGCAGGCGGTACCCAGGCAGACCCTGATGAGGTGCTTGCCTCGGGGCGTGAAGCTGAACATGTTGTAGAACGTGGCGATGCGCAGGACACGCGCCAGGGGGAGCCCCACGGCATCAGAAACGAGCCTCACCGCGCCCGGCGGCAGCCAACGATACTTCGCGTTGATGTCTTGGAGCACCGGGACAATCGAGCTCGGCTCCTTGCCATGTTCCTTAAGAATGCGCTCTATTTCCGCACGCTGTTCTGCGGCAATATCCAGCGGTTCGGGCTCGGCTGGTTCAAAGTAGGCGCGGTTGCGTACCAGGCAGGCCGTCGAACATTCCCCGCAGCCAGTGCATTTGCCGGGATCCACTGAGCGCGGTTTCTTTTTCACCCGAGCCCGGAAATGCCCGGGCTGACCTTCGACGGCCAGAAGCTCGGAGTAGGTGAGTTTTTCAATATTCGGATGCCGGCCGCAGTCCACAAGGCGCGGGGCCAGCGTGCACATGGCGCAGTCGTTCGTCGGAAAGGTCTTGTCGAGTTGGGCCATCGTCCCGCCGATGGCAGGACCTTCCTCGACAAGGTAGACCTTGTATCCGGACTCGGCAAGATCAAGCGCCGCCTGCATTCCCCCAATGCCGCTGCCCACGACCATTACCGCTCCGATGTTCCCCTTCATGTCGGATCTCCCCGCGCTCCTCGTACCGTGAGTCTCTCCTTGGCATCTTTCATTGGCGTCTGCGGCAGGAAGACCCGAAACGTGGACCCTTCGCCGAGCGTCGTCTGCACCTCCACTCGCCCGCCGAGTCTCTCGGCGATGCGCTTCACGATCGGAAGTCCGAGACCTGTTCCGGGAGTGTTCTTTTGCGCATGTCCCCTGTAGAACGGCTCGAAGATGTGCTCCAGGTCTTCTGGGCTGATGCCGGGACCCGTGTCGCGCACGGCCACCGTCGCTCCCGCCTCCGTTGCTTCTGCTTCCACGGTGACAGTTCCACCCGGCGGGGTATAGCGCACCGCGTTATCCAGGAGGTTGCCCACGAGCTCGGCCAGGGAACTTCGGTCGGCGCAGATCGGAGTGTGCGCCACAGAGGACTGGATTGTGATCTTCTCAGCCCACGGCTCCTGCCTCGTGCGTTTCACCACGTCCTCCACGATCTCAGCGACATCCACCTCTCTCGTCTCCTTGATCCCTTTTTCCTGATCCAGGCGAGACAGCGTCAGCCAGTCGTTCACGAAGCGGATCATCTGGTCCGCACGCTCAGCGACAAGTTCGATCATGCCCCTCGCGCGGGGGCTGATATCGCCGGCATAACCCTGCAAGACGACCGACACGCACTGGCGCATGACGGCCAGGGGCGCTTTGAACCGATGCGCCAGCATGGCCAGGTGAAGCTCCGTGGGGGGCGCCTCGCCATGCAAGAGCGCCGAAAAGCGCAGCGCGGCCGAATGATGCTCGATGCCGCGCCGCGCTACCCCGCGCAAATCCGCGGGCTTGAAAGGCTTGGGCAGGAAGTCGTAGGCGCCTGCCTTCATCGCTTCGACCGCCACTTCGAGCGTCGCGTAGCCCGTGATCATGACTGCCACGATGTCCGGATCGAAGGCCTTGACGGATTCCAGATACGCGATGCCGTCCATGCCGGGCATCTTCAGGTCGACCAGCATGAGATCGGGCGAGTGGCGTCTCATCAGCTCAAGACCGGTCGGCCCATCGGCGGCGGTCATCACCTCGAATCCTTCCGGCTGCAGGATCTCCACGCATGCGTCCCGCATCCATTCCTCGTCGTCCACGACGAGAGCCTTTTGGGATCGTTCGTGCCTCACACTCGATTCTTCATGGTTTTCCATCCGCTACACCTCTGCCGGGATCAGCCTTTTCAGCTCGGCAAGGAGCTTTTCCGGTGTCACGGGCTTGCTCAGGTAGCCGTCAACGGGAAAGAGGTCGGGATCGAAATCCGACGGATAATAACCCTCGAGTATCTTCCCAATCGCCGAGATGCCCAAGATCGGCGTATGCTTGATGAATGGGTCGCGCCTGGCCTCCTGGCAGAACTCGAAGCCGTCCGTGACGGTTTCCATCATGATGTCGAGCAGGATGATATCCGGCTTCTCCCGGCGGGCAGCGTCCATTCCTTCCCGCTCCGAGTACGCCGAGACCATGGAGTAGCCGGCCGGCTCGAGAACTGCACGGATGGTTTCGTGGTAGCCGGAGTCGTCATCGACGATCAGAACCTTCGGAAAGCGCCCAGCTCTCCCACGTGCCGGCGCGCCGATGGCCTCTTTCACTGCTGCCACGAGCTCCTCTCTGTCCGCCGAGCTGATGTAGTAGTAGAACACGTCCAACTCCCGCACCTGCGCCTCCAGGTCGCGCGTGTTCTCCGGTGTGCAAAATACGATTTTTACCTGCTCGCAGAGATTCCGCAGAATCGGGACCGCTTTCAGCCCCGGGATGTCCTCAAGCTCGGCATCTACGATCACGCAGGCATTTGCAGCGTCACGCATCATTTTCGCCGCCTCTGACATGCTTGAAGCGGAGAGGACGCTCTGCCACCCTGCCTTGGACAGTTCGCTGACGAAACTCTCTCTCCGCTCCGCGTTCCCGCATAGAACCAACACACTTGCATTCGGCATGTTCTACGTCCTCTCACGACATTCAGTTGCAAGAAGTGTGCCGGATGGAAAGGCACGAATCCTATACTGCCTGGTTTCGCACGATCCAGGATGGTCGTAGAGTTCAAACCTTGGGACGCCTCTTTACCTACCTATTTGCGCCATCAGGAGTTGCGGAACGCCTAAAAATCGAGATGAAATTGAGACGTAATGTGGAGGAGTTTTAGATATGGCCGGAAATGCTGGGGGACTTGGGCTGAACAGCGGCCGCCACCGAGGCATTTCGCCACAGGTACGTGGCTATCTGCCACGGACCTGAAGTATTAGTGCAACTTGAAAACCCACCGCCTATGGCGCTGGATGTTTACAGCGCGGTATTTTCCATAGCATTCTCCAGCGACATCACACAGACGGTGCCAGGGAAATCGACGAATGACTTACAAACCGTCCAGACCGTAGGCTTTAATTTTCCGCCAGAGGGTTTTGCGATCAATACCGAGGCTCTTTGCGGCAGCGGTGCGGTTGCCTGCGTGGTGCCTGAGCAATCGGGCAATGTGTTCCTTCTCGACATCCGCAAGCGGAGACAAGTTGTCTGATGCCGCTTCCGGCTTCACAAGGGGCCCGTAGTAGACGAGGTCAGAGGGAACGATCACGTCGCCTCGGGCAAGGATGATCGCACGTTCAATCGCGTTTTCGAGCTCCCTGACGTTGCCCGGCCAATCGTGCTTTACCAGCACATCCACAGCCGCATCGCTGATGTCTCGGACCCTGTTCCCCCTGCGACCGCTGTGCGTGCGGAGAAAGTGCTTGGCGAGCAGCGGAATATCTTCCCTTCGCTGCCGGAGAGGAGGCAGGATAATAGGAACCACGCACAGCCGGTAGAACAGGTCTTCCCGAAACCGGCCTTCCCGGATCTCATCAGGCAGATTCCGGCTCGTGGCGGCGAGAATTCTCACATCGACCGGGATAACCTGCGTTGCCCCGACGCGGGTGAACTCGCGCTCCTGGATCACGCGCAGCAGTTTCACCTGGATGTCGGGGTTTACATTCGCGATTTCATCAAAGAATATCGTTCCCCCGTTGGCGAGCTCGAACCGGCCATGTTTCAGGCTTGTCGCGCCCGTGAAGGAACCTTTGACATGGCCAAAAAGCTCGCTCTCGAAGAGGGTTCCTACCAGCGCGCCGCAGTCCACCGTGACGAAAGGCTTGTCGCGCCGGAGGCTGTGGTCACGGATCGCACGCGCAACCAGCTCCTTGCCCGTGCCGGACTCGCCCGTGATGAGCACCGTGCTGTCGGTCGAGCCGACGCGTTGGACGAGGTCGTAGATCTGCCGCATCGGCGCGCTCTGGCCTATCAAGTCGTAGTTTTTACCGCGGCATTCTTCAAGCTGGGACCAGAGGAGTTGATTCTCTCTGGCCATACGCGCTCCATTCAACACGCGGCGGACTGTGAAACGCAGCACCTCGGGGGTGAAAGGCTTGGGCAAGAAATCGGCCGCGCCGAGCCTCATCGCCTCCACTGCCGTGTCAACGCTGGGGTACCCCGTAATCACCACGGTTGCCGTCCCCGGGCTTTCTTTCTGCACGCGCCGGAGTATCTCCATGCCGTCCAGCCCTGGAATCTTCAGGTCCAGGATGATGAGATCGAATGATTGCCGCCGGATCACCTCCAGGGCCCCCTCGCCCGATGACGCCTGCCCCAGGATGAAACCCTCCGGGGCGAGAACCTCGCTGCACGCCTCGCGCATGGTCTGTTCATCGTCCACAATCAGGATGCTGGCAGCGTAGCTCACCTCGCAGCCTCCTCGGGCCCCGTCTCCGGCAGCCACAGAGTGAACGTCGTGCCTTCGCCAGGACGGCTTTCCACCTTGATATTCCCGCCGTGCGTTTCGATGATTCCGTAGACGATGGTCAGGCCAAGTCCCGTGCCATGCCCTGCCTGCTTGGTGGTGAAGAAAGGCTCAAAGATCTGCTCCAAGCTCTCCGGGGCCATGCCTGATCCTGAGTCCGCGAAGCTGACCGCCGCCATCATACGAGAAGCATCGCGCCAGCTTCTCACCTCGATTGTGCCCCGGCCGCTGATCGCTTCTGCGGCATTCACCAGGAGGTTTGTGAAAGCCTGCTGAATCTGGCTCGGGTTGCAGACTATCTCAACAGGTGTTGCGCTGAGGTCGAGGGCCACCTCGATGTCCTTGAAAACGGACTGGGCTTGCAGGAGGTCAAGGGCCGTATGGACAATTGTGTTCAGGTCCGTTTTGTGGCGCACACCCGCGCCAGGGCGAGCGAAATCAAGCAGGCTGCGCACGATGTCGCGGCAGCGACTTGCTTCCCGGACGATCGTCTCCAGTTTCTTGCGGCCAGGGAAATCTTCCGGGGTCTTCTCAAGAAGGAGGCAACTGAACATGACAATGGCCCCGAGCGGATTATTGATCTCATGGGCGACGCTTGCGGCCATGCGGCCCAGCGATGACATCTTCTCGGACTGGATAAGGCGCGTTTGGAGCGATTTCAGCTCACGGTAGGCTTTCGCCCGCTCGGCAGCCTGCTCGCGCTCGGCGGCGGCCGCCGCTCTGGCTTCCAGGAGCAGCCGCCTCAGCTCGCGCAGATCCGTTGCTACGAGGACAACTCCGATCATATCGCCCGCCCGGTCGCGCATCACCGACGCGTTCAGGCTCACCGGAATCTCCTCGCCCCCTTTCGTCTTCAGCGCCGTCTCAAGACCGCTTGCGCTGCCGTATGTCCGGCAGCGCTGCCAGAACTCGGAGCCGCGGCGGAGCGGGTGTGCCGCCCCCTCCGCGAAAATCATCCCCAGCGGCTTGCCGAGCAGCTCCTTCTTGTCATAGCCGAGCAACTCACGGCATGCGTCGTTTGCCATGGTGATGACGGATTCGCCGTCCGTCACCACCAGCGAGTTCACCAGGCTCCGGATGATGTTGTCGGCAAAAGCCTTCGCCCGCGAAAGCTCTTCATTCCTCTTTTCTGCGTCTGTCTGCATCCGCGCCAGATCGGCGTAGAGCAATTCCATCTTCTCGATGATCTCGATCCACGGGCCATCTTCGACCTGCGAAGCCAAAATCTCTGAAGCGTCAGCCATGGGACATTCCCTGTTCAGTGTACCGTGCAGAAGAGGCACGGGTCGAACGACTTCACGATGTGTGCCATCGCCACCGGCCGATCGGGGTCGGGTACAGGAGCGCCGACGAGCGCCGCTTCCAGGGGGCCTGGGCAATCGTCCGAATCCCTGGGCGAAAGGTTCCAGCCGGTCGGGGTGATGATCTGATAGTTCTGGACCTTCCCCTCTTCTACCCTGATCCAGTGCCCCAGGATGCCACGCGGCGCTTCCACCAACCCGACGCCCGACCCCGAGATCGCTCGTGGCGTCTCCCGGCAGAATGGCTCTTCTGGCTCCACCTCGTCGAGCCATATGCCGATCTGCTTTAGAAGGCGCATCGCCTCGTGAAGTCGGGCGATCTCGCGCACAAAGGCGGAAGGCTCACGCTTCGCGAGCAGGTCTGAGACAAGCGGATCACGGTCGTTGACCATGCGGGCCAAAGGGCCCGCCTCAGCCGGCTGGCCCGCGTAGCGCGGCGCTTTGGCCCAGCTGTACGCTTCTGGGCGCTCCGGAGCCGGAAGAGTCTCACCGTCGTAGGGATGCAGGCCGCCCTCGTGGGGTTCGTACCACGAGTGCTTGACGTGCTCCGTAATCAGATCGGGAGTGAACTCCCGCGCATTGCGGTCATGGAAGCCCGGCTTCATCAGTGGCTCACCCGTGTGACTGTTCCAGCCGCCGCTCGAAATGAAGCGGGCGGGCCACATTCCGATCCCATCCAGCCCGTGCGTGAGAGAGAGTGTCACAAAGACACCCATGTCGCTCGCCGCGTGCGAGCCTTCCCCCATCCAGTGATCCAGATCCGAAGCGCTCCTCACCTCCAGCCACCTGTCCAATTCGCACCCGATGACCTGCTCCTCGATGAACCTCATGTACTCGCTGAGAAGTCCGTGCGCCCTTCGGATCTCGCTTGCGTCCACCGGCCTGGTCGTGCCGCCGGGCTGGATGGCAAGACTGTTGGGCCACTTGCCGGCAAAGAGACCCAGGATGCCGAGTATCTCCTCCCGCTCCCGAAGCACACGAGCGAACGACCTGCCCGCAAGAGGGAGGAAACGCTGCGCCGCCTGCTCGTTGTACGGCGGCTCCGCAAGGTCGGGTGCGAAGGAGAGATAGAAGTGAGTGAGATGGCTGAGGATGGTCTCAATCGCCAGCATCACGTTACTCGCAATGTGCCCGTTTCGCGGCATCTCCGCCCCGACCAGCGCCCGGAGAGCGCCGGCGGAAGCGGCCGAATGAGTCAGCCCGCATTGCCCGCACACGCGACATGTGATGACAATCGCGTCCAGGGGGTCGCGTCCCCGAACCATCGCTTCGAAGCCTCTGAAGAGAGTGCCTGATGCGCGGGAGCGCGCCACATGACCGTCCTCGATGTCCACCCTGACGAGCAGGTCGCCCTCCAGGCGGGTGAATGGGCTAAAGACGATGTTCTTTGTGACCATCGTCAATTGATTCCTTGTCGCGCACCCATGCCGGTTTGAACGACACGGCATTCCGTCGCAGCCGTTCGGGACACGCCAGCTTCGAAAGCCCGCTTATGCCCACGTACCAGGCCTTTGGGACATCCAGGGGCAGGCTGGTGGGAATGCCACCTATCTTGGCAGTTTCGAAGAAAGGCATGAAGCCGTCCGGGAACACAGGCGACGTGCACGACAGGCATGGGAACCCGCCCCGCGTGCAGCTCCCGGTGCGAGCCAGCCAGAGCCTCTCGTTGCAATCAGACTCGCACAGCGTGCCCTTGCATCCAAGGTTTTCAAACAAGCATCCCTGTTGGGAGTAAACGGACGCAGAAGCCTTGAATTCGTAGTACTCGTTTCGAGGACATGCATGGTGCGCGAGCTTGCTGTAAAACGCGCGCGGCCGATTGAACCGATCGAGTTCCGCTTTCCCGAGCCGATTGGCTCTCAAGGCCCACAGTGTTCCAATGATCCAGTCCGGGTGCGCCGGACAGCCGGGAACGTTCACGACAGGCAACCCCGCGCGCGATCTGTAGTCAGCGCCGAGCAGCCCCCCCTTTTGGTCGCGGTGAAACTGAAGTCCCGTCGCGCCCATAGGATTCCGTCCGCAGGCCATCACCCCTCCAAATGACGCGCACGTGCCAATCGCGACCGTGTAGTCTGCGCAGCCGGCGATCGCCCGAACCCATTCTGCAAGGGGCTTTCCTGAAGCCCATGTTTCCGACTGTGGGGCCGCCAGATATGCGGCGCCCTCTACCACGAGCAGTTCCACGTGCATCTTCCCAGCAGCACATTCATTCATGATCTCCTCTGCCTTACCGTGAGCCTGGTCATGAAAATAACTGTGTCCCAGAATGGTCGCTCCGAGAGTATTCAAGGCAGCGAGAAGATGAGGATGGTCAGAGTTCAGTAGCGACGCGGTCTCTCCGCCACAGCAAACAGCCTGGATCCAGAGGAGATTTGCCACAGTTTCCTCCTCGCCACTGGGGCATTATTGCCCAACCAGCCTACTATACTCCCCTTGGGTGGCCGGGTCAAGATGCCTTGCCCGCCGGTTTCACCTCCCTGCAGCAGACCTTGCGGACTGAAGGGTGTTGTAAGCAGGGCGAGCAATCATGAGTGAGTGATTCAGCTGAAAATGTGAAGGCACTCCGTCACCTGCGCGTAGGTTTCATGCGGCTCGCCGGATGAATCGACACGCCTCAGCAACCCGCTCTCCTCGTAGTAGGTGAGAAGCGGCTGCGTCTGGCAGCGGAAGACAGCGAGCCGTTTTTCGATGGCCTCGACCCGGTCATCGTCTCTCTGCGTGAGAGCTGAACCGCAAGCGTCACACACGCCGGATCGCCGCGGCGGTATGTCCTCAACGTGGAAGACTCTCGCACACAATCCGCACACCCGCCTGCCGGACAGCCGGCGGACGATCTCGCCGTCGGCAAGGTGGAAGAACAGGGCGGCGTCGATCCACGCCAGCCTCTCCAGCGCTACCGCCTGGGCGAGGGTACGTGGGAAGCCGTCGAGGATGAACCCCTCGCGCGCATCCGCCTGTGAGAGCCTTTCACGCACGAGACCAATCGTGAGCTCGTCGGATACGAGATCGCCCCGGTTCAGTACTATGCGAACCTGTGCGCCGAGGTCGGTCCCCGCGGCGATCGCTCTGCGAAAGAGGTCGCCGGTGGAAACATGGGGGATTGAGCTCTGCGCGGAAAGCTTCTGGGCTGCCGTGCCCTTTCCCGCGCCCGGTGGACCCAGGAAAACAAGGTTCACATGGATCGCCCCCTACGGCGTCGACACCTCGACGAGCGTCTCCAGCTCCGACCGGATTCTCGCGTCATCGGGTGCAAGCTCAAGGGCCTTGCGGTAGCACTGAATTGCCTCGAAGTTTTGATACAGTCCCCTGTAGGCCTGGCCTCGGAGGTAGAGCGCCTCAACGAGGCCGGGAGACCGTTCGATCAGCTCGTTGAGAAGATCGAGGGCCTCCCGGTGCCGGTTGTGTTTCACCAGGAGCTGCGCCATGAAGAAATTGGCGAAGTTGGACTGCGGCGATTCCTTCTTCAGCTCGGCGAATGAAACGAGTGCGGCATCGTCGCGTCCGAGGAAGTAATCGATCAGGCCGATCCAGTAATTGGACATCGCGTGGCTCTGGCCCTCGAGCGTGAGGTTTTTCGCGAATGCGCTCCGTGCCTCATCGAGGAGGCCTGCTCGGAAGGCGCACACGCCAAGCTTGTACAGCGCATGTCCGTACTGAGGCTCCAGCTCGACGGCTCGGCGATAGTTGGCGAGCGCCGTATCGAGATCCCCGGTCCCATAATGGAGGTTGCCGAGCAAGATGAATATGGCGGCGTTTTCGGGGTGATCGAGCGCGAGACGGTTCAGCATTCGAAGCGCCGCGGGCTTGTCTCCCATAAAATACGCCCGAAGCGCCTCAGAGAAATCCGGAAGGGATAGATCCATTTTCATACAACCCTCCTCATCCGGGATTTTGACATCGTAGCATAATTCAGATTCACATACAAGTTTTTCTAAAATGTGCAACGTGCATTTATTCTTGACAATGGGCCAGCACTGATTCATACTGACCGCAGTCCACAACCAACATAGTCAGGCGGGCACCAGTGGATCGAAAGCTGGCAAAGTCGAAGTCCTATGAAGCTCGCGATAACGGGGAAGGGCGGAGTCGGTAAAACCACGATCTCGGCGCTTCTGGCACGGGCCTCGCAGCGCCACGGGAATCGTGTTCTCGCAATCGACGCCGATCCTGACGCAAACCTCGCCCCTACCCTCGGGTATCACAACCCCGCCGCTGTTATTCCCCTCTGTGACAAGAAGGAGCTCATCGACGAAAGGGTGGGCTCCGGCGGTCTCATCCGCCTGAACCCCAAGGTAGACGATCTTATCGATACCCTGGGTGTCGAGATCGACGGGATCAGGCTCATGGTTCTGGGAACGATTCCGAAGGGCGGCGGGGGGTGCTTCTGCTCGCCCAGCGCCCTGCTGAAGGCATTTCTCATCCACGTGCTGGCTGAACCGGACGAGTGGGTCATTCTCGACATGGAGGCGGGCTTGGAGCACCTTGGTCGGGGCTCCAGCGGACACGTGGACTGCCTCATCATCGTCGTTGAGCCGTACAAGCGGAGCCTGGAGACCGCGGAGAGGATCCAACGTCTCGCGAAGGACCTCGGGATCACGAACATACGGTGCGTGGCGAACAAGGTTTCATCGGCCGAGGACATGGCCCTTATCGAACGGGAGCTGCACTCAATCCCTTTTGCGGGAGCGATTCCCTACTCGCCCGGCCTCGGCGGCTTCTCTGCCAGGGTCGATCTGTCCAGTCTGGAGCCTGTCGTCGAACAGGCGCTCGAAGCGATCTACGCGACGATCAGTTCCTCATAGGAGAACATCATGAGCAAGGCATCCCCCGCAGCCGTTCCCGTTCCCTCCGCGTTCGACAGGGCGATGAGAGGCATGGATCCCGCATCCCGGGAGATGGCCCAGCGGGCGAAGGGCATGGGCCTGGAAATGGTCTGGGACCGCTACCAGGCCCAGCAGCCGCAATGCGGCTTTGGGAACCTGGGCCTCTGCTGCACCGTGTGCAACATGGGGCCCTGCCGCATCGATCCGCTCGGGGAGGGACCGACGCAGGGCGCGTGCGGCGCCACAGCGGAGATCATCGCGGCGCGCAACCTGCTGCGCAACGCCGCTGCCGGTTCCGCCTGCCACTCCGACCACGGGAGACACATGGCCCATGCCCTGAAGCTCGTTGCCGAGGGCCGGACGAAGGGCTACCAGATCGCGGACGCCCAGAAGCTTGCACGGGTGGCGCGAGAGTTTGGCATCGTCGTGGACGGGAAGCCCAAGGAAAAAATCGCTCTCGAGCTGGCGGAGAAAATGCTCGCCGAGTTCGGCAGGCAGGAGGGCAACATCTCGCTCGTCGCCCGGGCGCCGAAGAAACAGCGCGATCTGTGGGAGAAGCATGGGATCGTGCCTCGGGGAGTCGACATTGAGATCGTCGAGGCCCTGGGGAAGACCCACATGGGGGTGGATAACGATCATGTCAATCTCCTTCGCAGCGCGATGCGCGTCGGCCTGGCCGACGGCTGGGGCGGCTCAATGATCGCCACGGACGTCTCCGACATCCTGTTCGGCTCGCCCAGCCCCATCCGGGCGCAGGTCAACCTGGGGGTTCTCAAGGAGGACGAGGTGAACATCCTCCTGCACGGCCACGTTCCCCTCCTCTCGGACGTGATCGTCAGCGCGGCGCAGGACCCCGAAATCAGGGAATTGGCGCTCAGCAAGGGAGCCAAGGGGATCAACCTCGCGGGGATCTGCTGCACGGCGAACGAGATGCTCATTCGTCGCGGCATACCCGTGGCCGGCAGTTTCCTCCAGCAGGAGCTGGCAATTGCCACGGGCGTCGTGGATGCCATGCTGGTCGATGTGCAGTGCATCATGCCCTCTCTCGGGGAGATCGCCTCCTGCTTCCACACCAAGGTGATCTCCACGGACCCCCGCGCCCGGTTTCCGTGGGTCGAGCATATCGAGCTGGTCGAGACCGATGCCCTGCCGATCGCGAAAAGGATCGTGCGGATCGCCGTGGAGAACTTCCCCAATCGGGACGGCGCAAAGGCGTTCATCCCCAGGGAAAAGATGGACCTAGTGGCGGGGTTCACCACGGAGAACATATTCTACCACCTCGGCGGCAGGTTCCGCGCGACCTACCGGCCCCTCAACGATGCGATCATGGCGGGACGGATCCGGGGCGTGGCGGGCGTCGTGGGATGCGACAACCCCAAGCTGGACAGCGGCGGCAGCCACGTCTCCATGGTAAAGGAGCTGATCAAGCACGACGTTCTGGTGGTTCAGACGGGCTGCTCGGCCATCTCCTGCGCCAAGGCGGGGCTGCTGAAGCCTGAGTCCGCGCTCGAGTTTGCCGGCAGGGGCCTCCGGGAGGTGTGCGAGGCCGTGGGGATTCCCCCCGTCCTGCACACCGGCTCGTGCGTCGACAACAGCCGCATTCTCACCGCTTGCGCAGAGATGGTCCGGGAAGGCGGGATCGGGAACGGCATCGATGAGCTGCCGGTGGCCGGCGCCGCCCCCGAGTGGTACTCGGAGAAGGCGATTGCCATCGGATGGTACGTGGTTGCGTCGGGCATTTTCACCGTTTTCGGCACGCCGCTCAGGGTGTACGGAAGCAAGACGGTGGAGAAGTACCTCACCGACGGGCTGCAGGCCATCGTCGGGGGAAGCTGGGCCTTCGAATCAGACCCCATCAAGGCCGCCGGTCTCATGATCGACCACATCAACAAGAAGCGCGAGGCCCTCAAACTGGGTCCCATGATGTATCAGTGAACATCGAAAGGACCACGCCATGACGGGAATGCTCTCCATCGATATCTCACGCTGCGTCTCCTGCAAGACCTGCGAGCTGGAGTGCGCGGTCGCCCATTCGCGCGCCGGGACGCTGGTCGGGATCGTGCGGGACGGAGAGAAGGCCCAGAGGCGGATCGTGGTCGAATCCGCCGGCCCGCTCTCCGTGCCCTTGCAGTGCCGCCACTGTGAGGATGCGCCGTGCGTCGCCGTGTGCCCCACGAAGGCAATGCACAAGAACGGCTCGCAGTTTCCCGTGCTTGTCGAGGCGGAGCTGTGCATCGGCTGCCGCGCCTGTCTTTCCGTCTGTCCGTTCGGGGTGATCTTCATGGGTCGTGAGGGCGCGGCGGTGGTCAAGTGCGACCTGTGCGTCAGCAGGCTTGCCAAGGGCGAGCTGCCCGCCTGCGCGGCCGGATGCCCGACCGGCGCAATCCGGTACATGACCCCGGAGGAGGCCTCGCGGGAGGTCCGGCACAAGGCCGCGGAAAGCTTCCTCGTTGCCGTCGAACGCGGAAGGGCCGCCGAAGGGGGATCGGCGTGAGCCGTTTCGACGCAGCCGTTGTTGATAAAATCATCGAGAGGCATGGCGACGCCCGGGGCACCCTCATCGGGATCCTGACCGATATCCAGAAGGAGTGCTCCTATCTCCCCCGGCAAGCCATCCAGCATGTTGCCGAACGCCTGGAAATCCCTTTCAGCCAGGTGTTCGCGGTTTCCACCTTCTACAAGATCTTCAGCCTGTCGCCACGGGGAAAACACTCCCTCAAGGTCTGCCTCGGGACCGCCTGCCACGTGAAGGGCGCCGGTCTGATATTGGCGAGGCTCAAGAGGGACCTCGGTGTCGAAGAAGGGGGCACGACGGCGGACGGCACCTTCACGCTGGAGACAGTGCGCTGCGTCGGATGCTGCAGCATCGCTCCTGTCGTCATGGTGAATGAAACAGCTCACGGCAGGCTCAAACAGGAGGAGCTGCCCGGAATCGTCAGGAGCTATGCCACGCGCGCCAGAAAACCCGCGCGATCGAGCGGGAAGCGCGCGAAGGCGGGAGGCAGCCATTGACGCTGATCAAGAGCCTGGACGACTTGCAGAAGGCAAAGACCAGGGGCCTCCGCTCCTGCTATCCCGACACGACGCGGATCATGGTCGGCATGGCCACCTGCGGCATCGCCTCCGGCGCCGCGGAGGTCCACGAGGCCCTCTCAAAGGCGATCCGGAAAAGCTCACTGCGCGCGAAGCTCACGGCGACGGGTTGCATCGGCATCTGCCAGGAGGAGCCTCTTGTCGACGTGCTTCAGCCGGGCAGACCACGCATCACGTATCGCCGCATGACCCCTGAGGCCGCGGAGGAGCTCGTCGCCAGCTTGTCGAGGGGAAAGCCTGACAGCGCGGATCATGTCTTCGGCCGCATCGACGCCGAGGAGTTCGTCGTGGACGGCACGCTGCACCGGTACTTCGAGGGGAAGCTGCCGGCCCGGCTCGCCGCTGTTCCCGCGTACCGCGAGGTTGATTTCTACCGCAAGCAGATGCGGATCGCCATGCGCAATTGCGGGTTCATCGACCCGGGGAGCATCGAGGAATACATCGCACACGGCGGGTACGCCGCCCTGCACAAGGCGCTCACGTCCATGAGCCCGCAGGCGATCGTCGAGGAGATCGAACGGTCCGGGCTGCGGGGCAGGGGAGGAGCAGGATATCCGACGGGCAGGAAGTGGCGATCCTGCCGTGAGGCTCCCGGCGACGTGCGCTACGTCATCGCCAATGGCGATGAGGGAGATCCCGGGGCCTACATGGACCGCAGCATCCTGGAAAGCGACCCGCACAGCGTCATCGAGGGGATGATCATCGGCGCCTATGCGGTCGGCGCCCACGAAGGGTTCATCTACGTGCGCGCCGAATATCCCAAGGCCATCACGAGCTTCTCGCGCGCGATCGCCCAGGCCGAACGGTGCGGGTTCTTGGGGCGGAACATATTGGGGACCGGGTTCGATTTCGCCATCCGGGTCAGCCGCGGCGGCGGCGCCTTCGTATGCGGGGAGTCTTCCGCCCTCATGGCCTCCATCGAGGGTCGCATCGGGGAGCCGCGGGCCAAGCACATCCACGCGACGGAAAGCGGTCTGTGGGACTGCCCAACGACGCTGAACAACGTGGAGACCTGGGCGGACGTTCCCGTCATCATCAGCCGCGGTGCCTCCTGGTTTTCCGCGATCGGCACCGACAAGAGCAAGGGCACGAAGGTCTTCTCCCTCGTCGGAAAGGTCAGGAATACGGGTCTCGTTGAAGTTCCGATGGGGATCAGCCTGCGGGAGATCGTCTTCGACATCGGCGGAGGCATCGCCGGCGGAAAGAAGTTCAAGGCGGTGCAGACGGGCGGTCCGTCCGGCGGCTGCATCCCGGAGTCTCTCGCCGACCTTCCCGTTGATTACGAGAAGCTTGCCGAAGTCGGCTCCATGATGGGCTCGGGCGGGATGATCGTGATGGACGAGGGGACCTGCATGGTCGATGTAGCGCGCTACTTCATCGACTTCCTCATCGACGAGTCCTGCGGCAAGTGCACGCCGTGCCGCGAGGGGCTGCAGCAGATGCACCGGATACTGGCCGACATCACGCAGGGGCGGGGCACGGAAGAGGAGCTGGTGACTCTCGCCGAGCTGGCCGAGGTCGTGCGGGATACCTCTCTCTGCGGGCTGGGAACGTCCGCTCCCAATCCGGTTCTCACCACTCTGCGCTACTTCCGCTCCGAGTACGAGGCGCACATCCGGGAGAGGCGATGCCCCGCCGGCGTCTGCAAGGCGCTGATCCGCTACAGCATCGTGGAGAGCGCATGCACGGGATGCATGCTCTGCCTGAAGCGCTGCCCCTCGGGTGCCATCGCGGGTGAGCGAAAGAAGCCGCACACCATCGATCCCTCGAAGTGCATCACGTGCGGGGTCTGCTTCGAGGTCTGCAAGTTCGACGCGGTGGCAGTGCAATGAAGCTCACGGTTGTCATCGACGGAAAGGAAACCCAGGTCGAGAAGGGAATGATGCTTCTCAAAGCGGCCCGGAACACGGGAATCGACATCCCCGCCCTGTGCCATCACGATGCGCTGCAGCCCTACGGCGCCTGCCGCCTGTGCCTGGTGGAAGTGGGGAGCGGAGCCCGGAGACGAATCACCACCTCCTGCAACTACCCCGTGCTGCATGACGGTGAGTCGGTGTCGACCGACTCTGAACGGGTTGTGAAGGCGCGACGCGTGGTGATGGAGCTGCTCCTGGCCCGGTGTCCCGGCTCGAAGCCGGTCCTCGAGCTGGCGCGACGGCTTGGGGTGGAGGGAGGCCGATTCCCGCCGCCCGCGCCCTCACGCCTGCCGGCAGCAGAGAAAGCTCTCACCGACTGCATCCTCTGCGGCCTGTGCGTCAGGGCATGCGAGGAGGCCATCGGCGCCAGTGCGATCAGTTTCTCCGACCGGGGACCCAACCGCAGGGTTGCCGCCCCCTTCTTCGCGAGTTCGGAGGCGTGCATCGGCTGCGGCGCCTGCGCTGCCATCTGCCCGACCGGCGTCATCCGGCTCGAGGACGCCGCCGAGGGAGTCCGGCGGCTGCCATTCCTCACCACCGAGGTCAGCCTGGCTCGCTGCCGGCAGTGCGGCGCCTTCTTTGCTCCGCAGCCGCAGCTGGGGAAATTGATGATCAGGGTTCCTGCAGTGGTGGAGCACATGTCGCTGTGTCCCGCCTGCCGCAGGGTTGAGTTCGGAGACAGGATCGCCCGCGAGAGCACGGCGAGCGGGCTCATGACACGAGCGGAGGCGACCGAAGAAGCGGAGGCCCGACGATGAGAATCCTGGCCATCGTGCAGGGCCACTACGGCAGCCGCCACGTGGCAAACATCCGCGGACACGGACCCTCGGACTGGTCGATCGACACATGGACGGCTCCGCGGGCCCTGCCTCTTGTCATCGACGAGCCCGAGGAGTTCGTGTCTGCGCCTCTGGCAGAGGCAGACCTGCTGCTTGCCTTCCAGGAAGACGCCCGGGCCGCGCAGCTCATTCCCGAGGTCGCGCGGCGCTGCAGTGCCCGGGCCGTCATCGCGCCCGTGGACCGGGAGGAATGGCTTCCGCGCGGGCTCGTCACCCAGCTCTCCCGGTGGTTCGAGGAGAGGCAGATACCCGCCGTGTTCCCCAAGCCGTTCTGCTCTCTGACGGAGGAGGCATACGGTCTGCGGGACAACACCCGCGCCTACCATTCTGAGCCCATCTCCGAGTTTGCCCGCTCCTTCGGCCGTCCCGCCTTCGAGATCACCTGTGACGAGGGCGCGGGTACCATCACGTTCGTCAAGGTCGTCCGGGATACCTGCTGCGGCTGCGCGCGGTCCGTGGCGGCGAAGCTGGCCGGCGTCAGCGTGGGCTATGCAGAGCATGTTGCCGGCCTCGCCCATCACCATCATCCCTGCATGGCGAGCATGAAGATCGACCCGGAGTACAACGACGCCCTTATGCACGTGTCGGGGAATATCCTGAAGGATGAGGTCCACGCGGCCCTTGCGCCGGGACGGAGGATTGCATACGTGATTCCGAATGCGGAGGGGCCGCGGTGAACACGCCGCACAAGTACTGGCGGGTGTACAATGAGGCGCTGGAGAGCCTTCGGAAGAGGGACCTTGCCGAGCGCTGTGCCGCTGCAGGCTTCACCTACGACTCCGGCGGGATTGATATTCCCTTCTTCGACCGAAGATACACTCTCCGTGTCGACGATCTGCGTCTGGAGACGCGCGCCATGGAATGCCCCGAGGAGAGAGTGGCAACTGTGGATGCTGCTTCCCTTCCCCTCGAGCTTCAGGGAAAGCACCTCAGGGACAGGATCCTCATCCTCCACTACCTGGATAGGGCGTCCGGCGCGGCGCTCTCAGGCAGAATGATCGGCTTCGACGAGCTGGCGGGCGGGAGGTTCTATGGCAGCGCGTTTCGGGGACGAGTGGAGCTCGCGCTCGTTCGCGCGTTCGCCCTTTCCCCGAAAAGCCTTGTGGAGATCGCCCAGCGGCTCGGAGGGGCACCCGCGCCGTACGGCGATTGCGCCGTCCTCCTGCATCCGTTTCCCCGGGTCCCCCTGGCGATCATCCTGTGGCAGGGCGATGAGGAGATGCCGGCAAACGGCAAAGTGCTCTGGGACGCGACAGCGGAAGAGTATCTCTGCGTCGAGGACCTCACGGTTCTCGGCGAAAGTGTCGTGCAGAAGTTCAGGTCCCTGGCTCTCGCCGCTCTTGGTGCGGCGCAGCAGCCCGCCCTGCAAACAGGAGGAGACGATGTCTAGGATCGTTGCCAGTGCGGCCATTCGCGGCGCTCATCGGATCGTGGCGGAGTGCGAGGAGTTTCTCACCCGGGCTGCCGCGGAAAAGGGCAAGGAAGCCAGGGTCGAGTTTCCCGAGACCGCCTATTTTCTTCCGATGATATACGCGCTCCTGGGTGAGGAAGTGAAGCAGATCGGCGACATGCTGCCGATCCTCGAGTACACGAAGGGCCTCCTCCACGAAGTCCCCAGCGACTCCGTCTGGCTCCCCTACCTTGGACCGACACTTGATGCCGGAATTGCGACGCTTTTTGCGGAAGAGATGATCGTGGCCCTGCGGTACCTCTACGGGAAAGAGCCTCAGCCAGGGTGCAACGGTTTCTTCACGGACACGATCATGCGCTCCCTCGGCATCCAGCTCGTGGACGGACGCATGCCGGGCTTTGCCGCCATTCTCGGGGCCGCCCCGGATGGAAAGACGGCGGTGAAGATCGTGCGTGAGCTGCAGAAGCGGAGCATCCTGATCTTCGCCGGCTCGAGCGTCAACGGGACGAGCATCATCGACCAGCTCATCGCCGAGAACGTCCAGATGGGATGGGAACCGTACATCGTGCCCTACGGCCGGGACACGATCAGCGCCATCTACCCGCTGGACTGGGCCATCCGCTCCGCCCTCACCTTCGGCGGCCTGAGGAAGGGCCAGGCCCGGGAATGCCTCATGTACTGCAAGGACCGGGTGTTCGCTTTCGGCCTCGCCTTGGGCGAGTTGGACGACCTGAAGTACGCCACCGGAGCTGGCGCGATCAACATGGGGTTCCCCGTCATCGCCGACACGGACATTCCCCAGATCCTGCCGACCGGGATCTGCACCTACGAGCACCTGGTCAGGGAGCTGGACTACGACAAGATCGTGCCCCACTGCATCGAGGTGCGGGGAGTGAAAGTGAAGGTCGAGGAGATCGACATCCCGGTTCCGTACTCCCCCGCCTTCGAGGGCGAGGTGGTGCGTAAGGAGACCATGCACGTGCAGATGGGGCAGAAATACTCGAAGGCGGTCGAGTACCTGCGCATGCGCGAGCTGGACGAGGTGGAGGATGGAAAGATCGAGCTGATCGGACCGGACATCGACTCCGTGGAGACAGGAGGGTCGATGCCCCTTGGCATCCTTGTGGACGTGGCGGGGCGGCGCATGCAGAAGGACTTCGAGCCGATCCTCGAGCGGCGTATTCACCCCTTCATCAACATGACGATGGGCGTCACGCACATCGGGCAGCGCAACATCTGCTGGTACCGCGTTGGCACGGAGACCTTCCAGAAGGGGTTCCGGCTCGCCCATTTCGGCAAGATCCTCCATTACAAGCTCCACGACGAATATGGAAAGATCGTGGACAAGGTGGCGGTGAAGATCTTCACGAAGGAGCAGGACGTCGAGGGAATCCTCGGGGAGGCGATGAAGGCCTTTCACGAGCGGGATGCCAGAGTGGAGGGAATGACGGATGAGAGCGTGAACGACTTCTACTCGTGCACCCTCTGCCAGTCCTTCGCGCCGGACCACCTCTGCATCATCAGCCCCGAGAGACTCGGGCTGTGCGGGGCGTACAACTGGCTCGACGGCAAGGCATCCTTCGAGATCAACCCCCGCGGTCCCAACCAGCCGGTGGCCAAGGGAGAATGCACGGACCCGGTCAAGGGAATCTTCAAGGGCGTGAACGAGGCGGTCAGGCTGTACTCCCACGGACACCTGGAGCAGTTCACCATCTACTCCCTGATGGACACACCGATGACAAGCTGCGGGTGTTTCGAGTGCATCATGGCCATCCTGCCCGAGACCAATGGCGTGATGATCGTCAATCGCGAGTATCCCGACATGACGCCGTGCGGCATGAAATTCACCACCCTTGCGGGCGCGGTGGGAGGCGGCCAGCAGACGCCAGGATTCCTCGGGATCGGTCGGCTGTACGTCACCTCGCGCAAGTTCATTCTCGCCGAGGGAGGCATGAAGAGGATCGTGTGGATGCCCCGGATGCTGAAGGATGACGTGCGCGCAAGGTTCGAAAAGAGGGCCAGGGACGAAGGAGTGCCAGACCTTCTGGACCGGATCGCCGACGAATCAGTCGGCAGCTCGGTGGAGGAGATCATGCCCTTCTTGAAGAAGACGGAGCACCCGGTTCTCTCCATGGCGCCTCTCATGTAAAGGAGCCCTTATGCCGCTGACAGCGCTCGACATCTACAAGCATCTCCCGAAGACGAACTGCAAGGAATGCAAGTTCCCGACCTGTCTCGCCTTCGCGATGGCGCTGGCGCAGAAGAAGGCCGGCCTCTCCGACTGCCCGTATGCGAGCGAGGAGGCGAAAGCGGCGCTGGAAGGAGCCTCCGCCCCGCCCATCCGCCTCGTCACCGTCGGTTCAGGGGAGCGGAAACTCGAAATCGGGAGCGAAACGGTCCTCTTCCGACACGAACAGACCTTCTACCATCCGACGGGATTGGCCATCGAAGTCGAGGATTCCATGAACGACTCCGCCCTCGCAAAGGTCGCCCAGGAGATCCGCGGCCTCTCCTTCGAGCGGGTCGGCATGACCATCGGGGTGAACCTGGTGGCCGTGCGGGGGGACACCGGCAATCCCCAGCGGTTCGCCGCGGCGGTGAAAAGCCTGAAGGATGCGGTGGGGCTTCCCTTTGTCCTGATGAGCCGCGCCCCCGAGGTGCTGGAACCGGCCCTCAAGTTGCTCGCCGGAGAGAAGCCCCTCATCTTCGCGGCGGACAAGGATACCGTGGAGCCATTGGCGGCCCTCGCAAAGGCATACGGGGCGCCGCTTGCGGTTGTCGGCGCGAACCCGGAAGAGCTTGCCGGGCTCACTCCCCGGATCGCCTCGCAGGGAGTTACCGACATCGTGCTGGGCCTCGAAAGTCGCGACCTGGCCCGGAATCTCCAGGATCTGACGATCATCCGGCGCGCCTCTCTCAAGAAGGGCTTCCGGGCGCTGGGATATCCCATGCTCGTTGTCGCAAGCGATCCCGATCCGTACGTGGAGGCGGCCGCAGCTTCGACGTACGTGGCCAAATACGGGGGAATCGTGGTGGTGCAAGGCAGGAACCCCGCCGAAATCCTTTCCATCCTCACGGTCCGACAGAACATCTTCACCGACCCGCAGAAACCCATCCAGGTGAAACCGGGCGTGTACGCCATCGGCGAGACGAACGAGAAGTCACCCGTGCTCGTCACGACGAACTTCTCCCTGACCTACTACAACGTGGCGGGCGACGTGGAGGCCAGCCGTGTTCCCTCATTCATCGTCGTGGTGGACACCGAAGGAACGTCGGTTCTCACGTCGTTCGCTTCCGACAAGCTCAACGCAGACAAGGTCACGGCGATGCTCAAGGACGGGGCGGGTGTACAATCGAAGGTCGCTCATCGCCGCGTGGTGATCCCCGGCCTGGTGGCCGCCATGGCGGCCAAGCTGAAGGACGCCTCGGGCTGGGAGGTGCTGGTAGGGCCCCGGGAATCCTCGGGGATCCCCAAGTATCTGAAATCCCTCTCCACCGTCTGAGGCACCGCAGGGAATGAAGGACTGCGTGGTTCGATTCCTTCCTGACGAGAAAGAGGCATCGGTGCCGAGCGGCACGACGGTCCTGCGGACCGCGGACGCGGCCGGCGTGTACGTCAACAGCATCTGCGGCGGCGACGGCCTGTGCGGGAAGTGCAGGGTCATCGTGCGGAGCGGGGAGGTCAAGTCCCGGCCGACCGCTCTCCTGGACAGGGACGAGATCCGCCGCGGTTACATCCTTGCATGCGAGAGCCAGGTCCTGAGCGACCTTCGCGTGGAGATCCCCCCCGAGACGCGGCTCACGGGAAAACCCGCATTCACCGGCGAGGAAGCGCTGAGGTTCGGAAGGGTCGTCTCCCAGCGCGAGGGCGCCCGGGTCTATGCCTTCGATCCGCTCTCTCAAAAGCTGTTTCTCCCCCTGCCTCCCGGGACAATGGCGGACAGCCTCAGCGACCTCGACCGGGCATACCGCGAGATCGCGCGGCTGCGCCATGAAGCGGTCATGCAGACGGGACTCTTCAACCTGCGCGTGCTTCCCTCGCTGATCCGGGAGAGCGGGTTCTTACTCACCGCCACCCTCGGCCAGCGCGGGAAGACGGTGGAGGTCGTGCAGTTCGAGTCGGGCGATACGACGAAGAGAAACTATGGCGTGGCCCTCGACATCGGAACAACGACGGTCGTCGCCAACCTCCTCGATCTCTCCACGGGAGAGGTCGTGAGCCGCAAGGCGACCTACAACTCCCAGATCCGATACGGGGAAGACGTGATCACAAGGATCCTCTACGCCGGGGAGGAACCGGGCGGCCTTGAAAAGCTCCACGACGCGGTGGTGAAGGACATCAACGACCTGATCGACGCCATGGTGGAAGAAAGCAGCGTCAGCCTCCACGACGTCACGTACATTGTCGCCGCCGGCAACACCACGATGATCCACATCCTTCTGAGCCTCGAGGTGGCGAACATCCGCAAGGAGCCCTACCTGCCAGCGGCGAGCTCCATCCCCGTGATCCGGGCGGCCGAGGCCGGCCTCTCGATCAACGGCCGCGGGCTGCTCTGCTGCCTGCCGGGGGTCGGCCCCTTCGTCGGCAGCGACGTGACCGCGGACGTGATATCCGCCGGCATGCACGAGAGCACCGACCTTTCCCTCCTGTTCGATCTCGGCACCAACGGAGAGCTCGTGCTGGGCAATTCCGACTGGCTCATCTGCTGCTCCGCCTCGGCAGGGCCCGCCTTCGAGGGTGGGGGCCTGAGGTGCGGAATCCGCGCCACTGACGGCGCCATCGAAAGAGTGGCGATCAACGCGGCGGGCGAGGTCGCGTACAAGGTCATCGGGGATTCCCGGCCCCGCGGAATCTGCGGCTCTGGTCTCATCGACCTCGCGGCCGAGCTCTTCAAGGCAGGGTACCTGGACAAGGCGGGACGGTTCTCGCGGGAGAAGAGCAACTCGCACGTGCGTCGGGGCGAAAACGGACCGGAGTTCGTCCTGGTGCCTGCCGAGCAGACCGCGACGAGCAGGGAGATCACGATCAACGAGGATGATCTGGCCATCTTCATCCGCTCCAAGGGCGCCATCTACACCGCCGCTGAAGCCCTCCTCAACCGCGTCGGCAGCACGTTCCAGGAGGTCAAACGGGTCTTCATCTCCGGCGGATTCGGGAATTACGTGGATGTCGGAAATGCGCTCGCCATCGGCCTTCTCCCGGACCTCCCCCTGGATCGGTTCCACTTCATCGGCAATGGATCGCTGAACGGAACGCGGATGTGCCTGGCATCCCGCGAGGCGCTCGCGGAAGCCGAGGCCGTGGCCGCGAAGATGACGTACTTCGACCTGTCCACGGATCCGAAGTTCATGGGAGATTTCACTTCATCACTGTTCCTCCCCCACACTGATTTGGAGAAGTTCCCTTCCGTCGCGGGGATGCTTAAGGCGGGCAGGAAATGAGCTGCACCATCGCGGTGTCCGGAAAAGGCGGCAGCGGCAAGACTACGGTGGCCGCCCTCGTCGTCAAGTACCTTCTCTCACGGGGCGACGGTCCTGTATTCGCGGTGGACGCGGACCCCAACTCCAACCTCGCCGACCAGCTCGGCGTGCAGGAGTACGGGACGGTGGGGAACATTCGGGAGGAGCTCTCCGCGAACCGCGATTCCCTCCCTGCGGGAATGAGCAAGCCGGACTTCATCCGCTACCGCATCCAGGAGACGGTGACCGAATCGCGCGGATTCGACCTTCTCAATATGGGTCGGCCCGAGGGACCGGGGTGTTACTGCTACGTGAACTCGCTGTTGAGGGACTACCTGGACGGCAGGGGCACAAGTTATCGCTACGTGGTGATCGACAACGAGGCGGGCATGGAGCACCTCTCCCGGCGCACTACCCGCGACGTCGACCTGCTGCTCGTGGTGAGCGACGCGACGCCGGTGTCACTCACCGCGGCCCTTCGGATCGGCGCCCTCTCCCGGAGCCTGGACCTTCGCATCCGCGCCACGGGAGCCCTCATCAACCGCGCGGATACGGTGGCCACGGCGGTGATGGCGAGGCTCCAGGAGGGCGGTCTCCCGTTCCTGGGGGCGATCCCCGAGGACCCCGAGATCAAAGAACGCGCCATGGAGGGCGCGCCGTTGCTGGCCATCGGGGAGGACTCGGTGGCCTATCGCGCCCTCTCCCGGATACTCGACGAGGTTCTTTCCACCCGCGCTCTTCGCGCGTCTGGCTGAGAGACAGGCGACCAGGGGGTGATGTCCGTGCAAGGAGGGATCCTATGAGCATTCCCGACGTCCGAGAGACCTATTCCGGCAGGATCAACACCGTGACCATCGGAGCAACGTCCGCTGAGAAGGGCACGCGGACCAGGGTGGTGAAGATCGGGGGCCACACGACAATCCCGTTCCTGCACTTCGAGGGCGAGACGAACCCGCCGGCTGTCGCCTTCGAGGTTCCGGATTCCCCGCCTGAACCGGGCGAGTGGCCGGAAGCCGCCCTCGAGCCCTACCGGGACGTGATGAACGACCCCGTCGCCTGGGCGAAGAAATGCGCGGAGGAGTACAAGGCAGACCTGATCTGCGTCCGACTCCTTTCGACCCATCCCGACCGCGGCAACGCTCCTCCCGAGAAGGCGCGGGACACACTGCTGGCCATCCGCGAAGCCGTCGGGGTGCCTCTCATGGTCTGGGGCTCTGACGATGATCCGAAGGACAACCAGGTGATGCCCGTGGTGAGCCAGGCGCTCGCCGGAGAACGCTGCCTGCTGGGAATGGCGAGCCAGGATAACTACAAGACCCTCACCGCCTCCTGCCTGGCTGACGGCCATGACATCATCGGTCTCTCACCCCTGGACATCAACATTGCCAAGCAGGTCAATATCCTCATATCGGACATGGGCTTTCCCGCCGAGCGGATCGTGATGTACCCCACGACTGGCGCGCTCGGGTACGGGCTGGAGTACACGTATTCGATCATGGAGCGCGGACGGCTTGCCGCGCTCGCGGGGGACAAGATGATGGCCATGCCGGTGCTCTGCGTTGTCGGTGCGGAGAGCTGGCGTGCCAAAGAGGCAAAGGCGCCGGACGGTGAGGCCCCGACGTGGGGGCCCGCGAAGGAGCGTGGTCCCCTGTGGGAGGCGGTCACGGCGGTGAGCTTCCTGCAGGCGGGCGCGGATATCGTGCTCCTGCGCCACCCCCGGGCGGCGGAAGCCGTGCGGACAACGCTGGGGAAGCTCTTGGTGAACGGGAGGAGTGAAAAATGATCGTGATCGGCGAACGGATCAACGGGATGTTCAAACGGGTGCGCGAGGCAATCCAGAAGAAGGACGGCGCGTACATCCAGGACCTCGCGGCGCGGCAGGTGAAGGCGGGCGCGAGCGTACTCGACATCAACGTCGGCACCGCGAGCACGGATCCGACGAAGGACATGGTATGGCTGGTGAACGCCGTGCAGGAGGCGGTGGATGTGACCCTGTCCATCGACAGCGCGCGTTACGAGCCGCTGGAAGCAGGGCTTGCCGCCGTGCGCGGCAGAAGGGTGCTCAACTCGACCACCGGCAAGGCGGAGGACCTGGCAAAGCTCCTCCCGCTCGCGAAAAAGCACGGCGCTGGGGTGATCGGGCTCACCATCGACGAGGAGGGCGTGCCGTCGACCACCGACAAGAGAGTGGAGATCGCGGCGAGGATCATGGCGGCGGCCATGGAGACGGGGATCTCGGCCGAGGAGCTGTACATCGACCCGATTACGCTGCCGGTGAACTGCGCGCAGGATCAGCCGACGCGGATCTTTGAGGCGATCAGCCAGTTCCGGATGCTCTCCGATCCGCCTCCTCACATCTGCATCGGCCTGTCGAACATTTCGCAGCGGCTGAAGGAACACCAGCTTCTCAACCGCATCTTCCTCATCATGTGCATGGCCCATGGGCTGGACTCGGCGATCCTCGATCCCCTTGACGAGGAGCTGATGAAGTCGTTGCTGACCGCGGAGCTGCTGATGAACAAGTTCATCTACGCGGACTCCTACCTCGAGGCGTCGCGGAGCAACGCTTAGTCGCCAAGGGAGCGCAGGGCGTCGTAGTCCGCCGGCGAGTTCACATTGAAGAACGACTGCCCCCGCGGATCCAGCTTTCGCACGGCGGGTTCCTCAAGGTAGCATGCGCGCACGAGGGGAAAGAACGAGACGATCCGTCCGCGGTCGAGCACACTCTCGATCGCGGGCAGGCACCGACGGGAGTAGACGGCGCACAGCGGCTCCACGTTTCCGTTCCAGCGAGGCACCAGGGCGTCGCAGTCTTCACCCATCATCAAGAGACGACGGACGAGAGCCCCGTTCACAAGAGGCATATCCACCGCGGTGATGAAGCTCGTGGTGGAAACGCTTGCCTTCAGGCCGCTGTACAGCCCCATGAGAGGCCCCACGCCTTCCCTCTCGTCGCGAACGACCCTGACGTCGAAGCCGACATACAACTCAGGCTCGTTCGTCACCACGATGAACGCGTCGAACAGGGGCCCCAGGACGCGCAGGATCCGGTCGATGAACCTTTCGCCGCGAAGCCGAAGGAATGCCTTTGTCGTGCCACCCATGCGCAGGGAACGCCCGCCGGCAAGGATGATTGCGTTCATGGGGTACGATAGACCGTGCCCACGGGCGCCGCAACCTCGGACCGCCAGTTGAGGGCTACCCCGTCGGGCTCGCTCTCGTAGGCTCTCGCTGTCCGCTGCGCGGCCAGCTGCCGCCCAAGGCATCCCTGTACTCGCTCGCCCTCGCGGCTCTCGCTGCCCGCTTCGCGGTCAGCTGCCGCCCTCCGCACGCCTTCGGCGTGCTACGCATCCCTGGCTACGCTTGACAGCCCGCGGAGCGGCTCCTATCGTGAACTGCGGTGATCATCACCACGCGTACGCGCCTCGGTGCCAGCTTTCTCGCCGTTTCCCTGCTGGTCGGTGGGCTTTCGCTTTTCGTCGGCGGCCAGCTCATCTATCGCGCCGTGCTCAGGGAGGCCCAGACGCGCATCAGCCTGAATCTCAGCGCCGCGCGGGAAATCTACGATGACCGAGAGAGATCCATGCTCCTGGGCCTCACGCTGGCCTCCGGAGAAAGTGCCCTGCGCTCTGCGGTCTCCGCGCTCGCCACTGGCCCGCTGTCGGCGCGCCTGCGCGATGTGGCAGGCGCGATCGGGCTCGATTTCGCGGGCGTCGTCGACTCGGACGGGACAAGGATTGCCGGCACCGGATCCGGACCAGGCGCGCCGGCCAATCCCATCTCCTTCCTGGCTCTGAAACGGAGGGCCCCCGTGTCCGGCACGCTCGTGCTGCGCAGGGATGAGCTGCTCGGGGAAGGCGCGGCCCTTGCGGAGAGGGCGCGCATCCCGCTTCTCCCCACCGCCCGCGCGGCGCCTCGGACAGACACGGAGGAGACCGCCGGCCTTGCCCTCTGCGCGGCCGTTCCTCTCTTTTTCGACGAGGGCCCCGTCCGCATCCTCTACGGGGGAGTGCTGCTCAGCCGCAACGAGGACATCGTGGACAGGATCCGCGATACGGTCTTCAAGCAGGAAACCTATGGCGGGAAATTGATCGGGACCGCGACAATCTTCTTCAACGACCTGCGGATCGCGACGAATGTCCATACCCCTTCGGGGCAGCGGGCAGTCGGCACGCGCGCGTGGGAGGAGGTCACGCGCAAGGTTCTCGATGAAGGTGAGCGCTGGAGCGACCGGGCGTTCGTGGTGGGCGGCGGGGTGTTCGTCGGGATGGGATACTGGGGAGCCTACCTGCGCGGCTCGAAGCGGTAGCGGAAGAGCGGCCTACGGGCCTCCTTTCGTCCATCCGCGGCCACCGTACCCGGTGGCATTCATGGACTCGTCGGCCCTCGGCGTCCGTGCCTAGGACGGGATTTTCTCCACGCGTACCGCGCACGCCTTGAACTCCGGGATTTTCGACACGGGATCCAGGGCCGCGATTGTCAGGGCGTTCGCCGGATGCTCCTTGAAGTGGAATGCCATGAACACCGTCCCGCGGTCCACGCGCTCGGTGACCGAAACCGGCACCTCGATCCGTCCCCGGCGGGAGCGCACCACCGCGGTCTCACCCGTTCGAAGGAGGAGGCCCTCCGCGTCCGCGGGGTTCAGCTCGAGGGCTCCATGCGGCACAAGCGCGTCCAGCACCTCGCAGCGCCGGCTCATGGTCCCGGTGTGCCAGTGCGGGAGAAGCCGTCCGGTGGTGAGCAGGAACGGGAACTGTTCATCCGGCATCTCTCTGGGCGGGAGGAAATGGACGGCGTGGAACTTGCCCTTGCCGCGTGTGAAGCTCTCCCGGTGCAGGACGGGGGTTCCCGGGTGATTCCGCGTCGGGCACGGCCATTGCAGGCCTTCATCGCCAAGCCTTTCGTGAGCGATCCCGCCGTAGATTGCGGTGAGCGAGGCGATCTCATCCATTATCGCCGCCCCACCTCCGGGATAGCTCATCGGGTACCCCATACGACTGGAGACATCGCAGAGGATCCTCCAGTCATCACGCGCCTCGCCCGGGGGACGCACGGCGGGACGGACCCTCTGGATGCGTCGTTCGGTATTCGTGAATGTCCCGTCCTTTTCCGCAAAGCTGAACGCCGGCAGTACCACGTCCGCCAGCTCCGCCGTCTCGCTCATGAAGACGTCCTGCACCACGAGGAAATCGAGGGATTCCAGCGCCTTGCGCACGTGGGCGATGTCGGGGTCGCTCAGCACCGGGTTCTCCCCCATGATGTACATGCCGCGTATGCGGCCTTCCTCGGCGGCGTTCATGAGCTCCACCACCGTGAGACCCGGCTTCCCGGGGAGATCCACGTTCCACGCTTTCTCGAACTTCTCTCTGATGGCAGGATCGTCGACCCGCTGGTATCCGCTGTACACGTTGGGCAGCGCGCCCATGTCGCAGGCTCCCTGGACGTTGTTCTGGCCCCGCAGCGGGTCGACTCCGGCGTTCTCCCTGCCTACGTTCCCCGTGACCATCGCGAGGTTGGCGAGTGACAGCACATTGTCCGTGCCCGTGGCATGTTGCGTGATGCCCATGGAATAGACGATCGCTGCGCCTTTCGCCGAGGCGTACAGCCGCGCAGCCTTCCGCACGTCGTCGGCAGGCACACCGGTGATCCGAGAGACGAGGGCGGGCGGATAGGCCGCCACCGCGTCGCGCAGGGCGTCAAAGTTCTCCGTCCTCCTCGCGACGAAATCCCGGTCTTCGAGGCCTTCCGCCAGGATCACGTGCATCATGCCGTTGATCAGGGCAACGTCCGTCCCCGGCCGGTGCCGAAGGTGCAGGTCGGCGATGGCGGCCAGTGAGATGCGCCGGGGGTCGGCCACGATCAGATGAGTCCGCCCCGAAGCGACGGCCTGGCGGATCTGGATGCCGATCACGGGATGGCACTCGGTGGTGTTCGAGCCGATCACGAAGATGACAGGGGTGGTACGCAGCTCGTGGATGGAGTTCGTCATTGCACCGCTGCCGAAGGCCATGGCAAGGCCGGCAACCGTGGAAGCGTGACAGAGGCGGGCGCAGTGATCCACGTTGTTCGTGCCGAAGGCGGCGCGCACGAGCTTCTGCATGACGAAGTTGTCCTCGTTGGTCGTCTTCGCAGAGGCAAGTCCCGCAAGCGCGTCCGGCCCGAAGGTGTTCCTGATGGCCAGGAGTCGGGAGGCCGTGTAGCTCAAGGCCTCTTCCCACGAGGCTTCCCGCGCGACGCCGTTCTCACGGATAAGGGGCCGCGTCAGTCGATCCGGCCGGGCAACGAAATCCATGCCAAATCTGCCCTTCACGCAGAAGGCCCCGTGATTGGGCGCCGCGTCGATGTCGCCCGTCACCCGCACAATCCGGTTGGTTTTTCGATCCACATTGAGATCGAGCTGGCAGCCGACGCCGCAGTACGGACACGTGGTTCGCACCCTCGCCAGGTCCTTGGGCTTTCCTCTCCCCCGCGCGGCCTTCTCGTGGAGCGCCGCGGTCGGACACGTGCCGACGCACTGGCCGCACAACTCGCAGCTTGTCTCCTGCAGTATGCGCTCGAAGCCCGTTGTCACCTGGACCTCGCCCCCCCGAGCCTTCAGCGTCAGTGCCTCGACCCCCTGCACCTCTTCACAGATGCGCACGCAACGCTGGCAGCGGATGCACTTCGACGGGTCGTAGCTGATGGCAAGGCTCCCGGAGGAGTAGTTCGGAGCACCGGGGGGGATCAGGACGGAGGGGAACCGCTTCTCCTCGACCTGGTATTCGTAGGCATAATCCTGCAGCTGGCAGTCCCCGTCACGATCGCAGGTCGAGCAGCTCATGTTGTGCTCGCTCACGAGCATCTCGAGCACTGTCTTGCGCAAGCCTCGCACCGCCTCGGTGGCCGTGGCGACCACCATGCCCTGCTCCGCCGGGCGTGCGCATGCGGCATGAAAACCCGGCTGACCCTGGATCTCGACGAGGCACAGCCGGCACGCGCCGGACGGCTTCAAACGGGGCTCGTGACAGAGATGGGGAATCCGGATCCCTCCCGCATTCGCGGCCTCCAGGAGGGTCGCCCCCCGCGCGGCGTTCACCTCGCGGCCGTCCATCGTCAGGACTATCGTGTCCATCTAGGTCGTCCCCCCCTGCGAGCGGGTCCGCGCTTGGGCCCGGGCAGCCGCGCGTTCCAGGTCGCAGCGCATGCAGCGCGCAGCCTCGCCGCAGGCTTCAGGGGCGCCCAGGACACCGAGCACTTCTGAAAAGCCGTGGGTCCGCTCGCCAGGGGCCCGCGCCGGCTCCCGCGCCCGGGCCGTGACTTTTTCGAGCTGTTCGTCGGTGGGCCGCCAGAGGCTCGGTCCGACATTCGCCGGAAGGAGCCCGGCGCCCCCGAGCATCCGGTCGATGGCGACCGCGGCTTTCTGTCCCGCTGCCACGGCCTCGATCACCGTGCCTCCCCCGGACACGCAATCACCCCCGGCGAATACGCCGTCAATCCTCGTGGCGCCCGTCAGGGCGTCGATGATCACTCCGCCGAGAGGATTCGTTTCGTGCTTGCCATCCAGCATTTCCACCGACGGGACCTGGCCTACAGCAGGGATCACCGTTTCGCAGGAAAAGAGGAAATTGCTGTTTTCAACCGGCACGGGCTGCCTTCTCCCCTTCTCGTCCGCTTCGCCGAGCTTCATGCGAACCAGCTCCACGCCATCCGCTCGGCCGTTGGAGCCGGTGACCGCGAGCGGAGCGACCAGCTCCACAAGCTGCACGCCCTCCTCGAGGGCCGCCTCGACCTCCTCTTCGTAGGCCGGCATCTCTTCTCGCGTCCGTCGATACAGCAGCGTGACCGATCTGGAGCCAAGCCGCAATGCCGAGCGGGCAGTGTCCACGGCGGCGTTCCCTCCGCCGATCACGGCAACTCTTTCCCCGCAGGTCATGGGCTCACCGAGTGCCCTGCCGCGCAGGAAATCGAGGGAGCCGACGACTCCCGGGAGATCCTCCCCCGGGATCCGCAGCATACGGTTTCTGTGCGCCCCCGTGGCGAGGTACACGGCGCGGAACCCTTCACCGCGAAGCCGATCGATGGAATGCATCGGCGCCGAGGTGTGCAGCTCCACTCCGTGGGAGAGGATGAAATCGATGTCCACATTGAGACTCGATTTCGGCAGCCGGTACTCGGGGATGCCGACCGCGAGCATGCCACCGGCGACCGGCAGCGCCTCGAAGACGACCGAGGGCCGTCCCATAAGCGCGAGGAAGTACGCGCAGGAAAGACCCGCGGGTCCGGCGCCCACGACGGCCACTTCACTCCTGCCCGTGGCCGGTGCCACCAGAGGCGTACGACGTCCATCCTCGTTGTCTGCCGCGTAGCGCTTCAGGGCGCGGATGGCGATCGGCTCGTCCACGTCTGACCTGCGGCAGCGCCGCTCGCAGGGGGCGTCGCACACCCGACCGCACACTGAGACGAAGGGGTTGCGGAGACGCACGGTGCGCGCCGCCTCGGCGGTCCGGTTCTCGACGAGCAGCGCGACATACTGGGGCGCGTTCACCCCCGCGGGACATGCATGCGAGCACGGCGCATCGACGAGCGCCTCGCACACCGATGCGCGGCACCGTTTCTGCCGGATGTGCTCCTCGTACTCGTAGCGGAACTGCGTGATGGTGGAGAGGACGGGATTCGGGGCGGTCTGGCCCAGACCGCACAGGGACGCGCTCTTGACCGCCTGCGCGATCCGTTCCAGCTCTTCGATGTCTCCGTCCCTGCCTTCCCCCGCGCAGATGCGCGTCAGGATGTCGAGCATGTGCCGGGTGCCGACCCGGCAAGGCGCGCACTTGCCGCAGGATTCCTTCTGCGTGAACTCCAGGAAGTAGCGGGCGATATCGACCATGCAGGTGGTTTCGTCCATCACGATCATGCCGCCCGACCCCATGATCGCCCCGACCTTCTTGACCGACTCGTAATCGATGGGCAGGTCCAGGTTACGGGCCGTGACGCAGCCGCCGGAGGGTCCCCCCATCTGGGCCGCTTTGAATTTTCGGTCCCTAGGGATGCCGCCGCCGATATCGAACACGATCTGGCGCAGGGTCGCGCCCATGGGCACTTCGACAAGTCCCGTGTTTTTCACCTTGCCCGCGAGGGCAAAGATCTTGGTTCCCTTGCTCCCCTGCGTTCCGATGGATCGGTACCACTCCTTCCCCTTGCGGATGATGGGAGGCACGCTTGCGAGCGTCTCCACGTTATTGATGTTCGTCGGCTTCCCCCGGTACCCGCTTTGTGCGGGAAAAGGGGGTCGGGCCCGAGGCATTCCCCTGCGTCCCTCCAGGGACGCGATCAGGGCCGTCTCTTCACCGCAGACGAAGGCCCCCGCGCCCTCGCGGACCTCGATGTCGAAGGAGAACCCGGTGCCCAGGATGTTTTCCCCGAGAAGCCTAGCGGCTCGCAAACCGTCGAGGACGATCCGGGAGTTGCGCACCGCAAGCGGATACTCGGCGCGCACGTAGATGACGCCCCTCGAGGCGCCGATCGCGTACGCTGCGATCATCATTCCCTCGACCACCGCGTGGGGGGTCCCCTCCAGGACGCTTCGGTCCATGAAGGCGCCCGGGTCTCCCTCGTCGGCATTGCAGATCAGGTACTTTTCTTCGCCCGGGGACTTGCGGCACAGGTCCCACTTCACCCCCGTGGGGAACCCGGCGCCCCCGCGCCCCCGCAGCCCGGCCTCGCGCACCTCGTCGATGACCTCCTGGGGGCTCATTGAGGAAAGGGCTTTGGCGACGGCCGCGTAGCCGTCGTGGTCTATGTAGTCTTCGAGATCCGTGGGGTGGATGACTCCGCTCAGGCCCAGCACGACCCTGGTCTGTTTCGCGTAGAACGGGACCTCGGTGTCATGGACAATCCGCTGTCCCGTCGCGGGATCCACGTAGAGCAGGTCCTCGACGATCTCATCCCGGAGAAGGGTTTTCTCGATGATCCGGGACACGTCCTCTTCCCGCACGTTGGGGTAGAAGACCCTACTCGGATGAACGATCACGATTGGTCCGACCGAGCAGAATCCCGGGCAGCCGACCGATTTCAAAGGGATCCTGTCAGTCAGCCCTCGCTTTTCCAGCTCGCGCTCGAGCGCCACCAGGACCTGGGGATACATGAACGCCGTGCAGGCGGTACCCCCACAGACGGTGATCATCCGCGCTTGGGGATCCCGCCTTTTCGCGAGCTCCTCCCGCAGTGCGCGCAGGGCATCGAGGGAGTCAAGCCGGCCTTTCACCTTGCCGCTCCTTCAACTGCTGGATGATCTGTTCCGCCTTTCGGGGCGTCATCGTGCCATAGTAGGTAGAGTTGACAACCGTCACGGGGGCAAGGGCGCAGGCTCCCAGACAGGCGACCGTTTCAAAGGAAAAAAGCGTGTCCTGGCTGGTCTCCCCCTCGTCGAGCCCTACCGCACCCTTCACCGTGGCGATGATCTTTTTCCCTCCCCGCACGTGGCATGCCGTGCCGCGGCAGCTGCGGACCGCGTATTTCCCGTGTGGCGCCAGGGTGAACTGCGCGTAAAAGGTGGCGACCCCATAGATCCTGCTCGTGGGGATCCCGGTGCGGCCGCTCACCCAGGTGAGAACCGACGCCGGTAGGTAGCCGTAGCCGTCCTGGATCCTCTGGAGCAAGGGAATGAGCGCGTCGGCTGCAAGTCGGCCGGCAGGAGCGTGGTTCGCGGAAAGAAAGTCCTCGACAATCCCCTCAGCGACCATCAGATCGACTTGCGGGATTCGATTGCCGTCCATGAGTTGTTCCTCTTCCGGATTGAAAATACTCTACCACATTTGTCAGAATTGTCAACGAAGATCGAGGCTCGCGAGCCGAGGCTAGGAGCCTGTCGGACTGAGTCGGCCGCCGAGGCACCTCCCCAGCGCCCACGGCGAACCATTTTCCGTTCGGACGATCCTGTTGTCCGTCATGAGGTAAGCGATCTCCCACGAAGAGCGT